>Ga0129308_1000038_pt1 | contig 251508 bp, 220 predicted proteins | sample L827metagenome_FD_94440 | JGI IMG/M metagenome (GOLD analysis project Ga0129308, IMG submission 94440) | Ring-tailed lemur group fecal microbial communities from Wisconsin, USA - L827 metagenome | ecosystem: Host-associated > Mammals > Digestive system > Large intestine > Fecal | place: USA...
CCCAGCAGGCAGACGAGCAGGATGCCCGCAAGCGAGAGCACAACGATCTGCCCCTTCTTTGTCCCCAGCGAGCGCATTGCGGCAATCTCCCGCCGCATGCGCAGCACATGCAGCAGCGCAAGCGCAAGCACCGCTGCGCCCGCCGCACCCGCGGAAAGCAGCAGCGTGAGCCTGCTTACACGCGCAAGCTGGTTCAGCCCCGGCGCTACATGCGAATACCCCTGGTCGTAGACCGTAAGGCCAAGTTCATAGCCGCCCGGCTGTTCCTCCATCAAGCCGGACACGGCCATTTCGGCCATGAATGCCTGTGCTTCGCTGTTCTTCAGGCGGATGCTTGTGGTGTCCCTAGAAGGGACGGCCGCAGGCGCGTTTGCAACGGAGTTTGCGGGGAAGATCACGTCACACATATCGATTGCATCCCCCTGCGTATAGTTTCTCCGGTCCCCCATGTCATGCGTGGCTACATTCCCGCTGTACATGCCAATAATCGTGTATTCGCCTTCGTCAAAAAAGTCCTTCGTTGGGCTGCGGAAAGCGGCTGTTTCACGGAACCTCCCATAAACGTATTCCGTTTCATAAAACGAGAGCGGAAGCGTGTCGCCCACCTGCCAGCCGTTCAGCGCAGCAATATAATCGCTCACAAGGCATACCTTTTCCCCTGCGGCGTATTCCGTTTCGGTGAAGGCGCGCCCCTGTGCAATATGCACGCCGCCGGAATGGAACGGCCGCATCGCAGCAAAATCATCCGTTGCAATTGCGTTGAGCGAATTCGCCGTGATTTCATTTGCATCGATAATCTCCTGGAAAAATGCCCCGCGCTCGGTTTCAAAGAAGCCTTCTTCATAGGGCGCGATGGGAAGATACGGCTGAAACCAGCCTGAGGCGTCCCGCCGCCACTTTTCCCTGTCGTCCCCGTAAAACCGGATCTTCGATCCGCGGTGGTATTCATCCGTGCCGATGCGGACCGCGCTCACATGAGCCTCCGAAACGGTGTTCTGCTGAGTCATGCGAAGCGTGCAACTCAATTCGCATGAGGCGATGTATTTTTTCCCCGGCTCCAAATAAAATGAGCCGTCTCCTTCCTCCGTTCCCATTTCAAAGGGCGGCGAAGGCTGTGCGGCCTGCCCGGGAAACGGCATATCCTGCAGCATATGGCTCTGGATGCTGCTTGTCAGTTCCAGAGGATCCAGAAAAGCTTCCGGCTCAACTCCGGCTGCCGAGGAAAGAACCGTGATGGAAAGCATTTGCGGAAGCATCGGATAGATTATGACGGGTTCTTCCGCGTTTATGGTAAACGTAATCACATCCTCGAAAATGCCCGCTTCCATGAAATCGCTTTGATAACGCTGCAAGGGCTCCGCGCCGTTCACGCACGCGCCGAAGCGCCCCCGCACATCGACCCGTTCCACGCCCGGCGCATTGCGGATGGGGGAAAGATCGTATTCCGGCGCAGGGCAGGTGCCGTACGCTTCATAAAGCGGCGAGGTGATTTCCCGGCAAAGCTTGCCCTCATAATCCAGATGGGCCTGAAACTCCGGAATGGCGATGGTTGTAAACGCCGCATCTGCTGCAGCAATATTGGCCTTTGAATGTGTGCGCAAATTCAATCCCACGCAAAGAAACGCTGCGATCAGCGCAGTAATAAGAAAATATGCAATCATCTTCACGGGCGTGCGCAGGATCCGTTTGAGGCTGATACGAAATTGCATAACTTACCTCCACATTTTGTCTGTCAATTCGCCTGCCGAAAATTTTCGGCAGACGGAAGCTCAACCCATCACTTACCAAAGCTCATCACAATAGGTGCAATAATACTGATAATACGGTTTGCCGTTTGCATCAGTGCCGGCCAAACGCAGTTCACTTGAGCCGCGATGAACCGTCCTGTATATCGATGTCGGAACAGAACTTACTGTACTCCCGCAGTTATTGCAAACATAGTCATAATACATGCGCTGGCGGCAGCTTCCGATGCCGACATACCTGTAAACATTGTTCCGTTCATGCGGCAAATAATCATCGTGGCGGCATTCTGCCAGCGGCACAATGCCGCCATCCGCAAGCATTTCACAGCAACCATCATGCTCATGCGCCTCTGCTTCCTCCGCAAACGCCATGGGAAAGCTGCCAAGCAGGAACAGAGCAGCCAACATAAATACCACTAATTTTTTCATGATTTTGCTTCCTTTCTTTTTCGCTTGGATTTGTCCTGTGGATACGTTGAGAAAGTGCAAAAGATACCACGTCTTAAAACGTGACCCCCAATAACTCTTCATGGCTTAGTCTGTACTTCTCCTCCCGCTCACCTGCCGGGCGGGGACAAACTCGGATCAAACGGAAACAAAAGTTAAAACGGAATTTACATAGAAACGTAAAATTAACGGTTTGCTATGGTTTTATCTTAGCAGACGGCATAGTTTGCGTCAATCTGCAATTTACCAATTAACAGGCTGTTTACAAACTGCCTGCGCTGCCGTTTATGCAGGGTACGCAATGCAAAAGGAAGGCCCAGAGCGGCGCTATGCCGGCTCTGTTCTTACAATGTAACCTTAGCGAATTCAAGCATTTTTCGGTATTTTTTACTTAAAAAGTGCAGAAATTGCACAAAGACCAGAAAGTTTGCGTTACATTCTGAATAAATGCAACCTTGCGGGGGACATGCGCGGCAAACCGGCGTTATGATATGGACGCATGCGGGTGGGCGTGGTAAAATAACGAGCATGATTTATTCGGTGAAAGGGGCTCGGACACATGTGGTTTTGCCCGCTTTACAGCGGCTCATCCGGCAATGCACTGCTCATCGCGGCGGACGGCGCTGCGATTTTGGTAGATGCGGGCCTGCCGGGGCGCGTTGTTGCGGATGCGCTTGCGGAAGCGGGCGTTGCGCCGGAGCAGCTTTCGGGCCTTCTTATTACCCATGAGCACAGCGACCACGTTAAGGGCGTAGGGGTACTGGCGCGGCGCTATGGCTTGCCGGTGTACGCCAACGCCGGAACCTGGCGCGGCATGCTGCCGCTCATCGGGGAGATTCCTTCCGCGCAGGTGCGCATGTTTGAAACCGAACGGGATTTTTATCTCGGCGGCGTGAATGTGCTGCCGTTCAAAACCCCGCACGATGCAAACGAATCTGTGGGCTTCGTATTCCGCTGCGGCGGAAGCAAGCTTTCCATCCTGACAGATGCGGGCCACGTCAGCGAGCGCATGCTGGATGCAGTGGCGGGAAGCAGCCTCATCCTGATCGAATCCAACCACGATGTAGACATGCTCAAAGCCGGTCGGTACCCTTATCCGCTTAAAAAGCGCATTTTGGGCGATTTCGGGCACCTTTCCAATGATGCCTGCGGCGCAGCGCTCACCGCGCTGTATGGCCGTGGCGTGCGCCGCGCGGTGCTTGGCCACCTGAGCCGGGAAAACAATTTTGAATCCCTTGCGCTTGAAACCGTGCGCGGCGCGCTCCGCGCAAGCGACATTCCGGACGAAGCGTTCGCGCTTTCCGTGGCGCACCGCGACCGGGTTGGGGAACGATATCAAATTGATTGAGGGGAATTGCTTATGACCATCCGCATTCTGTGCATCGGGAAGCTGAAGGAACGCTTTTATGCAGATGCCGTGACGGAATTCGTAAAGCGGCTTTCGCGCTATGCTGCGGTTGAGATCGTGGAACTTGCGGACGAACGCGCGCCGGAGCAGCTTTCCCCGGCACAGCGGGAGCAGGTAAAATCGGCCGAAGGCAGACGGATGCTTGCGCGCATCGGCGAGGGGGAATTCCTCGTTGCGCTCGACCAACGCGGCGCGGAGCTTTCAAGCGAACAGCTTGCCGCGCACATGCAAAGCTGGATGGGCGCGGGCAAAAGCCGCATTGCGTTTGCCATCGGCGGCTCGCTCGGCCATTCTGCGGAGGTGCTCGCGCGGGCAGATTTCCGCCTTTCCTTTGGAAGGCCGACCTTCTCGCACCAGATTTTCCGCATCATGCTGTTGGAGCAGGTCTACCGCGCCTTCAAAATCATGAACGGGGAACCGTATCACAAGTAATGGGGGATTCCCGCAAGGGTTGCGGGATATGGCAATCCCCCGTCAGCACCTTTCTAAAGGGGGCTTTTGAGGCGCTGCAACCCAAAAGGCTCCTTTCTAAAAGGAACTGTCCGCGCAACGGACTGAGGATTGTTCTTACCTCCGCAAACGCGACTTACTTCACCGCAGGCGACCGAGGGTTGCCTTGTCTCCGTTGAACACGATGCGCGCAGAGAGCGGCTCACGTTGCCCACAGAAGAAATTGAAAGAAGTATGCCTATGTTCGTTCAGCCCGCCGCGCGGGAAACGCTCGCGCTCCTCGACACCCTTGAAATCGAATACCGCTACTACAACCACGACCTTGCACGCACCATGGCGGATTGCGAGGGCATCGGCTCGGATGTGGGCGCGCAGCATTTCAAAAACCTGTTCCTTGCCGACCGCAAGCGCAGCGTGTTCGTGCTGCTCCTGCTTTCCCCGGAAAAAACGTTCCGCACGGGAGAGATTTCCCGCCAGCTCGGCACATCCCGCCTTTCCTTCTGCACGCCGGAGGAGCTCATGGACAAGCTTGGCCTCCTGCCCGGCTCCGTCACGCCCCTTGCGCTTGCGCGGGAAAGCGCGCGCGGCATCACCGTGGCTGTTGACCGCGACATTTTAAGCATGGAGACCATCTGCGCGCACCCCTGCGCGGCAAACGCCTCCGTTGCCCTTTCCCGGGAAGGGCTGTTCCGCTTCCTCACGCATTGCGGCAACGAAATTCGTTATGTAGATGCGGTGTAAAACGCACATTCGCGCTTTTTGCGTTGACATCTTCCATAATATTTTAGATAATAGTCTGTATTGTACGGAACCCGTGCAAAATATGACTGTTATTTTTTATGAAAGGGCGTGAAACGAATGGAAGAACTCAAAGCGGCGCCGAAAAATTTTATCGAGGAATTCATCGAGCAGGATATCGAACAAAAGGGGTTGTCGCACATCCAAACGCGCTTCCCGCCCGAACCGAACGGGTACCTGCACATCGGCCACGCGAAGGCGCTGTTCGTTGACTTTTCAATGGCCGAAAAGTTCGGTGGCAAATGCAATCTGCGCTTTGACGATACCAACCCCACCAAGGAAGATGTGGAATACGTTGACGCGATCAAGTACGACATCCATTGGCTGGGGTTCGACTGGGACCAACTGCGCTTCGGCTCGGAATATTTCGACACCTGTTATGCGCTTGCCGTAAAGCTCATCAAAAAGGGCGTTGCGTACGTGGACGACCTCACCAAGGATGAGATGCGCGAATACCGCGGCACATTGACCGAACCCGGCAAAAACTCCCCCTGGCGGGAACGCAGCGTGGAGGAAAACCTGGACCTGTTCACCCGCATGAAGAACGGCGAGTTCCCGGACGGCAGCCGCACGCTCCGCGCCAGGATCGACATGGCCTCCCCGAACATCAACCTGCGCGACCCCGCGCTTTACCGCATCCTGCACATCCCGCATCATCAGACGGGGGACAAGTGGTGCATTTATCCCATGTACGATTTCGCGCACCCGATTCAGGACGCAATTGAAGGGATCACGCATTCGCTCTGTTCGCTGGAGTACGAGGCGCACCGCCCGCTGTACGACTGGGTGGTTGAACAGTGCGAGTTTGAACACAAGCCGCGGCAAATCGAGTTCGCCCGGCTGAACCTGACCAACACCATCATGAGCAAGCGTTACCTGCGCCGCCTGGTGGAAGAAGGCTACGTTTCCGGCTGGGACGATCCGCGCATGCCGACGCTCTGCGGCCTCAGGCGGCGCGGCTACACGGCGGAAGCCATCAAGGATTTCCTGGTTCGCGCGGGCGTGGCGAAGGCGGATTCCGTGGTGGACACCGCGATGCTTGAGCATTGCCTCAGGGAAGACCTCAACGCCCATGCCTACCGCATGATGGCCGTGCTCGATCCGATCAAGGTCGTCATTGAAAACTGGCCTGAGGACAGGTTTGAAGAGGTCGAAATCGAAAACCTGCCCGGCAGCCCGGAGGCCGGAACGCGCACCGTCCGCTTCGGCCGGGAGCTTTACATTGAGCGGGAGGATTTCTCCTATGACCCGCCGAAAAAATACTTCCGCCTGAAGCCCGAGGGTGAGGTGCGCCTGAAGGGCGCATACATCGTGAAGTGTGAACGCTGGGAAACCGATGAAACGGGCCGCGTCACAACCGTATACTGCACTTACGACCCCGCCACGAAGAGCGGAGAATGCGAACGCAAGGTAAAGGGGACGCTGCACTGGCTTTGCGCTCCGGACGCGGTTCCCGCCGAGTTCCGCCTGTATGAACCCCTGATGGAAGATGCGGGCGAGGACGATGCACGCGATTTCATTGAACGGTTGAACCCAGCTTCGCTTTGCGTGCAGCGCGGCTTTGTGGAGCCCGCGCTTGCTGAAGCGGCCCCGGGCGACCGCTTCCAGTTCATGCGCGTGGGGTATTTCTGCGCCGATCTGGATCACAAAAAGGAAGCGCCGGTGTTCAACCGCGCCGTAGGCCTGAAGGACAGCTTTAAGGTGAATTGACAATTCATCCCTGGCAGTTGGTTGGCAAAGGATCGCTGCGCTCAGCAATCCCCGGCTTTGAGGAAGCGGTAAGCCAAAAGGCTCCGCACCCGCTTCGGTTTTCATCCATCACCGAAAGGAGAACGTATTCCAAATGGAAGTCAGAACCCGGTTTGCCCCGTCCCCGACGGGCTATATGCACCTTGGCAACCTCCGCAGCGCGCTGTACACGTTCCTGTTCGCGCGCCACAACGGCGGCAAATTCATCCTCCGCATTGAGGATACCGACCAGGCGCGCTATGTGGAAGGCGCGACGGACGTCATTTACCGCACGCTCCGCGATATCGGCATGGATTGGGACGAAGGCCCGGATGTGGGCGGCGGTTACGGCCCGTATATTCAGAGCGAACGCAAGGATATGTACCTGCCTTACGCGGAACAGCTCGTGCGCGAGGGCAAGGCATACTATTGCTTCTGCACCAAAGAGGAGCTGGATGCACGCCGGGAGGCTGCGGCCGCGCGCGGCGAAACCTTTAAGTACGACAAGCACTGTCTCCACATGCCCAGGGAAGAGATCGCGCGGCGCATTGCTGCAGGCGAACCCTATGTCATCCGCCAGAATGTGCCGGAATCCGGCGAAGCATCGTTTGACGACATCATTTACGGCCACATCGCCGTGGACTGCGCGGAATTGGATGACATGATCCTCATCAAGGCGGACGGCATGCCGACCTACAATTTCGCCAACGTGATCGACGATCACACCATGGGCATCACCCATGTGATGCGCGGCAACGAATATCTTGCCTCCACGCCGAAGTATAATTTGCTTTATGACGCCTTCGGATGGGAAAAACCCGTGTACATCCACATGACGCCCATCATGCGCGATGCGCAGCACAAGCTTTCCAAGCGCGACGGCGATGCTTATTATGAGGACTTCCTCGCAAAGGGCTACCTGAAGGAAGCAATCGTCAACTATGTGGCGCTGCTCGGCTGGAATCCCGGTGACGAGCGGGAGTTTTTCACGATGGAGGAGCTCATTCAGGCTTTCAGCGTGGAGGGGATGAGCAAATCCCCCGCGATTTTCGATGTGAACAAGCTCACATGGATGAATGCGGAATATATCCGCCGCCTCAGCCCCGCGGAGTTCACCGCACACGCGCTTCCTTATTATGAAAAGGCCGGCGTGGCAGGGATGGATCATGCCGTGCTCTCGCGCATTTTGCAGCCGCGCACGGAGGTATTCACCCAAATCCCGGATATGGTGGATTTTCTTGCGCAGCTTGACGAAACCTATAGCCCGGAGCTTTTCACCAACAAGAAGTCCAAGACCAACCCGGAGGTGGCAAAGGCGGTACTTTCGCTCGTGATCCCCGCGCTTTCGGCCCTGCCGGATTGGACGGAGGAATCCATCCACGGCCTTCTGCTGGGCATGGCGGCAGAGCAGGGGATGAAAAACGGCACGCTGCTCTGGCCGGTGCGCATCGCTTTGGCCGGGAAGCAGGTCACACCCGGCGGGGCGATTGAGATCGCCGTGCTGCTTGGGCGCAGCGAGGCGCTCCGCCGCCTTGCGCTCGGCCTTGCAAAGCTGGGCTGAGCCGCCCTGTTGGAACCGATGTTGTTGCGGAGCGTGAACGCGATATTGGAGGAAAAATATGACCCGCGACGAACTCTATAATTTTTGGCGTTTTGAAGAAACGTTCCCGTTCAGCGGCTGGGATTTCGCCCACTTGGACGGCCGCTGGGAGCAGGAACCGCTGCCCTGGGATTTTTATGCAGAGGTGCAGCGGCGGCTTCATTATGCGGATCAACTGCTTGAGGTGGACACGGGCGGCGCGTTTCTGCTTTCGCTGCGCCACCCTTATGAAAACACGGCCGTCACGGAAACCTGGGGGCCGAATGTGGAAAGCTACCGCAACGAGCTTGCACCGCTCGGCATCCATGTGGAGGAATGCGACGCCGCAGAGGAACCGCTGCCGTTTGCAGACAATGCGTTTGATGTTGCGTTTTGCCGCCATGGCGCATACCGCGCCGATGAGCTGCTTCGCGTGCTGAGGCCCGGCGGTGTGTTCCTGACCGAGCAGGTGGGCGGGCGGAACAATGCGCTGCTTGCGCGCAGGCTTCTCCGGGATTATCGCCCCCCTTGCCCGGAGCATCATCTGTCCGCAGATTGCGAAGCCTTTGCGGATGCCGGCTTTATCGTGCTGGATGCAAAGGAATACTTCCCCAAACTTCGTTTTTATGATACCGGTGCGCTCGTATATTACGCGCACATGATCGAATGGGAGTTTCCGGGCTTTTCCGTGGACCGCTGTGAACAGGAGCTGTTCGCGCTCGAATGTGAGCTGGCGGAACGTGGCTATGTGGAAAGCATGGAGCACCGCTACCTGATTGCAGCGCGGAAACCGGCAAAATAATGTTCAAAACGTCCCGAAGCGGCTTGCATTTCCGCTTCGGGACGTGCTATAATAGAGCGCTAGCGTGCTTCTTGCGTTGCCTTTGGGGCAACGCCATCAGACCATAAGGAGGTGAAAAGCGTGAACAAATACGAAAACCTGTACGTGATCACGCCGGAACTGGAAGAGGAAGCCATCAAGGCCATCATCGAAAAGTTCTCCGGCATCATCACCGCAAACGGCGGTGAGATCGAGTCTGTGGACGAATGGGGCAAGCGCCGTTTGGCCTATCCCATCGATTACAAGACCGAAGGGTATTACGTGCTCACCACGTTTTCGGCTGCGCCTGAGTTCCCCCGTGAGCTGGAGCGCAACTTCAACAACGATGAGAACATCCTTCGTTACCTCGTCGTTCGCAAGGAAGCGTAACGGCACACCGTTTTTTTCAGCAGAAAGGTCGGTATCGCAATGAACAAAGTCTTCCTCATCGGCAACCTCACCAAGGACCCCGACGTGCGCACCACCGGCAGCGGCACGAGCGTTTGCACGTTCCGCATCGCGGTGCAGCGCCGCTTCGCCAACCAACAGGGCGAACGCGCAAGCGATTTTTTCGACGTCGTGGCCTGGCGGCAGCTTGCGGATCTCTGTGGCAGGTATCTTGCCAAAGGGCGCAAGGTGGCGGTTGTGGGCGAGCTGCAAAACCGCAGCTATGACGCCAAGGACGGCACAAAGCGGTATGTGACCGAGGTCGTCGCGGACGAGGTTGAATTCCTTACCCCGCGCGACAGGGACGGCGCCGGTTACGGCGGCGCTCCCTCCCCTTCGGAATCCTACCGTGGCGGCGAAAGCCAGGCGGTTGCCCCCGAAGGCTTTACCGACGTGGACGACGACGATTTGCCTTTCTAAGCAAACCGTTCGCCGGATGCGATCATCACTGAAAGGAGTGTTATCATGGAGGAACGTAAAATGAGGCCCCGCGGCCCGCGCAAGAGCCGCCGCAAGGTTTGCGGTTTCTGCGTGGATAAGCTTGACCATATCGATTATAAGGACACCGCAAGGCTTCGCAAGTACGTCACCGAGCGCGGCAAGATCATGCCCCGCCGGATGAGCGGCGTCTGCGCGAAGCACCAGCGTGAGCTTGCAATCGCGATCAAGCGTGCCCGCATCGTTGCCCTTCTGCCTTATGTGGCGGACTGAGTGAACCAAACCCTTAATTTTGAAGAACGTTAGTCAAGGCTGCTCTCCTGGGAGCAGCCTTTTAATTGTGGCGCAAATGTGAACTTTTGGTTTTATGTCACAAAGGCCGGGAATGCAACCTGAATGTAATCGCCGTTTATTATGCCGTTTATTATGCCGTTTATTATAATGAAGCATATCTTACATATCATTATGATTGGAGTATTCATTTGTCTTTCTTTCAAAATCTTCGGTTTCCGGAGAGATCCCGAAAGAATTTGCTTCCGCTCCATTCCAATGAAATTTTATTTGGAGGTCAAAAATATGAAAAAAGGTTTAAGCATTGCCCTGATCTTCTGCTTCGTACTCGGGCTTTGCGCGGCCACGCTTGCCGAGCCGCCGGCTCCGATACCGACGCTCGACATCCCCGTGGTCAAAACGTGGGACGACGAAGGCCACGAGACGCAGCGCCCCGAAAAAGTAACGGTCCGCCTGATGCGCGGCGCAACTGAGGTTTCCAGTGTGGATCTCATTTCGGCGGGCGGTTGGGCCGGCACGTTTCGCAGTGTCCCGGAATATGACGCAAACGGCGCGCCGATCCAGTACACGGTAGAAGAGGATCCTCTTACAAATTACACGCCGTCCTATGTGCAGCCCCAGCCTGCTTCGCTGACGGTGGGCGGCCTGACGCGCACCGAGCCCAACAGAACAACAACCTTCGACGTCAGCACCAACCTGATCATCGCGAAAAAAGGCGACGTATTTTATCTTTGGACAGAGACTGCGCTCAATGTGCAGCAGCGGAACATGCTGCTGAATGCGGTGCGGAACGCTGAAACCACCAAGGGTGATCTCGGTGATCTTAAGATCAAGAGTGAAAATTTCTGGAGCGGATTCGGCACCTTCACCACGGAAGAAAACAAGAAGGTTACCATCGGTAAAGACGAAAATGCTGCGGCCAGCCAAAGATACATCGACTTCCACAACGACAAAAGTGCATGGAGCTGGTTTTATCTTGGGGCGCTCTCCCTCGTTGATGCTACGGGCGCGACAGTAACAAATACCTATGTCGCGCCAACTCCAACTCCGACCGTCACTCCAACCGTCACTCCGACTGTATCCCCGACCGTCACTCCGACTGTATCCCCCGAACCGGATGTCACAGTTGAGATCCCGGTTGAGAAGGCGGTGCAAAAAGGCGGTTTAAACAACCCCGGCCAGCAGACCTTCTACTATGATCTTCAGATCCTACCCAGGCCCATGGCGCTTGCACTGAACGATGAAACCCCCAACCAGCTTTCCGGCCTGACCATCCGCTATGAGGGCGCATGCGTTGCAAGCGGAGCGGGCGAAGCGGGTTCGTTCAAGATTGTGACCAACGGCGCAGGCACCTATGCCGGTAAGATCATTTTGAGCGGAACGGAGGATGCACTCGCATCCCTCGATATCGCTGTTTCGGAAATCATCCATTCCGTCCCACAGGGATGGGAGTATGACGAAACCGAGTGGCATGCTTCCATCCAAACAAAATGGGAAAACGATTTGCCCGCAGGGCTCGCGGCTTTCATCTACCGCTACCCGCTGGATATCGACCCGCAGGGAACCGACTTAGTTGAAAGCGACCGGATGCGCTTCACGAACACCTACACTAACAACGAGGTGCAGCCGACCCCGACTTATGTTCCCGTGCCAACCCTGCCTCCGCTGAATCCGCCGCAAACAGGCGGCAAAACCAGCGCAATGATTCTTCCCGTGTTTCTTGCGGGCGTCTCCCTCCTTGCGTTTGCAGGCCGCAGCCGCAAGCGCCGGTGATCCGCAGGCACACTACAAAACGGTAAACCCATGCGGCCGCCTTCCCTGATTCAATCCAAGGCAGGGGAGGCGGCCCCTTTCATTTTTCACCTTTCGTACTTCTATATTCAGCGCGCCGCGCTTCTTTTTCCCGCTTGTCTTTGCCGATTGCCAATTGCCAGTGGGCGCGATATAATAAGAAATATCTATAAAGTAAATTGGGAGTTTGTGGGATTGAAGCAGCATTTGAAACCAACCTGGAAACAGATCGCCCTCTGCGTTCTTTTCGGCCTTGCGGCCGTGCTTGGCGTATATGTGGAGACGTTGTTCCTGCTGCTGCCCGCAGTGTTCGGCTTTGTGTGGGCGGCCTGGGGCGGCATCTGCTGCGCTGTGTCCCTCGGCACGGCTGCCGCAGTGCTCCTTGTGTGCTTCGGCAGCACGCAAACGCTGTATGCGCTTGCCCTGTTCGCGCCCGCTTCACTGTGCGTGGGCTGTTGTCTGCGCTTCAAAAAGCCTTACCGCACGGCCGCTGTCAGCGCGGCCGCAGCGATTGCAGCCGGCTATTATTGCCTGCTCTGCCTGCCTTCCCTGCTTGCGGGGGAAGGGCCGTTTGCAGCGATGGAGGAAACCCTTCTTACCCTGGCGGACGCGATGGAAAGCCTCGGCAGAGAGTTCGCGCAGGCCGGCTTTGATGCCGCTGCGACGGAACCCATAGTGGAGCTGCTGCGGGCGGCAAGCCTGCTTGCGCCGGAAATCACCTGCATCATGATCGTATCCTGCGGCATGGCGTTCGGCCTTATGGATGTTGTGCTCGCAAGGCGCATGGCGCTTGCTGCAAAGGCGCAGCTTAAGCCCATGGCGCCGTTCCCGCTTTGGCAGCTTTCCAAAAACTACACCATCGGCGCAGCCGTTTTGTTCGTCAGCGCGCTTCTCGTGCTGCTGCTCAAACTCAATAATGCAAACGCGGTGTTTGTTGTCGCAGAATGCGTGATTTTCCTGCCGCTCATGCTCATGGGTGTGTGTTTTATGGATTTCCTTACACGCATCACGGGCGGCAACGGGAAATTGCGCCGCGCGCTTTTTTATGTTTGCATCGTGATGCTGTTCCCGTACAGCGCCATCTTCCTTCTGATCCTTGGGTTGGTCGACCGCATCTCGCGGCTCAGGCGGCGCTTCCGCCCGCGGGACGATCAGGGGCAGCGTTAACTTTTTTCTTTGCAAGGAGAGCGGAGAACATGAACAGAAAGCCGGAGATCCCGATTATCCTGCTCGCCGCGGCAGCATGCCTGGCGTGCGGTGTTCTGGCGGCCATCATGCGGCCGCTTTGGCTTGGGCTTGCGTTTGGCCTTGCGGCGCTTCTGGCGCTTCTCGGCGCGCTGCTTTCCCTCCGCGCGCTGCGGCGGGATGTGCGCACGGCCATGGACGATATCTTCCTGGAAAACACTTCCGCTTCTGCACAGATCATGAACAGCATCGGCATTCCCGCGCTGCTGTTTGACAGCGAGGGGCGCATCCTGTGGGGTAATGCGGCATTCCATGATATTTACAGCGGGAAGGACATCACGAAGCTTGTGCCGGGTTTGGAAACCCGCTTCCCCACACAGGCGCAGCCCTTTGAAATCAACGGAAGAAACTTCCAGATGATGAGCGTGCCCGTGCAGCGCGAAAACCCAAATGCGCGCCGGCTCGTGTTCCAATACTGGATCGACCGCACGGAAGCGCTGCACTATTCCCGCCTGTATGAGGAGCAGATGCCGACCGTGGCTCTCATTTATGTGGACAATTACGACGAGCTGAACGCCGATCAACAGTTTCACCGCAACGCGGTGCTCGCAGAAGTGGAACGGCTTGTGAGCGAATTTGTGACGGGGATTGAAGGCACATACCGGCGCTACGAAAACGCCCGCTTTTTCGTCGTGTTCGAGGCAAAGCGCATCGCGGAGCTTGAAAAGCAGCGCTTTTCCCTGCTTGACGCCGTGCGCGGCATCGAAACCGGCACGGAGCAGCAGGTTACGCTTTCCATCGCCGTGGGCGTGGAAAACCGCATCGCCCAGGCGGATGAATCCGCGCGGCAGGGCATGGAGCTTGCGCTCGGCCGGGGCGGCGACCAGGCGGTTGTTAAGCGCGGCACACAGTATGCGTTTTATGGCGGCAAGCGGCAGGTTGCAACAACCAAGCAATCCCGCGTGAAGGCGCGTCTGTTTGCAAAAGCGCTGCGCCAACTGATGGAGAGCGCGGATCAGGTGTTCGTAATGGGGCACCGCTATCCGGACATGGATTGCATCGGTGCGGCGCTCGGCCTGATGCGCTGTGCGATGGGCGTTGGATGCAAGCCGTACCTCGTGCTGGATGAGCCCAACACCACCATCGACGGTGCAATCGACACAATGCGCTCCAATAAGCTTTACCATGATTCTATCCGCACCCCGGAGCAGGTCGTGCAGATGCTCCGGCCGGGTTCGGTGCTTATCATTGTGGATACGCAGCGTGAAAGCTCCGTATTGGATCCCGAGCTCTATGAGCGGGCAGGCAAAACCGTGATTATCGATCATCACCGCCGCAGCGTGGACTCCCTGCAAAACCCCACGCTCAATTATCTGGAAGCAGGCGCTTCCAGCACCTGCGAAATGGTCACCGAGGTGCTCCAGTATTTCGACGACCATCTGCGGCCCACGGCCTTTGAATGCAGCGCCCTGCTCGCCGGCATCACAATGGACACCAAACGCTTTGCATTCAACACGGGCGCGCGCACCTTTGAAGCGGCGGGATACCTGCGCAAGGGCGGTGCGGACAACAACCTTGTAAAGCTGATGTATCAGGATGATATGCAGACCTTCCGGGACAGGACGCGCGTTGTGGAAACCGCGCTTGTGATGGAACATGGCATCGCCATTTCTACCTGCCCGGCGGATGTGGTAAACGGCTCTCTTATTGCGGCGCAGGCAGCGGATGCGCTGCTCTCCATCAAGGGGATCGAAGCGTCCTTCGTGCTTGCGGACATGGGCGATACGGTCATGATCAGCGGGCGGAGCCTTGGGGACATCAACGTGCAGATTATTCTTGAGCGCATCGGTGGCGGCGGGCACCTGACGGTGGCCGGCGCGCAGCTGCACGGCACGACGATGGACGCGGCCGTAGCAAAGCTCACAGAAAGCATACAAACCTATTTAAAGGAGGTCGGAACATAATGAAAGTGATTTTACAGAAAGACGTGAAGGGAACCGGCAAAGCGGGCGAGATCGCCAACGTGAGCGATGGCTATGCGCGCAATTTCCTTCTCCCCAAGGGGCTTGCAATCCCTGCAGATGCCAATAGCATCAACGCCGCTCTGGTCAAAAAGGGCGCGGACAAGCACCGCCTTGATATGCAGCGCCAGCGTGCAAAGGAGCTCGCGGACGAAATGAGCGGCCTGACCGTAAAAGTATATGCAAAGGCAGGCGAAAACGGCAAGCTGTTCGGATCCATCGGCGTGGCCGAAATCGCGGATGCGCTCAAACAGCAGCACGGCATTGAGGTGGATAAGAAAAAAATCCGTCTGGAAGAGCCCATCAAGAGCCTTGGCATCGTCAAGGTTACGGCGCACATGTACGAAAACACCGATGCGAAGTTCAGCGTAGAGGTGCTGGCAGCGCAGAAGGACTGAGGATTGTCCCTACTCCCGCTTACTTTTTATCCGAACGAAAGGATTCCCCATGGAACAACGAGAAGCAACGGCACGGATGCTGCCGCACAGCCTGGAGGCGGAAAAAAGCGTGCTTGGCGGCATGCTGATTTCGCGCGAAGCGGCGGAGCTTGTGTGCGAGGCGCTCAAGCCCGAGGATTTTTACCTGCCTGCACACCAGGACATCTATACCGCCATGCTTCAGCTTTACAACCGCGGCAATGCGGTGGACAGCGTCACCCTCATCGATGCGCTGGAGCGCGAGGGCAAGCTCAATGCCGTGGGCAGCGTCAGCTACATTACGGAGCTGTCGCTGTTTGTGCCGAGCGCTGCAAATGTTTCGCATTACATCCGCATCGTGGAGGACCGCAGCGTCATGCGCCAGCTGATCCGCGCGGGCACGGACATCGTTCAGGATGCGCAGACAGGCGAACGCCCCGTCGGCGACATGCTGGACGATGCGGAGCGGCGTATCTTCAACATTTCGATGAAAAAATCCGAGGATACGCTTGTGCACATCGAAAAGACAGCGATGGACACCTACTTTCACATCGGCGAGCTGATGGCGCTCAAAGGGAAACTCTCCGGCATCACGACGGGCTTTACAGATCTCGACAAGCTCACCTCCGGCCTTCAGCGCAGCGACCTCATCATCGTGGCGGGGCGGCCTTCCATGGGCAAAACGGCCTTTGCGCTCAACGTTGCGCAGAACGCCGCGCTCAAAGGGGCAACAATCTGCATCTTCAGCCTGGAAATGTCCCGCGAACAGCTTGTGCGGCGTATGCTCTGCGCAAACGCAGGCGTGGACATGCAGCGGGTCAACACGGGCAACACCACGGATGCGGATCTTATCGAGCTTTCCACCGCGCTCGCGGATCTTTCCGCTACAAACATTTACATCGATGATACGGCGGGCGTTTCCGTTGCGGAGATCCGCAGCCGCTGCCGCAAACAAAAATCGCGCGGCGGGCTGGATCTCATCGTGATCGACTATTTGCAGCTCATGAAAACCGCCGGCAATTCCGATAACCGCGCCACGGAGATTTCCGATGTAACCCGCTCGCTGAAAATCCTTGCGCGCGAGCTGAACGTGCCGATCATCCTGCTTTCGCAGCTTTCGCGCGGCCCGGAATCGCGCACCTCCAACGGGCACCGGCCTATCATGGCGGACCTGCGCGAATCGGGCGCCATCGAGCAGGATGCGGATGTGATCATGCTGCTGTACCGCCCGGCCGTTTACGCGGAGGCAGGGGACGTTGAAGCGGAGAACGACAACACGATGGAAGTCATCGTTGCCAAGCACCGCAACGGCCCCACGGATACGGTCTATCTTTCCTGGCTGGAGCAGTACACCAAGTTTACGGATCGTTCAGACCGGGAAGAGTATTGATTCCCGTCGCCTGCCGGCCAAAGGCACGCCTTTTCTTTACACCCAGTTTTCCCGCCAAAAGGCGGGATTTGCTTTTTTTTGCGTTTTGGAATATAATCATCATGTTATAATATGTGCGTGGGAATCATCTTTTTTCTTTCCCTGCGCACGGGCGCGGCAGCGCCAGGGTATTATATTTTTATTTTATGGAGGACTCATAACATGGAAGCCCGAAAACGGCGGCATGGCGACCGCCGGGACGGGTATTGGTTGCGTGACCTCGATGCACTGCACGGGTTCACCCCATACCTGTTCCCGAACCGCGCCGACAATGAAGCCTTCATCGAGGAGGAGGTTGATCTTACAAACCTCAATGCGTTCCTCGAGAAGAAAAACAGCGAAAACCCAGAATTCAGGTACACGTTTTTCCATGCAATCCTTGCAGCGATTGTAAAAACCGTTACGCTACGCCCGCGCATGAACCGCTTCGTGCAGGGCAACCGCATGTATATGCGCAACTGCTTAACGGCATCGTTCGTCATCAAAAAGCAGTTCAACGATGAATCGCATGAATCGCTCGCGTTCCTCTACTTTGCGCCGGAGGACACGATCAACGATGTGCATCAGAAGCTTTACAAGGAAATCCATACCTATCGCGGAACCAATGCCACCGATAATTCAACGGACGGCATGGATATGCTGCTCAAATTCCCGCGTTGGATCCTGCGCATCATCATCAAGATCCTGCACAGGCTGGATTATTATGGCCGCGTGCCGCTTTCGCTTGTCAAGACCGATCCCAATTATGCCACGATCTTCCTTTCCAACCTTGGCTCCATCAAGCTCAACGCCGCATATCATCACCTGAACAACTGGGGCACCAACTCCCTGTTCGTAACGATCGGCGAAAAGCACCTCATGCCCTATCATGACGCGGAAGGCAAGGTTGAAATGCGCGAAACGCTCAAGCTGGGCATCACGCTGGATGAGCGCATCGCAGACGGTTACTATTATTCCAAATCCATCCGGCTCCTGAAGCATCTTCTGCAAAACCCGGAACTGCTGGAGCTTCCCGCCAATCAGGAGGTTGAATATTAATTTTATGAGCAATTATACTACAGCGGCCGTGCGCCCTGCTCCCGAAACCAAAACCTGTATCGTTCAGGCGCCCTGGCTGCGCTTCTATGACGCTGTGCCCGCAACGCTGACCTATTCCAAAAAAACCATGGCCGAGGCCGTGTTCGAAATCGCGGAGCAATATCCGGATTACATCGCCTGGGATTTCATGGGCGGCAAGACAACCTATAAAAAAGCGGCGGAGGAAATCCGCGCCTGCGCCCGTGCGCTCATGGCTATGGGCGTGCGCGAGAACGACCGCGTCACCATCTGCATGCCGAACGTGCCGCAGACGGTTGCGATGTTTTATGCGGTGAACCTTGTCGGCGCCATCGCCAACATGATCCACCCGCTTTCAAGCGAAGGCGAGATCGAGTTCTACATCAGGGAGTCCGGCAGCGTCGCCGCCATTACGCTCGATCAGTTTTATGGCAAGTTTGAATCCATCCGCGCGAATGTGGATCTGCCTCATCTGATCATCACAAGCGTTGCGGATGCGCTGAACCCCGTTATGAAGCTTGGCTACAAGCTCACCGAAGGGCGTAAATACCCGCCCGTCCCCAAAAACGCTCCCGTTGTGTTCTGGAAGGATTTCCTGAAAAACGGGGAGCGCTTCCGCGGCAACTACATCCGCCCCCGCAAGGCGGAAGACGGCGCGGTGATCCTATACAGCGGCGGCACCACGGGCGTGACGAAGGGCATCCTGCTTTCCAACCTCAACTTCAATGCCCTCGGCGCACAGATCATTGCCACGAACCCCATGTTTCAACCGGGCGACAAGATGCTCGCCATCATGCCCATGTTCCACGGCTTCGGCCTTGGCGTCAGCATTCATTCCATGCTTGTGAACGGCGGCCGTTGCATCCTGATCCCGCGTTTCACGCCGCAGACCTATGCCGAGCTGCTGAAGAAGCATAAGCCCAACTTCATTGCGGGCGTGCCCACGCTTTATGAAGCATTGCTGCGCCTCCCGGGTCTGGAGGATCTTGACCTTTCCTGCCTGAAGGGTGTGTTCTCCGGAGGCGATTCGCTTTCCGTGGAGCTCAAGAAGCGCTTTGACAAATTCCTTAAGGAACACAAGGCCACCATTGAGGTGCGCGAGGGGTACGGCACGACCGAGTGCGTTACCGCGAGCTGTCTGACGCCATACCACATGTCCCGCGAAGGCAGCATCGGCATCCCGTTCCCGGATACGTTCTATAAGATCGTCCGCGTTGGCACGGAGGAGGAGCTTCCATACGGCGAAGAAGGCGAAATCTGCCTTTCCGGCCCCACGGTGATGATGGAATACGTCGGCCATCCGGAGGAGACGGCGAACACCCTGCGCACCCATGCGGACGGCATGACCTGGGTGCACACGGGCGACCTTGGCAAGATGGATGAGGACGGCTTCATTTATTTCCGCCAGCGCATCAAGCGCATGATCGTCACAAGCGGTTACAACGTGTACCCTTCCCAGATTGAGAACATCCTCGATGCGCACGACGCGGTGCACATGAGCTGCGTTATCGGCGTGCCGGATCCGCTCAAAATGCAGAAGGTGAAGGCGTTCGTGATGCTCAAGCCCGGCTTTGAAGCATCTGCGGAAACCAAACAGGAGCTGATCGCCTATTGCCGCAAGCATGTCGCCAAATACGCCATGCCGTATGACATCGAATTCCGCGCGGAACTCCCCAAAACGCTCGTGGGCAAGGTTGCCTACCGCATTTTGGAAGAGGAAGAGCTCAAGAAATCCGTGCAGGCATAAGTGATTGCAGGAAGGGCGGCCAAAGGCCGCCCTTCCTGTTCCCGCATGCCGCATATTTTTCTTAGCGCCGCAACAAAAGCTTATAAACGCACCCTGCATTTTTATATCGACGAACTCGGCATGGAGTTCTGAAGCGCGCGGCTGTTCAAAAAGCTCTGAGAAAAGGAGGCCTCCCAATGAAGCAGCACCACCCCCTGTACCAAACCCTGCTCGACGGCATGGCCCGCTATGGTGCTGAGCCTGCTGGCGCGGTGGAAGAAACGCTCGGCGTCCCGGTGGAGCGCATCCGCCGGCATGTCGTTCTCGCCCCCTGGTGGGAGCCTTCCATGTTCGATCCCGCCTGTTTCGGGCGGGCGGAATACATTTCCCCCGTACCCAATGCGGAAACCATGGTGTGGGAGGTGGAGCCCCCGCAGGGCGAGCCGCTCACGTTTATCAAAACGCACATCGGCGCGCCCGTGTGCACGGATGTGGCGCTGGCGCTTGGGCTCACAGCATGCGAAGCATGCCTGTTCATCGGCTCTGTGGGCGCGCTGGACCCCGCCATGCGCCTTGGCGATATCGTCGTGCCGGAATCTTCCGTCTGTGGCGACGGCACAAGCCGCTATCTGCTTCCCGGCACGCTCGCGCAAAACGATCCCTTCGGGATGCGGGCATACCCGGACGCAGCGCTTAACGCGCGGCTCATCCGAACCGCGAAACGCATTGCGGGGGAAGAGGGCGTGGGCTTCCATGTGGCGCGCAACTTCAGCATTGATACGATCTTCGCCCAGTTTTCCCGCATCGATGAAATCCTCGCTTTTGGCTGCAACACTGTGGAGATGGAAACGGCCGCGGCCTTCCGCGCGGCGGAGCTTGCCGGGTACCGCATGGCTGCGCTCTTCAGCGTAAGCGATAACACGCTGCAAAACAAATCGCTCATGGGCGGGCGGGAGGCGGGGGAGCGCGCTTACCGCAAGCGCGTGCGCGCAGCCGTGTTCCCGGGAATCCTTCATTCCTGCTTTGCGGAAAACGCCGATTCTTAACGCCTCATTTTCCCTGCCCGAATTGCGGGAACACGCCGCTTGTGATACAATACAAGCGGCGTACTTTCTTGTAAAACGCCCTATTTTTAAAAAGGAATCCTCAATCATGAACACCAAAAAAAGTTTGCAAAGCAACCTTCTCCTTGTGCTGACCGCCCTCATCTGGGGCGTGGCGTTCGTCGCCCAACATGCCGGAAATGAAATAGGCTCTTTCACATTCAACGCAGTGCGTTCGCTTGTGGGCGGCATAGCGCTTCTGCCCGTCATCCTCTTTTTTGACCGGCGCAATGCGCGCCTTGCCATCCCCAAGCCGCCGCAGGATAAGAAAAAGCTCATTTTGGGCGGCGTATGCTGCGGTGCGGCCCTGTTTGTGGCAAGCTCCCTCCAACAGATCGGCATTGGCTATACCACAGTGGGCAAAGCGGGCTTCATCACAGCGCTTTACATCATCATCGTGCCAATCCTTGGCATCTTTCTCAAAAAGAAGGTGCCGCTTGCGGTGTGGGTCAGCGTGCTCATCGCGGCTGTCGGCATGTATCTTCTTTGCATTACGGAGGAATTCTCCATCGGCAAGGGCGATCTGCTCGTGCTTGCATGTGCGTTCTGCTTCTCCATCCACATCCTTGTGATTGACCATTTCACCCCATATGTGGACGGCGTTCGCATGTCCTGCATCCAGTTCTTCACCTGCTCTCTGCTCTGCGCCATAGCCATGTTCCTTTTTGAAAAGCCCAGCCTGCCCGATATCCTTTCCGCATGGCTGCCCATTTTGTATGCGGGCGTGCTTTCCTCCGGTGTAGGCTATACATTGCAGATCATTGCGCAGAAGAACACAAGCCCAACCATGGCCTCGCTGCTGATGAGCCTTGAAAGCGTGTTCGCGGTGCTTGCGGGTTGGGTACTGCTTGGGCAGGCGCTTTCGGTGCGGGAGCTTCTGGGCTGCGCGCTCGTGTTTGCGGCGATCCTGCTTGCACAGCTTGCGCCGAATCTGTTTCAGGCCAGGAAGAATGAGGCTCCGCAAAAGTAAATTCCTCTCCGAACCGCCGCAAAGGTGTCCGGAGGCGGCAAAGTATCCCCACTCAAACATCAATCAGGAGGAACGCACATGGTAAAGATCGTCACAAAACTGATGACCGAAAACGATTGTTACAAGGCGGGCCGCACGATCGTGCCCCGCGGCATCACCATCCACAGCACGGCGGAACCCGGCATCCGCGCGGCGGACTGGTTCGATCTTTGGAACAAGCCTGCAAGCGAGCAGAACGGCCGCGAGGTATGCGTTCATGCCTTTTTGGATGATGCGGGCGTGATGCAGTACCTGCCCTGGGATATGCGGGGCTGGCATGCAGGCGGCAGCGATAACAACGACCACATCGGCATTGAAATCTGCGAACCGCCGCATATGGCATATTGGACGGAATTTGACATCGTGGGTTACGATGCTGCGGCACAGCAGCCCTACTTCGATCAAATCTGGCAAAACGCCGTGGAGCTTTGTGTGTTCCTGATCGGCCAATTTCCAACCATCTCCGTGGACGAAATCGTGAGCCACCGCGAAGGCTTTGCGCGCGGCACAGCCTCCGGCCACATGGACCCGGAACACTGGTGGCAGTTCCACAACCGCACCATGGACGACTTCCGCGCCGCCGTGCGCGAGGCGCTCAATCAATAAGACAACACATAAGAAAGGACATACCCAAATGAGCAACATGCGCTTTGTTGATTTGCACTGCGATACCCTCGCCTGCGAAGTTTACCGCAGCTGCGGCGCGAAAAACCTCCGCAGCAATGATTGCCACCTGGATCTGCTCCGGATGCGGGAGGGCGGGAGCCTGCTGCAATGCTTTGCGCTCTATATCCCGACCCCGGCGCACGATGCGGCCACAAAAGAGGAAATCGGCCCCTGGGAGTATTTTAAAAAGACGGCTGCGTGCTATGAAGCGGAGCTTGCAAAGAACACGGACCTGATTGCGCCTGTGCACAGCTTCGCGGACATTGAAAAGAACCGTGCGGCGGGGAAGATGTCCGCCATGCTCACCGTGGAGGACGGCGTGCCGCTTGAGGGCAGGCTCGAGCGCGTGGACGAAATGTACAAACAGGGCGTGCGGCTGATCACGATCACCTGGAATCACGAAAACAGCCTGGGGTTCCCGAACAAAACCGCGCCGGAGAAGGGACTCAAGCCCTTCGGCATCGAGGCGCTTGCCCGCATGAACGAACTCGGCATCATCGCGGATTCCTCCCACCTTTCGGATGCGGGCTTCTGGGATTTGGTGAAGTATTCAAAGAAGCCGTTCGTGGCCTCGCATTCCAATGCGAAGGCGCTCTGCGGCATTTACCGCAACCTGACGGACGACATGCTCCGCGCCCTTGCGGACAAAGGCGGCGTGACAGGCCTTAATTTCTCCGCGGACTTCCTTGTGGATGACGCGCACTATACCCACGTTGCCGACCTTGTGCGCCATGCGCGCCACATCGCGGATGTGGCAGGCGTGGAGACGGTCGCGCTTGGCTCCGATTTTGACGGCATCGGCTGCGAGCTGGAGTTCAAGGATTGCGCCGGCATGCCGATGATCGAGGAAGGGCTCAGTAAGGCCTTTACCGCGCGCGAGGTGGATCTCATCACCCACGGCAATGCGCTGCGGGTAATGAAGGACAATTTCGGAGCCTGAGGCATAAGGGCATCTCCCGCTTCCCTTTGGCGGGCGGGCTGCCCTGCCAACCAAGCCCGTGCAGGGCGCCCGCACAATCCCGGTGGGCAGAACGCCGTCCCCGCCTTTCACAACCGTATGTGTTTTTGCCAACCGGTGATAACCAAGCGTTATGTTATATATTTTTTCGCCCCCCTGCGGAGCGCCGAAAGCTGTGTTATACTATATTCAGCAGCTAAATCCAAGCGGATACCATCCAATAAACCCAACTTCTTTGCGGGCATGGCCCGCTTGAAAATCCAGAAAAAGGAGAACAAAGCGTATGGATATTTTTAAGGCAATATCCGATCTCACGACGCTCCCGGGTGTGACGGGCAACGAAGCCGCCGTGTCCCGCGCCGTGCAGGGATATTTCCGTGCCCATACCGACGACGTCTGGATCGACGCGATGGGCAACACCTACGGCCGCATCGGCAACCCGGACGGCCCGACGCTGCTCGTCATGGCGCACATGGACGAGGTCGGCATGATGGTCACGGACATTGAGGAAAACGGCATGCTGCGCCTGCGCTCGGTTGCGGGCGTCGACCCGCGCGTGCTGCCCGGTTCCGAGGTGCGCGTGTTCGGCCGCGAAACCCTCCCCGCCGTGGTGGGAGCGCTCCCGCCGCATTTGCAGAACACGGACGACAAGGATAAGGCATACAAGATCGACGACCTTGTGTGCGACACCGGGCTCCCGGCGGAGCGCGTGCGCGCGCTTGTGCAGGTGGGCGACAACGTCACCTTCGCCCCGTTTCCGCCCATGAAGCTCAAAAACAACTTCATCGCGGGCAAAACCTTCGATGACCGCGCCTGCATCGTCTGCATGCTGGAGGCGATGGACATCCTTAAAAACTACAAGCTCCACTGCAATGTGGTGTTCTGTGCCTCCGTGCAGGAGGAATCCGCAGGCGGCGGCGCAAAGGCCGGCGGCTACAACATCCATCCCGATATGGCCATTGCAATGGACGTTTGCCATGCCCCGCAGCCCGGCGCAAAGCCTACGGATTATGTTGAATTCGACAAGGTTTCCGTCTGCCGTGGCGGCAATATCCACCCCAAAATGTTCGAGAAGATCAAGGCGTCCGCCACAGAGCAAAACCTTCCCTGGGAAACGGATGTCTGCATTGCGCACACGGGCACGGATGCCTGGGCGCTGCAGGTGGAGCGCGGCGGTATCCCCACGGGGCTGATTTCCCTGCCGCTTCGTTATATGCACACGAGCGTTGAATGCATCTCGCTTGATACGCTGAAAAACTGCGCAAAGGTGATCGCGGGCGTTGCCGCGAACATCGGTGCGGATTGGGAGGAAACGCTATGCTTGGACGATTAGAGGCACTCTGCAACCTCAACGGCGTATCGGGCGACGAAGGCCGCGTGCGCCGCTATATCCGCGATATCGCAAAGGACTATGCCGATGAAGTTTGGGTTGACACCATGGGCAACCTGTACGCCCACAAGAAGGGGGAAGGCCGCCGCGTGATGGCCTGCGCCCACATGGACGAGGTCGGCATGATCGTTTGGGGCGCCATGGACAACGGCCTGCTTGCATACCAGGCGGGCGGCATCGACCCGCGCGTTGTGGTATCAAAGCGCGTGGTCATCGGCCCGGACGAGGTGCCCGGCGTGATCGGCTCAAAGGCCATTCACCTGCAATCCAGGGAGGAATTTTCCCATGTGCTCGGCCACAACGAGCTGTTTATTGACATCGGCGCGAAGGACAAGGCCGACGCACTCAAATATGTGAACCCCGGCGATTACGTTTCCTTCACAACGAAATGGGAGCGCTACGGCGAGGATAAAATGAAAGCGAAGGCGCTCGACGACCGCGTGGGTTGTGCAATTGCGCTGGAGCTGCTGAAAAACAGCTATGATTGCGATTTTTATGCCGTGTTCACCGTGCAGGAGGAGCTTGGCCTGCGCGGCGCACAGGCGGCGGTTTACAACGTGAAGCCGGAAGTTGCGCTGATCCTTGAAGGCACGACTGCCAACGACATGCCGGAGGCCGAAGGCCATCAGCATGTGACCAAGGTCGGCGCAGGCCCCGCGATCTCCTTTATGGACGGCGGCACCATCGTCAGGCCGAAGATGTTTGAGGCGCTCAAGCGCACGGCAAAGGAGGCCGGCATTCCCTTCCAGATCCGCCAGGGTACGCGCGGCGGTACGGACGCGGGCGCAATCCACAAGGCGCTTTCCGGCTGCATCACGGGCGGTATTTCCGTTCCCTGCCGCTACATCCATTCCCCGAGCAGCGTCGCTTCCATCCGCGATTTTGAAAACGCATACAAGCTCGCGGATTCCTTCCTGAAGACCAAAAAATTCGATGAGGTGTTGTAATATGTTTGATAAGGATATGCTCAAAAGCATTTTGGCGGCATACGGCCCCTCCGGCCGGGAGCAGACGGTCAGCGACGTGATCCGCAGCTATGTGGAGCCGTTTGCGGACGAAGTATACAACGACACGCTCGGCAACCTGATCGCCGTGAAGAAGGGAACTTCCGGCAAAAAGGTTATGCTCAGCGCGCACATGGATCAGATCGGCCTCATCGTTGTGGACATCGACGAAAAAGGCTTCCTGCGCGTGTCGAACGTAGGCGGCGTGAACCCCGTCGTTTCCGTAGCACGCGAGGTTAAGTTTGAAAACGGCACACACGGTGTGACCTACTTTGAAACCGAAAAGCATGGCGCAAAGGATGCAACCATGCCGGAGCTGTTTGTGGACATCGGCGCAACAACGCGCGAAGAGGCCGAGGCAAAGGTGCAGATCGGCGATGTTGCGGTGTATGTAACGAACTTTGTTGAAATGGGCAGCCGCGTTTCCTCGGGCGCGCTTGACGACCGCATCGCCTGCGCGGCGGTGGTGGAAGCCTTCCGCACGATGCAGAACGTGCACGATGTTTACGCGGTGTTCACCGTGCAGGAGGAAGTCGGCCTGCGCGGCGCGGGTGCGGCGGCTTATGCCATCGAGCCCGACCTGAACATCAGCCTGGATGTGACCGGCACGGGCGACACGCCCAAGTGCGGCCGCATGAGCGTAAAGCTCGGCGCAGGCGCAACGGTGAAGGTGATGGATTCTTCCGTCATCGTGCCTCCGGTGGTGCGCGCGTTCCTTGCGGAAGCGGCGGACGGGAAGAACATCCGCTGGCAGCCCGAAGTGCTGCGTGCGGGCGGCACGGACACCGGTGCGGTGCAGCGCACGCGCGGCGGCATCCTTTCCGGCTGCATCTCCATCCCCACACGCTATATCCACTCCCCCGTGGAAACCGCGGACATGGGCGATTATGAAGCTGCTGTGCAGCTCGTCTGCGCCGCTGTGGCGAAGCAGGAGCTGCCGCATCGCTAAAGCCGGCAGGGCAAACATTGCATTTCATCATGCAGGGGCAATCAATGATTGCCCCTGCATCGTAAGCGAGAGGATGAAGGGGTGCGGAAATCCCCCGTCAGCACCTTCGGTGCTGCCACCCCTTTTCAGAAAGAGGCCTTAAAGGAAAGCGGTAATCCAAAAGGCTCCTTTGGCAAGGAAACTGTCGCCGCAGGCGACTGAGGATTGCCCTTACCCCCACTCACGCAGCTTACGAGGATTGTTCTTGCCAAAATTAAGAAAGGAGCATTCATGCAGACGATTGAGCAACGCCTTGCAGCCCTGCGCGCAAAGATGCGCGAAGCGGGGTATGCGGGGTATTATATCCCCACGGATGATTTCCACCTTTCTGAATATGTGGGCGCGCATTTCAAGGCGCGCGCATATATGTCCGGCTTCACAGGCTCGGCCGGCACGCTCGTTGTGCTGGAGCACGAAGCCGCGCTTTGGGTGGATGGAAGATATTTCCTCCAGGGCGAACAGCAGCTTTGCGGTACGCCCATCACACTGCAAAAATCCGGCGAGGAAGGCGTTCCCACCATCCTTGAATACCTGAAAGAGAAGCTGCCGGAAGGCGGCGTGCTCGGCATGGACGGGCGCACCGTGCCTGCGGCGACCGGCCTCAGCTTCAAAAAGGAGCTTGCCCAAAGGAAGGTCACACTTGCGCCGGAGCGCGACCTTGTGGGGGAGGTCTGGGCGGACCGCCCGCCGCTTTCCGACCGGCCCGCCTGGGTGTTGGACACAAAATATGCCGGGCAGGAGGCGGGGGAGAAGCTCGCCGCCGTGCGTACAGCGATGGCGGAGCATGCCGCAGCTGCACATGTGCTTGCCTCGCTTGATGACATCGCGTGGTTGTTCAACCTTCGCGGGGATGATGTGGCGTATAACCCGGTTCTTTTGGCGTATGCGGTCATCGAACCGGAAAAAGCGTATCTTTTTGCAGAGGAAGGAAAACTGCCGGAGGCTGTGCGTGCGCACCTTGCCTCCCTCAATACGGAGGTTTTGCCGTATGGCGGCGTGTATGATTTCGTTGCACGCTACGGCGCAGGAACGAAGGTGCTGCTTTCCGAATCCCGCATAAACTATGCGCTGTATGCCCGCCTTGTGGATGCGGGCGCATCGCTTGTGGATGCGGAAAACCCCTCTGTGTACAGGAAGGCTGTGAAGAACGCGGCCGAGCTTGAAAACCTCCGCCGCGCACACATCAAGGATGCGGTAGCCATGGTGCGGTTCATGCGGTACCTGAAAGACAACATCGGGAAAATCCCCATGACGGAGATCAGCGCATCGGACTATCTCGAGTCGCTCCGCCGCGCGCAGGAAGGCAACCTCGGCCTGAGCTTTGACACCATTTGCGGCTATGGGCCGCATGGGGCAATCGTCCACTATGCGGCAACGCCGGAAAGCGATGTGCCCCTTGCGCCGCGCGGCCTGCTGCTTGTCGATTCCGGCGGGCAGTATTATGAAGGCACCACAGACATCACGCGCACGTTCGCGCTCGGGCCGCTTACCGAAGAAGAAAAGCTGCACTTTGCGACGGTGCTCCGCAGCATGCTGAACCTTGCCGCGGCGCGCTTCCTTTCCGGTGTGCGCGGCGCGAATCTCGATGTGCTTGCGCGCGCGCCGTTCTGGGAACAGGGGCTTGATTACAAGCACGGCACCGGCCATGGCGTGGGGTATCTCCTCAACGTACACGAAGGGCCGAACAGCTTCCGCTGGCAGAACCCCGCGAATTCCGCCGTGCTGGAGGAGGGAATGGTCACGACCGATGAGCCGGGCGTGTACATTGCGGGCAAGCACGGCATCCGCCTTGAAAACGAACTCGTTTGCCGCAAGGGTGAAAAGAATGCGTTTGGCCAATTCCTGTATTTCGAGCCGCTTACGCTCGTGCCCATCGACCTTGACGCGGTGGAACCATCGCTTCTCAACGAAACCGACCGGGCACGGCTCAACGCTTACCACGCGCTGGTGTATGAAACGCTCGCCCCGCATCTTGATGCGGACGAGCGGGTATGGCTTGCGGAGTATACGCGGGCCATCTGAGCAGGCGGCGCAGCAGCGCCTGAAAAACAAGTGAGGGGGAGGCACGGTTTGAATTCCGCGCATCCCCCTTTGATCTCGTTTTTTCAGCAGGCTATGCCTCCAGTTTTGCAAGCGCCCGCTTAAACTGCTTTGCAAAAAGGATCGCGGTCACGCTCACTGCGATGAGATCCGCCACAGGCTCCGCAAGGTAAACGGCCATTGCCTGATCCCCGAAGAACTGCGGCAGGATATAGATGAGCGGGATGAGCAGAATCAGCTTGCGCAGGCAGGCGAGAAAGAGCGAAGTTTTCGCATTGCCGATGGCGATGAACGTCTGCTGGCAGGCGATCTGCACGCCGAAGATGAGCGTAACCGCCATATAGATGCGCATCGCCCATACGGAATACGCAATGAGCGCGGGATCCGGCGTGAACATGCCCGCAAATACTTGGGGCACCAGCATCACAGCAAGCCAAAGTGCAAAGGAATATGTAACGCAGCATTTCAGCAGCAGCAAGAAGCCTTGCTTCACGCGGCTGCGGTTCCGCGCGCCGAAATTGTAGCTGATGATGGGCTGCGCGCCTTGCGTCAGGCCTTGTAAGGGAAGCATCGCGAACTGCATGACGCTCGAAAGGATTGTCATTGCGCCGACGGCAAGGTCGCCGCCATAATTGCGCAGGGAGGTGTTGAAACAAATATTCAGCACGCTTTCCGTGGATTGCATGATAAACGGCGCGAGGCCGAGCGCCACGCAGGGGAGGATCAGCTTTGCATGCAGGCGCATGTTCTGCGCCTTGATGCGCAGCGTAGTGCGTTTGCCAAACAGAAACGCGAGCACCCAGGCCGCGGATACCGCCTGCGAAAGGATGGTCGCAAGTGCTGCGCCGCGCACGCCCATATTGAAGCCGAAAATGAATATGGGATCCAGCACGATGTTGCACGCTGCGCCGATGAGCACGGTAAACATGCTGATCTTTGCATAGCCCTGTGCGGTAATAAACGCATTGAGGCCCAGCGCAAGCTGCACGAAAACGGTGCCAAGCGCATAAATGCCCATGTATTCGCTTGCGAATTGGATGGTGTTTTCCGTTGCGCCGAATGCGAGCAGCAGTTCATCCCGCCAGATGGTGAACACAGGGGTGAGCACAGCCGCAACAAGCAGCAGCAGCGTAAAGCTGTTCCCAAGAATGCGTTCCGCAGAGGCATAGTCCCCTTCTCCCATGCGGATGGAAGCACGTGGGGCAGCCCCCATGCTCACAAGCGCCGCAAATGCGGAAATCAGCATGATCAGCGGCATGCAAACCCCCATGCCGGTCAGGGCAAGGGAACCCGTTTCGGGAATATGGCCGATGTAAATGCGGTCCACCAGGTTATAAAGCATGTTTACAAGCTGCGCCGTCACGGCAGGCAATGCAAGGCGGAAGAGCAGCTTGCCGATCCGTTCGGTGCCAAGGAAAGTATTGTCGTTCTGCATAAAGTACGTTCTCCTTAAATGTTTTCAGAAATAATCCCCAGCATCCGCCGAAGCTCCGCGCATTCCGCTTCACTCAGGCCGCGTAACAGGCGCTCAAAAAAGGCGCGCTGCATGGCCTGGGCATCTGCAATAATGGGCGCTGCGGCGGGAAGCGTGCTGAGATGAACCCGCCGCCTGTCCTGCGCATCCGGCACAGCGGAAATAAGCCGCTTTGCGAGCAGCGTTTCTATTGAGGCGGAAACGTGGGATTTTGCGATCATACGCACATCTACGATGTCCTTCGCAGTATCGTAGGCTGGGTTGTTTGCAAGAAACAGAAGGATGTCCGTTTCCAACCGGGTGAGACCATGGCGGGCACAGACTTCAAGCTCCATGCGCGCATAAAGCTTCCCCATGCGCTGCCAGGCAAGCAGCGTTTCAGCCAGTGCATTCATAAGCAGCATGCTCCCCTCTTTCAATTAGTTCTGTACCGAACTAATTATACCGCTCTTCCGAAAAAAAGCAAGAGGGAACAAAAAAAAGAAGATTTTCATCTTGCAATTTCGCCGGAATTGATGTATCATATTCCATGCTGTGAAGCAAAACTGAATTTTGGGGATATAGCTCAGTTGGTAGAGCGCTGCGTTCGCAATGCAGAAGTCAGGGGTTCGAGTCCCCTTATCTCCACCATTAAAAAGGCATCCAAACGGATGCCTTTTACGTTTTTCATTTATATATTCGGCTTTGTAGAACCGGTATTTATTTTTCAATGTCAATCCGTTTGTCAGAGATTGTCACCGCGCCTTCAGCATTGCCCAGCAGCATCCGGAAAAGCTCTGCGGGCACATAGGTGACTTTGTTGAGCCGCATGGGTTCAGAGCCAAGGTCGGTGGGAGCCGACATGCCGATTGCATTCGTGCTGTGCATGGTGTAAATGCTGCTTCCGAATTCCACAGAACAGACATTGAGCTTGCCTTTGAGCTGATAGCGCTTGGCGCTGCTGTTGTAGCTCACCCGGTAGCCCAGCGCTCTTGCGACACTCTTCAGGGGAACCATTACCGTACCTTCTTTCATGTATCCCTTTTCTTTGAGCTTTTTGCCGTCTACCCTAATCGTGTACTGGCCGGGCTTAACATCCGGCTCACGGTCATCGTCATGGGACTTGGTGTTGATATACAGGCATTCTCCCTCAATTTTAACTGCCTTATCCCCGTTGCCCAACAGTGCCTGGAAAAGCTTCACCGGTACATGTACGGTGCCGGATATGAGCAGCGGCTTGGAACCGAGATCGGCGGGGGCGGCCATGCCGATGCAGCCAACGCTGTATACCGCATATACGGAGCTGTTCAGAAAGATATCGCAGGCACGCTTCCCATTTTCCAAATGGTACGCTCTTTCCGATGCATTATAGCTGATTTTATACCCAAGCGCCTTGGCCACAGCTTTCATGGGAACCATTACCGTTCCCTCCTCAGCAACCGCCATGGCGCGCGTGGACTTTCCGTCAACAATAATCTCATACGATGTGACGCGTTCGGTCTTTCCGTCAACAATGATTCCGCTAGAGCGCTCGGCAGCGAATGCCGGCACCGCAACGCACAGGAGGGTAGTCAATGCTAACACAAGCACAATAATCCGTTTCATTTTTCTTCGTCCTTTCAAAAAGCATTTAGGGTTGCTTTCATCAACCGTTCTGCCATATATACAACCACTCCCACCAGAATGTTGCGCGGTTGGCAAAAATTTGTAAAAAGCTGTTTGTGGCCAGCGTCCTCGGAAACAGAAATGCCGGGGCGCGGTAAAGCGACCCGGCACGGAGGCCCGGTTTTGTTTATGTTAATCTTCCTGCACGCTGTTGACGATCCCCAGCAGCTCGGATTCTGAAAGCGGAACATCGGAATGCAGCGAATAGGCCATGCCACCGTTTGTCCAACGCGCCGAATGGTAGCCGGAGGCATTCCCTTTCAGCGCGATGCTCACACCCGCATCATTTTCGACCGTTGTCTCTTCCGAATACCGCTCATACTCGCCGCTGATGTCGTTGCTGCCCTCCGCCGTTCGGTAAACGATGCTGTTCTCCCCGTTTGTATATGTAAGCTGCAGCATGGCTCCTTCATACAGCATACAGCCGGACAGCTCATAGCCTTCCGGCATCGAGGAAGGCAGCTGCGCCTCATATGTAAGTTCCGCCAGAGCGCCTTCAAGGCTTTCGAAGTGCTGCGGAGGCAAAGGTATTCCTACGAGTGAGCCGGGATGATTGTCCGGAGCCTGCAGCATGGGCAACAACGCGATGCAAAGAATCGCCACAGCAGCGCATGCGGCAATGCCTGCAACCCAGCGCATGTGCCCGTGCAGCGCCTTTTTCTTGTGGGATGCGGCCTCTTTTTGAAGGTTGCGCGTGATGCGTTCCGCCATCTCGGGCGTGACTGTTATATGGTCCATAAGCACATCATATCCGCCTTTTTGTTTATTCCTCATATCCATAGATGTCCTCCAATGTGGCTTTCATCATGCTTCTGCCCCGCATCAGCAAAGAGCGCACCGTCGATTCGTTTTTAGATAGCATCCCAGCGATTTCAGCCGTGCTGTACCCTTCATAATAGAACAAATGCAATACTTCGCTGTATTTTTCGGGCAAGCTCTTTACGCATTGCCATACGAATGAAAGGTCGTCGGCTTCCCGCTCATCGGGTATGAACTCACTCAGCTCATCTTCCCGGAGCCGTTTCGTGTGCCGCAGCTTGTTTTTGCAGATATTGCTGGTTACGCTTATCAGCCATGCCTTTTCGTGTGCTTCATTTTCAAATTCCGGTGCTTTTCGCATGTATTGTATCAGCGCATCCTGAAGGGCATCTTCTGCATCCTGAATATTATGCAAGTACGAAAAGGCCAGCCGAAGCAAGGCGTTGCCATATTGCTTCAATGCGTTTTCGGCTCGCATAGCTGCCGGGCTTTCGCAAACTGTAAGCTTTGCGGAAGCGGATTCACATTCAAACAGCGCGACGGCTCTCAGCAGCATCGAATAAAGCAGCCGGATTATCCTCATGCCCATTGGCATTGGTATGGCTTGTGTGTTCAAAACAATTCCTTCCTTTCCATGATGCGAAAACGTAATTTGCATCATGCTGCCTATAATACAAATCAAAGCGTTGTTTTGTTGCACTTCAAACAATATTTTATCCGTTTTTGTTCTGCGACTCCGCCATCAACCAATCATAAGTAAGAGAAACTGTGCCGTAACGCTCTGGCGGGGCGGCCATTGGCCGCCCCGCCAGAGCGTTGCTTTTTTGAGAGGGTTCCTCTGCCGCCTGCGCCTTTCGCGCGGCCGTAAAAGCTGCGGGAAAGTTCCCGCGCCTTCAGCATCAAAGAATTTTTCCCAAATCCGTGTGGAGCACTTTCCCATCCTGCAGCGCGACTACGCCGCCAAGCAGCACCAGCCGCACACCCTCGGGCGGGAGGGCGGGTTCGGCAAATGTGGCTTTGTCCTGCAAACGCTTCGGGTCAAACACGGTTACATCCGCCGTGCGCCCTACGCCAAGCGTGCCGCGGTCAAGGCCGAAGCGTGCCGCAGCTTCGCACGTGGTCTTTGCAATGCCTTCGTTCAGCGAAAGCAACTTACGTTCAAATACATATTGTGCAAGGAAGCGGGCAAACGCGCCCGCCGCACGCGGGTGCCCCGCACCGTTAAGCAGAACGCCGTCGCTGCCAAGCATGGTGCGCGGATGCGTAAGCGCCATATCTACCTCGGCGCCGTTCATCACATGGGCGATAGTCAGGTATTCCGGGTGCTCCCGGCGCACCTTCTCAAACACCTCCATGTTCGGGATGAAGCCTTTGTATTCACCGTCGGTCAGTTCGATGCGCGTTACATCATGGTAGCGATCCAAAAAGCCATCGTCATACGTCGTTGCGCCGATGCTTGTGCAGAACGCATCATACGGGTAGCAGTCGATCCTTACATCAAGGCCTTCTGCTGCAGCGCGGCGATCCACATAGGAAAGCACCTCCGCCATCTGGCCGTAAGCCGCCATGCTGCCAATGTGGGAAATTTGCAGCCTAACGCCCGTGCGACGGCCAATTTCAAGAAATTCTTCAATCGCGTCATAAATTTCAAACGCATCCCCGCGCACATGGGCTGCAAGAACGCCGCCAAAACGCTTTACAACCGCCGCCATGGCGCACATTTCGCCAAGCGTCATGCCGGGCTCATAGCGTATGCCCATGGAAAGGCCCTTCGCCCCTTCGGTTAGCTGCCGTTCCAATGTTTCGCACATGGCGGCAAGGGTCGCTTCGTCCACGGGAGCATACTTATTTCGCGCGCCGCAAAGCCTGCGAATTGTCGTATGCCCGGCAAGCAGGGCCATGTTAACGGGCTGCTTTCCGTCATAGGCCGCGCAGTAGGCGGGCAGATCGCGCGGCGCATCGCCGCAGTTGCCGGTCACAAGCGTGGTAACGCCCTGACGGAGTGCCCGCAGCGTAATGTCGGCCTCGATATGCCCCTCGCGCAGGTCGTCCTCATGGGAATGGGCATCCACAAAGCCGGGGGACACGATATGCCCTGTGCAGTCGATTTCCGCAGCAGCGGGAAGCGGTTCGCTCGTAAGGCATGCAATACGGCCGTTTCGGATGCCCACATTCAGGATGCTTTGGATGCTGTTTGCCGGGTCACAAACCAGGCCGTTTTTCAGGATCAGGTCAAGCATTGCGGTATTCTCCTTAAAATCTGGTTGAACTTGTGCCGCTCGATTGGTGTCACGGCCTTATTGTAGTGGATTGCGGGGAAAATCACAAGCCCACATTTTAAAGGAGCGGCCAAAAGGCCGCTCCTTTGCGCACGTTATTCCGCTTAGCCCGCATAGGGCAGCATTACAAAATATTCCGATTCCTCCACGCCGCTGATGCGCGAAAACCATTCGTCCGCATTGCGTGTAAATGCAATGGAACCGGTGCGGCCATCCTGCAGCGCAAAGCGTGCGGTGGAGGTTTCATCGCTTGCGGTAATGATGAGCTTTGTGCCAACGGGCAGCGTGGTTTCACCGCTTCCATCCAGCGTTACGGGAAGCTCCGCCTTTGTCTCAAGAGCAGGGCCATACTCGCCCGTCCAGTTTTCCGGATCGTCCAAATTATCAATCGTACGCTGCCAAAGCTCACCCTGAGCGGGAATGAACGTGAACGCCCCATCGCCTGTAAGCGTGTAGCGCCGCGCCCCCCACCATGTGCCGAGCACATCGATGTGATCCGCCACGGTGACAACGCCATCTTCATCCACACCCTGGAATTCGCCGCGCAGACCGCTGTAGTTGCCGCCATCGCGCGGCTCCTCATAGCGCGAAAGCACAAGCTGTGTTCCGTCAAAACGGCAGATGAGCGTTGCGTAATCGGCGGAGCAATAATCGCCGGAAAGCACGACCTCCAAAAGCCCGTCGTTTGGGTCGAGATCGATTACCTGCAGGGCGGTTACAATCTGGATCTCTGTAAGCCACTCCTCTTCGCCGACATGAAGCTCATGCACGGTTCCATCCGCCGCAGTAACGGTGATGGTATTGCGCATCCAATCATATTCATCCGTGGTGGTAACGAGCGTGACCGTTTCGGAAACGCCGTCCCCGTCAAGGTCGGCCTCACATTTTCCGTCCGCAAGGAAATCGATGGGCCTGAACGGTTCGCGCTCTGCATCTGCAAGCCCCTGCTGCACGACGAGTTTCAGCACAAGCGAGGACATTGCATCATCGCTCACGCCATCCTCCGTCCAAAGGGAATAGGTTGCGCCCGCTTCATACCATGTAGCGAGGCGGCCTCCTCCTTCCGCCGTTTTAATGTCGGCAGAAACGCCCTTGGCCTCAAATTCCCAGTTGACGCTGAGCGCTTCCTCCGCAAACGTTTCGTATACGCCGGAAATATCCTCCTCGCCCTTTGCGGCACGGTAGGTATACGCATGGCCATCCAGCGTGAAACCCACCTGAGCGACTGTACCGCCGATGATGGAATAGGAAACCTCCCCCGTATTTTGCGGCGCATCAATGGAAACGCCAAGATCCGCAAACGCTTCCGCGCTTTCCACCTCCGTTACCGGATTCGGAATTTGAACCGGGCTTTCGGAAGGCGCAAGGCCTCCGTTGCTGCCCGCAGCGCATCCGGCCGCAAGCGCCGCGCAAAGCAGCAGCGCCACCGACAGCGCGAATATCTTTTTCATAAAGTACCTCCGTTCTTTTATGGCACAGCGGTATCCCGCGAGACACATTTGAGTATTGTACTTAGAAACAGTACAGCAGGTTCCCGTTTTTGTAAAGAGACAGTTTGTAAACAAACGACAAAATCGGCCGCTCCCGAAAGATGCGGCCGATGGTTTGGAACACAGCGATATGCGCGTGCGCGCTGCCGCACACGGGTCAGCGGATAATGCCGTTTTCATAAACGGGCACAACATCCGTCACATCCGGCGTAAAGCAGAAGCGGACGTCATCCGTGAATCCAAGGCGCACCAAACGGGCATAGTGGAACGTTGCGGAAAGATCCGCCCGGCCCTCCTGCCAGTCGGCATACAGCATGCAGCACACCTTTGTAATGTCTGTGGCTTCAACGGGGCCGGCCGCATGGCGGCATACCGCATCTGCGATTGCGCCTGCGGCAATCAGGTCATCGGCGGAAATCGCTCCGTCCGTGCCGGCGCAAACGATCAGGATATCGTTGCCGAGCGCAAGCGCGCGTTTGGCGACTGCCGTGCGGTTAATCATTGCGCCGATGAGCACATCCTTCGCCGCAGAAGAGCCATGGATGGCGGCTGTGCCGTTGGAAGTGCTGATCACCACCGTTTTGCCCTGCACATTTTCCGCGGAATATTCCGCGGGGGAATTGCCCAGGTTGAAATCCGGCAGCTTAATGCCGCCGCGTTCCCCGGCAAGCACGCAATCCCGGATGCCGAGGCGGCCTGCAATGGATGCCGCTTCGCCGGGATCGACCGCAGGGATCACGCGTTCCGCGCCGTTTTTCACCGCCATGGTGATGCAGCTTGTGGAACGGAGCACGTCCACAACAATGACCGTGCTGCCTGAAATATGGCTGCTTATCATTTTCCCATATACGGGAACTACATCGATTCGCATATGATTCCTCCCTCGGTTGGCATAAACCCACCGATATTTTATTGTAGCAAATTTGCCCTGCATTTGCAATCAAAGGCGCGCAAAAAAGGGCGCAACCGCTTCCGTCACTGCATCGCCTGCGCAAAAAGGATGGCTGCCGCTGCGCCTACGATGCCGGAAAGCAGGGCCACTGCGACGGTTGCGCGGGTTTTACGGACACCGACGGAGCCAAAATAAAGCGCCACGGTATAAAAAATGGTTTCTGTGGAACCGAGCATCAAGCTTGCAGCAAGGCCAAGAAAACTGTCAACGCCATGATTGTCAAACACATCCTGCAAAAGCGCAAGCGCTGCGCTGCCGGAAAACGGCCTGAGCACCAAAAGCGGAACAAGTTCTGCGGGAAGGCCAAGGCGGTGGAGAAGCGGCTCAATCCAGGAAATGAGCACGGAAAGCGCACCGGAGGAACGGAACAGATTCATCGCAATCAGCATAGCCGCCATAAACGGAAGCACTTGCACGAGAAGCGGCAGCGCCTCCTGTGCGCCGCGGGTAAAGGCATCGTAGACGTTCACGCGCTTGCAGAGCGCATAGCCCAGCAGCAGCAGGATCAGCGCAGGCATCACATAACTCATGCGCGCCCTCCAGCTTTCCGCCGGGTGCGGCCGCGCTGCGGGGCGCGGCGGCAGAGCAGCTTGCACAGGGCCACCGCAGAAGCAAACGCAAGGAGCGACGCGATGAACGTGGGCAGCACCACGCAGTAAACATCCAGCGAACCCGCGGCAGCGCGCAGCGCAAGCACGCTTGTGGGCAAAAGTTCCACGGCGGAGGAGTTCAGCGAAAGGAACATGCACATATCATCGGAAGCCGTGCCTTCCGGCACGCCGTCCCGGTCGGCAGCGGCGCGCAGTTCTTTCATGGCGGCGAGGCCGAAGGGCGTAGCGGCGCTGCCCATGCCGAAAAAGTTCGCGGCAAGGTTCAGCGTAACGGGCGCAACCGCACCGGGCGAACGCGGGAACAGGAGCGCAAGCGGCTTTCGCACGGCACGTGCAAGCGCGTCGATCAATCCGGCTTCCTTCGCCACATTCATTAAGCCCATCCAAAGCATATAAGCGCCCGCAAGCGAAAGAGAAAGCGTCACCGCCTCTCCTGCACCTGCAAGCATTGCATCCATCGCGCCTTCGGCGTTTCCGTTTGCCACGCATGCTATGAGCCCTATAACGAGCATGATTCCCCAAAGCCAATTCATCATATCGAATCATATGCAGGTGTGGGCGCGGGCATGCCGTTTTGCAGGGCAGCTTCCTTAATCCTCAGTCGTCTGCGGCGACAGCTCCTTTCAAAAAGGAACTTTTGGTTGCAGCTTGCCAAAATCCCCCTTTCTGAAAAGGGGGTGGCAGCGGCGCGAGCCGCTGACGGGGGATTGCCGTATTCGTGCGGCCTTTGCGTACTGTGGACAGACCGCGCAACCTCTCCTCTCCGGGGATTGCCGTATCCCTGCGGAGATAAGGCCCGTTTCCAACCGTCAAAAAAGGGCGGCATATTGCCGCCCGAAAGATTGCGTCCTTATTCCCGGAACTGGTACTGGTAAAGCTTTGCGTACATGCCACCCGCGGCGATCAGCGCCTCGTGCGTGCCGCGCTCCGTGATGCCATCCTTGGTGAGGACGATGATCTCATCCGCATTCTTGATGGTGGAAAGCCGGTGCGCCACCACGATGCAGGTGCGGCCATGCGAAAGGTCGTTCAGCGCCTGCTGGATGAGCATCTCCGTGGCATTGTCAAGGGCGCTTGTCGCTTCGTCCAGAATCAGGATGGAGGGGTTCTTCAGGAACACGCGCGCGATGGAGATGCGCTGCTTCTGCCCGCCGGAAAGCTTCACGCCGCGCTCGCCGACGCCGGTGTCATAGCCATGATCCAGCGTCATGATATAATCGTGGATATGCGCCTTCTTGGCGGCCTCAACGATCTCCTCATCCGTTGCGTCCAGATTGCCGTAAGCGATGTTCTCCCGGATGCTGCCGTTGAAGAGAAACACGTCCTGTGCAACGATGCCGATGTTGCGGCGGAGCGATTCGCGCGTCAGGTCGCGGATATCCACACCGTCAATGGAAATCGTGCCTTCATCCGCTTCATAAAAGCGCGGGATCAGGTTGCAGATGGTCGTCTTTCCTCCGCCCGAAGGGCCGACGAGCGCAACCGTTTTCCCCGGCTCAATACGCATGGAAAGGTCATGGATGACCTTGCTTTCCACATCTCTGGCATCGCTGTTTTCATAGCGGAAACTGACGTGATCAAACACGATGTTGCCGCGAAGCGCATCCGCCTCGATGGTGCCGGTATCCGTTTCGTCCTTCTGATCCATGATCTCCACAAAACGCTGGAAGCCCGTCATGCCGTTTTGAAGCTGTTCAAATATGTTCACCAGCCGGTTGATGGGCTTTAAAAACATGGTGATAAACAGGATATACTTGGTAAAATCGCCTATGCTGATGCGCCCATAAAAGAAGAACAGGCCGCCCGCAACAAGCACGATCAGGTACAGCAGGTCGTTGAAGAGCGTCATGCTGGAATGGAACTTGCCCATTTCCCGGTAAGCACGGCCGCGCGCCAGCTTGAAGCGCTCATTCGCGCTATCAAACTTCCTGTTTTCGTGGGATGCGGCGGTGTAAGAGCGCGAAACGCGCATGCCGGCAATAGCCGTTTCCACGTTGGCGTTTACTTCTCCCACCTCCACGCGCGTGGCGCGGAAGGCTTCCTGCATCCCCTTGCGCAGTTTGGATGCAACGAACACCATCACCGGCAAAAATGCGAAGATGATAACTGTCAGCAGCAGGTCCGTGCCCGCGAGGATGATGAAGGAGCCCACCAGCATGATGAGCGAAAGGAACAGATCCTCCGGCCCGTGGTGCGCAAGCTCGGAAACATCCTGCAGATCGTTGACCATGCGGGAAAGGAGCGTGCCGGTTTTGTTTTCATCGAAGAAGGCAAAGGGCAGCTTCTGCATATGGCGGAACATATCCCGCCGCATGTCGCCCTGAATGCGCACGCCCACAATGTGCCCCCAATACTGGATGACGTAGTTGAGCACAGCCTTTACAAGGTAAATGCCGAGCAGCACGCCGGACCAGATCAGAAGCAGCCTGAGGTTCTGGTTTGGCACATAATCGTCGATGATGTTTCCCGCGATGATCGGGTAAAACAGGTCGCACACCGCAACGATGAACGCGCAGGCCATGTCGATGGCAAACAGCTTCCGGTGCGGCTTATAGTAAGAAACGAAGCGCTTTACAAGGTGCATGGCGCAGGGAACCCCTCCTTACGTGATTGACAGATGACCGTTCCCGCCTGCGGCGGGGTGCTTTTTTGCTATTTTAGGATATGATATCCCCCTGATGGGAGATGAGCGTTGCATCATACACGCCATCCACACGCAGGAACTTTTCCACAAAGCCTGTCTCGTTTTCCCGGAGGCGCAGTTCCATCGTAAGCTCAATGCCGTCACGCTGTGCCGTCTTGGATTTCATGCGCGCGTTCGGCAGCTGTTTCACCATTTGGCGCACCTGCTGGCCCGCACCCTCGTGATAATGGAGGATGAGCAGGTACGGCATGCTGGCCTTGCCCTTGAACACCGTCAGCACCACCATGATCACGCCGATGGTAAGTGCTGCGATTACGGCGATGTCATAATACTTCGTGCCTACGGCAATGCCCTCGCCTACGGCCCAGAACATGAACACGGTGTCGATCGGATCCTTCACTGCCGTGCGGAAGCGGATGATGGAAAGCGCGCCGACCATGCCCATGGAAACCGCAAGGCTGTTGCTGATGAGCATGAGCATGAGCGAGGTGACCATCGTAAGCATGATGAGGCTCAGGTTGAAGTTGCGTGAATACATCACACCGCCGAACGTCTTCTTATAAATGAAAAAGATGAAAAGGCCGACCAGAAGCGCGATCAGGAGCGACGTGATCACCTGCAACGGGTTGAGCGTGATGGAGAAAATGTCTGAAAGGGAAAAATCGTTCATGGGAAAACCTCCGTGTCAATTTACAAATTACAATGGGCGATGGGAAATGCCCGCTCTGCATTGCTGCCTTCGGTTCGCTGAATTCAACCTGCCAGTTTATGCAGCAGCCTGCTTTTCAGTATAATTGACAATCCTGCATTGTCAATTATCAATTGGACCCGAATTGCCTTACAATTCAAATTTCCTGCACAAACAGTACTTGCTGACCGCGCTGCGCACATGTGCGTCAAGCTGTAAAAGCGAGCGGATGTATGTGGGCAGGTATTGGTTGAACTTCACCTCTAACACCATGTCGTAATCGTCGATCACGCGGTATGTGGGGATGTGCGCGTTAAACAGGTCCGTGCTGCGGTAGCCGGTGCGCACATCCTTGTCAAACGTCACGCGCACATCCTGCACGGGGAAGGTGTACGCCTCGCGCATATAATCCACAATCACGCAGGGCCTCAGCGGCTTTGTTGCAAACTCCGCAAACATGCGCCGCGCAAACGGCTCCGGCCGGTGCAGCAGGAAGGTATAATCCCCTTTTCTGAGCCGTTCGTATTCCTCCCGGGAAAGTGCAAGGGAAGTTTTCTTGATGTAGCCGCCCTCCTTGTGCTTGCATTCAAGCTTGATCGCCGCATCCGACATATTGTAAATGCGGATGCGGAACTTGTCCCGGTTGTCGATGCCATCCAGCTTTTCGCGGAAAGCGGAATCGTCCATGTCGTCAAGATACAGGCTGCGGATCAAATATTCTCCGCCATTTTTTCGGGCATACTTGTCCTGCTCCATAGTGAGCGAAAGCTTCTTGGAAAGGAACGTGTATGCGCCCTGGTTGATGTAATATTTCAGCTCGTGCCTGTACTGTGGGATCTTGCTCATCCGAACACCTCCTGCATATACGAATCGGAAAGGCCGAATTCCTTTTGAATCTGCTGTTTGAGCGACTCCGGGCGGCCGGATGCAAATTCGCGCATGATTTGCACCTGCTTTATGAAGCCTTCATAGGTGCCGCGCACTTCGTTGTGCTGCTTGACGCCAAGCCATGTTTCGCCGTTGAACTTTTCCCGTTCGCGCGCCACTTCCGGCTCCACCTGAGCGTACAGTTCATCGATTTTTGCAAGCACGGTCTCCGGGGCATAAATCGTGTTAAGCAGCTCCGCGAAGCGGCGGCAGAAGCGGTCGCGCCAGTCGCTGTTCTTCAAAAGTGCGTTGAACAGGTCGGAGCAGGGCTTGCTGGACAGCCTGCGGATGGAAAGGGTTTGATGGTTGGTGCGGTTCTCGCTTGCGCCGAAGCTCCAGCAAAAATCATAGTAAATCCATTTCCACTTGCCGCCCTTGATCTTGTAATACTGGATGTTCCAAACATCGGAATTGGCGGAGTAGATCTCGCAGATCATGTAATCCATGAAGCTGTCGAGATCCACGCGCTCCTCTGCGTAGGCATAATTCGAAGCGGAAGAAAGGTCGTTTCCCGTGCCGTTGAGCCACGTCATAAACTCCTGCCACTCCGCGTTGGAGCCATAGTAAACAGAGCCTTTGCCCGCCGAACGGATGATGTCCAGGTTCACGTTGTCGTCCGTACCTTCGTGCTGCGCAACGAAGAAGCGGTTGCGCTTTTCCTTCATGAAATACACGCCCCAGTATTCGCCGTTGAGGTAAAGCACATAGGGCTTATATGCCTGATAGAGAAAGTTTACGTCGCTGCCCACGAGCAGGCCAGCCGCCAGCTCATCGCGGAACTTGCCGCTGTTCTGATCCTGCGCCCCCGCGCGCAGGACGATCGATTTATATTCCGTGTAGTCCAAATCCTCAAAAAAAGGGTATGCCATGCGGTTGTCGCCATAAGCGTCCCGCGCAATGAGGTTGAAGCCCTTCTGCGCGCGCCCGCGCCCAAAGCTGCCCGCAATGCGCATGCCGATGTTCTGGGAAAAAACCTCGCGCCCGCTTTCGTCAAACACGCCAAGGCAGCCCAGCCGCTCCCATTCATCGGGCGCGGTTTTGGATTTCCAGAAGTTTGCCGTAGTAATCGCATCGCCATAGGCAAGCGTTGGGTCGTAATTTTCGCCGAACGCGTATATGCCCTTCTCGCTGCTCCAGAGGTTGTCCGGGTCCGTCACAAGCGTCACAACGGGCAGGCTGTGGTTTACATCGTCGCTTTTAAAAAGGAACGTGCCGGATACGGTGTAGTTGGTCACATATCCTTCGCGCATAGAAACCGCGCGCACTACGGTATTCTTCGCAACCTTGATGGGGCCGTCATATACCGGGGAGTTTGGCGTGGGGGTCGTACAATCGAGCGTGTAGTGGATGGTTTCGCCCTGAGGTGCGGAAAGCGCGATCTCGATCTCGCCGTCGTAAATGCCCGGCGTGGTCAAAAACTGCACCATGCCCGTCACGCCCTTCTGCCCTCTGCCATTCGCCGCGCCAAGCGTCGCCGTTTCAAAACAGGCATACATCCCGTCCGCATCCAAGCCGTAACTCATGTCGTTCAAAAAAGCGCCGGTTTGCAATTTGTCCATCAAAAGCCCGTCCGCACCGAACAAATAAATGGAAGCGCCCGCGGCGCTTAAGTTGAAGTTCGTGTGCAGATCGTTCCTGGCGTCCTTCTTATTTCCGCCGGAGGCATACACCACAAGGTACTCCCCGGGCGCAAGCTCCGTGCCTTCCGGGAAAACCCACTTTGCCGGGTTCTTGGGATTGTCGGAAAGCGCGCAGCCAGAAAGGGAGACGGTTTCCGTCCCCCGGTTGCTCAGCTCTATGCAGTCGTAATATTCTCCGTCCGGCGCGGCCTTGGCGCTGATGTTCTTGCCGAGCGCCTCGGAGATGTAAACATCGCTTTTCAGGCGGGCCACGCTTGCTGCGAATGCCTGATATCCCGCGTCATCGTTGGCATAGCCGGGGGTGGGGTGGGAGGTTTGCGCGAATTCTCCCGTGCCGTCCGGCATGCGCGCCATGGAACAGTCCGTTTCCTGCGCGGAATAGGAGAAGCTGTCCAAAATGGTGCCGCGCCTGCCGGAAAGCACCACGTCCTCCTGGTAAGCCCTGAGGCCGAACGGCGCGTGCAGTTCGCCCGATTCCGTGAAGCCCTCGTTTCCGGAGCAGAAGATGACAAGATACCCCTTTGCCGGGATGACCGTGCCTTCCGGGAACGTGTATTTTTTCGGCTGTGAAAGCGTATCCGACAGTCCGCAGCCGGAAAGGTCAACCTCGGCATCGTTGCTGTTGTAAAGCTCGATCCAGTCCGAATACACGCCGTATGCATCCGCGAGCGTGGTGGCATTCGCGGCCATGAATTCGTTGATGGTGACGCCAAGATCCTCATCGCCCTGAAGGGAGGCCTCAAACGCGGCCGCGCCCGCTTCGGTGTTGTCATATCCCGGAGACGGTTTCATTTCAGTCCAGGCGCCGGAAGCATCCTTTGCAAGCGTGTTGCCGGAGGCGACCGCACGCAGGACAAGCGTGTCCAGCGTGTTGCCCGTTACATCGAGAAGCACCAGGCTGTCGGAAGCGGACAGCCTGAACGGAGCGACGAGGCCGCCCGTGCTCTCCCCGCTGCACCAGACCACGATGTAACCGCCCGCTTCAACCTTGGTGCCGCTCGGGAACACATACTTTACTCCCGCAGTAAGGTCATCCGTAAGGCCAAAGCCGCCCACATCAAGGGTGGTGCTGCCGGTGTTCTTCAGCTCCACCCAATCCGGGTAGTTGCCGTTTTCATCCGGCACGGAACCCTTGTTGCTCGTCATGACCTCGCTCAGGGCAAGCGTGCTCTCAACGGTATGTGAATTGCTGCCGCCGCCTGTGCCGCCCGTGCAGTAAATCACGAGCGCCACGATGAGCGCCACGGCCAAAATCAATATGAACAAAAGCTTTTTTACGCGTAATTCCATTTCTTCATCCTTTTTCCTCTTGTCGCTTTGGGGCGCGTAAAAACCGCGCTTTCCCACGCCGCGAAGCGCTTAAACCATATTTTATCATATCCCCTTCCAAATGAACAGTAAACGTTTCATGACCAAGCGCCCGCGAACCGCCCCACAAAACTGTAAATAAACCATGAATCCGCGTCACACTCCCCCAAATTGCTTGCAAACGAATGGGAAAAATAGTAGAATAAACTGAATATGTATCCGGTTGGAACCTTAGGAGGACTTTCGTGAGTTTATCGCTTGAAGTCAAGAAATTCATCAATTCCGAGCATACGGGCGAGTATATCGAAATTGAGCTGCCCGGCGAGCTGGAGGTGCGCCGCCCGCGCACCAAAAAAGCCGCGCCCGCACCTGTGCCGGAGGCTGCAGAACCCGCGGATGCGGAGAGCGCAGGCGCACCCGAATCTGGGCCGGCGGACACGCCCGGCGAGGACGCGCCTGGCGGCGATGTTTTGGAGGCGGAACCCGCTGCGGAGCCTGTGCCGGAAGCGCAGCATGAACGTGCGCGCATCCACTACATTGAAGCGGGGACGGGAGAACCGCTGATCCTTGTGCACACCGTTGGCCAGTCGTTCTACACCTGGCGCCGTGTGTTCAACCGCCTGAGCGAGCATTACCGCGTTATTGCGCCGGATCTTTTGGGGCATGGCTATTCCGACCGGCCGCTGACGTTTGGCTATACCATCGAAGAGCACGCCGAGGCGCTTCGCCTGTTTATGGATGCACTCGGCATTGAATCCGCACATTTTGCCGCTTTTTCCATGGGCAGCGCCTATGCGCTCAAATTCGCCATGCAAAACCCTTCGCGTGTGGGCAGGCTGGTGCTCGTATCGCCCGGCGGCGTTACGCCGGAGATGCCGCTTTCCATCCGCATGATCGACAGCCCCATGTTGGGCTTCCTCGCAAGCCGCCTGTACGGCCTCCGCACAGTGGAAAAGCTGCTGCATGACGCCGTGTTTGACCTTACCAATATCACGCCGGATGTGGTGCAGGAATATTACCGCCCGGCTTCCGACCCGGAAGGCCGCAGGGCAGTTCGCCTTTCGCTGCAATACTTTGAAGATGAGGAGATCATCGCAAACCTGCGCACGCTCACTGCGGACACGCTCATCCTTATGGGAGCGGAGGATAAGTGGCACAGCGCAGAAAGCTGTGAGCTGTACCATGCGGCGCTGCGCAACGCAGGGTTTGCGGTCGTGCGCAACGCAGGCCACCTGATGCACGAAGAAAAGCCGGACAGGTTTGTTGCGGCAATGCTGGAATTCATTCCCGTTGTGATGCCGTAACGGCACTTGACACCTTGAAGCGAACTTTTGGGGCGCGCCGGATGGCGCGCCTTTTTCTCTCCGGACCCTTTGCTTCCCAGGCAACGCTCTGCGCCTCACCTGTATGCTGCAAGGATCGTTGACCCCCCTGCCGCCGTGGTTAATGTTTCATTAGAATTTCATTAAAACCCGTACGCGAGCGCCTTCGCTGTGCTATGATGTATCCATGCAGGGGAAATCCCTGTCAGCCAATGGTACGGATAAAACGAGTTTTTTTCAGCGAAGGAGGTACTTGAGATGCTGCGCGTTTTAACCTGGCCGTTCCGCATGGTGTGGAGCCTTGTCGGCGTGATTTTCCTTGGAATCGGCAAACTGTTTTCGATGATCCTGGGGCTTATTCTGGCCGCAGCCGGCGTGGCGCTCAGCTGCACCATCATCGGTGCAATCGTGGGCATCCCGCTCATCGTGTTGGGCGTCACGATGTTCTTCCGCTCCCTGTTTTAGTGCGGGAGGGCCCGAAGGGGTTCGCACGTTGCAGCGTTTGCCGTCCGGGAGCGGCAGCGAGAGGCAAACGCTGAGAAAGTTCGAAACGTAGATTTTAGCCACTTTTTCGATACGCGCAAGCCGGGGCGAAACGCCCCGGCTTTTCTCGTTGAATACACCTGTGAATGCTGTCAATGCAGCGCGCCGTCAATCATGCGCCACACGCTGGCTCCTCCTGTGGGAAACGCGGCCTCCCGTACAGGCCGGTCTGAACGGCCGCAGCCGCCTCAGTAAGAGCGCCTTTTCCGGCACACTGCAAACAGCATGACGGCAATAAACAGGCACAGGAAGGGAGCAAAACTCGCCGCCGCGCCGGTTTGCGGCGGAACGAGGCCCGGATCGGCCGGTTCAGGCGGCTGAACCGGCGTTGCGTTGCCGCCCACGGTAATGCCGGAACCCGTGTCCGGACTGTCGTCCCGCTCCGGAGCTTCAATCTTGGTTTCAAGCAGCTGGAGCGCGGCTTCAATCTCCGCGGGGGAGGATGCCGCTTCGATCAGCGCTTTTGCCCGGTTGGCAAGCTCTTTCGCCTGGCCGTACAGCGCGGGCGGCTGCTTTACAAGGAACGCATGCACCGCCGCAAGCGCATCGGCCTTCTGCTGTGCGAGCAGATCCGCAGAAACGATTTCAGCGGTGTAGGTCACGCCGTTGTTGCGGATGACATAAAGGTTTGCCGTATCGCCTGCCGCAAGCTTTGCCTGCAGGGCTTCGGACAGCGCAAGCGTTCCGTCCGCATTTACGGTGATGTCATAATAGAACTCGTTTGCAGCAAGTTTTTCGCCCGCCTTTGCTTCGCTTGCAAGCGTATAGGCAATAACGCCGCAGCCGAGCGTGGTGTTCTTGTTTGCAACGAACTCCGCGGGCAGGCTGATCGCCGCGCCGTCCTTTGCAAGGCGGATGGTTGCCACATCCACAATCTGCGCCGCAACGGGTACGCGCTCTACAGAAGATTCCTTGACCTTGTCCCCCACGACATACATCATGCCGCGCGGACTGGCGCTGCCATAGCTTGCAATGGCGTCGGCAAGTTCATCCGCAGTACAGGTTCCGAACACCGCGCCGCTTGCAAGCTCGCTTGTGTCGCCTCTCGGGCAAACCGTTTTAAAGGTGACAGTGCCGTCGTCCGCCGTGTCATATGCGTAAACAATGACCTGACTGGTATTGCTGCTGTTTGTGGTTTCAAGTTTTCCGCCATGCACATACAGCCCAACGATGTTGCCGTCCGCAATCGCCTGCTGCACGAGCGTGGGCGTTGCGGCAAACTGCGTATAGCCCTTATGACCGAAGAGGCCTGCTTTGAAGATCGTATACGCCCAGTTGCCCCAACCGGAGCTGAAGTCATACCCATTGAGCGCCATTTCTTCAAACAGCGCATCGGAGCCCTGGCTGTTGACCAGCATCAGCATCATGTTTTCAAATCGCCAGGAAGCCATCCCGCTTGCGTGGCCGTAAGCGCTTGTGGGCAGAATGTCCGCAGAAGCGGACTTGGGCAGCGCATCCGCAGCGGTGCTGCCGGTGTAAACCGATTCATCGGCGCTGTACGCTGCCTTTTTATAGGTGAAGTTAAGGCCAAACACAGTCGGCACGTTGCCCGCTTCGTCTGCACGCAGCAAGACGCGGAACTGCACGTCCTGCACGTTAGCCGTTGCACTGCTGCCGCGCACGGTAAGCATATCGGTGCCGAGTTTCAGGTAATCATCCTGCGCTGAAGTGGACATGCTCTGCACACCGGAGCCAAACTTACCCCAGGTGAACCAATCGCTCCACGCGCCGTCGGCACGTTCCGCAACCGCACGTACCTGCAGTTCCACGCTGGAAGCGCCGGGCGTCACGGCGTTGATGGTGGCCATCAGGTATTCCCAAGCCCATTCATTGGAATAGATTGGAGTTGTGTACGTGCCGGAGGGCATGCCGCTTTTGAGCGTGATCTCATCCGCACCGCTGCGCTCCGCACCGCCCGTAAGCGTCCCTTCGGCAAGGTTCACATGCACAAGGTTGCCGCTGGTCGCCACGGTCTCATACTCCTCCGTTCCGGTTTCGGCCTGCTTGCTCACCGCCGAAAGTGTCGCGGTATAACGGCGGCCGTTGTTTGCCATAGCGTAAACAGTCAGCGTGCGGGGTTCGCCCTCGGGGACACCGGCTTTGTAAAGCGCGTCGCCTGCGTTGAAAGCAAGGTTGCCGTCATCGCCCGGTTTAATCCCGGTATAGAAAAACGTATTGTTTGCGCTGACCTGAATGCGGTTTTCGTATACCACAGAGGATCCGCTTTCCACGGATTCCGTTGTCGCAATTCCTTCGATGGTATAAGCCAGCACGCCGCGGCCAAGGGTTGCGCGTTTGCCAACGGTGAAGTCCGTCAGGTCAATGGCCGAGCTGTTCACCTTCAGCGTGTAAATGTTTTCTTTTTCCGTGGCTTCAAGCGCCGCGTCAAAGCGCTGCACGCCCGTTACGGGCGCACCGGCCTCAGGCGCAGAGGAAAGCATGTAGATAACGCCGTTTGTCCAGCACTTCTGGAAATATTTCCATGCATAGCGGTGGAAGCTCGTTGCATCGTCCTTTGAATAGGTGTCGCTGGAGATGAGGTACAGCTTGTCCATATCGCCGACAGCGCCATCCTCAAATTCGTAACCGACGATCGTAATAAGGTGGCCGCCGGTTCCTCCATAGGAACCCGGGAGATACGGATAGGTGCTGCTCTCGCTCGGGCTGTAGCTCACCGAAAGGCCAACGCTGCGGCCGTTGGCAAGTTCCTGCAGCACGATGTTGATATCGCCGTACTGCACATACGCTTCATAGCCGTACAGCCCTGCGGCCGAGGTGCAGAATGCCCAGTTGCCAAAGCCATAGTTGAAGTCCTGCACGGAAAGGGCAAGTTCCTCGGGCAGGATGTCAAGCTGCGGATCGCGCGCGTTGAGCATGACCGAGATCGTGGAGGGGCTGCAGATGCTGCCGCCGATCTCCGGATCGCGGATAAGCTGGGAATATGCGGGAGAAGCGTTAAACTTGGAGACAGGAAGCTGAGAAACCGGGGTTTCGGCATAAGCTGGAACCGCATCGCCTCCCTTGATGGAAAAGGTGATCTGCCGCAGCACAGGGGATTGCAGCGATGCGCTGTCGCGGCGGAGCACAGCGCGGAACTGCGCCTTTGTGATCGTGCCGCCGGGAATATATTCATCCACCGAGGCACCATCATTGCAGCCGCGCAGAATGGACATACCGTATTCGCCCCAGGAGAACCACTCGCTCCACGCATCGTTCGTATATGCGCGGGCATAGACCTCCACGCTGGTGCCGTCGTAAATCGCTGCGTTCCAGGAGGCGACCATTTTGTAGAAATCCGCGACCGTATACACGGCGGAGGTGAACATGCCCTCCGTTTCGCCTTCCGCAAGCGTAAGCGCACCGTTGCCGGCGTCCGAAGCAGCAAGGCCGATCGTCTCGCCCGCCGCAAAATCGGCGGCCGTGGTGATCTTGATCAGGTTGCTTCCCGTGGCATCAATGCTCTGCTCGCCCTCGGCGAAAACGGCCGCAGGCACAAGGCAAAGCGCCATCAGCAGGGCAAGAACCAGGGATAACAGCTTTCTTTTCATTCGTTGATATGCTCCTTCCTGTGTTTTCTCTATAATTACGGCCTACCTCCGCGCGCCGCATGCGCGGGGGCGCGAAAAAACGCACGATGCACGCAGCTGAATTGCTGCGTGCATCGTGCGCGCTGTAAGCCGGTAATTATCGCGTTGGCATACGCCAAAAAGAACAGATTTATCTGCTCTGCTCTGCTCTGCTCTGCTCTGCTCTGCTCTGCTCTGCTCTGCTCAGTATACAATAAATCCGCATGTTCGTCAAGTCCTCATTTAAATAATATACAATAGTTTTATTTTAAACCGTTATTGTTTTTCGTTATATGTGCCTGTAAAACGAAGAATTCTATTGTGTTTCTGCTTTGTTTGCAAAAGGGCTCTCATCCAAGTGCAGACTGCCCTTCAAAAACGCACTCCGGTTTTTCCGTCTGCCCGGGCGCACCAACAATGCCACTGGCATCTGTCTCAAAGAATATATGATTTAGTATAACACGAACCTACACGCTTTGGAAGCGCTTTCTTTCTGTCCGTTCATAATTTATTCATATATTGACAAATCAGAACAACCTGTCCTGCCACGCCCAATTTTGCGCGAACTTTTTTGTTTTTCCTCTTTATTTTTATACGGCTTAATTGTATAATTAGTCAGATTGTACGTTTGTAATGATTTAACATACAGGAGGCTTCGATGCAAAAAGGGTATTTGATCCTGGAAAATGGGCAGGCATTTCCCGGCGTGCACTGCGGTGCAGAGGCGGACACTGTGGGCGAACTGGTGTTCACCACCGGCATGACGGGCTACCTTGAAACGCTGACAGACCCGAGTTACTATGGGCAGATCGTAATGCAAACCTTCCCGCTTATCGGCAACTATGGCGTGATCCCCGGCGATTTTGAAAGCGCGCACTCGCATGTACGTGCGTACATTGTGCGCGACCTCTGCGCCGACCCTTCCAATTTTCGCGCTGCGGGCGCGCTTTCAGAATGGCTCCGCGCGAAAGGCGTGCCCTGCCTTGCGGGCGTGGACACCCGGCAGCTTACGCGCATCGTACGGGAACGCGGCGTGATGAACGCGGTGCTTTCCGCCGAGCCGGTGCTTTCGGATGCGCACAAGCGCGCCCTGCGCAATTACCGCGTGCGGGAAGCGGTGGAATCCGTTACGTGCAGGCAGAGCTTTTCGGAAGGGCAGGGACGCCGCGTGGTGCTGTGCGATTACGGCGCAAAAGCGAATATCCGCCGGGAGCTCGTCAAGCGCGGCTGCGAAGTCGTCACCGTGCCAGGCCGCACCCCCGCGGCGGAGATCCTCGCCCTCCATCCGGATGGCATCATGCTTTCCAACGGCCCCGGCGACCCTGCGGATAACGCGCCCATCATCCGGCAGATCCGCTGCCTGTTCGATTCCGGCGTGCCGATGTTCGGCATCTGCCTCGGCCACCAGATGATGGCCATCGCTTATGGCGGGCGCACGCGCAAGATGAAATACGGACACCGGGGCGCAAACCAACCCGTGCAGAACACGCGCACCGGCCGGGTTTACATCACAAGCCAGAACCATGGCTACTGCGTCGTTGGCGAAAGCCTTGGCCTTGGCGCGGAGCTGACCTACGTCAACGCCAACGACGGCACCTGCGAGGGCGTGCGCTACGAGGAATTCCCGGGCTTCTCGGTGCAGTTTCATCCGGAGGCCTGCGGCGGCCCGCTGGATACCGGATTTTTGTTTGATGAATTTATCGCTTTGATCGAGGAGGTGAACGTCAATGCCGCTCAATAAGGACATCCGGCGCACGCTTGTCATCGGCTCGGGGCCCATCGTCATCGGCCAGGCCGCGGAGTTTGATTATGCCGGCACGCAGGCCTGCGAAGTGCTCAAAGACGCAGGGGTGGAGGTCGTTCTCGTCAATTCCAACCCCGCCACCATCATGACGGACGGCCACATGGCGGACCATGTTTACATCGAGCCGCTCACGCTGCCCACGCTGCGGCGCATCATCGAAAAAGAGCAGCCGGACAGCATCCTGCCCACGCTCGGCGGGCAGACGGGGCTTACGCTCGCCATGCAGCTCGCCAAAGAGGGGTTTCTGGAGGAGCACGGCGTAAAGCTTCTCGGCGCGAAGCCGGACACCATCGACCGTGCGGAGGACCGCCAGCGCTTCAAGGACACAATGGAGGCAATCGGCCAGCCCGTCATCCCCTCTGTGGTAACGGAATCCCTTGAAGGCGCGCTCGCCTTTGCTTCGGAGATCGGCTATCCGCTCATCGTGCGCCCGGCGTTCACGCTGGGCGGAAGCGGCGGCGGCATCGCGGCGGACGAGGCCGAGCTCAGGGAAATCGCTGAGCGCGGGCTTCGCATGTCGCCAATTCGCCAGATCCTTGTGGAGCAATGCATTGCGGGCTGGAAGGAGATCGAATTCGAGGTCATGCGGGATTCCGCGGGCAACTGCATCACCATCTGCTCCATGGAAAACTTCGATCCCGTGGGCGTACACACGGGCGATTCCATCGTCATTGCACCCGCCGTCACCCTCGCGGATAAGGAATACCAAATGCTGCGCTCCGCCGCGCTCAGGATCATCGATTCGCTCGGCATCGAGGGCGGCTGCAACTGCCAGTTTGCGCTCAACCCGGAAAGCTTTGAATATGCCGTCATTGAGGTCAACCCCCGCGTGAGCCGTTCGAGCGCGCTCGCCTCCAAGGCCACGGGTTACCCGATCGCCAAGGTCGCGGCCAAGATCGCCCTCGGCTATACGCTGCCGGAAATCCCGAACGCTGTGACCGGCGGCAAGACCTGCGCCTGTTTCGAGCCGGCGCTCGATTACGTTGTGGTCAAGCTCCCCAAATGGCCGTTTGACAAGTTCGTTTACGCCAAGCGCACGCTCGGCACGCAGATGAAGGCCACCGGCGAGGTGATGGCCATCGGCGCAACGTTTGAAGAAGCGCTCATGAAGGCTGTGCGCGGTGCGGAAATCGGCCACATGAGCCTCAATACCCCGGCGCTAGAGGGCCTTTCCCGCGCTGAACTCATGGAAAAGCTCCGCGTTTGCGACGACCGGCGCCTGTTCACCGTGTTTGCGGCATGCAAGGCCGGCATCTCCGCGGACGAAATCCACGCCGTCACGAAGATCGACGAATGGTTCCTTTATAAGCTCACAAACCTCGTGCGGCTGGAAGCGCGCCTTTCCGCCGAACCGCTCACCGATGCGCTGTACCGGGAAGCGAAGCGCATGGGCTACCCGGACAAGGTCATCCAAAGCATCTCCGGGCAGGAAATCAAAACCCCGCTCCTGCCGGTTTACAAGATGGTCGATACCTGTGCGGCGGAATTCCGCGCGGAAACGCCGTATTTCTACGCCGCCTACGCGGAGGAAAACGAGGCTGCGGAATTCCTCGCCCGCAGGCGCGGCCAACGCAAGACCGTGCTCGTGTTCGGCTCCGGCCCGATCCGCATCGGCCAGGGCATCGAGTTTGATTACGCCTCCGTCCACTGCGTGTGGGCGCTCCGCAAGCGCGGCTACGAGGTCGTGATCGTCAACAACAACCCGGAAACCGTTTCCACGGATTTCGACACCGCAGACCGGCTGTATTTCGAGCCGCTCACGCCGGAGGATGTGATGGGCGTGATCGCCACGGAAAAGCCTTACGGCGTAGTCGTGGCCTTCGGCGGGCAGACGGCCATCAAGCTTACGAACTTCCTTTCCGAACAGGGCGTGCGCATCCTCGGCACACCGGCGGACAGCATCGACATGGCGGAGGACCGGGAGCGCTTCGATGCGCTTTTGACCGAGCTTGACATCAAGCGCCCGCTCGGCCGCACCGTCATGACCACGGATGAAGCGCTCGCTGCGGCGGCGGAGCTCGGCTACCCGGTGCTGCTGCGCCCGTCCTATGTGCTTGGCGGGCAGAACATGATCATCGCCTTCCAGCCGGAAGATGTGCGCGAATATATGGCAATCATCCTCGCCCAAGGCATTAAAAACCCGATCCTCATCGACCAGTACCTGATGGGCACGGAGCTTGAAGTGGATGCGATTTCCGACGGCACACATGTCCTCATCCCGGGCGTGATGGAGCACATTGAGCGGGCGGGCATCCATTCAGGCGATTCCATCGCCGTATATCCGGCCTGGAATGTGGATGATGGGATGCTGGAACGCATTGTGGATTGCTCCACGCGCCTTGCGCTCTCGCTCAAGGTGCAGGGGCTTGTGAACATCCAATACCTGATCTATGGCGGGGAGCTGTATGTCATTGAAGTTAATCCCCGATCCTCGCGCACGATCCCGTATATCAGCAAGGTCACCGGCGTGCCGATGGTGGAGCTTGCAACGCGCGCAATGCTTGGCGAAACGCTGCCTGCGATGGGATTCGGCACGGGGCTTTACCCCATCCCGCCCTATGTGGCGGTGAAGGTGCCGGTGTTTTCCTTTGAAAAGCTTGCGGATGTGGATACGCTCCTTGGGCCGGAGATGAAATCCACCGGCGAGGTGCTCGGCGTTGCAGGCACGCTCTCCGAGGCGCTCTACAAGGGCCTTGTGGCGGCAGGATACCAAATGGATCGCCGCGGCGGTGTGCTGTTCAGCGTCAAACGCACGGACCGCAGGGAAATTTACGACACCGCAAAACGGTTTTTGCACCTTGGCTGCACGCTGTATGCAACGCCCGGCAACGCGCGGGCGCTCCGCAGCGCAGGCCTTCCGGTTACGGAAGTGCAAAAACTTTCCACCGGGGATGATGCCATCCTCCGGCTGATGGACGAAGGAACGATCGCCTATGTGGTTTCCACCTCCTCCAAGGGCCGCATCCCCACGCGGGACAGCGTGCGCATCCGCCGCAAGGCAGTGGAAAAAAGTATCCCATGCCTCACCTCCATCGATACCGCGAACGCCCTTGCGGACAGCATGGAAAGCCGTTACAGCCAGCTCAACACGGAGCTTGTGGATTTAAACCACCGCCGCAGGCACCGCGAACGGCTCCGTTTTTCCAAAATGCAGGCAAGCGGGAACGATTACCTTTGCTTCGACTGCCGCCGGCAGCGCATCGACAACCCCGCCGGTCTTGCCGTGCGTCTGAGCGAACGCCACTTCGGCATCGGCGCGGAAGGCGTGTGCCTGCTTTACCCTTCGGACAGGGCGGATTTCCGCATGGTCGTATATAATCTGGATGGCACAGCAGCCACTATGGGCGGCAACGCCATCGGCTGCCTTGCCAAGTATGCCTACGACCGGGGCATCATCCCGCCGGAACGCCTTTCGGTTTCGGTGGAAACTGCGGGCGGCGTGCGCGCGGTGCGGCTATACAAGCGCAACGGCATTGTGCGTGCGGCAGAGGTAGCAATGGGCCGGGCGCGGTTTGAATCCGTAGCGGTGCCCGTGGAACTGCCCGTGCCCCGCGTACTGGATTACGCGGTAGATGTAGGCCGGGGATACCGCATCACGTGCGTAAATGTCGGCAATCCGCACGCCGTGGCTTTTGTGGAAGATGTGGATACGCTGGATGTGGCCTCGGAAGGGCCGCTGCTCGAGCATGCGTCCATTTTCCCGGAGCGCGTGAACGCGGAGTTTGTGCGCGTGCTGGATGAAACCACGCTGCGCATGCGTGTGTGGGAACGCGGCAGCGGCGAAACCTGGGCCTGCGGCACCGGCGCGTGCGCAGCCGTGGCGGCAGCGGTGGAAAACGGCCTCTGCGCGGCAGATACGGACATCGCCGTGAAAGTGCCGGGCGGCGTGCTTTCCGTGCGCTATTCCTCGGACGGCTCGCTTCATATGCGCGGCGAGGTAGACCTCGTGTTTGAAGGCGTTGTGGAGCTGTAAAGCATCCTGTAAAACCATTCACGCCGCCAATCCCGGAAAAGGGCTGGCGGCGGAACGGTTGAACCCCCTTAGGGTCCGTACCTTGCAGCTTCTGCCTCTCGCTGCGCTTTCGGGCGGCAAAAGCTGCATTAAACTCGCAAAAGTAGCCTTTCGCCACTTTTTCGACACGTTGGAAGACCCGGCGCATGCGCCGGGTCTTGTGTTTTGATGCCGGCCGAACCGCTTACAGCTCCCGCCGGCGGTAGATCTGCACCGAAACGAATGCGGAAAGCGCAAAAGCGGTGAGCCCCGCAAGCGGCAGCAGCCAGAGCGGAAGCGCCGTCAGGCGGTTCGCCAGTTGGGAAACCGCGCTGCCCTCATCCATGGAAAGAAGGCCTGCGCCAACGCCGAAAGCAATTGTGATAAGCATAATCCACATCCGGCCCTTATCCACGCCGAAGCGGAACACAAAGGGGAGCATCAGCGCAGGCAGGAGCGTGCCGATGGTGAGCATTGCGCAGAATGTCGTTAGCGCATCCTGCAGGCTGATTCCGCCGTTTACGGCGGAGCCGAGCGTCAGCACGCCGGCAAGGTATGAAAGCGCGGCAAGGCAGGCCGCAGCAAGGCTCAGCGCATATTTGCTCAACACAATCTGCGCGCGCGACCATGGCAGGGCGAGGGCAAAGCGGTCAAAGCGGCTCCGCTCGTCAAGCGAAATAACGGTAATCGGCATCATCGCTGCGTAAAGCGCCAGCATATAGGCGATAAGCGTGTTGTTCATTGTCATGGAGATGACGAGAAACAGCAGCACGATGAGAAGCTGCGCGCGGCTCGCCTGAAAAAGCACATAAACATCCTTGCGAAGCAATCCTTTCACTTTATCTCCTCCTTTGCGGTGAGCACGATCACATCTTCAACCGAAGGCCGCGTACACGCGACGCCACGGGGCAGCAGCGCGCGTTCACAAAGCGCCTCCACGCCGTATGCGCCTTCGCGCATGCCGCGCACCGTGCCGGGTGCAAATGCGGCGCATTCCGCCTTGGAACAACGCACCACGCCATAGCGTTCAAGCAGCGCATCCTTCTCTTCCAGGAACAACAGCTTTCCCTGATGCAGGAAGGCCACATAATCGCACAGCTTCTCAAGGTCCGTCACAATGTGGGAGGAAATGAGGATGGAATGGCCCGCATCCCGCGTAAAATCATAAAACAGATCCAGAATCTCATCCCGCACGATAGGGTCCAGGCCGCCCGTCGGCTCATCGAGGATGAGCAGCTTCGCCTCGTGCGAAAGCGCCGCCGCGATGGCGAGCTTCATTTTCATGCCGCGCGAAAATTCCTTAAACGGCTTGCGTTCGGGCAGGGAAAGCCGTTTGAGGAGACGGAAGAATTCATCCTCCCGCCAATGCGTATAGGTGTCCCGCAGCACCCTGTTCACCTGCAATGCGTCGAGGCCCTCCGGGAAGCAGGCTTCATCCAGCACCACGCCCGTTTCCTGGCGAATCGCCGCGCCTTCCCGCCGGATGTCCCGGCCCAACACGCGGATTTCGCCCTCGCCCTGCGCCATGCCAAGCAGCAGCTTGATGAGCGTAGTTTTCCCCGCGCCGTTTTCGCCGATCAAACCCAGAATGCAGCCCTCCGGCAAAACAAGGTTCACGTTTTCGAGCGCAAACCCCTTATAGCGCTTTCCCGCGCCGCTCATTTCCAATGCATTCATTTGCGTTATCCCTCCTCATCCAGCACGCGCAGCATCTCGCAAAGCGCATCCTGCGTAAGCCGGCAGGATGCGGCAAGCGCAAGCGCTTCTTTGAGATGCGCTTCGATCTTCTTCAGGTTTTCCTCCCGCAAAAGTTCCATATTGCGCTGCGCCACAAACGATCCCTTGGCCGCAACGGTGTAAATAAAGCCCTGCCGCTCCAATTCCTCGTAAGCGCGCTTTGTGGTGATTACGCTGATGCGCAAGTCCTTCGCCAGGCTGCGGATGGAGGGTAGGAGCGTATCCTCCGTCAGCGCGCCGCTGATGATCTGAGCCTTGATCTGCGCCGCGATTTGCTCATAAATCGGCTGGTCGCTTCTGTTGTCAATCGAAAGCTGCACCGGATTCTCCTTTGTTTTACTGTATATAAACAGTATATACAGTATGTTCAAAATGTCAAGCCTGCTTTTTTGTAAATTCTTGCGGTAAGCACCCTGATGCGCTGTGTGCCATGTTATACAGTTGATGGCGGGGGAACGCTCATGGGGTTGGTAAAACAGCTTCGATTGCGCCTGCGGGTCTTGCCTGGCTTGCGGCGCTGCCGGGAGGTTTGTTCCACCGTGGATGCCATGCGCCGCAACAAAAACATCCCCGTGTTTTTTGCGCACGGGGATGCGGATGATTTTGTTCCGGTTGCGATGACGCGGGAAAACTATGCTGCCTGCGGAGCGGAAAAGGAGCTTTTTCTTGCCCCCTGCGCAATAACGCTATTTTTTCTCCTTTTTCTCCTTCTTTTTCTGCTCCTTAAGCTGGCGGATATGCTCTTTAAATGCCTCCAGGGCTTCTCCGTTTTTCAGGGAACGCATCTGCGGGAATGCATGGACCAGCCGGCGTTCCACAAAGTTTCCCTTTTCCTGCCGCTCGCGCAGCACGGTGCGCAGTGCTTCGTTCCTTTTCCGAAGGGCGATGGCGCCATCTGCAAGCCCTTCTCCCAAGCTGTCGGAAACCGTGCGCAGGCGCTTGGCTGCATCGTCCAGGCCGCTCAGGCGGCGGTTGAGCTTGAGCACACAGGCGATGGTTACCGCATAATCTGCCGCCATAATGACCAAAAATGCAGCGAGCAGCGGCCAGCCAAGCTTTTGTGGGATGCGCGCCACAAGCCCCGCAACAAGCGGGTGCACCACATCCACAATCAGCACGCATGCAAGGCCCCAGATCAGTGAAAACAGCAGGCACACATAGCCGCCGATGTTAAAGGGCATTTGGGAATAATCCCACCAACGCTGGTGAAACAGCTTTTCCATCAGGAACCCGGTGACAAGTTCAATCGCCGAGGTGAGGAGCACCGCACCAAGATACAAAAGCCCAAGCGAATCCCGCACCGGCGCAAGCAGCGCCGCCACCGCCACAAGCCCAACGCCATAAATCGGGCAGAGCGGCCCATTCAGGAAGCCCCGGTTCACAAACACGCCTTTGCGTGCCGCGGCAAAGATTACCTCCGCACCCCAGCCGAGAAACGCATAAATAAAAAAATACCAAATATACGGATACGCGGCCTGCATCGCACGCCCTCCTCATCGTTTTCATACCGTCAGTTTGCGCTTATTTTACCGTACATCACCCGCTGTGCCAACGCTGCCGTTTGGACAAAATTCATGTGCTGTCCAAAAATTTCACAGTTTTATCGCATCGCCCCACTTGAATGCCCCCCTGCGCGGCGGTTACAATGAAGGTATCAGGGAAGGGGGTCTCGGGATGGCGGGTTCACACATCACCAAGCTTGCGCTTGCATCCGCCATGCAGCGGCTGATGACGGAACAACCGTTTGAGCGCATCAGTGTAAGCGATATCTGTGCTGCCTGCGGCATGAGCCGCAAAAGCTTTTATTATCATTTCCGCGATAAATACGATCTGGTCGGCTGGATCTTTGAAGCGGAGTTTGTTGAGCCCAACCGGGAAAGGTCCTTTTCCTCCAGCTGGGAATTTTTTGATGCGCTCTGTTCGTATTTTTACGCGAACCGCGCGTTTTACGTAAACGCGTTCGCAATGCGCGGGCAGAATTCCTTTGCTGAATATTTCAGCGAATTTTTGCGTCCGCTTGCCTCCGGGTATTTCAGCGCGCTCTTTCCGGGGAAGCGGGAGAATTCCTTTTTTACCGACTTTTTCACCGATGCATTTCTTGTTTCCATCATCCGCTGGCTGCGAAGCCCGGAACCCATGCCCGCGCAGGAATATGTCGCACGCCTGAAGGAGGTCGTCACAGGCATTGCGCGCAAGGTGGCGCAGGAAGAGAGCTGACCTCACAGTTTCCTGCTTTTGTCCGAAAAAGTTACAAAGTGCACCAACCTTCCAAAATTGCAACAGCGCCGTTTTTCTGTCCGATGCATAAAAACGGCGCTGGTTTTATAATGCTGACTATACCATCGGTTGACAAGAACCCGCAACGGTTTGGAAGGGCAGCGCTGCTTGATAACCGGCAAGAGCCGAAGCACGCCAACGCGCCGTTTACAGCGAGCGCCTTCTTGCCAGCCGGCGGCAGGATTACAGCATGAGGTGTTTTTGATGTTTTGGGTTCAGCTTTTGCGCTTTCTCCTCACTGCGGCGGTGATGGGGCTTTTGGCTCACATCATCGGCGAGGCACTGCCGCGCCGGTGGTTCCGCGCTGAAGCATTCCCTTACCGCGCGTATGCATGGGAGCAAAACGGCAAATTCTATCAAAAGTTCGGCATCCGCGCCTGGAAGGACCGCCTGCCGGACAAGAGCAGGCTTGTGCGCAGCGCTTACCGCAAAAGCGTGGCAGCACACCATGAGGCGGGCAGCATGGACCGCCTTGTGCAGGAAACCTGCGTTGCGGAATGCGTGCACACCGTTCTGTTTTTCCTAAGCCCGGTCTTTCTCGTTACGATGGCGCCCCCTTATGGCGGGATTGCCGCCGCGCTGTATGCGCTTTCGCACATCCCGTTCATCATGATCCAGCGTTACAACCGCCCGCGCCTTTGCGCCGCAGGCCGGCTTGCGCGGGTACGCTCCGCAAGAACCCCCATACCGTGCGGGGCAGGAGCGGATGAAGCTGCCCCCGTAACCGAACGAACCGGAAAGAAAGTTGAGGCCATATGAAAGTCCTGATCCTCTCCTGCAATTGCGGTGAGGGACACAATTCCGCCGGAAAGGCGGTACAAGAACAGTTTCTGCACCGCGGCATCCCGTGCGAAATCCGGGATACGCTTTCCTTTGAGTCCGAGCGTGCATCCCGCTTTGTCGGCAACGTTCACACCAAAAGCGCGCTGTATGCCCCGCGCCTTTTCGCCATCGGCAACCAGCTTGCGGAACGCGAAAGCCACGGGAACCGGGCCTCTGTCTGTTACCGCGCGAACGCTTCCTATGCCGGCAGGCTGTACCGCTATATCTCTGAAAACGGGTTTGATACCGTCGTGATGCCGCATATTTTCCCCACGGAGGCGCTCACCTGCATCCGCCGCAGGCATCCGGAGGCGGAGCTGCTTACCTGCTTCATCGCAACGGATTATGCCTGCGTGCCTTTTCTGGGCGAAACGGACGCCGATCTTTACTGCATCCCGCATGAATATCTGCGGCACAGCTTCGCGGAAAGCGGCATCCCTGCGCACAAGATTGCCGCAACGGGCATTCCCGTGCGCGATCGCTTCCTTTCCCATGCGGAAAAGGCGGAGGCACGGGCGCGCCTTGGCCTGCCCGTTGAAGGACAGCTTCTGCTCGTGATGACGGGCAGCATGGGCTACGGAAATGTGGAAGCGCTCCTCACCGCGCTGCGGGCGCGTATCCCGGCAGCGCATGTGCTCGTGATGGGCGGCAACAATGAGCGCCTGAAGCGCACGCTGCGCACCGAGTTTGCAACGGATATGCAAATCTCCGTGCTCGATTACACAAATGAGGTCAGCCTGTATCTGGATGCGGCGGACCTTCTGTTCACAAAGCCCGGCGGCCTTTCTTCCACAGAAGCGGCCGTGAAAGGGATCCCGATGGTGCACACAGCCCCCATCCCGGGCTGGGAAAGCGACAACGCTGCGTTTTTTGAAGCGCTCGGCCTCTCCCGCACGGGCGACACGCCTCTGCTGCAAGCGGATCAGGCCGCGCTCCTTCTCGCTTCGCCTGCCGCCATGGAACGCATGCGCGAACGCCAGCGCCGGGAAATCAATCCGCACGCTGCGGAGGACATCAGCACGCTGCTTTTGGAGCGTGCTGATGCCGACGTGCCCGGGGAGCGTGTGATCTGACTCCCGTACCCCCCTGAGGCTGCTCCGGCGCTTGCGCCGCGGCGGCCTTTTTTTGTACCGCTTTACTCTGTCCGCACGCCGGGGTATACTGGAAAAAACCAACATTGATCACAGGAGAATGCCATGTTGAACGAAACCATCCGCATCAAAAAACTGCGCCCGGACGCGCTTCTTCCCACTTACGGTTCCAAAGACGCCGCAGGCGCAGATCTTTACGCGCTCACGGAAGAAGCGGGCCTTTGCATCGCCCCCGGGGAAACCGCAATGGTTCACACGGGGCTTGCCATTGAATTGCCACGCGGCTTCGCCGGGCTTGTGTATGCCCGAAGCGGCCTTGCAACAAAACGCGGCCTCGCCCCTGCAAACAAGGTCGGCGTAATCGATCCCGATTACCGCGGGGAGATCATGATTTCGCTGCACAACCACGGAAACGCACCGGCTACGGTGCATTCCGGCGAGCGCGTGGCACAGCTTGTCATCACACCGTACCTCACCGCAACGTTCACGGAGGCTGACGCGCTTTCCGACACCGTGCGGGGCGAAGGCGGCTTCGGTTCCACCGGACAAAAGTGAATTTTTCCATTTGTTGCAAATGCAACGTTGATTTTTTGCCAATTTGCGGTATACTAAAATTAAGAAATAAGCCGGTTTTCGGTTGGTTATCAGGAGGATTCCGATGCATCATGCGATTTCGATCCGCGAGGATCTTTTCTGGGTGGGCGGGAACGACCGCAGGCTTGCCCTGTTTGAAAACGTGTTTCCGATCCCGCGCGGCGTATCCTATAACGCCTATGTTCTTTTGGATGAAAAAACCGTTCTGTTCGACACCGTGGACAAATCCGTGAGCGGTGTATTCTTTGAAAGCCTTGCGCACGTGCTGGCCGGACGGAAGCTTGATTACCTCATCGTCAACCACATGGAGCCGGATCATGCCGCCACGATGGAAGAACTCGTGCTGCGCTACCCGGAGGTAACCATCGTCACCAACGCGAAGGCCGTTGCGATGATCAGGCAGTTTTTCCTGTTTGATGTTGATGCGCGCTGCAAGGTTGTTGCCGAGGGCGATACGCTCACGACGGGCCGCCACACGCTTGCGTTCCTGATGGCGCCGATGGTGCATTGGCCGGAGGCCATGGTCACCTACGACGCCACGACAAGGACGCTCTTTTCCGCGGATGCATTCGGCACGTTCGGTGCGCTCTCCGGCAACCTTTTTGCGGACGAGGTGGATTTTGAACGCGACTGGCTGGACGATGCAAGGCGCTACTATGTGAACATCGTCGGCAAATACGGCACGCAGGTGCAGGCGCTGCTCAAGAAGGCAGCAACGGTGGACATCGACATGATCTGCCCGCTGCACGGGCCCGTCTGGCGCACGAACCTTTCCTGGTTCATTGAAAAATATCAAAGATGGAGCACCTATACGCCGGAGGACAACGCCGTGATGATCGCCTATGCCTCCGTGTACGGCAACACGGAAAACGCGGCGAACATCCTTGCCTCCAAGCTTGCGGCGCGCGGCGTGAAGAAGATCGCCATGTACGATGTTTCCGCAACGCACCCCTCGGTGATCGTTTCCGAAGCGTTCCGCTGCAGCCATCTGGTGTTCGCTTCCACCACATACAACGCGGGCATTTTCTGCAACATGGAAACGGCGCTTCTTGACATCGCCGCGCACAACCTGCAAAACCGCACGGTGGCCCTCATCGAAAACGGCTCCTGGGCAGCCACGGCGGGCAAGCTGATGGCGGAACTGCTCGGCAAGCTCAAAAACATCACCGTGCTTGACAACAAGCTCACCATTAAATCCTCGCTCAAGGAAGGCCAGCTCGCCGCGCTGGACGGCCTCGCGGATGCGATTGCAGCATCCCTGAAAAAGGAAGCGGAGCCTGCGCCCACGCCTGCACAGGTGGAAAGCAACGCAATGTTCAAGCTCAGCTACGGCCTGTTTGTGCTCACTGCACGGGATGGAGCAAAGGACAACGGCTGCATCATCAACACCGCACAGCAGCTCACAAGCGCGCCCATGCGCATCTCCATCACGGTGAACAAGGCGAATTATACGCATGATATGATCGAAAAAACGGGGGCGTTCAACATTTCCGTGCTCACGGAAGGCGCGCCGTTCGGCCTGTTCAAACAATACGGTTTTCAGAGCGGGCGCACGGCGGATAAGCTTTCCGGCGGCGAGCCGCGCACGGAAAACGGCATTGCGTACCTTTCCGAGCATGCAAACGCCGTGATCTCCGGCAAGGTGATCTCCACGGTGGATTGCGGCACGCACACGCTGTTCATTGCGGACGTAACCGAGGCGCATGTGCTTTCGGCAGAGCCTTCCGTAACGTACGCTTACTATTTCGCCCACATCAAGCCCAAGCCGCAGCCCGCCGCTGAAAAGAAGAAGGGCTTTGTGTGCAAAATCTGTGGCTATGTTTACGAAGGCGAAACGCTCCCGCCGGATTTCATCTGCCCGCTGTGCAAGCACGGGGCGGAGGACTTTGAACCCCTGAAATAAATCATCATAAATAAAAGAGGAGGCTTATCCAATGAAAAAATATGTTTGCACCGTTTGCGGTTATGTGTATGACGAGGCGGCCGGCGACCCGGAGCACGGCATTGCGCCGGGCACCCGCTGGGAGGATGTGCCGGAGGAGTTTGAATGCCCGCTTTGCGGCGTGGGCAAGGATCAGTTTGAAGAGGCCTGAGGCGCTGTAACCGCCGGGATTTTTTAAGACCAACCAAAGGAGCCGGACGGCTCCTTTTATTTTGGTTCCGCCTGCATGCGCCGGATAAAAGCCATCAGTTCCTTGCGGGAAGAAACGTTAAGCTTGGCATAGATGCGGCGGTTGTGCGTTTTGATGGTGTTGATGGAAAGATACAGCGTTTCCGCGATCTCGCGCGCGGTAAGGCCCTTGAGATACAGGTCGAACACGGCCCGTTCCGCCGCGGAAAGCGTTGCGGTGTTTTCCACAAAATGCGCAAAGGCAGCGTCGTCCTCCGCCTCGTTCCCGCTCGCCTCCGGCTCTGCCTTTTGAGCGAGCGCATCCTGCGCGGCAAGGTAATCCATCAGGTCGTCGATCTCCGGCACACCCGAGCGTTCCGTGCGCACCGGGCTTTTGAGCAGCTCCAGCCCACTCAGAATGGGTAGCACGTATTTCCGGCTGATGCAGGCTGAGCCGAACACCGCAAGCAGGAACAGCACCCCCGCTGCAAGGAAGAACTTCAGCTTGCTGGCATTCACTGCAGCGTCGTAATCCTCCTTGGGGACCATGACCGCCACCGTCCAGCTTCCGGCAGAACCGTCCTCCGCAAGCGGCGCAAGCGAAACCGCCTCCTGCATGCCGATATACGCCGCTTTTTCCGCAGCATACAACGCAAAGGAGCGCAGTCTGGCCACCTGCAACGTCTGTACGCCCAGCTTGGAAAAATAGCCGTCCATCACACCGCTTTCAAGCCCGGCGGAAACATCAAGCGTCCGGCCTCCGTCGGTGAGCCGTGCAAGCACGCCCGTTACATGGTTCAGATCTGATACTGCACTTGCGTGCACATGTTTATAGTAGATTGCGCTGATTTCAAAGCCGCACACACCCAGAAATGCGCCATCCGCACGGTAAATGGGCACATAAAGCGCCATGGCACGCTCCCATGTGCCGGGCAGCGCGGCAGCATTCCCAATGCAATAGCGCTCGGCAAGGCGCCCGGGCTGCTGCGCTTTGAGCATTGCATATGCAGGCAGCTTGGAAACGTCAACCTCCAGATCCCATTTGTTGTGGGGCGATATGCCCTGCGCACGCGCGAGTTCCATCGCACCGCGGTAGAGCAGCAGTTCCGCATCCACAGGTTTGGCGGCGTTCACGTTGGCAAGCTTCAGGTAAACCCCGCTGCGGGATTCCGCTCCCTCCGCAAGGCCGGTGTTCACCGTCGCATCCAAAATGAAAAACGCGCCGCTTGCCTCGGTGCGCGCAAGTGCATCCGCAAGCGCGGCATAGGCTTCCTGCTGCACCGCGTACAACCGCGCAGGATCGTCGTTGAACGCAGAAGCACCGGGGCCGTGTTTGCCCACAATTTCGGAAAGCGTTTCCGAAAGGCGAATCCCCTGTGCCGCCACACCCCCATAGTGGGCGGTAACGCCGCGCACATAGGTGCTCAGGTGTGCGCGCAAAAGCGCTGCAGCATCGCTTTCCACGGTTGAAAACACACCAAGCAGCGCAAGCGCCGCAGCAACGAACGCCATCAGCAGCAGCGCAAGCAAAATCAGATATGCAAGCAGCCGGCGCCGCAGCTTCCCACCGCCGGTAAGGCCCGCTTTTATTGCAAGGCACAGCTCTCTGAACCGCATGCCGTTCCCTTTCCCCACGGTCCGAATTTATTCTTCACACGCTGCACGCACAAGCGCAAGCGTTCCTGCCGAAGCGCTGCCCTCCATGCCGCGTGCGGCGGAAAGCGCTTCAAGCGCCGCCGAATCAAACCGCTTTTGCAGAGCGCCATAGCGTTCAAACAGCGGCGGGGTATAGAAGGAATAGTCCCGGTACAGCGTGGTGATCGCTTCGTACAGGCTTTCGGCACGCACATCCGCAAGCGTGCCGTGCGCACCGTTCAGAAGCGCCTCAAAGGCTTCACGCCGCACGGGCAGATACCCGCCCGCCGTAACGAATTCCAAATTTGTTTCCGTTTCCGTAATCCACTCCAGGAACACGGCCGCAGCCGCAGCCGCGGTTTGAGTCGTGCGTACTGCACCGAGCCCAACCCCGCGCTGCATGACGGTTTTTTCCTTTCCCGCAAAAGCGGGGAAGGGCAGGGCCACAAGTTCCAGCGGTTCATGCGTGTTGTCGGGATAGGTGACGGCATCCTTATAGTAAAGAATGCTCGCCGTGGATTCCAGCCCGCATACGATATCGCCCGTCATCATAGCCGTGGTTGCATAATCGCCATACAAACAGAGGCCCCCTTCGGCGGCAGACTGCGCAAGCATGGCCCATGCGTCTTCAAAGGCCGGGCTGCTGAAGCGGATGGCCTCGCCGTCAAACAGGGTTTCTCCCCGGGCGGCGGCCGCAATCTGCATAAAATGGAACGGATCGTCCAGCATCAGGAACGCCTTTGCGTCCCCTTCCGTTTGCGGCGTGAGCGCATCCGTCCATTCCGCATAGGCGCGCGCTGCCATGAATACGCCCTCCCAGGTCGACAGTTCCGCAAGCGTTATACCCGTAGCTGCGGAAAAGCGGAAAAAAATGGTGTTGTTTACAAACAGCACCTCAGAGGATTTTGCAATAGGGTAAATCAGCTGTGCACCGTTCACTTGCCCTTCTGCCAGGAACGCCGGCACACAGGCTTCACGCGATTCGGCAGGGACGGCATCGTTCCAGTCCAAAAGGAGTTCCGTCCCCATGGCAAGGGCCGTTTTCGGGTAACAGGTGAACAGATCCGGCAGCTCGCCCGCGCCCGGCTCCCCATGCGCCGCCGCAACGAGCGCATCATGGATTGCGCTTGAGTTGGAGACGGACGTGACGTTCACAAGCACGCCGCGCTCCCGCCCCACCGTAGCGTTGAAGCGGTCCACAAGCTCGTTCATGGGCGAATCGGCCTGGCTTCCGTATACATGCCAAAACGTAAGTGTAACGGGCGCTTTTGGATCCAGCAGAGCGGCTTCCCCGCAGCCTCCGAGCGCGCAGCAAAGCAGAAACGCGGAGCAAAGTATCCATATCAGTCTTTGTTTCATTGTGCCTCCCTTGGGCGCACCGGTAATTTAAAAGCTATCATAGCATAAGAACGGTATGGCATGTGTAAAGCTGCGCGAAACTTTAAGCGCACGCGCGCAGAGGAGAAAATTGTGATATACTGGAACGGTTCCTGCATATGCCGGAACACAATCCAACCCACAGGAGACGCTTAAAACAAATGCCCGAGATCCACAATACTGACCAAATGCAGGCGAGTGTAAGGGATATCCTCGCTTATCTTTCGCGCGAACTGCCGGACGCCATTCAGAACATGGCTGCCCCGCGCTTTGTTGCATGTGATTTTGAAGAAAAAACGCTGGAACTTGCGTTTGAGATTCAGCCCTGGATGCGTAACCCCGCGAACATCCTGCACGGCGGGCTCACCGCCATGATGCTTGACACCACCATGGGTACCCTTTCCCGCTGCTATGTGCGCGGCGAAGGCATTACGCCCACCATCACCATGGAAGTTTCCTATCTGCTGCCGATCCCCATCGGCTCCACGCTGCATGTGCGCGCGCACGCATCGCATACGGGGCGTGCCGTCAACAACCTCACAGCCGAAGCCTGGGTCGCGTCAACTCCCGGCAAACTTGCGGCGACCGCATCCGGCGCGTTCTATTCCGCCGGGGCGGAACGTGCGCTGTAGCAGCGCGCCCGCGCCATGTTTCACCGCACCAAAACCAACCCAAGCGCCGCAGAAAGTGCAATCACCTTCGGCACGCTCCAGTTCCACTTGAACATCAGCACAGCGCCCACGGCTGCAATCACGAGGCTCTGCCAATGTAGTGCGCCCGCCTGAAATACCGTTCCGTCGAGCAGGGTCAGCATCACCGCAAAGATCAACCCCATGCATACGGGGCGCACGCCATACAGGATGTTCGTAAGTCCCCGGCTTTTGCGGAACCGTTCAAAGCAGGCAGCCGCCACGAGCGTGAGCGTAAGCGTCGGCGCAAGCACGCCGAGGTTTGCCATCAGCGCACCCGGGATGCCCGCAACGCGCATGCCCGCAAACGTGGCGCAGTTCATGCCCATGGGGCCGGGCGTCATTTCCGCAATGGCAATGATGTCGATCACCTGCTCCTGCGTCATCCAGCCGTGGGAAAGCATCTCCGCATTGATGACCGGCACCATGGAAAGCCCGCCGAAGCTTGAAAATCCAACCTTCAGGAAGGAAAAAAACAGTTCAAGAAAGATCATTGGCCGCTGCCCTCCTTCCGTATGGCGCGCTCCTTTGCTTCGGAGATGAGGAGCCCGGCCGCCACGCCGAACAGGATGATAATAATGTTGTTCACCCCGAGGATCGAGAGCACCGCCGCCACCGCAGCGAGCGCATAGCCGATCCAATCTTTCAAAGCGCCTTTGCGCAGCCGGAGCGCCGCCGAGAGGATGATCGGAATTACCGCCGCACGCACGCCCGTGAGCGCGCGCAGCACAAACGGGTTGCTGCGGAACGCATCATAAACAAGCGTCACAAGCGCGATGATCGCAACCGACGGGATGGTGATGCCGACAACCGCCGCGAGCGCGCCAGGTACGCCTGCCATATGATAGCCGAAAATGAGACTCGTGTTGGCGATCATGATGCCGGGCAGGGAGCGCGCAACGGAAGTGAAGTCCAAAAGCTCCTCCTCGGTAATCCACCCGCGTTTTTCGACGAATTCCTGCTGCATCTGGGCGACGATGCTCCAGCCGCCTCCGAACGTGAAGCAGCCGATCTTGCAGAAAAACAGCAATATTTGCAATGATTTCTTCCATTTTTCCATCATTTCATCATTATAATACGCGCTTTGCGCAAATGGAACAGTGAATGTTTCCGCACGCTAAAAAACGGGAGCGCAGCATTTCTCAAAAACGCAAGAGAATGTTTGCATTTCCCGGCGGAATGTTGGATAATAAGAACTGGTTTTCCATCAACAAAGCAATGAAACGAGGTACCTCATGCGCATTACCAACGAACAAAACGACATCCAATCCGTGCTTTTCAGCGAGGAACAGATCCGGGGCCGCGTGGCGGAGCTCGGCGCGCAGCTTACGGCGGAATATGCGGACAAAAACCCGCTCGTCGTATGCATTCTCAAGGGCGCTTCCTTCTTTTATACCGATCTTTGCCGCATGATGAAATGCCATCTTTTCATGGATTTCATCGCCGTTTCAAGCTATGGCGCGGGCGCGCAATCCTCCGGCGTGGTGCGCATCATCAAGGATCTTGACACGAGCATCACCGGGCGGCATGTGGTCATCGTGGAGGACATCATTGATTCCGGCCTCACGCTCAAACACCTGCGCGAGCTGCTCTCCTCCCGCAAACCCGCTTCCATCAAAACGGTGTGCCTGCTTGACAAGCATGAGCGGCACGATGCGCATATCGCCGCGGACCTTTGCGGCTTCCGCATTCCGGATGAATTCGTGGTGGGGTATGGCCTTGATTATGCGGGCTATTACCGCAACCTGCCCTACATCGGCGTGCTTAAGCGCGAGGTGTATGCGTAAGGGTTTTCCTGCGCCGTATATAAAGCAAAGCGGAGCCGTTCCCCGGGAACCGGCTCCGTTTTTATCCTTTTCACACGCGTTACAGTGCGCCGCCCGGCTGCTCCTCCTCGGCTTCCTCCGCAGCTTCAGCGGCCTCCGCGTTTTCAACAATTCGTGTGCTGGAAAGCTCCACGTTGCGGAAGTACAGCCCCGTAGCAACGCTGCACACAAGCCATCCTGCCGGATACCCCATGGCAATTGGGATGATTTCGTTAGAAATAAAGTTCGCCATAATGTACAGGTAACACTGGCGGAACAGCACAAACGAGCAGAGCATGATCACCATCGGCGCACGGCTGTTGCCTGCGCCGCGCAGTGCGCCGGCATAGATTTGATTGAAGCATGCAAGCACATAAAACGGCGAAATCCAGCGCAACAGGAGCGTTCCGTATGCAACCACCTCCGCCTTGCCGTTAAAGAAGGTCACAAGCTGCGGTGCAAAGATCATCACCGGGATCATAATGAGGATGGTTGCCCCTGTGCCAAGGCAGAGCGCGGTGCGCACGCCCCGCTTTGCGCGCTCCACGCGGTTGATGCCGAGGTTTTGCCCCACGAACGTGGTGGATGCAAGCGCGATGGACTGCACAGGCAGCAAAATGAGCTGGTCGATCTTGGAATACGCCGTCCAGCCGGACATGCAGTCCGCGCCGAAATAGTTGATGTAGGACTGCACAAAGATGTTGGAAAATGCCGTTACCGCCATCTGGATCGCTGCCGGAATGCCGATGCGGACGATCTTTCCAAGCATTTCCCAGCTGATCTTCAGGTGCCACAGCGTCAGCTTGATGCAGGATTCGCTCCGCATGAGCGTGATGAGGATCAAAACCGCGGACACGCCCTGCGCGATGATTGTGGCGTATGCAACGCCGCGCACACCCATGTTAAATTGAAGCACAAACACAAGGTCAAGCACGGTGTTCAGCACCGCGGAAACAACGAGGAAATAAAACGGCCGCTTGGAATCGCCGACCGCGCGGAGAATGCCGGCCCCCATGTTATACAGCATCAGCCCAAGGATACCCGCAAAATAAATGGTAAGGTATGCCGAGGATTCCGGCATCACCTCTGCGGGCGTTTTCATCAGGTTCAGCATCGCGGGGATCATTAAAATGCCCGCGGCAGTAAACACGATGCCAAGCACAAGCGTCATGACAATGGCGGTATGTACCGCGTCATGCACCTTTTCCGGGCGCTTTGCCCCATAATATTGCGAGATCACGACGCCTGCGCCGCTTGAAAGCCCCATGAAGAAGCCGATGAGCATGTTGATGATCGGCCCCACAGTGCCGACGGCGGAAAACGCCTCGTTGCTGACATAGTTGCCGACCACCCAGGTATCAACCGTATTGTAAAGCTGTTGGAAGATGTTCCCGATGAGAAGTGGGAAAGCAAAGTTAATAATGTGGCGGGTGATGCTCCCTTCTGTCATGTCAACATCGCGCTTGCCTCTGCTTAAACTGTGTGCTGCCGCCATATTCTCCCGTTCTCCATCTGATTTTGTTGTTACACGAATTGATTATAGCATACTTTGCGTGGATTTTACATACGAACTATGGCAGCCTGCATTTGCGCGAGGACGTTTGATCACATTTGCAAGCGCCGCATCCATGCCACAGCCGCGCGCAGGGCGGCGCATGTTTTCGTTTCAAGGACGACGCGGCACATTCTGCAGGCGCAGGGGATTCAATGAGCGTCGGCATGCCAAGGGGGATCATTTTCCCTTCCTTTCCCGCACGCATGCATTTACAAACCCAAGCGGCACATCCATCCGCCGCGCCGTTTCCTCCGGAGTCATCCCACTGGCAAAAAAGCGGAGGCAAACCGTTTTCATGCTCTCGCCAACCTCGATGATATGCCCGTCCGGATCATAAAACCGAACGGCGCGCTGCCCCCAGCGGTGCTCCAGCACGGGATGAACATACCGCACATCCGCGATGCCGGCAAGCCGCGCGGCAAACGCATCAAACGCGTCCTCCTCGAAATACAGCTCGGCGTCCCGGCCGCCAAAGGTAATCGCCCCTTCGTTCACGCCGAGAAACCCAAGCCAGCTTTCCTTTGTTTGAAGGCAAACCCCGCCCGTAAGCGTCACATTTGCGCCGAAATCCCGCACGATGCGAAGCCCCAAAACTTCCCGATAAAATGCGATGGATGCTTCCAGATCGCACACAACAAGCAGCGGATTTTTATATTTCATTGCGGCTTCTCCTTTTCCCAGGCTGTTTGCCTTTTATTATATAAGATGCCGCCGGGGCCGGCAAGACGCGGAAGGGACACAAAAAAGGAGCGTCTTCCGCTCCCTTTTGCATGCGCTCTTATTCTGCCGCAAGCTCCTGTTTTACCACGGCGATCGCCGCGGCAAGTTCCTCCATCGGGATATTGAGCGCAGGAGCTATGCAGAGGTTGTCCTTTTCCGTGAGCAGCAGCACGCCGTGCTTTTCGCATGCTTCCGCCACATCGGAGGCGAGCCGCGCTTCCGGCAGCACGCCGATGAGAAGCCCGAGGCCTGTCACCGCTTTGACGCCCTTTGCGCCCTGAAGCTGTGTTTTGATGTATTCTCCCTTTTCCACGACAGCCTGCAAAAGCGCGCCGTCGATGCGGCTGAGCACCGCGCGTGCGGCTGCCGCGCATACGGGGTTCCCGCCGAAGGTTGAACTGTGCGTGCCGCGCGTGAGCGTGCCTGCTGCGCGTGCGCCGATGAGCGTAACGCCGATGGGCAGCCCGCCCGCAAGCCCGTTTGCAGTGGTGACAACATCCGGCGCAATGCCGAACAGTTCATATGCGTAAAGCGCGCCGGTGCGGCCGTTGCCCGTCTGCACCTCATCCACGATGAGCAGCGCGTCCTTTTCGCGGCAGAGTGCACAAAGCGCCTGCACATAATCCGCATCGAGCGCCTTCATGCCATCTTCGCTTTGCACAAGCTCCAACATCACGCCGGCAACGGGGTATTGCGCAAATGCTGCCTGCATCGCCGCAAGATCGTTCGCCGGAACATGGTGGAAGCCGGGCAGCACCGGCCCGAAATCCGCCTTGAGCGCCGGTTGCCCGGCCGCCGCAAGCGCACCGAGCGTATGCCCGTGAAAGCTGTTTTCGAGCGTGATGATATGATAACAGTCCGCACCATGGCGGTCGATCCCCCACTTGCGCGCAAGCTTGATCGCACACTCGTTTGCCTCCGTGCCGGAATTCCCGAACACCGCCTTCTGCATGCCGGTGCGCTTGCAGAGCTGTTCTGCGAGAAGCACCTGTGGCGCGGTATAATACCGGTTGGAAGCATGCTGCAATTGCAGCAGCTGGGACATCACCGCCGTCTGCCAGGCCGGGTCGGAAAAGCCGAGGCTGTTTACCGTGATCCCCGCGCTGAGGTCAACATAGGCCTTGCCTTCGCTGTCATAAACCGTGCAGCCTTTGCCGCGCATCAGGATCGGCGTATGCCGGTGATAGGTGTGTTCAATATAGGTTTCATCCAGCTTGCGGATCTCCATGCGCGTTCCTCTCCTTATGTTTATTCTGATCGTGTTCTGTGTTTCCGCCGTATTTTCCCCGGGCTTAGAGGCCGTTGCGTTTCCGCATCGCCGCCGCCTGTGCCCGCACGGAAGCGGGGGCGGTCCCGCCGAAGGACGTGCGCTTCATCACGCAGGCGTCAAGGTCAATGGCCTCATATACATCCGCGTCAAACACGGGGGAATATTCCCGATAGACTGCAAGCGGGAGCGTCTCCAGCGTTGCGCCATCCGCGATGCAGCGCGCCACAAGCGCGCCCGTGATCTGATACGCCGCACGGAAGGGCAGCCCCTTGCCGACGAGGTAATCCGCACAGTCCGTTGCGTTGATGAACCCGTTTGCCGCCGCCTTGCGCATGGTATCCGGCAGGACGCGCATCGTAGAAAGCATTGGCGTGAAGATGTGGAGGCACTGAAGCACCGTATCCACGCTGTCGAAGATGGCTTCCTTGTCCTCCTGCATGTCCTTGTTATAGGCAAGCGGCAGGCCCTTCATGACGGTGAGAAGCGTCATCAGGTTGCCGTAGCTGCGGCCCGCTTTGCCGCGCACAAGCTCCGGAATGTCCGGGTTCTTCTTCTGCGGCATAATGCTCGAGCCGGTGGAATATGCATCGTCCAGCTCAATGAAGTGGAATTCCCATGAGCACCAGAGGATGATCTCCTCCGAAAAGCGGGAAAGGTGCATCATCAGGATCGCGATGCAGGACGCGAGCTCGATCACGAAATCCCGATCCGAAACGCCGTCCATGCTGTTTTCGCAGGGACCCGCGCACCCGAGCGCGGCCGCGGTCATGGCGCGGTCGGTGGGGTAGGTGGTGCCGGCGAGCGCACAGCACCCGAGCGGGGAGACGGCGGCGCTTTTTTTGCAGGCCGCAAGGCGGCAGAGATCGCGTTCGATCATGTTCGCATACGCCATCAGGTGGTGGCCGAAGGTGATGGGCTGCGCGCGCTGCAAATGGGTGTAACCCGGCAGGATCGTGGCGGCATACGCCTCCGCCTGATCGAGGAGGGTTTTGAGCAGCGTTTTTGCCTCGCTTTCGATTTTGCCGATTTCGTCCATCAGGCAAAGCCGGAGGTCAAGCGCCACCTGGTCGTTGCGGCTGCGCGCGGTGTGCAGCTTCTTTCCCACATCCCCGATGCGCTTTGTGAGCTCGGCCTCCACAAACATGTGGATATCCTCTGCGGCGGGGTCGATGGGAAGCGCGCCGCTTGCAATGTCATCCAGAATGGAGCCGAGCCCGGCGGCGATTGCATCCCGCTCCGCATCCGTGAGAATGCCCGCTTTTGCAAGCATCGCCACATGCGCGAGCGACCCGGCGATATCCTGCCGGAACATGCGCGCATCGAAGGAGATGGACGAGTTGAAGTCGTTCACATCCGCGTCAAGCTGCTTCTGAAAGCGCCCTGCCCACATCGTTTGCATCGTTTGCGTTCTCCTGTTTATTTGATCTTGCCCTGCTTGGCAAGCGCGTTCATCTTGATGGAAAGGCCGAACAGGTCGATGAAGCCCTTGGATTCCGCCTGGTCGTACACATGGTCCTCGCCGAAGGTGGCAAGCTCCTCATAATACTGAGAATACGGGGAGGTAATGCCCGCGGGGATGATGTTGCCCTTGTAAAGCTCAAGCTTCACATCGCCCGTCACATACTCCTGCGTCTTGTCGATAAAGGCGCGGATGGCTTCATGCAGCGGCGTGAACCACTTGCCGAAATAGGTCAGTTCTGCGAACTGTTCCGCAACAAGGAGCTTATAATGCAGGGTGTCCCGGTCAAGGCAGATCTGCTCCAGCAGCTCGTGCGCTTTATAAAGGATGGACCCGCCCGGCGTTTCATATACACCGCGGGATTTCATGCCCACAAGCCGGTTTTCCACCATATCCAAAAGCCCCACGCCATGCGCGCCGCCGATTTTGTTGAGCGCGTCCACAAGCGCAACCGGGGCAAGCGCCTCACCGTTTACCGCAACGGGTACGCCCTTTTCAAAGGAGATCGTGACAAAAGCGGAATCATCCGGCGCCTGCTTGGGCGGCACGGTCATTTCAAGGAACCCGTTCTTGCCATAGGTAGGCTGGTTTGCAGGATCTTCCAGGTCAAGCCCTTCATGGGAAAGGTGCCAGAGGTTCTTATCCTTGGAATAGTTGGTTTCGCGGTTGATTTTGAGCGGAATGTCATGCGCCTCGGCATAGGCGATCTCATCCTCGCGGGATTTGAACTCCCATTCCCGCCACGGGGCAATGACCGTAAGTTCCGGGGCAAGCGCCTTGATTGCAAGCTCAAAGCGCACCTGATCGTTTCCCTTGCCGGTGCAGCCATGGCAAATCGCATCAGCGCCCTCCTGCTTGGCAATTTCAACAAGCCGCTTTGCGATGGCGGGCCGTGCGAGCGCGGTGCCGAGCAGATATTCCTTTTCATAGACCGCGCCGGCCTTGACGGCGGGGTAGATGTAATCGGTTACGAAGGTTTCCTTCAAATCCTCAACATACAGCTTGGAAGCGCCGGTTTTGAGCGCTTTTGCCTCAAGCCCATCCAACTCATCTCCCTGGCCCACATCGCCGGACATGGCGATGACTTCACAATTATCGTAATTTTCCTTCAGCCACGGAATGATAACGGAAGTATCCAGGCCGCCGGAATATGCCAACACAACTTTTTTAACCTGCTTTTTCATCGTATCTCCTCCAGTGCATTATCTTGCATGTAGTTCTTATGTTTATGCATGATAGCGCTTTGCAGGCGCTTTGTCAAGCATGTTTATGCGATTTTTTTGCAATTCGTGCATTATTTTTCCCTTGGCGGACACTCGTCCGCGCGTTGCGGAAACCACGCCCGCCTTTATCCTCTTTGCTAAAAACCCCTTTCCGGAAAGTGCCTGGCAGTATGAGGCACCAACGGGGGATGCCGCACGGTACGGACGATCCTCCGCCATGGCTTACGCCGTGCCAGCTCCTTTTAGAAAGGCGCCTTTTGGGTTATTCGCCCTTCAAGGCGCCTGCTTTGCATATCAATGCAGCACGCTCTGAAATACGCGGCAAAATTTTCTTTATTAATTATGCAAAAAAGGCTTGATTTTTAAGCGGATTGCGCTATGATAGTGTGAAAGCAGGAAGGATGATATATAAATATATTTTCCATAGATTTTATTTTTACATAAAGGAGCACCTATATGCCCGAACTGAGCAAACGCGTTTCCCAATTCACCGATTCCGTCATTCGCCGCATGACCCGCATCAGCGACGAGCATGGCGCGATCAACCTTTCCCAGGGATTCCCGGATTTTGACCCGCCGCGCGAGATCCTGGATGCACTCGCAAAGGCCGCTTATGCCGGCCCGCACCAATATTCCGTTACCTTCGGCGCGGCCAACTTCCGCCGTGCGCTTGCGGACAAGCAGTCCGGCCCCTTTGGGCATGACATCAACCCGGATACGGAAATCGTTGTGACCTGCGGCGGCACAGAGGCCATGATGAGCGCAATGATGACCGTCTGCAACCCCGGAGACAAGGTCATCGTGTTCTCGCCCTTCTATGAAAACTACGGCGCGGATGCAATCCTTTCCGGCGCAGAGCCGATTTATGTGCCGCTTCTGCCGCCGGACTTCCATTTCGATCCTGCGCAGCTTGAGGAAGCGTTCCGGCAGCACCCGAAGGCGCTTATCCTTTGCAACCCTTCCAACCCCACCGGCAAGGTGTTTACGCGTGAGGAGCTTTCCACCATCGCGGCGCTCGCGGAAAAGTACGATGCGTTCGTCATTACGGATGAAGTGTACGAACACATCATCTTCAAGCCCTATGTGCACACCTATTTCTGCTCGCTGCCCGGCATGTGGAAGCGCACGATTTCGTGCAGCTCGCTTTCCAAAACATATTCCATCACCGGCTGGCGCCTGGGATACCTGATCGGGCCGGCGGAGGTGATTGAGCGCGCGAAGCAGGTACACGATTTCCTGACCGTCGGCGCTGCCGCACCCTTGCAGGAAGCGGCCGTAACCGGCCTGCGCTTTGGCCCGGACTATTACGAGGGCCTGCAAACGCTTTACACCGAAAAGCGCAATTTCTTCGTGCAGGGTTTGGATGCGCTCGGCCTTGCGCACACGGTGCCGCAGGGCAGCTATTTCATCATGGTGGATATCGGCAAGTTCCTTGCGCTGCCTCAGTTTTCCGGTTACAGCGATCTGCAGTTCTGCGAATGGGTGATCCGCAATGTGGGCGTTGCCGCCGTGCCGGGTTCCAGCTTCTTCCGCGAGGATGTGAACAACTTCATGCGCCTGCACTTCGCGCGCAACAAGGATACGCTTGCCACGGCAATCGACCGGCTTGCAAAGCTCAACGATCTTGTGAAGTAAGCGCAGGCAGGCGCCCTGCTTCACGTTCCTTTGATGGGCGCATACACCGCCAATTGCGCTTGAGGCCGCTTGGGCCTCTGCCCGCAATTCCACGAATTTTTGGCAGACTGAAAGGGGCGCGCCGCTCGGCGCGCCCCTTTGGATCTTTTTTTCAGTGTCACTTCACCGGCTTCATCGTCGGAAACAGCAGTACGTCCCGGATGGTGGAGGAATCGGTCAGGAGCATAATCATGCGGTCCACGCCGATGCCGATGCCGCCCGTCGGGGGCATGCCGTATTCAAGCGCGGTGCAGAAATCCTCATCGATCATCATGGCCTCGTCATCGCCCTTGGCGCGCTCCTGCGCCTGCTGTACAAAGCGGCCGCGCTGATCGATTGGGTCATTCAGCTCGGAAAACGCATTTGCGTATTCATGGCCGGAGATGAACAGCTCAAAGCGCTCCGTAAGGCCGGGGCAGCCCGGCTTGCGCTTGCTGAGCGGGGAAATCTCCACGGGATAATCGATGATGAACGTGGGCTGGATCAGCTTATCCTCCACGAACTCGTCAAACGCTTCGGCAAGGATCTTGCCCTTGGTGGCCGCCTTATCTTCTATTTCAAGGCCAATGGACTTTGCAAGTGCATGCGCCTCTTCATCCGTTGCGCAGGCGAGGAAATCCGCGCCCGTGTATTCCTTCACCGCATCGTTCATCGGAAGGCGGCGGAAGGGGGCCGTAAGGTCGATCTCCTGCCCCTGATAGGTGATCTTCGTGGTGCCGTTCACCATTTGGCAACAGTGGGAGAACAGGTCTTCGGAAAGCTCCATCATGCCGTTATAGTCCGTATAGGCCTGATACAGCTCGATGGTGGTGAATTCCGGGTTATGCGTTGCATCCATGCCCTCGTTGCGGAAGATGCGGCCGATTTCATACACGCGCTCCAGCCCGCCCACGATGCACATTTTCAGGTGCAGCTCCGTGGCGATGCGCATATACATGTCGATATCCAGCGCATTGTGGTGCGTGATGAACGGGCGCGCCGAAGCACCGGAAGCCGTTGTGTTGAGCACGGGCGTTTCCACCTCAATGAAGCCCCTTGCGTTCAGGCGGTTGCGAATCTCCGCGATGATCTTTGAGCGCTTCACAAACGTTTCGCGTACCTCGGGATTCACGATGAGATCCACAAAGCGCTGGCGGTAACGAAGCTCCGGGTCCTTCAGGCCGTGGAACTTTTCCGGCAGGGGGCGTAGGGACTTGGAAAGCAGCGTAACCTGCTCCGCATGGATAGAAACCTCCCCTGTGCGGGTTTTGAACACCTTGCCCACAACGCCCAGGATATCTCCGATGTCCATGGTTTTGAAGTCCGCATAGGCTTCCTCGCCCACATCGTCCCGGCGGACATAAATCTGGATGTCGCCTTTATAATCGAGCAGGTGGGCAAAGCTCGCCTTGCCCATGATGCGTTTGGACATCATGCGCCCCGCCAAGCTGACGGATTTGCCTTCGAGCGCGTCGTATTTTTCCAATACGTCCGCACTGTAAAGTTGCTGATCATAGCGCACGATCTCGAACGGATCGCGGCCGGCGTCTTGAAGGGACTTGAGCTTATCCCGCCTGATTTGCAGCAGTTCGCTCAGTTCCTCCTGTGTGAGGGCCCGTTCCTCGGGCGCATTCACGCTTCTTTGCTCGTCCATGTTTCTCTCCTGTTCGATTGATGAATTATTTTTCATTGCCTGCGGCAGCTTATTTGCCGATGGCAAGAATTTCAAACGGCTGCACACCGCCGGGTGTCTGAATTTCCACCGTTTCGCCAACCTTGTGGCCAATCAGCCCCGCGCCGACGGGGGATTCGTTGGAAATGCGGTTTTCAAGCGGGTTGGATTCCGCGCTGCCAACGATTTGGAATTCCTTTTCAACGCCCAGCGCCGCCATGCGCACGCGCACGGTGGTGCCAACGTTCACCATGTCGGTGTTGATGTTGTCCTCATCGATAAGCACGACGTTTTTGAGCATGTTCTCGATTTCGACGATCTCATACTCCATGCGCGCCTGCTCAGCCTTTGCCGCATCGTATTCCGCGTTTTCGCTCAGGTCGCCAAAAGAGCGGGCGATCTTAATCTGCTCCGCAATTTCCGTGCGGCCGGTTGTTTTCAGGTATTCCAACCGCTCCTCGTATTTTTTAATGCCCTCTGCGGTCAAACGTACTTCTGCCATGGATGATACCCTCCGGTTTCATAGTTAATATAAAAACACACGGAGCCATGCCCCGTTGAACTCCGTTCCAGTGCGTTTCCTTATTTTATATTCGTATAAGCCATTATATGTAAGGGATTTCCCTTTGTCAAGAATCTAAGCTTCCTTTATATTGCGTAAGCATGGCTTCAAGCTCCGCAAGGCTGTCGATGCCGTTCACCTGCGCGCGAAGGGCGGAAGCGCCGCGCATGCCGGAAAGATACCACGCCACATGTTTGCGCATTTCGATCACGGCGCGGTTTCCGCGGCACGCAACAAGCCGCCGTGCATGGGCAAGCGCCGCATCAATGCGTTCCGCTGCCGCAGGCGGGGAATATGGCTCGCCCCGAAGCGCCGCTTTAATTTCCCGGAAAATAAACGGGTTGCCTTCTGCGCCGCGCGCAACCATTACGCCGTTGCAGCCGGTATATGCGCGCAGGGCAAGTGCGTCCGCGCCGGAGAACACATCCCCGTTTCCGATCACGGGAATGGAAAGGGCCTGCTTCACTTCCGCTATGATGTCCCAATCGGCACGGCCGCTGTACATCTGCTCCCGCGTGCGCCCATGAACGGTCACCATTTGCGCGCCGGATTCCTCCGCCATGCGCGCAAACGCCACGGCGTTGATATGCTCCGCATCATAGCCCTTGCGGAACTTCACCGTTATGGGCAGGGGAGACGCCTTTGCTGCAGCCTGGATGATGCGCGCGGCACGCGGCAGATCCCGCATCAGGGCGCTTCCTTCGCCGTTGCCGGTGATCTTGCGCGCCGGGCAGCCCATGTTCAGGTCAATCAGCGCAAGCCCTTCGTGCGCTTCATCGCACAGGCGTTTCGCCATCGCTGCGACAATCTCCGGCTCTGCGCCGAACAGCTGCACGCCATATGGGCGCTCCGCAGGGGATGCCGCCAGCAGGGAAGCAGTGCGGTCGCTTCCATAATATAAGCCCTTCGCGCTCACCATTTCCGTATACGAAAAATCCGCCCCCATAGCGCGGCAGATCTCACGAAAGGCGAGGTCGGTTACGCCGGCCATGGGCGCGAGCAGAACCGGGAATTCCGTTTCCGGGTCAAAAAAGAGCAAACGTGCCGTCTCCTTTGGGAAGTTGATAAACAAAACCGCTCGGCGGGAACAATCCTCTGAAATGCACCCTTCAGCCGCCTGCGGCGAATTAAGCTGCGCTCGTGGAGTAAGGACAATCCCCAAAGCGTGTTTACGGGGGCAAGCACAATCCTCAGTCGCCTGCGGCGACAGCTCCTTTCAAAAAGGAGCCTTTTGGGGACGAAGCCGAGCGAGAGCAGTGCGGGATGCAGCGAGGCGGAAGCCCAATGAGCAAGGGAGCGCAAGGAAGCCGCTCCTGCAGCAACACAGCGCGACTATTGCGAATTGAGGGCAATATCCGCGACCCTGACGTGGGATTGCCCGTATCAGCGCGACCTTTGCGCACTGCGAGCAGCACCGAAGGTGCTGACGGGAGATTGGCGGCAACCACGACCTTTGTAAGTTGCGGATAGTTGGTGCTGCCTTTACGGGGTGGGGGAAGGCAGCAGCGAATAATCCGGCGTGGGTGCGGGTTCCATCTCCGGGTTTTCCTCGATGAGGGTCATCCCTGTGATGTACCAGCGGGAGCCGGAGCGCGCAAAGGACACCGAATACCGCGCAGCTGTCCATTCCGGAAGCTCTGCGCCGGATTCCGCATCGTTTGCGGCAGCGTTTACAGCGGCAAGATACGCCAAAACCTGCATGCTGGCCCGCTTGTTCCACGGCAGCACCGTGACGCGTTCCACATCCACACGGTAATCGAAGCTTGCAACGGTAAACGCATCGTAAAGCCCTTCATACAGCGCATTGTCATTGCGCACAAAATCCTCGGTAAAGTATTCCGTCAGCTCCAGCACAGCGCCGTCCGTTAAAATGCATTCGGCACGCGCCTCAAGCCCTTCCGTCACAAGGATGTAAAGGTTGCTTACGTACATGCCCTCCACGAATACGCCGAGGCAAAGCGCCACGATTGCGATGATAATCAAAAGCGTACGCAGCACATACCAGATGGAACGGCTTGCGACCGCATATTTGTTGCGCGACATAGGCGGCTTCCTTTCAATTTGCCCGGGGCGGCCACACAGGACAGTCCCGATACTTTTACAGAATAAGAATACCACATCACATCCTGGAAGGCAAATGAACGGTTTGTGAGAAATAAAAGAAGGGGCGCGTTGTGCGCCCCCTGCAGTTCAACCCAGCCAAAACTCAGGGTTGTTTGCCTCATCCACAATCGTGCGGATTGGGAGATCCTCCGCCGCGGAGATCATGCCGATGAGTTTTTCCTGTCCGTCCGGGGTCAGCACGGGGCCGGTAATGCGGCGGAACTTATCGCACAGCCAGCCGAGCCCGATGTTCTCGTGCGCTTCGCCCCGCGGCTCACATTCGGGGGAAAGGAGCACGCGCCCATCCTTCGTTTCAATCTCAGCACGGCAGATGCGCCGCGCAGGGAACTGCGCATCCAGCGCCGGATCCATCTCAAACGAAAGGCGCTGCATCATCTCCACCACCTTCGGATCGCCCAGGCTTTCTTCCCACACCTGCGCAAGGCCGAAATCTCCATACACCAGCGCGGCTGCAACCGGGTAAGCGATGTTGTATTGCGCCTCGTCCGCCGTCCTGGGCACGATCTTGGAAAGCAGGGTAGCCCGGTGGAACGTTTTGATCGTCACATGTGCAATGTCCTCTGCCGTAATGCCGTGCTCCCGCATCAGCCCAACGCATGCATCGATTGCCGGGTGCCCCCACCGGCAGCAGGTATACGGCTTGAAATAAAGATCCATCACCTGATATTTCTTGCCGAGATCATCAAGATAATGCCTGTATTCATCCGCCTCCAACAGGTTTTTGTTGCCTTCAAACCCGCACAGCGCATCCATGACGGCGAGCGTCCCCACCATTACCCCAAAGGGCACGCCATCCTTGTTCATGGAGGGATATTCCACACTCCGAATCCCCGGCACAAGCGGCGCGTTAAATTCCGCGATGGAAAGGACGTTGTTCATCTGCTCGCGTGTAAAACCGTAGATGCGGCCCACGCCCGCCGCCACGCCAACTGCGCCGAATGTACCGCTTGAATGTGCATACTGATAGTAATCCATAATTGCGGCGCCGCTTCGGATGGTGGTTTCATATGCGACGAGCATCGCCGCAAGGAATTCATTTCGGGACAGCCCCTTTTCATATGCCGCCGCAAGTACCGCCCCCACGAACGATGTACCCGGATGTGCCCGCGTCATGTTGTGGCCGTCGTCGATGTCATACGCATTGGAGGAATGCCCCATCGCGGCCGCCGCCCCCATGAAGCCAAAGCGCTCTTTCGCACCGATCACCGGGATTTCTCCCGCTCCGTATACGCGCCCCGCAAGGCGCAGCCCCGCTTCAAACTGGCGGCTCCGGCTGCCGATCACCAGCGCGCCCATCAGGTCTACAAAGCACCCCTTCATGCGTTCCCGCACTTCCTCCGGCAAATCTTCCCACCGGGTGTTCAGGATGAACTCCTCCAACCTGTAATCCGTTTCAAAATGCATGGTTTCGTTCACGCTCCTTTTTCATTTTCTCCCCAAAGAGCTTTTCAAGCAGCGCCTGTGCAAAGCGGATGCCCGGCTCTATGGTGAAAAGCTCAAGATACTTGTCCGGCGAATGGCCATAATCGCCCGTGGGGCCGAGGCCATCGCGCACGGCCGGCCCGAGCGGCGGCCATGCGCGTTTATTTCTCTTTATGCCAGCCGGGAAGCTGCGGCACATTCTGCGCATCCGGGGACGGGCCCCCCTGAAAGCCCGCCCCTTTTGCGCCTCCACAGGAAGAAAATGCCGATGTTCAATCCGCAAGATATGGCCGCAGCAGCGCAAAGCAAAAGCGCCCGAACAGGCTCTCCAGGAATGCATCCAGTTCTGCGCCCATTGCCGTGCGTATGCCCTCATCCGCGCCGAACGTGCCCACAAGCGCCTCGCCCGTAAAGAAGCATGCGTATGCGCCGCGTAAGCGGGCGTCATCGCCGCAAAGGATGAGGTCTCCCGCTTGCAGTTCTGCACGGCGTACTCCGGTGGCGCGCACGCCGCCGTTGCAGGCGGCCTCCGGCGTAATAACACCATAGCCGCCAAAATACGAATACACCGCCATATCCTGCGCCGGCGCTTGCGGTTTGCGCGAAAGCACATCCCCGGCTGCGGAATCATGCCGGTAAAACAGGGACGCAAGCGCTGTCTCCACATCCGCGGGAATGGATATCCCGCGCGCCCGGTAAGCCTCCGCCGCGGCCTCCATGGCCCCCATGCCGGCCCCAAGGTGCGCCTTCACATCCGCTACCAGGCACGCGCTTTCCGCAGCAGACGGCGTATGCCCGCACAGCACCCTGGGCGATGCAACCTTAAACCCATTGACCCGGACAAGGGGCGGCGCAAGCCAAAGCCCTGCCATTTTTTCAACTTGTATGCGGAAGCGGGCCTCTGCCGCCGCTGCACGGGGAATGGAAAGACATGCGTGCTCCGCAGAAAGCAGAGTGCAGCCCTGCGGCGCGGCAAATTCCACCGTCGCATCCGTTTCCGTGCGGCAAAGGTTGCGTATATGCACAGTGTATTCCACAATGCAGCCCACGCCCACCGTCCTGCCGCCCGGATGCGATGTTTCCACGCCGCACGCAAGCTCCCGACATCCGGCAAGACGCGCGCGCATGTTTTCCGTTGGTTCACCCACCCGTGCGAGCGGGCGGAGGACGCAGAAGCGCTTCACCTTTTCACCAAAAAGGTAGTTCCGCCCCAGCTGCTTGTCCGCGCACGGCGCAAACAGGTGCGCGATATCCTCAATGCGGATGCCGCCGTGCTCCGGACACGTATCCCGGCGGGCAACATAATCATAACTGCCGGCTCTGCCTGCCTGCGTGCAATTGATGTAGCTTTCGCCGCCCTGATAAAGCATGACATGGCCGTTTCCGCCTCCTTCAAAGATGATGACATCGCCCGGGCAGAGCAATTTCCTTATTACTTCCGCCATGTGTGCGCGTTCTTCCTCCGTTTCCCGGTGGGTAAGCTCATAATAAAACACGCGCGGTTTCACCATGTCAATCATTTCCCAGCTGAGATCCGCTTCAAGCGCATAGCCAAAGGCATTGTAATATACCGCCCACACAAAGGAGGAGCAATCCAGGAATAACGTGCTTTGCCGCGTGGCATCCTCCGGCGCAGCCATGCGGCGCCGCCTCGGCGTAACGCGCAAAAGCCTGTCCATGCTCAGTTGATCGTACTGAACGCACGGCCCGCGGTCATAAAAAGCCTTCGCCACGGCAAGCAGGGCGTCCGTTTTTTCATGTTCTATCATCATATTGCCCACTCCATTCCGTCATCCCAAAACCGGGCGCTTGCCGTAATCATTTTGCGCATTTTTTCCATGTCCGGCCGCACCGGCGCACCGGGGCGCGTGGAAACGTCAAGCGTACAATCCGGGTTAAGCGCAAGCGATACATCCGTCATGCATGTGGGATAGCTGACGGAGGCGGGCGTAATATCGTGCGGATATACCATGTTGGGCAACGCTGCCGCCTCCACGCAGACGGCTTTTCCGATATCGCTTTCCAGCATCCCGCCGATCCAGCAGCCGATGCCCGCTTCCGCACAGATGCGGTTGATGTCCAGTGTGTTCTGAAGCCCGCCGACGCGCGCGGGCTTGATGTTGACGAACCGGCACGACCCAAGCTCAGCCGCAAGTTCCGCCTGCCAGGGGGCCGTAATTGTTTCATCCAGGCAGACCGGCGTTTCGATCATCGCCTGAAACTTTGCATGGTAATATAGATCGCCCGTTTGGAAAGGCTGTTCGATCATTGCAAGGTGAAACCTGTCCAACCTGCGCAAAAGCGCAAGATCCTCTTTAAAGCTGTAGCTTGCGTTGCAGTCCACATGAATGGTTTGTTTGGGGAATACGGAGCGCACGGCGGCAAGCATATCAAAATCCCACCCGTGCGCGATTTTGAGCTTCACGCGCTGATAGCCTGCATCGAAGCTCTTTCCTATGTTTTCGATCAACTCGTCATAGCTATCCGCAATACCCCAGCCGTCCCCGACTTCGACGGACGAAGCCGTCCCGCCGAGCAGCTTCCCAAGCGGCACGCCCGCAATGTCTGCGGAAAGCGTCCACCAGGCGATTTCAATGCCCGCTTTTGCAAAAGGCGTTCCCTTCACATGTGCCATGGCAGCGTTCAGTTCCCGGGCGCTTTCGAAGGAACGCCCAATGAGCGCTGGCGCCAAGAAGCGGCGCGCAACAATAAACATGCCTTCGCCGTATTCATAGCTGTAATTGGGGCCGGAAAGGGCACTCGTTTCGCTCCATCCTTCGTGATCTCCGGAGCGCATGCGCGTGATGAGCACACAGTTCCCCGCATCGGAACCATAAGCGGTGCGCCATGGGCGGTAAAACCGATTTTCAACAAGATAGAGCTCAATGCTGTCGATTCTCATGGAATATGCCTTTCATTCTATGCGTTGCAGCAATCCAGCACGGCGCATAAGCCTGTGCCTTTCTCTCTTTTTCAATAATGGATGCCCGGATATTGCAGCCAATGCGTCCACGGGCGTTCTGAAACTACCGTTTCAACGAGACCGCCGAGGCGCGATGGCTCATCCGGCGTAGAATCGTATGCGCTGCAGCAGGGAGCGCTGCCGTCTCCCATATGTTCCCAGCAGCGCGTATAAGCCGAAGCGGGCATGGTGTGCGTGGATTCGATCGCTTTTCCTCCGCCGATATATACGCCCACATGGCCGGGCTTGAACAAAACAAGTCCGGGCGTTTCAGGCAAAGTGCCAATATCGCCCTTTACAAGCTGCTGCTGAATCAGCGTGCGCGTGCAAAAGTCGCTTTCTTCCGTGTAATATTGCGTGTTTCCCTGGTGGTAATCGCCCCAAACATAGGATTTGATCAGGCCGATGCAATCCCATCCGCGCACGCCGCACCCCGCGAGCGCGCGCCGGGCCGCAAGGCGCTGTGGGGTATACCAGTCCGGATATTTCTTGCTAAGGGCATCCAGCAATGCATGCGTAATATACTCTCCGTTTGCATCCCACACATAAACATGCGGTATGCATATGCAGCGTTTCGCATATTCCGCAAGACCTTCTGCCGTACGTTGCAGTTGAGCCATCGCCTTACTCCTTTTCTTTGCAAAATGGACGGGGTCACGCAGCAGCCGTGTTCTCTGCGCCGCGCGACCCCGCCGGCTGCCCCGCAGCCCGGCTCGGCCGATTCGTTCGGCCGCTTACTTGCAGCAGGTGATGAAGTTGGTGGAACGGGTGGTGGTTGCGGGCGGCGCGGGGTCAAGCTTGCGCTCCGCAATGCCGAGCACATCCTCCGGCCTGATCCACGGCCGTCCCTGAATGCCGCTGGTCTCCTCGTGGGTCAGCAGGCCCTTGTATGCCGTCAGGCTGCGGCGGATAAAGCCATCCCGCACGCAGGCTTCCGTAAGGCCGTTGTTGAGGATGTTGAGCAGCAGGGGAAGCGTGTCTCCCGCAAGCGCGACAGAGGTTGAATATGCCACCGCACCGGGGATGTTGCTTACGCAGTAATGCACCACACCGTTGACCACATAGCGCGGGTTGTCATGGTGCGTTTCATGGCTCGATTCAATCGCGCCCGGATCATCGTTCGAAATATCCACCAGTACGCTGCCCGGCTCCATAAGCTTGAGCATTTCCTTGTCGATCAGGAAGTCCTTGCGCTGCTTGGGCCACTTCACGCAGTTGATAACCATGTCCGTCTGCGGCAGCACGGAGGCAATTGCTTCTTTCGTGCAGTACATGGTGTTGATTTTCTGGTTGTAACGGTCGCCCAGAAGGCGGAGAATGCCGGCGTTGATGTCCATTACCGTCACGTTTGCGCCAAGCGCATGCAGCACGGAAAGCGCCCCCTGGCCAACCACGCCGCCGCCAAGGATCAGCACGTTCATGCCCGGTGCGCCTGCGAAGCCGCCCACGAACTTGCCTTTGCCGCCGTTGATCGTCAGCATGGATTCAAGCCCAAACAGCGCCCCCTGTTTCCCCGCTGCCTCGCAGTTCGGCGAACCGAAGCGGTGGCTGTCCTCTGCAGTGATCGCAATGCACTTGCTGTCAAGGATCGCCTGCACCTCTTCCGGGTGTCCTGCCGGGTGGATGCAACAATAGATCATCTGGCCTTCCCGCAGATAGCCGTATTCAGAAGGCTCAATCTCCTTGACCTTGGCCAGAAAATCGCACCTCTCCCACATCTCCTTCGCCGTTTCCACAACCGTTGCGCCCATCTTCGCATACGCCTCATCGGGGAACCCCGCTTTTGCTCCGCAGCCCTTCTCAACGAGCACCGTATGCCCCGCGCCAACGATTGACGCTACCTCCATCGGGGTGCAGATTACCCGGTATTCGCCTTCCTTAATGTCCTTCAGTACGCCGAATATCATATCCATTCCTCCTGTTGCGTTGTTTCGCGCCTTGCGCTTCATAAGAATATTAGCAAGCTTTGTGCCAGCCCGTTACGCACATGGAAACCCTGAATTCTTTTGGTGTTTTCCACCGCGCTCCAGCGGTTTTCCCCCTGCATAAAAGGCAAAAAAAGCGCGAAAGCGCAAAAAATGCGCGCGGGAAAGCCAAGCGCGGGCGTTGCCTTTTCCGCCGGGCTGTGCCGCAAAGCCAAAAGCCGCCCCGAAAGGCGGCTTTTGGCCCACATGAAAAGGAAACGGACTTGCCCTGTTTCGCTTAGATTTCGCCCACAAGGTGGCACGCCACAAAGTGATCCGGCGCGATTTCCTTGAGCTCCGGCAGCGCCTTGCAGCGGTCGCAGGCATAATTGCACCGCTTGTAGAAACGGCATTCATCCGGCGGGTTGATGGGGGAAGTGATCTCGCCCTTAATGAGGATGCGCTCCTTCTTTGCGCCGAGCTCCGGGATGGGGATTGCGGAAAGCAGCGCCTTGGTGTAGGGATGGAGCGGGTTATCAAACAGCTGCTCTGCAGGCGCCTTTTCCACGATCTTCCCAAGATACATCACGGCGATTTCATCCGAGAAATGGTTGACCACGGAAAGATCGTGCGTGATAAAAATATAGGAAAGGTTGAACTCCGCCTGCAGCTCTTTAAGCAGGTTGAGGATCTGCGCCTGAATGGAGACGTCAAGCGCCGAAACCGGCTCATCGCACACGATGAACTTGGGCTCCATCGCAAGCGCGCGGGCAATGCCGATGCGCTGGCGGCGGCCGCCGTCCAGCTCGTGCGGGTAGGCGTTGAACAGGCGTGCCGCAAGGCCCACCGTGGACATCAGCTCCGCAACGCGCGCATCGATATCCGCACTGGTTTTCAGGATTTTGTTTGCGATAATCGGCTCGCTGATGATTTGGCTCACCGTCTTGCGCGGGTCAAGCGAGGAGTAAGGGTCCTGAAAGATAAGCTGCATGTCCTTGCGGGCATGGCGCAGCTCGCTCCGGCTGAGTTTGTTGATATCCTTCCCCTCAAAGATGATCTCGCCTGCCGTGGGTTCAATCAGGCGCAGTATGGTGCGGCCGGTCGTGGACTTTCCACAGCCGGACTCGCCCACAAGGCCGAGCGTCTTTCCGCGCGCAAGTTTAAAGTTGATGCCGTCCACAGCATGCAGCATGCCGTGCTTGGTCTTGAAATATTTGGTCAGGTTTTTGACCTCAAGGATCGTATCCGCCATGGTTTACCTCTCCTTCCGCTCGATGTGGAAGCCCGGCCTGTCATAAGCGCAACAGCGCACGAAATGGGTGGCCGAGATATTGCGCACCACCTGCGGCGCGGTGCAGTCTTCCCCTGCATACGGGCAGCGTGGGCTGAACGGGCAGCCTTCCGGCAGGGATGTTGGGTCGGGCATCAGGCCCTTGATGGGCGTGAGCATCGCCTTCCTGTCCCGGATGTTGGGCAGGGAATTGAACAGGCCTTCGGTGTAAGGATGCTTGGTGCGGTTGAATACATCCTCCAGCGTTCCTTTTTCCACGATGTTCCCTGCATACATAACGGCGACCTCATCGCAGATTTCAGCCACGATGCCAAGGTCATGCGTGATCATGATGAGCGACGTTTGATATTGCTGGCGCAGGTTTTTCATCAGATCCAGCACCTGTGCCTGAATGGTAACATCGAGCGCCGTGGTCGGTTCGTCCGCAATGAGCAGCTGCGGGTGGCACGCAAGCGCAATGGCGATGACCACGCGCTGCTTCATGCCGCCGGAGAACTGGTGCGGGTATTCGCCCGCGCGCTCACCGGGGATGCCAACAAGCTCCAGCATGGCGACCGCCCGCTTCTGCGCTTCCACATAAGAAACATCCTCATGCAGAAAAATGCTTTCGGCGATTTGGTCGCCCACCGTGAACACGGGGTTGAGTGCGGTCATCGGATCCTGGAAGATCATGGAGATGTCCTTGCCGCGCACCTTTTCCAGTTCCTTTATGCTCATGCCGAGCACGTCGCGGCCATCCAGCTCCAGCTTTTCACATTCCACAACGCCCGGCGGGTCCGGCACAAGGCGCAGCAGCGCAAGGGCGGTGGTGGTTTTCCCCGCGCCCGTTTCGCCGACAAGGCCGATGGCATGCCCCCGCTCGATCTCAAGATCCAGCCCGTTTACCGCGCGCACGATGCCATCATCCGTTTCAAAGCGTACGTTGAGGTTTTTAACATCTAAAATCAGGTCTTTTTGCTTTTCAATGGCTTTTTCGCTCATTTTCGTTCCCCCTTACTGCTTCAGCTTCGGATCGAGCGCATCACGCAGGCCATCGCCCATGAGGTTGAACACAAGCACGGTGATCATGATTGCAAGGCCCGGGAACAAGGTCAGGTATCCATAATCGCGGATAAACTCACGGCCGCCGGAGAGCATTGCGCCCCACTCCGGCGCGGGCACCGGAACGCCGAGGCCAAGGAAGCTCAGGCTCGATGCGGTCAGGATGCCGTTTGCAACGCCCATGGTGACCTGCACGATGATGGGGGACATGGCGTTGGGCAGAACATGACCGAAGATGATCTTCAAATCGCCCACACCGGAAACGCGCGCGGCTTCAATATATTCCTGATCGCGCACAGGGAGCACAGCAGCGCGCGCTGTGCGCGCAAACATCGGCACATACACGAGGCCGATGGCGAACATCAGCACCACGATACTTTGCCCAAACGCAGACATGATCGCAATGCCGAGCAGCACGCTCGGGATGCCGGCGAACACCTCGCACACACGCAGAATCAGGTTTTCCGTAAAGCCGCCGTAGTAGCCTGCGATCAGCCCAAGGGAACTGCCCAGCACACAGGAGATCGCCACGGACACAATGCCCACCGCAAGGGAATATTTTGCGCCGTAAAGCACGCGGGTCAGCACATCGCGCCCATATTGGTCCGTTCCAAACGGGTGCTCTGCGCTCGGCGTCTGGAAGCGTTCTTTAATGTTTTGTTGAACGATGTCCGTATCGTAATCGTATATAAACTGCGCAACGATTGCCACAGCGATAATAATGACAAGCACAACAAGGCCAATCATCGCACTCGGGCTCTTTTTGTAATTGCGCCAGACCTCGCCGAACATGCTGCGCTTTTTGTACTGCTGCAGCTCAGCTGCGGTAAATTTTCTTTTGACCGTTTCCACAGCATTCACCTCACTTCGAATAGCGCGCTTTGATGCGCGGGTCAACAAAAGCATACGCGATATCCACCAGAAGAATGGTCAGCGTCATAAACATGGTGAACATGATGATGCAGCCGGTTGCAAGCGTCATATCGCGGTCGTTGATCGCACGCACGGTAAGGCGGCCGACGCCCGGCCACGAAAACACCGTTTCGATCATAATTGCGCCGCCGAACGCGCCGCCAAGGGTAGAGCCGAACACGGTGATGATCGGAATCAGCGCGTTCTTCAGGGCATGCTTGCGGATGACCTGCTTTTCGCTTACGCCCTTTGCACGCGCAGTGCGCAGATAGTCCTGGCGGATCACATCCAGCATGGATGAGCGCGTGATGCGCGTAAGGCTGCCGGCCTGGTTCGCGCCCAGCGTGAGCGCCGGCAGAATCAGCGCCGCAAAGCCTTCGCGGCCGCCGGAAGGAAGCCACCCGAGCTTGAGCGCAAAGAGCATGATCAGCAGCAGGCCGAGCCAGAAGCTCGGCATGGAAACGCCGATCATCGCCGTTACCATGCTTGTGCCGTCCAGCCAGGTGCGGTGATGTGTTGCCGCCGCAATTCCCAACGGAACGGAAATCAAAATTGCAACCAGAATGCTGCCGAAAGCAAGCTCCACCGTTGCGGGGAAGCGCTCAAGGAACAGTTCCATCACGGGGCGTTTTTGGGAAAGCGATGTGCCCAAGTCGCCTTGAACAAGTTTGCCAAGATAGCGGAAGTACCGTTCAAAAACCGAGCCGTTCATCCCGAGCTCCTCGCGCATCATCTCGATTTGTTCCGGAGTTGCATCCTGCGGCGCCATCTGCGCAATGATGTCGCCGGGAGCAAGGTCCATCAAGTAATACACAACAAAGGAAACGCCCAGAAGAACGGGAATCATCATTAAGATGCGCTTTATAATATAGCGAAACATAGCGTCCTCCTCAAAATAAAGCAAGCATACCGAATAAATCCAAATCCACCGGAACGCCTCTCCCATGGAAAGCGAAAGCAGGGCGTCTCCGCCGCCTGCAGCCGTGGATTCGGCCTTATCCGGTATGCTTCAAAGAAAGCGCCTCCCGGCCCGGAATGTGCCGGGAGGCTGGGGGGACCTCAAGCCGCCTCAGCGGGGGCTTGCGCGGTCAGAGTGTGGTTCGGTTAATCCTCAATCACGCGTTCAATCATCTTGAACTGGTGCACAAGGCCCGGATGCAGCAGAGCACCCGTTACGCCCTTTGCCGCGCCAAGGGTCAGCGTCGGCTGTGCGATCGGCACCCAAGGAATGATCTCACAGGTGATGCGTTCCTGAAGCTCCTTGTACATTTCAGCGCGCTTGGTGGTATCGGTTTCGGCAACAGCCGCATCGATGAGCGCATCGATCTCAGGATCCATCAGGTGGGAATAGTTGCGGCCGCCGGTGGAGTGCAGCGGATTGCGGAACATATAGTCCGCGTTCTTGCCGGGCGTCCAGGAGGCGATATAAAGTTCAACGCCGGAGGTCGTACCGTCGGAGGTATTGAGCTCGGTCAGAGCGGAGTTCTGCATGAACTCAACGGTGATGGTGATGCCGTATTTCTGCATCTGCGCCTGGAAGTTTTCCGCCATCTTCGTGCGGTGCGCGGCATCGGATGTCACAAGGTGAAGGGTTTTTCCGGTGGCGCCGCACTGGTCAAAGAGCTGCTGTGCCTTCTCAGGATCATAGGGGATGCCTTCGATGTCGGCATAGTATCCCATGTCGCGGCACATCATGCTGGTGGAAACCTGGGCATAGCCATCCCATGCGGCAATGACCATTTCGTCCTTGTCAATGCCGTAAGCAACCGCCTGGCGGAACACGGGGTCAGTCACGATGCAATCCGGGTTCTGAAGGTTGAATCCCACGAAGTTCTGCGTGCGGCCCGTTTCGGTGATAAGCTGCAGGTCGTCGCTTTCGGTCAAGCGGGAATAATCGGTGGCGTTAGGCGTCATGATGACATCCACTTCGCCGTTTTCAAGCGCAATCATGCGGGCCGAAGCTTCCGGGATCATGCGGAACACAAGGCGTTTGGTGTTCGGTACGGGATAGAGGGTGCTGCCCTCAAAACGGACGAGGGAAACGTAGTCGCCGGACACGAACTCTTCAAAGACCCAGGGGCCGGTGCCGATCTTGATGGCGTCTTCCTCGGGCATGGTCTCAAACGCTTCCTTGGAAAGGATGGCAAGGGAGTTGGCGGCCATGGTGTAGTTAAAGTCCACATCTCCCGCGAGGAGCTTGACTTCAAAGGTCAGATCATCCACCTTGATGAACTCGGAAATTTTGGCCATGTAGTTTGCGGTGGTGGATTTTTCCGCGGCGCGCTGGAAGGTGAATTCCACATCGTCCACGTTGAGGATGGTGCCGTCGTGGAAGGTCACGTTTTCCTTGAGGACGAAGCGCCAATGGTCGGGCGCCAGCATTTCCCAATGGTCAACGAGTTCGCCTTCGTTCTGCATGGTGGTAAGGTTGGTGTCGGTCAGAAGGTCGTGGGTGCAATCCTGCACGATCTGATTGGTTTCTGCGGTGGTCTCCATGGGGTCGATGGTGGTGAATTCATCCGCCATCGCAATGACGATCTCTTCTTTGTACTTTACGTCCCCGGTGGACGGCTGCTCGGTGCTTCCGCCATCAGGAGCATTGGTTTGCGTGCTGCCCTGCTGGCCGGCATCCGGCGTGGTGACAGGCGTATCGGTGCCGCCCGTGCAGCCCAAAAGCGTAGCTGCGGCCATCACGATGCAAAGCAACAGCGCAATGATCTTCGTGTGTTTCATGAAGGTTCCTCCTGCGTTTAATTTTGGTCATTGACCCTATGCAATAATATTAGCAAGAAACGTGCCAATCCGTTTTTTCCCTGTTTTCATTCCCTCTCCGCTGTACGCGGGCAGCATGCCGCGCAAAAATTTCCCGCCCGTGCGAAAAAATTACCCCCTTGCGGCATAAAATGCGCCTGCGCCGCAGCGCAGGCGGAATTGGAAGAAAGGTTCAAGGCACCGGGCGCGCAAAAAAGCCTCACGAAAGCCCGTATTCGTTGATTTTGTTCAGCAGGCCGCGCTTGCTGATGCCAAGATCCAGAGCGGTCTGATCCCGGCGGCCGTTGTTTTTGCGCAGCGTAGCCTCGATGGCGCGGCGTTCAATGTCCTTGAGGGTTGTGGAACAAAGGTATTCCTCCACGGACTGCCCTTCGCTGTGCTCCGTGCGCACGCGCATTTCCTCCGGGAAATCCTTCACGCCGATCATTCCGCCGGGGCTTACGATGGCCGCATATTCCAGAATATTGGCAAGCTGGCGCACGTTGCCCGGATAATCGTAATGCATCAGCCGTTCGGCGGCTTCCGCAGAAAGCCCGCCGATGGACTTGTTCATCTCCGTTGAAAACTGTTTTAGAAAGTGCTCGCACAAAAGCGGAACATCGCTCAGGCGCTCGCGCAGCGCGGGGACGCGCACATTCATGACATTGAGCCGGTAATACAAGTCATCCCGGAATTTTTGCTCCGCGATCATGGCCTTCAGATCCCGGTTCGTGGCCGCGATCACGCGCACATCCACATGCCGCGTATCGGATGCGCCAAGCGGCGTAAATTCCTTGTTTTGCAGCATGCGCAAAAGCTTGCTTTGCAGGTTGATGGGCATGTCGCCGATCTCGTCCAGGAAAATGGTCCCCCGGTCGGCCAGCTCAAATTTCCCCTTGCGGTCCTGCGAAGCGCCGGTGAACGCGCCGCGCTTATATCCGAAAAATTCAAGTTCGAGCAGATTTTCCGGGATTGCCGCGCAGTTTACCACAACGAAGCGCTCGTTCCTGCGCTTGCCCGCATCGTGGATGGCTTTTGCAACAAGCTCCTTGCCCGTGCCGCTTTCGCCCGTGATGAGCACATTTGCATCCACATCCTTGAGCCGGTCGATCAGCCCGTACACGCGCTGCATGGGTTCGCTTTCACCGATGATCTTGTCGTAATGCCCCTGGCTGCGCAGCGCGTCCGAAAGGTAAAGCACCTGTTCGTTGAGTTTGCGGAATTCCACCGCCTGCGCAATGAAAATGAGCAGTTCATCGATGTCAAGCGGTTTGATGAGGTAGGTAAACGCACCGTTCTTCATCGCCTCCACAGAGGAGCCGATGCTTCCATAAGCAGTCATCATGATCACGGCGATGTGCGAATCGTTCGCCTTAAGCTGTTTGAGCACATCCAGCCCATTTTCGCTGCCGATTTTTAGATCCAGCAGCACAACATCACAGCTTTCGCGCTCAAGCAGCGCAAGTGCGGGCACGGCGCTGCCGAACGTGCGCACCTCATATTCCTTTTTCAGCGCAAGGCTCAGCGAGGCGCAGATGCCCGGCTCGTCGTCAATGATCCACACATGCGGTTTCATTTTTCAATATCCTCCTCAAAGATCATGCGGATCGCCGTATAGGCGCCCGGCGTGCTTTCAATTTCAAACTGCCCGGCATTTTCCTGCACAAATTGTTTTGCAAGCGCAAGCCCCATGCCGGTTCCGGTCTTCTTTGTGGTGAAAAAGGGTTCCGTGCATTTTTGCACGGCGCTCTCGCTCATGCCGAGCCCCTCGTCGTACACCTCCACCACCACGCTGCCCGCACGCCGGAAGCCGGATACGCATACGCGCAGCCCTTCGGCCGGCGCGTCCCCTGCGGAAAGCTTTGCTTCCACGGATTCGATGCTGTTGATGAGCAGGTTGATGAGCGCCTGGCGGAGTTGATCCTTATTGCCGTAAACATAGGCGCGTGCGGAAACCTCGCATTGCAGCACGATCTCCTTTTTTGCGGAAACATATGCCAGGCATACGCAGTCTTCAATCAGGTCCCCGATCAGGATGCGTTCCTTCTGCCCCCTGGGCGGCCGTGCATAGTTGATGAGCGTTTCGATCAGGCGGTTGATGCGGTCCACCTCTTTGGGCACATATTCCCCAAAGGAAGCCTGAAATTCCGGATCATCTCCCTGGCGGCGGATCAGCGAGGCAAACGCGCGGATGGACATCAGCGGGTTCTTGATCTCGTGGGCAATGCCCGCGATGATGCGGTTAAGGGACTGGTTTTTGCTTTCCTCAAAAATTTCCTGTTTTTCGCGTTCCTCGCGCGTGACATCTTCAACCAGAAGCACTGTGTCCTCCGGGGTGCTGGTCGCATGGCACTGGTATCGGTATGTGCGCCGGCCGGCCTCTTCCGTATCCAACGTGATGAGCGCCGGCCGCTCCATCGTGATTCCTGCCCCTGGGGCCGCCTTTTCCCAGATGTTTCCGAACACGGGCAGGTCGCGGATATTCTCCGCAGGCGCAGCCTCCTCGGAAACGCCCGCCATGCTGCGCGCCACGGAGTTCATCAGCAGGATATTCCCGTTGCCGCGCAGCAGCAGGCTCCCTCCCGGCGAATGTTCGATGAGCCGGTTGCGCAGCGCACCCGCAGCCTCAAGCTGATCCATGCGCCGGGATATTTCGCGCGTTTTTTCCGCAACAAGCTCCTTCAGGCGCACGTTCATATACACCGTGTTTCCAATGATGATGGCCGCAACGCCCGCAATGATGCCAATGAAAATCAAAAGCTTCTGGATGCGTGCCTGCGCCGTTTCAAGTTCCACATCAACAATCCACTTATCCACGATCTGCTCGTATTGGTCGCTCGTGCGGAGCTGGCCAATCGTCTCATCCAGCGTGCGGTACAGCACGCGGTCGTTTTTTCGGACAAGGATGGAATAATATACGCTCGTCATATAATTGCGCGCAATCGTATAGCGCTCGCTCACTCCGTCCCGGTCCATCAGGTGCTGCACGCTGTCCTTTACGGTAATAATGGCATCCACATCCCGGTTCACAAGCGCATTATAAAGCTGGGTCTGGTTTCCCATGATGACGGTATACATAATGTTGAGCTCCGAAAGATGGCTCAGCTCCAGCGTGTTGAGTTCAAACGCGGCAATGTAGCGGCTGCGGTTTTCCTCCGGATACAGCACGCGATCCAGCTTTTCGTTGTTTACGACCATGCAGGTGGATGCGGAGGAAATCTCCGGCGTAAGCTTGAGCTCTTCTTTGTAAACGCCGATGTCGCCCGGCAGCGCACCGAGCACCGCGTCTACCTCTCCGGCGACAAGCGCGTCCACAGCGTCCATCGTGCGCTCGAACACCACGTATTCCACCTTCAGGTTGCCCCGCCGGGCAATCTCGTTCATCAAGTCGATATGCATGCCCTTGAGCACGCCGTCGTCCCCCACATATTGGAACGGAGGGAGCTTGCAATCCACAGCAACCTTCACGTTCGTGACCGCTGCCGCCTGCGTGGGCGGCGCAGGGAGCGCTGCAAGAAGCGTAAGCAGCAGGCACGCTGCGGCGCGGATGCATCGTTTCATGTTCATGTGAAGGCTCCTTTCTTTCGGGGCATGTCATGAGGGCCGTTACGCTTGTAATGAGGGTGCGCGGTGCGCGCCCCTGCGGCATTGCAACCGGCGTTTTTGCGCTCTCGCCCCGCCAAATTGTCGATTATCTACTGTTAATTGTCAATTTTTAAAAACGCATTGCGGTATTTGTTTACTGTGCGGCGCGAAACCGGCATGCCTTCCGCCGCAAGCAACGCAGCAAGGCGCGCATCGCTCATGGGCTCGCCATTGGCCGTGCTGAGCAACGCCCGCATTCGCCGCACAATTGCCTCGCGGGAATGCCCGGCCTTTCCGCCCGCCGTAAAAAGCATGCGCAGCGGGAACACGCGCCCCTCAAACTCCGCGTATTTTCCGTTCACCGTGCGGCTCACTGTGGAAAGGGAGAGCCCGGTTTTCCGGGCGGCGGCAGTCATCGTGAGCGGCCTCAGCGCCCCCGGCTCTCGGGCGGTCAGGTATTCCTCCTGTACTGCAACGGCCAGGGAGGCGATTGCAAGCAGCGTTTCCGCGCGCTCTTTCAGCGCAAAAAGGAAGCTGCGCGCCTGCATCAGGTTGTCGCGCACGTATTGCCGCTGCGGCTCATCCTCCGCCTTCAGGTATTCCATATATTGCGGCGCAATGGCGGGCGGCGCCGGCTGGTTGATGAGCGAAGCGCAAAGCCGCCCGCTCTCGCCGCGGGCAATGCGCACATCCGGCACAATGTAGTGGATCACATCCTGGTCAAACGCCGCGCCCGGGCGTGGGTTGAGCGACCGGATCAGCCGGCAGGCAGCCTCGATTTCTTCCGCCGCGTGCCCAGGGAGCCGGAGCGTACCCGCGGCCATTTCTTCAAGGTGCCCCGTCACGATCTCAAGCGCAAGCGGTTCGGGCGCGGTTCGGGCGCGCAGTTGCAGGGCCAGACATTCGCCGAGCGAACGCGCCGCCACACCGCACGGTTCAAGCGCCTGTACGGCCGCGAGCGCGCGGGCGAAGGCGGCGGGGGAGGCATGTGCCGCGCGCAGCATATCTTCCGTGTGCTCGCGCAGGTATCCATACTTGTCCAAGCTTTCGATGATCATGCGGCCGATGCGGAGCACCTCCGGGTCGCGTTCCGCAATGCGAAGCTGCATGCCGAGATGCTCCGCCAGCGTGGCGCGCCTTGCTACGGCAAGCTCCGCAATGTCAAGCGCTTCAGCGGGATTCGGCCCCGCCGGCGCATACTCAAGCAGCGGGTTGCCGAGCACAAACGCATCTATGGTTCGGCGAAGCGATTCCGCGTTTTGTGCCAATACGGTTACGGATTGTGCAATCAGGGCGACGGGCATGGCCTCAAGCCTGGATGCGGCTTGCGGTTCAATCCGCATCGCGCTCACCTCCTCGTGCGCGCTGGGACCGCGCGAAAAAGACGGTTAAACCAGTTGAAAGAGCGTATGATATTCGGACTTCTGAAAACGGAACATCCGGCTTCCGGCCGGATTCAGGGGTTCACGGTGGAATGGTTCATCAATTATGGATTAATATAACATTCCGTTCAGCGAAACGCAATCCCACCTCTGCTGTCAAATTTTATGAACGCGCTGTAAAATACGGCAGGATCGTTTGCCGCCCGCAACCGTTTTATGATATGATACGTGTGTATTATTGTGCGGCGGCTTCGCGCCCCGTGCTCTTAAGCGCGATAATTTTAGGAGGAATGCAATGAATACGAAAAAATGGATCGCCCTGTTGCTTGCGCTGCTGACCGCGTTTGCAATGGTTGGCTGCGGCGACAACAACACCGATCAGCCCATCGACATCGGACCGGCCGAGACCCCTGCGCCCACCGAAGCTCCTGACAGCGGCCTCGGCCTTGCCCAGCCCGCAGCCCCCGTCGGCATGGTTGCCGCAGGCAGCATACACACCGTGGGCCTCCGTGCGGACGGCACCGCCGTTTCCGCAGGGCATGACACCGTGGGCCAACGCAAGGTGTCCGGCTGGGAAAGCCTCGTTTTCATCGCCGCAGGCGATACGATGACTGCAGGCGTTAAGGCGGATGGCACGCTTGTTCTTGCGGGCGACGGTACGGCGCTTGCCGACTCCGCGTCCTGGGAAGCCGCCGCCGCATGGACGGGCCTTCACAGCGTGGCCATCGGCAAGGCGCACATGGCAGGCCTTAAAACGGACGGCACCGCCGTCGCCGCGGGCGACAACGCCTCCGGCCAGTGCGATGTGACCGGCTGGAGCGACATCGTCGCCATTGCCGCGGGCGATGCGTTTACCGTTGGCCTCACCGCTGCGGGCACGCTCGTGACCGCAGGCACCGCGCCGGACGTTTCCGCCTGGAAGGATGTTGTTTCCGTCTCCGCCGGTGGGGATGTGATCGCCGCCCTCACAAAGGATGGCACGGCGCTCGTTTCAAACGGCGCGGATGTTTCCGCCTGGAGCGGCCTCAGCTCCGTTGCGGCAGGCGCGTTCGGCGTAGTTGGTGTGAAGGCGGACGGTACCGTCGTCGCTGCGCTTTCCGATGCTTCCATCGATCTTTCCGCCGAAGCGGACGTCGTTTCAGCGGCTGTGGGCGCACAGCATGTGGTGCTGATGCACCGCGACGGCACCGCTGCGGGCTATGGCGCAAACGACGACCTTCAGTGCGCGGTGGATCGCTTCTTCCTTCGCCCGCATGTGGAAGGCGCGTTCCTCATCGGTTTCCGCCCGGGTTTGACCATTGCGGAGGCAACGACCGTTCTCAAGGCGCTCACCGGCTCCGAAACCGCTTCCTTCACGAAGGAAGACGGCACCGCCGCCGCTCCGGAGGACCGCATCGCAACCGGCCTCACCGCCAACTCTGGGGAAGGTACGCCTCTTGCAACCGTGGTGCTCATGGGCGACGTCACCTGCGACGGCGCGATTGAGGAAGCGGACGCGCAGGCCATCCTCGATTACCTTGAAAAGGGCACTGAGCTCTCCGCCGCCGCCCTGCGCGCGGCAAGCGCCTGCACCGATGGGGATTGGGGCAAGATCCGCTCCTTTAAGGCCACGCTTAACGGCGAGGAAAAATCGTATTATACCTACACCGAAGCGAACCGCGTCATCGCGGGCGTGAACGTCATCCGCGATTACGCTGCGGGCACGGGAAAGATCGCACAGTACGGCGACTGGAACCGCGCCACCACCACGGAAGAAAGCAAGTTTGAAGCAGCTTATGCGGAAAACGCGGATACCGTGGGCTACATCGTGCTGGAAGGAACGAACATCGATTACCCCATCATGTTCGACCGCACGGGAGAGTGGTATTACAACGACCACACGTTTGACAAAGAAAAATCCGAGTCTGCCGCCATTTACACCTATTATTACGGCTACGATAAGAACATTGTCGTCACCGGCCACAACTCCCGCCCTTCCGGCAGCATGTTCCACCAGCTGCACCACCTGCAGGAGTTCAACGTAGGCGAAACAAACTGCCTGCAAAAGAAATACTGCGGCAAGGAGCTCACAGACCTTCCGGATTTCAGCGTGTATGCTGACCGGGTATGGACTCTGAACCTTTACGGCGTGGAAACGCGCTATGAGATCTTCGCGATGTATGAAACCAAGGCCCCGGCCGATGAGGAGATGGATTGGTTCGACAACATCTGGTGGGGTTCCCACAAGCGCACCGACGAAGCGGGCATTCAGCAGTGGATCGACAAGCAGCTCGGCCTTTCCGAAGTGCAGATTGACACCGATGTTACCACGGAAGATACCTTCCTCACCGTGTTCACCTGCGCCACCGAGCATGCGGATGCAAACCAGAACGCGCGCCTGTTCTTCTTCCTCAAGCGCGTGGACTGATTCCACCTGACGCAACAGCAACGGGCGCGCCGAAAGGCGCGCCCGTTTTGGTATCGCAAAAGTGGCGATTGGCCACTTTTGCGAGTTTTCACAGCGTTTGCCTCTCGCTTCGTTCCCGGGCGGCAAACGCTGCAGCGTGCGAAACCCCAAGGGGTTTCATCCGTTTCGGTAAGTCAAGGGCTGCGGCCCTTGACGATCCCGGAGTTTTCGACAGCCTGCGGGCGCGCCTTTCGGCGCGCCCGTTTTGCGTTTCTTTTCAGTTTTTCATTCGTCCGTTACTTTGATGTTGCCTACAAGGCAGATGAGCGCCGCATCGCGCACGGCGGCTTCATGTTCTTCCGGCACGGCATCCGGCCGCACGAACGCACGGCGGCGTTCTTTGTCGAACCCAAACACCTCCGGGCACTGCTTTGCGCAGGCGGCGCAGCCGATGCATTTTTCACCGAATACAAGTTTCATCGCTTTATCCCTCCGGCACTGTTTCTGCCCATATCATACCGCAGCAGGCGGCGCGGGAAAAGCCCCCTTTTTAGTTCTCGTGCTTTTTAAACAGGCGGGAGATCGGCTTGTAGGCAAGAAAGGTAACCACCGAGTTGATGCCCGCCTTGATGGCGTTAAACGGCACAAGAATCGGCCAGATCATGCCCTGCACGACTTCCGCCGGAACGCCGTTGTAATGCACGGTGAAGATGAGGTTCAGCGGGATCATCAGTGCGATCATCACCAGCGAACCGCATACGAGGCCGATCAGCGCCCCCTTGAGGCTGTGCATCTTTTTGTAGATCAACCCGGCGATGAGCACAAACGCGCCCGTTGCAAAGAAATGCATCACTGCACCCACCCAGCCGCTTGCAATGGATACGGTAATCCATTGCAGCAGGCTCACGATGAGCGTGAGGATCAATCCCGATACCGGTCCGAAGAGGAACGTGCCAATGAGGATCGGCACATCCGCCATGTCGTACTCAAGATATGGCGCAGCCGGGAAAATGCTGAAGCGCACCACATACATCAGCACCAGGGACATCGCGCACAGCAGCGCCATCTCAACCAGCCATTTCACCTTTGCGTTTCTCATAAAAACCTTCTTTCCCGGGGCATTGCCCCGCACAAAATAATGGTTTCAGGGGAAAAACGCCCCCGCTTCCGAAAAAGCGGGGGCGCGTTGCATTGCAAACAAAAAGCGGATGCAGCCTGCTTCTTCCATCCGGACTTTACCGTCGGTACCGGATTCTGACCGGTTCGGCGGCGCTTTTCGGCGCCGTTCGCGGACTCGTCGGCCTTCCTGAAACGGAACGCCGCATCACCGCCGGTGTGGAATTTCACCACCCCCTGAAGCAAAGCCATTATAGCGCCGCCATGAATTCCTGTCAATCCCCGCATGCGGGAAATACAAAAATTTCGGGAAATAATTCGTGCTTCCCAACCGGAATTGCATTTGGTATAATATAACGCGGCGCATGGGGAAGGGCATTCTGTGGAGAACCATTAAGGAATGGATCATGGTGAATGGGGAAGTGCCCATTGTCGGCCGTTAAATTGGGTGCGCCCTGCATGGCAATCACCCGTCAGCGGCTCACGCCGCTGCCACCCTCTTTCAGAAAGAGGGCTTAACGGAAAGCTGTAGCAAAAAGGCTCCTTTGGCAAAGGAGCTGTTGCCGCGGGCGGCTGAGGATTGTCCCCGCCGGTATCATAGTCCATATAAGTTTTGATTTTTCAGGAGGTGTGGAAGATGTCCGTCGCATATGATGCCGTGGTGCTCGGCGCAGGGCATGCCGGCTGCGAGGCCGCGCTTGCGCTTGCGCGCATGGGGCTTTCCACGCTCGTCATCACCCTCAATCTGGATTCCGTGGCGCTCATGGCCTGTAACCCGGCCATCGGCGGCACCTCCAAAGGGCACCTCGTGCGTGAAATTGATGCGCTCGGCGGCGAGATGGGCCTCGCCGCAGATGCGGAGTTCATCCAAATGCGCATGCTCAACACGGGAAAAGGCCCTGCCGTGCATTCGCTCCGCGCACAGATGGACAAGCGCCGCTACCATGAGCGCATGAAGCGCGCGCTGGAAGCACAGGAAAATCTTGATATTTTGCAGGGCGAAGTGTCCGAGATCCTGACGGAAAACGGGCATGTATCCGCAGTTCGCCTTTCGGGCGGCGTGAACACGGAAGGGGAACGCATCGCCTGCCGGGCCGTCGTCGTCGCCACGGGGGTATACCTCAAAAGCCGCATCCTCATCGGCGACCATGTGCGCGAAAGCGGCCCCTCCGGCCTGCTGCGCGCAGAGGGGCTTTCCGCCTCGCTCACATCGCTCGGGTTTACACTACGCCGCTTTAAAACCGGAACGCCCGCGCGCGTGCTCGGAAGAACGCTTGATTATGCCGAAATGGAGGTTCAGCCGGGCGATGTACCCGCGCCGCATTTCTCCTTCCTGAGCCAAAGCGACCCACGCCCGCAAAGCCCGTGTTATCTCACCTACACCAATGAGGCGACGCATGCGGTCATCCGCGCAAACATTCACCGCAGCGCGATGTATTCCGGCCTCATTCAGGCCACGGGCACGCGGTATTGTCCCTCCATTGAAGATAAGATCACCCGCTTCGCGGATAAGGACCGCCATCAGATCTTCATTGAGCCGGAAGGTCTTTCCACGGACGAGATGTATGTGCAGGGCATGTCCACCAGTCTCCCGCAGGAGGTACAGGCCGATATGCTCCACACCATGCCCGGCCTGCGGCGCTGCCGGATCACGCGCCCGGGTTATGCCATTGAATACGACTGCATCGACCCGCTCTCGCTCGATGTCACGCTCGGCGCAAAATCCGTGCCCGGCCTGTATTTTGCCGGGCAGATCAACGGCTCCTCCGGCTATGAAGAAGCCGCCGCACAGGGCCTTTACGCGGGCGTCAACTGCGGCCTGTATCTTAAGGGCGAACCGCCGCTCGTGCTCTCCCGCGCGGATGCATACATCGGCGTGCTGGTAGACGACCTTGCCACAAAGGGCACCAACGAACCGTACCGCATGATGACCTCCCGCGCGGAATACCGCCTGCTTCTCAGGCAGGACAACGCCGATTTGCGCCTCACGGAGCAAGCGCGCCGCACGGGGTTGATTTCCGAAGCGCGCTATACCCGCCTGATGCAAAAGCACGAGGGCATCGAACAGGCGGTGAAGGCGCTCTCCGCCTTTGCGCCGCCAAGCGAAGCGCTCGCGGCGCTGCTTGATGCGCACGGGGAGCCCGTGCCCAAAACAGGCGTACGCCTGTTTGACCTGTTAAAGCGCGCCGGCATCGGCTACACCGAGCTCATGGGGCTTTATGCATCGCTGCCCCCGCTTGCGGAGGATGTGCGCGAGCAGGTGGAGATCATGGCGCGCTACGATGGCTACATCGAAAAACAGCGCGCGCAGGTGGAGCGTTTCCGCAGTCTGGAAGATACGCTTCTTCCCGACGGCATCGAATATGCAGCGCTTGACGGCCTCCGCCTGGAGGCCCGGCAAAAGCTTGCCGCGCTGCGCCCGCGCTCCATTGGGCAGGCTTCGCGCATCAGCGGCGTTTCGCCCGCGGATGTGGCCGTGCTGCTGGTGCATCTGAAGCGGCTCCGCGGCGGAATTGACGCCTGACCGCTTTCCCCGGCATTTTTTTATGAAGGGAGACTCGTATGCGCGAACGCCTTGCCGCGCTCTGCCCGTTTCTGACCGGCGGACAGCTCAGCCAATTTGAAACGTATTACGCCATGCTTGTGGAATGGAACACGCGCATGAACCTGACCGCGCTCACCGAACCGGCGGAGGTTGCCGAAAAGCACTTTGCGGACAGCCTCCTGCCCATGGCCCTTGTGCCGGAGGGCGCGCGGTGCATCGACGTCGGCACAGGCGCGGGCTTTCCCGGCGTGCCTATCCTCATCGCAAGGCCGGACATCCGGTGCGTGCTGCTCGATTCGCTCAACAAGCGGCTCACCTTTTTGGAAGCCGTGCTTGCGGAGCTCGGGCTTTCGGCGCGGGCGAAGCTCGTGCATGCCCGCGCGGAGGACGGCGCCCGCTCGGATACGCTGCGCGGCGGGTTCGATGCCGCCTTCACGCGCGCGGTGGCGCCCGCGTCCGTAGCGCTGGAATGGACGGTCCCTTTTTTGAAGGTGGGCGGCGTATCGCTGCTCTATAAAGGGGCGAAGGCGGAGGAGGAGCTTTCCGCGGCCGCAAACGCGCTGCGCCTGCTCTCGGCTTCCGCAACGCTTGCGCGGTATGACGCACCGTGGGGGGAACGGAATGTCATCCTCGCCCGAAAGGACGCGAAAACACCGAAGGAATATCCGCGAAAGGCCGGAACAGCCGCCAAAAAACCGCTTTGACCCGCGGCGAAATTGTTTGAATTTGGCAGATTTTGCCGGGATTTGCAGGCCATGCAGGAAATATTGCCCAAGGCGGAGAACCCATTACCAAGGAGGAACAAATCTATGCCCGTATTCGACTTTATGAAGGACGCAAAAGCGGCCGACACCGGCCGGAAGCTGACGGAAATCCCCGTTGCATCCATCCACAGGAGCCCTTACCAGCCGCGTGTCACCTTTGATGAGGAAAGCATCGCGGAGCTTGCGCAGTCCATCCGGCAGGTGGGCCTGATCCAGCCGCTCGTGGTGCGCAAGGCCCCGGAAGGCGGCTACGAGCTCGTTGCGGGCGAGCGCCGCCTGCGCGCCGTCAAGAGCCTCGGCATGGAAAAGGTGACCTGCATCGTGGAACAGTCCGTGCAGGACGAGTCCTCCGCAATGATGGCGCTCATCGAAAACCTCCAGCGCGAGGACCTGCATTATCTGGAGGAGGCGCAGTGTTACAGCACGCTGCTTTCCACCTACAACCTCACGCAGGAAGAGCTTGCACAAAGGCTGGGCAAAAGCCAATCCTCCATTGCGAACAAGCTGCGCCTGCTGCGCCTGCCGGAGGAGGTAAAGACCGCCATGGCGGACGCGCACCTGACGGAACGCCATGCGCGCGCGCTTTTGAAGCTCCGGGATGAAAAAACACAGCTTGAACTGGTGGATAAGGTTGCAAAAAAGAGCCTTTCCGTGAAAGAAACGGAAAAGCTCGTGGACAAAACGCTCAACAAACTGTTTGACGAAAAGAGCGACGGTGCGCGCCCCCGCCCGCGGATTCTGCGGATCGTGAAGGATTACCGCCTGTTCATGAACACCATCAACGCCGCGGTGAATACGCTGCGCGAGGCAGGCATGACCGTTGCGGTGGAACAGCAGGACCGTGAGGACGGTGTGGACATCCGCATCAGCGTCACGCGGTAAATCGCCCCCCAATGCAAAAAGGGGGCGGAGTTGAGCGCCCGCAGTGCGATCATTGCGAATTGAGGGCAATACCCGCGGCCTTGACGGGGGATTGCCACATCAGCGCAACCCTGCGGGAATAAGGCAATCCTCAGTCGCCTACGGCGACAGCTCCTTTGCCAAAGGAGGCTTTTAGCTTACAGCTCCCCCAAAAGCCCCCTTTCTAAAGGGGGTGTCAGCGGCGTGAGCCGCTGACGGGGGATTGTCGTAGCCCGCAGCCTTTGCGGGAATACGTCCGATCCCTTTTTTCGGCACGCCGGATCATTTCCCCACACAAAATTTTGAAAAAATGCGCTCGATAAGATCGGCCGAGGCCTCGCGCCCGGTGATCTGGCCGAGCGCAGCAAGCGCCTCGCGCAGGTCGGTCGCAACAAGCTCCGGCTCTGTGCCGCCGGCGCTTTTTTCAGCGTCCGAAACCGAAGCCGCCGCCCGCTGCAGCGCCTCGATGTGGCGCGCATTGGTCACAAGCGCGCTCTCGGCCGCGGGCGCGATGCTTGCGGCAATCGCCCGGCGCAGCGCCGCAAGCCCTTCTCCCGTTTCCGCGCTCACGGCAAGCGCTTCAATCCCATACGGGGAAAGCGCTTCCGCCTCCCAAAGGGCGGGGAGATCGCCCTTGCAGCAAACGGCAAGGCGGCTGCGCCCGGCCGTTTCCGCAAGCAGCGCTTCGTCCTCTTCCGAAAGCGGGGCCGCCGCATCAAAGCACAGCAGGAGCAGATCCGCGCGCTCCGCCGCCCTGCGTGCGCGCTCCACACCGATGCGCTCCACCGGGTCATCCGCCGCGCGGATGCCCGCCGTGTCAAACAGCGTCACGGGGATTCCGTCCATGGAAACGGCTTCCTCCAGCACATCCCGCGTGGTGCCCGCAAATTGCGTCACGATGGCGCGCTCGGCGCCCGCAAGCGCATTGAGCAGCGAGGACTTCCCCGCATTCGGCCGCCCGATGAGCGCCACGCGCGCGCCTTCGCGCAGCACCCGCCCCGAAAGCCCGGCGCCGATGAGCGCCGCAAGCTCCGCCTCCGCAGCGGCAAGCACGCCCGGCAGAGCGGAGGTCACGTCATCCTCCAGCTCCTCCGGGTAATCGATGGCGGCCTCAAGGCCGGAAAGCGCATCGAGAAGCTGCGCCTCCACGGCGGCAATGCGTTCGCTCAGCCTGCCTGTGAGCTGCGCAAGCGCGCTGTTTGCGCTGCGTTCCGCCCCCGCGTTGATGAGATCCATCACGGCCTCGGCCTGCGCAAGATCAAGCTTCCCGTTTAAAAACGCGCGCTCGGTAAATTCGCCCGGCCGCGCGCCGCGCGCATGGCGGCCGAGCAACGCAAGCACGCGCCGCACTGTCGTCTGCCCGCCATGCAGGTAAAGCTCCGCCATGTCTTCGCCCGTATAGGAACGCGGGGCAGGGAAGAATGCGGCCATCGCCTGGTCAAGCGGTTCGCCCGCTTCGTTCACAATGCGGCCGTACGCCATCTCCCGCGGTGCGCCGCGCCCGGTAAACACGGTATAGAGCAGCTTCTTTGCCCCTGTTCCGGACAGCCGCACCACGGCGATCGCCCCGCCCACGGGCGTTGCAAGGGCATAGATCAGGTCGTTCACAGAAAGTCAATTCCTTTCCGCATGCTCTTTTGCAAGGCCGATCAGCCATTCAAACGGCTCCGGCCATTCCATGCGCTCCGGGTGTGTCTGCAAGCCGAGAATACGGCCGCTTTCATGCTCAATCGCCTCGATGACCCCCTCCGGGGAGCGGGCTGTGACGGCAAAGCCTTTCCCGGGCGTTCTGACAGCCTGATGATGAGAACTGCAAACGCCTGTGCGCCCGTTGAGCAGGCGCTCGGTAAGCGAGCCAGGCGTTGCCGCAACCGGATGCGTGCCTTCCTTGGTGAAGGGCTGGATGCGGTGGTTTTCCGCAAAGCCCGCCGCAGGGATGTCCGGCACAAGCGTGCCGCCGAACGCACAGTTGATCAGTTGGCAGCCGCGGCATACGCCGAGCACGGGCAGGCCGCGCGCAGCGCATTCGCGCAGCAGGGCAAGCTCCGCCGTATCGCGTGCCGCACGGAATTCCGCAAGCGCGCCCGGCTCCGCCTCATACCCGCCAAGGCTGGGCATCAAATCGTGTCCGCCGCAGATGAGCGCGCCGTCGAGCACATCCCATGCATCAAACTCATAGGGCAGCAGCAGCGGCACGCCGCCTGCCTGCACAATCGATTCAACATAGGTGATGTTGAGGAAATAGACGACATCCTGATCCTCGGCCGAATACGGAACCTTATTGGTTGTAAGGCCGATCAGAGGGGGTCTTGTCATCGTCAGCCGTTCCTTTCCGCGCGTTACCGCGCAAGCATATGCTTTCTTGCAAGCGCCGCAAACCATTCAAACGGCTCCGGCCAGCCCGTGCGTTCCGGGTGGAACTGCAGACCCAGGATGCGGCCGTTTTCATGCTCTATGGCCTCGATCACGCCCTCCGGAGAGGTGGCGCTTACCGTGAAGCCCTGGCCCGGCGTTTTGACGGCCTGATGATGGTAGCTTGCAACGCCTGTGCGGCCCTTGAGCATTGCGGCCACAAGCGTCCCTTCCACCGGCACGATGGGATGCAGCGCCACGCCGAAGGGCGTTACGCGATGGTTTTCCGTGTAGCCTGCCTCGGCAAGGTCGAGCACCGTTTTCCCGCCGAACGCGTAGTTCAGGAACTGGCAGCCGCGGCATATGCCGAGCATCGGGAGTTCGCGCTCGTTCGCCGCATGGAACAGGCGGGTTTCAAAATCATCCCGTGCATCGCAGATGTTTGCCGCCTCGCCTTTGTCGCCCTTGTCGTACGCGCCGCGCGCCGGGTTGATGTCGCCGCCGCCGCAAAACAACACGCCGTCGAGGATATCCCAATCGTCAAACGTATACGGCAGGATCACGGACGTGGCCCCAACGCTGTGCAGGGAGTTGCTGTAAGTGTCGTGCAAATGGTAATGATTCCCAATGTCGTCGTCCGAAGGGTTGCGTTTGTAGCAGGTCAGGCCGATGAGGGGTCTCTTGTTCATGTTGCTTATTGCACTCCTGTATTTTCTTTATGGTATTGTTCAGCCGTTTCCGGCCGGAAACCTGATGCGTGCAGGACAAAGTGGTGTCCTGTGCCGCGCCGCGCGTTTATTTGCCGATGTCCTTTGCAACCTGCCCAAGCCGTGCACGGCAGTTGTCCTTTGGGTGGCAGGCGCAGTGCAAAAGCAGCATGCGCTTGATTTCGCCCACGCGCGGGGAGGGGGGAAGGTTGAGCCATTCCATTATGTCCGCACCCGTGCAGCAAAGCTCCGCTTCACTGAGCGGCGCGCCTTCCGCCTGCATGCGCGCAAGCACCGCACGCCAGCGCAGGGCGCTTTTCACCTCGCCCGAAATGCGGCCGGAGCCATGCACGTCCGCTTCACGCAAATCCGCAAGCGCAAGCGTGAACGTTGCGCCCCACCCGGCAAAGCGCCGGCGCAGGGTTGATTCTTTGGCGTTCCCGTTCAAATCGAACATATGCCAGCGGATCAGCCCGGCCACTTCCTCCTTTACGGCATTTGGATATTTCAGCCGCGCGAGCATTTCCCGGGAAATGTTGGCACCGATCGCATCATGGCCAAGCATGCGCCCCGTTTCCCGAAACGCAACGGGCTTGCCCACATCGTGCAGCAGCGCGGCAAGGCGGGCAATGCGCTCCGGCTTTGCGCAGGCGCACGCGCGCAGCATGTGTTCCTGTACATCGTATGCATGGTATTCGGGCCGCTGTGCGATGCCGGCCCCCGCCGCGATCTCCGGCAGCACAGCCGCAAGCGCCTCCGTTTCCGCAAGGGTGCTGAGCCCGTACAGCACGCGTTCTCTTCCCAGTCCATAGCGTATATCGGCAAGGAGCAGCTTGTCAAGCTCCTCCCGCACGCGTTCTGCAGAAATGTCCAGAACACCCGCTGCATTCGCCCGGGCTGCAGCAAGCGTGCCCGGTTCCACGGAAAAACCAAGCTCCGCGGCAAAGCGCGCCATGCGCAGCACGCGCAGGCCATCGTCCCGCAAAATGACGTTGGGGTCCGGTGAAGTAGCGCGGATTATGTGGGCTTTCAGATCGGCAAGGCCGCCCGTCGGGTCGATAAGCCTTTGCCCCAAAATGTCGTAATACAGCGCGTTTATGGTGAAATCCCGCCGGAAGGCATCTTCCTCAAGCGTTGCGCCAAAGCGCACTGCGCCCGGCCGGTGTGCGCCGCCCGCGCCGTATTCCTCCGCACGGAAGGAAGCATATTCAAACGTATGTTCGCCAAGCCCGATATCCAGCGTGCCAAAAAAAGCGCCCTTTTCCCGGCAGGCCACGCCACGCGCTTCAAGCAGTGCGCGCGCCTCAGAAACAGGCATGGGGGAGGTCACGTCAATATCCTGCACGGGCAGGCCAAGGCAGGCGTTTCGCACCATGCCGCCCACGGCATACAGCGGGAAGCCCGCATCCCGAAAGATGCGGGCAAGGGCCGTTAGTTCAGTTGGAAGGGGGATTGTCATGCGGGACCTCCATGATATTGAATACTCTCCGAAAAATACGCGGAATGACGGGGACGCCGTCCCCGAAAACGGGTCAACGAGGTTTTGCCGCGATACGGCAATCCCCCGTCAGCACCTTCGGTGCTGCCACCCCCTTTCTAAAGGGGGCTTTTGGAAAGCCGAAACCCCAAAGGCTCCTTTGGCAAAGGAACAGTCGCCGCAGGCGACTGCGGATTGTTCTTATCTCCGCCGCAGCGTGTCACCCTTCCCGCTCCGCCAGAACGGCGCACGCAACCGATTGAAATGCCTTGCCGTTTTCCTTTGGCGTGCCGGAAAGCGTCTCCGCGCGGCGCATGATCTCACGCAGCGTGTCCGCGTCCTGCTGGAGAAACAGTTCGCACAGGTAACGCTTCATTCGCCCGTTGTTGTAGCGCGTAAGCGCCACGGTGAGCATGCCAGCGCGCTCCGTATATTCGTCATACCACGCTGCAAAGCCGTTTTGCGCCACGCATTTGCAGGTGCGCTCCTTGGCGTGGCCCGTGTTCAGGTCCTTAAAATCGCCCATCTTGCCAAGTTTTGTGCAGGGAAATTCTCCGCATGCGCCGCAATGCGCCAACCCCTTTGCCTGACAGCAGTGGTGCGCCTTGCATGGCTCTGTATAGTACCCATTCGCTGAGCAGCCCGGGCAACGGCTTTTTCCCTCCGCCCGGTAGCGGCTGCACAGCGCGCAGGGCATCCCGCAATACCCATAGGGAACTCCGGCCATGTGCCTCACTTCCTTTCATAGCGCAGCACAAGTACGGGCGTGCCGAAGGGCACGCCCACTTTGTTTTACTCTTCCGTTTTCGCTTCCGCCGCATGCTGCGCAGCGGCCTCGGCCTCAACCTCATTTTCCTCGTCGTGTGGGACGAGCGCCACGGAAACCACGCGCGTGCCTTCGTCCACACGCATCAGGCGCACGCCCTGCGTGTTGCGGGAGGTGATGCTGATCTGCTCCACCGGCATGCGGATAATGGTGCCGTCATCGCGGATCATCATGATGTCCTCTGTGCCGTCGCACAGCTTCATGCAGGCAAGCTCGCCGGTTTTCTCCGTGATGGCCGTTGCGATCACACCTTTGCCGCCGCGGCTTTGGCGGCGGTACTGGTCTTCCGGCGTGCGTTTGCCCATGCCGCGCTCGGTGATGGAAAGCACCGTTGCGCCCGGCAGGATGCGGTTCACATCCACGACCTGGTCTCCTTCGTCCAGCAGGATGCTGCGCACGCCCGTTGCGGTGCGGCCCATGGCGCGCACGTCATCCTCATGGAAGCGGATGCACTTGCCGCGGCGCGTGCCCACAAGGAACTCATCGTCCCCGGTGGAAAGCATCACGCCGATGAGCTCGTCGCCTTCCCTGAGGCCAAGGGCAATCAGGCCGCCCTTTCGGATGTTGTCGAACTCGCTCATGGGCGTTTTCTTGATGACGCCGCCCCGCGTTGCAAACACAAGGTATTCGCCCTCTGCTTCCTTGGTGACGGGGAACATGGCGGTAATCTTTTCGCCGCCCTGTAATTGCAGCAGGTTCACAATGGCCGTGCCCTTCGCGGTGCGCCCGGCCTCCGGGATATTATAGCACTTGAGCTTGAACGCGCGGCCCGTGTTCGTGAAGAACATGATGTGGGAATGCGTGGAGGTCACAAACAGGTGCTCCACAAAATCCTCCTCCCGCGTGGTCTGGCCCATGATGCCCTTTCCGCCGCGGTTCTGCGCGCGGTAGGTGTCAAGCGCAATGCGCTTGCAGTAACCAAGGTGCGTGAGCGTTACGGCCATCTCCTCTTCCTGGATGATGTCGTCAAGGTCGATATCATCTGTGGCGAGGGTGATCTCCGTGCGGCGGGGGTCGGCATACCTGCGGCGCACTTCAAGGATTTCTTCCTTGATGATGCCGAGCAGCAGCCCTTCATCCGCAAGGATTGCCTCATAATGGGCGACGATCTTCACAAGCTCCCCGTGTTCGTCCATGATCTTGTCGCGCTCAAGGCCCGTGAGGCGGGCAAGGCGCATATCAAGAATGGCCTGCGCTTGTTTTTCCGAAAGGCCGAACCGCTCACACAGGCGCTCCTTGGCAATGGGGGAGGAGGGGGATTTTTTGATGATCTCCACGACCTCGTCGATGTTGTCGAGCGCAATGATGAGGCCTTCCAAGATGTGCAGGCGTTCTTTGGCCCGGTCAAGGTCGTACTGTGTCCTGCGGGTGACGACCTCCTCCTGGAAGGTAAGGTAATGGGAAAGCATCTCCCGGAGGTTGAGCACCTTGGGCTCGCCGTCCACAAGGGCGAGCATGATGACGCCAAAGGTGTCCTGCATCTGGGTGTGCTTATACAGCTGATTCAGGATGACGTTCGCGTTCACGTCCTTTTTGAGTTCGATGACGATGCGCATGCCGTTGCGGTCGGATTCGTCGCGCAGGTCGGAAATGCCTTCCACACGCTTGTCATGCACAAGCTCGGCAATTTTTTCCACAAGGCGCGCCTTGTTCACCTGATACGGGATCTCGGTGACGATGATGCGGCTCTTTCCGCCGTGCATCTCCTCGATCTCCGCCTTTGCGCGCACCACGATCTTGCCGCGGCCGGTGCGGTACGCCTGGCGGATGCCCGCCGTGCCCATAATGGTCGCGCCCGTCGGGAAATCCGGGCCGGGGATGTACGCCATAAGCTCCTCCACGGAAATATCCCGGTTTTCGATCATGGCAACGTATGCGTCAATCACCTCGCCCAGGTTGTGCGGCGGGATGTTCGTCGCCATGCCCACGGCAATGCCGCCCGAACCGTTCACAAGCAGGTTCGGGAAGCGGCAGGGGAGCACCTTGGGCTGCATGAGCGTTTCATCGAAATTCGGCCCGAAGTCCACGGTGTTCTTGTTGATGTCCGCAAGCATTTCATCCGAAAGCCTGGAAAGGCGCGCCTCGGTATAACGCATGGCGGCAGCGCTGTCGCCGTCCACAGAGCCGAAGTTGCCCTGCCCTTCCACAAGCAGATAACGCGTGTTGAAGTCCTGCGCAAGGCGCACCATGGCATCATACACGGAAGAATCGCCGTGCGGATGGTATTTGCCCAGCACGTCGCCCACGATGCGCGCGCTCTTGTGGAACGGCTTGTCGGACGTAAAGCCCTGCTCATCCATGGAATAAAGGATACGCCGGTGCACAGGCTTCAGCCCGTCGCGCACATCGGGCAGCGCGCGGTCGATGATGACCGCCATGGCGTAGGAAATAAAGGATTTCTGCATCTCCTCCTCGATGTTGAGCGGATAGATGCGGTGGGTCGTTTCTGACATAGTTTACCCCTCTTAAAAGTTGACAGTTGGCAACTGGTTTGTTGTCTGGTTCTCCTGCATGCCGTGTGTTTCCGGCGGTTCAAAAAGGCGCATGGATCCCGCGCAAAAGCGGCGCTTCATACAGCCCTCCCGGGCCTTCCTCACACATCGAGATCCGTCACGAGCTTGCTGTTCTGCTCAATGAACTCTCGGCGCGGCTCCACCTTATCACCCATGAGGGTGGTGAAAATCTCATCCGCGCGCATGGCGTCCTCAAGCTGCACCTGCCAAAGGATGCGGTTTTCCGGGTCCATGGTGGTTTCCCAAAGCTGATCCGCATTCATTTCGCCAAGGCCCTTGTACCGGTTGATCATGGGCTTGGGGTCGCGGCCGATCTCATTGAGGATGTTGTTGAGCTCCTCGTCGGAATACGCATACCAGATGTTTTTCCCGCGGGAGATCTTGTAAAGCGGCGGCTGTGCAGCATACACATACCCCTTTTCCAACAGCGGACGCATGTGCCGGAAGAAGAAGGTCAGCATCAAAATGCGGATATGCGCGCCGTCCACATCGGCATCCGTCATGCAGACGATCTTGTGATAGCGCAGCTTGGATTCGTCAAAATCGCTGTCAATGCCCGCACCGAACGCCGTAATCATGGACTTGATCGCGTCGCTTGAAAGGATGCGGTCCAACCGCGCCTTTTCCACGTTAAGGATCTTGCCGCGCAGCGGGAGGATGGCCTGAAACGCCGGGTTGCGGCCCTGTTTCGCGCTTCCGCCTGCGGAGTCTCCCTCCACAAGGAAGATCTCGCACTTGGCGGGGTCCTTTTCGGAACAGTCGGCAAGCTTACCGGGGAGCGCCGTGGTGTCAAGCGCCGTTTTGCGGCGGGTCAGCTCGCGCGCCCTGCGGGCCGCATCGCGTGCGCGTGCGGCGGTCACGCATTTTTCCACGATAGCCTTTGCATCCTGCGGGTGCTCCTCCAGGTAAGTGGAAAGGCCGTTTGCAACCGCGCCATCCACCATGGTGCGGATATAGGCGTTGCCGAGCTTGGTCTTTGTCTGCCCTTCAAACTGCGGCTCCACGAGCTTTACGCTCACAATTGCGGTAAGCCCTTCCCGGATGTCCTCGCCCTTTAAGCCCTCGTCCGTTTCTTTGATGTATTTATATTTTTTCGCATAATCGTTCACCACGCGCGTGAGCGCCGTGCGGAAGCCCACAAGGTGGCTGCCGCCCTCCACGGTGCCGATGTTGTTGGCGAAGGTGAACACGTTTTCGTTGTAATCGTCGTTATACTGCATGGCGACCTCAAGCGAAGCGGACTCCTGCTTCTCCGGGTCTTCCCGCCGGGCTTCGATGTAAATCGGCTCGGGGTGCAGCACGTCCTTGTTGCGGTTGATGTGCTTCACGAACGAGATGATGCCGCCCTCATAACAGAAGGATTTCTGCACGGGCTCCTCCGGCCGTTCGTCAGTGACGGTGATGCGCACACCGCGGTTTAAAAACGCAAGCTCGCGCATGCGGTTCACCATGGTGTCAAAGTTATAGTTTACCTCGTCAAAGATCTCATCGTTGGCGAGGAAGGTGACCTGCGTTCCGCTCTCGTCGCCCTCATAGGCGCCAATGACGGAAACCGGCGCAAGCGGGTCGCCCAAGCGGTATTCCTGGCGGTAGATCTTATTGTCCCGCCGCACTTCCACGGTGAGCCATGTGGAAAGCGCGTTCACAACGGAAAGGCCCACGCCGTGCAGGCCGCCGGAAACCTTATAGCCGCTTCCGCCGAACTTTCCGCCTGCATGCAGCACCGTGAGCGCGACCTCAAGGGCGCTTTTGTGCAGCTTTGGGTGTTCGTCCACGGGGATGCCGCGGCCATTATCGGTCACGGTGAGGGAATTGTCCTTGTGGATGTTGATTTCAATGTGGTTGCAATAGCCGCCCATGGCTTCGTCGATGGCATTGTCCACCAGCTCTTTTACAAGATGGTGCAGTCCGCGCACATCCGTGGAACCGATGTACATGCCCGGGCGGCGCTTGACAGCCTCCAGGCCCTCCAGGACCTGAATTTGCGAAGCGTCGTAATCGTTATGGTTGCTCATGGTCATATCCTTTCACCTTCCCGCACGGGAAGAAAACGTTTTTTGTCAACCGGTGGGTATCTTCCGCTTGCCTGCGCTGCCTTTCGCGCGGCCTCATTCGTTCAAGGCGCAGACGCGCCCCGCTGCGCGCTTCAGCAGCGTTTCCGCCGCGATGGGGGAGGACCAAACGGTAAGCGCCCCGTTGCGCTCCATCAGTACGTAGGATTTTTCCGGCGCATCGGAGATGCTGCGGATGCGCCCGCTGCCGATGGCAGCGTCAATCGCGCGGCGCGTGTCCCGCGAACGCATAGCCGTATCCCGGCTCACAATGGCGATCACCTCGCCGATATCCACCATGGCGTCCCCGCCGATGTGCAGCAAATCCATACAAAAGCCTCCGCTTTTATTTTTGCCAAAATTTGGCGAGAATATGAGTTATTGCCCTTCACCCTAAAGTTCCCGCAGCGTCCCGCGCTCGCATGCATATGCATGAATGCCTGTCATGCCGGCGCGCTCAAGCCCGGCAAGGGATGTGCAGGTAAGGAAGCACTGGCAATCCCGCATGGCCTCAAGCAGCGCGCGCTGGCGTGGCTCGTCGAGCTCGGAAAGCACATCGTCCAAAAGCAGCACGGGCGGTTCGCCTTTTTCCTCCGTGAGCAGCGCAAGCTCGGAAAGCTTCAGCGAAAGCGCCGCCGTGCGCTGCTGCCCCTGCGAGCCGAACACGCGCACAGGCGCATCCCCAAGGCAAACGGAAAGGTCATCCCGGTGCGGGCCCATGGTGGTAAACCCGCGGCGGATGTCGTCGAGCGCCGAAGCGTACAAAGCCTCCTGCAGGGCCTCCCGCTCAGTCCCGCCATAGCGCGCGGCATCCACGCTCGGCGCATAGGAAACCGCAAGCTGTTCCCGCCCGCCGGAAATGCTGCGGTGCAAATCCCGCGCAAGCGTGGAAAGGGAATCCACAAACTCCTGCCGCATGCGCATTACATCCGCGCCCGCCGCGGCGAGCTGTTCATCCCAAACGTAAAGCTGTTCCCGCACTTCGCGCTGGGAACATTCCCGCCCGGGCTCGCCCTTTAAAAGGGCGTTGCGCTGTTTGAGCGCGGCGTTGTATTGCTGGATTTTGTAATAATACGCCGGGCGCAGCTGGCTCAGCTCCATGTCAAGGAAGCGGCGGCGTTCCGCCGGCGCGCCTTTGACGAGTTCAAGGTCCTCCGGGGAAAACATCACCACGTTGAGCACGCCCATCAGCTCGCCGCTGCGCTGCGTTTGCAGCCGGTCGATAAACACCTGCTTGCGTTCGCCCGCGCGCAGCTTCATTTCGATGCGCCGCTCGCCCGCGCGCGTCTGCACATCAAGCCCGACATACCCGCCGGACATGCCCTGGTTGATGAGTTCCGCATCCCGCGCCGTGCGGTGGGAACGGCTGAACGCACAAAAAAAGATGGCCTCAACGGCGTTTGTTTTGCCCTGCGCGTTTTCGCCCACGATCACATTGAGGCCGGGGCGCGGGCGCAGGTCGAGCGCCTCATAATTGCGGAAATAATTCAGTTTAAGCCGCGCAATTTGCATGGCACTCCCCTTATAATCATTCGATTTAGTATATCATATTGCAGCTCTTTTTTCAAGGTTGCTTATTAATATAAGAAGAAAGGACTTGTGTTCTGCGTTGGTTCAATAAAACGGAACCGGCTCCGCGCAAGGGGCGGAGCTGCCCATATATCCCTCTCATGCAACTTTAATGAAATCTTAGTTTTCTGTTGATACTTTGTTTATATGTTTTTGCTATGCTTAGCTTATGCGGATATGCCACGCATGCCGCAAGGAAAACGCAAGGGGGTCCGCAATGGAATTCTTAACGCGCATAAACGACTTTCTTTCGGCGCTGTTCTGCGCCTGCTTCGCATATCAGATCATCTATCTCGCCGTGGCGCTTCTCAAACGCCCAAAACCGCTGCCGCCCGCCGTGCCCCGGCGCTATGCGGCAATCCTCTGCGCCCGCAACGAGGAGGCCGTCATCGGGAACCTGATCGAAAGCATCCATGCCCAAAAATACCCCGGCGGCCTTGTGGATGTTTACGTCTGCGCGGACAACTGCACGGATGGCACGGCCGCAGTCGCGCGCGCACGCGGCGCAATCGTATTTGAGCGGTTTGACTCCATGCGCATTGGCAAGGGATATGCGCTTGATTTCCTGTTTGAACGGCTGCGCGCCTCGGGTGTGTTCGCGCGGTACGACGGATTTTTCTTCTTTGATGCGGACAACCTTCTGCACGAGGATTTCATTGCCGAAATGAACAAATCCTTCGCCGCGGGCAACCGAATCGTAACAAGCTACCGCAACTCCAAGAATTACGGGGATAACTGGATCAGCGCAGGCTATTCGCTCTGGTTTCTCCGCGATGCGCAATACATGAACAGCCCGCGCATGCAGCTTAAAACCTCAAGCGTTGTGGGCGGCACAGGCTTCCTGGTTGCGCGCGAGGTCATCGAAAAGAACGGCGGCTGGCCCTTTCATCTGCTTACGGAGGATACGGAATTTACCATCGACAGCGTCCTCTCCGGAGAGTTTATCGCCTATTGCGGCAACGCCATCCTTTATGACGAACAGCCCACGTCCTTCCGCCAATCCTGGCGGCAGCGGCTGCGCTGGTCCCGCGGGTATTTGCAGGTGCTCCGCAAATACGGCGTTCGCCTCGTCTCCGGCGTGTTCCGCGGCGGAAAGCGCGGCTATGCCTGCTTCGACATGCTCATGGCCATCCTCCCGGCAATCGTTCTCACCCTGGCCTGCGCGCTCTTGAACGCGGGCGGCGCGCTTTACAGCCTCATCGTTCTGCGCGAACCCGTGCTCGGCACGCTTTGCGGGGAACTGCTGCGCTGGTTCGGCGGCATGTATGTAACGCTCCTTGCAACCGGCGCCGTCACGCTCGCAAGCGAGTGGAAGCGCATCTACTGCAGCAGCTTCCGCAAGGTGTTCTTCCTGTTCACGTTTCCGCTTTTCATGATGACCTACCTGCCGGTTTCCGTGGCCGCGCTGTTCCAGAAGGCGGAGTGGAAGCCCATCCGCCACAGCGTGAGCAAAACGCTCGCGGACTTGCGGGACGCAGCCTGAAACCGGCCCCCATAAAAATTGGGGGCGGAGCCGCTGACGGGGGATTGCCGTATCAGCGCAACCTGCGGGAATAAGACAATCCTCAGTCCGCTTACGCGGACAGCTCCTTTCAAAAGGAGCCTCTTGGTTACAGCTTTTCCAAATGCCCCCTTTAGAAAGGGGGTGGCAGCACCTGCGGTGCTGACGGGGGATTGTCATAACCGCGCGACCTTTGCGAATTGTGGGCAATACCCGCAGCCTTTAGGGGGATTGCCGCAAACCATTTGGCCTGTGCTCCCTCGCGTGCCATCCGAAAATGGAAACTGTTGGAGCCCGCCGCTCCTAAAATCCTGCTTTTTACTTTTCCAATAGCTGCACGCCTTCTCTTTGCCAGCCCTGCGCCAAAAAAAACCCCTGTGCTGTCCAAACATACTCCCGCTCAAACAAGCGATAGTCGCGCCGCCCGCTCAGGGTAAGCAGTAAGGTTCCGTCCTCGGTTGACCAAGTGTAGCCCTCCAGAACAAACGGGAAAAGCCAACTCTGTTCGCCCCGGACGGAAACGCAGAGAATGGTTTGGATCTCCGGCTCTCCATCCTGCAACGCGTATTCATACAAGACCGCTGTGTCCTGCCACGGCCACCCGCAACGCACGCTTCCCCCTCCCGTTCGCATATGCCAGCGCACCGAAACGGATTCCTCGTCGTTTTGCTGGCATGCCGCAAGCCGGGATACAATCCACACATCCTCCTGCGGCAAAAAAACGCCGGAAACAGCCGTGGCCAAGAGCAGGATAACAGCCAAAGCGCACGAGAGCATCGCGCAGGCTCTGCGCCGGTGAGAACGCGGCTCCGGATTTATGGCGTGCGCAAGCATATTCTGGCGCTCTTCCGGCAGTGAAGCACGAAGCCGCACAGTCTCTGCCATTTCGGAAAAAGCCCGCATGGAGCGCGCCATCGCCTCCGCGGTGCCCGGCAAAGCCCGGTAGTTCATGTCCAGCAGGGCCGGGTTGCGTTTCAGTCTGCGTTTTATGCCCCTCCAGTTCATCCGGTTCCCTCCCTTATATTTTATCAAAAGCGCCTGTCTCCTTTACAAGCGCCGTTCGAATGCTTTGCTTTATCCGCCGGAACTGCTGGCTTAGCGTGTTGGGCGCGACGCCCAGCTCGTCTGCAAGCTCCTTGATGCGCGCATCATATAAAACATGCGCAATGAACGCCTCCCGAAGCGCTTCCGGCTGCCCGGCAAGAAGCTTGTGCAGCGTAAGCATGCAAAGCACTTCATCCGTTTCGTGCGGCGTGGTTTCACTGCCGAACTGCGCGAGCGTCGTTTCCTCCATTGGCGTGCAGCGTCCCCGCCTGCGTAAAAGATCGAGTGCGCGGTTGCGCACGGCTCTTTGCAGAAAGCTGCGGAGGTTGCGCGCGGAGGTTATGCGTTCCGGGCATTCCAGCAGATGCAGCAGCACAGCCTGCATCACATCCTCCGCATCCTGTGCGTTTCCCGTGATGCCGCATGCCTGCACACAAAGCGCCTCATAATTGTCCCTGTATGCCGCAAGTGCTTTTTCCAGCAGGTTCATCCAACATCCCCATCCATTGAGATTGACTGTTTGTCCATCTATTTTATAAACGCACAACAGGCGCAAAATGTGACAATGCCACCAACAGTTTTTTCATCATTTTATGGTTACCTGATCCATAAATGCAGGATTCCAGCCGCCTCCGGCGAAGTAAGTTGCGCAGGTGGGGGATGAAGGCAATCCTCAGCCCGCGTAAGCGGACAAAAAAGCTGCTGCAGGGTTTTATTCTGCAGCAGCTTCTCGAACCAACGGTTTAGCCGTCAATGTAAACGGTCACCATGGAACCTTCAAGCGCGCCTATACTTATGCTGCCATACTCCTGAGAGCCGGCATACAGACCGTCAAGCGCAGTGATTTCTTTCGTCTCAAGAGAGTAAACATAAGCGTTTTCGACAGGCTCCAAAAAGGCATATTTTGGAAGAAGGGTTGCGATGCCGTAATAGCTTTTTCTATCGGGCAGGTTTTCAGGCACCCATTGCATGATCGTCTCAAATATCCTTTCAAGGTCAGCCATGGTCAGAACTCCATCCAAACCGGAATAGTCGGATGCACCATCGCCTTCCACCCTTTGAACGCCTTTGTCCGTGGAGTAAACATAATTTTCGGGGCCATTATCGCCCGCTACAATATAATTAGCGTTTGATACCACACCCCCCTTTACGTTGACCGAGCATTTCAGCGCCAGCTTATCAGCAGCTCCGTTTTCTATCCACTTCGCGCTATCACCATCGCCGCAGGCGGCAAGGCATGCGCATATGCACAATGCGAGCATGAAACATAAGATCCGTTTCATTTGATTCAAATCCTCCTCCATAATCAATATTCGGTTCTCGTCTTTGTTCAGCTCTTGTCTTTGTTTGCTTCAGTTTTTGCCTTGGTTTGCTTTGTTCATTGCTGCATCGGATTCATCTTAATTATTTTATACCATAGAAGCACAGCCTTTTCCATTCAAAACAAAAAATATATTATATTGGTTTAAGGCAGCCGAATCCCGCTTTTTCGACACGGAAAAAGCCGCCCGAAGGCGGCTTGCGTTAGCGTTCCTCACGCTTCTTCGGCGCGATGACCACGCGGCGGCTGCGCACCGAGAAGCAGCGGCAAAGCCGCTGACGGGGGATTGCCGTATCAGCAAGGGCCGTGTTACTTATTTATCCGCATGGCCAATCCCAAAACGAGCAGCAGTGCAACGTTTGTAACGATTGTCGTCGTCCAAATGAAAGTACCTCCGCTGGAAAGCGTCTGCACGATATCCAAAACCGAGGCTAGAATAGAAATCACCCCGAAGATCGTAATGAGGTTGACAAGCGTCTCCTTGCGCGAACGTTCCAAGTCCTCCTGCTGTTCAGCCAATATGTTGATTTTTGTGCTGACATCCGAAACCGAAGCGGGAATGTCGTTGACCTCCAGTATATAGGCATATATCTGCTTTACGTTATTCCAGCGGGAAAGATTTGCCGGGGAAATCGTACCAAATGCCTGGAATTCCAACATGATCTTTTTCAGGTTTTTTACCTGTTTCATTTTGCGTTGCTCCAACGCAGTGATGAGTTGAGTAAAGCGCAGGCACGTATATTTTTCATATAAAGCCAGAGCGACCATCGGCAGCCCATCGCTGGCCTGCGTTTTCATCTCCCGTTCCAAATCCATGCTCTCATCTGCAACTGCATAGGAAATGGTTTGTGAAGCGATACAGCAGCCCCAACGGTAAGAACCTCTACCCGGGTTCTTGACGGCGTAAGCATAGCGGATGTCATCCTCCGATTCATCTTCGAGCGGAGTATCCAACGGAATCATCTGATGCAGGCGGAACGTGATCCGCTTTATCTCATCCAGCGTTCTGAAGCGTTCGGGCGTCAGAGCCAAGAGATATGTGTAGGCATCCAGCAGGAAGGAGGACTTACCATCGAAGAACTTCCGAAGCCCAAGCGGGGTGAGAAGCCGCGCCAACCACTCCTCCATGGAAAAACCGTGGCAGCCACCCTCCGGGTCTACCCAGTGGAACTGGGATGTGTTGCTTGCAAAACCGGGGTTGAGGATTTTAGAGATCACCTCCATGGCATCATAGGTGATCTGCAAGCATAAGAATGCCAGCTGCGTATGGAAAACATAAAGGTAGGAGTCTGCAATCTGAAACGGAAGTGCGGCGCAATTATCCTGCACAGTAAAGGATTCCGCATTCAGGAATGCTTCACACAAAATGCTGCGCGAAACGCCGTAACAGGTACCGACTGCATGGGCTGACCGGTTAAAGATCTCCTTCACATTTTCATTGAGATCCATCGTCGTAACGGGAACAACCTGCAATTTTTCCTTCAGTTTTGCTTCCTGAAAACTTTCATGGTCATATTTCAGGGGGATAATGATATAGCTTCCGAATTTGGTTGGCTTCTGCATGGACAAACTTCCTCCCGGGTGCCGCTTTTTAATGCAAATAAAACTATAGCATGCCGCAAAGGCAGCCGCAAGGGCGCGCTGGGCATACTTTTCTTTGTTTTGATGATTGCGGGAAAAGCGGACAAAAGGATGGGCGAAACGGTGACCGGGAATTCGTGAGGAAAAAAGCCGCCCGAAGGCGGCTCTTTGCGTTAGCGTTCTTCGCGCTTCTTCGGCGCGATGACCACGCGGCGGTTGGGCTCCTCGCCCTCGCTGTAAGTGGTCACATAGGGATTGTTTTGCAGCGTTGCATGCAGAACGCGGCGCTCATAGGGGTTCATCGGCTCCAGCGTGCGCGCGCGGCCCGTGGCCTTTACCTGCGAGGCAATCTTGCGGGCAAGGCGGGTGAGCGTTTCCTCCCGCTTGTCACGGTAGCCCTCGGTATCAATGGTGACGCGGGTATAGCCCGTTTCCTTGCGGCTGCGGTTGATGCAGAGCGAAGTAAGGTACTGGATGGCATCGAGCGTCTCGCCCCGGTGGCCGATCAAAATGCCCATGGAGGCGGAATCGATCCTGAGGCGGATCCCTTCCTCAGTAATATTGGCAAGCACCGTGGCCTCAACGCCCATCGCGGCAAGCAGACCCTTCAGGAAGTCCGCTGCAGCGTTGCCTTCCGCCGCTTCCGCGGAATAGTTGATCTCCTCGCGCGGAAGGACGGGGGTGCTGTCGTAGGTTTCGCGGCGGCTGCGGTTCCTGTCGCGCCGTTCGCGGTTGTCCCTGCGTTCGCGGCGCTCGCGCGGCGCTGCTTCTGCGGCCCCTGTGGAACCGTTGGAAGCGGCTTCCGCTTCGGTGGGTTCCGCAAAAGCGGGTTCAGCGGGCTCCTGCCCGGCTTCGGCGCGCGGCATGCGGGGCGGCCGCGGTTCCCGTTCGCGCCTGTCCCTGCGCTCGCGGTTGTCCCTGCGTTCGCGGCGTTCGCGCGGCATGTCCTTGTTTGCAACATAATCCGGGATGACGATCTTTTCCGGTTCGCGCTCAATCAGCCGCACAATCGCGGGCTTTGCGCCGATGCCGAACACACCCTTGGTTTCCTGCTGTATGATGTCAATCTCCACTTCGTCGATGGAAATCTGAAGCTCGCGCAGGCCGTTAAATATGGCCTCGTCGATGGATTTTCCGGTGGCTTCCAAGGTCCTCATTATTTTCCTTCCTCCTTCACAACCGGTGTCATGGGGTACTTTTTGTTCATGTAAAGGTTCACAAGCAGCATCAGAACGCTGCTGAGCGTCCAATAAATTGCAAACGCCGCATTATACGACAGGCAGAACACGAAGGACATGATGGGGAAGATGTACATCATCATCTTTCCGCTGCCTGCGGCCGGGTTGTCCGTCTTGGGCTGGTTGCGCTGCATGAGCCAGGATGCAAAGAACTGGCTGACGCCCGAAAGGATGGGCAGGATGAACCAGCCGTTGTTGTAGCCCGCGTATAGGTCAAGGAAAGGCTGAACCGCCTGGTTATAGGCCGCAATGGCGCTCTCGCTCGTCAGGAAGCGGTAGGTTTGCTGCATCACGCCGTTGTTGTCCACAAAATAGGAACGTGCCGCAATGCCCATATCCATCAGCTTCTGCCAAACTTCCGTGTTGTCCTTCAGGAAGAGCAGGTTTGCAAGGTCCGGCGTAGCAAGAAAGCTTTGGCCGCTCTGCACAACCGCAGAAAGGCCGTTGTCCGGCTGCCAGATGTTGTTGACCCAAAGAAATTTGAAGGACTTGAACAGCTCCATGGCCTGATCCGCCTCCTCTGTGATGAGGCGCAGCGTCATTTCGTAGCCCCAGAAGCGGAATGCCGCAATGAAGCAGAAGAACAGCGGCATGGTAATGAGCATCGGCAGGCAGCTGCCCCACATGCTCACCCCGCGTTCCTTCATGAGCTTCTGCTGCTCGCGGTTCATGCGCTGGGGATCGTCCTTATACTTTTTTTGCAGGCGCTGGATTTCCGGCTGGATGGCCTGCATTTTCATGGAGGATTTGCGCGTTTTGATGTCGGAAAAAACCGTAAGCCCGCGCAGAACAACGGTGCTGATCAGAATCGTAAAAAATACGCTGCCGATGTTTTCATAAAGCCAGCGCATCGCCTCCAGGAACCATGTAGTTAAAAAGAAATCGCCTTGCACGGATTTTCCTCTCTTTTCCTAATTCTTTCGTTCATGCCCCGCCGCAGAAGCGGAAACCGCTGCCGCTGTTTTAAGTTTTATGGAACGGGGTCATAGCCGCCTTTGGAAAACGGATTGCAGCGCAGAATGCGCCAAAACGCGAGAAGCCCGCCCTTGATTACGCCATGCTTTTCAATGGCCATGAGCGCATAATTGGAGCAGGTCGGCGTATAACGGCAGCATCCGGGGTGGCGGGGGGAAATATAAACCTGATAGCCGCGGATCAGCGACAGCAAAACCCGTTTCATTGCTCCGCTTCCGCCCCCTCGGCCTCCCGTTTTGCGCGATGTTCGGCTTTGTGTTTTTCCTCTTCCGTTTTCAGAAGGTTCGCTCTGCGCAGCAGGCTGCGCATAACGCTTTGAATCGCGGTGAATTTCTCGCCCACAACCGGCTCTCGAGCTATGAAGATAAGGTTGTATCCGTCTTTCACGCACGGGATCATCGGGCCAAAAGATTCCCTCAACCGGCGTTTGACGCGATTGCGGACGACGCTGTTGCCAAGCTTTTTGCTGACGGAAAATCCAACGTGAACCGGAGGCTGTTTCGGCTTTTTGCCAGCTTTGGCGTAAACGAGCACGAGCTGCCGGGCCGCCTTGGATTGACCTTTGCGGTATACATGGCGGAACTCTTTGTTCCGCTTTAAAGAATAACAGCGTTTCACCTGTTGGTTTTCACCATGTGTTTGTTCTCCCCCGCACGGATACAGCGGGAAAAAGGTTCGTTTTCCTGCGAAAAGCACACGGCAAGCGATCCGTTCCTGTTCCGACCGCTTGCCGCCAAACTTTTGATCAAGCTTTTACGCAGACAGTCTTTTCCTGCCCTTAAGCCTTCTGCGGGCAAGTACGTTCCTGCCGTTCTTGGTCTTCATGCGCTGACGAAAACCGTGAACCTTCTTGCGCTGCCTTTTCTTGGGCTGATACGTTTGAAGCATGTCGGTGCACCTCTCTTCCAGCTATTCTAAGCGCTTGCGGCCCCATGCCGCTTTGCGCCCGATGATCGAATCCGTCAATTCCCAATTATATCGGAACGCGCATGTTTCTGTCAAGAAATATTCAGCGTTTGCGGGCGTTTTCAGAACGTGCAGACAAGTGTACCGCATCCTGTTTCTCCACATTTTCCACAGAAACACAAGATGTTGTTATCTTCTTTTTTTTCAACACAAGCCTCCAAGAATTCTGCCGAAAAACAGGCGCGCCGCACTTGAAAGCACCCTGCAATTTTGATATGATACCAAAACAGAGTTTGATTGATCGTGCGAAACCAGGTCTGCCGACGGCAGCTTTTTTCGTATAGATGCAATTTATCCACATGGTTATCCACAAATGTGGATGGTTATCCACATTTGCGCTGCATGATTTCCGAAGAGCGGGGGAACTTATGATGAAAACAAGCCGGGCAGTATGGGAAAAATCCCTCGCGGCCTTGCAGGAGCAAATGACGCCCATCAGCTATAAGACATGGATCACGCCGATTCAGCCCATTTGCATCAAGGACAACACGCTTGTTCTGCAGGCGGAAAACGAAACTTCAAAAAACACACTACGCTCCCTTTACACGCAGATGGTGACCGATGCCGTGAACCGGGCGAACGGAACGGGCTATCTTGTGCGCTTTATCGACGAGGCGGAACGCGGGGATTACCCGGACCCAAACGCCGGAAAAACAGCTTACAGCAGCGATTTTACGCTGAACCCCAAATATACGTTTGAATCCTTCGTGATCGGCAGCTCGAACAACTTTGCGCATGCTGCGGCGCAGGCCGTTGCGGACAACCCTTCCTCCGCTTATAACCCGCTGTTCATTTACGGCGGGGTGGGCCTTGGCAAAACGCACCTGATGCACGCCATCGGCCACCGAATGCTGCAAAACAACCCGGATGCGCGCATCATTTATGTGACGAGCGAAACCTTCACAAACGAATTCATCCAATCCATCCAGGAGAACAAGAACGCGCAGTTCCGCAACAAGTACCGCAGCGCGGATGTTCTCATGGTGGACGATATTCAGTTCATCTCCAGCCGTGAGCGCACGCAGGAGGAGTTTTTCAACACCTTCAACGCCCTGCACACCTCCGGCAAGCAGATCATCCTGAGTTCCGACCGGCCGCCCATGGAGCTGACCACGCTGGAGGAACGCTTGCGTTCGCGCTTTGAAGGCGGGCTCATCACGGACGTTCAGCCGCCCGACCTTGAAACGCGCATCGCCATTCTCAAAAAGAAGGCGACGGATGAAAGCATTGATGTGGACGAATCCGTGCTTTCCTACATCGCGGAAAAGGTCAATTCCAACATCCGCCAGCTGGAAGGCTCGCTTACGCGCGTGTATGCTTACGCCAAGCTCACCAAGCGCCCGCTGGACATGCACATTGCGGATGCTGCGCTCAAGGACATCATTCCCGGCTATGAAAACCGCAAGGTCACGGTGGAGCTGATTCAGCAAATCGTGGCGGATTATTATTCCGTGGATGTGGATGCGCTCCTTTCCCAGCGCCGCACGATGGAATTCACTTACCCGCGTCAGGTAGCGATGTACCTTTCCAAAGAGCTGACCGAGGAATCGCTCAAGGCCATCGGCCGCCGCTTTGGCGGGCGGGACCACACGACCGTGATCAGCGCCTGCAAAAAGATCAGGGCTGACATGAACGAAAATCCGCAGCTTGTGCTTGTGCTGGAGGATCTCACGAAGCGGATTCGGAAAAACTGAGTTTTCAATTTTGCATTATACTGTGGCGTGCCTTTGCGGTACGCCTTTTCTCTATCACAGCGGATGAACCTGCAAGGGATGCGCTGTGGTTTCCGGCAACCCCGCCAGCGCTCCGGCGAAAGAATCCTTACAGCAAACTGAACACGCAAAAAACTTCCTTCCTCCCTCGAAACATGGCTCTCAGTATGGTATAATTAAGAATCAGGCATTCCTTCCCGGTACCGCAAAAACCATCCACACCCGGATGTGGAATCCACAGGGAGAAAATGTGGAAACTGTTGGCAGAGGGGACGGTGTGGAAAAGCGGTTGAATTCACGGGGGGATGTCCACAGCGTTTCCAACAGCCAAAACCGTTTTCCTTTCTTGGAAAATTTGGGTTTTCCACAGCCCCCACACCCCCTACTGCTACGGCGACGAACTATTATTATAAAACATGCACTGAAAATACGGAGGTCCACCATGCGTATCCACATTAACACACAGGAACTCAATGCCGGCATCTCGACCGTCATCAAGGCGCTGTCCGTCCGCACAACGGTCAGCATCCTCGAAGGGATTTACCTTGAAGCCTCAAACGGCTGGCTGCTGTTGCGCTGCACCGATCTTTCGCTTCAAATTGAAACCAACGTGGCCGCAACCGTGCAGGAAGAAGGCGCAATCGTCCTGCCCGGCAGGCTGTTTTCCGAGATGGTGCGCCGCCTGCCCGGCGAGATGACGTTCATCGACGTGAAAAAAGGCACGGCCACCATCGAAAGCGGTTCCTTTAAAACCACGCTGCAGGGCGAGGATGCGGAAGGCTTCCATACCATGTCCACCGTTACGCGGGAGCACATCATCAAAATGAAATGCGATGCGTTCAAGAACATGATCCGCCAGTGCATTTTTGCGGCGGCGCAGGACGATGCAAAGCCCATCCTTGCGGGCGCATTGCTCGAACAGCATGAGGGAGACCTTTCCCTTGTTGCGCTGGATGGTTACCGCCTTGCCATGCGCATGGAACGCATCCCGGGCGGCATGCTTGCGGACCGCAGCGCTGTGATCCCCGCGCGCTCCCTTCTTGAAATCAGCAAGATCCTGCCGGACAGCGATCAGGAATTCGATATGATCTTTTCAAAAACGCATGTGATGATTGACCTTTCACATACGAACATCACTGCGCGGCTGATGGACGGAGAGTTCATCAAATACAAGCAGATTCTTCCGGATGGCCATAAAACCCGCGTGCGTGTGAACCGGCAGGAGCTGATGAGCGGCATCGACCGCGTTGCACTGATGGCGCGCGAGGGCAAGAGCAACCTCATCAAGTTCACGTTCACCTCCGATAAGCTGACCATTGCCGCAAACAGCGAACTCGGCCGCAGCCACGAGGAGATCGCCGTGGATGCTATGGGTGAGGACATTGAGATTGCCTTTAACGCAAAGTATTTCACGGATGTGCTGCGCGTGCTGGATGAAGATGAGCTCTATCTTGACATGAACAACAACATCAGCCCCTGTGTGGTGCGGCCGGTGCAGGGCAGCGCATTTTATTACCTGATTCTTCCGGTGCGCCTGTTCTCCGGAATGTAAGGCAGTTGAGAAACGTTGGGCGCGCCGCACGGCGCGCTCTTTTTGTGTTTGCGGGAGAGTGTCGTAAATCGCAGCCCCTGCGGGAATAAGGACAATCCTCAGTCGCCTGCGGCGACAGCTCCTTTTAGAAAGAAGCCTTTTGGTTGCAGGTTGACAAAAGCCCCCTTTACAAAAGGGGCGGAGCCGAGCGAGAGCAGTGCGGGATGCGGCGAGGCGGAAGCCCAATGAGCAAGGGAGCGCAAGAAAGCCGCTCCTGCGGCAACGCGGAGCGACCTTTGCGCACTGAGAAGCAGCAGCTTCGCCGCTGACGGGGGATTGCCGTATCTCAGCGGAAGAAAGAGTGTGACGGCAAATATAATTTAGATATTATAAAATTAATTTATTATAATTATAAATTATATCTATTGATAGAAAGAAAAAATGTATGTAAAAAAATAAAACCGGGACACGGTTGTGTGCCCGGTGAATATCCAAAAAAATTTTTTTGTTTAAAAAATTTTTTACGCTGGAAAGCCTTCTTCGTTCACGACGAGATGCGCAACCAGCGCTTCTTCTGCGGCACGGATGGCCCGCTCAAACGTCCCGACGCGGGAAGGGGTGTGCGCGTCGCTTCCGATGACAAACTTTGCGCCGTAAGAAGCGGCTTCGCGGAGCTGCGCGGGCGAAAGGCTCACGTGGCTCGCGTTGATTTCCAGCAAAATTCCAAGCTCTGCCGCGCCGCGCGCAAGCGTTGGAATATCGGCCTGTACGTATTCGCACGGGTGGGAGAGCATCCCGATGTGGTAGCGGTTCGCTGTTTCAAGCAGCGCTTCAGCCACCTTTACAGGGTTTGCATGCCCAAGGCCGAACGATTCGCGGAACGCACCGCGCGTTGCGGCATCCTCCGGCCAAACGCCTTTGTGGTAGCCAAGCAGAAGCACATCGAACGGGGCAAGGTCTGCTCCGCATGGAATGTCCGCACAGCCGGGCAGCGGAGCATCGCATTTTCCGGCGGCCATCAGGTTGCATTCAAGCCCCATCAACACCTCAATCTCATTTGCATAGCGCCGGGCCAGCGCATCCACTTCGCGCCGCAGCCGGGCCAGCCGGGTTCCGCGCACGCCATAAAAAAGATGAGCCCCCGCATGCTCGCTGATCGCGATGCGGCGGAGGCCCTTTTCAATCGCGGCAAGGACATTTTCTTCAGGCGTGCCCTTGCCGTGACTGTAATTCGTGTGGGTATGATAATCGGCGGTTATGATCATTTCTTTGCGCTTGCCTGTGCTTCCTGCTTTTGCTTGACCGAGCGTGCAACCAGAATGATGAGCAGGTTCAGCAGCGAGATCATGGTGATGTTCGTTTCGCGGCCCATGATGGTTTTGAAATCGTCAAGCCGGGAGGTGCAGAAGAAGAAATCCGCAATCTGCGCGGCAGGCGCGTTGATGTAATTGCAGAGGAACGCGCAGATGGCGCCGTTTTGCTTCGCAGCCTTGAGCGCATCGTTGAGCACTTTGTTCCTGCCCGTGCGGGAAATGCCGATGAACACATCGCCCTTCTTGAAGCGGCGCTTGTAAACGCCCATCGCCGTTGGGTCGGTAATGACGACTGCTTCCAGGCCGAGCGTATGGAGCTGGCCCATGATGTCCTCTGCCAGCAAGGCGGAGCTTGCGTTGCCGCAAAGGAAGATGCGGTCTGCTGTTTCAACCGCGTGCGCAAGCGAGATGAGCGCCTGCTTGTTCAGCGCCTTATACGTGTCCTCCAGCGCATTGATGGAAGCGCTGCAGGCTTTTTCGATTACGGTATCCTCGCTGTCCTCGGGGAGGATGTCCGTGTTTTTCCTGGTTTCCATGTTGGCTGTGCCAGAGGCAAGCGCAACGCGGAAATCCAGAAAGCCGCTGTACCCAAGTTTGCGCGCAAGGCGGGTGACGGAGGGAACGCTCACGCCCGCAGCCTCTGCGATCTCATTGATGACCATGCGGGTGGCGCGTTCGGAGTTTTCAAGGATAAAGTCGGCGACTTTTCTTTCTGCACTTGGGAGCGTTGCATATGCAGAGCGGATCTTCATTTTAGCAGGCATGTTCGTTTCTCCTTTGGATGAATTTTATCTTACAGCCGCGCCGCGAGACAAATTCCGAAGAAAGAAAACGAAATTACATCGCATTGCGGTAAGACAATCGTTTTTATTTAAACCTAATATACAACACCTTAACATCAAAAAGCAATCCAAAAATGAAATTAATTTTAAAAATTTTACAAAGTAGCCATACTTTATACGCTTTGAGACCAAGAAGGCTCACTTTGGCGGCAAAACCGATGCGCAGTATCCCGCAGCCCAGTAAAGCGATACAATCCCCAAAGCGCGGGAAAGGATTGTTTTCCCTTTGAAAAACGCTGCTATAATCTCTCTCTGCGGTTGACTTCACAGGGTGGAAATACTATAATGTACACGGATTATGGCCTTCTTTTTCCTTTAATATTTTAGCGGGGCATAACCAAAAGGAAGCAGAAGGATATAATACAACAGTCCAATATGACACAGGAGGATATTACCAAGATGGCAAAGACCATGACAATCGATGGCAATACCGCTGCCGCGCACGTCGCATATGCGTTTTCCGACGTGGCCGCGATATATCCCATCACCCCTTCGTCCCCGATGGCGGAGGTTGCAGACGACTGGGCGGCCAACGGCAGGCTGAACCTGTTCGGCCAGAAGGTACGCATCGCTGAGATGCAGTCCGAAGCCGGTGCTGCGGGCGCCGTGCACGGCTCCCTTTCCGCAGGTGCTTTGACGACCACCTTCACCGCTTCCCAGGGTCTTCTGCTGATGATCCCGAACATGTACAAGATCTCCGGCGAGCTCCTGCCCGGCGTGTTCCATGTTTCCGCGCGTGCGCTTGCATACCATGCGCTCTCCATCTTCGGCGATCACAGCGACGTGATGAGCTGCCGCCAGACCGGCTTTGCCATGCTTGCTTCCGCTTCCGTGCAGGAAGTTATGGACCTTGCGCTTGTGACGCACCTTTCCGCCATCAAGGGCAGCGTTCCCTTCGTGCATTTCTTTGACGGTTTCCGTACCTCTCACGAGGTTCAGAAGATCGAAGCGATCGATTATGAGGACATGGATAAGCTGCTTGACCGCGATGCGGTTGCGGCCTTCCGTGCCCGCGCCCTGAACCCGGAGCATCCGCACCTGGGCGGCAGCGCGCAGAACCCGGACATCTACTTCCAGAACCGCGAAGCGGGCAACAAATATTATGAAGCGATCCCGGCCATCGTTCAGCATTACATGGACGAAGTCGGCAAGATCACCGGACGCAAGTACAACCTGTTCGACTACGTCGGCGCACCCGATGCGGACAAGGTCATCATCACCATGGGCTCCAGCGCGGATGTTGTGGAAGAGACCATCAACCACCTCAACGCAAAGGGCGCAAAGCTCGGCCTGATCAAGGTTCGCCTGTATCGTCCGTTCGCGGCCGATAAGCTCATTGCCGCTCTGCCCAAGACCTGCAAGAAGGTCGCGGTGCTCGACCGTACCAAGGAAGCCGGTTCCCTCGGCGAGCCTCTCTATCAGGATGTCGTCAATGCGTTCGCGGAAGCGGGCATCCATGACGTCATGATCCTCGGCGGCCGCTATGGCCTCGGTTCCAAGGAATTCACGCCCTCCATGGCGAAGGCTGTGTTCGACAACCTGGATGGCGCGAAGAAGAACCACTTCACCGTCGGCATCATCGACGACGTAACTTTCACATCCCTCGATGTGAAGGAGCAGGTCAACGCGGCGCCGGAAGGCACCATCGCCTGCAAGTTCTACGGCCTCGGTTCGGACGGCACCGTCGGCGCGAACAAGAACTCCATCAAGATCATCGGCGACCATACCGACATGTATGCGCAGGGCTACTTCGCCTATGACTCCAAGAAGTCCGGCGGCCTTACGGTTTCCCACCTCCGCTTCGGCAAGACGCCCATCCAGAGCCCGTATCTGATCGACGCGGCTGACTTCGTGGCCTGCCACAACCCGTCCTATGTCACGCATTATGATGTGGCCGACGGCATCAAGGAAGGCGGCACGTTCCTGCTTAACTCCGAGTGGACGCTCGAGGAGATGGAAAAGGAGCTTCCGGCGAAGTTGAAGAACGCGATTGCAAAGAACCACATCAAGTTCTACAACATCGACGCCATCAAGCTTGCCAAGGAAACCGGCATGGGCAACCGCATCAACACGATCATGCAGTCCGCCTTCTTCAAGCTTGCCAACGTCATCCCTGCGGATCAGGCCATTGAATACATGAAGGCCGCTGCAAAGAAGTCCTACGCCAAGAAGGGCGACGAAGTGGTTCTTAAGAACTATGCCGCCATCGACGCGGGCGCAAACGCCATCGAGGAGATCAAGTACCCCGAATCCTGGGCCACCACGACCGAGGGCGCTGTGCTTGCCCCTGTGACGGATGATCCGTATTATCATGAGTTCATCAAGCCCATCCTGGAGCAGAACGGCGACAAGCTGCCCGTTTCCAAGATGAGCCCGGACGGCACCGTGCCCACCGGCACCACCAAGTACGAAAAGCGCGGCATCTCGGTGGACGTACCGCAGTGGATCCCCGAAAACTGCATCCAGTGCAACCAGTGCTCTCTCGTTTGCCCGCACGCCTGCATCCGCCCGTTCCTTGTGAAGGAAGGCGAGGAAGTGCCCGCAAGCTTCATCACCAAGCCCGCCATCGGCAAGGAGTTTGCCGGATTGAAGTTCCGCGTGCAGCTCAGCCCGCTTGATTGCACCGGCTGCGGCAACTGCGTGGACGTTTGCCCTGCGAAGGAAAAGGCGCTCAAGATGGTTCCGCTGCATGTTTCCTGCGAAACCGAAGAAGCCAACTGGGAAGCGGCGATCAAGCTCCCGAAGAAGGACGTTGCGCTGAACAAGGCTTCCGTGAAGGGCAGCCAGTTCCTCCAGCCGCTGTTTGAGTTCTCCGGCGCGTGCGCAGGCTGCGGCGAAACGCCGTACATCAAGCTTGTTACCCAGCTCTTCGGCGACAGGATGATGATTGCCAATGCAACGGGCTGCACCTCCATCTATGGCGGCAGCGCCCCGACCTGCCCCTACACCAAGAACGAGAAGGGATTCGGCCCGGCATGGTCCAACTCCCTGTTCGAGGATAACGCGGAATACGGCTTCGGCATGAACCTCGGCACGACGCACCGCCGTGCAAAGGTTGCGGATACCGTGAAGGCGCTCATCGCCGTTGACTGGTGTGACGCGGACATCAAGGCCGCAGGCGCCGAATGGCTTGAGAACATGAACGACGCGGAAGGCTCCCGCACGGCCGGCGACAAGCTGGTTGCGGCGTGCAAGGACGCGATCATGGAAGGCTGTGACTGCGACGCCTGCAAGCTCGCGCGCGAAGTTGTGGCTTCCGCCGACATGCTGACCAAGAAGAGCCAGTGGATCTTCGGCGGCGACGGTTGGGCTTACGACATCGGTTACGGCGGACTCGATCACGTGCTCGCCATGGATGAGGACGTCAACATCCTCGTGCTCGATACCGAAGTGTACTCCAACACCGGCGGTCAGGCCTCCAAGGCAACGCCGACCGGCCCGGTTGCGAAGTTTGCTGCCGCTGGTAAGCGCACCAAGAAGAAGGATCTCGGCATGATGGCCATGAGCTATGGCTATGTGTATGTTGCCAAGGTCTGCATGGGCGCGAACCAGAACCAGCTCATCAAGGCGATCACCGAAGCGGAAGCTTACAAGGGACCGTCCCTGATCATCGCGTATGCGCCCTGCATCAACCACGGCATCAACATGGGCAAGTCCCAGGCCGAAGCCAAGAAGGCCGTTGAGGCCGGTTACTGGCCGCTGTACCGCTACAACCCGGATCTCGCCGCCGAGGGCAAGAACCCGTTCATCCTCGACAGCAAGCCCGCCAAGAGCGATTACCGCGAGTTCATCATGGGCGAAGCGCGCTATGCTTCCCTGAAGAAGTTCTTCCCGGCCATTGCGGACGATCTGTTTGCCCGTGCGGAGGAAGAAGCCAAGGATAAGTACGAATACTACAAGAAGCTCAGCGAGCTCGAATAAGTTCCTGTGCGCAAAAGGCCGCCTTCGGGCGGCCTTTTAGCGTGTCGAAAAAGTGGCGGCGGCCACTTTTTCGACATGCTGAAGGCAGCTCCGCCGGAGCTGCCTTTGTGTTTCTGCAAGCCTGTTATGCTGCGGATGTTGCCGTGTATTTGCTGCTGTCCACGGCAGCTTTGGAAAAGGACTTTGCCTTGCCGGTGCCGAGATAACAGGGGAAGGTAAGGTCCAGCGTGTACCACGCGTCATCCTCCGCAAGGTAGACAGCGTTCCAGGCATGGTAACCGCCTACGCGCGTGCTGTACCCCTTGCAAAGCTTGGCGGGAATGCCTTGACTGCGGCACATCGCGGCGAACAGGGCGGAAAAATCATAGCAAACCCCTTTTTTGTTGGAAAGGATGGAAGCCGTATCCGGTGTATAGACGGTAATTCTGCCTGCGCGGACAGCATCCGCAAAGCCGGTATCGTAGGTGAAATTGACGGCGATGTAGTTATAGATCGCAAGCGCCTTTTGCTTATCGCTCTTTTTGTCTTTGCAAAGCGACGTTGCCTTTTCCGCAACGCTGCCCCCCTCGGGGAATGCGATTTCGGAGGTGCTTTTCAGGTATTCGGCATATTTTGGCTCCGATTCGGGCGCAGCCGCAGGCGAAACTTCGGTGGATGCCTTTTCAGAAGGCGCTTCCGCCACGGTTACGCCGCCGACGTTGATGCCGCTTGCAAATGCGGCATATGGAAACGCAGATAGGAAAATGAGCGCTGCAAGTACGAGCGCAAGTTTGCGAAGGGGGTTCATGATTCGGTTGGCCCTTTCCCTAAATTCGGTAGCTGGCTGCCATTTCACAGGCCCTTTAGCTTTGCGTCGCCGCCTTTCGGCGGGTTTGCCTTTGTCGTTTGGGAAGGAACAATCCTCCCGCACAACGCATACCGCTGTCAAATCCAAACACAGGGGTTTGTAAAAAACCAAAATGTAATCGGAATCTACAGGATATATCAGGAATTATAAAGAAACATGATGGGTAAGTCAACAGAAAAGGTTACAAATATTTATTTGAATTAAAAAGTATATGTAATATTAGCGGAAATTCCGATGGAACCGCAGCAAGGTTCAAATTTCCGTAAGGAAAGCATATCGCTCTTTTCATGCTTCCTGCTTTGCTATATAATAAGGTTACAACAAGCTGGAGGTCTTATTCTATCAATGGATACGCTGAAAAAAACTCCCCTGTATGATGTACATATTGCGCTCGGCGGCAAGATGGTCGATTTCGGAGGCTGGGCGTTGCCGGTGCAGTATTCCTCCATTCTGGAAGAACACAAAGCAGTCCGCGAACGCTGCGGGTTGTTTGACGTTTCGCATATGGGCGAATTGTGGGTAAGCGGTGAAGGTGCATTCCCGTATCTGCAGTATATGCTTACCAATGACATCACAACCATGACCCCCGGCCGCTGCCGGTATTCCATGGTCTGCTATGAGGACGGCGGAACGGTGGACGATGTGCTCGTTTACAAGTACAGCGATACGGACTACCTCGTGGTTGTCAACGCAAGCAACACGGAAAAGGATTTTGAATGGTTTGCGGCGCATGCCATCCCAACCGTGCAGGTGGAAAACAAGAGCGCTGAATACGCCCAGCTTGCGCTGCAAGGCCCGAAATTTATGCAGGTGCTTGAGGCTGCGGGCGTGGAAGGGGCGATCCCCGAAAAGAACTACACATTTGTGCCGGAAACAAAGGTTGCGGGCATCCCATGCATCGTTTCCCGCACGGGCTATACGGGCGAGGATGGCGTGGAGCTTTACTGCGCCGCAAAGGACGGCCCCGCGCTGCACGCGGCGCTGATGGAAGCCGGCAAGTGCGTAAACATGCTGCCCTGCGGCCTCGGCGCACGGGATACGCTTCGGTTTGAAGCCTCCATGCCGCTTTACGGGCATGAGATGGATGCAAATGTTACTCCCATGGAAACTGGCATCAGCTTCGCGGTGAAGCTCAACAAGGAGGACTTTATCGGCAAGGAAGCCCTGCTTGCACCGGCAAAGCGCATCCGCATCGGGTTAAAGCTCATCGACCGCGGCATCGCCCGCGAGCATGCGGACGTTTACCTTGGCGAAAAGCGGGTGGGGCATGTCACTTCCGGAAGCCCGGCACCCACGCTTGGCGGCAATTATGCGATGGCACTTGTGGATCTTGAAGATTCTGAAGCCCCGGTTTATGAGATCGAAGTACGCGGCCGCAGGCTGAAGGCCGAAAAGACGGCGATGCCCTTTTACAAGCGCGCGAAATAAGGCGTTTCACGTGAAACAATTATAATTTCTATATGGAGGTATCAACCAATGACCCCGAACGACCGCAAATATACCAAAGAACATGAGTGGCTGCTGATTGAAGGCAACGTGGCGAAGATCGGCATTACCGACCACGCGCAGGATGCGCTGGGCGACATCGTTTATGTTGAGCTGCCCGCCGTAGGCGATGCGGTGGAAGCGGGCGCCTCTTTCGCCGTTGTTGAAAGCGTGAAGGCGGCAAGCGAAATCTACTGCGCCGTGTCCGGCAAGGTGGTAGAAATCAATGAGGCGCTGGACGGCGCGCCGGAAGAGATCAACAACGATCCTTATGGCGCATTCATCGCGGCCGTGGAATTTGAGACGCTTGAAGGCATCGAGCTGCTTACCGCCGAAGAATACGAAGCGTTCGTTGCGGAAGAGAACTGAGGAAGAAGGCTGTTTCCGCCACAGGGGCAGCGTACCCGGCGGCAGAAACATATGCCTCCCCAAAATTCGCTTCAATCCGTGAATTTTCAAAGAAAGGTGTTTCGTTTATGAAATCCTATGTTCCCTCCACACCCGCGGAGCGGCAGGAGATGCTTGAAGCCATCGGCCTTTCAAGCTTTGATGCGCTCTATGCGGATGTGCCGGAATCGCTCAGGCTTGGGCGAGAGCTCAACCTTCCCGGCGGCATGAGCGAGCTTTCCGTCCGCCGCCTGTTCGCAGCGCTTGCCAGGCAGAACAATACGGAGCTTCTGACCTTCCGCGGCGCGGGCGCGTATCACCATTACATCCCCGCTGCCGTGCCGCAGCTTGCCTCCCGCAGCGAGTTTTACACCGCATACACGCCGTATCAGGCGGAGATGAGCCAGGGCATGCTGCAGGCCATCTTTGAATGGCAGACGCTTATTTGCGAGCTGACCGGCATGGACGTTGCAAACGCTTCCGTGTACGACGGTCCAACGGCTGCCGCCGAAGCCATGCACATGCTTACCGGTGCAAAACGTAAGAATAAGGTCGCATATTCGGCGGGTCTGCATCCGGATGTGATCGCCACGATGAAGACCTATGCGCGCTTTTCGAAAACCGAGCTTGTGGAAGTGCCGCTTGCCGAAGACGGCCGCACCGATTGTGCCGCGCTTGAAGCGGCGCTTGCGGGCAGCGCGGGCTTCTTTGCCGCACAGCCGAACTTCATGGGCTGCCTGGAAGATATGGCGGCGCTTGCGGAGCTGACGCACGCAGCGGGCGGGCTGTTTGTCTCCTATGTGAACCCGATCACGCTCGGCCTTCTGAAGCGCCCGGCCGCGTACGGTGCGGATGTTGCCATCGGCGACGGCCAGCCGCTCGGCCTCCCGCTTTCGTTCGGCGGGCCGTATGTGGGCTTTATGGCTGCAACCGAAAAGCTTGTGCGCAACCTGCCCGGCCGCATTGCGGGCGAGACCGTGGATGCGGACGGCACGCGCGCCTATGTGCTCACCCTGCAGGCGCGCGAACAGCATATCCGCCGCGAGAAGGCGTCTTCCAACATTTGCTCGAACCAGATGCTTTGCGCTGTGACGGCAAGCATTTACCTTGCGCTGATGGGCCCTGCGGGCATGCGCGAGGTGGCGGAACAGAACCTGCAGAAAGCGCATTATCTTGCCGATGGCATGAAGCAGATCAAAGGCGTGAAGCTGCGCTATGCTGACACCCCGTTCTTCAACGAATTTGTTGTGGAATATGAAAAGGATGCGGAGCTTGTGAACGAAGCGCTTAAGCGCCGCGGCATCATGGGCGGCGTTCCGCTTTCGCGCTTCTGCAAAACGGATGCCAAGGGCGCGCTCTGGTGCGCGACCGAATGCAATACGCGCGATGAGATCGACCTTGTTCTCAACGTGCTCATGGAGGTGCTTGCCTGATGCGTTGTGCTTATCCGCTTTTATTTGAACGTTCCATGCCGGGCCGCCGGGGGGCGGATCTTCCCGCGCTGGATGTCCCCGCACTGGAAGGCATTTTGCCGGAATCCCTTGTGGCTTCAGAGCCGCTGCCCCTGCCGGAGCTTGCGGAGGTGGACGCTGTGCGCCACTATACGAACCTTTCCCGCCGCAATTTCGGTGTGGATAACGGGTTCTATCCACTCGGTTCCTGCACGATGAAGTATAACCCCAAAATCAACGAGGAAGTTGCGCCGCTGTTCAACGACCTGCATCCGCTTGCGGATCAGGACTGCGCAGCGGGAGCCATACGCATGATGCACGAGCTGGAGCAGGCGCTTTGCGAGATCGCGGGATTTGATAAATTCACGCTGCAGCCTGCGGCGGGCGCGCACGGCGAACTGACGGGCCTCATGCTCATAAAAGCATATCACGACATGCGGGAGGACTATGCGCGCAACGTCATTATCGTGCCGGATGCAGCGCATGGCACCAACCCGGCCTCTGCCGTGATGGCAGGCTTCAAAACGCGGGAGATCAGGAGCGCGCCGGATGGCGGCATTGACCTTGACGCGCTGCGTGCGGCCGTCGGACCGGATGTGGCCGGCCTGATGCTTACCAACCCTTCCACGTTGGGCCTGTTTGAAGCCAACATCGAAGAAGTTGCCAAGATTGTCCACGCGGCGGGCGGACTGCTGTATTACGACGGAGCGAATCTGAACGCCATCATGGGCGTGGTGCGCCCGGGCGATATGGGCTTCGATGTAATGCACATTAACCTGCACAAAACGTTTTCCACTCCGCACGGCGGCGGCGGCCCCGGCGCGGGCCCGGTCGGTGTGAAGAAGGCGCTCATCCCGTTCCTGCCCTATCCCGTTGTAATGGAAGGGGAGGATGGCGCCCTTTCGCTTGATTACGACAGGCCGCTGTCCATCGGCAAGGTGCGCGGCTATTATGGCAGTTTCAGCGTGCTCGCAAAGGCATATGCGTACATCCTGAGCCTTGGCGGGCGCGGCCTCCGGGAAGCCAGTGAAAACGCCGTGCTCAATGCGAACTACATCATGAACGCTTTGCGCGGAGAGTATGCCATTGCGCACGACCGCATCTGCATGCACGAATGTGTCATCGCGCCCACGGAGGAAATGCTCGCAAACGGTGTGCATACAACGGATATCGCCAAGACGCTCATTGACTTCGGATACCATCCGCCAACGATCTATTTCCCGCTGATTGTCCATGAGGCGATGATGATCGAGCCCACGGAATCCGAAAGCCGTGAAACGCTCGATGCGTTTATTGCGGCTATGAAGGAGATCGCGCGCATCGCCCGCGAAAATCCGGAGGCGCTGCATCAAACGCCCGAAACCACGCCCATCGGCAGGCCGGACGAGGTGCAGGCCGCACGCAAGCCCGTTCTGCGCTGGAAGGACGGAAAATAAGGGAATGATTTTGTGGGAGAACGGAAGCTGTTCTCCCACTTAATTTATATAATACACATAGATGGCGACGACGAATTTGACGCTGCTGCTCGTGTAAGCAGAAAAATGAGGAGGGCAAGGATGTGAACGCGAGCGATGCTGTGGGCGAGGCCATCTTCTTTCTGCTCCTGCTGTGTTGGCTGGTTTTGTTTTGCCCGGAGGGATTTTCTTCTATCTGTTTTACAAAAGCCGCAACAAGCGGCTCTGAGCGCGGAGCCTTCCGCCTGGATGCGGTGCCTTTTCCGGAAAAACGATTAACTTGACATCAGCATGATTTGTGCTATGATATCCCATGCTGAATCAAGCAATTTTGCCGGAAACAAGGATTTGCTGAACTATGCTGAAAAGCGCGTCGCTGTTCCGTTCTCTGAACCGGAACGATAATACTTCACTTGACATGACCACGTGCCCGCTGTGGAGCAGTATTATCCGCTTCAGCGTGCCGCTGATGATCTCGCAGGTTTTGCAGGTGCTCTTCAATATGGCGGATGTCGCCGTGGTGGGAAAGTTTTCCACCTCCGAAGCGCTGGGATCGGTTGGCTCCACATCTACGCTTATCATGCTCTTTACCGGGTTTCTGATCGGCATGGGCTGCGGTGTCAATGTGAAAGCGGCGCAGTATCTCGGGGCAAAAAGCAAAGAGGATTTGACGGAGACCATCCACACTTCGCTCATCCTCTGCACGGCGATCGGAGCTGCCCTTTCCGTAGTATGCTTTGCCTTTGCAGAGCCGATGCTTACCTTGCTCAACACAAAGCCGAACCTTCTGCCCGGCGCGGTACTTTACTTTAAAATTTATGCCCTTGGAATGCCTGCGCTCGGCATATTCAACTTCGGCAGCGCCGTTATGAGCGCAAACGGCGATACCCGGCGCCCGTTGATATACCTCACCGTTGCGGGCGTTTTAAACGTCATCCTCAACCTGTTTTTCGTCATCGTATGCCATATGGCGGCTGAGGGCGTGGCGATTTCAAGCGTGATTTCCCAGTATCTTTCCGCTGCGCTGATCCTGGTTCATATGTTCCGCGAAAAGGATGACTGCGGGCTGCGGCTTTCAAACCTCCGGCTGTACGAATTCCGTTCTGCCTCCGTGCTCCGTCTGGGGCTTCCTGCGGGCATCCAAAGTGCCATTTTTGCCATTGCCAATCTGTTCGTTCAGGTTGGTGTCAATTCGTTTGAATCCACCATGGTGGAAGGCAATGCAGCGGCTGCAAACGCGGACGCGCTGGTTTTTAACATCATGGCGGCATTTTATACGGCCTGTACCAGCTTTATGGGGCAAAACTGGGGTGCCGGGAAGCGGGAGCGCGCGCTGAAAAGCTACTTTATCAGCTTGACCTATTCCTTTGCTGCAGGCCTTGTTTTGGGTGGCCTGTTCCTGCTGTTTGGGGAAGGGTTCCTGTCTCTGTTTGCCAATGATGCCGCAGTGATAGATGCCGGTATGCAGCGCCTGCGCATCATGGGCTTTTCCTATGCGGTAAGCGCGTTTATGGATGCGTCCATCGCTGCCTCCCGCGGCATTGGCAAAAGCTTTGCTCCCACGGTAATCGTGATCCTCGGCTCCTGCGTTTTCCGCGTCGTGTGGATTTACACGGTTTTCGCGCATTTTAAAACCATACCGTCGCTGTATTTGCTGTATATCTTTTCCTGGACTATTACCGCCGCTGTGGAAGCTGCCTATTTTGCGGTGAGCTACCGCCGGGCCGTGAAGGCAAGCGGGGGCGCTGCATGAGAGAAGCCGGATAGGAATTCCGGCTTTGCGCGCGGCGCATGGTTCGCAAGGGCCGCAGCCCTTGATTCGCAATCCGGCTTCGGCGAACTGTGCGCCGAAACGGATGAACCCCTTGGGGGTTCGTACTTTGCGGCTTTTGCCGTCCGGGTGTGTTCGCGAGAGGCAAAAGCCGAGAAAAACTCGAAAAAGTGGCCAAAGACTATTTTTCCGACACAGAAAAGGGGCTTCCCGGTGGAAAGCCCCTTTTGCATATGGAATGTGTTCTGCTTTAACCGACGGCCTTGAGCACCATATACAGGCGCTGATAGGAATCGCCGGAGGAATCCGCACAGGTCATGAGGAGCATGAGCTTGTCGCTGCTGGTGGCGTTCGCAACCTTCATGCCGCGGTATGCGCTTGTGGCATACCGGAATTGGCTGTCAAGCCACTGCTGCTTCAGGTCCCCGGTGACAGTGGAGTTGAAGCAGTTGAGGTTCATGATCTTCTTGCGCGTGGAGGAGGAGGAAACGGTGCTCTTGTCGATCTCATAGAAGCAGACGAGCTGCCACTTCGACGCGCCGTTATAGTGGATGTTGAAGGTGGAAGTTTTGCAGTCGGCACAACTTGCGCTGCAACGCTTGGTGTAGTCGCACTTGGATTTTCCAAGCCATGCGTTCTGCACATGATGCAGTGCATGCAGGCCTGTCTGGCTTACGCGCATGTTGTGGCCGGTGATGACGGCGATGGGGTCGTCATGGTAGCTCATGGCGTAAATGTAGTTCGTCTTGGAATCGTACTTGTTATAGCGGAAGTTGCCCTTGCTGTCCAGCGCGTTGCAGTAGATATAGGCATTGATGTTCGTGCCGGCAACCTGAATGGTGCCCCAACGGTCGGACGTCGTTCCGGTGTACTTGGCATAACGGCGTGCACCAATGGTGTCCGCACCGTTATTGCCCGGAGTTACCGGGTTCAGGGAATTATTATTGCTGTTGTTGTTACTGTTGCTGCCGGAGCTGACCTTTACATAATCGGCGGAAAGGTAGCCGGTGTAGCCGTTGTAGCGCACCTGATACCAACCGTTCGATTCACCGAGGATCTCCACGCTGGCATTCTTGGGAACTTTGGAGCAGCCGGATACCTTGGAATAGGAGGTGGAAGGGCCGGTGCGGAAATTGACGCTGCCGGTGGTGGTACCGGTGCCGATGGCCGCAGCGTTGTTGTTTTTATCCGGGTTGGTGGCATCTGCGCTGCCGGAGCTGACCTTTACATAATCGGCGGAAAGGTAGCCGGTGTAGCCGTTGTAACGCACCTGATACCAACCGTTCGATTCACCGAGGATCTCCACGCTGGCATTCTTGGGAACTTTGGAGCAGCCGGATACCTTGGAATAGGAGGTGGAGGGGCCGGTGCGGAAATTGATGTTGCCGGTGGTCACGCCCGTGCCGGTGGCTGCGGTATTGTTGTTGGTATTTGCATTGCTGCCGGAGGAAAGCTGCACATACTGGGAGGAGACATAGCCTTCTTTTCCGTCATAGGAAATCTTATAATAGCTGCCGCTTGCGTCCAGGATGGTAACGCTCACGCCCTTGTTGAGCTTTGCAATGCGGGAGGAGCTGGAGGATGCGGACTTGCGCATGCTTACCCAGGAGCTGCAATTTACGATCGTTCCCGTGCGGGTCGTCTGCGTTTGTGTTGAACTGCTGCTGCCTGAAGAGGAGCCGCCTGTAATCGTTGTGCCGCCGACGTTGATGCCGGAACCGAGTACGGCGGGCTTCGGCGCTGCAAGCGCAGAACCCGCGACGCCGAGCAGCGTGAGTGCCGCCAGTACAAGTGCGAGCACTTTCTTTGTTCTCATGTTTTGTAACCTTCCTTTCTTTACTTCCCGCCGGCTGCCGCGTTATTTGGCATCGCCGGTATGTTCGTTTGTTTTTGCAGTCGCTTCTTCCCGCCCGAATGAAAACGCATCTTCCGGCATTCTGCTGCCTGTCTGCCTGCTGCTTCCGCTGCTGCCGCTGCTGCCGCGCTTTTTCGCTTCCTCTTCGGCTGCCTCGCGCGCCTTCTGCCGGTCGGTCATCACAACGCTGAACGCCATCATTCCGATGAGGGCAACAAGGCCCAGCACCCAGAGGAATCCGCTCAGGAAAGTGCCCACTTTTACGACTCCGAAAATTTCAAGCACGCCTTTTACGAGAAGCAGAAGGCCGGAAACAGCCGCAAGGATCCGCATCCAGAAGCGGTATTTTTCCGGAGAGCATTTGGGGTGCTCATTTTGCAGCAGTTTGCCTTTGCCAAAAATGGCAATCCAAAGAAGATAAAGGCCTGCCGCAGGGATAAAAAGGGAAAACACGTCGATTTCGGGCAATTCCATTTGGGGCATACGATGAAGTTCCTGCCTTTCTAAAATATACCAATGTGGGGTGTATTATACAAGCGCTTCCCCGGCTTGTTAACTCAATGTTTACAGATGCAGGGGAAGTGCTCCGCCGCGTTTTTACAGGCGCTTGAGCTTTGCGCCCTCACGCGTGTCCTCCACGGCAAAGCCCATGGCCTTAAGCGCTTCGCGCAGCTCGTCCGCGCGCGCCCAGTCTTTCGCTTTACGCGCCTCGATGCGCGCAAGGGCAAGCGCTTCCGCCTCTGTGTTCGGTTCCCCCTCGCTCACAACCGTGGCCTGCGTTTCCGCCTTTGCAAGCCGCTCCGCCTCCGCGCGCGCGCGTTCGGCAGCCGGCAGCAGGGAAAGGCCCAGCACGGCGTCAAACTCTCCGAGAAGCGCAAGCTTTGTTGCGGCGTTGGTTCCAAACTTCAGCACATCGTAAAGCACGGTCACGCCGAGGGAGGTGTTGAGGTCGTTGCCGAGCGCCTCGTTAAACTTTGCGCGCAACGTTTCGGCCGCAGCTTCGTCGAACGCTTCACCGGCCTCCGGTTTCAGCGCCGCAATGCGGCTGATGAGCTTTGCATAGGTCGTTGCCGCGTTATCCAAGTTCTCATAGCTGAACACAAGCGACTTGCGGTAGTGCGATTGCAGGCAGAACAGGCGGTACACAAGGGGATCGTAGCCCTTCTGCTCCAAAAGCGAAACCGTAAGGAACTCTCCCTTGGATTTGCTCATCTTGCCTGAATTGGTGTTCAGGTGCAGCACATGAAACCAGTATTTACACCAGGGATGGCCGAGATACGCTTCGCTTTGCGCGATTTCGTTGGTGTGGTGGGGGAAGGCGTTGTCAATGCCGCCGCAGTGGATATCAAGATCCTCCCCAAGATGCTTCATGCTGATGCCGGAGCATTCGATGTGCCAGCCAGGATATCCCACACCCCAGGGAGAATCCCACTTGAGCTCCTGATCCTCAAATTTGGACTTTGTGAACCAAAGCACGAAGTCTGCCTTGTTGCGCTTATTGTCGTCTGCCTCCACGCCTTCGCGCACGCCCACGGCAAGGTCTTCTTCCTTATGCTCGTTAAAGATGTAGTACTTATTGAGCTTTGAGGTATCGAAGTAAATGTTGCCGCCCGCCTCGTAGGCATAGCCGCGTTCAATCAGCCGCTCGATCAGGCGGATGTATTCCTGAATGCAATTCGTTGCAGGTTCAACAACGTCCGGCCGCTTGATGTTCAGCTTCCGGCAGTCTTCAAAAAACGCGTCCGTATAGTATTTCGCGATTTCCATAACCGTTTTGTGCTCACGCTTTGCGCCCTTGAGCATCTTGTCCTCGCCCGTGTCGGCATCCGAAGAAAGGTGGCCGACATCCGTAATGTTCATGACGCGCTTGACGTTGTAGCCGCAGTAGCGGAGATACTTCTCCAACACATCCTCCATGATGTAGGTGCGCAGGTTGCCGATGTGCGCGAAGTGATACACCGTGGGCCCACAGGTGTACATCTTTACGATGTCCGGATGGTTGGGGATGAATTCCTCTTTCCTGCGCGATGCGGAGTTATAGAGCTGCATGAATCCTCCTTCAAAAAGCGTTGCCGCTGAATTTTCAATTTATTATTATACCACGCCGGAGTAACCATTGCCAACCGCGAGTTCTTCCGCAAGCCGCACGGCAGCTGCGACGGAAAGGCGCTCCCGCGCATCAACCTGATAATCTACGCAGGCGTTGCGCACTGCTGCGGGGTCGACTGCCGAACCGCGCTGGGAGAGCAGCGCCTCCACCATTTCGGCAAATTCCGCCAGTTTTGGATAGAAAAACCAAACCGTTTTCACGATGCCGCAATCCGGCTCGGCGGCGCGCGCCGTCACAACCGGCAGCACGTTTGCAGGGAAAGAAAACGCAGAACGGCGCTCAAACAGCGTGCGCACATCGCCCGAAGCGGGGTCTGCGTCATCCAGCAGAAGCAGGAAACGCAGCGGCTGCGCCGCAAGCGCAGCGATCAACGCATCCGCATCAAACGGAGTGCCGTGGGGAATGAGCACGATGCGCAGCTCCGGAAGCTCTTCGGCCAGACTCAATGCAAGCGCCGTTTTCCCCGTGCCGGCAGGCCCCGCGAGCAGCACCGGCTCCGCCGTTTCGCCGCGCATGAAGCGAATGGCATGCTCCGTGAGCGCGCTGCGTTCCGGTTCAAGGAAGGGAAGCGCGCAATACCGGCCTGCATGTTGGGAGAAGGGGAGGAGCACATTTTGTTTCACGTGAAACAATCTGTCCTTTAAAAACGGCGCACAGCCATAGGCTGCGAAGAAATTCCAAAGATCATCGCAAAGCGCCCGCCAATCCGGCGTTTCGAGCAGGCGGATATAGACCTCCTCAAGCGCCTCGTCCGAAACAAAGGCGTCGCGAAGTTCCATTTCACCATACTGCCAGGAAAGCCATTCGCTCTCCGGCGGCATGGAGGAAAGAAAGGGCGCAGGCGCTTCGGGTTCCTGCTGCGGCTTTGCGTTCGCCGCCGGAGCGGGGCGAACGCTGCCGCCGGACCACACAGCGGAGGACATCAGGGAGATGTTGTCCTTTGCGTGGCGCGGCTTGAGCTGCAGCTCCCGGTGCCGCTCAGCCGCCATGCGGTACAGGTGCGCGCCTGAGAGCGTTGCAAGCTCGCCAAGGATCGCAAGATCCGCGCGCATTGCAATGCGTTCCGCCTCCTCCATGCGGCCATCCGCCGCCATAACGGCAAAGGCATGCGGGCGTTCGATCACAAGCCAAAGAAGATAATCAAGCCAAAGGTCCCCGCTGACGCGGCGTGCGCCGGAGGAAAGAAGCGATGCCGAAAGCGCATGATAACAGGAAAGCGCACCGAGCGTATCTCCCGCATGAATGGCGGAAGCTGCGGCAAGAAGTCGTGCGAGCGGGGCGCACTCCCGTGCGTCCTGCAGAATTGTTAAGCGCGGAATGAGGCTGGCGATGCGTTCCACGCCTTCAGCGGGGGCGCATTCGCGGAAACTGAACATGGTGGTTCCCTCCTTCGGAGTGTTGGCGTGCTGCGGCGCGCGGTTGGCAATCGCGAAGTGCATGCCGGCATTGTTTCACGTGAAACGTTCCCGTGTGGCTGCAGGAACGTTTCTCCCCGCGATCCAACGATAATGATATTGTCCGTTGTGTGCCGGAAAATGTCAATTGTTATTTGCTTCGTCCCGCAACGGATGATATACTTATTTTGCTTTTGCGCATAGTATGAAAGTGAAGAGCATAGTTTATTGGAAGGGCTTTATTGATGGAAAAGAAGATCATCCTGACAGGCGGCGGTTCCGCCGGCCATGTAACGCCGAACTTGGCGCTTTTGCCGCAGCTGTTGGCGGAAGGCATCGAAGTGCACTACATTGGCACGGCGGACGGCATTGAGCGCACGATCCTTTCGGAGCGTAAGGACGTCACATACCATATCATATCCTCCGGCAAGCTGCGCCGGTACTTTTCCTGGAAGAATTTTACGGACCCGTTCCGCGTAATGCGCGGCCTGTTTCAGGCGCGCCGCGTGATGCGGGAAGTGAAGCCGGCCGCAGTGTTTTCAAAGGGCGGTTTTGTTTCTGTGCCGGTGGTGATCGCGGCGCACGGCAAGCATATCCCCGTTGTGACGCATGAATCGGACTACACGCCGGGCCTTGCAAACAAGATCAATGCAAAGTTCGCGGATAAGATTTGTGTAACGTTTGAGGATACGCTTGCGCATGTGGGTGCAAAGGGCGTGCATACAGGCACGCCGATCCGCCCGGAGCTTTATCAGGGAGACAAGGAGCGCGGCCTGGCGTTCCTGGGTTTCAACGATAAAAAGCCTGTCCTGCTTATCATGGGCGGGAGCCTTGGCGCATCTGTGGTGAACGATGCAGTGCGCGCGGCGCTGCCGAAGCTTTTGATAAGCTACGATATTGTGCATCTTTGCGGGAAGGGCAAGGTGGAGGAACGGCTTAATCAGCCGGGCTACCGCCAGTTTGAATACGTTAATGAGGAGCTGCCGGATGTGCTTGCGGCAACGGATGTCGTGGTTTCGCGTGCGGGCGCGAACGCGGTGTTTGAATTTCTCGCGCTTTCCAAGCCCGCGCTGCTCATCCCTCTGCCGCGCTCCGCGAGTCGGGGGGATCAGATCCTCAATGCAGGATATTTTGCGCGCAAGGGATTTGCGATGGTGCTGGAGCAGGAGTCGCTCACGCCGGAAACGCTGCTTGACGCGGTAAACGACTTGTATGACAGGCGGCTTTCCTTCATTGCTACGATGAGTGCGGAGCCCCTTGCAGACGGAACGGACGAGGTGCTTGCGGTGATCCGCAACGCAATGAAGAAGGAGTAAGGGGAAGGAGAAACCATGCGGGAACTAACGAAAGAGCAGGTTCGGCAGCGCCTTGCCGCACCCAACGGCTCTGAACTGCTGTTTGGGGAGGCGGAGGCCGCATTTGGAGCGGCGTGGGCGCTGTTTGCGGAGGAAGGGAACGCCGCGGCTTGCGCGTTCCTGTGCCGCTGTGCAAAGCGGCAGGCGTATGCGGCGCGCATCGGCGCGCTTTTGGGGGAGGACCGCACGGCGCTGCATGCGGCGCTGCGTTCGGATGCGCCGAAGCTTCGGAAGAATGCGGCGCGCCTTGCGGGCGCGCTTGCTGATGCGCGGGATGTTCCTGCGCTTGTTTCGGCGCTTGCAGCGGAAGGGCAGCGTTTTGTGCGCCCGTCGCTCCTGCTTGCGCTTGGCGCATGCGGCGGGGAAGAAGCGAAGGCAGCCCTTGATGCTTACACCGTTGCCCCGCCTGTGGACGCGGGGGAAGAACGCCATGCGCGGGAGGAAGCCGAGGCGCTTGCTTCTGCAAGAAAAAGCTTCCTGCACCTTTCAAAGCATGCGTTTTCAGGCCTGCCGAAGGCCTATGCGCTGGAACTGCGCACGCCGGACAAGCTGGAGGGTTCACTTGTATATGAGCTTGCGCAGCATGGGATTGCGCCTGCTGCGACAGAGCCGGGCGCGGTTTCGGTAACGGCACAGGATCTTGCGCCGTTGCTTGCGTGCCGCAGCTTCTTTGAACTGCTGTTTCCTGTTGCACGAAAAGCATCCGCCGTGCCGGAACTGATTGCACGGCATGCGGGCGCGTTCCTGCGGGAACTCCTGCCGGCGGCGCATGCGGGAGAGCCGCCGTTTGGTTACCGCATTGAAGTGCGTGGGGAAGACGCAGACCGGGCGGCGCTTGCGAAGGCTGTCGCTGCAAAGCTGGACAGCGGGCTGCTTGTGAATGCACCGGGGAATTATGAAGCGGAACTGCGGATTGAGCTCCGGCGCAATGGAAGCGCGGATGTGTTCGTGAAGCTGTACACGATTCCGGATGACCGTTTTGCCTACCGCGTGGGAGCGCTGCCCGCATCCATCCATCCTGCAACGGCGGCTGCCGTGCTGCGCTATGCGCGGGCATATTTAAGGGAAGGCGCGCGTGTGCTCGACCCTTGCTGCGGCAGTGGGACGCTGCTGATCGAGCGCGGAAAGCTTACGGAAACAGGATCGCTTACAGGTGTGGACATTGCGCATAAGGCAATTGATATCGCGCGCGAAAACGCTGCGGCAGCGGATTCTTCCGCAAAGTTTATCTGCAACGACTGCCTGCGTTTTGAGGCGAAGCGCAAATATGATGAGGTGATCGCCAACCTACCGTTTGGCAACCGTGTGGGTACGCATAAAAACAACGAGCGCCTGTATGCCGCAATGTTGGATAAACTTCCGGAATGGCTCATGCCGGGCGGCGTAGCCCTGCTTTATACGATGGAATTTACGCTGCTCAAAAAACTTGTGCGCGAACGGCCGGGGCTTACACTCATCACCGAAACGCGTACGGAGGCGGGCGGGCTGCTTCCAGGTGTGTTTCTGCTGCGCATTGGGCGGTAAAGCGCAGGTGAAAGAGCTTAATTATCATTGCGATAGAAAATATCTATTAAAATCAAGGAAAATAAAGTTTTATTTACATAAACATTGAAGTTTCTCAATGCTGGATGGTATAATAGTGCCGAATAAATGAAACGATGATTGGGGACGGACATGCCGAAATTCATTACACCAGAGGAGGCGGTAGCGCGTATCCCGCATGGGGCGACGCTCATGGTCGGCGGGTTTATGGGCTGCGGAAACGCGCATACGCTTGTAACTGCGCTTGCGAACAGCGGAAAGGGTGAGTTTACGCTGATCTGCAACGATGGCGCGGTTTTGAACGGGCCGGACGGCAGCGAGTGCTATGGCGTTGCAAAGCTGATCCGCAACCGGCAGGTGAAACGCCTGATCGCAAGCCACGTGGGCCTGAACCCTGAAGTCGGCCAACAAATGAACGAGGGTTCACTTCAGGTGGATCTGATCCCGCAGGGCTCCTTTGCGGAGATGATCCGTGCGGGCGGTGCGGGCCTTGGCGGTGTGCTTACGCCCACGGGCGTTGGGACGCCTGTGGAGGATTCACCGCTTGTGTACTCTGCCGTAGAGCTGGAAGGCAAGCGCTACCTGATGATGCGCCCGCTGCGCGCGGAATTCGCGCTTGTTTCCGGCTATTATATCGACAGAAAAGGGAATATCTGGTACAGAGGTACCACGCGCAATTTCAACCATGTCATGGCGCTTGCGGCGGATACCGTGATTGCCGAGGCGGATTACATCGTAGAATGTGGGCAAATTGCACCGGAAAACGTCGTGACGCCGGGCATTCTTGTGGATTACGTTGTGCAGAAAAGGAGAAGAACGCTATGAACCGGGAGGAAACCAGAGCTTTCATCGCCAGGCGTGCCGCACGTGAACTGCATAACGGCGATGTCGTGAACCTCGGCATCGGAGTACCATCGCTTGTCTCCGCTTATCTGCCGGATGATGTCCGCGTGACGCTCCATGCAGAGGACGGCATTGTGGACGAGGGGCCGTGGCCGGATCCTTCCAATACGGAACCGGGCTATATTATCGACGCCAGCGGCCGGCCAACAAGCGCGCTTCCGGGCGGCTCGTATATCGATTCCTCTCTTTCCTTTGCGCTCATGCGCGGCGGTCACATCGATTGCACCGTACTCGGTGCGCTGCAGGTGGATGCGGAGGGCAACATCGCAAACTGGATCATCCCCGGCAAGCTCGTGCCCGGAATGGGGGGGGCAATGGACCTTGTGATCGGCGCAAAGCGCGTCATCGTCGCTATGGAACACACGGTCAAGGGGGCGCCAAAGATCATGAAGCGCTGCACGCTGCCGCTGACCGCAGTCGGGTGCGTGAACCTGATCATCACAAACATGTGCGTGCTGGAGGTTACGCCGGAAGGCCTGCTTATGACCGAAATCAACCCGGAGTACACCGTGGCCGAGGTGCAGGCCGCAACAGAGGCGGAGCTGATCGTATCGCCGAACTTAAAATCTATGGCATCGTAAGAGCAAAACACAAAAGACCGGAGGGAGAAGGGTTGCAAAGCTTTAGGCAGCTCTTCTCCTTTCTTTTGCTTTCCGTTCATAAACGCTTATGCTGCGGCGTGGAACAGCGTGCACGCAAGGGCGCGTAAACGCGTGGAACGGCTTTGTTTACATACAGACAGGAGTGTTATTAAAAGAACGATATAATTTAAAAAAACGTTATTGAGTTTTCACGTGAACAGATGCTATAATGAAATCCAATCTGCTGGGAGCGAATTTTTGACCCGCAACATACAAAGAAAAGAATATGGAGAAGGACAGTTTATGAAAAGAGTCATTGCCGTGCAGGACGCGGTTGCAATGATCCCGGAAGGTGCAACGATCATGATTGGCGGTTTCATGGGGTGTGGAAATACACATGGGATTCTGGACGCACTTGCGCGTAGCGGGAAAGGCGGTTTCACGGTGATCTGCAACGATGGAGCCATGCTTCAGGGCCCGGATGGAAGCGAATGCTATGGCGTTGCAAAGCTGATTCGCAACCGCCAGGTAAAGCGGTTGATCGCAACGCATGTTGGGCTCAATCCCGAGGTTGCGCAGCAGATGAACGAAGGGACGCTGCAGGTCGATCTTCTGCCCCAGGGTTCCTTTGTGGAGATGATCCGCGCGGGCGGCGCAGGCTTGGGCGGCGTGCTGACGCCGACCGGATTCAGCACGATTGTGGAGGATTCGGAATTCGTTCATTCCGTGGTGGATGTGGATGGAAAATCCTACCTGCTGATGCGCCCGCTGCATGCCGATGTCGCGCTGATTTCCGGCTATGAGGTGGATCACTACGGCAACATTTGGTATAAGGGAACTACGCGCAACTTTAACCAGGTTATGGCGATGGCGGCAGATCTGGTGATTGTGGAAGCGGACAACCTTGTGGAGGCAGGCACGATTAAACCGGAAAACGTGATGACGCCCGGCATCGTTGTGGACTTTATCGTGGATGGAGGAGAAGCGCTGTGAACCGTGAAGAGATCAAACCATTTATCGCAAAGCGTGTGGCAAAGGAACTGCACGATGGCGACGTCGTAAACCTTGGCATCGGCCTGCCCACGATGGTGCCGGCTTTCCTGCCGGAAAACGTGCATGTCACGCTGCATGCGGAAAACGGCATCATCCATGCCGGCGGACATCCCGGTGAGGAAGCCGAACCTGCCTATGTTGTGGATGCGGGCGGAAAGCCTGCTTCCGTTCAGACGGGCGGCGCATTTATTGATTCTTCAGTTTCCTTTTCGCTCATCCGCGGCGGGCATATTGACTGCACGGTGCTCGGCGCGCTGGAGGTGGATGAAAAGGGAAACCTTTCAAACTGGATTATCCCGGGCAAGATCGTACCGGGAATGGGTGGTGCAATGGACCTTGTCATCGGTGCAAAGAAGGTCATCGTTGCCATGGAGCATACCGCCAAAGGGCGCCCGAAAATTTTGAAGCAATGTACGCTTCCATACACTGCGGTAAACTGTGTTGACTTGATTGTCACGGAGATGTGTGTGATCCGGGTCACGGATGGCGGGCTTGTGCTGGAGGAGATTAATCCGGAATTCACCGTGGCCGATGTAACGGCAGCAACCGAAGCGGAGCTGACCGTATCGCCCAACCTGAAGCCGATGGCATAAAAACACAGGCATCATTACGCAGAAGGTATGTTTCACGTGAAACATACCTTCTTTTTTTCGTCCTTTCGTTGTGTTCGCCGCATGCATATATTATAATGGGAACGTGAGACAAGCCGCGCGCCACGCGAATTTTTGGGAATTATGCTGTTTGGACGCGCTTTTTGAGATTTGAACCATCAAAGGAGCAAGCAATGGGCAAAATCATCGCGATTGCAAACCAGAAGGGCGGCGTCGGCAAAACGACGACGACCGTCAACCTTTCCGCCTGCGTAGCAGAGCGGGGAAAACGTGTGCTGTGTATCGACATTGACCCGCAGGGCAATTGCACAAGCGGCGTGGGCGTGGATAAGGAAGCGCCGGAATACAGCGTTTATGATGTGCTGATCAACGGCGTGTCCGCAGGCGAGGCGGCCGTACCTGCGGCGGTGGAAAACCTGTTTGTGATCCCGGCGCGCAAGGAACTTTCGGGCGCTGAAGTGGAGCTTGTGAATACGATGGCGCGTGAAACGGTGCTCAAACGTGCGCTTGCGGGCGTGCGTGGGGAGTACGACTATATTTTCATCGATTGCCCGCCGTCGCTCGGGCTTTTGACGGTGAACGCGCTCACGGCGGCGGACACGCTGCTTGCGCCCATCCAGTGCGAGTATTATGCGCTTGAAGGGCTTTCGGACCTCATGAACACTGTGAAGCTCGTCCGCGCACATCTGAATCCGCGGCTTGACGTGGAAGGCGTGGTGCTCACGATGTTTGATGCGCGCACGAACCTTTCCGAACAGGTGGTGCATGAGGTCAAGAAATTCTTTAAGAACAAGGTATATAACACCATCATCCCGCGCTCGGTGCGCTTGGGGGAAGCGCCGAGCTTCGGCCTGCCGATCAACAAATACGACCCGAAAAGCGTGGGGGCGAAAGCATATGCTGCGCTTGCAGACGAGCTGATCGCAAAGGATGAAGGGAAGGGGAAGGAATAAACAATGGCGATGAAAAAAGGCCTTGGGCGCGGGCTGGATGCGCTCCTTGGGGATTATACGGCAGCGCCGCCGGAAGGCGTGCGGCAGACAGATGTTTATCTGATTGATACCAACGCGGATCAGCCGCGCAAAACGTTTGATGAGGAAAAGCTCAAAGAACTAGCGGACAGCATCGCGCGGCACGGCATGGTGCAGCCGATCATCGTGCGGCAAAACGGCGAACGTTTTGTGATCGTCGCGGGGGAACGCCGCTTCCGCGCGGCGCGCCTTGCAGGGCTTACGCAGGTTCCGGTGATCGTCAAAGCGCTCGACGATGCAGAGGTGATGGAAGTGGCGCTCATTGAAAACCTGCAGCGCGAAAACCTGAACCCCATCGAGGAAGCGGCAGCCATTCGTTTCCTGATGGAACAACACGACCTTACGCAGGAAGAAGTGGCAAAGCGCCTCGCGAAAAGCCGCCCGGCCATTGCAAATTCGCTGCGCCTTTTGAATTTGGACGACGGCGTGCAGGACTATGTGCGTGAGGGCAAGCTTTCCGCAGGCGCGGCGCGGGCGCTCGTTGCCGTGAAGGACGCGCGCAAACAGCGCACGCTTGCGCAGGAAGCTTCCCTGCGCGGCCTTTCGGTGCGCGAGGTGGAGCGCCGCGCACATGCAGCCAACAACGAGGAAGAAATCCGGCGCATGAAGGCCGAGCAAAAGGCGGAGGCCACCCGTGGGTGCAGCTCAAACGATCTTTATGCCGCGCAGGAGCAGCTGCGGGAACGCCTTGGCACGCGGGTTGCCATCAATGGCACGGAAGAACAGGGGAAGCTTGTGATCGAATATTATTCCAAGGATATGCTTGAAGGGCTGTATGAGCTGCTGATGCGCCAGGGCTGAGTTTGGAAATTAAAAAATCTGTTGGAAATATTTACAAATTCGCAACCAATCCGCCTCCGGAATCGTCTATACTGAAGATGGGACATGCACATCACAGAGACGGACGGAGGTATTCCTTTTTATGAAAAAATGGGGGGTCATTTTCATAACGGCATTCCTGCTTGCCGCATTGTTTGGCGCTTGCAAAGGCAGCGGGCAAACGCTTTCCTGCACGGTGACTGAGGTGTATGAAAACGCCGTAATGGTTACCTGTGCGGAGGAAAGCGAGGGCTTTGCGCAAGGAGAAAAAGTTTATGTTTCCTGCGAAACTATGCCCGCGCTCGCGCCTGGGGATGCGATTCGCGTCACATTCAGCGGGCAGGTGATGATTTCCGAACCTGCGCAGATCGTTGCGGAGAAAATCGAGCTGCAATAAATCAAACGCCGTCCTCCGGGAAATGCTCCCGAAAGAGCGACAGGCTTGCGGCGCGGAGCGCGTCTGTATAAGCGTCATAGCGGGCGAGCAGGGCGCTGGCCTCCGGCGTAAGGCGCGCGCCGCCGCCATGCTTGCCGCCGGTGGAGGAATCAAGCAGAGCGAAGCCGAGCGCGGCTTCGCTTTCTTTTGTAATGCGCCAGGCCTTGGAATAGGCCATGCCCATTTCGGCAGCAGCTTTGCGCAGGGAATGCAGCGCGTCCACATGGCGCAGCAGCATTGCAATGCCCGGGCCGAATGCCTTTGTATCGTCCGCGAAAACGCGGATGGCAAGGACGGGGCGGAGCTTCAGGTTTTCCATAACGGCAATCCTTTCGCGGTTCTTTCCTGCATTATAGCATAAAATAGGGGGAATTTGAGGCATTTCCCGGGAAATAAACAGGCCGCCGGAGCCGGATGAAACCCATGAGGGTTTCGCACCTTGCGGCGTTTGCCGCCTGGGAGCAAAGAGAGAGGCAAACGCTGTGAAAACTCAAAAAAGTGGCCGCTGCCACTTTTTCGAATTCGGTCGCCTTTTTGAATCCATTTCGCTTAGTCCACACGCCGGATATCCGCGCCGAGCGCACGCAGCTTTTGCTCAAAGAACTCATAGCCCCGGTCTACGTATTCAATGTTGTGCACCTGGCTTTCGCCTTCTGCCGCGAGCGCCGCAACGATAAGCGCAGCACCCGCGCGCAAATCCGTTGCAAACAACGGCGCGCCGGAAAGCTGCTCTACGCCTTCGATCATGGCCGTGCGTGCGTTGAGCGTAATGGTTGCGCCCATGCGCTGCAATTCCGCCACATGGTTAAAACGATCCTCAAAGATGTTTTCCACAATGAAGCTGTTGCCCTGCGCCGTGGAAAGATACGCCATCATGGGCTGCTGGAGGTCCGTTGGAAATCCGGGATACGGCAGGGTCTTGATGTTCACTGCCCGCGCCCTTCCCGTGCTGCTCACGCGGATGAAAAATTCCCGGCCGTCATCCCCTTCGATGACCTGCGCGCCGCTTTCCATCAGCTTCGCGGAAATGGCCTCAAGGTGCGTGGGAATCACGTTGTTGATCACAACGTCCCCATGGGTTGCAGCGGCAGCGATCATGAAGGTGCCGGCTTCGATTTGGTCCGGAATGATGGCATAGGTGCAGCCGTGCAGCTTTCTGCCGCCGTTGACGCGGATCACATCCGTGCCCGCGCCCTTAACGGATGCGCCCATCATGTTGAGGAAGTTTGCAACATCCACAACATGTGGCTCCTTTGCAGCGTTGGAGATGATCGTTTGCCCTTCTGCGCCGACTGCCGCGAGCATAATGTTGATCGTCGCGCCAACGCTGACCACATCAAGGTAAATTTCCGCTCCGGTAAGCTTTTGGGCATGTGCCTTCACGATGCCGCGCTCAATGACCACCTTCGCGCCGAGCGCGCGCATGCCTTTAATGTGTTGGTCAATGGGCCTTTGGCCGATGGAACAGCCCCCCGGCAGCGCGATTTCCGCATGGCCATAGCGGCCGAGCATCGCCCCAAGAAGATAATACGAAGCGCGCAGGCGGCTCACCATATCAAACGTGACCGCATGCGTGTTAATTTTTTTGGGGTCAATCCGCATCGCGCCATCCGGCGTAAACTCCACATCCGCGCCCATATGCTGGAGGATCTGCTCCAGGATCCGTACATCCTCGATCTGCGGCAGGTTCTCCACAAGGCAGCTTTCTCCCGCCAGAATAACCGCGGGGATGATCGCTACCGCAGCGTTTTTCGCACCGCTGATGGTCACGCTGCCTTCCAGCCGGTGCCCGCCGTTTATCACATAATGCGCCATAGGTTCTCCTTCATGTTGTTTTGCCGGGCGTCTCAGTGCTTGCAGCCGGCGCAGCTCGCACAGCTTCCGCTGCAGCCGCCCTGCCCTGCACGCACGCACTTGCCCTCATAGGCACGCTCGGTTTCGCCGCCGCATTCCGGACATTTTACTTTGTTCAGCGCGGCAGGGGAGACCAACTCATCAAACACCTTGCCGCAGGCTTTGCAGCGGAATTTCAAAAGCGCCATGCTTTCACCCTCTTTTCCGTATAGATATCAGTGCCAAACTTTATTGTATCATCCCACGCGCGTTACGGCAAGCGGCGCGCATCTGCGTCAATCAAGGTAATAACGGGGATTATAGGCAATTCCGTCGATCCGAAGCTCGAAGTGCAGGTGCGGCTCCTTGCAGTTGCCGCTGCTGCCGAGCGTGCCGATGGCATCCCCCGCTGAAACGGCATTCCCAATCGCAACAGAGGCCGAAGCAAGGTGCGCATAGCGCGTCACAAATCCGTCCCCATGGTCGATCTCCACCATGAGGCCGTATCCGCCGCGTTCGATCGCGCTCACAACCGTGCCGGCGCAGGCGGCATATACCGCATCGCCTTCCGCACCGCTGTAATCGAGGCCAAGGTGGAGCACACCCGCGCGCTGGCCGTAGTTGGATTCAATGCGGCCGCGCTCCGTCGGGTGCCGGAATGTGAGCGCGCCGGCATCCTTCCCGCGCCCGCCTTCCCGTTTCCCGGGTTCCGCATCCGCCTCCACTTTTTGCGTGCCCTCGCGCACGCGCGCATCCACAGCCTCGCGCGCCGTAACCGTTACGGTTTCCGGCTTTCCCTGTTCCGTGCCGTTTAAGAAGGTGCGCGTGGTGACGGTGTGCGTTTCACCGTTCATTCCATACCGCACGATAATCCGCGTTCCTGCAAGGAGCGTTTCGTCCTTTTCGGATACGCTTTCATGCGGAGTATGGGACACAATTTCCTCCGTAAGTGTGGAATGTATGGCAAGCGGTGTATCCGGGCCCGTCAGCAGTGCAAAAAGGGCGTCCATGGTAATGTCCTCCGCCTCCGGATACATGGCTGCGGACGCAAAGGTGATCTCATTTTCCACGGTGGTTTCCAGTGTGCCGCCGCCCAGAATCTGCAGCTCAAACCAGGCGAGCGCCTCGCGCTCGGCCGACTCAGCGGCTTCCCGGCTTGCAAGCACGCCAAGCGGCACGCCATCCACCACGAAGGCCGTGCGCTCATAATCCGCTGCATCCGGCGTTTGCGCGGGCAAATCGGCCGGCGCTTCCGTTTCAGCCGGGGTGGGCGAGGGGGAGGGTTCCGGCGTTTCCTGCCGCGCCATGGCCTCCGTCATGCGCGCGGGCAGCAAGGGAACGTTGCGCGCGCCGTAAGCGGCGGCGCTTGCGCCGCCGAGCAGCAGCGCAAGCGCAAGCAACGCATACCCCAGCGGGCTCATGCGTTTTTTGTGCTCCCGTTCCGGGGATTCTCCGTATTCAAATGCATCCTGTTCGGCATCATGCTTTTTCATGCCGACATTATACCAAAACATTCGCCACGGCGCAAACCGCGCACAATCTGTTCACAAAAAGATCAGCCGCCCGGAGAGGACCGGGCGGCTGATCTGAAGAGGATGTTACCAAAAAGTTTCGCGCGCGGGAGTTATGCGCGCTTTCTGTTCATGGCTTTTGCAATGCGCACCACGCCGGGTACGCAGGCGACAATCACACACAGGACGGTCTCAACACCGATGGTGCCGCCGTTATACCCAAGGGAATAGAGCAGTGCGCTTTCGTAGCCCGCTTCCGCGGCGGAATCCGCGAAAAACACTACGCCGGAAATCACCGAGCAGGCATAGCGCGCAAGGCCCGCAACGCCCACGCCAAGCGGCAGGCACTTCGGGAACAGGGAAGAAAGACCATAGCAGGTGAAGGCGATGAAGTAATCCAGCACGAACTGCACGGGATGCACAATCCAGGCGCCCTGGATGATCTGCAAAAGGCTGTATGCAAATGCGGCGGTGAAGCCATAGGCCGGGCCGAACGCCCATGCGTACATGGCGATGGGCAGCATGGAGCAGAGGGTCAGCGAGCCGCCCATGGGCATGGAGAACAGCTTGATGTAGCTGAGCACGAACGAAAGGCTGATGCAGAGCGCGCCGTACACAAGCGCACGGGTGTCAACGCGCTTGCCGGGGGCTTCTTCCGCGCTGCGCTTGCGCAGGCAAACGAGCAGCACGATGAGCGCTGCGGCCACGACCGCTGCGGCGATGAGCATAACGAGTTCCTTGCCTTCAAGGCCGGCAAGCTTTTCCCACAACACGAATTCCATTTTTTTGAGACTCCTTCTTGCAACTGGGATACCGAAACTAAAAAATCCCCGCAAAAAATTTTGCGGAGACAGGCGGGACGGAATCCCATCCCTTATATCATCCGCTTCCCTACGCCAGTATTATCCGGACAGGTTCCAAGGGCCTCTCTCAGCCGGCGCAAACACGCCAGCACCCCCAGCGGGTATTCCTTTATTCGGTTCGGATGCATTGTATCACTCTGCAAGGCGGGTGTCAAGAGCAAGTGTCGCCTGAAAATTCCCTGTACTCCGCATGTTTTTATTGCAATGCTGCATTGGATAGATGTATAATAGATCGGTTATTGATGAAATAATATTTTTATTTTACGATATGGAGAACTTGGGTATGGCAAACGAAAACATTCGCAACATTGCAATCATCGCGCATGTTGATCACGGCAAGACCACGCTTGTGGATTGCCTGCTCCGCCAAAGCGGCGTGTTCCGCGCGAACGAGCAGGTGCAGGAGCGCGTGATGGATTCGGGCGATTTGGAACGCGAGCGCGGCATCACCATCCTTTCCAAGAACACGGCCGTCAACTATAAGGGCTGCCGCATCAACATTGTGGACACACCGGGTCACGCGGACTTCGGCGGCGAGGTGGAGCGCATCCTGCAAATGGTGGACGGCGTGCTCCTGCTTGTGGATGCGTTTGAGGGCTGCATGCCGCAGACGCGCTTTGTGCTGCGCAAGGCGCTTGCGCTGCACAAGACGCCGATTGTGGTGGTCAACAAGGTGGACAGGCCCGGCGCAAGGCCGCTTGAAGTGGTGGACGAAACGCTGGAGCTTTTTATCGAACTTGGCGCCACGGCGGAGCAGCTTGATTTTCCCGTGGTGTATGCCTCCGCGCGCGACGGCTATGCCGGGCTTGCGCCCGATGCGCTCGGTTCGGACATGCAGCCGCTGTTCGACACCATCGTATCCACCATTCCCGCGCCGGATTGCGATGTAAACGCGCCACTGCAAATCCTCTTTTCCACCATTGATTATGACGATTACGTGGGCCGCATCGGCGTTGGGCGCATCGAGCGCGGTACCGCGCGGCGCAACCAGATCGTGACGCTTTGCGGCGGACAGGAAAACAAAACGCGCGAGGTCAAGCTTTCCCGCCTTTACCGCTTTGAAGGCCTGAAGCGCGTTGAAATCGAGGAAGCCTCCGCAGGCGAGCTCGTGGCCGTTGCGGGTGTAACGGGCCTTTCCATCGGCGAGACGGCCTGTGACCCGGCCTGCATTGAACCGCTGCCGTTTGTACACATTGACGAGCCGACCATCTCTATGATGTTCCTCGTAAACGACAGCCCGTTCGCCGGCAAGGAAGGGAAATATGTCACTTCCCGCAATTTGCGCGACCGGCTGTTCAAGGAAGTTGAAACCAACGTTTCCATGCGCGTGGAGGAGACCGATTCCACGGATATGTTCAAAGTGAGCGGCCGCGGCGAGCTGCACCTTTCCATCCTCATCGAGACCATGCGCCGCCAGGAATACGAATTCGCCGTTTCCCGCCCGAAGGTCATCTTCAAGCGCGATGAGGCGGGCACGCTGCTTGAACCGATCGAGGAGCTGACGATCGATGTGCCGCAGGAATATGTCGGTTCCGTAATGGAAAAGCTCGGCTCCCGCAAGGCGGAGCTGCAGGATATGATCACCGAAACCGAAGGCAGCGTCCGCTTGCTGTTCCTCATCCCTGCCCGCGGGCTCATGGGTTACCGCAGCGAACTTTTGACGGACACCCGCGGCAACGGTGTGATGAGCCACATTTTCCACGGGTATGAGCCTTACAAGGGAGACATTGAGGAGCGCGAGCATGGTTCCATCATCAACCATGAAACGGGCGAATCCACCGGCTACGGCCTGTTCAATGCCCAGGAGCGCGGCAGGATGTTCATCGGCCCCGGCGTTCCGGTATATGAAGGGCAGATCATCGGCGAAAGTGCGCGCAACGAGGATCTCGTGGTTGCCGCAACGAAGAAAAAGCATGTCACAAACATGCGCGCCGCCGGTTCCGACGAGGCGCTGCGCCTTACGCCGCCAACCATTCTTTCCCTTGAGCAGTGCCTTGAATTCATCGCGGAGGACGAGCTTGTTGAAGTGACGCCCAAGAGCATCCGCATGCGCAAGAAGATTCTTTCCAAGGAACAGCGCATGAAGAAGGCGGCGCGGGACGCGGAAAAATAATCGGTTTAAATTCAAAATCGAGCAGAAAACAGGACGATTCGGGCGCGCCGCAGGGCGCGCCTTTGCCTTTAAAAAGAATTGCCGCATCCCCGACGGGGGATCAAGCCCTTGTTTGTGCCAGCATCCAATCGAGCAGCCCGAACTCCGGCGCAGCATACACCCAGCGGATTTCATGCCCTTCACCGGGCAGCAGGAAAACGCGGCTGTCACCGCCTGCTTCGTTGATGATGCGGTTGGCTTCAAGAACGCTGAACCCCATGCCGGTATCGTTTTCGCCATGGAAAATGCGCACAGGCTGCCCGGTGAGCGCGGCACAGCGCTCCGGGTCTACCGCCCCGCACACGGGAACCAGGCAGGAAAACGCGGAAGGATACGCGATGCCGAGCGAAAATGTGCCCATTCCGCCAAGGCTTGCGCCCGTGAGCGCGATGCGCGCCGGGTCGATTCTTTCCGCTGCGGTTATGGCCTTAACCAGCTCCATCACGCGTGCAGCCTGCTCCGCCCAGTTGCTGCCTGCCGGGCATTGGGGCGCGAGCAGCGCGGCGTTTTTCAAATGGATGCGGCCCGATTCCAGATATTGCGGCAGGGACTCGATCTCAAGCAGGCGCGCCGGGTTCGCGCCGCAGCCGTCCGTACCGTGCAGATAAACAAGCATCGGCAGAGGCTCCTGCGCCTGCCCGCCGGGTCCATAAAACAAATAGCCGAGCCGGTTCCCGTCTGCGGGAAGTTCCTGCTTTTTCATGCTGTCCCTCCGAAGTGCCTTTTTTTCATGATACCGCAGGCGGCGCAATTTTGGAAGGGCAATTGACATTCGGCCTGCTTGCGCTCACAATGAAGATAACAATTCTTGCTGGAGGAAACGCTGATGCAGATCCCTTCCCTTCGCCGGATGATCGGCCAAATGCTTCTTGCGGGTTTTCCGGGCGCCGCTATGCCGGATGCACAGGCACTGCGCCTCATGGAAGAATATTCCGTGGGAAATTTCATCCTGTTTGCGCGCAATATCGGCTCTGCTGTGGAAACGGCACGGCTTTGCGGTGCGCTTTCGGAGGCGGTTTACGCAAAAACCGGCTTCGCGCCGTTCCTTGCGGTGGATCAGGAGGGCGGCGCCGTGCTGCGCGCGCATGAAAGGTCGCTTGCCTTCCCCGGCGCAATGGCGCTTGCGGCGGCCACCCATGCCGCTGCGGGAGGCGATGTTTCCCCCATCCGGGAAGTAGGGCGGCGTGCAGGCAGCGCGCTGCGCGCTCTTGGCATGAACGTGGACTTTGCACCGGTGCTCGATGTGAACAGCGAGCCGCAAAACCCCGTCATTGGCGTGCGCGCCTATGGTGATTCGCCCGGGACGGTCACCGCCTGCGGCCTTGCAATGGCGGAAGGCCTGCGCACAGGGGGCGTGCTTCCCGTGTTCAAGCACTTCCCCGGGCACGGGAATGTTTCGGTTGATTCCCACATTGGCCTGCCCGTAAACGATGCGCCCCGCGCCGCGCTGGAGCGAACCGAATGGGCGCCCTTCTCCGCGGGCGTTTCGCGCTTTGGCATGGATGCGGGCGTAATGACGGCACACCTTGTCTGCCGCGCGCTTGAGGGCGGGAAGGACGTGCCGGGCACGCTCTCGCCGCGCGCCGTCACCGGCCTGCTCCGGCAAACCTTCGGCTTTTCCGGGCTGGTGTTTACAGATTGCATGGAAATGGGCGCGCTCACCGCGCTCTATGACCCGGGTGAGGCGGCCGTCCGCGCTGTGGAAGCCGGGTGCGATGTGCTCACCATCTCCCATACGTTTGAAGCCGTTGCCCATGCTGCGGATGCGCTTCAGAGCGCCGTGGAAAGCGGGCGCATCCCAGAGGCGCGCATCGAAGCTTCCTTCCGGCGCATTCTTGCGGTGAAAGAGCGGCTGGGGCTGCTCGGGCGGCAGCAAACGAATCCCGCGGCGGCAGAAGCGGCTGCATCGGATGCAGAAGCCGCAGGGTTTCATGCGGAACTTGCCGGGAAAAGCATCACACTGCTGTCCGGCGCGGTCGACCCGGTGCTGGCGGGGCTGAAAGCGCAGGTGCGCATTCTTGCGCCCGAAGCATATGCGCAAACGGGCGCGGAGCTGGACGCACCGCGCGTGAACCTTGCTGGGATGGCGGCCGCACGCTTCGGATGGCATGCACAAACCGTTTCTGAAGCGGCGTATGCGCCAGCCCCCGGGAGCTTTGCGGCAAACGTCCTTTGCCTCAGAAATGCGCGCTTTTCCGCATGGCAGCAGGCGCTTTTGCGCCGGCTTGAGGATGCATCCGTTCCGCTCGTCGTGGTTCTGCTCGGCGGCCCGTATGATCTGCAGCTCGTTCGCCGCGCGGATGCGGTGATCGCAGCATATGAATACACCCGCCTTTCGGCGGGCGCAGTGCTTGCAGCGCTGGAAACGGGCGCGTTCCCCGGGGAATGCCCGGTAAGGGTCCCGGAGCGCCCGGCGCTTTAAGGCTCCTCCTGCCCGAACAGCTTCCTTTGCAGCGCACGCGCTGTGGGGGAGGCCGCGATGCCGCCGCGTGCGGTCTCGCGCAGATCGGGGTTCATCGCGCGGCCAACGCTCTTCATTGCCGCGACGACCTCGTCAAACGGGATGAGGCTTTCCACGCCGGAAAGGGCGAGGTCGGCGGAGAGCACGGCGTTCGCCGCGCCGATCGCGTTTCGCTTGATGCAGGGGCATTCCACAAGCCCCGCCACCGGATCGCATACAAGGCCCATTACGTTCTTAAGCGCGATTGCCGCCGCATGCAGCGCCTGCGCAGGGCTGCCGCCGGAAAGCTCCACAAGCGCCGCGGCCGCCATGGCTGCGCCGGTGCCCGTTTCCGCCTGGCAACCGCCCTCCGCGCCGCTGATGCTCGCGCCGCAGGCGATGAGCATGCCGACTGCGCCCGCCGTAAGAAGCCCTGCGCAAAGCGCGGCATCGCTCCACCCGCGCGATTCCGCCGCGGTGAGCAGCACGCCCGGAAGGATGCCGCTTGCGCCCGCCGTCGGTGCGGCAACGATGCGGCCCATGGATGCGTTTACTTCCACAACAGCCATGCTTGCTGCGACAGCGTGCGCCATGGGTTCGCCCATCAACGCGCGTTTTGCATAGCCGAACAGGCGCTCCGCATCGCCGCCCGTCAGGCCGCTTACGGAAGTTTGCTTTTCCGAAAGGCCGCGCTCCACGGAAGCGCGCATGGTGGAAAGCGTTTCCCCGAGCTCCTGAAATACTGCCTCATGGGAAACGTCCGAAAGCGCGGTTTCGCGTCGGAGCATGATTTCGCTGATCGGGAGCGATTCCGCGCTGCAAAGCGCAAGCAGCTCCGTCCCCTTATGAAACAAATACGCCTTGTTTGCCGCCGTCATATCGTAAATACCTCCGTTGTCTGCTGGCACCATTCCAGGATCAGATCCCGCGTGCGCTCCTGCACGGGCGTATCCGTTTCGATCACCATGCAGGCGTCCGCTCTGCGCGCCTGGCGGAACACGCGCATGAACGCCACGTTGATCCGTTCCCGCGCAAGGATGCTCGTTACATCGTTGATCACGCCCGGAACGTCCGTATGGCGGACGATCAGCGTCGGATATTCGCCGGAAAGCTCAACTTCCATGCCGTTGATCTCTGTGATGCGGATGTTCCCTCCGCCGATGGACGCGCCCACGATCTCCGTTACCTTGCCGGCGGCACTCGTGATGCGGATGCGCGCGGTGTTCGGATGCTCCGGCTCCTCGTCGCTGTAATGGATGTCCACGGAAACGCCTGCCTCCTGGGCAAGCAGCAGGGAATAGCGCAGCCGCGCATCGTCCGGCGCAAGGCCGAGGATGCCTGCAACAAGCGCTTTGTCTGTGCCGTGGCCGCGCCCGGTCGTTGCAAACGAGCCATACAGCGTAAGCTCGGCCGCTTTCACGTCCCCGCGTGCAATCTTCCAGGCCATGCGGCCAAGCTTTGCCGCGCCCGCCGTGTGCGAGCTGGAAGGGCCGACCATCCGCGGGCCGATGATGTCAAACAAGCTGAAGTTCTGCATAAATGCACCTCTTGGTTTATTGTGTCCGTTTTTCCGCAACCGCAAAAGGCTCCTTTTTGAAAGGAGCTGTCGCCGCAGGCGACTGAGGATTGTCTTATTGCCGCAAAGGCCACGGGTACTGCCCAAAATTCGCAATGGTCGCGCTGATGCGGCAATCCCCCGTCAGCGGCTGCGCCGCTGCCACCCCCTTTTTTAAAGGGGGCTTTTGGGAAGCTGTAAGCAAAAGGCTCCTTTTTGAAAGGAGCTGTCGCCGCAGGCGACTGAGGATTGTCTTATTGGCGCAAAGGCTGCGGTTTGCGGCAATCCCCCGTAAAGGCCACGGGTACTGCCCACAATTCGCAATGGTCACGCTGATACGGCAATCCCCCGTCAGCGGCTGCGCCGCTGCCACCCCCTTTTTTAAAGGGGGCTTTTGGGAAGCTGTAACCAAAAGGCTCCTTTTTGAAAGGAGCTGTCGCCGCAGGCGACTGAGGATTGTCTTATTGCCGCAAAGGCTGCGGTGTGCCCTCAGGGCTCAGCCCTGCTGAACGTTTTCCCCTCAAGCCGCGCAAGGCTGCTTCCTTCCGGGAAATGCAGTTCGAGCCGCACCGCAGTGAGCGCAAGCTCCGCTGCGCGCATCGAGCGGTTCCAGGCGCGGTCGCCATAATGGTCATCCCCGAGAAGCGGATGGCCGAGATGCGCCATATGAGCGCGGATCTGGTGTGTGCGGCCGGTCAGAAGTTCGATCTCGCATTCCGCACTTTCGCCGTTTTCCGAAAGCACGCGGTAACGCGTCAGAACCTCCTTTGCGCCGGGGCGCGGCGCATCAAAAAGCTCCACATGCGCGCGCGCTGCGTCCTTCATGAGCCATGCGCGCGCCGTGGCTTCCTGCGGGGCGGGAACGCCGCGCACGGTGCAGCGGTAAAACTTGCGGATGGCGCGCATGCGGATGGCCTCGGAAAGCGCCGCTTCGGCCGCGGCACTGCGCGCAAACATCACCAGCCCTGCCGTTGCCACATCCAGCCGGTGCACGGGGCGCACATCTCCGTAAAGGGCACGGAGGCGGTCCTCCAGCGTATCGCCGCCGCCGTCTGCGCGGGCAACCGCCATGCCGCGCGGTTTGTCCGCAACGAGCACGTCCGCATCTTCATAAACCACGCGCACCCCTCCGGCAAGCCCCGCAAGCGCGGAGGCAAACGGCGCCCATGCGCCGCCGTGCGGCAGGCAGGTGAAGGTCATGGCTTCCTTTTTTGTCGGGTGTTCCAGCGTGAGGGAATAGGCCCAAAGCGCGATCTGCTGGCCGGGCTTTGCCAAAGCGTTATAGCGCTGATCGCCCCAGATGGGCGTTTTGTTCCCGGCCATCTGTACGCGGATCTGGTGGTGCCGCCCTGTGTAAAGGCTGATGTCGAGCAGGGAAAGCCCGCCTGCCTGCGCGGCAAGGCGGAAGGAAAGGGAGGCGGGCTTTGCGCCGGGCGCATTGGGAGGGGTGAGGCGTGCATCGCCCGTTTTTTCATCCCGGAGGAGCCAGCCTTCCAGTTTGGCTTCCTGCTGCGGTTCGCCTGTAACGAGCGCACAATAGCGCTTCTGAACGCCCCGGTGACCCGCAAATGCAGCGCAAAGGCGCGCCGCGGCCTTGGATGTGCGCGCAAACGCCAGCACGCCGCCAACGGGTCGATCCAGCCTGTGGACGAGGCCGAGGTAAACCTCGCCGGGCTTGCCGTATTTTTCTTTGACGTATGCCTTTGCAAGCGTGAGAAGATCCACATCCCCGGAGGAATCGGCCTGCACGGGGATGTTTACGGGCTTTTCCACCACAAGCAGGTGGTTGTCCTCATATAAAACGTTCAAATTCATCTCTTGCGATAAGGGGGTCAAATTTCCCATCTTCCGCTCGCACCGCAGGGGAGAACGAGCCCGCCGCGCGCGATGGGAAGGCCGACTTCATCCGCCTCAATCCGGCCGCCGCGGCCATGGAGCGCCACCTTGAGGACGCTTGCAAGCACGCTTGGCGCAAGGCCGGTCGTATAGGAATTGATGAGGAAGAAACGCGCCTCGGGGGAGAGCAGCTTCACGCATTCGGCCACGAGCGGATAAAGGTCGTTTTCGATCTTCCACATTTCGCCGGAAGGCCCCCGGCCATAGCTGGGCGGATCCATCAGGATGCCGTCATACAGCCTGCCGCGCCGCTGCTCGCGCAGCACGAATTTCATTGCGTCATCCACGATGAAACGCACGGGCGCGTCCGCAAGGCCGGAGGCGGAAAGGTTGTCCTTTGCCCAAGCGACCATGCCCTTTGCCGCATCCACGTGCACGGCTTCCGCGCCTGCTGCGGCAAGCGCGCACGTTGCGCCGCCGGTGTAGGCAAACAGGTTCAGCGCGCGGAACGGCCGCTCCTTTGGGAAATTTGCGCGGCGCACGATGCCCTGCATCCAATCCCAGTTCACAGCCTGCTCCGGGAACAGCCCGGTGTGCTTGAAGCCCGTAGGGCGCACGATGAACGAAAGCGCGCCATAGCGGATCGTCCAGCTTTCCGGCAGCCTGCGCGCGTATTCCCAGTGCCCGCCGCCGGAGGAGGAGCGCAGATAATGCGCGTCCACGCCGGGCGCGTCCACGCCGGGCGCATCCTTTCCCATCGGCCACACGGCCTGCGGGTCGGGCCGAAGGAGCGTTACGCTGCCCCAGCGTTCAAGCTTATTGCCGCCGCCTGCATCCAGCACGGCGAAATCCTTCCATTGGTCGGCAAGATACATGGATTATTCTCCTTTGCGTACGATTTCATTGCCCATTGTCATGTTCCGGGCATCATGCTGAGCAGGAAGTTGGAACGGTAAAAGAAGTGGGCGAAAAAGGATTCGCGCACAAGGTCCGTCACAAACTGCAGCTTGCCCGCAAGGAACACAAGGCCGATGGGGAGCAGCATGAACAGAAGGAACAGCGCAAGGATGCCGCGCACGAGCCCAAGCCCGCCGCCGAGCACGCCATCACCCGCGCGCAGCTGCGGCAGCTTCCATGCATAATCCACGCCGCCCATGATGAACGCGAGGATGATGCGTACAACCGCAAACACCAGCAGGAACACCAGAATGTTGATAAACACGCATACGATGGTCTGGTTAAAATAATCGCCAAGGGTTGTTACGCCTTCCGCGGCGAACGCTTCACTTGCAATGTTTTCCAAAATGCGTTTGCCCATGGGGTAGGGGACGTCCGCGTTTGCCACGATTGTGTTGATCTCCGTTGTGGAAAGCGAGGAGACTGCCGCGCGTGCAAGCTCGGCGTCCTTGATGTATTCGCTGCCCTCGGTGTAATACAGCATCATGTTGAACAGCGTTTCGCTGTTTTTCACGGCGGAAGCGCCGAATGGGATGCAGATGATCCCGATAAGCCAGGATACGATATAGCAGCCGATGGAAAGCAGCGTGGAAAGAAAGCCTTTATACACGCCGCTGAGCAAAAATGCGGCGAATATGGCAAGGATTGCATAATCCAGCAGGTTCAAGGGATTCCTCCTTTCTTTGGTCGGGGAGAAGAACGCTTACGCTCAGCGGAGCGTCATCATGCGCATCTCCGGCCCCCGGCGGAACAGGATGCGCGAGTCGGAAAGCTTGACCGCCTCATCGCACGGAACTTCAAGCTCCGTTGTGCTTTGCAGCATGCCGCTTGCGTTGTAGGTGTAAACCGTTTTGTTTGCAACGGCCATGAAACGCCCGCCGATGACGAAACAGGAATGTGTCCCTTCCGGCAGGTTCACCGTGCGCGTGAGCGCATCTGCAAGCTCCGCATCTGCGCAGCTTATCAGCTGGACGGTTGCCGGGTTTTCCGCAGCACGGGAGGCAAACAGGAACAGCGGCTTCGTGCCGCCGGCGGTGAAGTCCAGCGGGCGGTAGCCGTAAACGAGCAGGCGGTACGCCTCGGAAGTAATTTCTTTATCATAGCGCAGCAGGTGGTTGGTGCCCGCAACAAAGATGCTGCCTGCGGTAAAATAAACATCCTCCACCAGCTGGGACTGCAGCGTGATTACGCCGGACATGGACGCACCCGCATCGCCATAGGTATAGGTCGTGATGGTGGAAACCGGGATGGAGCCCGAGGTGGCAAGGGCAAGCGTCCAGAGCACATCGCTGCCACCCGCCGTGCCGAAGCCGCAGTCCGCAAGGAGCGCGGAGCCGGATTCAATGGAATCCACAAGCGTGCCGGAAGCATCGTAAACGAGTACGGTTACCGATTCGTCCGAACCCTGCCGCATCACGGCGATGTGCCGCTTCCCGCAGGAAACGGAGAGCACCTGGCCGCCTGCGTCGATCATTTCGGAAGCGCCCACAATGTGCACCGCAGCGCCGCCATAAACGGCGGTGATGGAATCCGAGGAAACGAGCGTTACGTCCGTGGAACTCAGCTGTAAGGAGGAAGCCTTCTCCGGGTCGTTCAGGTCATAATAGCACAGCTTGTCGCCGGAGATGTAATAAAAGCCGCTGCCTGTAAACGTCCACTGGTCGTCCGCCGTGAAGGGAAGCTCTGCAAGCGTGCCGAAAGCTCCGCGCTCCCGCACAAGCAGGAACACGCCCACGGCGGCTGCCGCCACAAGTGCGAGCGCAAGCAGGAGGAGGAGCAGCCGCTTTGCGGTGTACCCTTTATTCTTCGCAACGAGTTTCCGTCTTTTACGCATGGGAACGCCTTTCTTACTGCACAGGACCCGCGGGGGTGGGTGCAAGGATCGTCAACGCGCCGGGCAGCGCTTCAAACGTGACGGGCGTGGCGGAGCCAAGCTCGCCATCCAGGTTGAGCGTAAGCCCTGCTTCGGCAGCCGCAGTCACGCGGCGGGCCTTAAAGTACACAATGTGCTTTGAACCAAGGTGCTCGCCCTTGATGTAGCGGGGCAGGAGCTGGAGAAACGCAATGCGGCCGATGCCCTTGAGGATGCAGATGTCCAGCAGCCCGTCCGCAGGGTCCGAAAGCGGCGCAAGGTGCATGCCGCCGGCAAACTGTGTGCCGTTGCATGCGGAAAACAGCAGCGCTGTGGTGTCAAAGCATTCGCCCTCCTCAGGCTCTACGCGCACCGGGATGGGCCGAAGGTGCAGAAGCGACTGCATCACGCCGAGCATATAGGGAAGCATGCCGTTAAAGCGTTTTTTGTATTTTTCCGTGTAACGCACCACGTCCACATCGAACCCAAAGCCGGAAACGTTCACAAAAAACGCATCGTTCGCCCGTGCGGCATCCACGCGCCGGGGCGCAGCGGAAAGCAGCGCCGCAACCGCGCCCGCAGTATCCTGCGGGATCTGGAGCGCCTGGGAGAAATCGTTGCCCGTGCCGAACGGAAGGATACCCATCGCTGCCTCTGTGCCCGCAAGCACGGAGGCCACCTCGTTTACGGTGCCGTCGCCGCCCACGGCCACGATGCAGCGTTCCCCTGCCGCAAGCGCCGCGCGGGCGAGCTCCTTTGCATGCGCATGGTACTGGGTGGAGACAAACGCATAGCAGGCGCCTGCAGCCTCAAGCAGCGCGCGTGCCTGCTCGAACTCACGCTTTCCGCGGCCCGAGCCCGAAATGGGGTTTACGATGAAATAATACCGCTCCTGCATTGTTATTCTCCATCGGGCACAAGCATGGGAATCGCGCCCGGAAGCAGGCGGAAAGAGGCGGGTGTTGCCGAGCCAAGCTCGCCGTCCATGTTTAGAATGCAGGGTTCCTCGCATTCAACAGAAAGCTCCGCCGTGCGGAAATGGTGCACAACAGGGTTTCCCATATGCTTGCCCTTGATAAAGCAGGGCAGCAGGGAAATGAAGCGGAGCAAACTCAGGTTTTTGATGACGAGCACGTCGAACAGGCCGTCATAAAGATCCGCCGACGGCACGGCATGCATGCCGCCGCCAAAATACTGGCCGTTGCCGACCGTTACGAGCACGCCGGTGAAGGATTCCGAAACACCGTCGTGCGTCACGGTGAGGTGCAGCCGCCGAAGGTGGGAAAGCGTGCGCACGATGCCGAGCAAATAGGGGAGCATGCCGTTGTATTTTTCTTTATACCGTTCCGTGTTCACAAGCACGTCAACATCAAAGCCAAAGCCGGAAACGTTCAGGAAAAAGCGGTCGTTCGCCATTCCGGCGTCCATCCGCCGCGTGCGCCCGGCAAGGAGTGTGTCCACAGCGGCCTCGGGATCTTCCGGAAAGCCCGCAACGCGCGCAAGGTCGTTGCCCGTGCCAAAGGGCAAAACGCCCATCACGACGCCCGTGTTTACCAGCACGGAGGCGACTTCGTTCACTGTGCCATCCCCGCCGACGGCGATGATGCAGCGTTCGCCCGCTTCGACCGCCGCGCGCGCAAGCGCAACGGCATGGCCGGGATGCTCGCTGTAAACGGCTTCATAGGCCGCGCCGCGTTCGCGCAGCAGCGCTTCCACGCGCGCAAAATCGCGCCGGCCGCGGCCCGAACCGGAAATAGGGTTTACAATAAAATATAACTTGTCCATACTCCTCCAGGAATCCCGCATGCGCGCACGCAGGAGCAAACAAAATCATCCACTTTCAATAATAATCCAAATGCCGGAAAAAGTACAGACACGGCTTGTAAATTTCCTGTGACCGCACCGTGGGAAGGCTGTGCGCCGGGTTGCTTCACGGCGAAAAAAAAGGTATAATCAGGATGCCCGCACCAGCGGGAATTTGCTGCGGCAAGGTAAGGAGAAACCACTATGCATTTTACGAAGCTTCACGGGCTGGGAAACGATTTCGTCACCTTTGACAACCGCGACGGCGCGATTGCAGAGGAAAAAAAGAATGCGCTCGCGGCGCGGCTGTGCCACCGGCGCACAGGCGTTGGCGGGGATGGGTTGATCCTTGTGGAAAACTCGGAACCCTGCGATACGCGTATGCGCATTTTCAACAGCGACGGCAGCGAGGCCGAGATGTGCGGAAACGGCGTAAGGTGCTTCGCCAAATATGTGTATGATACCGGAATTGTCAAAAAGGAACGCTTCAGCGTGGAGACGCTCGCCGGCCCGATGATTGCGGAGCTTACGGTTGAAAACGGCGTATGCACGCATGTGCGCGTAAACATGGGCAAGCCCTTTTTCAACCGTGCGGATATCCCCGTTGTGGGCGAGGGCGAATGCCAGCTGCAAACGCTTACGGCGCTCGATAAAACCTTTACCTTCTCAACGATCCTCCTCGGCGTGCCGCACACGGTCGTGTTTGTGGACGATGTGCTTGGGTTTGACTGGCAGAAATACGGCGAGGTCATCGAGCGGATGACGGAGCTGTTCCCGCGCAAAACGAACGTGAATTTTGCGCAGGTGCTTGATGAAGGCAACGTGCTCGTGCGCACCTTTGAACGCGGCTGCGGTCCGACGCTTGCCTGCGGCACGGGGTCTTCCTCCGTGGCGGTCTGCTGTGCGCGCGCCGGGAAGACCGGCCGCAAGGTTACAATCCATCTTGAACTTGGCACGCTTGAAATTGACTGGACGGAGTCCGGCGACGTGTTCATGACCGGCCCCGCGGCGCTTGCCTTTGAGGGCGAAGTGGACGTCGGCTGAACTGCGTTTGGGTGCAATCCCCCAAAGGCAGGCTTGCGCGGGTATGACAATCCTCCGTCAGCCCCTTCGGTTGCTGCGCCTCCTTTACGAAAGGAGGCTTATGGAAAGCTGTAACCAAAAGGCTCCTTTTGAAAGGGGCTGTCGCCGCAGGCGGCTGAGGATTGTCCCTGTTTCCGCCGCTGCGGTGCGCCGGGGGCATTGCCGGCGGCTGCATAATTTGGATGAATTTAAACATGAAGGAGACTCACATGCATTACACATTCTACCCCAAGGGCGTATGCTCGACTCAGATTGACCTTGACGTGGACGACAACGGCCGCGTTCACAACATCGCCTACACCGGCGGCTGCAACGGAAACCTGAAAGCGCTTTCCGCTTTGGCGGAAGGGCTGACCGTTGCGGAAGTGGTGAATAAACTCTATGGCATCACCTGCGGGTTTAAGGGTACCTCGTGCAGCGACCAGCTTGCGCGCAACCTGAAGGCGACCCTGAAAGAAGCCTGAGCCATGCAGACGGTTTCGCGGGAAGTGCTTGCGCGTTGGCAGGTGCGCAAAACAAAGAAGCAGAAACGCGCTTTTGAGGCGTTCCTGCTGCGTGCCCTGCGCGAGGCGGGCTATGCGGATGCGCGCGCCGAAGAATGCGGCGCGCTTCTGAAAAGCCGCAACCTGATCGTTGGCAATCCGGACACGGCGAAGGTGATCTTCACCGCCCATTATGATACCTGTGCCGTGCTGCCCGTGCCGAATTACATCACGCCGACGAACCTTCTCGTTTGGATCTTTTATCAGCTTTTGCTTGTGCTCGGCATGTTCCTTTGTGCAACTGTGCTCGCGGCGCTTATCTGGCTGCTGCCGCTTTCCGAGGCTGCGCTTTTCGGTGCGTCCACGCTCATGTTCGTGGCGGTGCTGTGCTTCATGTGCGTTTGGATGATTGCCGGGAAGGCGAACAAACACACTGCAAACGACAATACTTCCGGCGTAGTCGCCCTTCTGGAGGCTGCGCTTGCGATGCCGGAGGAACGGCGCAAAGAGGTGGCGTTCGTTTGGTTCGACAATGAGGAAAGCGGCCTGTTCGGTTCGTCTGCGTTTGCGGCGAAGCACAGGGAGGCTGCAAGGAATACGCTGCTTGTAAATTTCGATTGCGTTTCGGATGGGGACACCTTCCTTGTGGTGCTGCCGCACCGCATGAAGGAGGAACCGCTTGCGGACATCCTGCGCGCAAGCTTTATGCCCCGCGGCGCCAAGCAGGCTCTGTTTCCCACAACGCGCAAGGCGTTTTATCCGTCCGACCAACTGCATTTCAAGCGCGGCGTGGGCGTAGCGGCGCTCAAACGCGGCAAGCTTGGCCTGTATCTGGACCGCATCCACACCTGCGAGGACACGATGTTCGACGAGCAGAATATCGACTGCTGTGCGGATGGCATGCTGCGCCTTGCAGACCGGCTTTAGGGCAGGCGGGAACCGAACCTTGAAACAACATCTGGAGCGCGCCATGCGGCGCGCTCTTTTCCGCATGCTTTCCCCGTTTGCGCAGATACTAAGCGCAGAGTGTGGCAACAGGCTCAAAAACGGCAAGGAGGAAACGGCATGGAGAAGAAAAAGGGAACCGAGCGGGCCCCGGAGCGGCTCACGAACGCATTCCGCTGCGCGCATATGCCGCCGATTCCCTCGGACGTGCAAGGTTGGTATACCGGCATGGACGAGGACGGCGGGCGGCCTGTGCAGGATGCGGACGATCTGTAAGCGGAATCTGCGCGTTAATGGAGGAGTGGACGCTGCTGCTCTGCGGCGTCCCGGCAAAGTTGTTCAATCAAAACGATCTGGCTGAGAAACGCGATCATTTCCTCCGGCGTTGGCTGTGCGCCCGCGCAGGGGAAGTCCTTCCAAATGGCCTGCACGGCAGGGTCCGGGCTGGCCATGGCCGCCGCCATAGCGGCTTCTATTTCCCGGTACACTTCTTCCGGCGTAACGCCGTACTCGTCCGCTACCTGTTTTAGAAGTTCAGCAAAAGCATCGCTCATTGTCGGGCCTCCTTAAATGTTTGTCATAGTGTTGAATCCTAAAAGAGAATCTAAAATCAATTTGAATAACAATTCTATATTTAATATACATTAAAGAATACAATAGAGCAAGAGGGGAGGTGCCAAAATGTCTGATTTCATTCCAAAATCATACAAAAAAGAACAGACTACGATTCGAATCGATGCGGAAAAGATGAAGAAAATAGACGAGTTGGCGAACTCCTTCAACTTGAGCAGAAGCGAATTCATTAACCAATGCATTGACTTTGCGCTGGAACATATGGCTCCGGAACCCATACAGAAAGATTAACATTTGCAGGGCAATCCCCCGTCAGCGGCTGCGCCGCTGCCACCCCCTTTTATAAAGGGGGCTTTTGGGGGCGCTGTAACCAAAACGGCTCCTTTTTGAAAGGAGCTGTCGCCGCAGGCGACTGAGGATTGCCCGTAACTGCTGAAACTTGCCTTTTGTCACATGCACCGCAACATTTAAAACAGGTATGCATATGAAACACGAGCTATTGCCACGCGATAAAAAACTGCGGCTGCGTGCTGCCGAATTAAGAAAAAACGCTACCATGGAAGAAAATCATCTATGGTATGATTTTCTCCGTGCCTATCCCGTTCAGTTTAACCGCCAGCGGATTATCGGTGAATACATCACAGATTTTTATTGTGCGAAAGCAAGGCTCGTAATCGAGTTGGATGGAATGCAGCATAATACGGAGTTTGCGATGGAATATGATTCCATTCGCACCGCTTATTTTGAAAGTATGGAAGTGATGGTGTTGCGCTTTTCAAACCGAGAAATTCAAAGCCAGTTTGAAAAGGTATGCGAGACGATTGACCTTGCGGTAAAAAGAAGAATATGAGTTTGGCGTGGAAACCATGGGGCGCACCTCTAAAAAGGCTCCTTTTTGAAAGGAGCTGTCGCCGCAGGCGACTGAGGATTGCCCCGCATCCCCGTAAGCGCCGGGACGCGAGGCCCAAACGCCAGCGTTTTATGCAAATCCTTAACACCCGGCTAACACTGTGAATTGTATCCACCCCCCTGAAGTGCTATAATATATCATTGAAATATGGGCGTATGCCCAAGCATTTTTGGAGGCAGAATGGACACGCTTTCTCCGGACGCCCGCACTTGGGCGGAAATCGATTTTAACGCGCTGCTGCACAACTTCAACATTGCAAGGCGCACCGGCAAAAAGGTCATGTGCGTCATCAAGGCGGATGCATACGGCCATGGCGCCGTGCGCTGCGGACGCTTTTTGGAGCGCCATGGCGCGGATGCATTTGCCGTGGCCTGTTTGCAGGAGGCGCTTGACCTGCGCGCGGGCGGCATCACGAAGCCGATCCTCATTTTGGGTCACACGAGCGCGGAATACGCAAGCCAACTTGCATCGCATACCGTGACGCAGACGGTGGTGGATGAATCGGCCGCCGAGGAGCTCAGCGAAGCCGCGCGGGCCGCAGGCGTTACCGTGGATGTGCACATCAAACTCGATACGGGCATGTCCCGTGCGGGCCTGCTTGCGCAGGGCGCGGAAAACGGCATGGAGGCTGCGAAAGCCGCGGAGCGCATCTGCCGCCTTCCCAATCTGCATGTGAGCGGCATGTATACGCATTTCTCCGTTGCGGACACGCCCTCCGAGGATGCTTACACCGCCTGGCAGCTTGAAAACTATATGCGCGTTTACAACTACCTTTGCGAGAAGGGGCTCCGCCCGGAAACTTGCCACACCAGCAACAGTGCCTGCATCCTTTCCCACCCGGAGACGCAGATCGACATGGTGCGCGAAGGCGTGATCCTTTATGGCATGTATCCGGACAGCGTCCCGCAGCAGGGTGAGCTTCGCCCGGTGATGACGCTCAAGACCCGCGTCTCCCAGGTGCGCGACCTGCCCGCCGGCACAACCGTAAGCTATGGCCGCACTTACAGGAGCGAAACGCCCTTCCGCACAGCCGTGGTGCTTGCGGGCTATGCGGATGGCTATCCGCGCAGGCTTTCGGGCAACACGACCGTCACCATCCGCGGCAAGCGCTACCCGCAGGTGGGCCGCATCTGCATGGATATGTGCATGGCGAACATCACCGGTGCGGATGACGTGCAGCGCGGCGACGAGGTCACGCTCATCGGCGGCGATTCCATCACCTGGGAAGAGGCGGCCGAGAAGGTCGGCACCATCAACTATGAGCTGACCTGCCTCATTACGGCGCGCACCCGGCGCATTTATGTGAACGAGGACTGAAAGGCGAAAAGGCTAATGGGTAAAGGGCAGGTGCTGCCGGCAGGCCTGCATATATGGCACGGCGGCGGTTTCTGTAAAAGGAGGGACATATGCCCGCGTGGATTTGGATTTTGCTTGGCGCGGCGGCGTTGGCTCTCCTTGGCGTGTTCATCGTTGCGTGCCTTGTAGTGCGCTACCTTCTGCATCAACCGCGCGATACGCGCGAAGATGCGGAGGCGAAGGAGATCGAGCGCGGAAATCTCGCCCCGGGCGAGTTGGATGCGCTTGCGCTTCAGGAATTCACCGCAAAGAGCTTCGATGGGTTTGCCCTGCGCTGCGCCTGGCTCCGCTGCGGCCGGGAGACGAAGCGCGTGGCCGTGATCGTGCATGGCTTTGGAAGCCGCTATGAGCACGTGCTGAAATATGCGAAGCTTTATACGGCGCGCGGCTATGACGCATTGCTGTTTGACCACCGGCACTGCGGGGAGAGCGAAGGAACAAAAACGACCATGGGCTACCTTGAACGGCGCGACCTGATGCAGATGATCGCTCTTGCGCGCGCGGACAAGGGCACAGGCGCGTTTGTAGGTGTGCACGGGGAATCCATGGGCGGCGCCACGGTGCTGCTTGCCGCCTGTATGGACCCTCCGCCGGATTTTGTAGTTGCGGATTGCCCGTATGCGGACCTTACGGAGGAGGCGGCGTACGATCTTCACGCCCTTTGCCACCTGCGCGCGTGGCCGTTCATTCCCGCGGCAAGCCTTGTGATGTGCCTCTCTGCAGGGTTTTTCTTCCGGGATGTTTCCCCCCTGCGGGAGATTGAGGCGCGTGGCGGCTTGCCGGAGGTGCCAATCCTTTTCGTACACGGCACGGCGGACAAACTCATTCCATATGCGGCAAGTGAAAAGCTTTATGCTGCAAAGCGGGGGAAAAAGGCGCTTTTGCTTGTGGAGGGCGCGGAGCATGCGCGCAGCATTGTGCATGCGCGCGCACAATATGCCGAAACGGTATATGCGTTTTTAGATGAATTTGCGGGTGAACCCGCATGAGGAATACCCATCACCATTACGATTCATGAAACAGGAGGAACCCATGAAGAAAATCTTTATCAGCGCGGACATTGAAGGCACTTCCGGCATCGCACACTGGAACGAGACCGAACGCACCATCCCGCACGATTATGACTATTTCGCAGGGCAGATGACCCGCGAAGTCGCGGCGGCATGCGAGGGCGCGCGTGAGGCGGGCGCAGAGGAAGTGCTCGTTAAGGACGCGCACGACAGCGGCCGCAACCTGAACCCCGCAAAGCTGCCCGAATATGCGCGCGTGTTCCGCGGCTGGGGCTGCCATCCGTTTTCCATGATGTTCGGCCTCGATAAGAGCTTTGACGGCGTTGTGTTCACCGGCTACCACAGCGCAGCACAGATGAACTGCAACCCGCTTTCCCACACCATGAACACCGGCAACAATTATGTGAAAATCAACGGCGAGCTTGCAAGCGAGCTGATGATCAATTCGCTGACGGCCTCCTATGTGGGTGTGCCGGTTTACTGCGTGTGCGGCGACCGCGGCCTTTGCGAATGGATGCAAAGCGTGAACCCGAGCATTGCGGCCGTGCCGACAAGCGAAGGTTTTGGAAACGGCACGCTCGGCATGCATCCCGATGTGGCGGTGCGCACCATCCGCGAAACGGTGGCGGAAGCCATCCGCACCCATAAGCCGGAGGATTGCATGTTCCCGATGCCCGCGCATTTCGTTGCCGAAATCAACTTCAAAGAGCATACCCGCGCAACCCGCGGCGGGTTCTATCCCGGCGCACAGCAGATGGACAGCCGCACGGTGCTCTTTGAGAGCGACGATTGGTGGGAGGTTCTCAAGTTCTTCAGCTTCGTGCTGTAAGCAATTTGCAGATTACAGAAAAAGTCAGCAGCGGGCGGCCTTTGGCGGGTGGCGGTAAGACGGTAATTTGAGAAAAACGGCGGAACCGGAATCTGTCAGGCAGGATCGGAAAACAAACGAACAAACGGCATTCGGCTTGGGCCGGATGCCGTTGCTTGATTTCGGGCGGGAAATCCTTCTTCCGCTCTTTAAGGCAAGGAAAAGGATAATTTGTGTGGTAATAAACCACACGCTAAAAAAATACTGCCATGGCGCAAATCCGACACCGGAATATTGTTGGTGCGTGCTTGCCGTCGGCTGGCAGCCCGAACCAGGCACAGAAAAAGGCCGCGTATCGCATTGATACACGGCCTTTAACCGTTCCGAGGGCACACTTTATACTTTTATCAGGGTATTAATCGGGTTTTAACCCTTGAGCTGCTCGCGGTATGCCGCAAGTTCCGAGGGGGAGCAATACACGAAATGCTCCGGTTCAACCTCTACCATGGAGGGCTTTTCGTTGGAATAATCGTGATCCCTCTCAGGGTCATAGTCCACACGCTGACGGGTGCGCTCCGTGATGGGGTTGGGCTCCGGTATTGCGGAAAGCAAAGCCTTGGTATAGGGATGCAGGGGCTTCGCATACAGGTCGTCGCCATTGGCAACCTCCACCAAATGACCGTAGTACATAACGCCGATGCGGTCGGAGAAATACTTGACCACGGAAAGGTTATGGGCTATGAAAAGGATGGTAAGCCCCATCTCCTCCTTAAGGTCGTTGAGCAGATTGATGACCTGCGCCTGCACGGAAACATCCAGCGCGGATACAGGCTCGTCTGCAATTACCATCTTGGGTTTGGTGATGATGGCGCGGGCTATGCCGATGCGCTGGCGCTGACCGCCCGAGAATTCGTGCGGATAGCGGGTGGCGTGTTCTTCCACCAGACCGACCTTTTCCAACATCTCAACCACCTGACGGTGAACTTCCGCACGGTCTTTCTGCCCGCGGATCTTAAGGCCTTCGCCTACGATTTCCTCTATGGTCATCTTCGGGTTAAGGGATTCTATAGGATCCTGGAAGATCATGGCGATATTTGAGGTAAGATAGTTCCGCAGATCTCTGGTCATTTTGCCGGAGATATTCCTGCCATCAAAAAGCACCTCGCCGTCTGTGGGATCATACAGACGAATTATCGTGCGGCCTGTGGTGGTTTTTCCGCAGCCGGATTCGCCCACCAAGCCAAAGGTCTCTGCCCTGCGCACGGCAAAGCTTACATCGTCAACAGCCTTGACCACCATCTTCTTTTTGCCGCGGCCGGAGCTGAAGTGCTGACAAAGGTTCTTTACTTCAAGGATATATTCGGATTCAGCCATTTTGCACTTCACTCCCTTTCATTCTGTCTATCCTGGCCTTAAGCGCTTCGGGCATCTTTATGCCGTTCGCTTCGGCCTGGGGATGCAGCAGCCAGGTTGCCGCCGCGTGTGTGTCGCTGATCTTAAACATAGGCGGCTCCTGCTCGTAATCAATTCGCATTGCGAACTGATTTCTGGGGGCAAACGCGTCGCCCTTGGGCGGGAATATCATGTTGGGAGGCGTACCCGGAATTGCCAAAAGGCGTTCCTTGGTGTGAAGATCCGGCATGGAGCTGAGCAGCGCCCAAGTATACGGATGGGCAGGCTCGAAGAATATCTCTTCGCTGGTGCCCGTTTCCACGATCTTGCCCGCATACATAACATTTACACGGTCTGCCATATTGGCCACAACGCCCAAATCATGGGTGATGAAGATAACGGACAGGTTTCGTTCCTTCTTGATTTGGTTGATAAGCTCCAATATCTTTGCTTGGACGGTAACGTCCAACGCGGTGGTAGGCTCGTCACAAATCAATATCTCCGGGTTGCCGGCAAGCGCAATGGCGATAACGATACGCTGGCGCATACCGCCGGAAAACTGGAACGGATACTGCTCAAAGCGGCGCTCCGCATCGGGAATGCCCACAGCATTCATAAGCTCAAGTGCCTTTGCACGGGCATCCTGCTTGTTCATCTTGTCATTAAGGCGAAGCACCTCGGTTATCTGGTGGCCTATCTTCATGATCGGGTTCAGCGCGGACAGCGGATCCTGGAAGATAAGGCCGATCCTCTTGCCGCGGATGCGGTGGAAATCATCCTCATGCACCTTGGTAAGATCCATCCCGTCATAAAGAATCTCGCCGGATTCTATTATGGCGTTGTTTGCGAGAATTCCCATGATGGCTTTGATGCTGACGGATTTGCCGGAGCCGGATTCGCCGACGATTGCCAGTGTTTCGCCCCTGTGAAGGTCAAAATCTATGCCGCGCACAGCCCGAACCAATCCGCCGTAAGCACGGAAATTGATGCGAAGGTCCTTCACGCTGAGAATTACTTCATTGTTCATATATTCACTACCCATGGCTTTACTCCTCTCCGCGCTTTGTCGGGTCAAGCGCGTCCCTGAGGCCGTTGGAGAACAGGTTGAATGCAACCATCAGCGCCGAGATCAGGATGGCCGGGAATATGACCTGATACGGATATTGCAGCAGCACGCTCTGTCCATCGGAAAGCAGGATACCTATGGAAGGCTCCGGAGGCGCTATACCCAAACCAATATAGGCCAGGAAGGATTCCGAGAAGATGGCGCCCGGAACGGCGATCATCGCACGGGTGATCAGGGGGCCTATGCAGTTGGGCAGAATGTGCCGGAAAATCAGGGTCCTGTCGGGCACGCCCAGGGTGCGGGCAGCCAACACGTATTCACGGCCCTTGAAACGATAGAACTGGGCGCGGATCAGGCGCGATGTGCCGATCCAGCCCGTAACCGTCATTGCAAGGATGATTGAGAACATACCGGCGCCGAACACCAGCATGAACAGAATCGTTACAACCACATAGGGCATACCGTCCAGCACTTCTGCGAGGTGTGTCATGAAGATATCCACTTTGCCTCCGCAGTAGCCGGAAACCGCGCCGTATATAACGCCTATCACAATGTTTACCACAACGGTCACAGCGGCGATGATCAGCGAGATACGCGCGCCGCGGAAAAGCCTTGTCAGTTGATCCCGGCCCAGATAGTCCGTGCCAAGCCAATGATATTCGCCTTCTGCAACGCCGCAGTACTTGTAATAATCCACCTTTACATCGCACATGGTGACGTTTTTAACAATGCGCTCGTTGGTCACCGCAAGGATGCAGCCCTCCGGATACCTGTCGGTGTCGTCAAGTTTGTCCTTGCGGCGATCCGTAAGCACACGGGTTCCGTCAAAGATACCAAGCTTTTCAAGTCCAGGTATTTTGGGAGGCAGATTTTGCTGCTCAACATTTTGCTCCGTATAGGAATACCCTGTGATGTTGGGCACTATTATAGCCAGCAGCACGATCAACAGAATGATTGCGCCGGAAATAATGGAGAGCCTGCTCTTGCTGAGCCGGATCATCGCATCCTTGAAGAAGCCAACGGGCTTTGTTTTGAACTTTTCGTCTTTTATGTCCTCCTGGTGCAGGGACTCAAAGGCAGATGCCGGCAAATTTTTAATTTCTTCCGGCAGGTTGTTTTTGTCATAAATCATGATTTCTTACCTCCCACGCGCACACGGGGATCGATCAGGCCGTAGGACAGATCCACCAGCAGGATGGTGACCAATGACGTTACCGAATAGAATATCAGGCACGCAACAGTGAGAAAATGGTCGCCGGCCATTATGGATTTTACCGTCAAACCGCCTTGCCCGGGTATTGCGAAGATGTTCTCAATAACAAGAGAACCGCCCATGATACCCGTTATCATAGCGATCAGGGTATTGGATATGGGAATAAGCGAATTGCGGAAGGCATGGCGCACGATGGATTGAACCTTGGTCAAGCCCTTTGTGCGCGCCAGCAGCAAGTATTCCGAGGAAATATTTTCTATCAGCTCGCCGCGCAGATATCTTGCGATGGTAGCGATAGGGCCCAGAGCCAGCGCTATTATGGGCAATATCAGAGAATGAAATTTCTCCGCCAGCGTGGCGGCATTTGTGTCATAAAGCGTCGGGAACCACCCCAGCTTGAAAGCGAGGAAATACTGAAGGGCTGATGCAAACACAAACGACGGCACGGATATGAAGATAACAACGAAGAAAGATATCACGTGGTCCACCCATGTGTTGCGCTTGAGCGCGGCTGCCGTTCCGGCAATAAGTCCCAACGGTATGGAGATAAAAAGGGACAGGAAATTAACTAAAATGGTAGGCGGCAGGCGTTCAATCAAAATACCGAATACCGGCAGGCCGGGACGAAGTTTTACAGAAATACCGAAATCAAGATCGGTAACGATATCCGTAATGAAATAAAAATACTGAACCGGCAGGGGATCGTTGAGATGGAACTTGTCTTCCAACTGTTCCTGGATTTCAAGCGGCACCTCCGGGTTTTCAAAAAGAGACATCGGCATAAGGCGCACCACGATAAAGGAAAGAGACATAATGAGGAAAAGCGTGATGAGCATTGCAGCGATGCGGGACAAAATGTATTTAAGCATTGGATTCTCCTGACTGCATGGGATTCCTCCGGATGAAGCTTTCGTTCTTATCGGAATCAGGGGCATGCTGCCACAGAAGATAGCATGCCCCTGAAAGACGTGTGTTAAATCACTGTTCGGCCGTTGAGGAGCTTATTCAACGATATCGCCGTAGCAGGTGCCCCAACCGAAGCCGGGGATGTAGGTGTAAACGGGCAGAACCAGACGGTCGGAATGGAGCTCGTACACAACGTCCTGTACAACCGGGCACTGCACAACATGCTCAAGGTAGATTTCCTCAAGCTTCTGCGTTTCCTGCAGCAGGGTCTCATAATCGCCGTTCTGGATTTCGCGGCAATATGCAAACTGAGCATCAAATTCGTCGTTGAAGTAGTTGTTGGGCGCTCCGGAGTAGCCGCTGGTGAAGTAGTAGAAGCCTTCATAGGGGTAGGTACGGGCAGCGCCGCGCGCCCAATCGTTGGGGGAAAGATCCCAACCATCATCGCCCTGCTTCTTGTACTCGGTGGTGGAAATGCCGCTGTAGTTCTTGATTTCCACGGTTACGCGGTTTTCAAAGATCTTGGGGAACTCTTCCTGAATGAACTGAGCGGTCTTGTCCCAATGGGTTTCGCTGGGATCATAGGCCATGATGATGTTGATCACGGTGTCAGCAGGCACGTTGCATTCCGCATAGGCCTTGTTCAGGTATTCAAGCGCAAGTTCGGGGTTGTAGCCAGTGGTGTGGCCTTCTGCGCTCCAGGAGGCAACAAGCTCTTCCACGGCCTTGCCGTATTCGGACTCACGGTAGATGCGGGCACCCTCGCTGAGGATACCGGCCTGGGCACTGACATACCAGCCGGCGGGTTCCATGTGGCCGAACAGGTTCTTGGCGATGGTCTCACGGTCAAGGGCATGGTAGATGGCCTTGCGGTAGTTGTCGCTGCCGGAGATGGGGTTGTTGGGGTTCTTGCAGTTGATATCAATATGAAATACGCTGTTGGAGCCGTATTCCACAAGGCGCGGATCGTCGATGTAGGTTTCAAGGGTATCGCCGTTGGGGGTGAAGATGTCGAGCTGACCCTGCTCCCAAAGCTCAATGCGGGCGTTCTGCTCGGGAACTACGCGATACTGCACTTCGTCATAGTTGAAGTATTCGGCCATCCAGTGGTCGGGGTTCTTGACATAAGTCTGCACGGAATCATAGGTCCAGGTATCAAAGATGTAAGGACCGCAGCCCATGAAGTGGTCAAGGTCGGAACCGTAGGAGGTGGTCAGGCCATCGGAGCTGAGGCACTCGTTCCACAGGGGCTCATAGCAGGGCACGCTGTTCCTGTTGTAGAAGTGGTTCATAACCTGATCGGCGGTGTTTACATCAACGGTGGTGATCTGAATGGTGTAATCGTCGATCTTCTTGATGCCGACATCTTCCCACGCAGTGGCGATGCCGCCCTCTGCATTCTGCATGGAATACTGCTCGGCATTCACGATGGTGATGGCGTTGCTGGCCAGGAAGGTGCTCATGCGGGGCATCATCACGGGGTCAAGCTGCTGCTTGAAGGTGAACATAAAGGTGTCCGCATTGATGGGATCGCCGTTGTTCCACTTTGCATCCTCGCGAATCTTGATCTGCCAGTTGTAATCGTCAACCTGGATGGGTTCTTCGGCGGCGATGTCGCAAATCCAAATGTAGCCGTTGCCCTCTTCGTTGGGATACTGACGATACAGGTAGCTCATGCAATAGGTGGCGACATTTTCGACGGGGGTATCAACGTTATCAAGGAAGTTAAGGCTGGAATGATCGGAGCTGAGCACGGAATAATAAATTTTCTTGGTCGGCTCCGCGGACTCATCGACAGGAGCGGTGGTTTCTGCAGGTGCGCCGGTTCCGGGGTCTTCGGTCGGAGCAGGATCTGGCGTAGTTTGCGCAGGAGCGGAGGGACTGCACGCAGCCAGCACGCCAATTACGAGCATCATGGCCAGAAGGAGTGCAACGATTTTCTTCATTTCGGTTTTCTCTCCTTTTTTATTTAGTTGAAGTCCAAAAGGGCTTCAAACATGAAATCGAAGTTTGCTTTGCCGGTAAGTCCGAGCCGTCCTAAAGCGTAAAGAGCGAAAGCAGCACGGATATCACAATCAGCGTTGCCGCACACAGCATATATAAGGATACATCATCATGATGTTTGCGGCTGTTGCGGTATTCAATATAGTCATCCTTCAGGCTGTCTGCCGACTCATGGGTGTTGCGAAAAATCATTTTAAGCCGCTTCACACCGTATGTAAGGCTTGTAAACATATGCATATTTGTCAGCTGATGTGCTATGCCGACAAACAATAACATCATTCCTGCGGAAAAAACAGCATTTATAACCCGCACAAAAAATATTTGTTCCCTTCCCCTTCCAATGAAGCAGGAAAGCACAATACCCAACACACAAAGAAGCGCCATTTTAAGCCATGACTGTTTCAACTTGTTCAACATAAATGATATATGTCGAGGATGACTCACTAACGCTTCCTCCATCTGGTTTTTCGTTTTTCATGTGCGCGGTTTGGTTCTGTTTGGCAATGCATGTATATTCATGCGTATATCGTATGGTAAGTGTAAGAATTCAAATATTATATAATAATTTAAGCACATAAAAGCCATATTGTCAATATATGAATTATAAAGCCGCTTTCGCACACCCAATTCCGCTGAGATTCATCAATAAATCTTGCTATACCAACAGCGTGGGATTAAAATATATTCATATAAATCCCTGCCCGCGAGGTAAAATACATATACAACAAAGGAGCTTGTCTATGCGTTTTATTATGAAAGGTGCCACCGCAAAAAATACCTGCTATGCGGATAAGCCCGACGAGGATTATTTTTTCTTTGATGAGGCGTCCGGTTTCGCCATGATACTTGATGGCGTAACCCGCGATAGGGAAAACGGCATATACCCTAATCCCAGCCCCGCCTGCCGCGCTTGCAATGCCTTTGCCGAGGCGGCGCAGGCCGTACTTTTGAACAAAAGCGACGCTTCGCCAATCGCTCGCCTTAAGGCGGCAGCATATGCGGGGAACGAAGCCGTTGCTCTCGCCAACGAAGGTTTTTCCTCCCCCTTCCTTCCGGGAACGGTGGGTGTACTTACGCTTTTTTCCGAGAACAAGCTGTATTACGCATATATAGGCGATTCTAACGGCATACTGATTTCAAACGGGACAATGTCATATTTTACGGAACCTCAAACCGCAGAGGTGCATCGCCACCGTAAGGAGTTTACATCCGATGAGATACGCACGGTGATATGCAACAATCCCTCTCACCCCTGTGGTTACGGCGTGTGGAACGGAATGCCTTCCTCCGCGGAATTCCTGCGGGTGGGCGAGTTGCCGTTATCCGTTGGGGACAAGGTTTTTTTATGTACGGATGGGGTCGACCCATTCCTTGCGTCATTGCCAGCCGAAGCCGTCGCCGCCATGGATGCCGATGCCTTCCTTTCCCGGGCCATGGCCTATCTAAGGCCCGAAGGCCACATGGACGACCGCACCGCCGTTGTTATAAGCACATTTGAATAACCCCGGAAAGGCAAAGTCCGGCTGGTTGGGTGTTTGTAAATCATTTAAAAGGTCGGGTAGCTGTAGAGGATGCTCGACCTTTTTCTATGCCTGGTTTGGGTTAAACACGCCCCAGCAAGTCAAACTTGAACCATGGTAGAAGTTCATTTTTATGGTGCGGATTCAGCAGTACCAAAGGTGCTGAGGGGGATGCCGTATCGCCGCGGCCATTGCGAATTGAGAGCAGCGCGCAAAACGCCGGTGGCTGCAAACAGGGAAAGGGCGCACTCCGTGCGCCCTTTCCCTGTTTGAGGTCTGTCGAAAGCCTGTGCTTATTGCCTGCCGATGGTGGCGACCATCACGGCCTTGATGGTGTGCATGCGGTTCTCCGCTTCGTCAAACACCTTGGACTGCGGGCAACGGAATACCTCGTCGGTAACTTCCATTTCTGTAATGCCAAACTTTTCATAGATTTCACGACCAACGCTCGTTTCAAGGTCATGGAACGAAGGCAGGCAATGCAGGAAAATGCAATCCGGGTTGCCGGTGGCCTTCATCATGTCCATCGTTACGCGGTAGGGGGTCAGGAGCTTGATGCGCTCTGCAAACTGCGCTTCCTCACCCATGGAAACCCAAACGTCGGTATAGATGGCGTCGGCATCCTTAACGTCCGCGATGTCTTCGGAGAATTCGATGGATGCGCCGGTTTCCTTGGCAACCTCGCGCATTTCGGCAACGAGCCGCTCATCCGGGAACAGGCTCTTCGGCGCAATGCCCATAAAGGACATGCCCATCTTCGCCGCGCCGATCATCAGGGAGTTGCCCATGTTGTTGCGTGCGTCGCCCACGTAAACAAGCTTGCACTTGTTGAGCGGCTTGTGCACATGCTCCTCAATGGTCAGGAAGTCCGCAAGGATCTGCGTTGGGTGGTACAGGTCGGTCAGGCCGTTCCACACCGGAACGCCGCTGTGCTTTGCAAGCATTTCAACGTCATGCTGCTTGAAGCCGCGGTATTCAATGCCGTCATAGAAACGGCCGAGCACTTTCGCAGTATCTTCCAGGGATTCCTTTTTGCCCATCTGGCTGTTGGAAAGGAAGGTGACGTTTGCACCTTCATCGAATGCGGCGACTTCAAATGCGCAGCGCGTGCGGGTGGAAGTTTTTTCAAAGAGCAGCACGATGTTTTTGCCTTCGAGCAGGTTGTTTTTAATGCCTGCGCGCTTCTTTGCTTTGAGATCGTGCGCGAGATCCAACATGTAACGGATCTCAGCGGGGGTAAAGTCCTTCAGGGTCAGCAGGGAACGTCCTTTCAGATTTACGGGCATAGTCAGTCTCCTTTACGTTATAGTTTGATTGAGAGATTCAGAAAACAGCCTCAGCCGATGAACGGGGCAGCTGTCCGGTACGCTTTTGTAACGTATTCGCTGGTGTAGGCGTGCAGCAGCGCGCCATAATCCAGATTGAAGGAAAGCACATCGCCTACCTTGTAATCCGGTGCGCCGGTCAGGTTCAGGATGAGATGATCCGAGCTTGCGCCGAGAATCTCAACACGGCTGTCATGGGGCGTCAGGCCGCCGGGCACTACATCCTGCCGGCCGATGGCGCAGATGCCGCGGCGCATTTCGCCGCGATCCGGAAACTCCACCTTTTCGCCGAACGCGTTGGCGCCGCAATCTCCGATCGGCCGGGAGGGCTTGCGCTTCACTTCCACAAGCTGCGCTTCCAGCGTGAAGCAGTCCGTATGATATCCTTCCATGGGCACGAGCGCGCCCGTGTCGTTGCCGAGAAGGTATCCTTCGCCGATGCGCAGGTTTGTGATTCCTTCCGGGATGGCGCCCGCGCCCAGCATGGTAAGCGCGCTGGAATTTCCGCCGGATACAAACGGGATGGGGAGGCCATAGCGCTTTCGCAGGCTCCGCGCAATTTGTACAAGGCCGGAAAGGTTCTCCCGGCTTGGAAGAACGCCGCCGAAGCAGGTCATGTTCACGCCCACGCCGTAAAGCTCAAGCGCCGGGCAGGCGATGACGGATTCGGCCAGCGCGTGGATTGCGTCCGTGTTGCGGAAGAAAACGCCCTCGCGCAGGTCGCCCATGTCGATCATGATCACAACCTTGTGCCGCTTTCCCTGCCGGGCCGCCGCTTCTCCAAGCAGGCGCACGGTGCAGGGCTCGCTTTGCTGGCTCACCTCCGCATGGCGCACAACGTCATCCACCTCGGAGGGCTGGGAGATACGCAGCAGATAGCGCGGCTTGCTCCCGGGCAGCCGCGCAAGGTTTTGCACGCGGGAATCCGCAAGGAAATCTGCGCCCGCTTCCGCCATCAAACCGGCAATCCGCGCATCCGCGCACACGCATTTGCTTACAAGCGCTGCGGTGAGCCCGTGCGCATGGCAGAGCGCGGTCATGCGCTCCATGTTCTCGCGCAGGCGGTCCAAATCGGCAATAATCCTTGGATACATGATAACCCTCCGGACGAAGTTTTGCAATTTCTATGTTTGGGGAAGTTTGAATCTCTGGGGAATCCCGGAACCGGATGCGGGAGAGACAGCCGCCCGCGAACCGCCTTAGATGCCAAGGGAATGTTTCATCAGGCGCAGCGCAGCCTCCGGGTAGCGCTTGGAGAGCACGCCGAGCGAAGCCATGATGTAATCATCGTCAAACAGCAGCGAAAGCTCGCCTTCCCTCGGATAAAGCATCATTTTTGCGGTGTTGCAGTCCGCAAGGGCGCGAAGCAGCGCCTCCCGGTGTGGCAGCCGCGTCAGCGCGCCGCCTGTGCCGACGATGTATTTCACCTGCGTCAAATCCTTGCCTTCGGCTACCGTCTTTCGGCCGGAAGGAGTGTAGATATAGCGCAGCGCGCCCGCATGGCGCGTCAGCGCCCGGACGCCCGCCTCCCGGCAAAGGCGCTCCGTAAGGCGGAACTGCGCCTCGGTATCCGGGATGGGCCTGTAATGCTCCATAACGGCGGGAACATCCAGCGAAAGCTCGCGGGAAAGCGCTTCTTCCCCAAGCATGGCAACAAGGTTTTTCGCGTTGACATAAAGGCCGAGGTCCCCCTCCACGGTGCGTTTTGCGAAGGGTTCGGGGCGCGTCTGAATGGAAGCGATTTCATCCGAGCCGTTCGTGACGGAATGCACATCCGTCGTTGCGCCGCCGATGTCCACGACCACGAGGTCTCCAATTGCGCTGTAAAGCAGTTGAGAAGCTTCCATTACCGCGCCGGGGGTGGGCATGATCGCGCCGGTCACCATGTCGCGGATGTGTTCCATGCCGGGCGCTTTGATGATATGCTCCTCGAACACCTTGTGGATAATGCGCCGCGCGGGCTCGATGTTGAGAAGGTCAAGCTTGGGGTATACGTTCTCCGTAACCGTGCAGGGCAGGCCCGCGCGGTCAAAAATAGCTTTGACGTGCGTTTGATTCTGCACGTTGCCCGCATAGATGACGGGCGCGCGGAGGCCGGACTCCGCAATGCGTTCAGCATTGAAAAGCGCGGTTTCCCGTTCGCCGTAATCCGTACCGCCCGCAAGGAGAATGAGGTTGGGCTTTGCCTCCTGCAAATCCATCAGGTCAAATTTCGAAAGTTTGCCTGCCGTTGCAAGCTTTACAATTGCTCCCGCGCCGAGCGCTGCGGCCTCTGCGGCCTTAACGGTCATGTCGTAAACAAGGCCGCACACGCACATGCGCAGCCCGCCCGCCGCAGAGCTTGTGGCGAACATCTCGCCGTATTCAAGGGAATCCCAGCCCTGCTTTGCCTGCATATCGGCGATTGCGCCGCGGAGGCCTGCGCGGACATCGCCTTCCAGCACGCTCGTTGGGGCCTGCCCCTGCGCGATAAAGCGCGGCGCATCCCCACAAATGCCGGAAAACGCGTTGACCAGCGTGGTGGTGGAGCCGATTTCGGCCACAAGAACGTCAATGAACATGCGGTGTATCTCCTCCGGATCGGTCAATAATTGGAAATTGGCAACTTACAATGGACAATGATCCGTTTTGGTGGGAACGCTCTTCAGTCGCCTGTGGCCACAGCTCCTTTCAGAAAGGAGCCTTTTGGGGTGCAGCTTCCCGGAAGCCCAATGAGCAAGGGAGGGCAAGGAAGCCGCGCCTGCGGCAACGCGGCGCGACCTTTGCGAATTGTGGGCAATCCCCGCGACCCTGACGGGAAATTGCCAACCGCGCTCCTGCAACAAGTATCAATTGCACATTGTAAATTGTCAGGTTTCCGCCCTGCCGCGGAAAGGGAAACGAGATCCGGGGCAGGGCGGAGCCAGATAAGTGTTAGATTTTCCCTTCGGATTCCAGCTCACGGCGGCGCTTCACAAGGAAGGTGGCTACGTGGTGGCCGCGGCTGCCGCGGCCGAAGCCCTCGTCCGCGCCGTTGGCGCGCGCCTGTGCGGAAGCGACCTGCGTGCCGCCCGCAACGAAGATCAGCTTGTCGCGCACACCCATTTCGGTTGCGATGCGGTTGATCTTGGCGATGTTCTTATAGTGGATGTCATCGTGGCTGATGATGGTGGAGGCGAGCATCGCATCCGCATTGAGCTCGATCGCCGCGTTCACGAGCTTCTCCGGCGGGACGGAAGTGCCGAGATAATGCACCTCAATGCCGTATTTTTCGATGCCGCCGTGCTTGATGTCGATGATTTCGCGCAGACCGACGGAATGTTCGTCTTCGCCGACCGTGCCGCACACGACGCGCATCGGCCTGCGCTCGATGTCCGCGCGAATTTCATCGTCGCTCATGACGTCCGGCTCCTCGGGGATCACGAGCTTGTCGATCTCGATGGCGAAGGGAACCTTGCCCTTGAGCTCGATGCGCGTGCCCTCGGCGCCGTGCATGATTTCCTTGGAAATGACCTCGCAATCCGTGAGGTTCATGCGCTTTGCGCATTCAAGCGCCGCTGCTTCCGCAATATGCTTTTCTGCGGGGAAGAACATCGTGAGCATCACGGTGCCGTCCGCAAGCCATTCCATTTCGGGGCGGATCATCTTTGCGCCGGGCTGGGCGAATTCCTTCACCTCGGCCATGCGCACGTTGCAGTTGTCCTCCTCGTCCAGCTCGTCGATGTAAACGATCTTTTCCGGGCATTCCAGCGTGCAGCCGCCGATGAGGTCGGAAGGATTCGTCGCGCCGTACTGGGCGATGTTGTTGTAGCCGTAGTGCGCGGTGACGGGAGCCATGTAATCCGCTTCGCGCTTCACGATGGTGCCTGCGCCGATGCCGCCTGCGAGCTTGCGGGCGATGCCGTCGCCGTTGCGCTCGGGGTAAATGCCGCTGTCCACGAACATGCCGGCCTCAACCGCCGCGAAGTAACCGCCCTGTTCCACCATTTCTTCCATGAAGAGGATGGCGCGCTCCTTGAGCTCGCGTGCCTTGTCGCGCAGGTAACCGTCCTTCTTGAGCTCCACCATGTCCATGAGGCCGTCCATGCCGACAAGCGCCTGCTTCGCGGTGTCGCATGCCTCGATGTTATAGATGTGCCAGGGCACGTTACGGCCTTCGTCCGGCGTGATGGTGGACTGAATGTCCGCGCTCGTGAGCTTGGAAATGAGCATGTTGAGCACGTGGGTCACCGTCGCCTCACGGGTGGAGGATTCGATGTACTTGGTGTTCATCTGCGCGCGCATGCGGTACTCATGGAAGAGATCGCGCAGCGCCACGGCATACGGAAGGTCCATGTGGACGCAGGGGGCAGGCGTTGCCGTGGGCGGCACGGTGGAAAGGCAGATGTTTTTCTTATCGATGCCGACCTTTGCGGAGAAAATGGCGTTAATGCCGTGCTGTACCATCAGTTCCGGCATGACCTTCCAGGCCTCGCGCGCGGTGGCGTTGGCGTTGTGCGCGCCGTCGATCTGCGCCATGCCCGCCCAGGCGATGAGGCGCTTGGATTCGCACGCGTCCACGAAGGAGCGCGCCATGTTGATGTTGCGGTAAATGACGTTATACTGCGGGTCCTGATGCACGCCGTTCACGCCTTCTTCGGCGAACATCACGGCGATATCCGGGCCGGCAACGCCGGAAACATAGCTGTGGTAATTGATGGGGCGGCCAACTTCATCCTCGATCATGTCGAGCGCCTTGCGCTGCGCACGAACCTGCTTGCGCGTAATCGGCACGCCGCCCATGCCCTGCGGGGTGCCTTCGATGAGGCCGTCAAAATGGCTTTGGCCGGCGGTGCGGATGACCATGATGTGATCTGCGCCATGGTGCGCGCCCATGCGCATGCGGCGGATGTCGTCCTCAAAGCGGCCGGAGGCGATCTCTGTTGTGATGACGGGCATCGGCTGCGGGTCGATGTCGTCAAAATAATGCGCCGGCGGCAGCGGGACGGAATCCTTCAAAGGCTTGGAGCAGTCCTGATACACAAACGGGCCCATTTTGAGGCCGGGGGCAGGCTCGCGCCAGGTCCAGCCGCGCCTGCGGGGACGGTAGTTTTCAAGATCCTTTAAGATTTCGGATACGTCGATGTTCTTGTTCGGGTCAAGTTTATAATCGCTCATGTCGCACCTCCGTTAAAACTGCGCGGCGGCTTCATCCCAAAGCCGGTCTTCACAAAGCGCAAGGCCTGCGGCGCGCACATCCATGTTCTCGGCTTTGGCAAGGCGGTAAACCACGTTGCCTGCGCCGTGGGCAATGAGGCTGCGCTCCATGCAGCCGTCCACGATGTGCTTCGCTTCGAGGGACGAAAAGCCCATGCGAAGAAGCACGCTGCGCTCGATGGAGGGCGAGGTATATTCATAGCCCATCTTGAGGAGCGGTTCGGTGATCTGCTCGGCGAGCGCCCAGAAGCGCTGCTCAAGCTCAGCGTCGGAAAGGGCTGCAAGGTGCGCGCGCCTTTCCTGATAATCGTCTGCCCGTTTCATGTTGGTTCCTCCTGATTGTTATGTGTTCGTTTGTTTGCTGTCAGGGGCGGCATGGCGTGAGCCGCTGCCGGGGGATGCCGTGTCTTTGCGGGGCAAGGGTAAATCCGGAGCAATGCCGGGAGATTGCCCCGCCCCCGCAAATCAAGCCTTACAGGTTCTTAAGCACGTTTTCAACAAACGCGCGGGAAGAATTCGTTTCCTCCATCAAATAGGCGATATCCGCTTCGGTCAGCGGGCCCTTGGCACGGGAAACCTGGCGGCGGATGAGGGACGTGCGCATATGGTCGATATCCACATCGCGCGCCTTAAGCAGGGAAGGATCGGCCGGGAACACGATGTTCGTTCCGGGGATTTCCGTTTCCGGATCGCCGAAGAGCAGTTCGATGCCGTTCTGCCGCGCAAACGCCAGCTGCGGCTGAATGTGCTTGCCCGCGCCGGTGTATTCCGTTTCCTGCGCAACGATGATCTGATCCTCATCCAGCTCCTGCGCGAGGGCGAATGTCGCGGCAAGGCTCGTGTTGCCTGCGGGGCCCTTTTCCATGCCTTCAAGCGTGGCGAGCGCCTCGGTGATGTAGAACACTTCGCCCTGTTTCACGGTAACGTAGCGATCCATGTAGCGGATGGGGCGCGCTGCGCTGCGCGGCACATCGCTGTGATCGGGATCGATTGCATACGGCATGCCGAAGCCGGTGTGTGCGGTGGTGAAGGACTTGCGGTTGAACTGCGCGTCGCTTGCCATGCTGAGACCCTTGAGGTCAACAGACGCCGCAACAACCTGTGCGTTGCATCCGGCCTTCCTGAGGCCGCGCACGGTGCCCGTCAGGTTACCGCCGCCGGCGTTTGCGCAGACGACCACATCCGGGTTACGGCCGTAGCGTTCCTTGAACTGGTGCCCAAGTTCCCAGCCGAGCGTTTCTACGCCGCCCACGCCGAACGGGGAATACAGAGAAGCGTTGAAGTAGCCGGTTTCTTCAAGGAGCATGAGCACTTTGTAGAACAGCTCCGGGCCGACGGTGAGCTGAAGCACCTCCGCGCCGAGCGCTTCGCACTTGCGGGCCTTCTCGATGATCTCGGGCTGGCCGCTTTGCTTGGAATCGTAGCATTCCTGCACGATGATGCACTTGAGACCCTGCATGGCCGCCTGAGAAGCCACGGCTGCGCCATAGTTGCCGCTTGTTGCAGCGATGACGCCCTTGTAACCCATCTTCTTTGCGTGGTATACGCTTGTGGCGGCACGGCGCTCCTTGAAGCTGCCCGCGGGGTTCGCAGCTTCGTCCTTCATGAAAATGCGCGCGCCCTTGCCGGGCTTTGCATACTTGCGGGCAAGCGCCGTCAGGTTGTGAAGCTCGAAAATCGGGGTGTTGCCCACATTGTATTCGCGCTGGATGCGGATATGGTCTTCCAGGGTATACCCGGTGCTGTTCATCAGCGCCTCATAATCGAAGGCGATGGAGCCGGACTCAAAGCGGCTGTAATCGATGCCCATTGCCTTGTTGACGATCTCAACCTTGCGGCCTGTGACCGCATCGTAGCTCTTATCCATGTTGTTCATGCTTCTTCACCTCCAAACAAGGCCTTGCGCAGGGATTCTTCCATCGTGAGGATCTCCGGCACGAATGTGCCGTAGTTCAGCGTATAGCAGGGGTTCACCTCAACGAGCGTGCCGCGTTCCTCGCGGCCGGTGGAGGTGAGGATGGTAACTTCGTCGCCGATCTCGGCGGCATCGTTTTGCAGATGACCTTTTGCCCACATTTCAAGCGGCATTTTTTTGGTGTCCTCGGGCAGCTTGCCGGTGCGCTGTTCGGGCGTTAAGATGATGTTGTGAATGCGGACCCAGTCGTTTTTCTTTGCCATAGCAGTTCCTTTCCGTCAATTGGTGATTGGCAATCGTAATTTACTTTTCAATATAATCCCTGAAGTCGCCCATGATGGCACGCGGCACGGGGAGATCAAGCATCGTCCTGAGGCCGGGGCGCGCGTTGATAACATGTGGGATCATGTTTACAATCATGGCAATGGTGCCGATGCCGCCGTCCACTTCCGGGTTGATGGCCATGCTGACCGCCGGGCTGCCCTTCAAAACGATGTAATCGCCGGTGTGGGTGCCTTCCAGTTCGGGCTCGATCTGCTGCGGATGGATCATGTCGATCTTTGCAGCGCCGTCCACATAGCCCTGGCCGGTCATGTTCACGCCGGCCACATCGCCCGCCTTGGCAAAGCCGTAAGGGGACTTGCGGTCCACGTTTGTAACGATGGGCTTCATCTGCTGCTCAAACTTGTCAACCTTCCAGCCGAGCGCCTCCGCGATCATGCCGACGGATTCCGCAAAGCCAACATGGCCCGCAAGCGTGCCGTCCGCAACGCCCCGCTCAAACGCTTCCACCGTAAGGCCAACGCCCTGCTCCTCCATAACGGCCGGACCGAAGGGGGAGAGGCTGTTTACGCGGCGGCACTGCACGGATTCGACATCCGTCATGCAGCCTGTGAGGCAGATGGCAAGCAGGTCCATCATCAGGCCAGGGTTAATGCCCGTACCCAGGATGGAAACGCCGTTCGCCTTTGCAAGGCGATCCATTTCTGCGGCAAGCTCAGGCTGTTGGGCCTTCGGGTAGCTCATTTCCTCCGCGGAGGTGATGACGTTCACGCCCTTTTCCACAACGAGCTTGATCTTCGGGAACACCTTTGCGGTGAAGGAATCCGTTGCGATGATGCAGATGTCGCACTTTTCCTTTGAAACAACCGCCTCAATGTCCGGTGAAACGAGCACATCCGCCCGTTCGCCGCGCTCTACGCCAAGCACTTCAAAGATGCTTTTCCCTACGCGTGCGGGGTGAATGTCGCACACGCCCGTGATGTCCACGCCCTTTTTGCGCAGCAACACCTTTGCGACGCCGCTGCCCATAGCGCCGAATCCCCAAATTGCAACCTTGATGTTTTCCATACTGCTTCCTCCGCTTTTTTGTTTGCTGTTTTCAATGAAAAAACCGACATTGCATAACTGTTTATTCTATTGTATAATGCAAAATAACATTACTCAAACGAATGTTTTTTATATTATACATGAATAAACAGAATACAAAGGAGAGCGGGATGAGCCTTCAAAAATATGTTGCATTTCTAAAAACCGTGGAGCTCGGAAGCATCAGCCTTGCGGCGGAGCAGATGGGGTACACGCAATCTGCCGTAAGCCGCATGATCCTGGATCTGGAAAAGGAATGGGGGATGGAACTGCTGCACCGCAGCCGCGCGGGCATTGCGCTCAGCTCGGTTGGGGAGCATCTGCTGCCGGCGATTCGTTCCATCGTTGCGGACTGCGAGGAACTGAAATTCGCGGTGAATGAACTGCATGGCTTGCATACGGGCCTTGTGCGCGTCGGCACGTTTACAAGCGTCGCCAACATGTGGATTCCATCGCTGCTGGTTTCCTTTCAGAAGCTGTATCCCGGCATTGAGTTTACCTTGATGAACAGTGAGAACTATTCGGAAATTGAGGATTGGATCCAGCATGGCAAGGTTGATTGCGGGTTTGTGAATCTGCCTACGGTCACGGACCTGCAGGTCAGCTTCCTGCGCCGCGATACGCTCATCGCGGTGCTCCCGCCGGAACACCCCATGGCGCAAAGCCCCGTGTTCCCGATTGCAAGGTTGCAGGACGAGCTTTTCATCAAGCTCAAGGAGGATACGGACAACGAGCTTTCGCGCTTCCTTGGCAATCTGGCGCGGCCGCCCAAGGTGCGTTACGAGGTGAACAGCGACCACATGATTCTTTCCATGGTGGAATGCGGGCTTGGCATCAGCGTGATGCACTCGCTTCTTGCGGATATGGACCGCTACAATGTGGTGTGGAAAAAATTTGATTTGCAGCAGCACCGGGATATCGGCATTGCAACGGCAAAACAGGCCAAGCTTTCAAGCGCGGTGAAGCTTTTTGTTGGGCATGTGCGGGAACAGATCGGGCCAATGAGCAATTGATCATTGACAATGGATAAGGAACAATGGACAATTATGGCATCAGCGTGAGCATGCCAAATAAAATGCAACAGCAAACAGAGACAGGGGGAAAACGGGATGGAACAAATGCTTAGCACAAACCAGGCGGAGGAACTGAGCGCGATTCGCCAAAGCTGCAAGGCGCGTCAGCGGTATGCGCAAATTCAAATGATTGCGCTTGTGGCCATGGCTGCTGTTGTGATCGCATTTGTGCTTCTGCTCATGCCGCGGGCAAGCGCCGCGCTTGCGCAGGTGGATGCCGTAGTGGGGGAGCTTGCTTCGGTGGACTTTGCGGGTATGGCAGAGCGGGTGGATGCGCTTGTTGCACAAAGCAGCGCCAGCATGGAGGAGGCCATGGAGGGGCTGGATACAGGCCTTGCCGATTTGCACCGTGCACTCGCCGTGTTGGAGGGTGTGGATCTTCAAAGCCTGAATGAGAGCATTGCTTCGCTTTCGGCTATTCTGGAGCCGCTTGCCCGGCTTTTCGGGAGGTAAGCGTAAAACCCTTCCTTATTAAAATAGATAATGCGTCGGCATAAGTTGCACAGGGTTACAGCTCCCAATTTTTGGGAGCCGTTTTTATAAAAATTTTGGCCGCTTTTTTTCTGAAAAGGGCGTTTTGCAACCGAAATGTAATCTTCCGTCGCTATAATAACAGTATAAGGGGGGATTCTGTGCATGCACGCGGCGTGCAAAGCACATGATCAACAAAAAACGGGAACCGCAGGCCTTCGGGCTGTATGCGCGGAAACGGAACTTATGGAAGAGGACGGAAAGGAGAAAAGCGTATGAACCAATTCAAAAAACCGCTTGCAATGCTGTTGGCGCTTGTCATGCTTTGCGGCGCGTTCCTCAGCGACGGTAAACTTGCGTTTGCTGAGGGTGATCCGATCATCGACGTGACCGAAGGCGAAAAGCCGGATGGAACGCCGGTGGCCAACGTTCTGGAGGCTGGCAATCCGGCAGGTGACCCAACGCCGGAGCCTACACAGGAGCCTGCACCGGAATACACCGTTACGTTCGTGGTAGGAGAGGGCAAATTCCCGGTGACGGTCGCCGAAAACGCGGATGCCGCAGTTCCGGCAGAAGCGAACGCGGCAATCACGGACTATGAAGCCGCAAACAAACAGGTTTTTATCGGCTGGGATAAGGGCTACACTTCCATTGTTGCGGATACGGAGGTAACGGCGCAGTTCGCAGCCGCGACGGCCCCGCTTACCATTCATTATAAGGACACCGACGGCAATCAGCTGCGCGCTTCGTATGAAGCGGTGTTTGCCATTGGCGCACCATACAGCGTAGATTCCCCTGAAATTCAGGGATACGTGGTAGAATCGGGCAAGGAAACCGTTTCCGGCACAATGGCGGCCGGCGGCGTTACTGTTACCGTCACCTATTCCGTAACGGATGCGAGCTATACGGTGCAGCACTGGGTTGAGCAGATCGACGGCAGCTTCATCATGAAGGATGAAGAGACGATCAGCAACGCGCAGACGGGCACGACTGTGACCGCGGTTGCAAAGTCCTATGAAGGCTGCACCGCGCCCGACCCCATGCCGAGCGCCATGGTTGCGGCGGAGGGCACGGTGATCGCGGTGTATTATACCCGCAACACCTATACCGTTTCGTTTGAAACCAACGGCGGCAGCTATGTGAGTTCCATCTTCGATGTGAAGCACGGCGCAACGGTTACCGAACCCGCAGCACCAACGTTTGCGGGGTATACGTTTGCAGGCTGGCTGAACGGTGAAACCGCGTTTGACTTCAACACGCCCGTTACCGGCAACCTCACGCTTACCGCAAAGTGGGAGCCGAAGCTTGTGAACTACACCGTGGTGTACTGGCAGGAAAATGCGGACGACGATGGCTACAGCTATGTGGAAACCGCGACGAAGCAGGGGTACGCAGGTTCCGAAGCCACGTTTGATGAAAAGGACTATGCGCATTTTGTAGTGAGCGAAAACAGCGATTATAAGCTGATTTCGGGCGACGGCAGCACGATTCTGAATGTGTACTATGACCGCGAGGAATATACGCTTACGTTTGTGACCGGCAACAGCTACAGGCCGACCTGCGGAAAGCAGGAGCATACACATAGCTGGCGTTGCTATGAGTGGGTGCTCGTGTGTGAGAACGACAGCTTCTGGCATCGGCATAACGAGAGTTGCTATGAGCGCCGGCTTACCTGCGGCCTTGAAGAACACACGCATTCCAGCGCCTGCTATGCTTCCGGCGTGGTGGCCACCATTACCGCTAAGTATGGTGCGTATATTGCGGATGAATTCAACAAGGCACCCTTCAACACAACATATAACGGCCGTGCATGGGAAGATACGGGCAATACCTATGGCTATGCCCTGCAAACACTCGACCGTATGCCGGGTACGAATGTAACGTTCCGGCTGTATGATAAGAGCTCCAACAAGCTCAAGACCATCTATTACTGGGTAGAGAGCCTGCCCGGTGTCACACCGGATAAAATAGAGGGTGGTATTGGGTATACTCTGCTTAAGACGGTTGATACCTACTTCAACTACATGACTTATGAGGAAGAGTATCATCCCATTGAAGGCTTTATACGCCAGAGTGCAAGCGCTGCGGGCTTTAACAGGAGTCAGAAGAACTTTGACAAAAACAACGAAGGCCATCTGTACTACACGCGTGAAAGCTACAATGTTCAATACTATAATGTAACGGGCGTTGTACACACCGCTTCCGCGAAATATCAACAGAGCCTTGCGGGTTACGGCGCTTATACGCCGAACCGCCCGGAAGGCATTGACGAAAGTTTCGTTTTCTCCGGTTGGTACAAGGATGAGGCATGCACCACAGCATTTGATTTTTCAAATGCTACGATGCCGGCGGGCAACATCGTGGTCTACGCAAAGTGGGTTGCACCGGTGTTCACCGCTACGTTTGAGTATCAGGTAATGATCGGTGGCGAAACGCATACCGTACAAGCGGATATCCCTTACGGCAGCACCATCAGCGCGCCTGTTGTCACGCACCCGGAAGGCTACCCGTTGGAGGGCTGGTATACCGATGCGGCATATGCGAACCGCTTTGACTTCAGTACGCCGATCACAAAGAATATCACCCTGTACGCCAAGTGGCATACGACACAAACCTACGGTTATACCGTTAAGTATGTGGATGCAATCGGCACGGAGATTGCGGAAGCTGAGTCCTTCACCGGCACGCCGAACACAACCGTCATCGCACAGGCCAAGAAAATTGACGGCTACGAGCTCAACGATGCACAAAGCAAGAGCGTGCTGCTTGATGCGGACAACAAAGAGATCGTATTTAAGTACAGGTACATCGGCACATACAGCTACACCGTGCAGTATCTGCTTGAGGGCACTACAACGAAGGTGTCCCCGGATAAGGTTGTGCCGAATGTCAGCAGCCGCATCGTCACCGAAAACGCGAAGTATGTGAACGGCTACGTGCTGATTTCGGATACCCCGCAGACGATCACCCTTTCTTCGGATGCATCAGAGAATGTCATCAAGTTCTATTATAGGGCGCTTGGTGAAGAGATCATGATCCGCTACTGGGTTAAGCACGTGATCGATAATGGGGACGGCACCACCACCCTGCGCGCCATTGAAATGAAGAGCGAAACCGTGGCTAAGGGTCAGTCCGTCACCGTTGTGGAGAAGGATGTTGAGAAGAAAACGTTTGAAGGGTACAAGTATGATCGTGCTGTTACGCTTCCTCCCACATTCACGGATAACAGCAGCAGCAACAGCATCACCCTTTATTATGTGAAGGACGAAACCCAGACCAGGACGCTTTCCTACACCGTGGAGCATTATCTGGATAATGCGCTCCAAACGGCTGACACCGCGACCGTTGAGGAAAAAGTATGGGTGCTCGATCCTGCCACAACGCTTACCGTCACACCAGCGAGTGTTGCACACAAGAGCTACACCAACGCTGTGTTCACGCATTCCGACCCGGCAGCCATCCCCGGAACGATTCAGAACGGCGGCGTGATCAAGCTGTATTACGTTACGAAGACGGCGATCACCATCACCGCCAAGAGCGGCAGCATGACCTATGACGGCACGGCGCTTGAAAACGGCGGTTATGACCTGACCGGCACGCTCAAGGCGGGCGACACGCTTGATGTCACCGTTTCCGGCAGCGTAACCAACGTAGCTGACAACAAAGCGGACAACAATGTCATTACGAGCGTGAAAGTTCTGCGTAATGGCATCGATGTAACCGCGCAGTATACCATCACCAAGGTGCCCGGTACGCTCACGATTAACCAGCGCCCCGTGACCTTCACCGGCGAAACCGCGACGAAGCCCTACACCGGTTCCGAGCAGAAGATCACCGGCATCACGCCGGACGGACTGCTTTCCGGCCACACCTATACAGGCCTCACGTACAGCGCGAAGGGCACGAATGTCGGCGGATATGACGGCGCGTTCAGCGGCACGGTAAAGATCATGAACGGCACTGTCGATGTGACCGGGAACTACGCTGTGACAGAAACCTCAGGTAAGCTGACCATCACAAAGGCGAGCATCCCCGTGACCTTCACCGGCGAGAGCGACAGCAGGACCTACACCGGGAGCGATATTGAGCTTACCGGCATCACGCCGGACGGACTGCTCGAAGGCCACACCTATACAGGCCTCACGTACAGCGCGAAGGGCAAGAACGTCGGCGGATATGACGGCACGTTCAGCGGCACGGTAAAGATCATGGACGGCACTGTCGACGTGACCGAGAACTATGCTGTGACAAAGACCCCCGGCAAGCTGACGATCACAAAGGCGAGCATTGCCGTGACCTTCACCGGCGAGAGCGACAGCAGGACCTACACCGGGAGCGATATTGAGCTTACCGGCATCACGCCGGACGGACTGCTTCCCGGCCACACCTATACAGGCCTCACGTACAGTGCGAAGGGCAAGAACGTCGGCGGATATGACGGCGCGTTCAGCGGCACGGTAAAGATCATGGACGGCACTGTCGACGTGACCGAGAACTACGCTGTGACAAAGACCCCCGGCAAGCTGACGATCACCCCCATTGAAACCCCGATCGTGATCACTGCGGACAGCAACGAGAAGGAATACGATGGCACAGCGCTGACCGACAGCGGCTATACTTACACCAATGGCATCCTTGTTTCTGGCGATGTGCTGACGGCGGTTGTCGAAGGCAGCCAAACGGATGTGGGTTCGGGCGCGAACAAGGTGGCATCCTACAAGGTCATGCGCGGCGACAAGGATGTGACGGCGAATTACACCTTCGGCACCTCCGTGGATGGTGTGCTCAAGGTCAACCCGCGTGCGGTCACCATCACGGTGAGCGATGCGAGCAAGCTGTTCGGCACGGTTGACCCGATCTTCACCGGTAGCATTACCAAGGGCGAGCTGGTGAACGAAGGGGATCTTGGAGCCATTGAATACTACCGCATCAACGCGGGCGTGGAAGCAGCCGGTACCTATAATGCGGCGCTCAGCGCGAAGTTCAAGGAGAACGGCAACTACGTTGTAACAGTGGTCAACGGCACGTTCACCATCTATCTGCCGGAGCCTGAGCCCATCATCCCGACGCCCACGCCGGACATCCCGCTTGATGTCCCGCAGACGGGCGATGGCGCCATGCTGCACACGATCATCGGATTTGCCTGCATTGCCATGGCGGGCCTGCTTGGTAAGCTCCGCCGCAAGGAGAATGAAGGCGAGGCATAATTTGCCCTGAAGGAACCAAACCTGAAAACGCCCGCCGGGTCAAAAGACCCGGCGGGCGTAATTCATAATCAAAAATGGGAAGGGATTTTCCGGCAGCCAACCGCTCCGCCGGGTTCAGGGACGCGCGCTCCCATCTCCCTTTCGGATTTCTTCCAGCGCGCCCGAGCGGGCGAGCGTGAGGAGCGCGCCGGTTACACGGCGGTCATAGCGGTCTTTCAGGGCATAGAGTTCTTCCGCTGCTTCCAGGCAGCCCATTTGCCGGTTATAGCCGCGGTCCGTCGTCATAGCATCGAACGAATCCGCAACGCCGATCATCCTTGCCTCCACGCTGATCTCATCTCCAATGAGGCCGAAGGGATAGCCGCTCCCGTCCAGCCGTTCGTGGTGGTTGCGCGCGATCTCAACAATCTTTTCATCAAACCGCTGTTTAAGGATGCGCGCGCTGTCCATGGGATGGCGCACGATGAAACGCTGCTCGCTCTTTGTAAGCGGCTGGCGTTTTTTCAAGATTTCATCCGGCACAAAGCATTTTCCGATGTCGTGGAACAGGGATGCAACCATCAGGGTATCGAGCGAAACGGTGGCGGTATCCATGCCGTCAAGCGCCATTTGTTCCAGAATTTTTGCCGAATAACACATCACATGCACGCTGTGCGCGTATGTATAATGATCCTTTTCGTCGATTTGGCGCAGCAGGTTGGTCAAATCGTCCTGAAAACCGAACAGGGAATCGAACAGCGGGCGGTTGGTGATGTAAAGAAGCTCCGTGGATTGTCTCGCGCGGATGAGAAGCTCATCCCGAAGGCCATGTACATAAAAGGAGTCGCCTGCCGCAAGCTGCTGCGGGCTGCCGTCTACCTTCATTTCAAGCGCGCCGGAAAGAATATGGAAAAACTCAAGGGTTTCAACATCCTCCGCAGGCGTAATCCACACGGTTGCGCCTTTCAGGATGCTTTGGCGCATCACTTCAAGGCCGCCAGCCTGCGCGAGCAAACGAAGGCTGCCGACGGATTCGATGCCGGCTTCCAAAGAGATCCCTTCGGTTTTTTTTATATACAGGCCGTCCATTTTACGCTGTGAAACGCGGCTGTAGCCGCATGGGATCCCGGGCGTATCCCGAAGGATACGCGCGAATCACGCGGCTTCGTTTCCGGTTCCGATGGGGGGAACGTTCACCACGCGCAGCGGGTCGATCAGCACCAACTGGCCGTCGATCTCATACGCAACGTAAACGCATTCTACCGTAGCGCCGATTTCATCCGCATAGGCCATTACCTCGGCGACGATCTGATCCACCTGCCGAAGCAGCCACTTCACGTCGTTCTGCGGAGTGCTCTGCGCATAGCGAACGAGCGCATCAATGCGGGCGTTTGCCACGGACACCATCAGCCGCAGCTTCAGAACCTTTGCGGCGTCAACGAACCAGCCGATCAATCCCGCAGTGCCGGCTACGGGAACATCCCCGGGAGAGGCGGCAAAGGAGACAGCCGGCAGGGCAAATGCGAGCAGCATGGACGCGGCGAGCAAGAAAGCGAGTTTCCGTTTCATGGTGATTTCCTCCTGTTTGAAGCTTAAATGGAATACCGGCTGCGCCGAATGCAAAAACAGCCGCTAATGCAGCTGCCCGGTTACCACGCGGCTTCAAAAGACGCCGTGGCGCATGAAATGCATTGTGGTACAGTACGGCAACTGGCTGCCATAGGCGAACGCCCTTAGGCCCTTTAGCTTTGCGCCCTCCGCTTTCACGAGGTTTGCCTTTTACATAGAAAATGGATTGTTCTATATTCAATTTCATTCTAGCATGGAGGCAGGGAGCTGTCAACTGCGTTTTCGGCCGCGCATAATGCAAAAAGCCCACGCAAAGCGGGCTTTTTGCAAGGGGGGATGGGGGATCATTCGTCTGCAGCAATTGGCGCAAGGCGGTAGCTTACGACGAACGAGGGATTGGAATACATTTTATAGAACGCCTTTTTTACGCGCTCCAACGGAATGCGGCCCGTTTCGTAGCTCACAGAAGGCAGCAATACAGCATACTGTGTGGAATTGTAGCGGGAGATGGTGTCGCCGCGGCGCAGGTTGTTTTGCAGCGCGCTGAGCAGCAGGCGCATGAGCTTATCCAGCATCAGCGGTTCCACGGGCTTATCTCCCATGCTGCTGATGGTGATGAGCGCGATGAACATCGTTGTGCCAAGACGGCTGAGGTTCCGCATATGGAGCTGGTAAATATCCTTAAAAATCACATATTCGCATACAAATGCGCCGGAACGTGTGTCGTCCGCGCAAAGCTCCGCACGGATGCTGTCAATATCTGTTTTGGAGGCGTTGTCAATTTTAATGAGCTTTTTATAAAACGCAAGCATACCTTCAGGGGGCTGTATGCCAAGGTGGTTGTAATGCAAATCGGTGGCATGGTTATACTGCGCCAGCGCTTCGCTGCTGCGGCCGATCTTCAAAAGCGCCGTCATCAGCTCAAGGTTGAGCGTAGCGTCGAACGCATCCACATCAAGCGCCAGGCGGCACACCTGAGCGATCTCATCGTGTGCATCCTCGCCCTTAAGCAGCACGATATAATGCTGCACCGCCTTCAGGTACATGTTGTGCAGAAATACGCTGCGTGCGACCACCCATGCGTCCATATCGGAGTTGGGCAACAGCTCGCCCGCATAAAGCGTCATCAGCGTTGCAGCCTGCGCGCGGACCTCCGGCGTGAGGGATGCTGCACGCAGCACATCGTTGCAGGCAGCTTCAAAGGAGAAGACGTCGATCTCGCAATCGAGCGCCGGATTCCAGCGATACCCGCCGCGCTCGGTGATGATGCAATCGGAAAGATCGGGGCTGTAGTCCGAAAGCGTGGCACGCAGCCGGCTTACGAGCGTTTTAAGCGCACTTTCCGGGTTCGTGCTGTTCTCGCCGGGCCAAAGCACCTCAAAAAGATCCTTCATGAGGATGGACTTATCCCGGTTAAGGATCAGGTATTCCAACAAAACAATGCGTTTTTTTGAACTGCCCAGGCTTTTTATCACTTCCGTACCATTGGCGATGATCTCGAAACGGCCGAGCATAAAAACCTTAACTTTTGGCACTGGCTCTCCCTCCCTTATACCGGCTGGCAAGAAAATAGACAGAATTACAATGTAACAATTTGCCGCCTCAATCTTATGATATAAGCCGGAACCCAAAATGGCAAGCAGAAATCAAAACTTTTGGGTCGCGAATTTTGTACTTTCAGGGCAAATGGGGGTCTGGCAGCGCAACCCGCCGGCCTTGTGTGCACACAAGGCCGGCGGCGCGCATGTGCCCGAGCTCACGCATCATGGCGCTGCGGTCCGCGCAGATATAGTCCGCAAGCTCGCTGAAAGAGAAGGGTAGAACGAAGCGCAAGCTCCCCGCGCGCGCGGCTGAAAGGTTGAAATAACAAAGCAGCTTTTCGCGGATGGTGCGGCAGCTAAGCACCTGGATGCGCTCGCTCAGGCGCACGGTTTTGTCGGCGACAAGGCGAAGCACGTTTCTCACAAGCAGGCTATGGTGGTCGCAGGCTTTTTCGCAGCGCTTGATGATGTGGGCATAGTCGATAAAAACAATTTCGGACGGTGCCCGGGCGACGACGACCGTGCTTTCGCGCGCAATGCTGGAGAAGGCGAGCACCTCCCCGAAAATGCCGCCCGGTGCGAGGGACTCAAGGAGGGTTCTGCCGCCGTTCACCTCCAGCCGTTCAATGGAAAGCGCGCCGCTTTTGAGGATGCCCACATCCCCCGGGCCATGCCGGTATGCGCGCACGGTCTTGCCTGCGGCGCAGCGCTCTGTGCGCGCGCCGAAGCAGACCATCATGCGCTCAACTTCTTCGGTTGTAATTCCCTGAAAGAGTTCCGCATCCGCAAGTTGCATAATATTTCCTCCAAACTGTTGCAAATGCAATAGACTTTTCTTGAAACCCATGGTATCATAAGATCAAACAAAAGTACAGAACGGCGAAAGCCGAATTTGAAACGAAACATGGAAGGAGAATTTAAAATGAAATTCCGTTGCACAGTTTGCGGTTACGTACATGAAGGCGCCGAGCCCCCGGCAGCATGCCCCCAGTGCAAAGCACCCGCTTCAAAGTTTGTCCCCGTTGAGGAGAATAAAATGGATTGGGCAGCCGAGCATGTTGTCGGCGTAGCCAAGGGCGTTGATCCTGAGATCATCGAGGGCCTGCGCGCCAACTTCACCGGCGAATGCACCGAAGTCGGCATGTACCTTGCGATGGCGCGCGTTGCGCACCGCGAAGGGTATCCGGAGATCGGCCTTTATTGGGAGAAGGCTGCTTACGAAGAAGCGGAGCATGCCGCGAAGTTTGCGGAGCTGCTTGGCGAAGTGGTGACCGATTCCACCAAGAAGAACCTTGAGATGCGCGTTGAAGCCGAAAACGGCGCAACTGCAGGTAAGTTTGAACTTGCGAAGATGGCCAAGGCGCAGAACCTTGATGCGATCCATGACACCGTTCATGAAATGGCTCGCGACGAAGCTCGCCATGGCAAAGCGTTTGCCGGCCTGCTCAAGAGATACTTCGGCTAAGAAAAGCCTTGCATAACCAATAATTCACATTTTAGGGTGTGTGGGAGAAATCCTGCACACCCTGTTTTTGTTCAACGGGAACGGACACTCCGAAACCGCAGCCGAAAGGAAAGCAGCGGTTTGAAAGGGCATGCTGGATGCAGGGAACACGGGTTACGACACAAAGTGGGTGGAATTTTCAATGAGCAGCTTCGCATCAATTTCCACATCGTGGGCGGGCTCGCCGTTGATTAAGTGAATGAGCTGTTGTGCGCAATGCTGACCGATTGTATAGTCAACGGATGAAATGCTTGTCAGCTTGGGGGAGACGACTTTGGCAATCAGGTCGCTGTCCAGGCACACGAGCGACACTTGCCCGGGAACCTTAAAGCCCTGTTCCTGCAGGAAATTCAAAACACCGGCGCCGCACCGGTCGTTTGGCACAATGATCGCATCAAAAGCAACGCCCGAAACCAGCAGCTGCTTTACGCAGTAATACCCTGAGTCATAGCTGAACCCGCCGAAAATCAGCAGGGAAGGGTCGGGCTCCAGGCCGGCTTCCTTTAAAGCGCGACAGTATCCCGTATAGCGGTCGTAGGCAGTAAAGCAGCCATGGTTTGAAGTTTCATATTCCTTGATAAAGTCCTCATAATTCCGAATATGGTCCGCCCAATAATAATAATAAATGATGAAAGCGATTCTTTTCCGCCCCAGCCGCAGCAAATACCGTGTGCTTAAATAAGCGGCTTCTTCGTTGTCCAAGTGCACATGGATCAGGCCGTCCGCGATATAGCGGGGGCCCGTAACAACAATCGGGATATGAGAAAGCGTGGGAGATGCGGCTCTTGGATCCCGGTTTGTGACGGGCGCTATAATGATTCCGGCGGTGTCGGAATTACATGCATTGATGAGGCACTCTGTTTCCTGGTTCGGATCGGAGTTGGAAAGCAGGATGTTTACACGATATCCCGCGCGGTTTGCAACGTCAATAATGCCCGTAGCAGTGTGGGAATAATATGTGTTGGAAATTCCGGGCAAAATTAAAACAATATTTTTTTTCCCTTCAACGGTTTTGCTGATCGGGTATCCCAACGTACGTGCGGACGCAAAAACGCGTTGCGCCAGCGCTGCGTCAACGGCGGCATTTCCATTTAAAACGCGCGATACCGTCGCCGGGGACACGCCGGCATGCGCAGCGACCTGACGGATGTTGGGTTTTCCACATTTTGGCATTTTTACTTCCTCGCTTTGGACAATCATATGGCAGTTTCATTTAAAGTATATCGCAGGAAACGAATAGATTCAATGGAAAGTTTGGTTTTTAAGAAACAGTTTCTGAAAAAATGCTCCACATGCGGACAGGATTCACGCCCGTTTACTTATGCATTGCCCAACACGCCTGCAATGCGGCCCCCGCAACGCCAAAAAGGAGAAAACAGCATGAAAACAGCATATAGATAACGCATCTTTGCAAAACGGATCACAAGAAGGGACCGCAGGGTATTTTTGGAAATGCGTCGAATTTTATAAATTAGGTGATTGACGAAGTCGACAAAAGCACATATAATGTGTTTATCGAAATTAGGCATTTGAGAAACAAAAAGAAACAAATTGTGTTCTACATCTTTTGGAGGAAGAAATCGAAATGACGCTCAAGATGAATGATGCAACAAAGAACGCCCGGCTTTATGATGTCAACTGCACAGCAGATGCGCAAGGCATGAACCTTTGGGTTGAAGAACTGCTGCATCGTTATCAAGATTCTATCTGCTGCGGCAAATATCAGTCGGTGTTCCGTTGCATGAACATCAAGGATGAGAATGTGCTGATCGGCGCTGCCGGCAGGCTTGTCGGCATGCGGATTCTGGTTTCCCGCAGCGCGATTCAAGGGGAACTGGATTACCATAGCGAGCCGGTTTTCACGATTACGGAGGCCTCTGAAGAAGGGTTCCAAAGCATTCCGTTCCAGCAGATCTTCACGCTCTGCAACCGCCTGCGCAATAAACTGAAGGATCTGGTGGGGCCGGAATTCTATCGCGTGCCTGTTTTGGGCGGCCTTAAAAGCATCATCCTGAGCGACGAGCCCCAGGAGATCATCAATTACTATCTTCCGGAGATTGAACTGTTCGGAACCGGAAACCGCTTCAGCCTGTTTGCTGCCGGATACATCCCCGAACAGATTTCCCTTCCGGGTGAAGCGGAGAAGCAGAGCCACGCGCTGTGCCCCATCAACAGCAAGGTGCAGTGCCCCGGAAAAGACGAATACATGGTTCGCATGGCCGGCGTTTTGGAGAAGCTGAAAAGCGACTTCGTGCAAAAAGTTGTTGTTGCGCGCAAGTGCACCGTAGCGCCTTGCGAAGCGTTTGATAAGCTTGATTACACGGCGTATTTGCTCGATCAGTATTTTCAGGAGTACTTCTACCTGTTCCGCCAGGGCGAGGATGCGTATTGGACGGGAATTTCGCCTGAGATCATCATGAAACAGAGCGGCAGCGTAGCTGTAACGAAGCCTTTGGCCGGCACAAGGAAAAAATGCGATGATGATGCCGTCAACCAGCAGGTTCGCAAAGAACTGACGGCAACCTCCAAGGACATTATCGAGCATGAGCATGCGCTCTACTTTATGGTGGATCAACTTGAAAAGGCGGGCATCGGCAAAGTAAATATCGACAAAAACAAAACGGTGCTTGAAACACCCTACGCATTCCATATCAAGAGCGAAATTTCTGTCCAGCTCAAGGAAGGGGTTTCCTGCTTTGATATCATTGGGGCGATCTATCCGCCTGCTACCATCTGGGGCATCCCCGTGGACAGAACGGAGCATATCCTTGCGGAAACAGAGCCGTTCAGCCGGGAATATTTCACCGGGCTCTATGGCTACTGGAACTATGCGGGCGATGCAGATACGGCGCTTGTAATTCGTTCTGCAAAGGTTGAAGACGGCACGGTCAGCGTTTATGCGGGCGGAGGAATTGTGAAATACTCTGACCCGAATGCGGAGTTTGATGAAACCGTAAACAAAATGCGTCCGCTGCTGAGCTATTTTACGGAAAAATGAGCCGCCCCGTGCAAAAGGCGGATTCATAAAACTCTTATCTTTCTTCCATTCAGAAAGATCAAGAAAAAAAAGGAAGGATGAAAACAACATGAAAAAGTTCCTTGCGGTACTCCTTTGTCTCGTGATGACAGTGGCTGCGTTCAGCGGCTGCACGAGCACAAACGATCCTGCGGATCAGACTGCTGCACCCGCGGATCAGACTGCTGCGCCCGCAGATCAGACTGCTGCGCCCGCGGACCAGACCCCTGCGCCGGACGCTGAGCCGGTATCTTCGCAGGACACGCTTGTTATCGTTACCAACGGCGATCCGGGCCGGCTCCGCAGCGACACGATCAACAACCTTGCCAACATGACCTATAACCGCCTGATCTATGACTATCTGTTCACGCGCAACAGCAAGGGCGAATACGTCCCCTGCCTGTGTGAAGAGTATCAGCTGGATGCGGACAACCTCGGCGTTACGCTGAAGCTGCGCGAAGGCGTCAAGTTCCACGACGGCAACATCATGACGGCGGACGACGTTCTGGCTTCCCTGGTCTATGGCAAGCAGGACACCTCCTCCGGCAGCCAGCTTGACTTCATCGACTTCGACAACAGCAAGGTCGTTGACGCGAACACCCTTTACCTCAAGTTCAACCGGCTCAACGGTGTTTGGCAGAGCGCATTCCTTGCGATCGGCATCATCGAAAAGTCCGCTTATGAAGCGGCGGCCAGCGCGGATGAGTTCTATCTTGATCCGATGACCACCTCGGCTTATGTTCTTGACAGCTGGGTTTCCGGCGATAACCTCACCTTCAAGGCGTTCCCGGATCACTGGTACGGCGCGCCGAAGATCGAGACCATTGTGGTGCGTATCATCAGCGAAAGCTCCGTTGCTTTGATGGAGCTCCAGACCGGCGGCGTTGACGTTCTGTTCAACCTGTCCCTTGAAAACTACAATTCCGCTTGCGGCATTGAGGGCGTCGTTGGATACGACAAACAGCCCAGCACCGTTTCCGTGTTCCTTGGCTGCAACCTTAAGAATGAGGCGCTTTCCAAGCTGGAAGTTCGCCAGGCGATCGCCTGCGCAATCGATTGGGATGCAATCTGCTCCGGCGCGTTTGACAACGCGGCAGTTTCCTGCTGCAGCCCGCTCGGCGCGAACGCCTTTGGCTATGACGCAAAGTGGGAAACCGAATATCCTTACACCTATAACCCCGAAAAGGCAAAGGAACTCCTTGCACAAGCAGGATATGCCAACGGCCTGTCGCTCCGCGTGCTCGTGGATGAAACCCCGAGCCGCCAGCTGATGGCTGAACAGCTTTACAACATGTTTGCCGAAGTTGGTATCACCCTGGAAATCCAGAAATATGACTTGGCGACAACGAACGACATCGTTGCCAATTCCGACGATTATGACCTGTATATCCGCGGCGCATACAACAACAGCGGAGACATCGTGACCTTCCTTGCCACCAGCATGGGCTTCACCGCCATCAATGTTGAGGCGGATACCGTGAAGGGACCCGAGTACACCGATTACCTCGACAGGATCTCCAAAGAGATGGACACGGCTGCCCGCGCTCAGCTTTACAAGGACTTCCAGCAGGCATTCATCGATGACATGATGTATTGGATCCCCGGTGTGCAGATGACCATTTATGCTGCGTTTGACAGCAACCTGACCGACGTTGAAATGCCGGGTGAATATTGGGTTTGGAACAACGCCTACTTTAAATAATCTCTAGAACCAGCACTTGAAAGGGGCTGCGACGTCTCGAGCGGCGCCGCAGCCTCTTCTAAAGCAACAGAAAGGAATTCAGATGCTTCGGTATTTATTGAAACGACTTTTGGCGTTGATTCCTGTACTGCTTGGCGTCGCTTTTTTGATTTTTACGATGATGTACTTCACGCCGGGCGATCCAGCGGCTATGGTCCTTGGCGATCAGGCGTCGGAAGAACAGCTCAACGAATGGCGCGCTGCGCGCGATTTGGATAAGCCGTTCCTGGAGCAATTTGGAAAGTACATATGGGGAATTGTTTCCCAAGGCGATTTCGGTATCTCTTACAAAACGGGAAAAAACGTTACGTCGGCTCTGCTTGAGCGGTTCCCGACAACCTTTGTGCTTGCCATTGCAACCTGTGTCATTGCCATGGTGCTTGGTGTGCTGTTGGGAATTTTGGCTGCAAACCATCAGGGAACGTGGATTGACAGCGTTTTGCGCGTTTTCGGCATGGCAGGCGTTTCGATGCCAATATTCTGGTTGGGCCTGCTGATGATCCTATGGTTTGCGGTGGATTTGAAGTGGTTCCCTGTTTCGGGCTGGTATGGGCCCAAGTATCTCGTGCTGCCTGCATTGACTATGGGGTTGACCTTCACTGCAAGCCTTATGCGTACAACGCGCTCGAGCATGCTGGATTGCATTCGTCAGGATTATGTTATTACTGCCCGCGCGAAGGGACAGAAGGAGCGCGTAATTACGTACCATCATGTTTTCCGCAACGCGCTCATTCCGATCATTACCGCCGCAGGCAGCGCTTTCGGCATTGCGCTTTGCGGCGCCGTGGTTACCGAGCAGGTGTTTTCCATTCCGGGTCTTGGGAGTTTGATGGTCAACGCCATTACCACGCGCGATTATCCATTGGTGCGCGGCAGCGTGCTGCTGCTCGCCGTGAGCTTTAGCCTGGTGAACCTGCTTGTTGATCTTCTTTATGCCTGCGTTGACCCGCGCATCAAGGCGCAGTTTGCAGGAAAGTCCCTTAAAAAGAAAAAGGTTAGGGAGGAAGCCACACATGAGTAAGGAAAAACTCCAGATCAAACGGAGAAGCATGTTTGGCGAGGTTATGGTGCGCTTCCTGCGCAAACCCATTGCGGTGTTCGGCGCAGTGATCATGATTGTGGTGGTTGCGCTGTGCCTGCTCGCTCCCGTAATTGCGCCTTATGATATCGACGCGCAGGATATCACCCGCAAGTTTACGGAACCGTCCCAAGAGTTCATTTGCGGAACGGATAACCTTGGCCGCGATATTTTCAGCCGCCTGCTTTACGGCGGACGTATCTCGCTCATGGTCGGCTTCGTTTCAGCGTCCATTGCCGCAATATTGGGCGTTATCCTCGGCGCCATCGCCGCGTTCTACGGCAAGCGGACCGACAACATTATCATGCGCATTCTCGATGTGTTTATGGCGCTGCCGCAAATGCTTCTCGCCATTGCGATCTCTGCAATGATCGGCACCGGCATCAAGGGGGCGATCATTGCCGTAACGGTTGCGACGATTCCGCGTTATGCGCAAGCGGTACGCGGGCCAATTCTGTCAATTCGAAACCAGGAATTTGTGGAGGCGGCTTTTGCAATTGACGCCAAGGATTCCCGCATTGTTTTGCGGCACATTCTGCCAAACGTGCTCAGCCCCATCATTGTGCAGGTAACCATGGGCGTAGGCAATGCGATCACCATGGCCGCTTCGCTGAGCTTTATCGGCCTTGGCGTGCAGCCGCCGTATCCGGAATGGGGCGCCATGCTCTCCGCTGCGCGCGTGTATATTCTTGACCATGCTTACATGGTCACGTTCCCCGGCGTTGCGATTGCGCTTGTTGTCCTTGCGCTGAACCTTATGGGCGACGGCCTGCGCGATGCGATGGACCCGCGGTGGAAGGATTGAGCAGAGAGAGGTGAGACAGATGAGCGAGAATATTTTAGACATCAAAAACCTGAGCATCACTTACGTGACGAAGGACCTCGGCACCTGCTATGCTGTAAATGACGTCAGCCTATCTCTGCAAAAAGGGCATACGCTGGGCCTCGTTGGGGAAACAGGCGCGGGAAAAACCACCATTGCCAAAGGAATCCTCCGGCTTTTGCCGAAGCCCCAGGGGCATGTGACAAGCGGTACCGTGCTGTTTAACGGGGAAGACCTGTACCAAAAAAGCGAAGCTGCCATGCGGGGCATCCGCGGTAAAAAGATTTCCCTGATCTTTCAGGACCCCATGACTGCATTGAACCCGATTGATACCGTTGGCGAGCAAATCGCCGAGGTAATCCGTTTGCACGCAAAGATCAACAAGAAGGAAGCCGCGCTTCGCGCTGTTGAAATTCTTGAAATGGTCGGCATTCCCGGCGACCGCAGCACCGAATACCCGCACCAGTTTTCCGGCGGAATGAAACAGCGCGTTGTCATTGCAATGTCGCTTGCGTGTTCCCCTGAACTGCTGATTGCCGACGAGCCCACCACAGCGCTTGATGTGACGATTCAGGCGCAGGTGCTTGACATGATGAACGACCTGAAGGAGCGGCTTGGCACCTCCATGATCCTGATTACGCATGACCTTGGGGTCGTGGCGGAAATGTGCGATGAAGTGGCGGTTATCTATGCAGGCGAAGTCGTTGAAATCGGTACGGCACGCGATATTTTCAAGCACATGTCGCATCCTTACACGATTGGCCTGTTTGAATCGCTGCCCGACTTGAAATCCGAAAGCAAGCGTTTGAAGCTGATCCCCGGCCTGATGCCGGACCCGACGGATCTTCCGAAGGGCTGCAAGTTTGCGCCGCGCTGTTCCCACTGCACGGCAGAGTGTGAAACGATGGCGATTCCGCTCACCGAAATAACGCCCGGCCATTTCTGCCGTTGCCTGAATCTACAGCAAAAGGAGGAGCGCGTATGAGCACCATACTCGAGGTCAAGGACCTGAAAAAGTATTTTAAAGTGAATGCCGGCCTCCTGCACGCGGTAGACGGCGTAAGCTTTAAGATTGAAGAAGGGCAGACGCTCGGCGTCGTCGGAGAATCCGGCTGCGGGAAATCAACGCTGGGCCGCGTTGTGCTGCATCTTTTGGACAACACCGGCGGGCAGATTTTGTACCACGGCGAAGACGTTACAACCGTTTCACGTGAAAAGCTTTCTGCACTGCGCCGCGAAATGCAGATCATTTTTCAGGACCCGTTTTCCTCGCTTAATCCGCGCATGACGGTTTATCAGACCATCGCCGAGCCGATGCAAATCATCGGGGGCTACACGCGGGCGCAGATTGAGGAACGCGTTTCCGAAATGATGGACATCGTCGGCCTTGCGGCGCGCTTTGTGAACAGCTATCCGCATGAGCTTGACGGCGGCCGCCGCCAGCGCATCGGCATTGCGCGTGCGCTTGTGCTGAACCCGAAATTTGTGGTGTGCGACGAGCCGGTTTCGGCGCTCGATGTGTCCATCCAGGCGCAGGTGCTCAACCTGATGCTGGATATTCAGGAGCGCATGGGCCTGACCTATATTTTCATCACGCACGATTTGTCCGTGGTGAAGTATATCAGCAACGATATCATGGTCATGTACCTTGGCCAGATGGTTGAAAAGGCGCCCGCGGATGAACTGTTTAAGCACCGCTATCATCCCTATACGCGTGCGCTGATCAGCGCGGTGCCCATACCGGACATTGACCACAAGCGTGAGCGGATTCAGCTCAAAGGCGAGCTGACATCTCCGATCAACCCCAAGCCCGGCTGCCGCTTTGCCGCAAGGTGCATTTATGCAAAGCCTGAGTGCTTTGAGGTAAACCCTGAGATTGAAGAGATCACGCCGGGGCATTTCGTGCGCTGCCACTGCGTGCGGGAGCTCAACAACCTGTAAGCCGCGCGCAGGAAGAATTGCAGGCGCTGCGCGGCGTACACCTTAGCCTTTATCAACACGATGCGGGGCGCGAAATGCCTGCGGCATCTTAAAAGATTATTAAACAAGAAGGAGAGTAAAATCATGAACGGGAACACATTTGGAAAAGTATTTCGTGTAACAACAAGCGGTGAATCATATTCCGGTTGCTTCCGGAAAACGCCGGATATACCGAAGGAACTCTACGGCGGACTTCTTTGCATTGTGGACGGCTGCCCGGCGGGCGTACGCATTACGGCAGAGGACATTCAGAAGGAATTGGATAAGAGGAAACCCGGCCAGTCCAAGCTGGATTCCCCCCGCCTGGAAAAGGACCGTGTGTTTATTTTCTCCGGCGTTATGGAAGACCAGCTGTCCACCGGTGCGCCGATTGGCATCGTGATCCCCAACAACGACATCGAGGATGTGCACGTTGGCCAGTATCGTGATTACAAGGACATGGCGCGCCCGGGCCATGCGGAATATACCTTCATGAAGAAATACGGCCAGTTCAACGACTGGGTTGGCGCAGGGCGCGCATCCGGCCGTGAAACGGTCAGCCGCGTTGCAGGCGGCGCTGTTGCAAAGCTGATCCTTGACAAATATGGGATTGACGTCATCGCTTATACGGTGGAATCGCACGGCATTAAGGCCAAGCCCATCGATTATGAGACGGCAAAGGCAAACTACCGGAAGAACAACATCAACTGCCCGGATCTCGATGTCGCGCAGAAGATGGAAGAGGATATCCTGAGCGTCCGCAAGACCGGCGAAACCTGCGGCGGCGTTGTGGAACTGATCGTGCGCGGCCTGCCTGCAGGACTCGGCGAGCCGGTATTTGACAAGCTCGAGGCAACGCTTGCCCACGCGCTGATGAGCATCGGCGCGGTGAAGGGCATCGAATTCGGCGCAGGCTTCCGGGTTGCCGAAATGCTTGGTTCCGAGTGCAACGACGAAATGTACTGGGATAAGGAAACGGGCCGCGTGAAGTTCTACACGAACCATGCGGGCGGCTTCCTTGGTGGTATTTCCAACGGTGACGAAGTGCGCGTTCGCCTTGCCGTAAAACCCACGCCGACGGTGGACGTGGTGCAGCGGACCATCGATGCCGAAAAGGGCGAAGATGTGAAGCTTGCTCCGATTACGCGCCGCGATGCGTCGCTGCTGCCGCGCATCTATCCCGTGGCGGAAGCGATGGCACGCATTGCGATCGTGGATGCGCTGATGCAGTTCAAGGGCTTCCGTGCAATGGAAGAACTCGACGAGAAGTACGACCGGATGTAAGCCGGGCGCAATGAAAAAAAGATACCCTTTGTAGGCAAGGAACAATATGCTAGTGCCGGTTTTTACCGGCACTAGCGCCATTCTTGGAGCCAAAGGGGAGTTATGCGCAGGCGCCATGCAGCCTTGCCGGGCCTGCTGCTTCCGGCGGCGGATGCTTTGAGCGGGATTCGTTTCGCCGGAGCCGGCCTGCGCGCCATACCATAAGAAAGGATATGAACAATGAGGCCTTCTTTGCCCGAATTGAAAGAATATGCGAAGGGATACCAGCTTGTTCCTGTTTATAAAACGATAAAAGCAGGAGAAAAACAGCCCGTCGATCTTCTGCGCAAATTGAAAAATTACAGTCACAAACTGTTTATGTTGGAACATACGAATCACGATGCTGCGGGAAACGTTGTCTGGGACCGCTATTCATACCTTGGCTTTTCCCCTGCTCTTGCGGTTTCCTGCATTGAAAGAAAAATAACCATCGCAACTGCACAAGCATCGTTTTCGTTTGAAACCGATGCTCCTGCCGCTTTCCTGCGCGATATCGTTTCGCAGAACACGGCGCCGAAACTTCCGGGGCTGCCCCCATTCTTCGGCGGGTTTGCGGGATATTTTTCCTATGAATATATCCATCTGAACGAGCCTACATGCCATTTTTGTACGGAAAACCGAGAGGGATACCGCGATTTTGACCTGATGCTGTTCGACAAGCTGTATGTGTTTGACAGGGAAGACCAGATCATATACCTGATCTGCAATATAGCGACCGATAATTTGGAGCGGAATTACCGTGAAGCGGAATCTACGCTGAGCGAAATGGAGCGCATCCTTTCAGAGCCAAGCGAAAACACGGTGAAGCCGCTGCGCCTGCTGAGCGGGCTTTCGCCCATTTATCAAAAGGATGCATATATGCAAATGGTTGAAAAGGCCAAGCACTATATCCGCAAGGGCGATGTGGCGCAGATCGTTCTTACAAACGGGAAAAAGGCGCAGGCGGAAGGCAGCTTAATCGACACCTTCGATTTCCTCCGGAAAACAGACCCAACGCGCTATATGTGTTTCCTGTCTTCCGACGATATGGAAGCGGCGATGGCCTCTCCCGAGCCGATTGCCAGGCTCCACAACGGCACTGTTATGACCGAGCGCCTCGCGGGGAGCTACCCGAGAGGGAAGACCCCGCAGGAGGACCGCGCGCAGGCGGAAGCGCTGCGAACGGATGCCAAAGCAATTGATGAGCATAACATGCTTGTGGATGATTCAAGAAATGAATTTGGGTACGTCAGCAAGATCGGCACCGTCGATGTGAAGGGATATCTCAACGTTGTGCGCTGCTCGCGCGTCATGCATTTGGGCTCAACGATAACCGGGGAATTAAAGGAAGGGATGAATGCGTTGGATGTTATCAATACCATCACGCCTTCCGGCGCGGTTTCCGGCGCGCCCAAAATCCGCTCATGTGAAGTCATCAACGAAATAGAACAGGAGCGCAGGGGGATTTATGGGTCTGCGGTCGGTTATATCGGCCTCGATGGCGATGCGGATTTCTTCGTTTTCATTCATTCGGCTTTCCTGAAGAACGGCGAGCTTACCGTCAGGGCAGGCGGAGGCATTGTGATTGACAGCGTGCCGGAAGAGGAATATAAGGAATGCCTGTTTAAAGCGGAAGCCATGCTCAATGCCATTCAACTTGCATCGGAGGAAAAACAGAATGCTTCTCTTAATTGAAAACTACGATGGCTGTGCGAATAACATCTATCAGCTGGCAGGGCAGTTAAACCCGGATATTCAAATCGTCCGAAACGACCGGATTGGAGTGGAGGAGGTTCAGCGCATGAATCCTTCTCACATCATCCTTTCCGGGGGCAGCGCAGCGCCGGAAAAAGCCGGGAACGCAATGCACATCGTGAAGGCTTTTTCGGGCAGGATCCCGATTATGGGTATCTGTCTGGGCTATCGGATCATTTGCGCAGCCTACGGCGGGAAGTCCACCCAGATGGAGGAAATCGAGCAGGGAAAGCGGGCTTTGATCAAAGTCGTGCACAGGACGGATCTGTTTCATGGAGTTCCGGATACGTTTTATGCAGGATTCTATCATTCCGAAACCGTTTTGGAAAAAGACATTCCGCAAGAATTTGATGTCATTGCCCGAAACGGGAACGATGTTGCCGGAATAGCACACAAAACGGAACCAACCTTTGGCTTGCAATTCCATCCGGAATCGTTCCTTTCCGAATATGGGAAAGAGATTATGCAGAACTTTTTGCTGCGCAGCGGGAACGGCGCATGACGGGGAGCAAATGGCGTCAACCTGGCATGCACTGTACATAATATAAAGTTAAAGAGCGGAAAACCTTGCCAATGCCAAACGGGGCAGGCAAGGTTTTTTGTTGTTCGCATAAGGGGGATGCACTTTTGCCCATAGCCGCCGCTTTTGCATGCGTGGAATGCCGATCAGCCCTTGCGGGATAAGCGGAGCGCCTTCTGAAATGCGGAAGGCAGCGCATATGTGCCCGAAAGCCCGGCTGCATCCGCCCAGACGAGACCATCCGGCGCGGCACCATCCGGCGCGGCACCATCCGGCGCGGCACATTCAATGCGGTAACATGTCATATGCCACTCCACGTGCGTGAACACGTGGGTATAGGCTGCGGAAGCGGTGAGGCGGAGCGGCTTTGTGCCGAAGTCCTCCGCAAGCGAAGCGGCCTCCTGCGGCGAATGCACGCCGGGAACGTTCGGAAGCTCCCAAAGGCCCGAAAGAAGGCCGTGCTCCGGGCGCTTGCAGAGCGCCGTTCGCCCATCTTCCGAAACGAGCAGCAGCACCGTGCGGTCTTCTCTGCGGCGCGGCTGCTTTTTTGCGCGCACGGGCAGGTTCTTTGCCGTGCCGTGCGCCCGGCCGAGGCAAAGGGATGCAGCAGGGCAGCAGCCGCACAGTGGCGCGCCGTTGGGGAGGCAGACCGTTGCGCCAAGCTCCATCAGCGCCTGTGTGAACGCGCCGCATTGCCCGGGCGGGTAAGCTGCGGCAAGCGCTGCGCGGAGCGCCCGCTTCGGTTTAGGCGCGTCTACACAGTCTCCGCAATCCGCAAGGCGCGCGGCGATGCGCAGCACATTGCCGTCGATGGCGGGCGTGGGCAGATCAAAGCAGATCGAAGCAATCGCGCCGGCGGTATACTCCCCGATTCCGGGCAGCGCGCGCAGCGCGGCATAGCTTTCGGGGAAGTTGCCGCCGTATTCGCGCACGAGGATCCCGGCCGCGCGCTTGAGGTTGCGCGCGCGGCTATAATAGCCCAGGCCTTCCCAAAGTTTGAGCAGGCGTTCTTCCTCTACGGCGGCAAGGGCGGACACATCCGGAAGCACGGAAAGGAAGCGCGCGTAATAGCCAAGCACAGCCGCAACGCGCGTCTGCTGCAGCATGATTTCGGAAATCCAAACGCGGTAAGGCTCGCGCGTTTCGCGCCAGGGAAGCGGCCGTGCGGCGGAAGCATACCAAGGCAGCAGGAGCGCAGGAAGCGCCCCGAATGGGAAGGAGGAGAAGCCGCTCATACGCGCTCCTTTTGCGCAAGGATGTGCGCGGCAGCCTCTGCAAACCCCGCTCCGCCCGGGAGCGAAGCCACATACGGCGGAAGATGCGCCATGCGTGCGGCAAAGGGGGCGATGTTTGCCACTGCGCATGCAAGCGGGAAAGCGGAAAACATCGGTTCATCGTTCGGGGAATCCCCGAAAAAAATGCTTTGTGAAACGGTGCCTTCCCGCAGCACTTCACGGAAGAACAGCTCCGTCATGGAGCGTTTATCGTAATCGCCGAACCACGCGTTCACGTGGATGGAGCTGATCTTTGCATGCGCGCCCTGCGCTTCGCATACCCGGCGGATTTCCTCCGCAGCGGAAAGAGGGAGGCGCGGTGCGTCCTCGCAAAAATCGATGGCAAGGTCGTATTTGCGGCAGAACTGATCCCGTGCGATGCGGCAGCCCGGCACGGCGGCGAGCACGGCATCCCGCAGGGCGGCAAGGCGGGCCTGCGCATCTGCGGGGGCGTTCGGGTGGGTGAACGTTTCCGGCCGCCCGCCGCGCGCGCAATGCAGCACGAACGCCCCGTTTTCCCCGATGACGGCGCAAACCGGCCATTGGCGGAGAATGAGGTCGCACCAGCCGGCAGGCCGCCCGGTGACGGGAATGAGCCGGAGGCCCGCATCCGCAAGCGCCCATAAGGCGGAATACGCCTCCGCGGTGAGCTTGCCCGCAGTGGTGATGGTATCGTCGATATCGAACAGGACAAAGCGGATGCGCGCGGCTTCCGCAGGGGTCATTTCCAAAACAGGGCGCATGGTGCCTCCGAATCTTTCGCGAATTTACTGTTTCCATTAAAGCACACGCGCAGCCAAAAGTCCACGCATGCGCGCAGGAACACCATTTTACATACATTTAACACGGGATAACGATTTTTTTATTCCCGCTTGACATTTTATGATGATATAATCAAATTGAGAGAAAATGAGTAAAGAGAATGTAAGAACGGAGTAAATTATGACGATCCCCCTGACAGACTTTCTTTCGCAGGTGTTCAGCAATCCCATGCTGGCCGTGACCGTGGCGCTCACGCTTGGCGTGATCATGGTGAACGGCTGGACAGATGCGCCCAACGCCATTGCAACCTGCGTATCCACGCGCTCCATGCGCGCACCCAATGCCATCATTATGGCGGCGGTGTTCAACTTCCTCGGCGTGCTCGTGATGACGCTCATCAACTCCAAGGTGGCCATGACCATTTACAACATGGTGGACTTTGGCGGCAACACGCATGAGGCAACCGTTGCCCTCTGCGCGGCGCTGTTCGCCATCGTGGTGTGGGCGACGGCGGCGTGGGCGTTCGGCATCCCCACAAGTGAGAGCCACGCGCTCATCGCAGGGCTTTCCGGCGCGGCCATCGCGCTGCATTCGAGCCTTGACGGAATCAACTTTTCCGAATGGGTGAAGGTGCTTTACGGCCTTGCGCTTTCCACTGTGCTTGGGTTCGGGACAGGCTTTGCCGCAACGCGGCTTACAGAGCGCTGCTGCCGAAACCTGAACCGAAGGAAAACGACGGCCTTTTTTAAAAAAGCGCAGATTGCGGGCGGCGCGGGCATGGCGTTTATGCATGGCGCGCAGGATGGGCAAAAGTTTATGGGCGTGTTTCTGCTCGGTATCTTCCTTGTGAACGGGCAAACGGCCACGGAATTCAGCGTGCCGATGTGGCTGATGGTGCTCTGCTCGGTGGTGATGGCGCTTGGCACCAGCATCGGCGGTTACCGCATTATCAAATCCGTAGGTATGGACATGGTCAAGCTTCAGCCCTATCAGGGCTTTGCGGCGGATGCGGGCGCAACGCTCTGCCTGCTGCTTTCCTCGCTCACCGGCATCCCCGTGAGCACCACGCACACGAAAACCACTGCCATCATGGGCGTTGGCGCATCGCGCAGGCTTTCGGCCGTGAACTGGAAGATCGTCGGCGAGATGGCGCTCGCCTGGGTGCTGACTTTCCCCGGCTGCGGTTTGCTTGGCTTTGTAATGGCCAAGCTGTTCATGTGGATATTTTAAATGAGTTCAGATAAAGGAGCAAACAAACGTGAAACAGTCCAGAGATCAATATTATTTTGAAACCATGGCGCGCTGCGCGGAATTCGGTAGAAGGGCCGCCGCATATTTGCAGGAATCGCTTGATGGGTTCGACACCGCAACGCTCGGCGCGCGCATGGAGGCCATGCATGCCATCGAGCATGATGCGGATATGCTCAAGCACGACATGATGGAGCGCCTTGGCCGGGAATTCATGACGCCCATTGAACTTGAGGACCTTGTGGCGCTCTCGCAGGAGCTTGACAACGTGGTAGACTGCATCGACGATGTCATGCAGCGCATCTATATCCATAACGTTACCGCCATGCGGGATGATGTGCCGGAGCTTGCGGCGCTGCTTGTGCGCTGTGCGCAAGCGCTTTGCGGCGCGGTGGGCGAGCTTGTAAATTTCCGCAAATCCGAAACGATCCGCCCGGCAATTGTGGATGTGAACTCCCTTGAAAGCGAAGCGGATGGGCTGTATCTCAAGGCCATGCGCAGGCTTTACACCACGGAGACGGACCCCATCACCGTCATCAGCTGGACGCACCTTTACGATGGCCTGGAAAACTGCTTCGATGCCTGCGAGCATGCGAGCGATGTGATCGAAAGCGTCATCATGAAAAACAGCTGAGCCTGTCGAAAAAGTGGATATTAAAAAGCAATCCTCCGCCGCGGTTTGCACCTGCGGGGGATTGCCGTAAACCTGCGGGGATACGGACAATCCTCAGTCGCCTGCGGCGACAGCTCCTTTCAGAAAGGAGCCTTTTTTGTTATCGCTTCCCGAAAGCCCCCTTTGCGAATTGTGGGCAATCCCCGCGACCCCGACGGGGGATTGCCGTGAACCTGCGGGGATACGGACAATCCTCAGTCGCCTGCGGCGACAGCTCCTTTCAGAAAGGAGCCTTTTTTGTTACCGCTTCCCGAAAGCCCCCTTTGCGAATTGTGGGCAATCCACGCGACCCCGACGGGGGATTGCCGTGAACCTGCGGGGATACGGACAATCCTCAGTCGCCTGCGGCGACAGCTCCTTTCAGAAAGGAGCCTTTTTTGTTACCGCTTCCCAAAAGCCCCCTTTGGAAAGGGGGCGGAGCCGAGCGCCGCCAGTGGCGGATGCAGCGAGGCGGAAGCCCAATGAGCAAGGGAGCGCAAGGAAGCCGCTCCTGCGGCAACGCGGCGCGACCTTTGCGAATTGTGGGCAATCCCCGCAACCCCGACGGGGGATTGCCGTGAACCTGCGAGGATACGGACAATCCTCAGTCGCCTGCGGCGACAGCTCCTTTCAGAAAGGAGCCTTTTTTGTTATCGCTTCCCAAAAGCCCCCTTTGGAAAGGGGGTGGCAGCGCCGAAGGTGCTGACGGGGGATTGCCGTAAGTAGCGGCGGAAAGGCATATTATTGCACCGAAAACGGTTCAAAAATACAACTCCTTCGGGTTATAGAACCGCTTCCATGTTTGACATATTATAAAAGCATGCAAGGAAATGCGAGGTGCATGCTCGTGTTTAAAATCGAAAATGAATTCAAAAACGCTACGGTCGCGCGAACGGTTCGTTTTACCGAGGCGCTTTTTGACAGGCTCAATCATTTGGCGCAAGAGAACAGCATATCCTTTAATTTACTCGTGCTTCAATGCTGCAAATATGCGTTGGATCACGTGGCAACGCCTACACACACGGAATCCGGCATGGAATGTGCAGCAGGTGATTATGTTTACAGGGATAAACCAGACCAGACTGAAAGGAGCGAACAGAATGCATCCCGACACCGGCTTTGACGATGTTTTTGAAATGGTCGCCGCGGAGGAAGGCGTGAGCGTGGAAACCGTGCGCGCAGAAATCGCGCGCGCGATGCAGGACGCCATGAACAGCAGCGACCCGGCAGTTCAGGCGCATTGGCGCAGCATGAAGAAGGCCGGGGAAACGCCCACGCCGGAAGAAATGTTCTGCTACCTGCTCCGGCTTATGGCGGATGCATAAGAAAAAGGGCGCTCCTTGCGAAGCGCCCTTTGTTTGCGGTTTGAAAGCTTATTTGACTTCCACGGTCGCGCCGACTTCCTTGAAGGTGGCAACGATCTTCTCGCACTCTTCCTTGGAGATGCCTTCCTTGAGGGGCTTCGGAGCGCCGTCGACGAGCTCCTTGGCTTCCTTCAGGCCGAGGCCGGTCAGTTCGCGCACAGCCTTGATGACCTTGATCTTCTCGGAACCGACGTCCTTAAGGATCGCGTCAAACTCGGTCTTTTCTTCCACGGCTTCAGCAGCCTGGGCGGGACCCGCAACGGCCACGGCGGTGGCGGCGGCGGAAACGCCAAATTCTTCTTCAAGGGCCTTAACGAGCTCGGAGAGCTCAAGAACGGTCATCGCCTTAATATCGGCAATCAGTTGCTCTTTATTCATTGTGATATATCCTCCTGTAAGTATTTTTTAAAGTAAATTGAGTCTGTTGCCGGTTATTCCGCATCGGCAGCGGGAGCGCCTTCGCCCTTTTGCTTTGCGATCTGATCGAGCACGATCGCAAGGCCGGAGATGGGGCTCATCATGCTGCCCAGCAAGCGCGCGAGAAGCACCTCGCGGGAGGGCAGATCGGCCAGAGCGTTCATCGCCGCAGCGTCGGACACAACGCCGTTGATGATGCCGCCCTTCATTTCGCATTTCTTGTACTTCTTGATGGCCTCTTTGAGGATCTTCGCCGGAGCGACCGCATCGTCATACCCGAACGCGAACGCGGAAGGTCCCTTCAGGTAATCGTGGATTTTCTCGTCGATGCCGTCTTCTTTCGCAGCGCGCTCAACGATGGAGTTCTTCAGAACCACATATTCAACGCCAGCTTTGCGCATCTCGGAACGCAGCGCAGTGACTTCCTCAACGGTCAGTCCGCGGTAATCGAACACGACCATGGATTGCGACTTTGCGATCTTTTCTTTGATGTCCGCAACCTGCTGGGCCTTCATCTCGATGATTTTAGCATTTGCCATGGTTTTCACCTCCTTCAAAAATAAATCCCCTGCCGAAAGACAGGGGACGAAAGCACGCAAAAAACTTGCGAAACCTCACCTCGGCGGGATATTAAGCCTTGCGGCACCTGCTGTCTTCGGCATATTCAGTTCCGAGGGTTACTTTACCACACCGCGCGCCGCTTGTCAACGGAAAAAACAAGGTTTTTCGCCTTTTTTGCGCGTTGTTCATTCGCTGTCCCCGTGCTCCTGCTTCTGCGGTTCGCCCTTGTCAACGAGCGTGCTTACGATTGCGCAAAGGATGCCGCCGATGGGGAACACCGCCCATGCCGGGTGCCACAGGTTCCAGATAAACCCTAAGGCGAGGAAAATCGCTGTGGCGGAGAGCATGATAACCCCGCCGATGCGGTCCGAAAGCGACTCTCCGCCCGCATGCGGCTTGTTTTCGCGGTTATAGGCAGCGATGTCATACTTGCTCTTTTGCAACCCTGCGTAAACGATGAGAGGCGCGCCGATTGTTACCCCCACAAGCACAGCCGTGCCTGCGGCATAGTCCGATACGGCGCTGCCCCAGGCCGCGGCGCCAAGCTCCGCAAGGCCCACGCAGGCGATCACGCCAAGGAGGATCGCGCCAAGGCCCACGCACAGCCGTGCTGCAAAAACGCTGTTGGCCCTGCGGCATTCCGCGGCGCTGTAAAGCGCACCCACGCGGGGATGTTCCCTGCGAAAGTTTTCCATGCGGATGCCATAAAGCACAAAGAGCAGCACGGCAACGGTAAGGAACGCGAGGAACACCATGGTCATGATCCCATCGCCAACGGGCATGCTGAGCGCAACCAGCAGCGTCACGCCCAGAAGAATGAGCGCCACGCCGCCCGCAACTGCCCGGGAAAACGCGTTCATGAAGGGTTCGTAATCCGCGTCGTTTTCCGAAGCGGCGGCGTCCGCGCTGCCGCGCACGAGCGTTTCCAAATCGCACCCGAACAGGTCGCACATCTGCACCAGCTTTTCCATTTCAGGGTAGCTTTGTCCGCTCTCCCACTTGGAAACGGACTGACGCGTTACGCCGAGCGCCTCGGCGAACTGTTCCTGCGTAAAGCCTTTGCGCTTGCGCAGAAACTGGATGTTATCGGAACAGGACATGGTATCAAAACCTCCCAAAATAATTTGCAGCGCTGTTTGATTGTCCTTATTTTACCATTTTCGCCGCGCAACTAGAACCAATTTGATGTTGCGTTTTGGAAAATTTCACGCAACCGCAACGTTACATGGGAGGGTTTTGGCGTTTTTTCCGCATTAGCTGTCCATCTTTTCCTTTGGCCCGGAAAGGCTTTCCGCATCGGCCATGCGGTACCCCACGCCGATTTCGGCAAGAATGTAGCGCGGCGTATTGTGGTTCTTTTCGATTTTGCGGCGGATGTTTGCGATGTTCACCCGCAGGATCAGGTTGTTGTTGGAGGGGGCGTAGGGCCCCCATACGCTTGATATGATGTAATCGTGCGTCAGCACCTTGCCGGGCGTGCGTGCTAAAAGCTCCACGATGCGGTATTCCAGGCGCGTTAAGTGTACCTCCTCCCGGGCGATGTAAACGCGGCTGTTCTGAAAATCCACCGTCAGGTCGCCCACGGTATAGCTCATTTCGGGGGAGGCGGAGCTTGCGGCGATCTTGTCCGCCTGGCGCAGTGCAACGCGGATGCGCGCAAGCAGCTCTGAGGCGCTGAAGGGTTTGTTGATGTAATCGTCTGCGCCCATGTCGAGCGCCTGCACCTTCTCTTTTTCCTGGTTTCGTGCGGACACGATGATGACCGGCCCTTCATACCATTCGCGCAGGCTTGTGAGCACATGTGTGCCGTCAATATCCGGCAGGCCCAAATCCAGCAGCACAACATCCGGCACATGGGATGCGGCAAGCTGCAAGGCGCCCTTGCCGGATGTTGCGGAAAGCACGCGGTAATCGTTGGCCTCAAGCAGGGATTTCAGCACATCTGCGATATATCCGTCATCCTCAACGACCAGGATGGTTCTTTTTTTCATAGCGTTTCCTCCATGGGTAAGGTAAAGGTAAAAATTGCGCCTTTATCCGGGCTGTTCGCGCCGGTAATCTGCCCGCCGTGGGCGCGGATGACGCTGCGGCAGATGGAGAGGCCGATGCCGAGGCCGTGGGAAGATTCCGTATCGGTCCGGTTGATGGGAATAAAGAGGCTGTCGATCATCTCCGGGGAAAGGCCAACGCCGTAATCCCGCACGGTGAAAACCGCGGAACGTTCGCGGGTGGTCACGGTCAGCTCAATGTAATCACAGCCGCCGCTGTATTTCACGGCGTTTTCCACAAGGTTCATCAGCACCTGAATGATGAGCGTTGCATCCATCTGCACAAGAAGCGGTTCCTCCGGCGTGGAAACGTGCAGATGCACATCCGGGAAGCGCTTTGCGCAGCGCGCCACCACTTCGCCGATCACTTCTTCCACAATTTCGGGCGTTTTCTTAAGCGCGCTCATGGGGCCGCTTACCCGGGTGACGGAAAGCAGGTTTTCCACCATGTGGCAAAGCCACTCCGCCTCCTCATGAATGTTTACCAGAAGGTTCTCCCGAACGGCGGGATTGATGCGCTCGCGGGATTGCAGGAGCGTGGAGCATGCGCTCATGATGCCCGTGAGCGGCGAACGGATGTCGTGTGAAATCGCGCGGAGGAAATCCGCACGCATGCGCTCGCGCTCGGTTTCAATCAGCACCGTCTGCTGCTCGTCCGCAAGGGTCTGCCGCTCAATCGCGCTGGCAGCCTGCGTGATGACCCCGGCGATCTCGTCGCGCATCTTCTGGTCTATCTGTTCCCCATCGGCGAACAAAACGGCAAGCACTGCGAGCACCGTGCCGCCGGATTTGAGCGGAATGTGGAGAAACGGAGAAAACGAGCAGGGCACGAGAAAGCGCCCGGCAGGCTCTCCGGATGCGAACACGGCCTCTGCAGCCGCAAATTCGGAATCGTAGATAATGAGCCCCTCCGGCATGCGGCAGGCGGAAACGATCTTTCCCTCCGCGTTGCGCGAAAAAAGAACGGAGGAGCGGCCGTAAAGCTCGCTGACAGCGCTGAGCACCGTGCTGTAAATGCTGGGAAGCCCGCGCGCGCTGAGCAGGGCGTTGATGGTGGCCTTGTACAAAAGCTGGCGGTCGGACTCAATGGTGGAAAAATACTCCTGTTGCTGAATGTTCGTAATCATGGACATCATCAGCAGCGTGAGCGCTGCCGTGATGAGCAGCAGGAGCGGCGCGTTTGTGAGTGGCGCCGCCATCAAAGCGGGCTCAAGCAGCAGGAACAACAAAACCTGCAGCGCCGCAATGCAGGATGCACCCAAGGTCAGGTACCGTTCCATCGTAAGGGAGGAAACGGCATAGGCTGAAACCAGCGCCATGAGGATGTTTAGGCGCGGTTCATGGAACAGGGCAAGCGCAGCATACCCCAACAGCACATTCAGGAAAGCGATGATCGTAACGATGCGCCGGTTCCGGTTCATCAGAATCCATTTTGTCATTCCACGCAGCCAGGCAAACACGATTGAAACACCTCGGCTTCTATTATACATAAAACCACGAAAAAAGGAACCGATGCACGTTAAGAAAAAGTTAGGAAAGGTCTTGCGCCCTTGCATGCATGGATAGCGGTGAATATAATTCGAGTATAAAAAGGGAGACCACCTATCTTTCGCGCTATGGGCCCCGAAGCGCGCTCCCGCATACGGCATGATGATTCTATGCTTTATTGATGGATTTTTATGCCAGGAAAACGCGGGACACCCTGCAACTAAAGAAGCCGGCTGAGGGGAGCCGAATATTTATTACTTTAATTTTACAGAAATCCAAAAACTGTCAGGCGTTTCAGGACGCTAAATGACGAAAAACGCTTGCATTGTTATACTTAAATGAAGTATACTCACGGAAAATTTTTAAAACAGGGGACGGATGGCCCCTCAAGGTCAAAATAAAAGCCGCATGCCGGTTTTTATAATACTAAACAGGAGGAAAAACATGAAGAGAACAAAACTTCTCGCTATGCTCGTTTGCATCGCAATGGTGCTTGCGTTCGTAGCAGGCTGCCAGGGCACCGATGCTCCGGCGAAGACCGATACTCCCGCAAACCCGAATACGCCCGCAAACCCCGACGCGACGCCTTCCGTCACGCCGCAGGCCAACGTGAGCGACGAAACGGAACTTACCTATCTGTTCAGCGGTGACGTAACCGACTGGAACTATCTGGTCGCTACCTCCAACACCCCTGCAATGTACATCGACTCTCTCGTTGAGTACGATTACCTTGGCCTCTGCCAGCCCTGCCTTGCGGAAAGCTGGACCCGTTCTGAAGACGGCCTCGTTTGGACCTTCAAAATCCGCGAAGGCGTCAAGTGGATGACCTATGATAAGCAGGAATACGCGGAAGTTACCGCGCAGGACTGGGTCACCTCCGCGCAATACATCCTGGATGCCGCGAATGCTTCCCGCCTTGCAGACATGATGTTCATCATTGCGGGTGCGGAAGAATACTACAGCAAGAGCGTTGCCGGTGAAGAATGCGATTTTTCCACCGTGGGCGTGAAGGCGCTGGATGATTACACCCTTGAGTACACCCTCAAGGCGCCCGTCCCCTACTTCCTCTCTTCCCTTACTTACAAGAACTTCTTCCCTGCGAATGCACAGTTCATCGCGGAGTGCGGCGACATGTTCTCTACCGACCATGAAACCATGCTTTACTGCGGCGAGTTCATCATGAGCAACTATGTCCCGCAGCAGATCATCGAATCTGAGCTGAACCCCACCTACTGGGATATGGCGAACATGCACATCACCAAGATTACCGAGATCTACAACGCGGAAGCCAACACCGTTGAGCCCGAAATGTATCTGCGCGGCGAAGTGAACTCCTGCGATGTTCCCACCGAGCAGCTTGACGAGTGGCTCAACGATCCTGAAAAATACGACATGATCCGCCCCTGCCGCCCGAGCTTCTACGCTTACTACTACATGTTCAACTTCTACCCCAACTTCGACGAGAAGTACGAGCCTGAAAACTGGAAGCTCGCCGTCAACAACGTGAACTTCCGCAAATCCATCCTCCATGCGTTCGACAAGGTCGCCATGGTTGAGGTGGACGATCCGTACAACGCAGAAGCGCACGTACAGAACACCGTGACCCCCGCCGACTTCATCAGCGCGGCCGGTGTGGACTACACGCAGCTTGACGCCATTTCCCAGTTTGCAAACAGCACGACGTATAACACCGATCTTGCCAACGAATACAAGGCAAAGGCCATCGAAGAGCTGACCGCCGCCGGCGCGAAGTTCCCGATCATCATCTACACGCCGTATAACACCGGCTCTACCTATGACACGCAGCGCGTACAGGTGTTTGAACAGATGCTCGAGCGTAACCTCGGCACCGACTACATCGACGTCATCACCGAAGGCTATGCGGATACCGACTATTCCAATAGCACCATGCGTGCAGGCAACTACTGCATCATGCGTTCCACCTGGATGGCCGATTATCTCGATCCGCTGTCCTACACCGACCCGTTCCGCATCGTGCAGAACCGCACGAACTTCATCTACATGGCGGAAGGCTTCTGCAAGGTTTCCGATACCTATGTGGAAGGTTCCTATGAGGGCAAAGACGGCCGGTATTACTATGACATCGTGTACGACAACATGGTAAAAGAAGCCAACAGCGAATATGTTGACCTCAACAAGCGTTACGACCTGTTTGCCGAGTGCGAGAACTGGCTTGTAAACGAAATGTGCATGGTCATCCCGTATATGCGCGGCGGCACGGGCTACATGGGTTCTTCCCTGATGCCGTTTGAATCTCAGTATGCGGCATTCGGCGCATCCTCCGGCCGTTATAAGTATCAGTACATCTACACCGACGGCATCAACACCGAGGAGTACTACGAGGCGTATGAAGCCTGGCAGGAAGAGCGCGCTGCGAAGATCGCGGAGCTTGACGCTGCGGGCAAGGTCTTTGGCGTTGATTATTAATCAGGCAGTTTAACGAATGCATCGCTCTCCGCCCGCACCGCCGCAAATGCGGCGGCGCGGGCAGTGGGGGGCGGAGCCAGGGCAGAGGCTGCCCAGTTTCGTGCCGGCGGGGGCATGGATTCGCCGGCAGGAAACCGTGTTTTAGGCAGCCTCTTTTAAAAATTGTGTTTGAAGACCGAAATGCCGTTTGTCCGGCATCCCTTGCGCAAACACAGGCTCTTAAAACAACAAACCCAAAGGTGAGGTGTAAGGATTGGAACTTGTTAAATACATTCTGGGGCGCTTGGGAAGATCGCTCATTTCGCTGTTTCTCGTGCTTGTGATCGTCTTCCTGCTGATGCGCCTCCTGCCTGTGGAAACCTATTACGGCGACCGTACCGACCGCCTGACGGATGAAACCAAGCAGGCAATTCTCAAGGATCTGGGCCTGGATCAGCCGATCCATATCCAGCTATGGAACTACTTAAAAGACCTTGCGCACTTTGATCTCGGTGAATCCATCACCTATTATGCCGGCAAGCCCGTATGGTCCATCATGGCGCCCAAGATCGGCTATTCGCTCCGCTTCGGCGCGGCATCCCTGGTGATTTCCCTTGTGCTGGGCATCAGCCTTGGCATCCTGATGGTGCGCACCAAAGGCAAGCTGCCGGATGCGCTTGGCAACGCATTTATTCTGTTCATCAATGCCGTTCCTTCCGCAGTGTACTATCTGTTCATCCAATTTGCAGGCACGAAGCTGCTCAACATCGGCATGCTATATAAAGAGGGCGATATTTCCACATGGATTCTGCCCGTGATCTCCATGTCGCTCGGCAGCATTGCATCCTATGCAATGTGGACGCGCCGCTACATGATGGATCAGATCAATTCGGACTATGTGAAGCTTGCGCGCGCCAAGGGCCTCACGGATAAGCAGATCATGGTCAAGCACGTGCTGCGCAATGCGTTCGCGCCCATGGCGCAGAACCTGCCATCCTCCATCATTTTCACGATTTCAGGCTCCCTTTACATCGAGTCGCTGTATTCCATCCCCGGCACGGGCGGCCTTTTGGTGAAAGCGATTCAGGCGCAGGACAACCCGCTTGTGCAGATGCTCGTCATGTTCTATGCCGTGCTGAGCGTGGTGGGCATGCTGTTGGGCGACCTCGCCATGATGGCATGTGATCCCCGCATCACATTCACAAAGAAAGGAGGCAGCCGGTAATGTCAAACGTAATGAAGAAAATGAACAACATGAGCGATGAAGAGCTCTTTCGGTTCATAGAGTTCGACAGTTCGCGCGCCGAATCCACGGCCTATTCCGGCTATTCCTACTGGAAGAGCACCTTTAAGGTGTTCATGAGCAAACGCTCTACGCGCCTTATCCTGTATTTCCTGATTGCAATCCTGCTCTTCACGTTCGTTCAGCCATACCTTCCCGGCCAGAAGAGCCCAACGGAGATTTTCATCAACCCGGAAACCGGCCGCCAATACCGCAGCCTGCAGCCAAACTCCGAATTCTGGTTCGGCACGAACACCATTGGCCAGGATCTTTGGTCCCGCATCTGGAGCGGCACGCGCACCACGATGTTCATCGCGGTCATCGCCGTTGCAAGCAGCACCATCATCGGCATTATCATCGGTGCCATCTGGGGCTATGTGCGCGTGCTTGACCGGCTGTTCACCGAAATTTACAACGTCATCAACAACGTTCCGACAACGGTTCTGCGCATGCTCATCACCTACATCATGAAACCGAGCGTGGGCACGCTGATCTTTGCGATGTGCCTCACAAACTGGGTGGGCATGGCGAAGTGGATCCGCAACCTCATCATTATCATTCGTGACCGTGAGTACAACCTGGCGTCCCGCTGCCTCGGCACGCCGACGCGCCGCGTGATCGTAAAGAACCTGCTGCCGCAGATTGTATCCGTCGTAATGCTGGACATCGCGCTGTCCATCCCGGGCGTAATCGGCTCGGAAGTGTTCCTGACCTACATCGGCCTGGGCCTGCCGGTTGAAACTCCGTCTTTGGGCAACCTGATCGACGAAGGCCGCCGCGTGATGATGAACCTTTCGCAGACGTATCAGCTCGTGTTCCCGGCAATCGTCGTTGCGGCGATCACGGTTTCCTTCTATGCGCTGGGCAATAAGTTTGCGGATGCATCCGACCCGCGCAACCACGTTTAAGGAGGGCATGACACATGGAACAGCAAAACAGGAATGAAAATGAAGTCATCCTTTCGGTAAAAGACCTGGTGGTGAAGTTCTCCCTGCGCGGGCAGGAGCTTACGGCGCTGCGCGGCGTATCCATGGAGCTTTACAAAGGCGAAAGCCTTGCCATCGTCGGGGAATCCGGCTCAGGCAAATCCGTGTTCTGCAAGTCCTTTATCGGCATGCTGGACAAAAACGGCTGGGTGGAATCCGGTGAAATCTGGTATAACGGCACGGATATCGCCAAATACAAAAAGGATGAGGATTGGATCAAGATCCGCGGCAGGGAAATCGCCATCGTATTCCAGGATCCCATGACCTCCCTGAACCCGCTGCAGACCGTGGGCACGCAGATCCGCGAAGCGTTGGAGCTGCACCAGGGGCTTAAGGGCGTTGCGGCACAGGAAAAGGCCATCGAGATCCTGAGCGACGTCGGCATTCTGGAGCCGGAGAAGCGCGTGAAGGATTATCCGCACCAGTTCTCCGGCGGCATGCGCCAACGCGTGGTCATCGCCATCGCCATCGCCTGCAACCCCAAAATCCTCATCTGCGACGAGCCGACCACCGCGCTTGATGTGACCATTCAGGCGCAGATTCTGGAGCTGCTCAAGCAGCTTCAGCACAAATATAACCTGACTATCATTTACATCACCCATGACCTTGGCGTGGTGGCGAACGTTGCGGACCGCGTGGCCGTTATGTATGCGGGAGACATCGTGGAGATCGGCACCTGTGAGGAAGTGTTTGAAACGCCGAAGCATCCATATACCTGGGCGCTGCTTTCCTCCCTGCCGCAGCTCGGCATCAAAGGCGAGCCGCTCTACTCCATCGAAGGCACGCCGCCGAACCTTTTTACGGAGATCCGCGGCGATGCGTTTGCCCCGCGCAACCGCTATGCCATGCAGATCGACCTTTTGGAGCGCCCGCCGTATTTCGAGGTTTCGCCAACGCATAAGGCGCGCACCTGGCTGCTTGACCCGCGCGCACCCAAGGTGGAGCCGCCCAACACCTCCATTGCCAAAGCGATGGAATCCCATCAGAAGCATGCGGCTGCCAACACGAAAAAGATTTCCAACGAAAAGCTTGTGGAAGTCAAGGATCTTGTCGTGCAGTTCGGCTCAAACCGCAACCCGTTCGTGGCGGTCAAGGGCGTAAGCTTTGATATTTACAAGGGCGAAACGTTCGGCCTCGTGGGCGAGTCCGGCTCGGGCAAGACCACCATTGGCCGCGCGATCATCCGCATCAATCCTGCTGCGCGGGGCGAGATCCGCTTTAAGGGCGAGCGCATCAGCGGCAAGATTCAGAAGGAGCTGGATCATAAGATTACCCAACAGATTCAAATGATTTTCCAGGATCCGATGGCATCGCTCAACGAGCGTGCGAAGGTGGATTACATTGTTTCCGAAGGTTTGATGAACATCCATCCGGAAATGAGCAAGGAGGAGCGCGACAAGCGTGTTGCGCAGGCGCTGCGCGACGTGGGCCTCCTGCCCGAGTTCGCAAGCCGCTTCCCGCATGAGTTTTCCGGCGGCCAGCGCCAGCGCATCGGCGTGGCGCGCAGCCTCATCATGGAGCCGGAGTTCATCATTGCGGACGAGCCGATCTCGGCGCTGGACGTCTCCATCCGTGCGCAGGTTCTGAACCTGCTTTCCGCAATGCAGCAGCAGCGCGGCCTCACGTATCTGTTCATTTCGCACGACCTTTCGGTGATGCGCTTTATCGCGGATCGCATCGCCGTCATCCACAAGGGCGTAATCGTTGAACTTGCGGATACCGAGGAACTGTTTGCATACCCGCTGCATCCATATACCCGCGCGCTGCTTTCGGCCATCCCGCAGCCCGACCCGAAGAGCGAGAAGCACAAGGTGCTTGAAGTGTACGATCCCTCCATCCACAACTATACCGTGGATAAACCAAGCTGGGTCGAGATCCGCCCGAAGCATTACATCACCTGCAACAAGCATGAGCTTGAACAATACCAGGAAACGCTTGCGCGTGCGGGCAAAGAAGGCTGATCCGGACATTCGTCGTTTTTTCTACTCATTCCTGCGAAAACGCCCGGGATTTCCCGGGCGCTTTCGCGCGCAGTTGACAGCATCAGCGCAAACCCGTATAATTACTGCGTCTTCCAAAACAAGATAAAAGGGAGTAGTTTGCGCGGCTTGGCCGGACGGCCGCCGCGTTGTGCGGCATCGTCATTCCGATCTTTGATCCGGGCCGTACAGGGGGCGCTTGCCCCGGAACAAGACTTTTATCATGGCGTTGCCATGGTAAAAGCCTTTCTTTTTGAAGAAAACATATAGAAAAGGAGCTTGCTGCCCAAATGAAACTGTTCGCCCTCATCCTTTTTGTTCTGACCTATGCGCTGATGATCGCGCTGCCGAAGCACCGTCCCTGGGTTGCGCTTACGAGCGCGGTGGTGTTCCTTGTAAGCGGAATCGTCCCGCTTGCCTCGCTCAGGGAAGCCATTGACTTTAACGTTCTCCTGATGCTTGCAGGCACAATGGGAACCGTTTCCCTTTTCATCCAATCCCAAATGCCCAACCGAATGGCGGAGATGATCCTTAAAAAAACGCCGAACGTGATGTGGGTTGCCGTGGCAATGTCGCTGTTTGCAGGCGTGGTTTCCGCCTTTGTGGACAATGTTGCCACGGTGCTGATGATCGCGCCGGTTGGCCTTGCGATTGCAAAAAAGCTCGGGATTTCCCCGGTGGCAATGCTCATCTCCATCGCCGTCTCCTCCAACCTGCAGGGCGCGGCTACGCTTGTTGGCGACACAACCTCCATCATGCTTGGCGGATATGCGGGCATGGACTTCCTGGATTTCTTTTTTATGGATGGAAAGGCCAGCATCTTTTTTGCGGTGGAGCTTGGCGCGCTTGCGACGGTGCCGGTGATCATGTTCCTGTTCCGCAAGCACAGGGAACCGGTAAACGCAGCCGTTGAAACTGCGGTGACGGATTACTTTCCCACATTCCTGCTGCTTGCAAACATTGTGCTTCTGATTACCGCGTCCTTTATCCCCGGCAAGCCCGCGCTGACGAACGGCTTCATCTGCACCGGGCTGTTCCTTGTGGGCGCTGTGCAATCCCTCATCCGCGGCCGCGGCGACCGCACCGGCGCAAAAACTGCGCTGCTTGAGATTGACTATCAAACGCTTTGCCTGCTTGCCGGCCTGTTCGTTGTGATTGCCGGCATCACGAATGCGGGCATCATCGATGAGATCAGCAGCTTCTTTGTGAAGCTCGGCGGCAATAACCTGTTCCTGCTCTATACGGTTATCGTCTGGGGGTCCGTGCTGATCTCGGCCTTTGTGGATAACATCCCGTATGTTGCAACCATGCTGCCGGTGGTGAGCGGCATTGCGCTTTCCATGAATTGCCCGCCCACCGTGCTTTATTTCGGCCTGCTCACCGGCGCGACGCTTGGCGGCAACCTTACGCCCATCGGCGCATCCGCGAACATTGCCACCATCGGAATTCTGCGCAAGGAGGGATACGAGGTCAGCACGGGCGACTTCATGCGCATCGGCATTCCCTTCACGCTTGTTGCTGTCAGCATAGGGTATCTGTTCTGCTGGCTTGTCTGGCACTGACGCTGTTTTTCAGATACGGAAGGAGCTGCTGCAGAGGGGGTTCATTCTGCAACAGCTCCCAGCCTGTCAAAAACCCCGGGATTGTCAAGGGCCGCAGCCCTTGACTTACAATCCGGCTTCGGCGGCAGGTACGCCGAAACGGAGGAAAGCCCACAGGCTTTCGTACCTTGCGGCTTTTGCTGCCCGGGAGCGGAGCGAGAAGCAAAAGCCGTGAAACACGCGAAAAAGTGGCCGCCGCCACTTTTTCGACATGCAAGGAGCTGCTGCAGAGGGGTTTAATTCTGCAACAGCTCCTTTGATTTTCACAGCGTTTGCTTTTCGTTGAGATATGGCAATCCCCTGAAAGGCTGCATCCCGCACTGCACTCGCCCGGCTCCGCTCCTCAGCTGCCGATGTCTTCCGTGGCCACGACGTTCACGCCCGTGCCCAAAACGTTTTCAAGGATAACATCCCCAATCCGCACAGGGGGGACAACTGCAACCGCGCCGAGCGCGGCAAGGCAATCAAACACAAGGCGCTTTTCAATGGGCGCCTCCGTCTTGACCGAAAGCGGGCGTTCCATGCCCAAGACGCGCACAAGCGCGGTTACCATGCGTTTGGGGTTTGTCAACTCCTCGCGTGCATAGCGTGCGCCCACGGCGCAGCCGTTGCCCGTAACCTCTGTTACTTCCGTGCCGTTGAACTCCGCCGTAAGGCGGCAGCCCATCGGGCAGCCGATGCAGGTCAGCTCCCGTTTCATGCGCCCACCTCCTCAACGGATACCGTGAGTTCGCCTTCGCTTTCGCAGAAAGCATCCTGCTTCACCGTGATCTCCGCCATCTCGCCGGGCGCAAGAATGCGCGCCCGCTTTACGGCAAGCTGCTTTCCGCCGCGGAAAACGGCAATGCGTGCGTTTCGGTACACCGCGCGCGGGCGGAACATGAACGTCACATCCGCCTCTGGGCGTTCGGAGAGCACCTCCGGCACAAGCGCGGAAACGCCGTTCCCGGCGATGAGGGGAATGCGTTCGCCTGCAGCCCTCTCGCCGCTGAGGAAGCGCGCTGCCATTTCGCCTGCCCGCGCGGCCTCCGCTGAAACAAAATCCACAAGGTCGTGCACATGCAGCACGTTGCCGCAGGAAAAGACACCGGGTACGTTCGTTGCAAGCGTTTCATCCACCACGGGGCCGCCTGTGGCGGGGGAGAGCGCTACGCCCGCCATTGCGGAAAGCTCGTTTTCCGGAATGAGGCCCACCGAAAGCAGCAGCGTGTCGCATGCAATCTCCCGCTCCGTGCCGGGGATGGGCTGCTTCTTCCCGTCCACCTCGGCGATGGTTACGCCCGTGAGCCGCTCCCGGCCGTGGATATCCACAACGGTGTGGTTGAACAGGAGCGGGATGCCGTAATCGTCCAGACACTGCACGATGTTGCGCTTCAGGCCGGAGGAATAGGGCATAAGCTCAACGCAGGCGAGCACTTTTGCACCGGAGAACGTCATGCGCCGCGCCATGATGAGCCCGATGTCGCCGGAGCCTAAAATTACGACCCGCTTTCCGGGCATGCGGCCTTCAAGGTTCACAAGCTTCTGCGCCGTGCCTGCGGTGAAAATGCCCGCGCATCGCCAACCGGGCGTGCCGAGCGCGCCGCGGGGGCGTTCCCTGCACCCCATGGCGAGGATGACCGCGCCCGCCTCCACGGCCACGATCCCCTCCGTGCGGCTCACGTAAACCGCCCTGCGTTCCGGGGAAAGGGAGATGACCATCGCCCCGCATTCATAGGGGATGCCGAGCTCCTGCACGCGGGCGATGTAGCGCGCGGCATATTCCGGGCCGGTCAGTTCCTCCTTAAATGTGTGCAGGCCGAAGCCGTTGTGGATACATTGGCGGAGGATGCCGCCGAGCGCATCCTCGCGCTCCAGAATCAGAAGGTTGGTTACGCCCGCTTCGCGCGCGGCGCAGGCTGCGGCAAGCCCCGCCGGGCCGCCGCCGATGATGAGAAGATCAACGCGTTTTGTTTTCATGTTCATTCACCTGCCTTGCCGGAAAACAGATTGGATTCAAGATACCGGCTTTCCCCGCCGCATTTGGTGATGGAAAGCGGGGATGCGGCCAGCTCCTCTGCCAGCAGTTCCAGCGTGCGGGGCAGGCAGAAGCCTGCTTGGCAGCGGCCCATGCCCGCGCGCGTGCGCCGCTTTATGCCATCCACCGTGCGCGCGCCGACCGGCCTGCGGATGGAGGCGCGGATTTCCGCTTCGGTCACAAGCTCGCACCGGCAGACGATCTTCGCATACTCCGGATCCCGGGCGATGGCCGCTTCCCGCTCCGTGTCCGTCATATCCCGGAATTTCGGGATGCCGGGACGGATGGGGTCAAAGGCCGGGTTCGGCTTTGCGCCGAGGCGTTCTGCGACCGACTGCGCAAGGAATTCGCCCAGCGCGGGCGCGGCGGAAAGGCCGGGGGATTCCACGCCGAGCGCATTGAAGAACAGCGGTGCGTCCGCAGGTTCGCCCAGAATGAAATCATCCGTTTCCGCATGGGCGCGCACGCCCGCATAGGTTGTGATAAACGCGCGCGCCGGGAGCGCGGGCCAGGAGCGCTTTGCGCGGCTGAGCACGCGGGCAAGCCCTTCGGCCGTGGTGCGCGTGTCGTCCTTGTCCGGGATATCATCCGCCGTGGGGCCGATGAGGATGGTGCCATCCACCGTGGGGGCGATCAGCACGCCCTTGCCCATGGCTGTGGGGAGCTGAAAGATCGTGGAATGAAACGCATCCCGATAGGCCTTATCCACGATGTAGTATTCCCCGCGCCGCGCGGTGATGCTGTGCTTTTCTTCAGAAACCATGTTGTTGAGTTCCGCCGAATGCACGCCCGCGCAGTTCACGACCGCACGCGCTACAAACGCGCCAGCCGGGGAGGACACCAGGAAGGTGCCATCCGCATTGCGCGAAACAGCCGTCACCGGTGCATCCCGGAAAAAAGTCACGCCGTTTTGCGCGGCGTTTTCCGCATAGGCGATGGTCAGCTCATAAGGGCAGACGATGCCGCCCGAGGGCACATCGAGCGCCGCCTGCACCGCAGGGTTCAGGTTTGGCTCGCGTGCAAGCAGCGCTTCCCGCCCAAGGATGGAAAGCCCCTTCACGCCGTTCGCCTCACCGCGCTGCTTGAGCGCGAGAAGCGCCGGGATGCCGCTCTCTTCAAATGAAACGACAAGCGAACCGTTGCGCGAAAACGGCACGGAAAGCTCTGCTGTGATGCGTTCAAACATGGCGTTGCCGCGCACGTTGAACATCGCCTTGTTGGACCCGGGCGCGGCGTCGTATCCCCCATGGACGATCGCCGTGTTGGCCTTGCTTTGGCCGTTGCAGATATCCTCGGTTTTTTCCAACAGCGCGACGGAAAGGCTGTAGCGCGCAAGCTCGCGCGCCGTGGCGCAGCCGACCACGCCGCCGCCGATGAGGATCACGTCATAAAGCATAGAATCTATCTCCACCTTTTTGAAAAATTGACCGGTTGGCGGCGCCGCCTTGCAGGGCAACCCCCCGTCAGGGATGCGCTGATACGGCAATCCTCCGTCAGCACCTTCGGTGCTGTCATCTCCTTTACGAAAGGAGGCTTACGGGACGCTGCAACCCCAAAGGCTCCTTTTTGAAAGGAGCTGTCCGCGCAAACGGACTGAGGATTGTTCTTACCTCAGCCGGGGCGGCAGCACGCAATCCCTTTACTCCCTGGCCCAGCCCATCGTGGAACGCACGGCTTTCTGCCAGCCGGCAAGGCGCGCTTTGCGCTCCGATTCCGGCAGCGCCGGCGCGAAGCAGTGCTCCATGCGGCGCGCCTGCCTGAGCGCGGTGCGGCTTTCCCAGAAGCCCACAGCAAGGCCCGCAAGGCAGGCCGCGCCGAAGGCGGTCGTTTCCACACAGGCGGGGCGGCACACGGGCACGCCGATCATATCCGCCTGGAACTGCATCAGAAAATCGTTTGCGGAGGCGCCGCCATCCACGTTGAGCGCCGAAAGGCGGATGCCGGAATCATCCTGCATGGCGGAAAGCACCTCCTCAGTTTGGTACGCAAGGGATTCAAGCGTTGCGCGTACGATGTGGTCCCGGTTCACGCCGCGTGTCAGGCCCACGATCGCACCCCGGGCATAAGCGTCCCAATGCGGCGCGCCGAGGCCCACAAACGCGGGCACGACATAGCAGCCGGAGGTATCCGGAACGCGGCGTGCGCAGTCCTCCGATTCTGCGGCGCTTTGGATGAGCCCAAGCTCATCCCGCAGCCACTGGATCGCCGCACCCGCAACGAAGATGGACCCTTCAAGCGCATAATCCACGCGGCCTTCCATGCCCCAGGCGATGGTCGTCACAAGGCCGTTGCGGGAGGTGATGGGCGTGTTCCCCGTGTTCATCAAAAGGAAACATCCCGTGCCGTAGGTGTTCTTCGCTTCGCCCGGCGCAAAGCAGGTTTGCCCGAACAGCGCCGCCTGTTGGTCACCCGCCGCGCCCGCAATGGGGATGGGCGCGCCGAACAGCGCGGCATCCGTTTCGCCGTAAACGCAGCTTGAGGGCTTCACCTCCGGCAGCATGCAGGCGGGAATATCCAGAATGGAGAGGATTTCCGCGTCCCACTGCAGCGTGTGGATGTTGTAAAGCAGCGTGCGCGAAGCGTTGGAATAGTCCGTTACATGCGCGCGGCCGCCGGTCAGGTTCCAGATGAGCCACGTGTCGATCGTGCCGAACAGCAGCTCGCCCGCCTCAGCGCGCGCCCGTGCGCCGGGCACGTTCTCGAGCACCCAATGAAGCTTTGTACCGGAAAAATATGCATCCAGCAAAAGCCCGGTCTTTTCCCGGAACAGCGGTTCAAGCCCTTTTGCGCGGAGCAAATCGCAGTATTCCGCCGTGCGCCTGCATTGCCAGACGATTGCAGGGCAGATGGGCGCGCCGGTTTTTTTATCCCAAACGACGACCGTTTCCCGCTGGTTTGTGATGCCGATGGCCGCGATGTCCCCCGCTGCGGCGCGCGCCTTTTCAAGCGCTTCGCGCGCCACCTGAAGCTGTACGGAAAGGATCTCCTCTGCGTCGTGCTCTACCCAGCCGGGCTTGGGGTAATGCTGGGTAAATTCCCGCTGCGCGACCTGCACGAGCGTCTGCTCCCGGTCGAACAGGATGGCGCGGCTTGAAGTGGTGCCCTGGTCCAGAGCAAGGATATAGCGTTTCATTTGGCGTGGTTCCCCTTTCCGTTTCCGTTTGATTTCAGAAAAAAGAAAAACGGGCAGGAAGCGCCGTTGCCGCGCATCCGTGTTCCCGTCTCAAATACTCCTGGAACAAATCTTCACTTGTTGGATTTATTATAGAATTTCCGCAGCGCGGTTGTCAACAGGGAATGGGCTTGACTTTGCGCACGCGCCGGGGTAGTCTAAATAAAAAACAGGCAGGAGAGCGGCCATGCACAACGCCATTGCGGAAAAACTGAACGAAAATCCGGTGATCGCGGCGGTTGCGGAGCCGCAACGGCTGCCCGCTGCCCTTGCAAGCGATTGCGGCGTTGTGTTCCTGCTTTCGGGGGATATCCTCAGCATCGGCGCGCTGGTGGATGCGGTGAAGAACGCAGGCAAGGCCGCGATGGTGCATCTCGAACTCATCGAAGGCCTTTCCGGCAAGGAGATCGCCGTGGACGCCATCCATGCCCTGACCCGTGCGGACGGCATCATTTCCACCCGTGCAGCGCAGATCAAGCGCGCGCGCCAGCTTGGACTTGCCACCATCCAGCGCGGCTTTCTTTTGGATTCCCGTTCCGTCCGCAGCTTGCAGGCACAGGCCGCGCAGGGGAAGCCGGATTATGTTGAGATCCTGCCCGGCGTGATCCCGCGCGTGATCGCAGAGCTTGCGCACGGCATGAACACGCCCCTTATCGCGGGCGGGCTCATCAAAACAAAGGAAGAGGTCGTCGCGGCGCTCGGCGCGGGGGCGGTAGCCGTTTCCACCACGGCGGAGAGCGTTTGGGCCCTTTAAATCTCCCGGATGATCGAATCCATTTCCTCGCGCGAATGCGCATGCCGCGCCTTTTGAACCAGCGCATCCCGTGCGGCCGGGGACAACCGCATGAAGCGTTCCATTGCTTCCATATCCTGCGAAAGGGACATTAAAAAACCGATTGGCACTTCCGAACTCATAAAACCTCCGCGTATCCTCCAAAAAGCTGATAGGGGAAGTATGTGCAGTTTGTCCGCGCGGCATGCCTCAGGGTTCCGTCTGCTCCGGCTCAATCGGGCCATGCTCTTTTTCAAAAGCCCCAATTGCATCGCGAATGTAAATCAGAAGCTGGCGATTTGCCGAGCGCCCTTCATATTTGCACACATAGCGAAACTTCCGGAGCATTTCTTCATCAATTCGCAGCGACAGATGCTTGTATTCTTTCATAAAACCACCCATATGGATTAAATGAAGAACCTTCTGCGCATTTCTTCCTTGAACTGCACGCGCTTGTTCAGCACGAGCGAAACAAGGGCCAGGATCAGGCATGGCGCGAGCACGAAAAGCGACCAATACAGCACGGGGCTGCGCCCGGTATAAAGACTCACAGTAAGGTCGATTGCGGCGCATAAAAGACCTGCCGCGGCAAGAAGCCCCGCAAGGCGCACGAATTTGGCGCGGCATTTGCGGAACAAAAGCAGCGCTGCGGCAAGCGCGGCTGCGGCGCTCAGCGTAAGCGGCAACGCGAGCGGCAGGAACCAGTCCCCCGCGGAATGGGCAGCAATTGCATAAAGAAACAGCAGCGTTACGGCACAGTCAAGCGCAAGGCAGAGCCAGGGATGGGGCTTTTCCGCAGCAAACGGAACAAGCACGTAAACATACGCCATCGCCGTTGCTCCGATCACATAGGCCGACCAGGTGATCGCCCCCGCGCCGAGCACATCGCAGATCAGGCAAACGATGGGCGGAATCAGCAGCATCAGCGTTGCCATCACGGTGAAAAAGCGGCGCGCAGCCCTGCGCTCCAGCAATTCCACCTTGCTTGGGAAGGGGCGTGCGGCCGGGTCTGGCACACTCCGTTCATTCGGATTGATGACCTCCGTGCCGCAAAGCGGGCAGCGCTTCAGGCTTGCCTCCAGCTCTACGCCGCAGTTCACACAATAAGACATCGCATTTCACCTCTGGTTGCTTTCAATTTGAACCGGCACGCCAAGCTTGACGAGCCGCGTGAAAAATTCGCGCTCCAGGTCGCTTTCGCGGATCGTGCGCGTGATGTTGAGATACATCGTTCCGTCATAGGAGAGCGTACCGATGGCTACGGGGTTGCGCGAAAGCGGGCCGAGCATGAACTCCATCCGCGTCACAAACAGCGCCATTTCCGCCGGGAGGGATGCATTGCCAAGGTTGGAAAAGCAGGTGGCGGTTTTTTTGTCGCCCGTCATGTAAAATGCGGCGCGCATCGCAAGGTCCTTCAGGAACAGGGGGGCAACGCGCAGCACGGCGTTCTGTTCGGAGCGCACGTTTGTGGTAAACTTTGCGCCCAGCACCTTTGGCGTAAGCTCCATGCCCATCTGGTGCATGACGATGGAAAGCACTTCATCCAGCGTATAAACGCCGTAGCTTGGTTCAATGCCGGGGTTCACGTAATTGGCAAAGTTGCGCAGCGTCCGCGTGGGGAAAAAACGCCGGAGGTTCACCGGAACGCAGATCTTCACGGGCTTTAAGCGCTTTGCGCCGCGTGGCGTGTTGCGCAGCGGGTGCTTCCGCCGCTGGATCGCGTCAAAGGCCAGAATCAGCACGGCCGTAAGATACACCGTAAGGCTCACGCCCTTTTCCTCCGCGCGCGCCTTAAGGGCGTTGACCGGGATCACTCCCGTCGTCACGTGGATAAAGCCGTCCCGCTCCCGTGTGCCGCTGAGGTGGAAGGAATCCGCTTCGCTGCGGCTGCGGGTCACATTCCCGGCGCAGGCAAGAAAGCCGTCCTCCATTTCCCCGGGGTCGGGCGGGTCGTCGCAATCGAGCACATCGCCCCCGCGCGGGATGGAAATGCCATAACGCAGCGCCAGGTATTCTGCAACAAGCGTTTTTAAGAAGCAAAGGCCGCCCGTGCCGTCTGTGAGCACATGGAAGATTTCCACCGCGATGCGGTTTCCGTAATACCTGACGCGAAACGCATAGCCCCGGCTGTCCTTTGCGCGCATGGGCAGGCAGGGATTGCGGACGTCCTCCTCCACGATGGGCGGCGCATCGTTGTGTTCAAGATAATACCAAAACATGCCGCGCCGCATGCGCACGGCAAACCACGGGAAGCGCGTGAGCGTGCGCGCAAGCGCCGCGCGAAGCACCTCCGGGTCAACGGGTTCCACAAGCGTGGCCGAAAGGCGGAACATGGCCATCCAGTCGCGCCGCATGGAAGCGGGATAAATCTTTGCGGCATTGTCCAGCCGCATCCAGCTTTGTTCGGCTTTGCTCATTCTTCTTCATCATCCCCGGCGGCGGGCGGGAGATCGCGCACCGCAAGGTTGTCCTTCAAAAATTCCACGATGCGGCGCAGCGCTTCCCGTGCCTCGCGCACGCCGTACAGCACGTAAACATGCCACATGCCCTTTGCCGTGTGCAGTTCGCATGGCACGTCCGCGCGTTCCAGCGCGTGCGCCATGGCCACAGCGTCGTCCAGCAAAAGCTCGGCTTCCCCGGCGAACAGAAGCGTGGGCGGAAAGCCGGAAACATCCCCAAACAGCGGGGAAACAAGCGGGTTCTTCAAATCGTCCGCCGCATACATGCGCGCATAGGAGGCAAGCATATCGTATCGCAGAGAGGGGTCGCTTCTCTGGTTGGCGCGGCAGGAGGCGCCGGAAAGCGTGAGATCCGTCCAGGGGGAGATGCCCACGATGGCGCGCGGCACGGGAAGCCCGAGCTCTTTGAGCTTATGCGTGAGCGCAAAGCAAAGGCCGCCCCCGGCGGATTCGCCGCAAAGCACGATTTCACCCGGCGTAAGGCCGCCGTCGAGCAGATGACGGTATGCGGTATAAGCGTCCTCCACAGCCGCGGGGAAGGGATGTTCCGGCGCAAGACGGTACGCTGCAGAGAACACGCGGCAGCCCGTTGCCGCAGCAAGGACGCTTCCAAACCCAACGGCGTATTCGATGTTCCCCGCGGTGTACCCGCCGCCGTGCAGGTAAAGGATCGCGCCGCCTTCCGGGTCATAGCCCTGCGGCAGAATCCAGGCCGCCTGAAACTTCCGGAATGCATGCGGCACAAATTCCACCCGTGCGCCTACGGCGCGCGCGCCGAGCCGCCCGAGCTTATCCTGCGCAGCGCGGGCGAACGGGATGCCGCCCTTGCGCATCAAAAACGCCGAGAGCCTGAGGTTCATGCGGAGCCATACGTTTGCAATACCGGCCATGGGTCCTCCTTGGGGAGTATTTATGGTAAGGGGGCGGAGCCGAGCGAGCTCAGTGCGGGATGCAGCGAGGCGGAAGCCCAGTAAGCAAGAGAGCGCAAGAAACCCGCTTCTGCGGAGATGCGGCGCGACCATTGCGAACTGCGGGCAATACCCGCGACCCTGACGGGGGATTGCCGCCAACCGCAGTCTTTGCGGGAGTAAGACAATCCTCAGTCGCCTGCGGCGACAGCTCCTTTCAGAAAGGAGCCTTTTGTTGCAGCTTCCCCAAAGCCCCCTTTAGAA
>Ga0129308_1000039_pt1 | contig 248655 bp, 242 predicted proteins | sample L827metagenome_FD_94440 | JGI IMG/M metagenome (GOLD analysis project Ga0129308, IMG submission 94440) | Ring-tailed lemur group fecal microbial communities from Wisconsin, USA - L827 metagenome | ecosystem: Host-associated > Mammals > Digestive system > Large intestine > Fecal | place: USA...
TGTCAATACCTTTTTTCAAAGTTTTTTGACTTTTTTTCGACTCTTTTAAAGCGCAGCTTTCCGCTCCCCTTTCAGGTCAGCTTGTTTATTATATCACTTCTAATTCTTTTTGTCAAGGGGTTTCGTTCAATTCAGTAATTCTGTATCTTTTTGCACAGTTCGGCGATATATTCAATAGTAATTTTGCACATATCCGACTGTTTTATCCGCATAAATTCATAAAAATCAATTTGACTTTCTCCAGAAAGTGCTTGCCACGCTTATATCTGCAATAATCGTCACAAGGAACGAGAAGCCTAGATTTTCTATAAAGCCGCTTTTCACTTCAGGCTCGATCGACATAAGATACGACACCCAATGCAAGGCTTCAAAAAGAGATATATCCGCTCCGAACATCTCGGCGAATGCGCTTCTGATATCTATCGCCGTCATAGCAGCAACCCCGATAAGCATCATTATAACAGTAATTACCGCAGAGAGCACTATCCCCTTTTTATCAAGCACTCGCCCTGCAAGATAATATCCTCCGAATGTCGTAGCGGTAAGAGCTATTCCGCCCCACCAGCTGATTATCTGAAGTCCGGCTGCAATCGCAACCCAGATTACAACCCCGACCATTCCACAGGTCAGCGCGCCGATAATCCCCATAACCGCATTGCTTTTTCCGCTGCCGCCGTCAATCGGGCGCACATACTCTGAATAATTGTTTTGCGGATCATACGGCGCAGGCGCACCGTAGTGAACAGGCTCATCTCGGTCTATCATGTTTGAACTGTCCGCAAATCCGGGCGGAACCGTCGTTTTTTCTTCTGTCGGCGCACTCGTTGCAGCATAATTGGCAGAAAGCGGAGTAACCGCGTCAGGACCGTCCGCCGGAGAAACCTGCTTTTCCTCACGGTTCGCATTTGGATTGAAAAGCGGAACGCTTCCGTCTTTTTCAAGCGGAGTTTCCTCAGCCGAAAGCTGCGGATGACCCGTTGTGATCGTAGGCGCGTTCACCTGCGATTCTATTTCCTCAACATCTATATTTTCGCCGTCGTTGCTGTCGTCGCGTATCTCCGTAACGACCGTCCCGTCGTCCTCTTCAGGCTTTATTTCCTGAAGCTCTATATCGCCGCTTTCGTTCAGCAGCAGTTCGTTTATATCAAATTTTTCGGGTTCATCTTTCTTTAATCTTGCCTGCTCTGCAGCAAATTCCCGCTCTGCCTCCTCAAAAAGCTCAGACTTAGGCGGCGCAGGCTTTTTCTCCTCGTCATGACCCGCCAGAAGCGCTTCAAACCCCATATCGCCGCGTTCAGAAAGAGGCGTGCAGTCGTAATCCTCTCGCGGCTTTTCGGTTTCAGGCGCATGAGCGGACAGCTGCTCCGTAAACAGAAGCGAATCTATGCTGACATTTCTCTGCGGCACGGACTGCGTTTCTTCCTCGTCGGTTCTTTCATTTTCGTCAAACATAAGCTCATTGAGCGACGTCTCCTCTGCCGCGCTGTTTTCTTTTTTGAGCACGCCCATGTCAGCCGAAAAATCATTCTGTTCCGCTTTCCTGCGCAGCTCCTCCGCATAATTGTCCAAAGAAAATTCTTCAGCCGACGATGAAAAAGCCGAAGCTGCCGGTTCGGCAGACTTAGCCGAAGACGGGCTTACTTTCATAATAAGGTCATATTTTTCTCCGCAGCCCGAACACGTCTGCGTAATTACCTGTCCGGTCTGATAAATTCCGAGATCGTAATCAGCCCCGCATTCGCAGCAGCAGTTTATGTACCCGTTTGATGAAAGAAAATCCGTAAAGTCGTATAAAAATTTCTTCAGACCTGTGATATTTTTATACGAATCATCGCTTCGGTTAAGCGCGATTGCAATACCATGCGCGGTAACGCGAAAATTCTTCAGATAATCCGGCTGCTTAAGTCTGACCGCTTCAAGAAAATCCTCCGCCTTCTCTCCGTTGGATATTCCTTGCTTTACCCAGAGCAGACAGCCGTAGCTGCCGGTGGAAAGATTCTCACGCACAGCTGCGGAATATCCCTTTACCTGCCCTATCATGGCGTCTTCCTTTTCGTCATATTCAAGTGTAAAATTAACTCCCGTATTCAAAAGCTCCTGCATAATACTCCAAAAATCCCCCTGTTTTATACATATTAATATAAATATACTACAACATTTTTTCAATAAAGTCAACAGATATATTGAAATCCGCAAATTTTTGTGATATACTTAAAAAGCAAACGGTCTTTTTTGACCTATTGGATAAAATCCTAGGGCTTGTTGACATTACCCAAAAGTTCTTATTTTAATCGCATTGTATGTATTTCTAGAAAATTTTTCGCAGGAATACTGTATGTGTTTCAAGGAAAATTAATAAAGAAAGTTATGCGGTGCAGCTGAAGACAGAGCGTTAAACGATAATGTCAGCAAATCATAATTAAAAGGGTGTATTATTTTGAAGATCATTAAAGCGAGTACATATATCCCGGTTTCTTCGGACGAATTTGCGCTGCCGCTGCCGCTCAGGCTGGAGCTTTTCTGGGCAAATACGCTGCTTTGTGCGTACAAAATAGACTCAGACAAAGCTGTAGACTTTACCTACAATATAAATACGGACATACCGATACTAACGCCTGTTTCGCGCAGACTAAGGATAGAGGATATCTATTTTCTTATCCGCTCGCGGATATTTCCTGACGCGCCGTATACCGCCCCGATGCTAAAACAGCTCGGACTGGAAAAATACGATCCGTTTGAGATACTGCTGCGCACACACGGTATGCAGACGGCAGATCGTTACTGGCTCAAGCCCGCCGATGAGCAGACAGATTTTGAGAGCGCAGGCCGGCAGTACGCAAAATTATTTCTCCCATCGAATGAACCCGAAGCGCCCCAGCCTTTTAGATCCCTGGAAAATTTTCTGAAACAATAAAGGAGCAGACATGGAAAAACCCGACGAAATCTACGAAAGAAAAGTAATGTATTATGAAACTGACGGCATGCGTATCGTACACCATTCAAACTATATACGCTGGTTTGAGGAAGCCCGCCTTTATTACATGGAGAAAAGAGGGCTGCCTTACGGAAAAATGGAAGGAGACGGCGTAATGATACCTGTTCTGTCCGTCGATTGCCGGTATCACATTCCTGTAAGATTCGGACAAACCGTCCTTATATTTTGCCGTATATCACTGTTTACGGGAACGAAGCTCGGAGTAGAATACGAGGTTCGTGACAAAGAAAGCGGCGCGCTCCATGTAACGGGACATTCTGAACACTGCTTTGTGGACGCGATACGATTCCGCCCCCTGAGCCTTACAAGAAAGCACCCCGAAATGGCTGAAATATTCATAACAGATAAAGAGGAGCAAACGAAAGGAAGTTGCTGAAATGCAGAAAAATTATGACGTTATCGTAGTAGGAGCAGGCGCGGGAGGCGTATTTGCCGCCTATGAATTTACAAAAATGAATAGGGGCATCAAGGTGTGCTTTATCGACCGGGGCGGACCTATCCAAAACCGTATCTGCCCCATAGACGGCAAGAAAATAACGTCATGCGTGCATTGCAAGACCTGTAATATCATGAACGGCTTCGGCGGCGCAGGCGGGATGTCCGACGGAAAGTACAACATAACCAACAATTTCGGCGGCGACCTCTACACGCACACAGGCAAGGAGCTTGCTATAGAGCTTATGGAATATGTAGATAAGGTCAATCTAGAGATGGGCGGAAGCGGTGCAAAGCTGTACAGTACCGTAACCAGCGACATAAAGGCGGAAGCGCTAAAATACGACCTTCATCTGCTCGACGCGCAGGTCCGTCACCTCGGAACCGACCGCAACCGCGAAATTCTTCAGAACATCTACGATTATGTTAAGGACACCGTGGATATACATTTCCACGAGGAGGTTTCCTCTGTCGAAAAGCGCGGCGAAAAGTTCTGCGTCGAAACCGACAAGGACAGCTACTGCTGCAATCAGGTCGTGATCGCGGCGGGACGTTCGGGTTCAAAGTGGATCTCCGAGCTTTGCCGCAAATTCGGCATCGAAACCCGAAGCAACCGCGTTGACATCGGCGTGCGCGTGGAAATTCCCGCAGCCGTTTTTGAACATATCACTAAAAAAGTATACGAAAGCAAGATAGTTTATCGCACGAAGAAATACGGCGACCTTGTACGCACATTCTGTATGAACCCCTACGGCGAAGTGGTAAACGAAAACACGAACGGAATTATCACGGTAAACGGACACAGCTATTCCGATCCGAAGTACCATACTGAAAATACCAACTTCGCACTCTTGGTTTCAAATACGTTCTCCGAACCATTCAAGGACAGCAACCTCTACGGCGAATCCATTGCCCGCCTGTCAAATATGCTAGGAGGCGGCGTTCTTGTACAGCGCTTCGGAGACCTTGTTGCGGGCAGACGCACCAACGAACACCGTTTTTCGCAGTGCTTCCTTAACCCTACTTTGAAAGCGACGCCCGGCGACCTAAGCCTAGTTATCCCTAAGCGCCAGCTTGATGATATAATTGAAATGATCTATGCTTTGGACAAGATCGCGCCCGGCATGGCTAACGATGATACGCTGCTTTATGGCGTTGAAGTCAAGTTCTACAACTCTAAGGTAACGGTTGATGAAAAGCTTGAAACTGCGGTCAAGGGGCTTTACGTTCTCGGCGACGGTTCGGGCGTTACACACTCGCTCTCGCAGGCTTCCGCTTCGGGCGTATATGTCGCAAGAACAATAGCCGAGCTTTATGAATAATGATGCCGCCCGGTATCACGAAATAATGACGCAAAAATGCAGAAAGGACGCAAAAATGAATATCTGGCACGACATTGACAGCAGCCGCATCACTCCGTACAACTTCCTCTCGGTTATCGAAATACCGAAAGGCAGCAAAAAAAAATACGAGCTTGACAAAAAAAGCGGGCTTCTTATCCTCGACCGAGTTCTCTACACCTCAACACATTACCCAGCAAACTATGGATTTATCCCAAAGACCCTTGCGGACGACGGCGACCCGCTCGACGTACTCGTACTCTGCAACGAAATAATCGACCCGCTGGTTCTGGTTCCATGCTACCCTATCGGAGTTATCAGCATGATAGACAACGGAAAAAACGATGAAAAGATAATCGCTATCCCGTTTGAAGATCCCAGCTATAATGTCTATCGCAGCATTGAAGCTCTCCCCGCGCATATTTTTCAGGAAATGCAGCACTTCTTCCGCGTTTATAAGCAGCTCGAAGGCAAGGATACCGCGGTAAACGAGGTTCAGGGCTTCAAGGCTGCCGTTGGAATAATTGAGCAGTGCATAAACAATTACAAGGAAAAATACGGCGGCGATGAAGCTGACGAAACCGCTTCGGAGGAATAAAAATGACTGGAATTGCTGCAAAAACCGCGCCCATGGGCTGGAACAGCTGGGATTGCTACGGTGCGTCCGTAACTGAGGACATTGTCCGTGCAAACGCGGATTTCATGGCGAAAAATCTGAAGCAGTACGGCTGGGAATATATCGTTGTCGATATTCAGTGGTCGGAGCCTACGGCGGACAGCCACGAATATCATCCCTTTGTACCGCTCTGCATGGACGAATACGGCAGACTTATCCCCGCGGAAAACCGCTTTCCCTCATCTGCGGGAGGAAAAGGCTTCAAGCCGCTCGCCGACTATGTTCATTCTCTCGGTCTTAAATTCGGTATCCATATAATGCGAGGAATCCCCCGTCAGGCTGTGTACAAAAATATGCCTGTATTCGGCTCGGATAAAACCGCACGCGAAATTGCAAAAACAAACTCGATCTGCGCGTGGAACACCGATATGTACGGCGTTGACCCCGAAAAAGACGGCGCAAAAGCGTACTATAACAGCATTTTTGCGCTTTACGCTTCGTGGGGCGTTGACTTCATAAAGTGCGACGACATCTGCCGCGAGCTTCCGCACGAAGAAACCGAGCTTCGGCTTATCAGCAAGGCTCTGCGCGGCTGCGGACGCAGCATGGTGTTCAGCCTTTCTCCCGGACCCGCGCTTCTCGAAAAATCCGAGCTGTACAAGGAAACCGCCGATATGTGGCGTATAACCGACGACTTCTGGGATAAATGGGAGCTTCTCTATGATATGTTTTCACGCGCGGAAAAGTGGAGCATACACACAGGCGGTGGCAACTGGCCCGACGCGGATATGCTGCCTATAGGATCGATTTTGCAGGATTACGGCAAGGACGGACATACTAAGTTCACCGAGGACGAGCAGATAACAATGCTCACTCTTTGGAGCATTTTCCGTTCTCCGCTCATGATAGGCGGCGAAATGACGCGCTTTGACGATTTCACAATGCGCCTGCTCACCAACAAAGCGGTGCTTTCTATGCACAAGAACGCCCGCCACGCGCATCAGGTATGGCGCAGAAATATGAACGGAAACGAATATATCCTTTGGACGGCGATAAACGCCGACGGCGGGCAGTACCTCGCGGTGTTCAACGCGGGCGAAATTGATGGAACAGTCAATATCGACCTGCCCTCGCTTGAACTTGAAGGAACATTTGCCGCTGAGGAGCTCTGGAGCGGCGAAAAATCAGAGGTTGCCGACAATTTCAACGTAACCCTACCCTCGCACGGCGCAAAGGCCTTTCTTATCCATGCTGTTTGACGAGGAAATGATGCTGCTCGCGCTTGAAGAAGCGAAAAAAGCGGCAGCAGCGGGCGAAGTTCCCGTCGGAGCGATAATTGTTGACGAAAACGGCGCTGTTATCGGGCGCGGACATAACGTCCGCGAAGAGCAGCAGCGCCCTACAGGACACGCCGAAATACTCGCAATCGAGCAGGCGGCGCGGCTTCGCAGAAGCTGGCGTCTTTCCGACTGCACACTTTACGTCACGCTCGAACCCTGCCCCATGTGCGCGGGCGCAATAATAAACGCACATTTAAAACGCGTGGTGTACGGAGCATTTGATGAAAACATGGGCGCGTGCGCGTCGGTAACGGAGCTGTTTGAAGAAAATTTCGGCTGGAAACCGCTTGTTCGGAGCCGTGTTCTTGAATACGAATGTTCCGAAATTTTAACAAATTTCTTCAAAAAAATAAGAAAATAACACGGCGGCTCTCGCTGCCAAAGATAACTCGGAGGTGATTATTTGGACCGATACAAAACCCTTGCGGCAAATACCATTATCCTCGGTCTGGGACAATTCGGTTCAAAGTTCCTGGTTATCCTGATGATGGGGTTTTATCAGGCGGCGCTTGGAAAAACGGGCTACGGCGAGATAAACAACATTATAGACACAGCGACCCTGCTGATGTCGGTAGCAACCCTTTCGATAGGCGAATCCATAATTCGTTTCGGTCTGGACAGCGCATATGACAACAAACAAGTGTTTTCCGTCGGACTTCGAGTAACGTCCTGCGGACTTGTGGTTTGTCTGCTGTTCGTGCCGCTGATAGGTCTGTTCAGCAACATTTTCCCCGACAATTCCGTTCTGACGCTGCTTAAAGACTATGCATGGATAACCATTCTGTACGTTACTACAGGAAGCTTCAAAAGCACCTGCGCGCTTTTCGTGCGCTCAGCGGGATATGTCCGCCTTTACGCGATTGACGGCATTATGACAACGATCATGAACATTCTGTTCAATCTCGTCCTGCTCTTCTGGCTTCAGCTCGGCAATGTCGGCTATCTTCTTTCGGTAATTTTCGCCGATATATGCTCAATTGTTTTCCTTTGGGTTACAGCACACTTAAATCGCTATTTTATCCTCTTCGGACTCAGCCGTGAATATATCCGTTCAATGCTGCGCTTCTGCCTTCCTATGATACCGACCGCAATGATGTGGCAGATAATCAATGTATCGGGCAGCTTCTTCGTTTCGGAAATGATAGATTTCGGCGCGAACGGGCTGTATAAAACAGCGTTTAAGCTTCCCAGCATGATTTCGATTTTTTCAGGAATTTTCTCCCAGGCGTGGAACATGTCGGCGATAACCGAAAACAACTCCCGAACGATAGCCTCGTTCTATACTAACGTGTTCAACATCTTCCAGTCGTTCGTTTACGTCCTCGCGGGCGGACTTATGCTCGTGATAAAGCCCGCGATACAGATAATCAGCGACCCCGAGTTCTATTCGGCTTACCTTTACACCCCGTTTATGATACTCTCCGTGGCGTTCACCTGCTTCTCGACCTTCATGGGCAGCGTCTACGTCGCTTCAAAACAATCCATGCGTTCAATGACGACTGCGGCGATCGGCGCGGGAACAAACGTTGTGTTGAATATCGTCCTTATCTCGCTGTTGGGCTTGCAGGGTGCATCGCTTTCCGCGTTTATAAGCTTCCTGATAATTTTCATTATCCGTGCGATCGACACGCGGAAAATCGTCCGAATGGACATGAATCTCCCGAAAATGATAGCAAATTCAATACTCCTCATGGCAATGAGCTGTATCATTTTCTTTGTAACAAATCAGCTTGCGTATTACATTGCACTTTCCATATTGTTCCTGATGATAGTGGCGATAAATTTCCGCTCCGGAATTACCGCAGTAAAAATCATTCTGAAAAAGGAAAAGCTTAACTGATGAAGCAATATTATTTGTGGCTCATTCTCGCTTTCGGCGCAGGAAACCCGATAATCTCAGGGCTGCTGGAAAAATTCGGCAGCCCTAAAGCTGCATATGAAGCAATCCGCGATAACCGCGCTGCTATCGGTGCAGAAAACGTAAGGCTCGCGGAAAATACCGAGCTTTCCGAAGCGCAGGAGCTTATCCGGACTCTTTCGCTGCGCGGAATTGAAATTATCGCAATAAGTGACAAGCGTTATCCGCCGCGTCTGCGAAATATCGCAAACCCTCCGTGTCTGCTTTTTGCTGCAGGAAATACGCGCCTTCTCAGCGAAAAACTGGTCACGACGGCAGGTTCCCGCGCCGCCGCGCACTACACCCTCGCAGCGCAGGACAAAATCTGCCGCGAGCTTTCCGACGATTACGTTTTTGTTTCAACCCTCTCCGAGGGCTGCGACGCAATGACCTGCCTTTGTTCGGTAAAAAACGGAAATGGCTTCGTTGAGGTGCTTCCCTGTGGATTTGACTATGAATACCCTCGTTACAGCCGTACACTGCGTTTTCAGCTTCTTGCGCAGGGCGGCTGCGTTATCACGGAATACCCGCCGTCAGTAAGACCTGCTCCTGCAAATTTTTCGCGCAGAAGCCGCATTTTAGGCGGAATTTCAGGTGCGCTCATAATTTTTCAGGCAGGAACAGACAGCGGCGCGCTTCTCCCTGCAAACTATTCCCCCGCCGTATTTTTTCTTCCTCCGCACAATGTTTTTGCGAAGGAATATGCCGGCGCCGCAGCTTCCGTCCGTGCAGGCGCGCGTATGTACTATGACAAATCGGATATCGAAGCAGCCTTTTCCGCAGACTTTTCACCAATGGAGCTTCACCTGCACCGTAAAAATCATGAAAAGCCCGCCAATAAGCCGAAAACGATAACCAAAACGGAAAAACAGCCCGAAAAGAAAGCGCTCACCTGCGATGATTTTGAAACTGATCTTCAGTTTGCGGTCTATACAAAGCTTTCGGAAGCCGACGAGCCGCTGCTGTATGACATCATTTTCTCAGGGCTTGGCTGTTCAATCGCTGAGCTTAGCGAAGCTCTGCTCGACCTTGAGATCGACGGAAAGCTGCGAGTATACCCCGGAAACCGCTACGGACTGATTTAGGAGGATAAAACATGAATATTGAATACAAAAACACCCGCGACTTTTCACCGCAGGAACTTGAGGATTTGTTTTTATCTGTAAACTGGTCATCGGGTCAATACCCCGAAAAACTGAAAATTGCCATGACAAATTTTGAAACCGTCTGGTCCGCATGGGACGGCGACAAGCTTGTCGGCATGGTGTGCGCTATGGACGACGGAATAATGACAGCTTATGTGCATTATCTGCTGGTTCATCCCGATTATCAGGGCAAGGGCGTCGGAAAGGCTCTAATTGAAAAAATTAAAGAAAAATACGAGAGCTACCTGCGAATTGTAATAGTGGTTTACAACGATAAAATCGGATTTTACGAAAGCTGCGGCTTTGAGCGTTCGGACTCATCAAGTCCCATGTTTATATTAAGCTAAAATCAAGAAAATATTAGAATCGTTCTAATTTTTTAGAAAATAGTATTGACAAATTCAAAAGCTTAATGTATACTTAAAACACGGGTACTAAAAAAATGTGCCAATGAAAATAAAGTAAACAAAAAGGAAGGTATTTATTATGAAAATTTTTGTATGTCCAATCTGCGGTTATGTTCATACAGGCGACAGCGCCCCCGAAAAATGTCCCCAGTGCGGAGTTCCCGGCTCTAAGTTCATCGAAAAGGAAGCTGAAAACAAGCTTACTTTCGCTTGCGAACATGAAGTAGGCATTGCAAAGGCTGTTACCGACAATGAAATACTTGAGGGTCTGCGCGCTAACTTTGCAGGTGAATGCACCGAGGTTGGCATGTACCTCGCAATGGCAAAAGTTGCTCACAGAGAAGGCTACCCCGAAATCGGTCTTTACTGGGAAAAGGCAGCTTATGAAGAGGCTGAGCATGCAGCTAAGTTTGCAGAGCTTCTCGGAGAGGTTGTTTCACCCTCTACAAAGGAAAACCTCGAAAAGAGAGTTGCCGCAGAACACGGCGCAACACAGGGCAAGCTTGATCTTGCAAAGCGTGCTAAGGAGCTTAACCTCGACGCAATCCATGACACAGTTCACGAGATGGCAAAGGACGAGGCAAGACACGGCAAGGCATTCGAGGGTCTGCTCAACAGATACTTCAAGTAATTTAGTTATAAATAATTACTTCTATATTTGTGCGTTATGCACAGTTCTTTAAAATTCTGTCTTTAATCGGTGCGGGATGTATTTTTATCATCTCGTACCGTATTTTTTATGCGGGAAATTTGAAAGCTGCAGTTTCTGTCTAAGTTGCGTATCTGAAACGTTTTTCCTTTTCCGCTGAAAGTTCTCATATCCATCACCCGTCTTCCTAAAAAGAACATAAGAAAAGAGCCGATTTCTCGGCTCTTGAGCTAAAATATAATATAACTCCCTGTTTCCTGTGATATAATCCCCGCTCTCTGCAATCGTATGCCCCCGTGCAGGACTACATGCTTAAGCGTAATCATGACGTTGCCAAGTTCGCTTCATCATAAACCGTATTGTTTCCGGAGGTATTTTCTTCTCGCTTGCCGGATACGGCGCGGCAAAAACAAGCGCAAAAAGCTCATTAAACGCCATAGGATTATCCGCGCCTGTTTTGTCCGGCTCCTCCGCCAGCCTGCGATAGAGGCTTTTGCTTTTTTTGTTTAATGCTCCTGCTAATCGGTTCGGTCTTATACGGTTTACTTAGAGAGCTTTCCGATATGTTCCTTTATCCTGCTGAATGTCTGGTCGCTTATATCGTGCTCGATCTTGCAGGCGTCCTCCGCCGCAGTCTTCTCATCAACGCCGAGCTTTATCAGGCACTCTGTAAGAACACAGTGCCGCTCGTAAATGTTCTCCGCAACAGCCGATCCGCGTTCGGTCAATGTAATATAGCCGTCCTTGTCAATCTCAATATATTCATCCTTTTTTAGTATGCCGACAGCTCTGCTGACGCTAGGCTTTGAAATATTCATTTCTCTTGCTATATCAATGGAGCGCACCTCGCCCGTACGGCGTTTCAGCACAAGTATAGTTTCAAGATACATTTCGCCGGATTCGTAAATTTTCGACATATAATAGTCCCCCGTTTCCGCAGGTTTATTTTCTTTTTATTTTAACACATTCTGCGTGAAAAATCAAGAAGATTTTGCTGTTTTATACAAAAGCCTATTCCGCGCCCTTAAGAGCTTCGACCATATCAATCCTGCGGTTCTTCCTTGCTACCATAAGACTAACGATAAGTGACATTCCGAAGGTCAGCAGAATGCTGAATATGTATGTTCCGGGACCTATGTAAAGATTAAGTTCATACTCAGGCGCAAGTGCCTTCATAAGAAAATCAAGCGCTGCAATCCCAAGAGGAAGTCCTATTACCACGCCTATAAGGCTTACCCAAAGATTCTGCCCGATAAGAAGACTCCCGATTTTTCTGTCCTTAAAACCGACTACCTTCAGCGTCGCCATTTCACGGTAACGTTCGGTATAGCTCATAACGCCGAGATTATACAGAACAACTATTCCGAGTACCATAGCGCCGATAATGAAAATAACTATCATCATATTCATAAGCTCCATAAACGTATCGAACGAGTCTATTATCATCTGCTTAGACTGGATGCTTTTTATTTCTTCGGCTGCAGCTATATCGGATTTATCCGTTTGCGTATAAACGCTGCTTATAGTGTAAGAAATACCTGTTTCTTCGGCGTATGCAGGAGAAACAGCAACACTTTCCGAAACGCTCTTCATAACCCGCGCTACCCTGAGCGTGTACTCGTCGTCCGAACCGTATGGGCTTACTGTAAAGCTGTCGCCCTCATTCAGCCCGAACTCCTCAGAAATTCTTGTACATATAAGCGCACCGTCATCGGTCAGATTAAGGAACTGCGAGTTTTCATCCGGAAAACGGACCATGTCATTTTCTACGCTGTAAATATCAAGCGAAATTGCCTTCTCGCCAAGCTGAACGCTTACCGAGCCGCTCCAGTCGCCGTCGTACTCGTCAATAATGCGGTTTACCGCTTCATTGTCCGCAGTTTCCGAAAGATATATACGGGATTTATAGTTTGTCGCCCCATCGTAGTACATACCGAGAAACGCGTTCATTGTGTCGCTCATACCCAGTACGCAAACAATTATCATCATGCAGCCGAGAATACCTATAAGGCTCATTGCCGTACGGGATTTATGCCGCATTATATCCCTCAGATTCCAGCGCGTTCCGAATGACAGCCTGTGGAACGCGTTCGTGCGCTCAATAAGCAGGCTTTTCATCTTTTTCGGGGTATACGGACGGAGCGCGTCCGCTGCATTTCCTTTAAGCATCTGCTTTACCGAAAGAAAACCAATAACCGTAAGCAGCAGAATTATTCCGCCTATAACATAATAGCCAAAAATCGGGAAGCAAAGCCGCCATTCGGGAATATCGAAATATGTTCCGAGCATTCCGTCTGGCGACATAAGTATCGCCGCCAGCGCATAACCAAGTCCCGCGCCGAGCGCCGAACCGATGATTCCAATCATGAACGCATATGATGTATAATGCGCAAGAATTTGCCTGTTCTTGAAGCCGAGCGCCTTAAGCGTTCCTATCTGTGTTTTTTCCTTTGCAGTAAGGCGATGCATAGTCGTCACCATGGTAAGCAATCCGATAAGCAGGAACAGTACAGGCAGGATAAGCCCCATTGTCTTTCCCTCTTCAATCTCGCTTTGAGCCATAGAATAGGACGCGCTTTCCTCAAGGGTCAGTATAAGCGAGGTTTCTCCAAGCGCTTCGTCGGCTTTTTCGATAAAATCTGCCTTTTCCATATCCGAAAGCACATTTATCTGCGGATAGAATGCAAATCCGAGCTTCTTTTCATACATTGCCGGGGAAATATATGCAAACCCATGCGTGCTGTAATCGGGCATTATCTGGCTTTCATCACGCACACAGACAAGATTTTCACCCGACTTAATAAGCCCTTTTACAACGCCGTCAAGCTCCGCTCCCTGATACACAAACGTCAGCTTATCGCCGACCGACACGTCGTTGGCATTTGCGTAGCGATCCGAAAGCCAGATGCCGTCCTCGCTTTCCTCATTGTACTCTTCACCGCTCATCAGCATAAAGCCCGAAACCCCGCCGCTTTCGGTAACTTCAAGCGTAACGCTGTCGCCGCTGCGTTCCTTTACATCGGCATTGACCGATATATACCGCGCCGCGTCGTCAACTCCGCTGATCTCTTTTATTTTATCCGCGTCCTCCGCGGAATAGCCTTTTTGTGAAACGATGCGAAAATCGGCAAGTCCCGTTTCTTCAAAAAACTCATTTGTATTTTCTTCAATGCTGACCCACTCCATATTGAAGCCCACAAAAATTCCTATTCCGAGCAGGATCATAATTATCATGGAGATAAACTGCGCTTTATAAAGTCCCATCGTTCTCCACAGCTTTCTGAACAGCATACGGCTTCCCCCTTACCAGTCGATCTCGTCTGCGGAAACAGGATTTTCCTGAGTCTCGTGAGAAACGATCTTTCCGTTTTTAACACGTATTATCTCATCCGCCATTTTTGCGATATTCTGATTGTGCGTAACGATAACGATAGTTTTTCCGTATTCGCGCGCCATTTTTAGCAGAAGCTTAAGAATAAGCACTCCCGTTTCCGAATCAAGAGCGCCGGTAGGCTCGTCGCAGAGCAGTATTTTCGGATTTTTCGCAAGCGCCCGCGCAATGGAAACGCGCTGCTGTTCCCCGCCTGAAAGTTCCGCAGGGAAATTTCTCAGGTGGTCGGAAAGTCCGACTTCTTCTATCATTTTTGTTGCAGAAAGCGGATTTGGGCAGATTTCCTTTACAAGCGTTACGTTTTCGTGAACCGTAAGAGTAGGTACCAAATTATAAAACTGGAAAACAAAGCCGACCTTTGCCGCTCTGTAATCGGCAAGCTCATCATCCGTTAGTTTTGAAATATCCTTTCCTTCTACAAATATTTTTCCGTCAGTCGGGCTGTCAAGTCCGCCCAGAAGATTGAGCAGCGTGCTTTTACCCGCTCCGCTTGGTCCGAGAATTACAATAAATCTCCCTTCCTCAAGCGTCATGCTTACATTGTCTAACGCCTTCTGCTCATGATCTCCGCTTATATATACCCGGCTGACATTTTTAAATTCAACAATAGCCATTTCTTCCTCCTTTTGAGTTAGCTTAAACTAACTCGATAAACCGATAAAAGGGGAAATATGAATTTCCCCTTTTATCACAGGATCCTCTGAAAACAGGAACTTGGGCAAGGTAACAGAAAATTTGCCAAGAAGTAGTTTTTCTGAGATTCCTTTATATTATTTATGATTATGGCACTTTCCTGCCATAGCGCAATGAGCACAGTTGCTGCCGCAGCTTGATTTTCCTTTTTTCTTATCCTTAATCAACTTGACAGCAATGATAATCAGAACCGCCGCAAGTATTGCTCCTACAATAACTGTTCCCATAAAATCCCCCTGTGCCTTACTTAACCTTTATGCTTCTGGTTAGCTTTGTGGCTTCCTTATAAGGTCTTACAAGCATATAAATCATAGCGGCAAGAACAAGAACTGCAAAGATAAGACCAACTACGTTTACATTGCCTGTGAAGAGTCCGCCGAACTGATTGATCATCAGCGCAACAGCATAAGCAAAACCGCACTGATATGCGATAGCGAACCATGTCCACTTTGCGTTGTTCATTTCACGGCGGATAGCGCCTATTGCTGCGAAGCAGGGTGCGCAGAGGAGGTTGAATACGAGGAAGGAGTAGCCGCTTACCGATGTGAATACGTTAGCGAGCGTTGCATATACATTCCCCTCCGCGCCATAGAGGATGCCCATTGTACCAACGATATTTTCCTTTGCGACAAGACCTGTGATAGAAGCAACCGCAGCTTCCCATGTACCCCAGCCGAGAGGAGCGAATATCCAAGCGATACCATTGCCGACAGCAGCTAAGATAGACATATCGAGTTCTTCTTCGGAGAGCATTCTGAAGCCATCGGGAGTAAATCCAAAATAGGTGGTGAACCAGATAACAACCGTTGAAAGAAGAATGATTGTTCCCGCCTTCTTGATGAACGACCAGCCGCGTTCCCACATTGAACGGAGAACGTTTGAAACGGTCGGGAGGTGGTATGCTGGAAGCTCCATAACGAACGGAGCAGGATCGCCCGAAAACATCTTTATCTTTTTAAGCATAATACCTGAAATGATTATTGATGCCATTCCTATGAAGTATGCACTTGTTGAAACCCACGGAGAACCGCCGAAGATCGCGCCTGCGATCATTGCGATAAACGGGACCTTTGCACCGCAGGGGATAAATGTCGTGGTCATGATCGTCATACGGCGGTCACGTTCGTTTTCAATCGTTCTGCTCGCCATGATACCGGGAATACCGCAGCCCGTACCGATAAGCATCGGGATAAAGGACTTGCCGGAAAGACCGAACTTGCGGAAGATCCTGTCGAGTACGAATGCAATTCTTGCCATGTATCCGCACGCTTCAAGGAACGCAAGCAACAGGAAGAGAACAAGCATCTGCGGAACAAAACCGAGTACCGCACCGACGCCGGCAACAATGCCGTCAAGGATAAGACCCTTCAGCCAATCCGCACAGTTTATCGCGTCAAGTCCGCTTTCAATAAGGACCGGAACACCGGGAACCCATACGCCGTATTCAGCGGGGTCAGGCTCATTTCCGTAATTTTCTATCGCGGAGGAAATCGCTTCATAATCCGCAGTTTCGGTTGTCTGTTCGAGAGTTTCTTCATCTTCAAGAACATATTCAACGGTTGCGTCAGCAGGAACGAGCGCTTTCAGTTCTTCTGCGTCCTCAGTACCGTACTGTTCAGCAACAGCTTCAAAAATCGGGTCTGTATCCCCGTATTCCTCAACCGCCGCTTCATAATCGGCAGTTCCGATGCCGAACAGGTGCCAGCCGTCTCCGAAGAGTCCGTCGTTAGCCCAGTCGGTCGCCGCAGACCCTATGGTTACCATTGAAATGTAATAAACGAGGAACATAATTACCGCAAAAATCGGCAGACCGAGGAATCTGTTTGTAACAATTTTGTCGATCTTATCCGACGTTGTTACGCCGCCCTTGTTTTTCTTCTTTAAACAGCTCTTAATGACTTCGCCTATGTAGATATAGCGTTCATTTGTGATGATGCTTTCGCTGTCGTCGTCCATTTCCTTTTCACAAGCCGCAATATCGGTTTCGATATGTTCAAGCGTCGACTTGTCGATCTTCAGCGCGTCGAGAACCTTTTCGTCGCGTTCGAAAATCTTTATTGCATACCAGCGCTGCTGTTCTTCGGGAACATCATGCAGGAACGCTTCCTCAATGTGAGCGATCGCGTGTTCAACGCTTCCGGAAAAGCTGTGGCGCGGGATAACGCGTTCGCCTGCTTCTGCGGCGCGTACAGCCTTTTCGGCAGCCTCTGTGATACCTGTTCCCTTTAATGCGGAAATTTCGGCAACAACACAGCCCAGTTCCTTTGCAAGCTGCTGGGTATCAATCCTGTCCCCATTCTTCTTAACGACGTCCATCATATTTACCGCACATACGACCGGAATACCAAGTTCAACGAGCTGGGTTGTGAGGTAAAGGTTTCTTTCAAGATTCGTACCGTCGATGATATTCAGGATTGCGTCGGGGCGTTCGCCGACAAGATAATTTCTCGCAACTACTTCTTCGAGCGTATACGGAGAAAGCGAATAAATACCGGGAAGGTCTGTAATTGTAACGTCGCTGTGACCCTTGAGCTTACCCTCTTTCTTTTCTACGGTAACGCCGGGCCAGTTGCCGACAAACTGATTTGAGCCGGTTAACGCATTGAACAGCGTGGTTTTACCTGTGTTCGGGTTTCCGGCAAGTGCAATTCTAATTGCCATATAAAAATCGTCCTTTCTTGCAGGTTAGTCAGAGCTAACCCATATACATAATAAATCAGCGCACTTCTACCATTTCTGCGTCTGCTTTTCTGAGCGAAAGCTCATAGCCTCTTACCGTTACTTCAACAGGATCTCCGAGCGGAGCGACCTTACGGATATAAATCTCCGTACCCTTGGTGATTCCCATGTCCATAATGCGGCGCTTGACTGCGCCTTCGCCGCTGAGCTTAGCAACGGTTACAGTCTGACCTACCTTTGCTTCCTTAAGCGTCATGACAATTCCTCCTTATACAACTATTTTGGCCGCCATTTCTTTTGAAACGGCAACTCTTGATTCCTTAACGTTGACAATAACATTACCGCCGATTTCATTCATAACAGTAACTATACCGCCGGGGACAAAACCGAGACTCTCAAGAAATTTCTTTGTTTCGGTGTTTCCTCCGACTTTTTTTATTACACAGGGTTCGCCGGTATTTGCGAGCGTAAGCGGCATATAAATCCCTCCTGTATCCAGCATGAATTAGGTTACACTAACTGCATGGTCGTCCAAAAAAAGTTAGCTCTTGCTAACCTGTATATAATATACACCAAGCAATCAAAAAAGTCAAGCAAAAAAATCATGTGTTGTCAATATTTGTAAGAATTATCAAGCGCAGGTTAGTATAAGCTAATTATGTTTGTGCATTGCAACAAATTCCGCGTTCGCATAACGCGGCGCGGCTTTCAATTTCTCCGCCTTTTTTCGCACTTGGATCAACGCCGCAAACGTTATGACAGTGCAGAACGGCGCTACACCGACGAGGTCCGGCGAAAGCACGGGCGGCGCGGCGCGCGGCAGCGTTTCGCTTTGCGAAACGCTGCGTCATGCAGGCGGCGAAGCCGCCTGCATGACGTTTTAGTGCGGCTTCGCCGCACTAAAACGCGCGCGCCGCGCCCCCGCGGGCAATCGCAGACATCCCCCGAAAACGGGAATCTGCACTATCCCCGGACAGGCGGCGTTTTGCCGTATCAGGATAAAATCGGGGAAATTGAAAGCCGCTGCGACAGCTAATGGCTGTCGCCTGCTTGACAAGCGGGACATAGTATGCTAAACTGAAGCATAATATCAACACACTGCCGTTATCGGGATATTACAATGAAGGAAAGCGGAGCAATGAATAACATTCAATTGATTTTAGCAAAATCGGGTGATGAAAAACTGATACATACAATGAAATACAATTCGTTTCTGTCGCTGTATGAACGTTATCGTGATGAGGAAACAAATCCGGTCAAGGAGCCGATAGATAAGGTCGTGGCTCAGCTTAAAAGCGAAACAACCAATTATTATATTATTCATTTCAAATCTTCGCCCGTAGGTGCTGTCAGAATCGTAAATGACGGCATTGATAACGGCGAACAGATTTATCGTATCAGTCCGCTTTTTATAATTCCCGAATATCAGAATAAGGGTATCGGACACAGTGTTATCAATATGATTTTAGACAAGTACGATGACGCTGATAAATGGCGATTGTCAACTATCAAACAGGAAAAAAGAAATTGTCATCTGTACGAAAAGTGCGGCTTCAGATTAGTCGGCAATGAGCAGATAATCAACGATAAAATGACGATTGTGTATTATGAAAAGAAAGTAAAACTGTAAACACGCTGCTGAAAAAGCCGAACGTCTTTGATGAATAGCTGTTGGAATATTATATCAAATAATGCCAAGGTAATTTGAAATGAAAATAACAAAACCAGAAATGATAATCTTCGACTATGGCAAAACATTGCTTTGCGAGCCTGACTGGAATTCTGACAGAGGCAACTCCGAACTTGTGAAATACATAGTGAAAAATCCAAACAATTGCACACTTGAAGACATTCGCAGTGAAGTACAAAAAGTATTTGGAGAAATCGAAAGCGTAAGAAAAACTTATGGATATGATATTTCGGCAAGGATTGGAAACCGTCTTGCATTTGAACATTTGGGCATAGAATTTTCATTAACACCTTTGGAACATGAAGTAATATTCTGGACAGCAGCTTCAAGAGGAGAGATTATGCCGCATACAGATGAAATGCTAGATTATCTTAATCTGGCAGGTATTCGTACTGCGGTAATCAGCAATAATGTGTGGTCAGGCGAAGCAATAAAAGAGCGTTTTGACAGGTTGCTGCCAAATAATCAGTTTGAATTTATAATATCTTCCTGTGATTATATGACACGAAAACCCGATAAGCGTCTATTTGAAATCGCATTGATGAAATCAGGACTTACCGCTGACAAGGTATGGTATTGCGGCGATAGCTATACAAATGATATTGTCGGTGCAAATAACGCAGGAATTTTTCCTGTTTATTATAACAATACAAATGATAATGTCAATGCCGGCTTTGAATATTTGAGTATAAAGGATTGGCGGGAAATGATAGAAACTTTGGAGAATTTATAATGACTATCGGACTAAAAACAGGTATAGTAGAACTTCTTACTCACCAAACTGAATGGGAAGAAAATGCAGAGCGGACAATCGAGCTGATAAAAACAATTCTTGGTAATGCATGTATTGATATTCAGCACGTCGGCAGTACAGCTATAAAGCATATCTACGCCAAGCCGATAATTGATATTGCTGTTGCGGTAAATGAGCTTTATGATATTCTTCTATACAATGATATACTTACACAAAACGAAATTTTTTATCGCAAGGAAGAAGCAGCGGGACAACTTTTGTACTTGATGGGCGACCTTGAAAACGGGATTAAAACTCATCATATTCATGTTGTAAAATACGATAGTGAAAACTGGAGAAATTATCTGAATTTCCGTGATTACTTAAACGAGTTCCCCGATAAAGCAAAGCTTTACAATGATTTGAAGCAGGAACTTGCAGAGAAATATACCTATGAACGAAAGCTTTACACGGCAGGCAAAAAGGATTTGATTGAAAAACTTTTGAAAGAAGCTCAGAAGTGGAAAATTAAAGAACAGGAGGGATAAAGTGAGCTACATTTCAAATTTGAGAAAACATATTGGTCACGAGCCGTTGATAAATATCGGCGCAACCGTAATCGTGATGAGTGATAAAAACGAAATACTTCTGAATTTGCGTTCTGATACGAACACTTGGGGCATTATCGGCGGCGGAATGGAGCTTGGGGAGAGCCTTGAAGAAACCGCCGCACGAGAGCTTATGGAAGAAGCAGGACTTAAGGCTGAACATTTTGAGCTTATAGATTTACTGTCAGGCAAGAAATTGTACTTTAAGTATCCAAATGGGGATGAAACATATACGGTAATTGCGCTGTATCGTGCTGTAGGCGTGTCGGGAGAATTAAAAATCAATGATGGCGAAAGCCGCAGACTGCAATATTTTTCACTGGATAATCTTCCGGTTCTTGAAAGCCGTGCGAAGTATGTTATAGACATACTATTAAAACAAAATCTACTTTAAATTTCCCCGCAGCTTCTGCAGAGCGAACAGCCGTTGCAGAACAGTCTGCTCCCGCATTGCTCACAGTGCTTGCCAAAAAACGGAGAATAAAGAAATTCCGGCGGAAAGGCGGCGTTTTGCCGCGTGGGGTAAAAATCGGGGAAATTGAAAGCCGCCGCTTGACAAAAACAACTTAGCGTGTTAAGCTGAAATATAACTGTAAAAAAGAGGTATCACGAATGTTTTTTACAAGCGTCACGGACGAGAACCACGATATTTTCCACGAGCTTATGCAAAAGTACGCAAAAGAACTTGATGAGCACCAAAACCGCAATACTGACCCGCAAATACTGAAAAAATGGACGGACAGGATAATTGAAAAGCAGTCCGAACGCACCGTACACCTAAGGCTATGCTATGCGGACGATTCGGTCGCGGGTTTCATGTTTGGTCGCATGGATCTTCCTGACTATAAAGGCTTCACAAAGGAGGGCTGGGGCTGCATAGTGGAATTTTATGTGCTTCCCGAGCACAGAAGAAAAGGCTATGGCAAAGAAATGTTCCTGCATTTGCAGGATATGTTCAGCCAAAACGGCGCAAAGGCGATGTACCTCACCGCCGACCCGATTACGGGAAAGCCGTTCTGGGAAGCCATGGGGTTTATCGGAACAGGGGAAATATCCCCCGAAAGCGGTCAGGAAATATACGAAAAGCGCGTCTGAAATTCCCTAAATTTCCCCGCAATTCCCGCAGCGTGAACAGCCGTTGCAGAACAGTCTGTTCCCGCATTGCTCGCAGTGCCTGCCGAAAAACGGCGAGTAGAGAAATTCGGGCGGAATTATCGTTCCGCATTCGTCGGTAAGAATGAAATTTATCGGTTTCCCGCTGAAACTCATGCCCGATTTCTCAGCCATGCGGGATTGAAGCCGTTTGTCCGGCATACGATAGGTTTTCCCATCCTTTACGAAAACCGTCCCCGTTTCAAAAAAGCCGAAAGTGACATTTGACTCGACGCATTCCGCATGCAGAGCCTTTACCCAGTCGAAATTGCACGGACGCGCGCCGTCGTAATTCTCGCCGCCGCATATTACCTGCTCTATATGCCCCGTTTTCAGATAATTTTCTATTGAAACAGGACCGATAAATGGCGCGCACATGATTCCTTTGTGTTTAAACGGCAAAGAAAGCATTATGGGTATGCGTTCGTCCGCGCGCCGCTGATTTTCACAAGTGACGTTAAAAAACACATTCTCCCAGCCGCTCCCCCACCCCTCGGGCAGACATTCTTCAACGCGCTGCGGTCGCTTCGTGAGCAGGAAAAATTTCACGTCGCCGCGGATTTTCATTATCTCCCACGCCTCTGCGCGCCACTCGTCCGCCTCTGGCAGGAAAAAATCGGAGGTCATGCAGACGCGAAGCATTTCCCCGCTCTTGACCTTGTAATTTCCGCGCCTGTCGCGGTGAAGCGGATAGTCGAAACCCGCTTTTGTGCGGAAAATATGCGAGCCGTCCATGTCGCGCTGACGGTCAAGAAAGTACATATAGCAGTTATCGCAGCCCTCGCTTATCTTTTTGCAGCCGTGCCACGGATTCCAGATGTCGTGCATAGCTTCGCCTCTTTTCTGTATTTTCTTTTTTATTTTAACATATTCTTTCTCTCTGTGCAACATTATTTTTCGGGCATGGACAAACACGAAGAAAGGTGCTATAATAAATATATGATTTCAGACGGGAGGAAAGCGCATGTCGGAACCAAGCAGTGCGGCGAAAAGCCTGCACACCGAGTTCAGCCGCACTATACTGAAGCCATTTCACAAGGCGGTGAAGGAATTTGGACTTATCGAAAACGGTGATAAAATCGCCGTCTGCATTTCGGGCGGAAAGGACTCCATGCTGCTTGCCAAGCTTGTTCAGGATTTTCTCGAACACAGCGGCATTGGCTTTGAAGCGGCGTTTATATCAATGGATCCCGGCTACAGTCCCGAAAACCGCGAAAAACTGCTTGAAAGTGCAGAAAAATTGAACATTCCGCTTGAATTGTTCGACACGGAGATTTTCCGCCGAATTGAGCTTGAAGAAAAAAATCCCTGCTTTTTATGCGCAGCCCTGCGCAGAACGCAGCTTTACACCCGCGCAAAGTCGCTCGGCTGCAATAAAATCGCGCTCGGACACCATTTCGACGACGTTATCGAAACAACGCTCATGGGAATGCTTTACGGCGGGCAAATGCAGACCATGCTGCCGCGCAGAAAAAGCGAAAGCTTTGAAAAAATGGAAATAATCCGCCCGCTTTATTACATCCGCGAAAGCGAAATAATCCGCTGGGCCGAGGTCAACGGGCTGAATTTTCTGCGCTGCGCCTGCCGCGTAACCGGACAGTACAGCGGCAATCAGACTGAATCAAAGCGCGCCGAAATAAAGCGGCTCATTTCGCAGCTGAAAAATCTGAATCCGCAGATCGAAATGAACATTTTCCGAAGCGCGCAGAATGTCAATGTAAAAAATATTTTTTCATATAAGGACGAGCGCGGTCTGCACAGCTTTCTCGACGATTTCGGGAGGAAAACGCAATGAAATTTTTTCGTTTTTTTGGAACAGCTGCCGCGGTTTTGCTGGCTTGCGGCTGCGCTTCCGAAGCGCCCGTTTCACGGACGTTCTTTGCCATGGACACGGTGATGACCGTTACGGCATACGGCAGCGAAAAACTCCTGACGCAGTGCGGGGAACGGATAGCGGAGCTTGACAGTCTGCTTTCCGCGCAGAAGCCCGACAGCGATACCTCGCGGCTCAACGCCTCAGAGGGAAAGGAAACCGAGCTTTCATCCGATACTGCGGCTCTGCTTTGTAAGGCTCTTGATTTCTGCCGCGAAACTAACGGAATATACGACCCGACCGTTTACCCGCTTGTAAAGGAATGGGGCTTTATCGGCGGCGATTACAAGATACCCGACAGTTCGCGGATTTCTAAGCTTCTTGTGAATACCGGATTTGAAAAAATAACTCTGAACGGAAATACGGCGAGTATCCCTGCGGGCTTTGAACTGGATTTCGGTGCGTGCGCAAAGGGCTACGCCGCTGACGAGCTGAAAAAAATCCTCACCGAAAACGGTGTAAAATCCGCTTTGCTAGATCTCGGCGGGAATATTCAGACGATAGGCTGCAAGTCCGACGGTTCGCCTTGGATAATCGGCGTTGCCGACCCGTTTTCGCCGTCCGAAAGTGCGGGAACGCTGCTGCTCTCCGACTGCGCGGTTATAACCTCCGGCGGCTACGAGCGTTATTTTATCGGCGATGACGGAAAACGCTACTGCCACATAATAGACCCTCGTACAGGCTGCCCTGCCGACAGCGGAATCGCATCCGTAACGGTAGTCGGTCAAAACGCAGCGCGCTGCGATATGCTTTCAACTGCGCTTTTTATAATGGGTACGGACGAGGCGATTGATTTCTGGCGCAGTTCAGACGATTTTGAAATGCTGATAATAACCGAGGAAAGAAAAATGCTGATAACCGAAGGGCTTTCGGAAAAATATACGCAGTCAGAAAACTACTCCGGAGCCGAGGTAATACGAAAATGAAATTAAACAAAAAAGTCGTTATACTTGCTGCGGTGTGCGCAGCGATTTTCGTGAGTGCGGCTGCCGTTTGTTTTTTTCTTTTTTCACGCCCATGCGGTCGGCTTGTCCGCATAACAAGCGCAGGAGAAACGGTTGCCGTTATCGACCTGGCTTCGGCTGAAAACTATACCTTTGAGGTAACGTGCGCCGAAGGCGTGAACAAAATCAAAATCGAGGACGGAACGATATGCGTATCTGAAGCTGACTGTCCCGATAAAACGTGCGTAAAAATGGGACGTCTCGGCGGAGGAATGCCTATCGTATGCCTGCCGCACAGGCTTGTCATCGAATTTATCAGCAGCGATACCGACGCGGTCGCGGGGTGAGATATGGATGTAAAAAAAATAACGCGGCTCGGTCTGCTGACCGCGGTCGCGCTGATAATGTTTGTTATTGAGCTGCAAATTCCGAACCCAGTGCCTGTTCCCGGAGTAAAGCTCGGACTTGCAAATATCGTTACGGTCTACGCGGTGTTCAGATTCAGGGGAAGCGACGTATTTATAATGGTACTGACGCGCCTGCTGCTCGGCGCACTGCTAAGCGGCACGACCGTCAGTTTTCTGTTCAGTCTTTGCGGAAGCCTGCTTTGCCTTGCGGGAATGCTGCCGCTGAGCCGCGCCGTAAGCGAACGGTATATCTGGCTCTGCAGCATTGCGGGCGCGGTTCTTCACAATATCGGACAAATGACAGCTGCTGTCGCAGTCATGCAGACGTTTTCCGTGCTGGTCTATCTCCCGCCGCTGCTCGTTTCGGGATGTATCGCAGGGGCATTCACGGGAATCTGCGCGCAGCTCATTGTTAAAAGAGTGAAAAAATAATGCATATACATAAAAATCCGCCCACGGTGCTGAATCGCGGGCAGATTTTTTTCAAATATTAAGTTCGAGCGAGTTGGCAAGGAAATTTTTCAGCTTCGGACTTTTCGGATTGTCAAAAATGTCCTCTGGCGCGCCCATTTCCTCAATCATTCCGTCCGCAATGAACATTACGACATCGGAAACGTTTTTCGCAAAATTCATCTCGTGCGTTACGATTATCATAGTGCTGTCCGTCGATTTAAGTCCCTTTATAACACGCAGAACCTCTCCCGTAAGCTCCGGGTCAAGCGCGCTTGTCGGCTCATCGAAGCAAAGAATATCAGGATTAAGCATAAGCGCGCGCGCGATCGCAACACGCTGCTGCTGCCCGCCCGAAAGCTCGCACGGATACGCCTCCGCGCGGTCGGCTAGACCGACCTGACCGAGCAGCTCCATCGCCTTTTGGTCAAGATACGTGCGAAGCTTGGATTTGTCCGCGCCTTTTTCCTTTTCAAGAAGCTCCGCAGCAAGCGTAAGATTACGCTTTATCGTATACTGCGGAAAAAGATTGAATGACTGGAAAACAAGCCCAAAATGCAGCCTGTTCATTCGCAGCATTTTCTCATTTGCTCTTTTATTGTCGGCAGCGTCGAATATCGGTTCACCGTTTACAAGTATTTTTCCCTCGTCTGGTGTTTCGAGAAAGTTCAGACAGCGCAGAAGCGTTGTTTTTCCGCTTCCCGACGAACCGATTATCGAAAGGACAGTTCCCTTTTCCATGCTGAAATCAATGCCCTTGAGAACCTCGGTTTTACCGAAGTATTTATGCAGTTTTTCAACTTCCAGTATAGCCATTTTTACCAGTCCTTTCCGCTTAGCCTCTGTAATAGTTCAGCTTCTTTTCGATAAAGCGGAACAGGATAGTGAGCAGTCCGCAGAATAAGAGATAAAACGCTCCGACATAGAAAATAGGCCAAATGATAGCTTTAAGTCCGACGATATCCTGCGCCGCCTTTACAAGCTCGGTAACAGCAATTACACGAGCCAGAGAGGTATCCTTGACGAGCGTTATTATTTCGTTTCCGATAGGCGGGATTATACGCTTGATGACCTGAAACAGAACAACCTTGAAGAACACCTGCGTCTTGGTCATGCCGAGAACCTGACCGGCTTCATACTGCCCCTGCGGGATACTTTCGATACCTCCGCGGTATATCTCCGAAAAATAGCACGCATAGTTGATAACGAATGCTATTATAACGGCGACTTCGCGTGCGAGAGACGGCCAGTTGAACAGCAGACCCGGACCAAAGAAAACGAGTATTATCTGAAGCATGAGCGGCGTTCCGCGGATTATCCAGACAAACGTTCTCGAAAGCCAGCGCAGCGGCGTAAACTTAGACATCGAACCAAAGGTAACGATAAGTCCGAGCGGCAGCGCTAAAACAAGCGTGATTCCGAAAATATACAGCGTTTTCCAGAAACCGTCGAGAAGCTGAAGCGTTACTTCAAGAAAAGACATTCCCTATCCCCCGATCAATATGCAAGAACGTCAGAAAGACCGTACTGCTCTGCAAGCGCCTGAAGCTTTCCTTCGTCAGCGAGCTGCTTCACAGCGTCATTGATCTTTGCGAGAGTTTCGGTATCCTCAAGGCGCAGACCGATCGCGTACTGCTCGGGAGCAAGCTGAACTGCGTCAACGATCATGAGGTCGGAATAGTCGGTGCCTTCCTTAATAGAAGCGGTAGCCATAACGTAGTCTATAACGCCCGCGTCAACCGTTCCCGCCTTAACTTCCATAAGAACATCCTTCTGCGCGGAGCAGCCGATAAATTCATCCTGAGAAAGAGTTGCGTTTTCTTCAATTGCGGACTGACCTGCGGAACCGCTTTCGGCAGCAATCTTTATACCGGTAAGGTCGGATTCCTGCGCATACTTTTCAGCATTGTCCCGCTTAATGATGAGAACCTGTCTGTTGTCAACATACGGGTCGGAGAAAGCCATGTTAGCCTTGCGTTCTTCCGTTATGGTAAGACCGTTCCAGATGCAGTCGATAGTCTTGGACTTGAGTTCGGTTTCCTTTTGTTCCCATTCGATAACCTGGAACTTGGGCGTAACGCCAAGCTTTGCACATACCTGCTGCGCAAACTCTGTGTCAAATCCCGTGAGAACGTTGTTTGCGTCATAATAGTTCATAGGCTCATAGAGTGTGATGCCGATAATAAGTTCGCCCTTGTCGCTTATGTAGTCCCAGTCCTTCGTCTGGCTGCAGCCTGCTGCGCCGATAATCATAGCGGCAGCCGCCAGAGCAGCTAAAATCTTCTTCATTTTGTTCATTTCCTTTCTTTTGCAGTACTACATTATAGTACAGTGCTGATATAATAATTAAATAATACCATAAAATCCATACGCAGTCAAGAGCAAATACGACAAAAAAACCGTCCGCAGTATAATGCAGACGGTTAATATATACAATTTATAATACATTATGGACAGTTTATAGTTCCTGCGAAGAGCGGAACTCCGTCTCTGTCGGTTATTACGAAAATAAACGGGCGGTTTAAGTTAAATTCAACCTTTTCGACGGGCGGCATTGCCGTTCCGCAGACAGCCATCATCGTGAACGCGGCAGCGGTAACTCCCTCCTCGTCTGCAGCAACACGCACAGAGTGCTGCACCTGAGAAAGGAACAGTCCGTCGCTGTCGTCCTTGAGCGGCGAAAAATCCGCTTTTTCGCTGTCGAAAACATCAGTTATTCCGAGATTTGCCAGCTGTTCTGAAAGCTCGCTGTTCTGCTTTACGTCAAATTTCGGCATACTTAATTCGACCTGAATATAAGTGCTGTCAAAATCGTTCGGTGCGCTCAGAAGACTGTAGAATTTATCGTTCTCAAGCACATCTCCGACCGTTTTACCCTCGTCGGGAAGAATAAGCCACATTCCTCCGCTTTCAACAAGCCCCAGCGTTATCGCATTGAAACCGTCGGTGTAATAATAGCTGCGCGAACTCGTCATATGCATGAAATCACGCTCAACATCGCCGCTTTGCGCGTGGAAAATGTCAGCCGAGGTGCTGTCTTTGTTAAATTCGTCCGACCATTTCGCGCGGTAGTACATTGTCGAAACGAGCGCGAGAACAGTTTCGGGGGCAAGACGCAGCCCTTGAACTGAATCGGAAAGAAATCCACCCGTCTGACTGTTCACCCAATCCTGCAAGGCTTTGTCGTAATCGGCGCTGCCCATTTCGCCCGAATAGGACGAAGCGTAATAGTCGTTCGCCAGAACACCGAGAGTGTCCATATTGTAGTCAGCGTCGTCACGCAGCCAGAGAGAATTAGCAATAACGCTCGTAAGCGCTCCGTCAGCGCAGTAGCTCTTATTCCAGAGAGCACCTGCGATTTTACGCTGTTCAGCCGTATCGGAAGCGCCGAGCAGCGAGAGTATCTGCGCGCGGCTGTCCCCGTCCGTTACCTCGGTGAGCAGACTCAGCGCCATGTACACATTTGCGGGCGCATACAGACTGTTTTCACCGTTTTCCGCCGAAAGAAGCAGCGGCGCGGTAGTTCTGAAAAAGCTGTTTAGCTTTTCGGCGTAATCTGCCGCCTCACCCATTTCACGCTGACGATTGCGGTCGGACTGCCATGCGTCATACGCCTTGTCAAAGCCGTCGCTGTCCCAGTCCCCGTTGTCGAGAACATATGAACGCTCGTCGGGATAAGCCGCCATTTCGGGATAAACAGCCGCAGCAAGCGGCTTTAGGACAGGTTCTGCCGGCGTTTCAGGCTCGGAAGTCCGCTGAATAATGCCTCCGATAAAATCCATATTCTCCTCCTGCTCCGCGCAGCCCGCGAGCATTGTTCCCGCGAGAAGAAGCGCGGTTATTTTTTTGATTTTTCTGTTCATTTTATTTCTCCTCTTCATGAAAATCGTCGCTTTCTGATTATTACACTCCATAAAAAGGAAAAAGGTTGCAAAAAAATTCTTTATTTGAAAGCGGCAATGTAAAAAAATAAAACATTATATTTTCTGTTTTTGTGCATTTTTGTGTTGACAAAGCGCGGCGAAGATGCTATAATGAAATTACAGCTTAATAAAGAAACCGATGAGGCAGAGATAACACACATGAAGCGCTCACAGAGAGCGGGAGATGCTGAGAATCCCGCAGAAGGCAATGTGGCAAATGGACTGCCGAGGGCAAGGGGAAACCGCAGGGAAGTATCCGAGACGCAGCTCACGTTACGAGCAGGGAATGTGTTGGCATTTCTCAGAGAGGACTGTTTTTACAGTCAATTAAGGTGGTACCGCAGATTTTATGATCTGTCCTTATTTTAAGGGCGGATTTTTTGTTTTGTCCAAAAAAATAAACGCGGTAAAATAATTCAGAACAATGAATGCTTCCAACAGGCACTCGCAGACGAAAGGAAGACTATTATGAAAAAAACAAGAATTTTTGCGGCAGCAACAGCAGCAGCTATGACAATCGCGGGCATGAGCGCGTGCAATTCGCAGACCGAAAGCGGCGCACAGAGCGGATCAGAAAAGGAATACACCGTAGCCATCGTGCAGCCGATGTCGCATCCCTCGCTCAACCAGATACGCGAATCCATCGAATCAACAATAAACGCTTCGGGCAATAATATAAAGGTTGTTTTCAAGAACGCCGAGGGCGACGCAAGCATGCTCACCACAATAATGCAGGACCTCGTTTCGAGCAATGTTGACGTTATTGTTCCTATCGCTACAAATACCGCACAGGCAGCAATGGCGGCGACAAGCGATATTCCGATCGTTTTCTCCGCAGTAAGCACGCCCGTCGAAGCGGGTCTTGTTTCATCCTTCGACGAAACGAACGGCAATATCACAGGCGTTTCGGACGCAATTTCAGTCGAGGATATCTTCGGACTTGCGGCAGAGCTTACTCCCGACGCAAAGACCTTTGGTTTTGTTTACTGCACAAGTGAGATAAACTCCGTTACGGGTATCGAACGCGCAAAGGAATACTGCGACGCGAACGGACTTTCCTACAAGGAAGCGACCGTTACGGGAACAGCCGATATTCAGCAGGCGGTAACCTCTCTTGCTAATGATGTTGACGCGTTCTTTACGCTCGACGACAACACCGTAGCTTCCGCTATGCCGACCTACGCACAGGTCGCGTCCGACGCAGGCAAGCCTATCTATGTAGGAGCAGACTCAATGGTAAAGGACGGCGGACTTGCAACGGTAGGCATCGACTATACGGTTCTCGGAAAGCAGACGGGCGAACTCGTTCTTCGCCTTTACAACGGTGAAAGCATTGCGGATAACCACGTTGAACGCGTTTCCGAATTTGCAAAGATGATAAACACAGACGCCGCTTCAGATCTCGGAATTATTATACCCGAAAGCCTGAACGGCAAGTTTGAAACAATCACCACAAACAACTGATCCGAAAGGAATTATTATGGCGACGCTGATATTGGGCGCGGTCCAGCTCGGACTGCTTTATGGAATAATGGCACTGGGAATGTATGTTTCATTCCGTATTCTTAATGTCCCCGACCTTACGACCGACGGAAGCATCATTCTTGGCATGTCCGTCTGTGCAATGCTCTCCGCTGCGGGACACCCTTATCTCGGACTGCTTGTTTCGGTGTTCGCGGGAGCTGCTGCCGGTGTTGCAAGCGGTCTGCTTCAGACGAAGATCGGTATTCATCCAGTACTTGCAGGCATTCTCGTCATGACATCCCTTTACAGCGTCTGTCTTTTCATTACGGGCGGAAAATCCAACGTTTCTCTTAATGGCAAAGAAACATTTTTCACGCAGATTCGTGACTTTTTCCAAAAAATTTTTCCCGAAATGGATCCTGTTCTCGCCAAAAATATTGCACACACAGTCGGCGCACTGCTTTTTGCGGCGGTTCTCGCGGCAATTTTAGCCGTATTCTTTAAGACCAGAAGCGGCATAACCATACGCGCGACGGGCGACAACGAGGATATGGTGCGTTCATCCTCAATAAATGCTGCATTTACGAAATGCATGGGTCTTGCGATAGCTAATGCATGCGTTGCGCTTTCCGGCGCGCTCATAAGCCAGTATCAGATGTACTTTGACGCGGGCTTCGGTACCGGTATGAGCGTTATCGGGCTTGCTTCGGTAATTATCGGGGAAACCGTCTGCGGCAGACGTTCAGTTACAGTCGGGCTTATCTCCGCGTTCATCGGTTCGATAATCTACCGTATAATCGTTGCGGCTGCACTTAAAGTTGAGCTTCTGCCGACCTACGGCTTCAAGCTCGTGTCCGCGCTTATCGTTGTTGTCGCGCTCGCAGCGCCTAAGATAAAAGAGGCGGCGGGAATACGTAAGATACGCAAAAATGCGCTTAAAACCGAGCATGAGGGAGGAAAGCAGGCATGAGCATTCTTGAACTGAGAAATGTTTCAAAAACATTTTATCCCGGCACGCTCAACGAAAAAAAGGCGCTTTGCGGAATAAACCTCTCTCTTGAAGCGGGTGAATTTGTTTGCGTTATCGGTTCTAACGGTGCGGGAAAATCCACACTTTTCAACGCTATCGGCGGGACTTTCTACATCGACAGCGGTTCTATCGTTCTCGACGGAAAAAACATAACGGGGCTTCCCGACCACAAACGTGCAAGAAATATCGGACGGATTTTTCAGGATCCTATGAAAGGCACTGCCCCGAATATGTCAATTGAGGAAAATCTATGTCTGGCATACAGCAGAAAATCAGAACGCTCTTTTTTCGCATTAAACAGGAAAAACCGCGAGTATTTCCACGAAATCCTGTCTGTTCTCGGACTTGGGCTTGAGGATCGTATGAAAACCAAGGTCGGACATCTTTCCGGCGGTCAGCGGCAGGCTGTTTCCCTTCTTATGTCAACAATTTCCGACCCGCAGCTGCTTCTCCTTGACGAACACACAGCAGCTCTCGACCCCGCAACTGCGAAAAAGGTAATGGACATCACAACGCAGCTTGTTGCGGAAAAGAAAATAACAACTATGATGATAACGCACGACATCAACGCGGCGATAAAAACCGGAACGCGTACTGTAATGCTCGACGACGGAAAGATAGTGCTTGACATCAGCGGAAAGGTGCGAGAGGAGATGACCGTGCCGAAACTGCTGGAGCTATACAGCGCAGAAAGCAAAAAGCAGCTTGCGAACGACCGTATGCTGTTTTCATGAAAATGCATTAAAGGAGCGGATTTCCGCTCCTTTTTGCTTTTTGGGAATCATGTAAAGCTCGGAACGCAGCGCCGCCGATTGCTGCACCACGAAAGTGGGATGTCTGCACCGGCATAACACCGGCGACGTTATGCAAAGCGCGAAAGACGGCGAAGAAGTTGAAAGCCGCCATGCGGGCGATATTCCGCACGGCGGCTTTCTCCATGCCCTGCCCTCCTGGACTCCGGCTAACGCCGCCTAACACACATTCTGCTATATCTCACCCGCGCTCCGCGCGTTGACGCGGCTATCGCCGCTCCGCGCCTCGCATTTCCAACAAAAAGAAAGACCGCGCCTTCACGCAGCCTTTCCTTTAATGTTTATTTTACTCCACATCCTGTAAAGCGTCGTAGCCCTCTTCGCCGGTTCTTACCTTTACAACATTTTCAACGTCGTAAACAAAGATCTTACCGTCGCCGATATGACCCGTATAGAGAACCCTCTTCGCAGTTTCAATAATGCTGCGAACGGGAACCTTGCTTACTACAATGTCAAGCTGAATCTTAGGAAGAAGCGTTGCTTCAATTTCAACGCCGCGATAGTATTCGGGCTTGCCCTTCTGAGTGCCGCAGCCCAAAACATGAGACATCGTCATACCTGTAATACCAAGCTCGACAAGCGCTTTCTTAAGCGCCTCGAATTTCGACTCCTTGCATACGATCTGAACCTTTGTGAACTTCGGAACCGCATTTCCGTTTTCGTCCGCTGCGGGAGCGGTCTTTACCTTTACGGGAACAGCCTGTGCAACCGGAACATCTCCGCTGATTGCTTCAACTTCAATAGGCTCGTCGGGAACAACAGTATCGGGAAGCATCGCAAAGCCGGCATAAGCCGTGAGCAGACCGTGCTCGGAAATATCAAGACCTTCGATTTCATCCGCCTTATCCGCTCTGAGTCCGATAGTATGCTTTAAAATAAGGAATATCGCTGTGATAACAACGCCTACATACGCTATAACGGATACGACGCCGAGCGACTGCACGCCAAGGAAGTGGAAGCCGCCGCCGTAGAAAACGCCCGCTTCGGTAGTTACGCCTGTTGCGAATAAACCGGTAAGTATAGTTCCGAGCGCGCCGCATACAAAGTGTACCGAAACCGCGCCGACAGGGTCGTCAATCTTCGCAACCTTATCAAAAAATTCAACCGCGAGAACAATAACGATACCGAAAACGATGCCCATTATAGCCGCGCCGAGAGGATCCACCGCGTCGCAGCCTGCCGTAATTCCTACAAGACCCGCAAGAGCCGCATTATAGGTCATGGAAACATCAGGCTTGCCGTATTTGATCCATGTAAAGACAAGAGTCGTACAACACGCAACCGCAGCCGCAATATTAGTGTTGAAGAATACGCGTCCTGCCGTCTCCATAAGCGCGTCGGTATCCATACCTACGGTAGAAGCTCCGTTGAAGCCGAACCAGCAGAACCAGAGAATGAATACGCCGAGTGCCGCAAATGTAAGGTTGTGTCCGAGAATAGCCTTAGGCTTGCCGTCCTTGTCATATTTGCCAATACGAGGTCCAAGGATTTTTGCGCCGATAAGAGCGCATACGCCGCCGACCATGTGAACTGCCGTTGAGCCTGCAAAATCATGGAAGCCGAGCTGAGCGAGCCAGCCGCCGCCCCATATCCAGTGACCCGAAATAGGATAAATAATAAGAGAAATTGCCGCAGAGTAGATGCAGTACGCACTGAACTTCGTTCTTTCCGCCATAGCGCCCGAAACGATGGTCGAGGCAGTCGCGCAGAAAACTGTCTGGAATATCGCGTAAGCCCAAAGCGGGACGCCATCAGGCAGTATATTGCTGTAGTCGCCCATTATCATCGGGTCGATCCAGCCGAAAAGAGCCGTTCCGGTTCCAAACATAACACCGAAGCCGAAAAGCCAGAAGCACGGTGTGCCTATACAGAAATCCATGAGGTTTTTCATCAGGATATTACCTGTATTTTTTGCTCTCGTAAAGCCCGCTTCACAAAGCGAGAAGCCTGCCTGCATAAAGAATACGAGAGCCGCGCCTATAAGCACCCATATCGTGTTCACAGGACTGTAAGTCATATGAATTCCTCCTTAAACGTTAGTCAACGTTGTTCTTTTAATTTGTTTTACATCATTTAATTATTCATTGCGTTCTGCGAAGCGTCGCCGCCCCGCAGCCGCAATATTTTTTAGAAATTTCTTTATTTTACGCCGAAAAGCAGATCACCGTAGGTCGGGAACGGCCAGTATTTTTCCGCCGTAATGGTTTCCGCTTCATCGCATACAACTCTGAGTTCCGCCATCTTCTGGAGAAGAACATCTCTTATCATGAAGGAAGCCTCGGTAATATCATCAATGGTCTTAAGCTTGATGATAGCGCTGTCAAGCGCAGCGGCAGCGGCATTGATCTCGTCTATAAGAGTGGAAAGTCTTGCAATAGTTTCCTTTTCATACTTTCCGCCTACGCCCGGAACAACGGCATTCTTTGCCGAATATGTATCCGCAAGATCCTTCGCATAAGCAGCAACAGCGGGAAGTATTTCCTTCTTCGCCATGTCGCTCATTGTAAGAGCTTCTATATTTACCGTCTTGCAGTAGTTTTCAAGCGTGATGTCATAGCGCGACTGGATCTCCGCTTCGGAGAATACCTTCTGCGAAGTCAGCATATCGACATTCTTCTTTTCAAGAATAGCGGGCATAGCGTCAGGAGTTGTGCGGAGATTAAGCAGACCTCTCTTTTCGGTAGCCTCCTTGATCCAAGCGTCGTCATAACCGTTGCCGTTGAAGATTATGCGCTTATGATCCTTTATAGTCTTTTTTATCATGTCATGCAGAGCGGTCTCAAAATCCTCCGCCTTTTCAAGACGGTCAGCATAAATCTTAAGAGATTCCGCAACCGCCGCGTTAAGCATGATATTCGCACATGCAATGCTGTTGGATGAACCAAGCATGCGGAACTCAAACTTGTTTCCCGTAAACGCGAACGGGGAGGTACGGTTACGGTCGGTCGTATCGCGTGTGAACTTCGGGAGAACATGAACGCCAAGCTTCATAACAGTCTTTTCAGCAGCGTTGTAAGGCGTATCATTCTCGATAGCGTCGAGAACCGCGCTCAGCTCGTCTCCGAGGAACATGGAAACAACTGCGGGAGGCGCTTCGTTTGCGCCGAGGCGGTGGTCGTTGCCCGCTGTTGCAACGGAGATACGGAGCAGATCCTGATAATCGTCAACAGCCTTGATAACCGCGCAAAGGAACAGCAGGAACTGTGCGTTTTCATACGGCGTTTCACCGGGAGTCAGCAGATTTACGCCGGTATCGGTAGCCATAGACCAGTTATTGTGCTTGCCGCTGCCGTTTACGCCCGCAAAGGGCTTTTCGTGCAGCAGGCAGACAAGCCCGTGACGAGCCGCAACCTTCTGCATGATCTCCATTGTAAGCTGATTGTGGTCGGTAGCAATGTTTGTCGTGCTGTAGATGGGAGCAAGCTCATGCTGGGCGGGAGCAACCTCGTTGTGTTCAGTCTTTGCGAGGATTCCAAGCTTCCAGAGTTCCTTGTTAAGATCAGCCATATATGCGGCTACTCTAGGCTTGATAACGCCGAAGTAGTGATCGTCCATTTCCTGACCCTTAGGAGGTCTTGCTCCGAAAAGCGTGCGTCCGCAGAACACGAGATCCTTGCGCTTTTCGTACATTTCCTTAGTTACAAGGAAGTATTCCTGTTCGGGACCTACGGAAGTGCGAACGCACTTTACATCGGTGTTGCCGAACAGACGCAGAATACGGAGCGCCTGCTTGTTCAGCGCCTGCATCGACCGCAGCAAAGGAGTTTTCTTATCAAGCGCTTCGCCGCCGTAGGAACAGAACGCGGTAGGAATGCAAAGCGTCTTATCCTTTATAAATGCATAAGAGGTCGGATCCCATGCGGTATAGCCTCTTGCCTCAAATGTGGCTCTTAAACCGCCCGAAGGGAACGAGGAAGCGTCCGGTTCGCCCTTGATTAGTTCCTTTCCGGAGAACTCCATTATTATGCCGCCGTCGGGAGAGGGAGTGATAAAGCTGTCATGCTTTTCGGCTGTGATTCCGGTAAGCGGCTGGAACCAATGGGTGAAATGTGTCGCCCCCTTTTCAACAGCCCAGTCCTTCATCGCTGAAGCAACCGCATTTGCAACCTCACTGTCGAGCTTCGCGCCCTCATCGATCGTTTTTCTCAGGGAATTGTAGACCTTAGAGGATAATCTCGCTTTCATTACCCTGTCGTCAAAGACCATGCTTCCGAAATAATCCGATACTGTTTCCATATGAAATTCCTCCTTAAATTTGCGGCAGCGCCGCGCAAAGCTATTAACATAGTCTTGTGCAGTACGGCCTTAAAAAGCGAGGCTGAACGCCGATACTGTTCTTTTCCGTATACATGACCGCATATTATAAAGAACGGTATAACCGGGACGCCATTGCCTCGCTTACTATTGATATGAATGATATGGGATTTTAATGAAAAAAGAAAAAGCGTCCCAGAGCATATTACCGCTCCAAGACGCCATTGCCTTTTCACATGCTTTATTATACTCCGCAACATACGTTTTGTCAACCCCTTTTTTGCAATTTTTTCAAAAAAATATTTCAAAAATTTCAAATTCCGCTTAATCACGCGCTTTTTTCGCAAGGAATATCTTTTTTTGAAAAAAGCTATTGACAAATTTGTTCTCCGGTGATATAATTCATGTGTAATGAGCAATGGCGTTCATTCAAGCATGGGATTTCTATCTCCTGTTTGAATGAGCGCCTTTGTTTTTTAAAGGATTTATTGCAATTTACATTTTATTTTATTGCAGAAGATCCGACAAAGAAAGGAAGAAAGCTATGAAACTTGAAGGTCAGGTCCGTATCCCGTCCGGCTGCGCGATATCTGCGGTAATTTCCAAAGAGGGAAAGAAAATGACGGGAGAAAAAATAATTGAGAGTATGCTCCCCATGCACGACCGCTCAAACGGTTTAGGCGGCGGATTTGCGGGCTACGGAATTTATCCCGAATACCGCGATTTCTATGCGTTCCACATATTCTTTAACGGAAGAAGCGAAAGAAAGGAATGCGAAACAATATTAAAGGAAGGCTTTGAAATAGTAAACGCGGAGATGATCCCCATAAAAAATATGCCTAGCATTACGGACGTGCCGCTTATATGGCGCTATTTCGTTTCTCCTCTCGCCTCCGTTGTTGCGAGGCTTCAGCTTGACGAAAAGGAATATGTTACCCGCATGGTAACGAAAATCAACAACGAGATTGACGGAGCGTACATATTTTCCTGCGGAAAAAATATGGGAACCTTCAAAGCAGTAGGTTTTCCGGAGGACGTAGGCAGGTTCTACCGTCTTGACGAATACGAAGCGTATTCATGGACGGCGCACGGACGTTATCCTACCAATACCCCCGGCTGGTGGGGCGGCGCGCACCCTTTCGCTATGCTTGATTATTCAATAGTACATAACGGTGAAATTTCCTCATATGACGCAAACCGCCGCTTTATAGAAATGTTCGGCTACAAATGCTCGCTTCAGACCGATACCGAGGTTATTGCGTATATCGCGGATTACCTTTTAAGACGGCAGGGCTTATCTCTTGAAGAAACCGCTTCCGTTATCGCCGCGCCGTTCTGGAGTACGATAAAAGGAAAAGACCCCGCAACCGCCGAACAGCTTGGCTATCTGCGAAAGGTTTATTCGGGATTGCTCATTACAGGTCCGTTCTCGATAATTCTCGGCTTTAACGGAGGTCTTATGGCGCTTAACGACCGTTTGAAGCTTCGCTCTATGGTAGTCGGAGAAAAAGGCGACAAGGTATTTATCGCAAGTGAAGAAGCAGCGATACGCGTAATGGAGCCGAACGCGGAAAATATTTACGCTCCCATGGGCGGCGAACCCGTCATAGTAAGAGTGAAAGAAGGTGCATATTGATGTCAGTTTCATATATCGTTCCCGAATTTGAAGTTATACGCAATCACGACCGCTGCATTGCCTGTCGCGTATGCGAACGCCAGTGCGCAAACGAGGTACACACCTACGACGCCGACGGAAAGGTGATGTTAAGCGACGAGGCAAAGTGCGTTGACTGTCAGCGCTGCGTTTCTCTATGTCCTACCCACGCTCTGAAAATCGTAAAGAACGACTGTTCGTTCCGAGAAAACGCTAACTGGCAGAACGATACCATTAAAGAAATATATAAGCAGGCGGGCAGCGGCGGCGTTCTCCTCTCGTCAATGGGCAACCCGAAGCCGCTCCCCGTTTACTGGGACAAGATACTCATAAACGCTTCTCAGGTGACCAACCCGCCTATCGACCCGCTGCGCGAGCCTATGGAAACAAAGGTTTTCCTTGGAAAAAAGCCGTCCGAAATAAGACGCGACACCGACGGAAAAATAAAGACTGACCTTCCCCCGCAGCTTGAGCTTTCAATGCCCGTTATGTTCTCGGCAATGAGCTACGGCTCGATAAGCTACAACGCACACGAAAGCCTTGCGCGCGCCTCCAAGGAACTTGGGATTTTATACAATACAGGCGAGGGCGGACTTCATGAGGATTTCTACTGCTACGGCGACAACACGATAGTTCAGGTCGCTTCGGGTCGTTTCGGCGTTCACGAAGAATATCTCAATTCCGGCGCGGCAATTGAAATAAAAATGGGTCAGGGCGCAAAGCCAGGTATCGGCGGACACCTTCCGGGCGCGAAGATCGTCGGAGACGTTTCGAGAACAAGAATGATTCCAGAAGGTTCGGACGCTATCTCCCCCGCTCCGCATCACGATATATATTCAATCGAGGATCTGCGACAGCTTGTCTACTCTCTTAAGGAAGCGACGCAGTACAAAAAGCCCGTTATCGTAAAGGTCGCGGCGGTCCACAACATTGCCGCTATCGCAAGCGGTATCGCAAGAAGCGGCGCGGACATAATCGCGATCGACGGCTTCCGCGGCGGTACGGGCGCAGCTCCGACAAGGATACGCGACAACGTCGGCATTCCGATCGAGCTTGCTCTCGCGGCGGTTGACCAGCGTCTGCGCGACGAGGGAATAAGACATAACGTTTCGCTCGTTGTAGGAGGAAGCATTCGCTCCGCCTCCGATGTTGTAAAAGCTGTAGCGCTCGGCGCGGACGCATGCTATATCGCAACCGCGGCGCTGCTGGCAATGGGCTGCCATCTCTGCCGTACCTGTCAGAGCGGCAAGTGCAACTGGGGTATCGCAACACAGCGCCCTGAGCTTGTAAAGCGCCTTAACCCCGACATCGGCTCGGAAAGACTTGTGAACCTGCTTACCGCATGGAAGCATGAAATCAAGGAGCTTATGGGCGGAATGGGCATAAACTCCATCGAAGCACTGCGCGGGAACCGACTTATGCTGCGCGGTGTAAATATGACGGAAAAGGAGCTTGAGATTCTCGGTATCTCACACGCAGGAGAATGAAAAGAGTATATGTGAACGAAGAATGGTGCCTGGGCTGCCATCTCTGCGAATATAACTGCGCTTATGCGAATTCCGGTATAAGTAATATGGTAAAGGCGCTAAAAGGCAAGGAAATATTCCCCCGTATTCACGTCGAGGGCGACGATAAAATAACCTACGCGGTTTCCTGCCGTCACTGCACAGACCCAATGTGCGTGAAAAGCTGCATTTCCGGCGCGCTTCATCTTGAGGACGGAGCGGTTTGCATCGACCGCGACAAATGCGTAGGCTGCCTGACCTGCATTCTCGTATGTCCCTACGGCGCTATCGCCCAGGACGAAAACGGCGCGGTTCAGAAATGCGAACTCTGCCTTAAAAACGCAAACGGCGCTCCCGCGTGCGCGGCGGGCTGTCCGAATAACGCAATAGTATACGAGGAGAGGTGAAAAACGTGAAAAAATATGTTATTATAGGAAACGGAACGGCTGCGGCAGGCTGCGTCGAGGGTATCCGCAGCATTGACAAGGAATGCGAAATCACCGTTATTTCCGCTGAAAATCACCCTGTTTACTGCCGTCCGCTGATTTCCTACTATCTTGAAGGAAAAACCGACGTTGAACGCATGAAATACCGCCCCGATGACTTCTACGAGAAAAACGGCTGCAAGGTTCTCTACGGAAGAGAAGCAAAGCGTATCGACGCGAAGAACAAGAAGGTAACGCTTGATAACGGAGAAACAATCGAATACGACGCGCTTTGCAGCGCAACGGGTTCATCTCCGTTCGTTCCCCCCATGCAGGGGCTTGACACCGTAAAGCAGAAATTCACTTTCATGACGCTCGACGACACGCTTGCAATCGAAAAGGCGATAAAACCGACAAGCAGAGTGCTGATAATCGGCGCGGGACTTATCGGGCTGAAATGCGCGGAGGGGCTGCACGGACGTGTAAAGAGCATTACGGTGTGCGACCTTGCAGACCGCGTTCTTTCAAGTATTCTTGACGAGGAAAGCGCGGCAGCTGTACAAAAACACCTCGAAAACAACGGGATCTCATTCCTGCTCGGAGATTCTGCAGCAAAGTTCGACGGTAACACAGCCGAAATGAAAAGCGGCGTGCAGGTCAAGTTCGACATTCTCGTGCTTGCTGTCGGAGTCCGCGCGAACACCTCGCTGGTAAGCGAAACAGGCGGCGCGTGCAAGAGAGGCATAACCGTTGACGAACACATGAAAACGACCGTTAAGGACATCTACGCGGCGGGCGACTGCACAGAAAGCAAGGACATTTCCGACGGAAATGTAAAAGTAATGGCGCTGCTCCCGAACGCGTATATTCAAGGACACTGTGCAGGCGTGAACATGGCGGGCGGAAGCGAAGCGTTCGACAATGCTGTTCCGATGAACTCAATAGGTTTTTTCGGGCTTCACATAATGACTGCGGGGAGCCGCACGGACGAGGAAAACGGCGGTCAGGTGTTCGACGAAAGCGAAGACGGAAATATCAAGAAGCTTTTTGTTAAAAATGACAAACTCACAGGCTTTGTTCTGGTCGGAAACGTCGAAAGAACAGGAATTTACACCTCTCTGATACGTTCACAGACGCCTTTAAGCTCAATAAACTTTGATTTTCTGCGGAAAAATCCGAATTTATTCTCATTTAGTACAAATTACCGTAGAAAAAATTTAGGAAGTGTGGTATAATATGTATATTGACGCAAGAGAACTTGATTACTCCGCGCTCAACGAGACTATCCGAAGCGCAGACGAGAGCTGCAAGATAAACGGCTGTATCGGTCAGCGGTTCATAGCATCGGGAATGAGCGGCAAGAACATTGAAATAAACGGAATACCCGGAAATGCGCTGGGAGCATATCTGAGCGGTTCGAATATCGTTGTAAACGGCAACGCACAGGACGCGGTAGGCGACACGATGAATTCGGGAAGAATCGTTATCCACGGCAATATAGGCGACGCTGCCGGCTACGCTATGCGCGGCGGAGAAATTTACGTTCAGGGCAACGCGGGCTACCGTGCGGGTATCCACATGAAAGAATATAAGGAGAAAAAGCCCGTTATCGTTATCGGCGGCAGAGCGGGCAGTTTCCTTGGCGAATATCAGGCAGGCGGCATAATAATCGTCCTCGGTCTGAACACCGACGGAAAGCCGATCGTCGGGAATTTCCCCTGCACCGGAATGCACGGAGGAAAAATGCTGCTGCGCGGCGACGTTTCGGCTATACATTTCCCGCACCAGACAAACACGCGCGTTCTTCACAAAAATGAACTCGGCGAAGTAGAAAAATATATCAGGGAATTCTGCACGCTTTTTGGCTATGACGCAGACGAAATGCTGCAGGATACCTACACAGAAGTCACCCCGAACAGCAAGAATCCTTATAAGCAGATGTACGTTGCAAATTAAGAAAGGCGGAAAAAATGAAGTATTCAAAGGAAGAGATCATCCAATATATCGCGGAAGAGGACGTAAAGTTCATACGAATGGCTTTCTGCGATATTTACGGCAGACAGAAGAATATTTCGATAATGCCGCAGGAGCTGGAAAGAGCTTTTGAATACGGCATTGCGATTGACGCATCCGCGATCGCGGGCTTCGGCAACGTACACCACTCCGACCTGCTTCTCCATCCCGACACATCTACACTCTCAATTCTCCCGTGGCGTCCAGAGCACGGGAGAGTTGTTCGTATGTTCTGCGATATTTCCCGTCCGGACAATACGCCTTTTGAGGCGGACACCCGCGCGGGACTTATCAGAGCCGTAGAGGAAGCCAGGCGAGAGGGGGTTGCCTTCTCGTTCGGAACAGAGCTTGAGTTTTACCTTTTTAAGCGCGATGAAAACGGCGAGCCTACGAAAATCCCCTATGACAACGCGGGATATATGGACATTGCTCCGGAAGACAAGGGTGAAAACGTCCGCCGCGAGATATGCCTGACTCTCGAAAAAATGGGAATTACTCCCGAAAGCTCTCATCACGAGGACGGTCCCGGACAAAACGAGATTGACTTCCGCTATTCCGACCCGATCACTGCCGCGGATAATGCGATAACTTTCCGCTCGGTTGTAAACACGATAGCGGCGAGAAACGGTCTTTATGCGGATTTTTCACCCAAACCCCTCGAAGATCAGCCCGGAAACGGAATGCACATAAATATTTCGGTAAAGAAAAGCGGCGCGGCAGACGTTATGCCGCAGGTTATCGCGGGAACTCTCGAGCATATCCGCGATATGACGTTATTCATGAACACGACCGCAGATTCATACCTTCGCTTCGGGAGCAATAAGGCGCCGAAATATGTTTCGTGGTCAAGCGAAAACCGCTCGCAGCTTATCCGTATCCCCGCAGCTTCCGGCGAATACAGACGCGCGGAGCTTCGTTCTCCCGACCCTCTGTGTAATCCTTACCTCGCGTTCACTCTGCTGATTCAGGCTGGGCTTGACGGAATACGCAGCAATGCCGAGCTTCCGCCCGCCGCCGACATAAACCTGTACAGTGCAGATGATGAGATAAAAAACAAATACGACACGCTTCCGCAGAATCTTGAGGAAGCAAGACGGCTCGCCGCTCAGAGCAGCTTCATTTCAAAGGTGCTGCCAAAGTCCACAGTTGAATTCTATACACAATAATTTCGACAAACAAAGCGAAAAGGAGGGGTCCTGTTGGATTTAACGGAACACTGTTACAGCGTTTTACTCGTATCATCTTCTGCCAAATTCAACGAGCTGCTGCTCGACCTTTTCACCGAAAATCGCTATAAACCCGTATCCGTCGTTTCCGACGCGGCAAGCGCAAGGCGCAGCCTGCTTGAAAATCGATTCGATATAGTTCTGATAAACACTCCCCTGCCCGACGATTTCGGGACAAGGCTTGCCCTTGACATATGCGAGGACAGTTCAACGGGGGTGATGCTGCTTGTAAAGGCGGAGCATTATCTCGATATAAACGCGCGCGTTTCGCCGTACGGTGTACTCGCAATATCCAAACCGACCTCCGCACAGATGCTCTCGCAGTCGCTGCTTCTGCTGTGTTCCACATGTGAAAGACTTCGCAGAATGGAAAAAAAGACCGCGACGCTTGAGGAGAAAATGCAGGAGATAAGCACAATAAACCGCGCGAAATGCCTGCTTATAGAGCAGCTTAAGATGACCGAAAGCGAGGCTCACAGGTATATAGAAAAACAGGCTATGGACAGGTGCATAACAAAGCTGAAGGTTGCCGAAAACATTCTTACGACCTTTAAATAACGGAGAAAAAATATGACCAAATATATATTTGTGACCGGAGGCGTTGTTTCCGGTCTTGGAAAAGGGATAACGGCGGCGTCGCTGGGACGTCTGTTAAAATCCAGAGGCATAAAGGTTGCCGCGCAGAAGCTCGACCCTTACATAAACGTCGATCCGGGTACGATGAGTCCTTATCAGCACGGCGAGGTATATGTCACCGAGGACGGCGCGGAAACCGACCTCGACCTCGGACATTACGAGCGCTTTATAGACGAAAACCTAAACAAATATTCTAATCTTACGACCGGAAAGGTTTACTGGAACGTGCTCAACAAGGAGCGCCGCGGCGAATACCTCGGTTCGACGGTTCAGGTTATCCCGCACATCACAAATGAGATAAAGGAATTTGTATACCGCGTCGGAAAACAGACGGACGCGGACGTTGTTATAACCGAAATAGGCGGAACGATAGGCGATATTGAATCACAGCCGTTCCTCGAAGCTGTACGCCAGATCTCACTTGAAGTCGGACGTGAAAACAGCCTGTTTATCCACGTTACCTTAGTGCCGTTCCTGCGCGGTTCGGACGAACACAAATCCAAGCCTACGCAGCATTCCGTAAAGGAGCTTCAGGGAATGGGGATAAACCCGAATATCATCGTTCTGCGCTGCGACGAGCCGCTTGAGGACAGCATTTTCAAGAAGATTTCCATGTTCTGCAACGTAAAGCCCGACTGCGTTATAGAAAATATCACTCTCCCCTGCCTTTACGAAGCTCCGCTTATGCTTGAAAAAGCGAATTTCTCCGAGGTTGTCTGCCGCGAGCTTGGAATTTCCGCTCCCGAAGCCGATCTGCGCGAATGGACGGAGATGGTTGACCGTATCAAGAACAGCACGGGCAACGTCAAGATCGGTCTTGTCGGAAAATATGTACAGCTTCACGACGCGTACCTTTCCGTTGCGGAAGCAATGCGCCATGCGGGTTTTTCGCTCAATACCCACATCGATATAGACTGGATAGATTCCGAAACGATAACCGAGGAGAACTGCAGAGAACGTCTCGGCAGACTCGACGGAATAATTATTCCAGGAGGCTTTGGGCAGCGCGGTATCGAAGGAATGATACTTGCGGCTAAGTTTGCGCGCGAAAGCGGACTTTCTTATTTTGGCATCTGCCTCGGAATGCAGATCGCTGTTATTGAATACGCACGCAACGCGGCGGGCATAACCGACGCCCATTCCGGTGAATTTGACGAACTCTGCAGGCATAAGGTCATCGATTTTATGCCCGGTCAGAGCAATGACATAGATAAGGGCGGCACACTCCGCCTCGGCGCATATCCCTGTGATATTCAGCCCGGAACGACAATGGAGCGCTGCTACGGAACTTCGCACATTTCCGAGCGTCACCGTCACCGCTATGAGTTCAACAACGACTATCGCGAAGCGCTTACCGCCGCAGGACTTACCCTTTCGGGACTTTCGCCCGACGGTCGTCTGGTTGAAACGATTGAGCTTTCGGACAGACCGTTCTACGTCGGCGTTCAGTATCACCCCGAGTTCAAATCGCGTCCCAACAAGGTTCACCCGCTGTTTAAAGGCTTTATTGAAGCGGCTGTAAAAAAATCAGAAAACGGAGAATAAAAATGCTCGAAAAATTGCATGAAGAATGCGGCGTTTTCGGGGTATATTCTCCGAAGCCTTTCCCCGCTGCAGATATTGTATATTATGGTTTATATGCGCTCCAGCACCGCGGTCAGGAAAGCTGCGGAATTGTCGTGAACGACGACGGAGTTTTCTCGTCGCACAAGGATCTCGGACTTGTCAACGAGGTTTTTTCAAAGGACATTCTCCGCAAGCTACCGAACGGAAAAATGGCGGTCGGACACGCGCGCTACGGAACTACCGGCGGCAACAGCACCGCAAACTGCCAGCCTATCGAGGTAAATCACCAGAAAGGCAAAATGGCGCTCGCACATAACGGCAACCTCAGCAACGCGTATGAGCTTCGCAGCGAGCTTGAGCTTGGCGGCGCAATCTTCCACACAACGAGCGACACCGAAATTATAGCATATATCGTAACGCAGGAGCGGCTTAAAACGCCGTCAATCGAGGACGCGGTCTGCGCGGCTATGAACAGGCTGGACGGCGCATATTCTCTCGTGCTTATGTCCGCCTCGAAGCTCATCGCTGCGCGCGACCCCTACGGCTTCCGCCCGCTATGCTACGGAATAACATCCGACGGAACTTATGTTGTCGCGTCGGAGAGCTGCGCCCTTTCATCTGTCGGCGCGCGTTTTGAAAGGGATATTCTCCCCGGAGAAATACTCGTTTTTGACGACGGGGGAATAAAATCCAACCGCACTCACTGCGGAAAACACAAGAAACACATCTGTATTTTTGAATATATCTATTTTGCAAGACCCGATTCGATTATCGACGGTGTTTCCGTCCACGCCGCTCGCAAAAAGGCGGGGCATATACTTGCAAAAACGCATCCCGCCGACGCGGATATTGTTGTCGGAGTACCCGATTCAGGGCTTGACGCGGCGCTCGGCTATTCGCAGGAGCTGAATATTCCCTATGGAATAGGCTTTATAAAGAACAAATATATCGGACGGACGTTCATTTCTCCGGGGCAGGAAAGCCGCCTTGACCAGGTTCGCATAAAGCTCAACCCGATACGCGAGGCGGTCGAGGGAAAGCGGGTTGTACTTATTGATGATTCAATCGTTCGCGGAACAACAAGCGGTCAGATAGTTGGTCTGCTGCGTGAAGCGGGCGCAAAGGAAGTTCACATGAGAATTTCCTCCCCGCCGTTCCTGAATCCCTGCTACTACGGAACGGACATCGACTCACGCGAAAATCTTATTGCCTGCAACCATACGATTGATGAAATCGCAAAGATAATAAACGCGGACAGTCTGGGATTTCTCCCGCTTGAAGAACTTAAAGAGCTTATCGGCTGCGACGAATACTGCAGCGCGTGCTTCAGCGGCGAATACCCTACGTCGGTTCCGCAGAATACAACAAAGGACCGCTTTGAAAAGAAGCTCTCCGAGCGCAGGCGCGGCTGAACCAAAAACGCGGCATTGCCTATTACAGAGACTTGACGGATAAACCCGAAAGCTCTGATAATCACGATGACCCAAGTGCTGAAAAGGACAAAATGCATGGTGTACAACGTGCGTTTTCGCCGCAGCACAGCGGATGTCGTAAATATACATGAGGTGAATCAAATGAGAGAAAAAAACAGGAAGATCGTTCTTGAGGACGGAAGCGAGTACTATGGCTACGGCTTCGGAAGCGACGCGGACAGGGTATGTGAAATTGTCTTCAACACATCGATGGTCGGTTATCAGGAAATCGTTTCGGACCTTTCCTACACCGATCAGATGGTAGTCATGACATACCCGCTGATCGGAAACTACGGAATTACCGACGACGACTTTGAGTGCAAGAACCCGAGCCTCGGCGGTATTATCGTGTACGATTATAACGATATGCCGTCAAATTTCCGATACACAAAAACGCTCTCGGAGCTTCTCGAAGAAAACGGCATTCCCGGCATCTCCGGAATTGACACGAGAAAGCTCACCCGCAGTATCCGCGATAAAGGTTCGCGCCGCGTTATCATAACATCGGCGGATACCTCCAAGGACACCGCGCTTGAAATTATCCGCAGCACGCCCGTTCCGCACGACGCCGTAAGCCGCGTAAGCTGCCGCAAGCGCTGGTATTCGAGAACCGCAAACCCGCGCTTTAACGTAGTTGCGGTCGACTGTGGAATAAAGCTCAACATAATCAGAAGTCTGAACCGCTTCGGCTGTAATGTAACCGTTGTTCCGTACAATACGACTGCGGAAGAAATAGAGTTCATGAAGCCGGACGGCGTCTTTTTGTCCAATGGTCCCGGCGACCCTGAGGACGTAACGCCTGTAATCGAAACGGTAAAGAAGCTGCGCGGAAAGTACCCGATTTTCGGCATCTGCCTCGGACATCAGATAATTTCCCTCGCCTACGGCGCTCACACTTATAAGCTGAAATTTGGACACCGCGGCGGAAATCACCCTGTAATGAACCTTGAAACAGGTAAAATCGAAATCACCTCCCAGAATCACAGCTATGCAGTTAAGCCGGAAAGCGTAGAGGGTACGGGACTTGAAATAACACATATAAATCTGCTCGACAAGACAGTCGAGGGGCTGAAATGCGACAAGGACTGCCTTTTCAGCGTTCAGTATCACCCTGAGAGCGCTCCCGGACCGCAGGACAGCAGCTATCTGTTTGAACAGTTCGTCAATAATATGAAAGCGCGTCAGGAAGGGAGCGTGAAGGACAATGCCTAAAAGAACCGATATAAAAAAAGTACTTGTAATCGGCTCCGGTCCGATCGTTATAGGACAGGCTGCCGAATTTGACTATGCGGGAACTCAGGCTTGCCTTGCACTTAAAGAAGAAGGCTACGAGGTTATCCTCGCAAACTCAAACCCCGCAACGATAATGACCGACACGTCGATAGCGGATAAGGTTTACATGGAGCCGCTTACGCTCAGATATCTCGCAAGAATATGCCGTCTGGAGCGCCCCGACGCTATTGTACCCGGAATAGGCGGACAGACGGGGCTTAACCTTGCGATGCAGCTTGCAAAAAAAGGCGTTCTTGAAGAATGTGAAATTGAGCTTCTCGGAACCGATGCGAAAAGTATCGAGTGCGCCGAGGACAGAGAGCTTTTCAAAGAGCTTTGCGAAAGAATAGGCGAACCCGTAGTTCCATCAAAAATAACTTACAGCATTGAGGAGGCGCTTTCGGCTGCGGAAGAAATCGGATACCCCGTTATACTGCGCCCCGCTTTTACTCTCGGCGGTACTGGCGGCGGCTTTGCGAACAATCCCGAACAGCTTGCGGAAATGATGAAGAACGCGCTCGCGCTGTCTCCCGTTCATCAGGTCCTTATTGAAAAGAGTATCAAGGGCTACAAAGAAATCGAATATGAAGTGATCCGCGACGCAAACGATACTGCAATAACCGTCTGCAACATGGAGAACCTCGACCCGGTAGGCATCCATACCGGCGATTCTATAGTCGTTGCTCCGAGCCAAACGCTCACAAACAAGGAATATCATATGCTTCGTGACAGCGCGCTTAAAATAATACGCGCGCTGGATATAAAGGGCGGCTGCAACGTTCAGTTCGCGCTTGACCCGCACTCCTTCCGCTACTATGTTATCGAGGTAAATCCGCGCGTTTCGCGTTCCTCCGCGCTTGCCTCAAAGGCAAGCGGATACCCTATCGCACGCGTTTCCGCAAAGATTGCGGTCGGCATGAACCTGCACGAAATCCAGCTTGCGAACACCCCCGCGTGCTTCGAACCTACCCTTGACTACGTTGTAACAAAAATGCCGCGCTTCCCGTTCGATAAATTCCCTGCGGCACAGAACACGCTTTCGACGCAGATGAAAGCTACGGGCGAGGTAATGAGCGTAGGACGGACGTTTGAGGAAAGTTTGCTTAAAGCCATACGCTCGCTTGAAGAAAGCAAGAACCATATCCACATGGAAAAATTCGACTCGAACCACATGACTGTAGACGAGCTGCTTGAATATATCAAGGAAGGCACGGACGACCGTATTTATGCCATTTCCCAGCTTATGTGGATGGGCGTTGACCATTCGCGTATCTGCAACATCACTCAGATTGATATGTTCTTCCTCGACAAAATCAAGAAAATCGTTGACTTTGAAAAGGAACTCGAAGCCAACCCGCATTCTCTTGAACATCTTAAAGAGGCAAAGCGCATGGGCTTCTCCGATTCGTATATCGCCGAGCTCTGGAACGCTTCCGAGGACGAGATATACAATCTGCGCTGCACCGAAAAGATTTTCCCGATATATAAAATGATCGACACCTGTGCAAGCGAATTTGACAGCTATGTTCCGTATTTCTACTCGACCTATGCCGAAGAAAACGAGTCTATCGTTTCCGACAAAAAGAAGATAATCGTTCTCGGCTCAGGTCCTATCCGTATCGGTCAGGGCGTGGAGTTCGATTATTCAACAGTTCACGCTGTTCGCACCATACGCGAAATGGGCTATGAGGCTATCGTTATAAACAACAACCCCGAAACCGTTTCGACCGACTATACCACGGCGGATAAGCTGTATTTCGAGCCGCTTACCGTTGAAGATGTAATGAACATCGTAAATCTCGAAAAGCCTGAGGGAATTATTGCGACGCTCGGCGGACAGACTGCCGTAAATCTTGCCGAACCGCTCACAAAGCGCGGCGTAAAGATAATAGGAACGGACTGTGCGGCAATCGAAAAGGCTGAAAACCGCGACGCATTTGACGCCGTTATCAAGTCGCTGGGAATACCCAATCCCAAGGGCGAAGCCGTTACTGATATTGAAAACGGCGTAAAGGCGGCGGAGCGCATCGGCTACCCTGTTCTGGTTCGTCCAAGCTTTGTTCTCGGCGGACGAGCAATGGAGATCGTCGCAAACGAAGCTATGCTCAGAAAATATCTTAAAAACGCTGTTGAAGTTGACGAGGATAAACCCGTACTTATCGATAAGTACCTAATGGGCAAGGAAGTCGAAATCGACGCGGTGTGTGACGGGAAACAGGTGTTTATCCCCGGAATTATGGAGCTTGTAGAGCGTACCGGCGTTCACTCCGGTGACAGTACGAGCGTATACCCGCCGTTTTCAATTTCACAAAAGGTCAAGGACACTATTTACGACTACACAACGCGCCTCGGACTTGGGATAGGCATTGTCGGACTGTTCAATATTCAGTTCATAGTCGATAAGGACGATAGCGTTTACGTTATCGAGGTCAACCCGCGTGCGTCTCGAAGCGTGCCTTTCCTCTCTAAATCAACAAACCTTGGACTTGTAAATATCGCGGTAAAGGCAATGCTCGGAGAAACACTTGAAAAGCAGGGCATAACCGACATGACGCCGCCCGAAAGCAAGCGCTGGTACGTTAAAGCGCCCGCGTTCTCTTTTGCAAAGCTCACAGGTATGGACGCTTACCTCTCTCCCGAAATGAAATCGACAGGCGAAGCTATCGGCTACGACGACAAGCTCAACCGTGCGCTTTATAAGGCGCTTCAGGCTTCGGGAATAAAGATGAAGGATTACGGAACGGTTATCGTAACGCTTGCAGATGAGGACAAGGAGGAAGCGCTTCCGCTTGTAGAGCGCTTCTACCGTCTGGGCTTCAATATTGAAGCGACCGCAGGAACGGCGACATTCCTCAAAAAGCACGGTATCCGCACCAGAATACGCGGAAAGCTCAGCGAGGGCAGCGACGAGATACTGAACTCTATCCGCGCGGGATATGTAAGCTATATCATCAACACACGCGCGATACTTTCAGGCGTTCACTACAACGACGGCGTTGCGATACGCCGCTGCGCGGTACAGAACGGCGTTACGATCTTCACCTCGCTGGATACCGCAAGAATAGTTCTTGATGTTCTTGAGGAAACTATCCCCGGAATTTCAACTATCAACGGCTGATTAATAACACAAAAACCGGAACCGCACACCAGCGTTTCCGGTTTTCTTTTTATTTATTTTAAATTTGCCTATTCAAATATTTTCTTCGCAATGTCTACGGTTTCCTTCGCGTCGCGCGCATAAAAATCCGCACCGATTTTCTCCGCATAATCTGCGGTCAGGACCGCTCCGCCGACAACCGTCCTGCAATGCGGAAGCTGCTCATTCAGCAAGCGTATAGTCTGCTCCATCGCGCCGAGCGTAGTTGTCATAAGCGCGCTCAGCCCCACAAGCTTTACGTTATGCTCGCGCGCCGCGTCAACGACAGTCTGTTCGGGAACGTCCTTTCCAAGGTCTATTACCGTGTAGCCGTAATTTTCAAGCAGCGTTTTCACGATATTCTTGCCAATATCGTGAATATCTCCCTTGACCGTCGCAAGAACGATTTTGCCCTTGCTTACCGAGCCGTCTGCGGTCGGCATTTTTTCCTTTATCACTCCGAAGCAGCCCTGCGCCGCATTCGCCGAAAGAATAAGCTGCGGCAGGAATATTTTTCCTTTTTCAAAATCAGCTCCCGCCGCGTCAAGCGCGGGAATAAGGCAGCCGTTCACGATTTCCATGGGGTCGGTTTCGGCAAGCATTTTTTCCGTTATCGCGGCAGCTTCCTCGCGAAGTCCTTTTTCAATAGCATATCCTAGCGACATTTCGGCTTTCGGCGCAGCGGGCTTTGCCGCCGTTTCACCGCCGAAACGAGCAATAAATTCACGCGAATCGCTGTCGATATTCGCAAGCAGGCGATACGCAAAAACCGCTCCCGACATCGCCGTTATATTCGGGTTGATGATAGGCAGGTCAAGCCCGCACTGCAGCGCCATTGACAGGAATGTGCTGTTGATAAGCTCGCGCGCGGGCAGTCCGAACGAGATATTTGAAACGCCAAGCACCGTCTTTACGCCGAGCTTTTCTTTTACCATTGACAGCGCACGCAGAGTTTCTAGAACCGCCTTTTGTTCAGCGCTCGCGGTAAGCGTAAGACAGTCGATATACACGTCCTCACGGCGGATTCCGTAATTCTCCGCGCGCTTCACGATTTTCTGCGCAACTTCAAAGCGTTCCTGCGCCGTCGGCGGTATTCCGTTCTTGTCAAGCGTAAGCCCGACGACCGCCGCGCCGTATTTCTTCACGATCGGAAGAACAGTGTCCAGCACCTCGTCCTCGCCGTTTACCGAATTGACTATCGCCTTTCCGTTGTAAACGCGCAGCGCCGCTTCAATAACCTCCGGCTTTGTGCTGTCGATCTGAAGCGGAACATCGGTTACGCCCTGAATCGCCTTGACCGCCGAGATCATCATTTCCCTTTCGTCAATTTCCGGCAGCCCGACATTCACGTCGAGAATGTCCGCACCCGCGTCGGTCTGCTGGATAGCCTGATTTAGTATATAACCTATGTCATGATTGCGCAGCGCTTCTTTAAACAGCTTCTTTCCCGTAGGGTTTATGCGCTCGCCGATAATGCGCGGCGCGGTTATATCGACCGCCCTTGCGTAGCTGCATACAGCGGGAGGGATTTCAGGAACCACTCGCTTTTTCGGGGGATTTTCCCGCAGCATTTCACGCACTTTAACGATATATTCGGGAGAAGTTCCGCAGCAGCCGCCGTATATTTTCACGCCAAGTTCAGCAAAAAAGCGATAGTCCTCGGCGAACTGTTCAGCCGAAACGCTGTATTCGTTCGTTATCGGGTCGGGAAGTCCCGCGTTAGCCTTTATTACAAGCGGCAGCGTTGTCCATTCGGAAATTTCCTTTACAATTTCGCGCAGCTCGGACGGCGCAAGAGAACAGTTCACACCGACAGCGTCCGCGCCGAGTCCCTCAAGCGTAAGTGCCATTGCCGCAGGCGAGCAGCCCGTAAAGGTTCTGCCGTTTTTCTCGAAGGTCATGTATGTAAAAACGGGAAGACTGCTGTTTTCCTTTGCGGCAAGCAGCGCCGCCTTTATCTCATAAAGGTCGGTCATCGTTTCGATAACGATAAGATCCGCCCGGGATTTTCCCGCGTCGATTATCTCCTTGAACAGTTCGTACGCTTCTTCAAATTTAAGCGTTCCCGTCGGTTCGAGAAGCTGCCCAAGCGGTCCTATATCGAGAGCGACAAGCGTGTCTGTCCCCGCGACAGCCTCCCCTGCAAGCTTCATTGCCTGTTTTACAACGTCCTCGACCGTGTATTCAGAGCCTTCGAGCTTCAGTCTGTTCGCGCCGAAGGTGTTCGCACTTACAATATCCGAGCCCGCCTCGACGTATGAGCGCAGCACGCTCCTGACCTCGTCGGGCATTTTGAAATTCATTATCTCGGAGGTTTCGCCGGACTTCATTCCGCGCTTTTGCAGCTCGGTTCCGAAACCGCCGTCCAGAAGCACATAGTCGCGTCCGAGAAGAGTTTTAATCTCCACAGCTTTTTCCTTCCTTTCTGTAAACGCACCTCTCCCGCATACTGCAAGTCGCGCAGGAGCGCTTTTCATGCTCAATTTCATGCTCCGAAACGCCGATTATCGCCGTGACGGATTTTCGCGGAATAAGAATTGAATTGCTCGTCGCAGTAAGTCCGATACGCTTGTCCGCCGAAAGCCGCCGTATGAACATTGCCTGTAAACCGAGCGGATAATCCCCGTAGCCGGGACTGAAACGATAAGTGAAATTTCCTCCGACGCGCGCCTTTATCTCCAGTTCGCACTTGTCACAGAACTCCTCGATAAAGGCGCTTGCGAGCGCGTCAAGAACGACCGCGTACGCCATATTTTCCGCTTCAGCGCGCCTGATAAGACGTTCTGACTGCGCGCCGAGCGTAGCCGCGAACAGCACTGCTTTTTCGCAGCCCTCAAGATGCTTTTTTATGTCATTTCCACAGATAAAATCGCCGAGAGCGCTTTTTTCAGCTTCAAGCCAACAGTACGACGGACTTACTTCCGAACGCAGAGCCTTTTCACCGCGTTCGAGAAGCGCCGCCGTCTGCTCGTCAGGTTCTCCGCGGCAGCCGAGATAGCGCATTGCTTCGGATAACACATTACTCATAACAGCTTGCCTATACTCTCGGAAATTTTCCCCGCAACGTACGGGTTGTTCATGGTATAAAGGTGAATGCCGTCCACACCGTTTGCGAGCAGATCGACTATCTGGTCGGTCGCGTACGCAATTCCCGCGTCAACGAGCGCTTCGGGGTTATTTTCATAGCGCTGTATCATTCGGCTGAATTTCTGCGGCAGGCTCGCTCCGCACATTGTAACCATGCGTTCGATCTGATTTTTGTTAGTAACGGGCATGATTCCCGCCGAAATCGGAACATTTATTCCCGCTATGCGCGCCTTTTCGCGGAAGTCATAGAACACGGAATTGTCAAAAAAGAGCTGTGTAACAAGCGTCTGCGCGCCCATATCGACTTTTCGGCGCAGATTTCGTATATCCGTTATCATATCAGGCGCTTCATAATGCACTTCGGGATAGCAAGCGCCCGCAATTCCGAACCCGCCGTAGCTGCGGATAAATTCCACAAGCTCGCTTGCGTAACGGAAATCCGTTTTCGGAGGAATATCGGGGTTGATATCGCCGCGCAGAGCGAGGACATTCTCGATTCCCTCGGCTTTCAGCCTTTCAAGAATGGTCGTAACGTCGCTTTTTGTGCAGTTCACGCAGGTTATATGCGCCATCGACTCGATACCATACCTATTGCGTATTGCGGACGCGATCTCGCAGGTCGAATTATTGGCAAGATTTCCGCCCGCGCCGTAAGTCACACTGATATAGTCAGGGTTAAGCCCGCTCAGCTTCTCAAGCGTGTCATAAATTGTCTGAATGCTGCTTGTTTTTTTCGGCGGAAAAACCTCGAATGACAAAACAGTCTTTCCCTTGCCGAACATCTCCGAAATTCTCATGCTTTTTCCTTTCTTTTGTCTTATTTATTATATGGACATATGTATTTATAGAGTAGTTATTCTTACGCGCGTAATGAAATATAATTATTTTTTTCGCTAATGGATATTGCTTCTCCGTTCCATCTCCTTTAAGAGCAGATAATCTGTTTTATCTGCCATAATTATAACATATCGTATAAATTAATTCAAGAGCAAAGCCGTAAAAATCATAATTGTCCGAATGTTCCAAATAAAGGAAAAGCGCTTTGCTTCGGTTTAAAATCAGACTGCGGCTAGGTTATAAATATCGCCTGCAATCCGCCTTTTTTATTAAACTCAAAAGTCAAAATTATGAGCTAGCCACTGAGCAACGCCATCCTCCTCATTAGATAAAATAATACCTGTAGCATATTTTTTTAAATCTTCATGAGCATTTTCAACCGCATAACTTTCATCAGCCAATTCAAACATATCTACATCATTTTTCCCATCGCCAAAAGCAACTATTTTTTCACATCCTAATAATGATTTTAATTGTCTTACAGCGTTTGCTTTTGAGACATTTGAAGGCATAATCTCCAGCCACTGCTCATTTGTATATCTGTCTGTCTGATAAACGCAATGAAATACATTCTTATATTTATCATACAATGGTTTAAGTTTGTAAGGCTCATCTATACAAGTGATATAGAAAAGATTTCCCGCTTTCAAATCATTAACTGAGTTTAATGCATTGGTACGAACATCACCTTTTCTGTTATCAAGGAATTTCCGCATTCCCCTTGTACACAATTCCGGCACAAATGAAAATTTCTCTTTTCCGTCTATGTAGGCATATACTATTGGATACACGTTAGTTTCAAATAAATTATCTAACACTTCATACACCGAGGCGTCAAAATAATTTGCAACCAGAATATCTTCCGTCACATTGTCAATCACAAATGCTCCGTTATATACAATAAGCGGAATTTTTGCAACAATACCCTTTGTTACTTTTTTAGCGGTTATAAAAGACCGGGCAGTTGCATAGGAAAAAATCATCCCTCGTTCAGTCAAACCATTTATCACACTATTTGTAAAGCCTGAAGTTCTCTCATTGTTTCTTAATAATGTTCCGTCCAAATCGGATACATATAAAGTTTTCATATTTTTCCCCTACAATTCTGAGTTATTGATTTCTGCGATATATAGTTTTTATGGCGATGTAGCTCCGCTTTTTCGCGGTGAGCCGTTTATTATGATTATTTTCATATTATCCCTTCAAATTTCGATATCTACAAGTTTTTTCACAAGTCAATACCTTTAAATCAAATATTATTTTTTACAACTTTTTACCGTTATAGGTTATGGTTATATTCTCCGATTTTCCTGAGGAATAATCGTTTCCGAGGTCAAAATCTGACCAGTCGGACTTTGTTATTCTTCCCTGGATCTGGAGCGTATCGCCGCCCGCAAGAACGCCGCTTGCCTTTAATGTGCATTTCGTATCGCGGTCTTTTCCGCTTGCGGAGCTGAACACGCCCGAAATCGTATCGGTACACGCCTGATAGCCGCTGCCCGAAATGTCGGCGTAATCACACCAGAAAACAAGGTCGGCATTTCCGTCCTTGGTGAAGAAATAATCTGCCGTCAGCTTTCCTAGGTCGATTCCCGACGTTCCCGTGTTAGTTATTTTCAGTGTAAACGAGATCGTGTTGGAATTGCCCTGCGTCGCCTGCTGCGACAGCTCCACGCTCACCGTTCCCTTATCCGAAACATTCGCCGCAGGCGCAGACGGCTGAACCGTGCTCTGATCATTCTGTTCATTCTGATTGTTTGCATTGCCGCTCGGCTGCGCGTTGTTTCCCGAAACTGCGGTTATTTTCACGCCCGTGTTCTTCTCGTTCGGCTCAGTTCCGAAAACAAGCTTATCCCCCTCGTAAAGCGCAAGATTTTCCGCTTTTACAAGCGTTCCGCTTCCCGCCTTCGCAATATCCATGTATGACGGATCGTTGGAGTTGTCCCACACGCCTTTTGTATTGCGTATCCTGAACTGAACTTCCTTTTTATAGCTGTCCTGACTGCCGGGGTAAATATCCACGCCCGTGAAATCAATTGCAACATAGTACAGATTTTTTTCCTTGTTCCAGCAGTTCACTCCGCTTGCAGAGCCGCCCTGCATATAGTTCGTCGAAACCACGATGTCATCAGCCGTTCCGCCCACCTCATAAACCTCGCTTAAATCAAAGAAATAGCAAAGCTTCAGATTATCGGTGACACGAGCGGGAGTTGACGTCTTGTTATAAACAAACGCCTTTATTTCAATAAAATCGTCGCCGCTTACGTTGACCGTTGCTTCGGAATACAGTTCTTCATCGGGGATGTTTTCGACTGCGCCGAAATTCACCAGCGTTTTTCCGCCGTAGAATTTGTACATTTTCGCAAGCGCGCCCGTAAATCCCGCATTATAATCGCACGCGACCTCGTTGTTGATATAATTATTGCGGTCGTCGGTATAATTGTCGCTGCTGTCGGGACCTCCGACAAGCGCGCCGAAAAGAATGTGCTTTGTCTGCACAGGCTCGCCGATATTGTTGGAATATGCTCCGTGCGCGGTGCGGTGATGCGGATTTTGCGGACTGTTTTCGCCGTAGCCGATAACATAGCTTCTTCCGGAGCTTCCGAGCGCGTAATCGACCTGTTTTTTCGCAAAATCGTGGTATTTCTGCTGCTTTTCGGCTGCACAGGCACTGCTGTCAGCATAGACCGCCGCCAGGAACGCCGTGGTTGTGGAATAACGCAGCGCGCCCCATGTGTCGAGCCATGCAAGTCCCTTTGGCGTGTATGTAACGCCGCTGAGCCAGTAATCGAGATGCTTTTCTATTCTTTCCTTATACTGCTGTTCGCCCGTCTCCACTGCAAGGAGCAGCGCAGTTCCATACGAAACGTCGTCCCAGCACTGCGCCCACTTATAGTCCCCGCTCGTCTGCGCAAGGTACGACTTGGATTTATCGAGATAGCCGCTCTCGCCCGTCGCCTTATAAAGCCAGTACGCCGCCCACGCAAGTTCATCATAGAAGCCGCTGTTAGAGGTGTAGAAGCCGTTCGCGGCGGTATATCCCGCGTCGCTCTTTACCGTTTCGGCGTAATTAAAAAGCTCCTTGGCGTGCTTTATGCAGGTTTGGGAGTACGCACTGTCGCTGTCCCTGAACAAAACGGCGCAGGACGCGAGAGCCGCCGCAGTTCCTGCAGTTACACACGAACCGCCGTTATTCAGGTCAACCTTATAGCTCGGACGCTTCATCTGCGCCTCGATAACCTCCGCGCTGCCCCACCAGCCGTGGTCAGCATTTCCGTCGCCGACCTGATAATAATAAACATTCGCTTCGGGGTGGCATTTTATGAAGTAATCGTTTCCCCAGCGGATATTGTCCATCGCATATTCGAGCTGACCGCTTTCCTTGTAGGAGTCGTAATCCTCGATTACCGACCACGCAAGCATAGCGCAGGTATAGGACATCGGAAGATTGAACTTTACATTGTCGCCCGCGTCAAAAAATCCGCCCGAAAGGTCAAGTCCCGCGTCCGAGCCGTCGTTCAGGCAGGAATCGCCGCGCCAGTTCGTGCGCTTGTCTTCAGGGAGCCTGCCCGAACGCTGCAAATCGTAAAAAAGAATGGATTTCTGGAGCGCTTCGCCATAATTATAATCGGAAGTCTGCTCACGACCCTCATATTTATCCGCATAGGCTGAAAGCTTGCCATTGCCTGACGACTGCGCGGACTGTTCATTCTTTGCGGTTGTCGTCACAGCGCTTTCGGGTACTGTTGTTTCCAAAGCTTCAGATTTTGTGCCAACAGCAGATGAAGCTGCCGTCTGCTCCGACTTTTCCGCAGTTGAAGAAACGGAAACTGTATTTTCGGAAATTTCCGGCACAGTCGTTTCTGCGTGCGCGTCCGCACTTTTCGGCTGTGAAGCGCAGCCTGAAAGCAGAACCACGCAGGCGGTCAGCAAGGATAAAAATTTCTTCATTCATGTACTACCTTTCGCCCGAAATAATTTTGATATAATTATAGCATAAAAAAGAAAAAATGGCAAGGCACACTTAGACATTTTTGCCGATAAAAAAGCCGCAGAAAAACTCTGCGGCTTTTTTCGTTATTCAATATTCATGCGGATTTTGACATACCCCTCGATAATTTTCGTACAGGTCTCAAAATCCATGTTGCTTGTGTCTAGGATAAGATCGTAGTTGCCTACATAATCCCATTCCCTGCCCGTGCGCGCCTTATAATACACGCTTCTCTCATGGTCGGTCTTTTTTATGAAGCGCTCTGCTTCATCGCGCGTCCGTATACCGTTTACCGCCATAGCGTTGCGGATACACGTTTCCATATCCGCATGAATAAATATTCTGAACAGATTTTTCGTACCCTTGAGCACATAATCTGCACATCGCCCCACAATAACACAGCTGCCCTTCTGAGCTGCTTCCTTAATAATATGCGCCTGATAATTGAACAGATTGTCATCGGAAGTGAACTCCCTGCGGCTCGGTGCAATAAGGGTTCCGTCATACTGGTGCGGGCGCTTGAAAATGCTCTCTTTAACCCGCTCATCCGCCATATTGAATAAGCCCTCGTTTATTCCGCTTTTGTCAGAAGCAAGACGAGTAATCTCCTTGTCGTAATAGCGAATGCCGAGCGACTGCGCAAGCATAGCGCCGATAGTACGTCCGCCGCTTCCAAAGCCCCTTGCAATCGTAACAACATAATTTTCCATAACAACGCTCCTTCCGAACTGAGTATGCCGTCAGTTTTTCAAAAGCTCTGTCATTGACTTTATAAGTTCGCCTATCTGCGGCTTTGAGAACTGACGGTCCGCACCGATGCTCTCGCCCTTCCTCCTCATTCTTTCATCAATAAGCGACGAGAACAGGTACACCGGTATTTTTTTCAGATTCTGATTATCCTTAATCAGCTTTGTAAGTCTGTGTCCGTCCATCTGCGGCATTTCTATATCACTTACGACAAGCGCAACATTAGACGTAACATTTTCACTTTCTGCAAAGCCGGAAATGTAATTCCATGCCTCCTGACCATTGGAAAACGCAAGTATATTGTGAAATCCCGCCGTTGTGATCGCATTAACGATCATTTTGTTGAGCAGAGGCGAATCCTCCGCAATAACGATCTTAGCGTCATAATTCACAGCCTCGGATTTTTCTATGCTTTCAATTCCGGAAGTATCAAGTCCGGAGCTGCTGTTCAGATCGGCAATAATCTTTTCAAAATCAAGAATAACAATAATTCTTGCGTCAATTTTTGCAATACCCGTAGCAACACCTTTCTTGCTGTTATTGGCAACAGACGGCGGCTTTTCAATACTGCTCCAACTTATTCTCTGGATACCCTTTACGCTTGTTACATGAAAAGCAATGTCCAGCTGGTTGAACTCGCATACGATAAGCAGTCCGTCGTTTCCGTCAATCGGATCGATACCGAGAATTTTATGAAGATCAATAACCGTAATGAGCTTGTCACGCGGCATAAACACTCCCTCAACGCCATCGGGCGCAGACGGCATCGGAGTAACCTCACGATAGGTCATTATCTCGTTTACTTTTGCGATATTTATTCCGTAATCTTCGTTTCCGACGAAAAATTCAAGCAGTTCAAGCTCATTTGTTCCGCTTTCGAGCAAAATATTCGTTTCCATGGCATTCCCTTCCTTTTCTTTTTTATATTATACTACTTTATTTTGGCAAAATCAAGCATTTGGGCGAAATTTAACAAAAATATATAAAATTATCAACTTTTTTGTTAAAAATCAACAATCAATAGTTGTAATTACTTCCTCCGATAAATTCACGAACGAGCGAATCAAAAGGAACAGCAGCCATATCCATTTCGCATATCTCCGAAAGAAATTCCTCAACGTCCGCATATTTCGAATAGTCCCTATAGCTTTCCTTTATTGCGAGCAGCTCCGGAAGAACCAGCGGCTTGTAAACCGCCGCTTCATATGAAATAAATGTGTCAATATCGTACATTGCTGAGTCCTTATACGGCATTATAAAGCGCTTTTCTCCGCGTTCGACATTTGCGAAGAAGTCCAGCGTTCCGGACGCGGAACGTCCGCGGAACAGCTTATCGCGCATAAGGCGCCGCATAAGGCGGATTTTTGACGGGTGAAGCAGCCTGCCATCCTTGTTTTCCAGGCGGGTGCGGACACTGACGTAAACTGTCGTAGCATGCTTGCCGATACGGCCGGTTATCTCAGGATTCAATGCATGAATCCCTTCCATTATAACAAATTCGCCCGGATTTCGCTTCATCTTCTTGCCTGACGTACGGTGCTGTCTTGAAAAATCAAATGAAGGAACATCAATCTCCTCACATTTCCAGAGCCTCTCAAGATGTTCGTTAAGAAGCTCCATATCAAGGCGCTTAGGTGATTCAAGATCGACGTTTCCATTCTCGTCCGCCTCGTTGCGCGGATCGTCAACCGACAGAAAATAGTCGTCCATAGAGAGAATATGGACCTTTTTCCCTTTGTTTTCCAGCATTGTTGCAAGGCGCATCGCCGTTGTAGTCTTTCCGGAGCCGGAAGGTCCGGAAATAAGGATTATCGGCATATCCGCATTGTGAACAGTAAGTCCCTCCGCGACCGCGCAAATCCGTTCACGGTACTGATCCTCTGCGGCTTTTATAAACGCCTCGGCATTATTTCCGGTGTTAAGATTGAGTTCATTAAGAGTAAGAATGTTCATCTGCGTTTTGTTCCTTCCCAAGTAATTCAATAAGCTCGACGGGATTTGCACACTTCGCATAAAGCAGAGCTTCAAGCTGCTCATCAGGCTCGCTGAGGTCGGGTATCATTATCGTTTTACAGCCCGCGGAGCTTGCGGAAAGAACCCCGTTCGGCGAATCCTCGACCGCTATGCATTCCGCAGGCGTAAGCCCCAGCTGTTCAACAGCATAAATATAAACGTCCGGCTTCGGCTTACCGTTTTCGACCATGTGCGCCGAAATTATCCTGTCAAATCTATCGAACAAACCTACCTGCTTCAGGTAATCGCTCGCACGGGTAAGATCCGTAGCCGTTGCAACAGCGCGCTTCAAGCCCTTTTTTCCGAGATATTCCAGCAGCTCCGGTATCCCCGGCTTAACTTCAAGTCCGTACCTTTCAATATGCTCCGCCATAAGCTTCATGCGCCTTTTGCGCAAAGCCTGATAATCGCATTCCCCGCCGAACCACGTCTTCATAAGCGGCGCGGCATACTTTGCCGCAAGGCTTCTCAGCTGCAAAGCGTGTTCGCGCCGCATAGGGAAGCCCGCTTCATCAGCAGCCTGGCACCAATATTTCACAAGCAGCTTTTCGGTATCTAGAACTGTTCCGTCAAGGTCAAAAATTACCGCCTTAATATTCATAGGTATCTCCGAGATTTGTAGCGTTTTTAATAGAATGAAGGGTCATGGAATTTTTTGCCTTTGAAAGGGTATATTCCATTACCTTCGTCGCTTCGTCATGCAGCTTTATTCCCTCAATCGCAAGAGCCGTCGGCGGCATATACTTAACGCGTACGGTATAAAGCTCGCCGACATTGGAAATATCCGTAATAACGGGAGAATACGCGGTATAACGAGGACTTATCGGAACAAGATAGGTGTTCGTATCTTCATTATATGTAAAAGAAGTACTCGCGCTTCCTACCGTCTGATGATTTATTTCTACCGCATTTCCGAAAAGCGCACGGATATTGAACTCGACGTCAACGGCAGGAACATACATGTATGTATTGTACAGCTTTTCATAATTCGAGTTATCTCCTGTTAGAATAATGCGCCACAGCGCAGATTCTACAACAACGCTTGAAGGCAGCTCTTCAACGTCCGCAAAAGCAGGCGGATCCACGGTTACAACGGGATAAATAAACAGCGCTATCTCGTTTTTCAGCGAGGTCTGATTGGCTATCTCGCTTACGCCGTTTGCTATAAAGCACACGCTCGAATACATTCCGATTATCGACATGATAATGATAAAAACAGCAAACACAAGATAGAATTTATTTGGTCTTTTTTCAGCTTTGGCTTCGTCGGTTCCGACATTTTCCTCAGGCTGATTATCCTCGGAAACGTCCTCATAATCCCCGCCGAACGCAGAGTCCATTTTCGCTGTAAGCGTATCTGTTGCTGACTGTGCGGCAGGAATATCTTCCGGATAAGTATTTCTTTCGGCGGCACGGTATTCGCGCACCTGTTCCGGTTCAGGCTGTTTATCGTCAGACTTGCGGTCAGTTATTTCCGCAGCGGGCTTTTCCTCAGCTTCATGCTTTATCTCCGGCTTATTCTCCGCTGAAGCGTCCAGTGAAAACAGCTGCACCTCTGCCGATACCTGACTGCCCTCCTGTTTTAGCTCCTCGTTCAGCCGCTTAGTGACATTCTGCTGCGGCGCAGAGCTGTTCTTGTTTCTGTTTTTCCTTTTACTCATTTGTTATCCTCTTATCTGACCGTTTCCGTTTATAAGATATTTATATGTCGTTAGCGCCTGCAGACCCATAGGTCCTCTTGCGTGGAGCTTTTGGGTAGAAATTCCTATCTCTGCTCCCAGTCCGAACTCAAATCCGTCGGTAAAGCGGGTGCTGGCGTTTACATATACTGCCGCCGCGTCAACAAGACGCTGGAATTTATCCGCATTGTCAAGATTTATAGTTACAATGCATTCGCTGTGGCGCGTACCGAAGCGGTTGATATGATCTATCGCCTCGTCAACGCTGCGGACAACCTTCGCTGCAATAACATAATCAAGAAATTCCTTGCGATAATCCTCATCTGTTGCGATATGCTCGACGCTGACATATTTCGCGGTTTCTTCGTCTCCGATTATCTTTACCTTTCCGTCCCACTTTTCAGCGAGCGCGGTAAAAAACTGCTCCGCCACATCCTTGTGAACAAGCACGTTTTCTATCGCGTTACATACGCTCGGACGCTGCGTTTTCGCATTATTCACAATTTCAACCGCCATGTCAATATCTGCAAATCTGTCAACATAAACGTGGCAGTTTCCCTCCCCTGTCTGGATAACGGGAATGGTCGAATTCTGCATGACGGAATGTATAAGACCGCCACCGCCGCGCGGAATAAGCACGTCGATATATTTATCCGCCTTCATCAGTTCGTTCGCAACAATGCGCGATGTATCGACAACAAGCTGTACGGCGTCCGCAGGCAGACCCGCCTCGGAAATTGCCTCTCTCATGAGCCTTACAAGACATTTATTTGAATAAATGGCGTCGCTGCCGCCGCGGAGAATGCATACATTTCCCGATTTTAGGCAAAGCGCCGCCGCGTCAACAGTAACATTCGGGCGTGATTCGAAAATTATCCCGATAACTCCGAGCGGAACGCGCTTCTGAATTATTCTGAGTCCGTTCGGAAGCTCGCCGCCGCCTATCACCTCGCCGATAGGGTCTTTAAGCGCAACGACCTGCAAAACTCCCTCGCTTATGCCGTCAATGCGGCTTTCCGTAATAGTAAGGCGGTCGATCATCGCTTCTGACATTCCGTTTATGCGGGCGTTTTCAATGTCGCGGCTGTTCTCCCTGATAATAATGTCCTTATTGTTCAGCAGCTTTTCGGAAACCGCTCGAAGAGCCGCATTTTTCTGCATTGTTCCGATTTTTGTCATTTCACGCTCGGCTGCCTTTGCGGCAGTTCCAAGCTCGTCAACATATCCCATAATCTTTTCCTTTCGTCAGTTGTCTTCGCCGAGGTCGAAAACCGTGCATTTCGCAGTTCCCGCAAATAAATCATAAAGATTTTCGGGTCTGTCGCCCTTTATAACGACCGCCGGAATGTTATTTTCTCCCGCAATGCAGGCCGCTTCAAGCTTAGTAAGCATACCGCCGCTCGCCAGCTCGCTTCCCTTTTCTCCCGCCGCCGCGATCATATCGTCGGTTACCTTTTTCACTATCGGAATGTGCCTTGCGTCCGGGAGTACGGGATTCTTGTCGTACAGCCCGTCAACGTCCGTCAGAATAACAAGCAGGTCAGCTTCGCAAAGCGCGGCGGAAATAGCCGAAAGCGTATCGTTTTCGTCAAAGTCGAGCTGTTCTATCGAAACCGTATCATTCGCGTTTATTACAGGAACAGCGCCCATTTCAAGCAGTCTGTGGAGCGTATTGAACGCGTTCTCGCGGCGCACGGGATTGCTTACGACATCGCGCGTGACAAGCAGCTGCGCCGCCACATGGTTATATTTCATAAACTCACGGTCGTAAATATTCATCAGTTCGCACTGACCGATAGCGGCGCAAGCCTGCTTGGTCGGCATATCCTTTGGACGCTCCGAAAGTCCGGCGCGCCCTACGCCTATCGCTACCGCGCCGGAGGTAACAAAAATAATATCCCTTCCCTCGTTTTTCAAATCGGACATTACCTCAATAAGCTTCTGCACGCGGCGGATATTCAGATTTCCCGTTTTATAGCATAGCGTCGAAGTACCCACTTTTATAACAATACGCTTTGCGTTTCTTATTTTTTCCGTCATTTTATATCTCCCATCTTCGTAAAACAATTATAATCACATTTATTATATCAAAAATCGCTGTAAATTGCAATAGCAGGCATAAAAAATAACAAAAAAAAGAGAACCGCTCGGTTCTCAAACTGAAATAATGTATAATGTGTAGAACAAAAGAAAGGAGACAACTAAAAAACTAAATTTAAATGGAGTTCATTTAAGTTTAATTTTAGTTAAGTGGTAAGAGAAGCATTCGCTTGCTTCTTACATTTCATATTATATCCGAAAATTCCCTGTTTGTCAATATATAATACAAAAGTTTTTCTAAAACAAAGAAAAATTATACAAAAAGGCAAAAACATAGTAACAAAATTGTGAAAGTCGATAAAAAAGTCCGTGTAACCGACCTGCGGCTGCACGAACTGTATGTATCACATAAGTCTGTCGAGCTGATCAACTATATCGTTCACATCCTCTTCCGAAAGATGTCTGGACGGCTTGTATCCGTCAATAAAACGGATAAGCTCCTCTTCGCCCGAAACCACAAACGTGTTGTCTCCGGAAAGATTGAGACTCAGCTTCACAAACGGATTTGAGAAAAAAACCACGCCGTCAAGCCACACATCATGCCCTTCTGCGCGAAGTATATGCTTCAATATGTCACGCTGCCGCGCGAGCTGACGGAGCGGATTTCTCATTTCACTTTCGGTGACCTTGCCGTCGCGGTAGTGCTTTGTCTGGGTCCAGTGTTCGTCCTTTTCACTCCCGAAGATAGTTCCCGAATGGTTCTTTGCTTCTATAATAAGTATTCCGTTTTCGCTCACCATAAGCATATCTATCTCAGAGCGATTATGCTTATAGCGTATCGGGACATTCAGGAATATATGGTATCTGTTCCTGAATCTTTTGGCTATTTTATACAGAGCACGTTCGCCTTTAAGACCCGAAATAAGAATATTGTATTTTCTTCCGATTATGGTGTATGCAAAGCCGCAGAGTATAATTGCTGCGGCGGAAATATAACCTCCGACAAGCATATTGCTGTCATCGACATTCATTGCAAATATAACCAAAAGCACCGCCGGCAAAGTTCCGAAAACAACCTGAAGCACAAAAAGAAAGCCAATGGAGCGCTTATTGTTATTTCTAGCCTTATGGATTTTCATGATTAAACGTTGAACCTGAATACAACGACATCTCCGTCGTTCATTACATAATCCTTTCCTTCAAGTCTGACAAGACCTTTTTCTTTTGCTCCCGTCATTCCGCCGTTATTCACGAGATCCTCGAACGAAACCACCTCCGCGCGGATAAAGCCCTTTTCAAAGTCCGTATGAATTTTTCCCGCAGCCTGCGGCGCCTTCGTTCCCTTTGTTATCGTCCATGCTCTTACCTCGGTCGGACCTGCCGTGAGGAATGAGATATAGCCAAGCAGGCTGTAGCCCGTCTTGATTATTCTGCTTAAGCCCGATTCGGTGAGATTAAGGTCGGAAAGGAACATCTCCTTTTCCTCCGGCTCCATATCCGAAATATCCGCCTCGATCTGCGCGCAGATAGGAAGCACGGCGCTGTTCTCCTCCGCTGCGATCTCCGCAACAGCCTTGTACTGTTCATTCGTTTCATAGCTGCTCTTGAAGTCGTCCTCACTGAGGTTAGCCGCGTAAATTACAGGCTTATTAGAAAGCAGCGGTGTGGACTTTATCATCTCCGCCTCGTCCTCTGTAAAGCCAAACGAACGCGCGGATTTTCCGTTCTCAAGGTGTGCCTGAAGCCGTTCAAGGAAATCGACCTCCTTTTGAAGCGACTTATCGCCCTTCATCAGCTTCTTGGTTCTGTCGATACGTCTGCCGAGAATTTCAAGGTCACTGAAAATTAACTCAAGATTTATCGTTTCAATATCACGCTTTGCGCCGATGCTGCCGTCGACATGGATAATGTTGTCATTCTGAAAGCAGCGCACAACGTGAACAATCGCGTCAACCTCGCGGATATCGCCGAGAAACTTATTTCCGAGACCCTCGCCCTTGGACGCGCCCTTTACAAGACCGGCAATATCAACAAATTCGAGCGTTGCCGGGGTGAATTTCGCGGGATTATACATTTCCGCCAGCTTGTCAAGCCGCTCGTCGGGAACGGAAACAATGCCGACGTTCGGTTCAATCGTGCAGAACGGATAGTTCGCGGATTCCGCACCCGCGTTTGTAAGTGCGTTGAAAAGGGTACTTTTTCCCACATTGGGAAGTCCTACCATGCCGAGTTTCATTTATTTATCTGTCCTTTCATTATGCAGTTTCAAAATCCTTTTTATTATAACAGATTTCCCGTAAAAAATCAACCGTTTCGGTCATTTTCGCCGTATTTTTCGTTAAGAAGCCATTTCATACACGAATATCTGAGCATTTTGCGGTCGTTCGTGACCATTCTTCGGACAATTTCGCGCGTACCAACAAGAATAATATTCTCCTTCGCGCGGGTTATTCCCGTATAAAGAAGGTTGCGGTAAAGCAGGTTGTCCGAAACCGCTGTAAGCGGCATTACCACGGCGCGGTATTCGCTGCCCTGACTCTTGTGAATAGTAACGGCGTAAGCATGTTCGAGCTTGTTCAGCATTTCCGAAGCGTAGTTCGCAATCCGCCCGTCAAAATCGATCGTAAGCATTCCGTTTCGGGTATCAACGTCCTTGATTATGCCTATATCGCCGTTGTAAATACCCATTCCCGTTTCTCCGCTGTTCTTTTTCCACGAAACGTCATAGTCGTTCTTGACCTGCATTACCTTGTCGCCCATACGGAACACAATGTCAAAAAATTTCACTTCTTTTTTATTTCTCGCGGGCGGATTTAGCGCAAGCTGAAGCGCTCGGTTAAGCTCCTTTGTGCCCGCCGCGCCGAGCTTTGTCGGCGAAAGTATCTGAATATCGTCTATCGGGTCATAGCCGTAGCTTTTCGGCAGCCGCATCCCGACAAGCCCGACCACGAGCCGTGCCGTTTCCTCGTCGGTCGCGCACGGCATGAAGAAAAAGTCCTTTTTCCGCTCGTCAAGCTCAGGCTGCTCTCCCTTCACGATTTTATGTGCATTTGTTATGATAAGGCTCTGCGCCGCCTGTCGGAAAATCTCTTTAAGTTCTACCGTCGGTATAAGTCCGGTGGCGATAAGATCGCGCAGAACATTGCCCGCGCCGACACTCGGAAGCTGGTTCGAATCGCCTACCATTATCAGCTTGCTTTCGGGCTTTATCGCGCGCAGCAGCGCCTCAAAAAGCAGCGTATCAACCATCGACATCTCATCAATGATTATCACGTCCGCATTCAGCGGGTTAAGCTCGTTGTGCTTGAATTTTGCGGTATTTTCCTTGGCAAAATCTACTTCCAGCAGCCGGTGGATAGTCTTTGCCGGCTGACCCGTAAGATCCGACATACGCTTTGCGGCACGTCCCGTAGGCGCGGCAAGGCAAAGCCTTTTTCCCTTATCCTTACAGATACGGATCACTGCGTTCAGCGTAGTGGTCTTACCCGTTCCGGGACCGCCCGTGAGAATGAACAGGTTGTTTCCAAGCGCTGCATTTATCGCCGCTTTCTGCAAATTCTCATATTGTATCCCCTCCGTCCACTCAACTCCCGCTATTTCCTCGGAAAAGTCCTTTTCGAGCGGCGCGGAGAGCTTCAGCATTATCGCTATTTTTTCGGAAATATAATTCTCCGCGCGGAAAAATTCGGAGAGGTAAATGTATGTGCGCCTGTCCGTTTCAAGCTCAGCAAAAGTTCCGTCGGAGATCCCCGCATAAAGCGCTTCGTCAAACACATCGTCCCTTACGCCGAGAAGCGCGCAGACCCGCTCGCAGAGCCGTTCTCTGGGCAGGCAGGTATGCCCCGCGAAAGAGTTTTCGCGCAGAACATACGCCGTCCCTGCCTTTATGCGGCTGCTGCTCCATAAATCAAGCCCCATGTCCGCCGCGATCCTGTCCGCAGCGCCGAAATCAACGTCGATGCCGTATTCACAGAGCAGGTACGGATTTTCGCGCACGAGCGCAACGCTGTCCTCCTCGTAAATTTTCCAGACAAGCGCCGCGGTAACGGGGCTTATATCGTATTTCTGCAAAAATTCGACAATGCTTTTCATTCCGCAAAGGCGGCGGAACTCGCTTGATATATACAGCGCCTTGTCTGGGGTTATGCCGTTCAGCTCCGAAAGCCGCATAGGGTCGCTTTCGATTATTTCGAGCGACTGCGCACCGAAATTTTCCACGATTTTTTTCGCAAGCGCAGGCCCCATACCTTTTATAATACCGCTGCCGAGATATTTGCGTATTTCGGACGGGGTCGTCGGGAGAGTGCGCTCACAGGTAAGCGCCTTGAACTGCCGCCCGTACTTCGCGTTTGAAACATACGCTCCGTGCAGGCGCAGACTCTCTCCCTCAACAATGTCCCCAAGGCTTCCGACAACGGTTTCGGGCGAGCCGTTCACGTCCATTGTCAGCACTATGTATCCGTTCTCGGTATTTTTATAGACAACCTCATCGACCGTACCCATAAGTACATCCAGTGTTTTATTTGCTTCACGTTCCGTGCCGTTCAGCCTCCTTTACGTCCGTTTTTTTCACCGAGCCGCCTGACAACGGCGCGGTACAGCAAGCGCAGCAGCTCCGCCGCGCCGAATATTCCGCAGAAAACGACCATGAAAAACATTACGCCGTGCATACCGCCGCCCCCTTTTTGTACTATTTAGGGAGCCTCTAAAAACCGGTTTGAAAAGGGAAAATGGGTAGAGTACGCCGAATGCGAGGAAAGCCGACAAAGTAAGGCTGTATGCCTTACGAGGAGGTGCAACAAGATGTTGCACAGCGAAATAACCGAGTGACGGCATGGACGCCGTCACATCAGAAATTTCGCTTGTTGACAGAAGCAGGTGGTGTGCTATACACATTTTCACTCAAACGAGGTTTTTAGAGGCGACCTTTATACAGTATATGCGGGCGGGGAGCTTTCTGCGAAAAAACAACTCCACGGAAAGCCCGTGAAGTTGTCAAAAATCAGTTTTTCAGGCTCTGGAGAGGTGCGGGAATGTGTCCGCCTCTCGAAATGAATTTTGCAGGAGAGAATTTGTTTATAGACATTACGGGGCCGCTTCCGAAAAGTCCGCCGAATTCAAGCGTTTCGCCCTCCTTCTTGCCTATCGCGGGAATAACGCGGACAGCCGTAGTCTTGCTGTTCACCATGCCGATCGCCGCTTCGTCGGCGATTATCGCGGAGAGAATCTCTGCGGGAGTATCTCCCGGAACAACGAACATATCAAGTCCGACGGAGCATACCGCCGTCATCGCTTCGAGCTTTTCGAGACAGAGCGAACCGCGGTTCACCGCGTCGATCATGCCCGCGTCCTCGGAAACGGGGATAAATGCGCCCGAAAGTCCGCCTACACGGGACGAAGCCATTACGCCGCCTTTTTTTACCGCATCGTTGAGAAGCGCGAGAGCGGCGGTCGTTCCGTATGCTCCGCAGCTTTCCAGACCCATTTCTTCAAGAATGTGCGCAACGCTGTCGCCGACTGCGGGAGTAGGCGCGAGGGAAAGGTCGACGATTCCGAAAGGCACGCCGAGCGCCTTGCTCGCTTCCGTTCCGACAAGCTGACCCATACGGGTAATCTTAAACGCGGTCTTTTTGATAACGTCCGCAATTTCATTGATAGAAGCGCCGGGCATTTTGGAAATCGCCGCACGCACAACGCCCGGTCCGCTTACTCCGACATTGATAACACAGTCAGGCTCGCCTATTCCGTGGAATGCGCCCGCCATGAACGGGTTATCCTCTACGGCGTTGCAGAAAACAACGATTTTTGCCGCGCCGAAGCAGGAATTATCCGCCGTTCTTTCGCTCGCCTGACGTATAATGCGGCCCATAAGCTCGACCGCGTCCATGTTGATGCCCGCGCGGGTCGAACCGACGTTTACCGAAGAACACACCATCGAGGTTTCGGCGAGAGCTTCGGGAATGGATTCGATAAGCTCTCTGTCGCCCGCTGAAAAGCCCTTGTGGACAAGCGCGGAATAACCGCCGACATAGTTTACGCCCGTTTCCTTAGCTACCTTTTCGAGGGTTTTGGCGTACTTTACGGGGCTGCCCTTTGCCGCAGCGGAAACTATAGCGATAGGCGTTACGGAAAGGCGCTTGTTGATTATCGGGATACCGTAGCGCGCCTCGATTTCTTCGCCCGTTTTTACAAGATTGCACGCCACGCGCATCATCTTGTCGTAAACCTTTGTACAGGACTTGTCGATGTCGCTGTCGATACAGTCGAGAAGAGAGATACCCATGGTCGTTGTGCGGATATCAAGGTTCTCCTCCTGTATCATCTTTATCGTTTCGAGTATATCGTTGGAGTTAATCATCATCTGTCGGTACCTGCCTTATATTCTGTGCATGGAATTGAAAATATCCTCGTGCATTACATGAATCTGGAGGTTAAGCTCCTCGCCGCACTTCTTCAGCTTTTCCGCAAGAACGCTGTACTGCTCCGTGCATTTTGTTATGTCAATAAGCATGGTCATTGCGAAAAGATCCTGCATGATCGTCTGTGTAACGTCCATAACGTTCGCATTGCAGTCCGCGCATATCGCGCTTACCTTTGCGAGAATGCCTACCGTATCCTTACCTATTACAGCTACTACTGCTCTCATAAAAATAAACCTGACCTTTCTTTTTTGTTCAAAATGCTTTATGCCATTTTATACAAATAACATTATACTACTTTTTTCTGAAATTGTAAACATTTTAATAGACAAAAATTAAAAAATATGATACAATGTAATGTGTTATTTGCAATAAGAAGGGAGAAAACGGCAAATGGCTGTTCCTTTTGACTTTCATACGCACTGTGAGCTGTCGTTCGACGGCAAGGACTCGCCCGAAGAAATGATATGCGCGGCTATCAGTCTCGGAATGAAAGCGTATGCGCTGACCGACCATGTTGAAGCCGAGCGCTTTACCGAGCCGGACTACCGCTGCGATATAACGGTGCGCCGAGCCGCCGAGCTGCTCCCGCCGCTGAAAGAAAAATACAGCGGGCAAATCGATTTTCTGTACGGCGCCGAGCTAGGGCAGCCCGTTCAGAACACAGCTCTCGCGGAAAAGCTCCTCGCCGAAAACGACTATGATTTCGTTATCGGCTCGCTCCACGCAATCGCCGGCTATGATGACTTCTATTTTCTAGATTACCGTGAAAACGATCCCGTTTTCCTGCTGGACAGATACTTCGACGAGCTTCTCGCCATGGCGCAGTGGGGAAAATTCGACGTTCTCGGACATCTGACCTATCCGCTGCGCTATATCTGCGGCGAACACGGAATCGACGTGGATATGCAGCGGTACGATAAGATAATCGACGAGATTTTCCGCAGACTTATCGCCGGCGGCTGCGGCATTGAAATAAATACCTCCGGGCTTCGGCAGAAAATCGGGAGAACGATGCCCGACGAGAAATATGTAGTAAGATACAGGCAGCTCGGCGGAGAAATACTTACGATAGGTTCAGACTCACACGGCACGGCGGATCTCGGAAAGGGCGTCGCCGAGGGAATAGCGCTTGCAAAAAAAGCGGGCTTCGGGAAGATTGCCTGCTTCAAAAAAAGAAAAGCGGAATTTATTGACATCTGAAATATGAAAGGAAGAATTATATGAAAAAGCTTGCAGATTTACTTCGCAGCAACGCAAGACTTACCAATGAACAGCTTGCGGTAATGCTCGGAAAAACAAAGGAAGATGTTGAAAAGGAGATAAAGCAGCTTGAAGACGACGGAATCATCATCGGTTATTCCGCAATAATCAACGAGGAAGAATATGACAAGAACTGCGTTACCGCATTTATCGAGCTGAAGGTTTCCCCGCAGGCGGACTGCGGCTATGACGAGATCGCGCAGGAAATTGCGCAGTACCCGCAGGTTGACAGCGTTTATCTCATGAGCGGTTCGTTCGACCTGTCGGTAACGATACGCGGAACAAACCTCCGCGAGGTCGCGCTGTTCGTTTCGGACTGCCTCGCGCCTATCGAGGGCGTTCTCTCTACCACCACGCACTTTATCCTCCGCCGCTTCAAGGAAAAGGGGACGGAGTTCCCCGAACGCAGCAACGACGAAAGGAGCTTGGTTTCCCCGTGATAGAATACGAAAATATCCTTTCGGAAAAGGTTAAAAGCATAAAATTCTCAGGAATACGGAAATTTTTCGATATTGCCGCTTCAATGGACAATATCATAAGCCTTTCGGTCGGCGAACCCGACTTCAAGACTCCGTTCACTATACGCAAGGCGGCGATACGCACCCTTGAAAAAGGTAAAACGGCGTATACCGCAAACGCGGGCATGGCTGAGCTTCGGCAGGAAATTTCGGGCTATCTGAAGGATCGCATAAACGTCGAATACGACCCCGCGCATGAGATAATCGTAACCGTCGGCGGCTCGGAGGCTATTGACGTTTCGTTCCGCGCTATTCTCAACGACGGCGACGAGGTGCTTATTCCCGAACCAAGCTTCGTATGCTACGCACCGCTTGTAACAATGGCGGGCGGCGTTCCCGTTACGATTGAAACAAAGGCTGAGAATCTTTTCAAGCTTACTCCCGAACAGCTTCTCGAAAAAATCACGCCAAAAACAAAGGCTCTCGTTCTTCCCTACCCCAACAACCCTACGGGCGCAGTAATGCGCCGCAGCGAGCTTGAAGCAATTGCGGATGTTCTGCGCGAACGCAGCATAATGGTTATTTCCGACGAAATTTATTCGGAGCTTACTTTCGGCGGGGAACGCCACGTTTCGATCTCCGAAATTGACGGCATGAAGGAACGCACTATCGTGATAAACGGATTCTCAAAGGCGTTCGCTATGACGGGCTGGCGGCTCGGCTACGCTGCGGGACCCGCGCCGATAATGCTCCAGATGCTAAAGCTCCACCAGTACGGCATAATGTGCTCCCCGACGGTCAGCCAGTACGCGGCGATAACCGCGCTGCGCGAGTGCCGCTCGGACGTTGAATATATGGTGAGCGAATACGATATGCGCCGCCGCCTTATCGTAGACGGCTTCAACCGCATGGGGCTTCCCTGCTTTGAACCCGAGGGCGCGTTCTATGTGTTCCCGTGCATAAAATCCACGGGACTTACCTCGCAGGAATTCTGCCAGCGCCTTATTTATGAAAAGCAGGTCGCGGTAGTTCCCGGAGACGCTTTCGGCGACTGCGGCGAGGGATTTATCCGCGTAAGCTACGCATATTCGATAAGTCACATAACGACCGCGCTTTCACGCATAAAGGAATTTATAGATGAGCTCAACGGTTAAGGCATACGCGAAAATAAACCTTTTTCTGGACATTACGGGACGACTGCCGAACGGCTACCATACGCTGAACACGGTAATGCAGCAAATTGACCTTTACGATATTTTGCGGATTTCACGCACGGACGGCGGAATAAATGTGACCTGCGGCAATCCAAATGTTCCGTGTAATGAAAAAAACATTGCATACCGGGCGGCTGCCGAATTTTTCGCCGAAACAGGCATACACGGTGGCGCGGAAATTGATATTGAAAAAAACATTCCGCTTGAAGCGGGATTGGGCGGCTCAAGCACGGACGGCGCTGCGGTTCTTGCCGCGCTGAACAGTATTTTCGGAGAACCGCTGGATCATGAACAGCTTTGCGGTCTTGGCGCTTCGCTCGGCGCGGATGTACCCTTCTGCCTGACAGGAGGAACGGCGGTCTGCGGCGGAATAGGCGAAAGGATCCGTCCGATACCATGTAAAAAGGATTATTTTATTGTCATAGCAAAACCCGATTTCTCCTGCAATACCGCGCAGGCATATCGGAAATTCGACATCTCTCCTATCCCTCAGCGCGATGGCTTCAGCCGCTTTGCCGCACTGCTCGGCAATGGCTGCGAAGCGTGGAGCGGCGCGGTCTACAACGTTTTTGAACAGCTTTACCGCGATGAGCGGATAGAAGCCGTGACAAATGAACTGAAAGAAAAAGGCGCGCTATGCGCAGCACTTTCGGGAAGCGGCAGCGCTGTTTTCGGGATATTTTCGGATGAAAATAAAGCAAAGAAAGCGGCAGAAATCATAAATTTGCCATTCTGCCGCGTTATAAATCCGGTATAAGGGTTGAATTTTCCGAAAAAATCGTGTATAATATAAAAAAGCGCTGCCGCCGCACCCGCGTCGGGCGTTGAAGAAAGGAATGATATTATGATTATTGTACAAAACCACTGCGGCGGTATCCGCTACACAAAGGCTTTCTTTGACGAGCTTGTAAGCCAGACGGTCGTTTCCTGCTTCGGAGTTGCCGAAATGAACGCAGCAAGTCCCGCAGAGGATCTGATGGTCCGCATTCCTTTTATAAAAAATCTTTTCAGCGCAGGAAAAGGCGTTTCAGTTAAACTCTCTGACAAAAAGATCAGCATAAGCATCCACATTTCAATTACCTACGGAACAAACGCGGCAGCTGTTACAAACAGCATACGGCATAAGCTGAGTTATGTCGTCGAAGAACAGACGGGGCTTCCCGTAGAGCGTGTGAATGTTTATATTGACGGACTTGTGTCCTGATTTTCATGTATTCAGAGTGCGTTGTCCGGCTCTTTGCGGCTTAATATTCTTTTCTTTTGATTTTCCCGCAAGCATATACAGTCCCGCTAAAATCCGAACTGTTCGGAAAATATCAGCATGCCCTAATCAACTTAACATAAAGGAAGTGTAGTTTTGATAATCAGCGGTAAGCTTTTAAGAGACAGCATCTTATCCGGTGCTAACAACATTATCAATAACAAAAAAGAGGTAGACGAGCTTAACGTATTCCCCGTTCCCGACGGAGATACGGGTACGAATATGTCTATGACTATAGGCGCGGCTATCCCCGTGCTAAGGCACATGAGCGACGATATGGGAGCAGGCGCGGTCGCGGAAGCCGCTGCAGGCGCAATGCTGCGCGGAGCACGCGGAAACTCCGGCGTTATACTTTCGCTTTTATTCCGCGGAATTTCAAAGGGGCTGGCAAAAGCTCCGACGGCCGATGGAAAAACGTTTGCGGCTGCCCTTACAAAGGGAGTTGAAGCGGCTTACAAGTCCGTAATGAAGCCGACAGAGGGAACTGTTCTTACGGTTTCACGCGAGGCTGCCGAGGCTGCTGTAAAAAAATCCGAAAAAACGGACGATATTGTTGAGATATTCACAGCGCTCATTGAAGAAGGTGAAGCATCCCTCGCAAGAACTCCCGATTTGCTGCCCGCACTCAAAAAAGCGGGTGTTGTTGACGCGGGAGGCATGGGCTTTCTTGTGATTTTCAAGGGAATGCTGCAGGTAATCAGCGGCGGCGCAATAATCGAAAACGAAGAAGAGGCTGCGGAAAAGAAAGCCGTCGTTGTAACAGGAAACGCTGCGGGGAACTTTGAAGCGAATATCGAATTTACTTACTGCACAGAATTTATAGTTATGAAAAAAGAAGGCTGCGGCGACTCTATGAAGCTGCGCGCATACCTCGAAAGTATCGGCGACAGCGTTGTCGTCGTCGACGACGAAAGCATAATCAAGGTCCACGTTCACACGGAACACCCGGGAAATGCTATTGAAAAGGGTATCACATTCGGCTCGCTGACAAACCTGAAAATTGAAAACATGAAGGAACAGCATAAAGCCCAGACAGAAAAGGCTGAGCTTGAACGGAAGAGCAAGCTGACGCCGGTAAAGCCCGAAAAGGAATACGGCTTCGTTGCAGTGGCTAACGGCGCGGGTCTTGAAGCGCTCTTCCGCGACCTCGGCGTCGACAGTATCGTGCGAGGCGGTCAGACATCCAATCCCTCAACCGAGGACATTCTTGAAGCTATAGGTGCAACGCCTGCGCACAACGTGTTCGTACTCCCAAATAACAAGAACATAATTATGGCGGCGGAGCAGACAGTTAAACTTGCTGACAGAAAGGTTATCGTGCTTCAGACGCGCTCTATCCCGCAGGGAATAACCGCAATGCTCGCGTTCGACCCCGACTTGGATTTAACTGCAAACAGCGTCGCTATGACCGAGGCGTTCGACCGTGTCGGAACAGGCATGGTAACATTCGCAGTCCGAGACAGCGAGGTTGACGACAAGAAAATAAAGCAGGGCGACATTCTCGGCATGGAAAACGGAAAGCTTACGGTCGTTGACCGTGACCTGACAAAGGTTCTTTACAAGATCACAAAGCACCTCATAAGCGGCGAAAGCAGCTATGTTACCGTAATGTACGGGGCTGACGTCTCGGAGGACAAGGCGAACGAAGCGTTCGAGCATCTCAAATCAAAGCTAGGCGATAACATTGAATTTGTTCTCGTGAACGGCGGTCAGCCGGTGTACTACTTTATCGTTTCGGTAGAATAAAGCATAAACTCAATTCCGCTCACGTTGCGAAATGTGGGCGGTTTTTTCGGAGAAAAAATGAATTTAAATGACGATATAACCTATCTGAAGGGCGTCGGCGAAAAACGTGCCAAGCTCTTTCACAAGCTTGATATACACACAGTCGGCGACCTGCTGACTCACTATCCGCGCGACTATATCGACTTCACCTCGCCTGTGCCTATATCTGAGCTTATGCCCGACGATAACGCGGTTTTCTGCGGAATTGTAACAAAAAAACTTAAGCCGTATATAGGGCGGCAGTATTCCATATACAAGGCGGTCGTTTCAGACAACACCGACGATATAACGCTCGTTTTTTTCAACAGCGAGTATGTTTTCGAGCGCCTGAGCGTCGGTCATGAGTATGTTTTTTACGGCAGGCTGCGCGGAAATATAATTGAAAAGGAATGCAATTCCCCCGTATTTATCGACTCATACGAAAAAAACAGGCTTGTTCCAAAATACAGCCTGACGGCGGGACTTACTATGCGCATGGTTTCACTCTGCGTAAGGAATGCTTTGCGCGAATGCACTCCGACGGACCTGCTTCCCGAAAGTATCCGCCGCGCCTACTGTCTTGCAGATTACCGCACGGCGCTTGAATGGATACACTTTCCGGAAAACGCCGACCAGCTTATTGATGCGCGGCGGCGGCTGGCTTTTGAAGAACTGCTGGTACTTCAGCTCGGACTGAATCTGCTGAAGCGGCGCGGCAGAACGGAAACTCCCGCAGCAATGACGGAAGCCGACCTTTCGGATTTTTTTGAAAACCTCCCCTTTACTCCTACAAATGCACAGCTGAGAGCGATAAGCGAATGCTGCCGCGACATGCAGAGCGAAATACCCATGAACAGGCTGCTGCAGGGCGACGTCGGCAGCGGTAAAACGCTTGTTGCCGCTGCGCTTTGCTGCTTTTCAGCCAAAAACGGATACCAGTCCGCCCTTATGGCGCCTACCGAAATCCTTGCAAAACAGCATTACGATACTCTCCGCGGATTTCTGGAGCCGCTCGGAATACGCGTTGCGCTGCTCACGGGCAGCAGCCGCAAGGCTCCAATTTACCGCGAGCTTGAAAGCGGCGAGGCAGATGTCGCGGTCGGAACACAGGCGCTTATCCAATCTGCCGTACGCTTTAAAGACCTCGGACTTGTAATAACGGATGAGCAGCACCGCTTTGGCGTTGAACAGCGCGGCATTCTCGCGGGAAAAGGCATGAAGCCGCACACGCTTGTAATGTCCGCGACGCCGATACCGCGCACTCTCGCGCTGATAATCTACGGCGACCTCGAAATCTCCGTACTTGACGAGCTGCCCAGTGGACGCATTCCGATAAGAACCTACGGGGTCGATACATCTTACCGCGAGCGGCTGTACAAATTTATCCGCAAATATGTGGCAAACGGCTTTCAGGCGTACATTGTCTGCCCCGTTATCGACGAAAGTGCAAGCGAAAAGGTAAGCGCGGTAAAATATTTTTCGGAAATAAGCGAGCAATATTTTTCTGATATTCCTATGGGACTTCTGCACGGAAAAATGAAGCAAAAAGAAAAGGACGCCGTCATGCAGGCATTTAAGGACAACGAAATCAAGGTGCTTGTTTCAACGACAGTTATCGAGGTCGGCGTTGATGTGCCGAACGCAGTCGTTATGGTTATCGAAAATGCGGAGCAGTTCGGACTTTCACAGCTTCATCAGCTTCGCGGACGCGTCGGACGCGGAACTGAACAGTCGCACTGCATTCTCGTCACCGACAGCAAAAGCGAGTATACCCGCGCGCGTATCGACACAATGGTCCGCACAAGCAACGGCTTTGAGATCGCAAACGAGGATCTGCGGCTTCGCGGACCGGGCGACTTTTTCGGCGAAAAGCAGCATGGTCTGCCGAATCTGAAAATTGCGGACATGAGCTCGGATATTGATATCTTGCAGGAAACCCGCCTGCTGGCAGCGAAGCTGCTTGAACAGGACGAAAGCCTGTCTATGCCGGAAAACCGGGGACTGCGAAAACTCACCGAGGAGCTGTTCAAGGGGATTATAGACTAAACAAAAGCTGTACAACCACAAGATTGTACAGCTTTTTGCAATTCAATTTCTGACCGCCGGATTTCATTTAAGCATGCGCAACCTCATGAATTTCACATTCTTCAGGGATGAACACGCGCAGGGTTTCTATGCCGTCCGCACGCTCTGCGCGGTAAACATAATCACCCTTTGGAGTAACAATGTGCTTCTCATAAGATATTTCATCTTCTAAAACAATAGGCTTAAGCGCCTCGCCGAAGCTGTTTTCCGCTTCGATTTTCGCGTCGGGATTACTGATAACATTGCCGCCTGTAATAACCAGATTCCGCCCTTCGTTTCCGAAGCAGTTTGCCTCAGCCGCAAGAATTTTCGATATTACAGTTCCGCCTGAAACAGTAACATTCGCAAGGTCGGAACCGTTTCCGATACCGGTTATCTTCGTGCCTTCACCATAGGCGTTTACCATATCCGCTCCGCATACGACCTCAACGGCGCCGCCGAGCGAGCCGATGCATACGCCCTCCAAACCGTGTACCTCCGAATGTACATTTCCCCCGGTGAGCAGGATACGGCCTGTTCCTCCGTCATATGAGCCTACTCCCGCGAGCTTGTCGCCGTCAACGCGCGAATATATCACGCCGCTTGAAACGATGTCCATTTCACCGGAATATCCTCCGATACCTATTACCTCGTTGCCGCTCATTTCGACCGTAACATTTGCGTCGGTATTCATAAAGGTAAACTTTCCGTTTGCCGCGCCAATGCCGATAGCTTTGATTCCGCTTCCCTTTACGAGAATATTACCTTTAAGTAAGCGCACCGCAGCTTTTTCCGCCTGACATCCGCCGCCTATACAAATGGTTCTATCGCCGGAGCATACTACGTTTATGCTGCCGCTTACGTCAATTATAATAGAGCCGAATTCATCGGTAAACGCCGCGCCGATACCTGCTCCGTTATTGCGGTTTCCATAGATATTCAGATTGCCGACGCCGCATACGTGAAGCGCCGAATCTCCCGGAACATAAATTCCTTCCTTGTGCAGATTGCTTTCCCCGGCAACATTGAGCGTAAGCTTTGCATTCTCGCCGACCTGAATAGTTGCGCCATCAAAGCCCTTCAGATTGACATTTTCAAGATTTATCCTGCATTCAGATTTATTCTGCGTGCGAATTTTCATATCAATGGTATGCTTCTGTTCCCCGATAAGAGTCACTTCGCCGCCCGCAACATTTATTATCGCATATTTTTCGAGCGCCGCGTCAAGCAGCTTTATCTTCTCTCCGTCAGCCGCATTATAAATCTTGCGGTCGTTGTCATAGCGCGAGAAACGTATATTCTGTTCGATTATGTAATCTTTCGTTTCTTCCGGAATTTCCTGTAAAATCTCCTCGGACGGTCTTGCAATGTAAAAGCCCTGAACAAAATCAACGCCAAGCTCTATCAGCTTTTTGAGCTCTTCTTTTGTTTCAACTCCCTCCGCCAGCACCTTTATATCATACTTGGACGCGAATTTGATAATGTTTGAAACAAGCAGCTGTTTTTTCATATCGCTGTCTATAGACGAGATCAGCGAGATATCTATCTTTATGAAATTCGGGTTATTATTTATAAGCTTAGATTCATTTGAATAGCCGCTTCCGTAATCGTCAATAGCTATCTGGCAGCCGAAAAGCTCTCTTATACGCTCAAAAGCGCAGCAGCTCTCATCGGTATCATCATCATTCTCAAGAATCTCAACAACCGTGTTCTTTGTAATATCACCGTACTGCTTTATAAGCATACTCAGATCCTTCTGAGAGAGCGTAATACTGGGAATGCTGTTGATGAACAGCTTTCTTCCGCCGAATTTATCCTGATTTTCATGATAAAAGCGCAGCGAGTTGAAAAAAGTGTAGAACTCAATGCTGTAAAGCTGCTGGCTTATGTCCGCATATTTTAATATATCCCGCGGAAAAAGCCCGATTTCTGAGGGACTTCTCATAAGCGATTCATAAGCGAAAATCTCACCGCTTTTTGCGTCAACGATCGGCTGGAAATTATACATGAACAAGTTGTTTTCAATAAGACGATTGAACTTCCCGAATTTTTCTATTTCGACGTCCTTTTCACGGTAAATGCTCCGTATGCCCGTATTGCGAAGCTGAAGATATGTACGTATTTCAAAAACCATTACAAGCGCAATAATTATAAGCGCAACAACGCTTATAACAGTATGTATATTGCTGCTCACCGTGCTGGGGAACATATAACGAAATACGATAGTACCCGCAATAAGCAGGATAGCAACCGCAAGCAGAACGCATTTTATTCCAAAGTACTCAATATTCCGACTTTCGCTCTTTCTTTTCTGCATTAAAAATCTCCTTGGATACTTCATACGTTTTCATATTTTACCATTCATAGTATATCCTATATTGCGCGCATTGTCAATAGAAAAAAATCACTAAAAAGTCACATTGTAATAAATAACAGTACATATTAAAAACAAATCCTTGTGCAGAACAACATAATTTTTATTCATATTTAACAATTCCAAGGGCATTTTCCGCCCCCAAAAATACAAAATGTAACCTCAATGTACCTAAAAATCTTCACCTTATTACTTAATCACAGCTAATTGCATAAATAAGCAACTGAAAAAACAAAAACCGGGCTGTTGGAACAACCCGGCTTCCGCTTTATCTTTTACTTCATCTTAAAGGATAAGCAGTCTGTACACTGCTTCTTTGTTGGGTCGCATTCGTGTGTGCCTACCTTGATCTTATCAAGGCTGCAATAATCGCAGTCGCAGCAATGATGCACACAGTTTGCGATTGAACATTCAATACTCATATTTGCTCTTTCTGTACTCATAATAACATAAATCCTTTCAGAAATAATTTAAGGCAGCGCCTTATACTGTTATTATCCGCACAAAAATCCGCAATATGTATCATATAAGCTGTAAAATATCAGCGGCAAAATTCACGATATGATCCGCGCCGTTTTTTTCAAGTTCTTCTCTGCTTCCGTAGCCGCAGAGCAGTCCGCAGCAGGCAATTCCGTTCTCCTTTGCGCCCAGAACGTCGTTTTCGCGGTCACCGACCATCAGAACCTCTTCTTTGTCAGGATTTCCGAGATTTTCAAGAACATAAGCGATGACCTGCGATTTACTGATTCTATCCTCGGTTCTTGCAGAGCCGCCTATAAACGCAAATTCTTCTGTCAGAGCCGCGTGTTCAAGCATTATTTTTGCTATATCTTCGAGTTTAGCCGTAGCCACTGCAAGCGTGCATCCCTTTTCGCGCAGCGCACTCAGCACGCCCTTTATATCCTCAAACCGCCCATACTCGTAAACTCCTGCCGTTTCATATCTTTCGCGGAATTTTTTGACAGCTGCTTCGGCTTCGTTTTTGCTCATTCCCGCCAGCTTTTGGAAGGATTCAATAAGCGGCGGTCCAAGATAACGCAGCATTTCCTTTCCCCGGGGAACAGGCTTTCCGAAATATTCCAGCGCATAAGAAACCGACCTGGAAACGCCGACAAATGTATCAAGAAGTGTTCCGTCAAGATCAAACAGAATATACCTGTACACTATCTTTTATCCCTTTCTATAAGAATTTTTATCGCTTCTACAGCACATTTTATCGCTCTTTCGCTGCTTTCGCAGACAGGATCCGGCAAACCGGCCTTTGTACGTTCGACGTTCCAAAGCGCGGTAAGAACCGCGCCTGCGCGTACCCTGCGGGCTGTCGCAACAGAAAAAAGCGTAGCCGCTTCCATCTCGCTTGTAAGACAGCCGCAGCGCACATACGCTTCCCAGCGGCTTGTGAGATAGTCCGAAACGGGCATTTTTTCCGGTTCAATCTCGCCGTAAAAGCTGTCCTTGCTCTGAATTACGCCGACATGATAGCCATTTCCGAGTTTATCGGAAGAAAGCCCCTTTGCCGACTCAACAAGCGCGCTGAGAACTTCAAAATCGGGAACTGCGGGATAATCCGGCGGGAGATATTCCCTGCTTGTTCCGTCGCCGCGTACAGCGCCGCTCGCAATGATAAGATCTCCGCCGACAACCTTTATATCAATGCCGCCGCTCGTACCTACCCGTATGAACGTATGCGCGCCGCAGCGTATAAGCTCCTCGACCGCAATAGCCGCCGAAGGTCCTCCGATACCCGTCGAAACGCAGCTTACTTTTTCACCGAGAAGCATTCCCGTCCATGTCGTGTACTCGCGGTTTGACGCGACAAAATGAGCGCCGTCAAAGTCATCCGCGATCTTCTCCACGCGTCCCGGATCGCCGGGGAGAATAACATACTTTCCGACCTGTTCGGAAGTTACCCTGAGATGAAACTGAATATCCTCCTGTAAAAGTGCCATAAAAATATCTCCTTATTTTTATATATTTATTCTGCACGGCAAAGGTAAAATAAACCTTGAAAAAAACGCTTTACGGCTGACAAAATAATTATACAAGTCGTTCATTCCTCAAAACGCACCTCAGCTATATTTTCAATAAGGGGCTTGCCCAGTCATTTAACGCGGCAAGGGTTGGCGAAGCCGACCTCTCATTCAGCAGGAGATTGTACTACTGCTGAATGAGAAAATGGAACCCCGCCGCCTTAGAGGCGGAGACATTCTTGCCTAAGTTATAATTATCTGCCTTTATCATCGTTTTCGTTATTTCCGCCGCTGAATATTGAGGGAGCAATCTCATCCTTCTGTGCAGACTTTCTTTCCAGCCGCTCCTTTATTTTTCCAAGATTTTCAAGCACAGCAATAATTATAACGAGAATTGTTATCAGAACACACGGCAGATAAAGCTCGGTAGGTCCGATATTATCTTCTACCCCGGAATAAAGCGCCGCGAAGCGCGCATAAACAAAAAGTATTCCCGCAAAGCCCGCAAGCGACAGACCCGCCGCCGTCTTATAAAGGCGGCACATAATAAGAGTAGCAGGAACAACATAACCGACGACCGCTGTAATAAGCCATACGACTATGACCGGGTCAGAAGCTATCGCTTCATGCACAAGCTCACTGCCTGCCGAGAGTATGAACACCGGAAAAAGCACTCCGCAGCCCAGTCCCCATATCGCCGTTAATATAAGCATTAAAATTTTCAGAATTATTTTTAAAATTTTCATATTTTCTCCTTTTTCGGAATAGAATGTACCAATATTATAATAGCACAATTCTGTCCAAAAGGCAATATGCTGAATCAAAAACTTCCTCTCATATAAAAGCGCCGCGCGCAGATATTATTAAGGCAGTATGATTCAGCATTCAGGAGGAAGTATTTTAATGAAAATGAAGTTGAAAGCATTTTATCTTTCGGCGCTTGCTCTCGCGGCTTTTACAGCTGTAGGCGCAGCGGGAGATATAACCGCAGACGTTTACTCCGCGCCCGTAAGCTCTCAGTCGGTTTCGCAGACGCGGCTTATACCCTGCGGAACTCCTTTCGGTATAAAAATGCTCACCGATGGCGTTGTCGTAACGGATTTCGGATATGTAAACGGCTCGATAAGCCAAAATTCTCCGGCAGAAACTGCGGGAGTTAAAATAGGGGATGTTATTACCGCAGTAAATGGCAAAAGCGTTCTGACCAGCGAAGAGCTTACCGCAGCCGTTCAGGAAGACCCGGAGCGTTGCGTTATAAGCCTGCTTCGTTCGGGAGAAGAAATGGAAATTTCAGCCGCTCCCGTCGTTTCGTCGGAGGACGGGACTTACAAAATCGGATTGTGGACGCGAGACAGCTGCGCGGGAATAGGGACAATGACGTTCTACGATCCGGAAACAAAAGTGTTCGGCGGTCTGGGCCACGCTGTAAGCGACGCGTCAACGGGACAGAAGCTCCCTCTGCTTGAGGGAGAAATTACCGCCGTAACAATAACCGACGTACTGAAAGGCAGCAACGGAACGCCGGGCGAGCTTTGCGGGGCATTCGTTTCGGACACAAAGATGGGAAGCGTTGAAGTAAACAGCGAATACGGAGTTTTTGGATATTCCGAGATAGTTCCCGTGCTCAACGAGCCTCTGGAGCTTGCGGGGAAAGATGAAGTTGAAAAAGGAAAAGCAACGATTTATACTACCGTTGCGGGAATGATGCCGCAGGAATACGAAATCGAAATCGTGAAAATCGACAAGGGCAGCAGTTCCGCAGTCCGCAACATGACTATCCGAGTTACAGACAGGGAGCTGCTCAGCCGCACGGGAGGGATAGTTCAGGGCATGAGCGGAAGTCCGATAATCCAGAACGGAAAGCTTATAGGCGCGGTCACTCACGTTCTCGTAAACGATTCGGCAATGGGCTACGGAGTATTCATTGAAAATATGTACAGCGCCGCCGCCCCGCTCGGCGATAGCTTTTCATGAAAAACCGCCGCACAATGACTTTATCGAGCCATTGTGCGGCAGTTTGTCAAAACGCCCTAAATTCTCTGCTCAAGAAGCGGCGAATAGTACGCTCTGAACTGCGCAAACTCGCCCTTGTCCAGCGCGTCGCGTATCTTCTCCATAAGCGTATTGTAGAAATAAAGGTTATGCTGAACTGCAAGCCGACCCGCAAGCTGTTCGCCTGCTTTGAACAGGTGGCGCAGATAGCTCCGCGAGAAATTGCGGCAGGTCGGGCAGTCGCATTCCTCGTCGAGCGGCTTGTCATCAAGCGCGTAGCGTTCGTTTGTCATGTGGGTAACGCCTTTCCAAGTGAACATTGTGGCATGGCGGGCGTTGCGGCTCGGCATAACACAATCGAACATATCAATTCCTCGCGCAACGGATTCGATTATGTTGGTCGGAGTTCCCACGCCCATGAGATAGCGCGGCTTATCAACAGGCGCATACGGCAGTACAACGTCGAGGATATGGTACATAACGTCGGTCGGTTCTCCTACCGCAAGTCCGCCCACCGCATAACCGTCAAGGTCGAGCGCGGCAATATCCTGCATATGCTTTATGCGCAGGTCGTCAAAGGTTGCGCCCTGATTTATTCCGAAAAGAAGCTGCTTTTTGTTTATCGTTTCGGGAAGGGAGTTTAGCCTTTCCATTTCCTTTTTGCAGCGTACCAGCCAGCGAGTTGTCCGTTCTACAGACTGCTTCGCGTAGTCGTATTTTGCGGGATTTTCAACGCATTCGTCAAACGCCATGGCAATCGTTGAGCCGAGGTGCGACTGGATCTGCATACTCTCCTCCGGACCCATAAAAATGCGGTGCCCGTCAAGGTGGCACTGGAAAGTTACGCCCTCCTCCTTTATTTTGCGGAGCTTTGCGAGAGAGAACACCTGAAATCCGCCGCTGTCGGTAAGAATAGGTCTGTCCCAGTTCATGAACTTGTGCAGTCCGCCCATTTTATACACAACGTCGTCGCCGGGGCGAACGTGCAGATGATATGTGTTGCAAAGCTCGACCTGACATTTCAGTTCCTTGAGGTCAAGCGACGAAATGCCGCCCTTTATCGCCCCGCAGGTGCCGACGTTCATAAAGAACGGCGACTGGATAACGCCGTGCGGAGTTGTGAAAACGCCTCTGCGGGCGCGGTCCTCGGTTTTCAGAATTTCAAAGCTGCTGTTTCCCATAATTTTCCTTTCATATACAATCCTGCGGAATCATTCCGACCTGTCCGTTTTCGTGGATCCCGAAAGCATAATTTCCGATATTTCCGTATTGATATAACGTTTCGCCGATCTTTACGCTTACGAAACTGTTCAGATTTATCCAGCCGTGAAGCGCGCCGTCCCAGTTTTCTGTCATACACTTTGGAATCACGCCGACCTTTCCGCTCCTGATTATTTTCACCTTTAAAAAATCGTCATCCTCGCCGAGAATTTCAAGGTGATCTTTTTCGTAATCGCAGTAAACCACGGCGTTCGGGCTGTCCCAATCCTTTTTAACGGTTCTCCCGTCCGAAAGCGGCATAAAAACCGTTTCATAGCTGTATTCGCCGCCGTTTTTGTTTATTATAAAGGCGTTGAGCTGCCCCGCCCATTTCACCTCGCAGCCGCCGTCAATGTCGATTATCCGCTTTTCCTTGTCGATTATGGGGAAGTTGGTATTCTCCGAGCGAGAAAAGTTATAGGTCGGGAAATGCCCGACGACAACGTATTTTTCGAGAGGGTGACTGCTCCGCAGGAACCACGGCGCGGAAAGAAAAGTCCACATATCGCTGTTTTCCCAATCGCTGCGGTTTTCTATGCCCGCATGTACGAAAATATGCCCATCGGTTTCCAGAGCTAAGGGAAGCTGTTCGAGAAAATTTAGCTCGTCCGAATATGCTTCCGCCGTCCGCCGCCGCTTTTCATCAAAATTGTCCCCAAAATCGGTTATCCCGAGCGTCTGCGCCATTTCGCAGAAAGTGTTTTTCGGGCGGCTTTCAAGCCTTTTCATGAACCGCTCGCGGTCGTCAAAAAACGCCATATATCCGCACATGGTATCGTTATTGCCTTTCAGCGCGACAACGCGGTCGCTCTGCTCCGAAAGCGACTTCACAAGCCGTATCGTTTCGATATTGCGGCCGCCCTTTTCGACGAGGTCGCCGAGTATAAAAAGGTAGTCAAAGCCCGCCTTGTAGCCGCATTTTTCCAAAAGCGCAGCAAATTCTCCGCAGCGTCCGTGTATGTCGCTCACGCAGATAACGCGGCAGCATTCCTCAAGATTTTTTCTTATTATTTTCATTGTGTTGAAACCACGTTTTCCGCGTGAAATGTACAGTCCATGCCAACCCCCGTCTTAAATGATCATCATGCTGTCGCCGAAGCTGAAAAAGCGGTATTTCTCACGGATAGCGGTCTCATACGCCGCAAGCGTTTGCTCGCGCCCCATAAACGCGCTGACAAGCATAATAAGCGTGCTTTCGGGCAGGTGGAAATTCGTGATAAGCCCGTCGATCGCTTTGAATTCATAGCCGGGATAAATGAAAATCCCCGTGTCCTCGGTGCAGGCTATGACCTCGCCGTATTTCTGCGCCGCAGATTCGAGCGTGCGGCAGCTTGTTGTTCCGACGGCGACAACGCGCCCTCCGCGAGCCTTGCATTCCTTTATTTTATCCGCGGTTTCCTGCGGAATCGTAAAATGCTCGACGTGCATTTTATGGTCGAGAATGTTGTCCTCCTTAACGGGTCGGAAGGTTCCAAGCCCGACATGCAATGTCACATAAGCCGTATCCACGCCCTTTTCGCGCAGTGAAGCAAAGACATTTTCAGTAAAATGAAGCCCCGCCGTCGGCGCTGCCGCAGAGCCAAGCTCATGGGAATATATGGTATTGTAGCGGTCCTTGTCCTTCAGCTTTTCGGTTATATACGGCGGCAGCGGCATCTGACCGATACGGTCGAGAATGTCGAAAAACACTCCGTCAAAATCGAAACGGACAATGCGATTCCCGTCGTCTACCGTTTCGAGTACCTCTGCGCTGAGTTCTTCGGAAAAATCCACGACCGCTCCCTTTTTCAGACGTCTTCCGGGATGAACCATGACCTCCCATGTATCAAAGCTCTGCTGTTTAAGCAAAAGAAATTCACAGGTAACCTGTGTCTGACGCTTCGTTCCGTAAATTCTTGCGGGAAACACCTTTGAATCATTGAGAACGAGCAGGTCGCCCGCTCTGAGGTATTTTGCAATATTATAAAAGCGATCATGCGTTATCCCGCCTGTCGCGCGGTCAATTTTCATAAGCCTTGAACTGTCGCGCGGTTCGAGCGGCGTCTGCGCGATAAGCTCCTGCGGTAAATCATAGTAAAAATCGGATCTCTGCATAACTTGCCTTCCATTTCAACAAATTGCGTCATATTTTCTATTATACCATTTTCACGCGGTTTGTCAACCGTTTGCGGGGATTTATTACCGGAAAAGACGGGGCGCAAGCATGCGATACGGCGAAGCCGTATCGAACCGGCGACGAAGCTGCCGCCAAAGATATGCCGCGCAAAGCGCGGCATATCCACGTGCGCCCCACGTCGGGAGAAAGCATTTTCCGACCCCGAAAAAAGCGTGAAGAACTATCCCACGAAACGCGGCGTTTTGCTATGCTTGAGGGAAACGCTAAGCATACAAAAGCCGCAGCGCCCGCCGACGAGGGATTTTCCCTCAGTCGGCGGGCGCTCTGCGCTTTTCGCAAGCCTTGCTTTATTTCACACAAACTCGCGGCTTTCAATTTCACCGCAATATTTCTCCGTTTGAGCAACGCCGCATTTGTAAAGCTGTACAAACTCTCTCACATGGCGCTCCGCTGCTTCGCAGCTCCGCACCGCCTGCCTCACCAGTATTTCTTTACGTCAGGACAATACTGCCTTTTCTTCGCTGCGCGAAGTTCAACGTAACAGCCGCACACCGCGCACATACCGCCGTTCAATTGTTCGCACGCCGAGCAGATATCAAGCCTGCGACGGTATTCCGCTTCGTCAGCGCGCTGCTCCGGCGGCATAGCTGCGATTATTTCGCGGACGGTCATGAGCGCGCCGTCCTGGTCGTATTCCTCAAGCAGACATTTCCGACAAAACGGCTTGCTCACGACAGAGTTACCCTTACTACCGAGCATGGGGGGAGAATTATGGAAAATCCGTAGTTTGTTAAGCTGATCTTATGAGGCTTAATGACAAGATTTTCCGGTGCGTCAAAATCATTTTTGTCCGTAACGCTTCCGGTCAGAATTTCAGCTTCGGAAGATCTCGGCAAAAATCCGTTAAGTACGCATGAAATTTCCGCGTCTTCCGTGAGCGAACAGTTCGCAAGCGTAACGGTTATTAAGTTCTCCTTCACCGAAGCCGAGCAGCTTATCATCGGTATCTCGGTGCCTTCTCCGACCATTTCGTTTTTGATATGCGAATAGATAAGCTCTCCGTCCTGATGCTCCTTGAACAGGTCAAAAACGTGGTATGTCGGCGTTTTTATCATCTTTTGACCCTCGGTGAGAATCAGCGCCTGAAGAACATTGACTGCCTGCGCGAGATTAGCCATAACAACACGGTCGGAGTGATTGTTGAAAATATTCAGATTGCACGCGGCAACAATAGCGTCGCGCATGGTGTTCTGCTGATATAAAAATCCGGGATTTGTTCCGGGTTCAACATCGTACCAGCAGCCCCATTCATCGACAATAAGTCCTATTTCATGATTTTTGTCATGGCGCTCCATGACAGCCGTGTGGCGCTTGATAAGTTCCTCCATAAAGAGCGTTCTTGAAATTGTTTCATAGTATTCGGCGGGCGTAAACTCCGTCGCACTGCCCTTTGCATTCCAGTTTCCAGTCGGCAATGTATAATAGTGCAGAGAAATCGCCTTCGTATGCCACGGCTTAACGCTTTCGAGCAGTTTATCCGTCCAGTTATAATCATCCGCGCTCGGTCCGCAGGCGATTCTGAACAGCTCGTTTCCGCTGAAATTCTTGCAGAAGCTCTGATAGCGGCGATATTCATCCGCGTAATATTCGGGGCGCATATTTCCGCCGCAGCCCCAGTTTTCGTTTCCTATTCCAAGATATTTCAGCTTCCACGGCTTTTCCCTGCCGTTTTTACGGCGAAGCTCTGCCATAGGCGAAACGCCGTCAAATGTGATATATTCTATCCATTCGGACAGTTCCTGAATCGTTCCGCTTCCGAGATTTCCTGCAAGATACGGTTCACAGCCGATTTCCTCGCAAAGATTGAAAAACTCATGCGTTCCGAACGAATTATCCTCGGTCACACCGCCCCAGTTTGTGTTCACCATCTTTTTTCTTGCAGATTTTTCGCCGATTCCGTCTTTCCAGTGATATTCGTCCGCAAAGCAGCCGCCCGGCCAGCGCAGAACAGGCATTTTTATCTTTCTGAAGGCCTCGATAATGTCGGTACGTACGCCGTTTTTATTGGGAATTTCGGAATCCTCTCCGACGTAAATTCCGTTGTAAATGCAGCGGCCGAGATGCTCGGAAAAATGCCCGTATATTTCGGGATTTATGTGGGAAATTCGGTGCGCAGCGTTCAAAGTGAGCTTAATATTCTTCATGGCGTTCACCATTCCTTTCGTTTTTCTTCATTGTACACCATTGACAACTCCCACACAATGACATATAATATCTTTATACTGATATATCATACTATTTTACCGAGGAGCTGCACCATGACACTGCATGATATGGGAATGAACTACCGTCACGAACCCGATTTTTACATTGACCGTCCGAACGGCTCGGGCGACAATCTTATGCTGATATTTAAAACACCTGCAAAAATAAAACTTCGCAGAGAGGAAAACGTCGTTCCCGCAGATACTGCAATTATATACAAAAAAGGGACTGAACAATCATACGGCGCAGACAGTTCCCCATATATAAATCACTGGCTTCATTTCGACGCGGATGAAAGCGATATTTTTCACCGTACATCAGGAGTACTATTCGACACTCCTATCGCACTCAAAAACTGTCCCGCCTGCGAGAAAATAATGAATGAGATCAACCTGGAACGTCTGTCGGGAAGCCCCACCGCAAGCGTATGTATCGACATTCTGCTGCGGCTGCTGCTTGTTCGCGCAGGCGAGAACTTCCCAGCCGCCGACGGAAGCGAAATCCCAAGCGAAAATCCGCACAGCCAAGCGCTCCGCGAGCTTCGTGCGCAGATCTACGATAACACATCTTCGACCGTCACAATAAACGCTCTCGCGGCAAGGCTCGGACTAAGTCCGTCGTATTTCCAATCGCTTTACAAGGCACAGTTCGGCGTAAGCTGCTACGAGGACGTACTTACCGCGCGGATTCGCGCCGCGAAGTACTACCTACGGACAACGCAGCTTTCCGTCAAGGAGATTTCTGCGCTCTGCGGCTGCGAAAATCCTGAACACTTCATGCGGCAGTTCCGCAAAAGAACGGGTCTTACCCCAACCGAATACAGAACGCACACATAGCCGCACCTTTTCCCTCAATGCACGACAAAACGCCGGCCCGCTGCTTCGCAGCGAACCGGCGCCACCACACTTTCTGCTCCCCACGGGCGCGCGGCGCGCCTTTCATTTGGCTTCGCCAAATGAAAGTGCAGCGGCTTCGCCGCTGCTGCCGCTGTTCGCTTCGCGAACAGCGGCGCGCGCCGCGCGTCCGCCCGCTACAGCTACATCTGCCGCAGCGCAGTAGGGGCCGCCATCCGCTTTGTCGAGCGCCGCCGATATGCACCGCCCGCAATAGCAAGTGAAAGCCCATACCCCGCCGCGAATACGGCAAGGTAAATACATACCGCCGCAGTAACGGAAAAGCCGAACCCATGCTTTGAGAATTCCTTTAACGCCGGAATACCCTCGCAGCTGAAAAGCCCCATCATCAAAATCGCGTCGATAAGCGGCGCAAAATACCAGCAGGACACAAAAGAGATCTGCGCAACAAGCGTGCATATTGCGCTGAGTACGAGAATATCGCTTATCTGCTGAATCGGGGCGATTCCGCAGGAAAATGAAATTATGTTCAAAATCATTTCCAAAACAGTCACAGCGAACAATATCCCCGAAAATATTGTCGGAACCGTTCTTGTCATCAGCTTTCGCGCGGACGGAAGCGAGTAGAAAAATCTCGACGAATATACGCCGCCAACACCGAAAATCATTGCAGCAGAGTAAATGAACATAAGAAAAACCACCGCAGTCATGTCGATTTTCGATATATAGTCCTCGTCGCCGTATCCCGCCGAATCAAAAGCTATGCACGCGGTCAGTATTATCGCACACAGCGTAAATATTATAATTATAATAAAAACTTTCACAAACGTATTTCTGCGCAGCATGACTCTGATTATTCCCATTGGCGATTTCATATAAAAACCCCTTTTCTTTTTGAAATTTTAATCGTTATATACTTCGGGCAGTTTTTTATAGGTGATTATCAGACTTACCGCCTCGCTGATTACACCGACTGAGCAAACAATGCTGACTACAGCAATATTGCTCTCAAATAATCCGGAAAGTCCATCTCCCAACTCTAATGCTGTCTTAAATCCTCCCAGAAAAGCACCAAACAGTCCCATTATAAGCACCAGCGCGGCAGAGTTTTTTATAAGCAGAGTTGACGGACGCAGCAGCGCGTGAAAAAAGAGAATCACAGCCGCTGTAGGCAGCACCTCCCACGGCTTCAATCCCATAATAAGACCACCGTCCACGCCGATAAATGCAGCGATAAAAGCTCCCGCTTCGAGCATAAGCCACGCCCTTTTCAGGGAAGAAAACGCTCCGGGAACGCTTCGGAAATATTTGTTTCCGGGAAGATTCCGATGAATAGCCGAGCGCAGAAAACCATAAAAAGCGACTGCCGCCATGATGAAAAAAATTGTGTAAACTATGGCTGCAAGAGCGGCAGCCTTTTCGGACGGCACAAAAGCTATTTCCACGGCTATAACCACAGCAGCCAGACAAGCGAAAATCACGATGTCCTTTCTGCCGATAAATCTGAAATGCGCATTCGTACTCATTTTTTGTCAGCCCCTTTGTCTTTTTCATGCTCCTCCGAGAGCTTCAGAAGTTCTATGCTTAGCTGCTGAAGATTCGGGATCTCCGACGCAGCTCCAAGTGCTTCTATCGCCGAGCGTTCCGAAGAGAGTGCAAGCCCGCTGTATGTCATGCTGTTCTTCGACCGCGTGAGCAGATGCGTTTTAACGCGCTCGTATGTAGCAATATCGTCGCGCACGATTATGTATTTTTCTTTGAGGTCCTCGGTGAAGCCCTGCTCGATTATCTGCCCGCCCGACATGAAAATCACATAATCCGCCGCATTTTCCATATCCGAAATGTTGTGCGTTGAAAAGAGAATACTTTTCGCGCCGTCGCCCTCGTCAAGATAGCTTCTGAAACGGTCGCAAAGTCTGTCTCGCATAAGCGGGTCAAGGTTTGAGCCGGGTTCGTCGAGAACCAACAGCTTCGTGTCGCGCGCGAAAACCGACGCAAGCGCTACGCGCATTTTGTTTCCGTCCTACAGCTTATACATCGGCTTTTTCTTGCCGTCCAGCTCTGAGCCTACTCCCATTTCCTCGCATATAGCGGCGAATTTATCGCGGCTGAACCCGCTGAAACCGGCCTCGCACGACAGCGCAATATCCCTGACGCTCCAAGAAGTCGGATACATTGCCTGCGCCGCGCAGTAGCCTATTTTTTCCTTTACATTTTCAACGTCGTTCTCTTCGCCGAAATATGTTACGGACCCGCCGCTTATGCCCGTTATGCCGCAGAGCAGGTCGAGAAGAGTTGTCTTTCCCGCGCCGTTTGCGCCGATAAGCGCTGTAGAAAAGCCCTCGGGAATAGCGAAATCCAGCGTGCCTAAGGTAAAATTTCTGTACCGCTTTGTAAGCGATCTTGCTTCAATTGCATTTTTCATAATTCTATTTCCTTTCGCAAATATCATTCAACATTACTGAGTAATTTAAGCATTTCAATTACCTCGTCTGTAGAAAGCCCCGCCGTTTTTGCCGCGTCTATAGCGTTAAGCAGGTGTTGTTCAAGCAGCCGAAGCTGCTGCTCGCGCACCATTTCCCTGTCCTGAGGATTTACAATATAACCCTTTCCCTGAACGGGTGAAACAAGTCCCTCCGACGTCAGTTCTTCATACGCCTTCATTGTTGTTATCACGCTTATTTTCAGATCCTTCGCAAGTCCTCGTATGCTCGGCAGATATTCCCCTTCGCCTATCCTGCCGTTCATTATATCGTCCCTGAGCTGCGACGATATTTGTTTATAAATAGGAATATCAGAGTTTTGGAGTATTTTCATCAGTGCCTCCTTTTTAAAAACTGTTAATGTGTTATGTATACAGTATATACTGTTGCGACGTATTTGTCAATACCTTTTATGAAATTTTTTCAAAAAGAAAAACGGCTCTGCATAACCGCAAAGCCGTTTGATGCAATTTATATCAGAAAATAGTTTCCCTGCTGTCAACAATACGATTTCTGCCTGACTGCTTTCCGTCGTAAAGAAGCGCGTCCGCGCGGTTGACTACGCAATCGGGAGCTTCACCGGCTGCCGACTGAGAAACTCCGAATGTCATAGTTACAAAGAATTCGGTATTTCCGTCGGAAAAACTCGTTCGGCGTATCTCGCCGAGAATTTCCACAAGAATCTGTTTTGCCTGTTCACATCCGCAGTTCGGAAAAATCAGCAGAAATTCCTCGCCGCCCCAGCGCGCGGCAGAACCTCCGCACCTTGAAACGCCGTCTCTCAGAATAGCCGAAACCTCTGTTAAAACCGTGTCTCCGCAGGCGTGTCCGAAACGGTCGTTCACACTCTTGAAATAGTCTATATCGCCCATCGCAACGCAATACCCCGCGCCTTCCTCGGTCAGCTCGTCCATTATCCGCCTTCCGCTGCGGCGATTGAAAAGAAGCGTAAGCGGGTCGCGCTCAATAAGCTCGCGCAGATTGCGGCTTACTTTATCGGCGGTGCGGGCAATAACCGCTATCTCATCCTTTCGATTCAAAGTCTTTTCATTAAGACCCGACGAAAAATCGCAGTCTGACAAACGCGCCATAAAGTCGCGTATATCAAGCAGCGAATTTACCAGCCGCCGCGCATACAAATGTGATGAAACAAGAGAGACAACGAGAACCAGACCGTCTATAAGCAGGAAAATACCCACGATGTTGCCTGCGTTGCGAAATGCATTGTCAAGAGTTTTTCCGGCAAAAAACATTCCCACTGCGTCGCCGTCATTGTTAAAAAAGGGAATATAATATCCCAAATAATTTTTTCCGTTTACAAGAACACGCTTGTAAAAATACGCTTTCCCGTCGGTAAGAACGTTTTTGCTTACCTCTGCCGAAGCCTGCGTTCCGACAACTCTTGTCCCGTCGTCCTTGCGGATACTTGTAAGCATCCGCGTATCGTGCCAAAAGAGCGTAAAATCAACGCCTTCGCAGCCAATTATAGATATCATACGATAAAAGGTTGCGTCGTCCATAATTTCGCCGCCCTTAGTCAGTATCGCGTTCTTGTATTCAAACTCACCTTCAAACATTTTATCATACAGGTTTGAAAGGGTCGTGGCAGCGTATTCAATCTCGTTCTCGACAGACTCCTCGGTTATACTGTAGATAAAAAACGCTCCGGCAACCGATGTGGCAACGAAAATCAATATCGAAGTAAGACAAACTATCGCGGAAATTCTCGCAACAAGCCCTCTTTTTTTGTCTTTCATATCCAATCTCCCAAAAGAGTATGTACTATCAAATTTAATGCAGCAACACACAAAACTATATGCGCCCTGCCTTACACCTATAAATATTATACAACAAACGCACTATATTTTCAAGCCTTTTTCGTCAAAAAAATCAAATTGTGAATATTTTCACCGAGTGTTACAAATTTTTGCCGTAAAAATTTTACAGTATTAACAAATTCCATTGATTTTTTTTGACATGTGTGCTATAATCATATCTTAGTTCAGCTGAAACAAATTTCAAAAAATTTTTACATATTTTTAAAAACATCAACAATAAATCTGTGCTTTTTTAATCGTGTTTTGTCGGTTTTTCCGATTTTTTGTAAAACGTGCAACTTTTTCCGCCGGTAAATTGTTCTATTTGTGTAAAGGAAAAGATATATTTAACCGGACTGCCTGTTCGGCGGCGACGGTTTTTATAGAATGGGGTGAGACATTGTCTTTTATTGAAGTAAAGGGTCTGCGTAAGGTATACCGCCTTGGTCAGGAAAAGGTATATGCGCTGAAAAATATCAATCTCAATATTGAAAAGGGCGAGATTTGCTGTATTCTCGGCACGTCGGGTTCCGGTAAATCTACCCTTCTCAATATGCTCGCCGGTCTTGAAAAGCCTACGCGCGGTGATATTTTTATAAACGGCGTTAATATTGCGAAGCTTTCCGAACGAAAGCTGGCTAAATTCCGACAGGAAAACACCGGCTTTATTTTTCAGGCGTACAACCTTCTGCAGCAGCTTTCATCGCTCGAAAATGTGGGAATGCCGCTTATGTTCAAGGGGTACAGCCGCTCTAAACGCGACAGGGAAGCAAGAAAAATGCTGAAGCTGGTGGGTCTTGAATCAAGAATGAAGCACCGCCCTAACCAGATGTCGGGAGGACAGCAGCAGCGCGTAGGCATTGCAAGAGCCTTTGTGGCGAAGCCGAATGTCATTTTCGCGGACGAGCCTACAGGAAACCTCGATACGAAAACGACAACGGATGTCATGGAGCTTATGGTGCGAATGTGCCGAAAACACAATCTGACGCTGATACTCGTAACGCACGACCTTGATATTGCGAAATACGCCGACCGTATAGTTCATCTCATAGACGGCGATATTCACAGCGACGAGCTTAACGAAGCGATATATAACCCGGACGAAGCAGAGAGCGGATCCGCGGAAAATACCGAAAATACAGGAAAGGAACCAGCAGAAAATGAAACTAAAAAATAAAATTGCGGCTTCTCTGATTGCCGCTTGCATTATCACGGCTTCAATGCCTCTTAGCAGCTTTGCGGAAAGCGGCTCAAATACCGGAACCGGCTCAGAACAGCAGACTCCGTCCGAGCCCGCGCTTTCCGGCGGGGCATTCTCCGGAGGGTACAGCGCTTCTTCCGACAAAATCGTGGAAAGCGAAACAGGCTATACGATAACGACCGTGACCTACATACCGATAGATAATTTTAACAACAGCGTAACAGAAGCTGATTTTGATGTCGGAAACATTTTCGCGGTCGCATCGGCGAGCGATGTGTTCAATCCGCTTACTCCCTATGCATGGGATACCGAGACAAGGATCGTCGGCAGCTTTCTCTGCGTTACTACGCGCTTTATCGACGTTGTCTATCTCGGAAAGGGCAACACCTTCAATTACAGCATATGCTATACGGCAGGCGGCAGCAGCGTAAATGTTCCGATTACCGTAACTATTGCGGAATGTGTTGAATCTAAGGAGGACGTCAAGGACGATACGCCCGCTGAAACCGTAAATGCGGCTTTCACGCTCAATTCATCGGGAACAATCACAATCAAAGCCGGCACAAGCGCAAATGTCTCCGCTTCTCTCAAGCGCATCAACGGCGGTGAGTTTTCAAATGTTGCAGCAACGCTTTCTTCTGCGGACAAATCTGTAATCGTAGAGGAGCCGGGCGCAAAGACGAGCGCTTCTGCGTCGCCATCCTTCAGCTTCCGCGTTTCCGTTCCGGAATCTACTCCCGAAGGCGTATATTCCCTCACGTTAAGCGCCACGGTTTACGGCAAGAACGGAACTGCAGTTTCCAATGAAAGCTATCAGATTCCTGTAAAGGTCACCAGCGACGTAGTTTCGGCAGGTCTTTCGGTAACCGACTACAAGGTAAGCAAGGAATCCGTAAAAAGCGGCGATAACTTCAAGCTCACTCTTACTCTGGCCAATAAGTGCGGTATTGATCTAAAGGGCGTTAAGGTTTCTCTTGACGGACTTGACAGCTCAAAATTTGTTCTCGACGGCGGATTTTCATCGCAGAGCGTTGACATAAAGGACGGAAAGACCGCGACCGTTACTTTCCCGCTTGTTGCATGCAGCGGAATTACAAACGTACGCGAAAGCATTCCCGTTCAGGCGGCATATCAGATCAACCCCGCCGACGCTTCTACCGCGCAGACGCTCAACACCTCGGTGATTGTCGAATGCAAGCCTGAGGGCGAAAAGCAGGAGGTAGGCAAGTACGACGTTACTATGACCGACTATTCGTTCAGCAGCAACGCTGTTGCAAAGGGAACGAAATTCACCCTTAATTTCACGCTGAAAAACGTATCGAAAAAGGATGTTACGGGCGGCAGAGTTTCGGTTCAGGAGCTTAACGGCAGCAAATTTGCTATCGACAGCGGTCTTACCTACGCAAACTTCGACTTAGCTGCGGGAAAAAGCAAGACCTTCTCATTTCCGCTCGTCGGCTGCGAGGGAATCGCTTCTATCCGCGAGGTTATACCTATAGAAATATCCTTCGGAACCGAAACCCAGACGGTCTACACTACGGTTACCTGCGTTCCTTCGCAGACAGCGTCAGACGAACAGGTTTTCGCGCCCGCAATTATTATTGAGAGCTATGATTTCGGCGGCGATTATGTAACAGGCGGCGTAACCTTCCCTCTCAGCGTTACCGTTAAAAACACCTCAAGCGTTTCCTCTATCGAAAATCTTAAGGTTACGGTAAGCGGCGGCTCAGGCAACGGCGACAACGGCATTGCGTTCTCGCCCGCAAATTCTTCAAACTCGTTCTTTATTGAAAATCTGGGTACAAAGCAGACCACAAATATCGAGCTTGATCTTCTGCCCCGCGCAGATTCAAAGCCCGACAGCTACCCTGTCATTATCACGTTTGAATATGAATATCTTGCAAACGGAAAGCGCGCCAAGGCAGACATGATCACAGAAACGATTACCATTCCTCTTCAGCAGGAGGACCGCTTCACGATAAATCAGCCCGAATACCCGGAATCCTGCGGAGTCGGGGAAATGGCATACATCAGCGTAAGCTTCATCAACAAGGGCAAGAGCGGCGTTTACAACGTTGTTGCGGACATTGAGGGAGAAGGCTTTACAAAGTCCTCCGCAGCTTATTATGTCGGAAATGTGAACAGCGGTTCGGAAGAATATTACGATGTGCAGATAACTCCCGATGCGGAAGGAACGATTGAGGGCAGCATTGTTGTCACATATGAGGACGCAAACGGAACGGCTAGAGAACAGCGCACTCCCTTCACTATCAACGCAATTTCCTATAACTACGATTTTGGCATGGACAATAATTTCGACGACAATATTGGTATTGATGAAATTCCGACGGAAGAAGGCGGCAGCATGACATGGCTCTGGTTCGTTATCGGCGGAGCTGTCGCTGCGGCGGTTGTCGTTATAATTGTTATTGCGGTTGTAAAGAAGAAGAAAAAGCAGAAGGAACTGGAGCAGGACGATGAAGATATCTGATATGATCATCATGTGCCTTCGTAACCTATGGAGGCGCAAGGGACGTACCATGCTTACGGTCGTCGGCGTTATCATCGGCTGCTGCGCTATCATAGTAATGATCTCATTGGGTCTGGGCATGAACGAAGCTATGGACAATATGCTTTCTACATGGGGCGACCTGAACGCTGTCACAATTTACGGCAACAGCAATTATTACTACGTTGACAATGGAAGCTCCAGCTCCGACAGACCCTCCTTGAATGACGACGCTCTCGAAATGCTTAAAAATATCGAACATGTGGATATGGTCTTTCCGAAAATGGAGGTCAGCTCCGAGTATGTCACTCTTTCGGCAGGGCGCAACGGACGTTACCGCGCAAGCTGGATGCAGATATACGGCGTTGATTTCTCGGCGCTTGAAAAAATGGGTTACAGCGCCGAGCAGGGCGAGCTTCCCGGCGACGACGCCGATATCCACACGATTGTTTTCGGAAATGAAGCGGCATACCAGTTCCGCGACACCAAAAAACGCGGTCAGAATTCATATACATGGAAACAGCAGCTTGCCGACGGAACATATTCCGAACCGTTCTTCGACCCGATGACAGAAAGCGTTCAGCTTTATGTAAACAATACTAAAAAGCAGAACGATGACGGAACATATCAGAGCGGCGGACGCGCTTATGAATTTAAAATGACTACTGCGTCGGTTCTTGAGCAGGATACTAACTGGGAAACGGTTTACTGCGTTATGATCGACATGGATCTCGCAAAGGAGATAATCAACAGCTACAACCGGCTGAACAGTGTAAAAAATGCAAAAGAGCCGGAATATTCGCAGATAAAGCTCTGGGTCGACGACATCAATAATGTTGACGCAGTTCAGGCGCAGATCGAGGAACTCGGCTTCAATGCTTCAAGCATGGCTTCCGTGCGAAAGGAAATGCAGGGTCAGCTCGGAGTTATCCAGATGGTTCTCGGCTGTCTTGCGGCGATAAGTCTGCTGGTCGCGGCAATCGGCATTACAAATACGATGATAATGTCAATTTACGAGAGAACAAAAGAAATCGGTATCATGAAGGTTCTCGGCTGCTATATCAGTAACATAAGAGTCGTTTTCCTTATGGAAGCGGGCATGATAGGCTTGCTTGGCGGCGCAATCGGAACGGTTATAAGCTACATTATATCTGCGGTCATGAACTCTCTCGGAGGCGGCGTTTTTGCTGAAATGTTCGGCATGGGAATGGGCGGCGATGGCTCGCGTGTTTCAATTATCCCGCTTTGGCTGGTGCTTCTCGCACTCGCATTTTCTACCGTTATCGGTCTTATTTCGGGCTTCTACCCGGCAAACCGCGCGGTTAAGATAAGCGCGCTCGAAGCTATTCGCAACGAATAGGCAGCGCCTATTGGCAATTCCGCCCTGCGGATACGCTAAATGAAATTTACAGGTCAAATTGCAGGGCGGGTTCACGCTTTTGTGAATCCGCCCTGTTATCTGTTTGCAAAATGCTTGACAGCTAACTAATGTCAGTGTATAATAATTGTATACTAATAGGCGTTAACCATAACGGAGGTAATGAAATGAAGCGAGAACTTGGGATTGCAAGGTGCGGTCTTGCCTGCTGTCTTTGCTCTGAAAACGAACGCTGCGGCGGCTGTCAGTCAGAAGAGTGTCCCGACAAGGACTGGTGCATCAACCGAAAATGCAGTATTGAAAAAGGAATCGGCAGCTGCTTCTCGTGCAATGATGAGTGCCGAAAAGGCTTGCTCGAGAAAATAAAGCCGTACGGTTTTACGCTTTTTATTAAAAAATACGGAATCAAGAAGCTGCTCGACTGCCTTGAAGTCAACGAAAAGAACGGGATTGTGTACCACCGCGAGGGTATAACCGGAGACTATGACGATTTCGACGACGCAGAGGAGCTTATCAAATTTATTCTAACCGGAAAAAGATAAAGGAACGGCATATCACGCAAAACAGGCGCGCAGCGCGCGGCAAACAAAGCGGTCAGGCAATCCTGCCCGCCCGGCCGCGAGCTGCGCGCCATCTTCACCGCTCAGGAACAGAAACGATGATTTCCGATGACCTTTATAACAGGCCGCGAATATATGAAGCTATTGCTGGTCTTATCCGGGTTGTAGTAGTAAATTGCGCCGCCTGAGGGATCCCAGCCGGAAAGCGCATCGCGTGCGGCTGAATATGCGCTGTCGGAGATCGGCTCGTTGAACTGTCCGTCAACAAGCGCGGTAAAAGCGCCGTTCTGATATATGACTCCGGAAAGAGTATCAGGGAAAGACGGATGTTCGATTCGATTGCAGATAACCGCGCCGATTGCGACCTGTCCGATATATGACTCTCCGCGCCCCTCGGCAGAGATGATGCGAGCAAGCAGATGAACATTTGCGTCGGTCGCTTCAGGAATAGAGCCAATCGTTATTCCGAGCCGCTTAAGCGTCGCGTCATCGGCAACGCCCGTTTGGTTAAGCCCCTGCTGCTTCTGAAACGCAAGGACCGCTTTTTCCGTCTGAGCTCCGTAATAGCCGGTGATCTCGCCGTTAAACAAGCCGCGCTCTTTCAATACGCGCTGGATCTCCTCGACCTCTGTTCCGGATGAACCCGTCTGCGAATAAGCCGGCTCAAACGCCTGCTGCCTTATTCCACAAACGCAGAGGATAGCCGCAAGAAGCCCAAGCGATAATTTATAAAATGTATTCATGAATATCTTCCTTTCGATTTTCTGATTTATACCGTCACTTTGCGGATATATTAGAATTATTTTCTTTTCGCGGAGTTTTATTCGGATTTTTTGTCGGAAAACATTGGTGCATGCAAAACAATTTGTATTTTTTATCCCAAAGGTGTTGCAAGCACAGAAAAAATATGATAAAATTGAAAAGTAATAAATGCCGCGGCGTCACCGCAGCATAACGAAAGGAATTATGACTATGAAGTATGAAATCAAAGGTACGCCCCTTCCCGTCCTTATTATGAGCCTGTCCGACGGCGAAGCAATCAAGACCGACAAAGGCGCAATGAGCTGGATGTCTCCGAACATGGAAATGTCCACAAATGCAGGTGGAAGCATAGGAAAGGCATTCGGCAGAATGTTCTCCGGCGAATCAATGTTTCAGAATGTTTATACCTGCCGCGGCGGCGAAGGAATGCTTGCCTGCAGTTCCAGCTTTCCGGGAGAAATTTTGGCTATCCCGATTTCTTCATCTAACACTATAGTTGCCCAGAAATCGGCGTTTCTCGCCTGCGAAACCGGCGTTGAAATGTCTGTTCACTTCCAGAAGCGCGGCGGCGCGGGATTTTTCGGAGGAGAAGGCTTTATTCTGCAGAAATTCACAGGAAACGGATACGTTTTCCTCGAAATTGACGGCTCAGTGATTGAATACACTCTCGCTGCCGGTCAGTCGCTAATTATCGACACCGGCAATCTTGCGGCAATGGATGAAACCGTCGATGTCAACATCCAGTCGGTAAAGGGAATAGGCAATGCTCTTTTCGGCGGCGAAGGCTTGTTCAACACAGTTCTCACCGGTCCCGGCAGGATCTGGCTCCAGACTATGCCGAAAAACGTTATTGCCTCCGCAATTTCATCCTATATACCGTCATCGAAATAATCTTACATAGAAACAGGCAAAGCCCGGAGGTTCCGGGCTTTTTCTTTTTGCGGTTTAACGCTTTGCAAATCAATCCAGTATCTTTTACAAAAAAATTTCATCGCTGTCAAACACTTTATTTTCAAGTATTCCTCCATACACCGCGCAAACTTTTACCATTTCGTACGGAATGTTGCGCGATAGAGGTTGATTTATAGCTTCATCGTGTCCCGTGAAAGCCGCAAAAGGAGCGAACTGTGCAGCTCATTCGCTTGCGAATGGCAGACTGATGATGTGGGAGATTTATGATTTTACTGTAATCTTTCATATCATATCCCATCAATAAATCTCCGTATGATTTCAAAAATTTCATCAGACCAGAATTCACGACCACCGTGATTACTTCCGTTCAGTGCATAGAAATATGCTTCTTTGCCGCATTCCTTTAATCTGTCATAAAGCATACAGCTTTGTCCAAAGGGGACAAGCTCATCATTTGTTCCGTGGAATATAAGTACAGGTGGAATTTTTCTTTCTTTTGAGATATAGTTCATCACTACCGTTGGTTTTACAAGGTCGGGATTTTCAAGTACATTTTTTATGCCAATCAAGAAGCCTTCCGGACTGTCAGGCTCGATATGGTTCTGCGAGGATGGCTCATCGTTCATTTTTGAGATATCAGTAGGTCCATACAGGTCGATAATGCCGCTTACCTCGGAGCTTACCTCAGAATAGATCTCCTCCTCAAATTCGGAAATTCCTGCCGTAAGTCCTGCCATAAGTGCGGTATGACCGCCTGACGAATCGCCCATAAGAATGATTTTATCGGCATTGCAGCCATATTTTTCAGCATTGGATTTTATATATCTTACCGCCGCCTTTACATCAAGCATTTGTGCAGGAAACGGTGCGGCGTCAGAGCCTCTGTACTGGACAGAAGCAACATTGAAGCCCTTGTTTGCCAGTAATGCGATTTTCGGGATCGTCGGCGGTATATTCTGCCAATGGAAAGCCGAGCCTGTTACATAAAGGATAAGAGGATTTTTGCGTTTTGTAAGCATAAGCTGTAACGTGAGCTTGGCTTCGGGACGCTCAACATATACTACATCACGATGATACCATATCTCGTAATTGTCATATTTTTTCTCCAGTATCCTCATACCCTCCGAGCGTTTTTCGCTTTTGGGAAATTCTTCACGCGCTATGTTTAATGGTTCGATCATAACGATCTCCTTTTCAACCTGTTAATTTATGCCTTGCGGCCGCCTATTTGTGCGCTACGTTCTTTCGATGTTGCACCTTCTGATAAGTTCATACCTTTCAGAACGGCGTTCTTTCCAAATTTCTTCTTAATATCAAGCATAGCGTGTTGTATATTGCAAACCGGTCGTCAGTTTCACCCGCTGCACCGATATAAGCAATCACACGTATTTTTTGTTGTCGTCAGCCTTATAATATTCCTTAAATTATTTTTCAAGCGCCGCCGCGAGCTGCTCAATCTGTCGGGCACTCTCGTCATTAGGCGCGCATTTAAGCCTTACGACAGGCTCGGTGAAGGTGATTTCCTTTGAGCCTTCAAGCATCCCGCGCATAGTCTTTGCCGCCATTGGCGCCCACGCTCCGTTCTCGATAAAGCCGACCGTTCTGCTGCGGAAGCCGCGTTCCGTGAGATGTTCTATAAAATCGCGCATGAACGGGAAAATTCCCGCGTTATAGGTTGTCGTCGCAAGCACAAGCTTTTCACAACGGAACGCCTGAGCGACCGCCTCAGACATATCACAGCGCGCAAGATCCATTACGATAACATTTTTGCCGTTCTCGCGCAGCTTTTCTTCAAGCAGGCGAACCGCCCTTGCAGTATTTCCATAAACGGATGTATAAGCGATAAGAATATCGCCGCTTTCAGCCTTGTAGCCCGACCATGTGTTGTACAGACCGAGATAATATCCGAGATTTTCGGTCAGAACAGGACCGTGCAGCGGGCATATCTTCTCGATTTCGAGCGCGGCAGCCTTGCGCAAAAGCGCCTGAACCTGTGCGCCGTACTTTCCGACGATACCAATATAATAGCGGCGCGCTTCATTTTCCCAATCCTGCGTTGGATCGTCGCTTCCGAAGCGACCGAAACCGTCCGCAGAAAACAGGGCTTTGTCAAAGCTGTCATAGGTCACGATAACTTCTGGCCAGTGTACCATAGGCGCTGTCAAAAATGTAAGAGTGTGTTTTCCGAGCGTGAGTGTATCGCCGTCGCCGACAATCAGCCTGCGGTCGGAAAAATCCGTTCCGAAAAAGCTGTCCATCATCCCGAAAGCCTTTTCCGACGCAACTATTACGGCACTTTTATATTGCTCCGCAAAGCTCATGATATTTGCGGAGTGGTCGGGCTCCATGTGCTGAACAATCAGGTAATCTGGAGTTCTTTCTCCGAGCGCAGCATTGACATTTTCAAGCCATTCGTCGGTAAATCCCGCGTCAACAGTGTCCATAACGGCGATCTTATCGTCGAGAATTGCATATGAATTATAGGTCATTCCATCGGGAACGCGGTACTGCCCCTCGAAAAGATCAACCTTTCTGTCGGCAACGCCGATATAAACAATATCATCCGTAACTTTTTTCATATATTTATGTCTCCTTTTTAGAATTATTCTAAATTTTTAATATTATTATAGCATATTCTGCAAAAAAATCAAGAGGATTTGGAAAAGTTTTTACACTCAGATTGACAAACGCGAAGTTATGCGGTAAAATAAAGGCAGCAAATGCGGAGGTGAATCAATGCAGACGGAAACGGAATTTTTCGACCTTTTCGGATTAACGCTTTATGTAAGCGGCGACCATAGATTCGGAACGGACGCGCTGCTTCTTGCGCGGTTCGCTAAGCCCTCAAAGAACGACATCGTGTGCGACCTGTGTTCAGGCTGCGGAATAATCCCAATGCTTTTTGAAGCATGGAAATGCGCGCCGAAAAAGGCATATGCGTTTGAAATTCAATCCGAGGCGGTTGACCTGCTGAAAAAATCGCTTGACGAAAACAGCCTTTCGGAGAAAATAGTTCCTGTCTGCGGCGACCTCACAAAACCCGACGAGCTGCTGCAAATTCCGCGCGAAAGCGTAACGCTTGTAACGGCAAATCCGCCTTATTTCAAATCCAAAAGCGGCTCGGAACGGCTTTCGCCCGCACAGGCAGCCGCGCGCCATGAAATTTTCTGCAATCTTGAACAGGTGATAAAAGCGGCAAGCTCTCTGCTCAAATACGGCGGAACGCTGAAAATATGCCATATTCCCGAACGCCTCACCGACGCGCTTTGTCTTATGCGGCAATACGGACTTGAACCGAAAATAGTGCAATTTGCCCACAACAGGCTCGCCGAGCGTCCGTATCTCGTACTGATAAGCGCAAAAAAAGGCGGAAAGCCGGGAGTTATTGTAGATAAGCCCGTCCTTGTCGAGGACATGAACCGCGAGCTTTTCGGAGGGAAATAAAATGAGAGAAAAAATGAGCTACGCCGATATTGAAAAGTATTGCCGAAAATGCCTTGAGCTATATGTTTTAAGCCGTGCGCGCATGCGTTTTTTCTCGAAATTCACTATAATAACCGCAATCGTCGGGTTATGCGCGTTTACGCTTGTCGAGGTCGCTCAGGCGCTCATTTTCGGGCTTGCACACAAAATAATCGAAGCGGAGCTGTTCCTTTTCGGAAAATCCGGATTGATTGTTGATTTTGATTTTTACCTGCTTCAGGGCGTAATGATCGGGCTTTGGATAATCGCACTGCTTTCGCTGATATGCTATATCCACGAAAAATACAGCCCTTGCATTATCATGATATTCGCTTTTCCGCTGATCGCCGTGTACAGCGCTGTCGCGTTCATAACGGGGCAAAAAAGCGGCGCAATCTATATTCTTATGTTTGCGTACTCAATCCTTATGTTTGTAATTCAGTTCATCACGCTCCACAATGTCGCGGTTCTTGAACAGCTGAAAAAAGAACCCGGCTATCCCAATTTCAATCCACAAATTATAGCTCAGGCAAAACATTACGACGACAGCCAATGGAATGAAATGTCCGACGATGAGAAGATTATGGCGGAAAGAGAGGGATATTTCCGCGGCAGATAGGCGCGGCGTTTAGAAAAGCAAGAGATAATCCGGACATACCGAAAGCCGCGGCGCCCGCCGAGGAAGGGCTGCGGCAGAAAGCTTTGCTTTCTGCCGCAAGTCCCTTCACGAGGCGGGCGCTTTGAATCGGCAGCAAAACTTCTCCTGCGAAGCGGCGGCTTTCCCTCTCTTTGCATTATACCGCACCTGCCGAAACGCAGCGGCACAGGAACATCGCTCCGGACGCGCCCGCCGCGATAAAGCAGAAACGCTCCGCAGAACTGCTCTGCGGAGCATTATTTTTTACTGCTTTGCCGTATAGCCTTCCCAGTCCTTCAGAAAGCGTGCAATTCCATTATCGGTGAGCGGGTGCTTAATCATCTGAAGAAGCACGTTCATCGGAACGGTGGCAATATCGCAGCCAGCTCTTGCCGCTGCCGTAACATGGATAGGATTGCGGATAGAAGCTGCGATTATCTCGGTTTCGATACCCTGAACGTTAAAAATATCGGAAATTTCTTCAATAAGAGCAAGCCCCTCCATGCCGATGTCGTCAAGTCTGCCCAAAAAGGGGCTGACATATGTTGCTCCTGCTCTTGCCGCAAGAAGCGCCTGAGCAGCGGAGAAGATAAGCGTAACGTTCGTCTTTATGCCCTTTTCGGTAAGGCGCTTGCAGGCCTTCAGACCATCCTCGCACATAGGCAGCTTGATAACAATGTTTTTGTTGATCTCGGCAAGCGGAATCGCCTCCTCAACCATTTTATCCGCTTCAAGTGAAATGACTTCGGCGGAAATCGGACCGTCAACAATATCTGCGATCTCTGTAACCACCTGCTTGAAATCGCGTCCCTCTTTTGCGATAAGGCTGGGGTTTGTCGTTACGCCGCAGATAATTCCCATATCGTTTGCGCGGCGGATGTCGTCAACGTTGGCAGTGTCAATAAAAAGCTTCATTTTTTGTTTTCCTTTCGTATTTATTTACCGTTTACGGCAATATCTCAGAGTTCTGCAAGCTCCGCAAAGGTCTGCTTCATTGCGGGGTACAGCTTGCGGTACATCGCATATACCTTTTCATATTTTTCGGAATTTTCCGCGATAGGCTGCTGAACCTTATCTGCAACAATAACGGCGCGGCATGCCTCAGGCACGCTGCTGTAAATTCCCGCTCCGACAGCCGCAAGAAGCGCAGCGCCGAGTGCAGGTCCTTCCTTGTTCTGCGTTGTCTTAACCGGACAGCCGTACAGGTCTGCAAGCATCTGGCGCCACAGCGGAGAAGTTCCGCCGCCTCCGCACGCCATCATATCTGTTACATTTATGTTCATCTCGCGGATAACCTCAACGCAGTCGCGCAGAGAGTAGGAAACGCCCTCCATTACCGCGCGGAGCATATCGCGCTTTTTATGTACGGTTGAAAGACCGATAAACGCGCCGCGCGCATTCGGGTCAAGGTGGGGTGTGCGCTCGCCGTTAAGATACGGCATATAGAGCAGCCTGTTCGCACCGATAGACACTTCCATAGCCGCCTTGTCCATAATATAATACGGGTCAACGCCCATATTCATCGCGGTTTCCATTTCGCCCCAGCAAAGATTGTCCCTGAACCATTTCAGCGAAAGACCCGCGCTCTGCGTTACGCCCATAACGTGCCAGCAGCCGGGAACTGCACAGCAGAACGTGTGAACGCGACCTTTTTTGTCGATTGAAATATCCGAGGTGTGCGCGAAAACAACGCCGCTTGAACCGATAGTAGTGAACGCTTTTCCGTCCTCAACAACGCCCGTGCCGACTGCTGCAGCGGCATTGTCGCCGGCACCGCCGACAACAGGCGTTCCGGGACAAAGACCCGTTGCGGCGGCTGCGCGCTGCGAAATTTCGCCTGTAATTTCAGGGCTTTCATAAACCATAGGAAGCATCGCCTTGTCGATACCGAGCTTTTCGAGAACCTCGTCCGACCAGCAGCGCTTAGGAATATCCAGAAGCTGCATACCCGACGCGTCGCTTACCTCGGTTGCATATTCGCCCGTGAGCATATAGCGGATATAGTCCTTCGGCAGGAGAATATGGCGGCACTTTTCGTAATTTTCGGGTTCATTGTTCTTTATCCACATTATCTTTGCTGCGGTAAAGCCTGTGATCGCGGGATTCGCCGTAATGTCGATAAGTCTGTCGGCGCCGACCTTTTCGGTTATTTCAACAACCTCCCTGCCGGTACGCTGATCGCACCAGATAATGCTGTTTCTGATAACCTTATTATCACCGTCGAGCATAACAAGACCGTGCATCTGCCCCGAAAGACCTACGCCCTTTATCTCCGAAGCAGGAACGCCGCTCTGTCTGATAACGTCCGAAATCCCGTTTACGACCGCGTTCCACCAGTCGTGCGGATCCTGCTCGGCATAACCGTTCTGCGGGGTGTAAAGCGGGTATTCGTAGGTTGCCGAAGCAGCCGGCGAGCCGTCCTCGCAGAACAAAACAGTCTTTGTTCCCGAAGTTCCGATGTCAACGCCTAAAATATAAGCCATGATGATCTGTCCTTTCATTTAAATATGCCTCGTTTTCCCGCATAAAAAGTGCAAGTAAACGATTACTTTTCATTTAAAAAATATCACGGAAAAGTCATGCACAATTCCGTTAAGATTATTATAGTATTTTTTGTGCGATTTGTCAAGAGAAAAATAACCGTGCCGCCCATTTTTTGTTATAAAAAAAAGAACAAAAGCCCGCAAACGTGCGGGCTTTATCTATTATGACTTGTTAAATTGCGCATGAACCGCCTCAACCTTATCCTTTATATTGAGGAAAGCGTTTGCTATGATCGGATCAAAGTCCGTTCCTACTCCGTTTTCAATTATCGTAAAGCACTGCTCAAGCGGCATCGCGTCACGATAGCAGCGCTTTTCCGAAACCGCGTCAAAGACGTCGGCAACTGCCATTATTCTTGCACAGAGCGGAATATCCTCCCCTTTCAGACCATCGGGATAGCCGTTTCCGTTCCATTTTTCATGATGATACCGTGCAACCATGTACGCCATGCGGCGGTATTCCTCATTTCCGAGATTCTCAAACGCATCCCTTAACAGCTCGCCGCCTTTGGGAGCATGAAGCTTCATTTCCTCGAACTCCTCTGCGGTAAGACGTCCGGGCTTTTGAAGAATAGCGTCGGGAACAGCAATTTTCCCTATATCATGCATAGGCGCAGCCTGCCGCAAATTGTTCACATAGTCGTTCGTTATAAGATTTTTGTATTCGGGATTCTTGCTAAGCTCCTGCGCAATAAGCACAGCGTACGCGCTCGTGCGGCGGATATGCCCTCCTGTGTTGTTATCGCGCGTTTCAATCAGATTGGAAAAGCTCATTATCGTTTCCTCGTGATAACGCCGCAGTTCCCTTATTGCCGGATCTTCAAGGTTGAAATAAACGCCAAGAATACAAACAGTCACTCCAAGACTTGTTATAAGCGTTTCCGGGAATATCATCTGTATCACCATTACGGCAGTCAGCACCAGCATATATGTAACAGCGCTTGCCCGCTTGTGTTTGTCGATTCTGTTCCAGCGGCGGAAGAATATATACAATGTCATGATAATATACACCGCCGTCATGATAAAGCATGTATATGCGGCAGTTCCTGCAGAATAGTTTGTCGATTTTCCCGCATGATATTCAATAGAATTTACGGTGAAAAGAATCACCGCCACATTGGCGATATAGGGCAGAAAAATGCAAAGCTTACCGCTTTTTTTCTTAGGAAAAAAGCCGACTGTGTTCAGCATATAAAGAAAAATAACAAAAATAACCGTATCAAGGCTTATGAAGAAAAGCGCATGGAGGAGCATATTCAAAAACGAGCTTGCCTTGTCCGTGTGGTTGACCGTCCATGCAGTTATCCCATCCAGAGCAACACTCACTATACCAAGCAGAAGAAGCTCATCAAAAAACGAATCGTGAAGCTTGAAGTTGAATTTTTTTATCTGACGCAGATAAATTAAAGCCAGATAAAACAGCACTATAAGACAGCCGATCTGCAGCTTACAATATTCCATTTTGCGTCCCCCTTTATTGACTAATAACTTTATTATAATACCATCGGTGACGGCTGTCAAGGAAAACGGAATCTTTTATTTTATAACTTCTTCAATTTTCTTGTACGCCTGTTCATAATCTCTCTGGGGGTTGTCGATAACTATGGACTTTACGGGCAGTTTTGCGAGAATTTCAAGTTCGCGGCGCTGGCGCTCTTCAAGCGCCTTTATATAGCCGTCAAAGCCGCTCAGCCCGTTTGCCTTTCCGTACCCGCCGTTGCAGTGATAATCCACGACCGCGTTAAGCCATTCGTCGCCGCGCTCCTTTACCGCTTTTTTTACACTTTCCGCTTCGTCGTCGTTTTTCAGATAGATAATCAGCGGCTCAAGCGGCTCTGTTATGCGGCAAAGCTCATTTATGTATCCAAACGAGGCGTTAATATCAAAATTGAACCGCATCATTGTTTCGCACATGGGGTTCTGGAGGAAAACGCAGTTGAAAACATACGTTTTTTCGCCGCAGTGCTCCGCAAATTCGCTCCATTTATCAAGCATTACGCCGCGCTCGGTCTCCCAGTCGAGAAAATCATATATCTTGAATTTCAGCGCCTTTTCAAAAAGCTCGCCTTTAAGCTCCGAAAGCGGAATAATAAGCCCGTTTTCGCGTTTTACCGCACAGCCGCGCAGGATTTCTTTCTCCGCTTCGGAAAATCCGTCCAGCGCATGATCGGAAATAAACGCCTCAAATTCGTAGTCGGCGGGGTGATTGCCGCTGCCCTCGTCAACGTATATCCCGCCCGTTTTCTCCGCGACAAATTTCGCGGCAGTGCTTTTTCCCGTGCAGGGAAGTCCCTCCACAATGTACAATTTTCTTTTCATATTGTCATTCATCTTTATACTCCTCAGACAGCGGCGCTGAAAGCGTTATTGTGAAAAATCCTCCGCCGACGTGCGCCGAAACCGCACATCCCGACCTTTCGGCGAGGTCGTGCGCTATCGCAAGCCCAAGTCCCGTCGAATTTTTCGAGCGCGCCTTATCCGCTTTATAAAAACGTTCAAAGACCATGCTTTCATCTATATCGCTGTCTCCGATCTCATTTTTACAAGTGAAAACTGCGTTTTCACCATGACGCTTCAGGCTCATTTCAACGCTTCCCGAACCGTGCACAAGCGCGTTTTTTATTATATTCTGAACAACGCGAGTAAGCGCGTCCGAATTTGAAACAACGGCAAATGTTTCCTCCGTAAAATCAACTTCGGGCAATATCCCCGCCGAGGTAAAGCTGTCATAAAACGAAAGAGCGGTTTTTATCACAGTTTCGCCGAAATCTATCTCCGAAAGCGGTATTTCAAGCCCGCCGTGCAGCCTTGCATAAGTAAAAAGCTCTTCGAGCATAGTGTTGAGGCTGTCTATGCGCGTGCGGATTACCGCTTCATACCGCGCGCGTTCTTCTTCGTCGGCGCTTTCCGAAAGAAGCTGAAAATATCCGTCGAGCGAGGTAAGCGGCGTTCGTATATCGTGCGAAATGTCGGCGATCGCACAGCGCAGATTTCTTTCGGCGCGGTCCGTTTCAATAAAAAGCCTGTCAGCCTTTTTCAGCACCTCGTTTATCTCGTCGCAGAGCGCGTTCAGGTCGCGGCTGCCGGTTTCGATGTCCAGCTTCATGTTCGTTTTGTGGCTCTTTATAAACGCGAGGCGGCGGCAGATGTCACGCACCTGTCGCCTGTAATTATATAGAGCAATAAAAGCTGCCGCAGCCGCAATAAGTGATACCGCGGCGATAGCTATACAACACGCCATAATTTCTCCTTGCAACCTGTCCCATGAAAGCAGGTTATTACACTATATCCCTCTTTTGGGACATTATAATTGTGATAACCGCAAACACCGCGAAATAAACCGCGCCGAATATTGATGTTTTAATCGGGTCAAGCGACATTCCCGTATCTGAGAGAATCTGAATTACGGAAAATTTACTGATGTCAAATGCCTCCGGAACGCCGATTCCGTACAGAAATTTGTTAAGAAGCCCTGCGGCGGTCGGACTAAGAAGAGTAACCAAAAAGCCTGTTATAATTGGAGCGGTCGTGCTTCTGAACGCTTCAGCGACGAACACCGTCAGCATTGTATATCCAAGGAAAGGCAGCAGCTTCGGAACTATGACATTTACAATGTCTGAAAGCTCTCCGACTGCTGCGAACTCCCTGTTAAGCGTTAAATTTATAATACAGGTCGCACCGACAGCAGCAGTCATCACAATCAGTGCAAAGGCACAGCTTACGATTATGTCCGCGCCGACAATCGCCGCACGATTCGGGCAGCTGCCCGCAAAATTCTTGATAAAACCGCTTTTGTACTGCGAACCAATAAACAGCGTAACGCCTATCATAATAAGTATCAGCAGAAAGTCGTCTCCCAAAGTCGCATCTATAAATTCAAATAACGCCATACCGTCGTCATAAACCGCCCCGTGCCTCATAGCTTCCACACCGGCACGGTTATCATGATAAATAACACCCGCCGTTACAGCTTCAATAATTGTAAGAATTACTAGTATATATGCCGACATCGACCGCGAAAGGCGGTAAAAATTCATTTTTATGAGATTACGCATTTTCGTTTCCTCCTGTGAGCTTAAGATAATATTCCTCAAGCGCTTCGCTCTTTACGGCAATTTCTTTGACCTTTATGCCTTTCTGCGCAAGTCTTAAGGATATATCCCCGCACAAGCCGGCGTCCGCAAAAATATGCAGTGTTTCACTGTCAACAGCCGTGTAATCGGCAATCCCCATTTCGTCGAGTACCGTGCAGGCAAGCTGATTGCCGTCGGTTTTCAGCTCGATATGCTCGCTGCATTTTGCGGAAAGTTCCTCGCGGGTAAGCTGCTCGATAAGCTCGCCCTTGTGGATTATCCCATAATGCGTGGCGATTTTTGAAAGTTCGTCGAGAATGTGGCTGGAAATAATAAAGGTTATGTTTTTCTCGCGGTTCAGCCGCAGAATAGTTTCGCGGATCTCGGCAATTCCCTGCGGGTCAAGTCCGTTTGTCGGCTCGTCAAGCAGGAGTATATCGGGATTTCCCGCAAGGGCGATCGCCATTGCAAGCCGCTGCTTCATTCCAAGAGAGAACTTTTTTGCTTTCTTTTTTCCAGTATCCGAAAGACCGACAAGCTTCAGAAGTTCTGCGGGGAGATTCTTGTCGCGTATTCCAAGAGCGTAACACTTGACCTTCAGATTTTCCTCCGCCGTCATTTTCGGATAAAGCCCCGGATTTTCAATAAGCGCGCCGATACGGTTCATCACCGTTTTCTTTTCCGCGCCCTTCATCCCGAAAACAGCTATATCCCCGTCAGTCGGCGCGGAAAGTCCTGCAAGCATTTTCAGCAGAGTGGTCTTACCCGCGCCGTTGCGCCCGATAAAACCGTAAATTGCGCCCTGTTCAACGGAAATGCTGACATTGTTTACTGCTTTTTGTCTGCGGTACTGCTTTGTAACGCAGAACGTTTCGATTATGTTTTCCATAATAAAGCCGCCTTTCTGTTTTTATGGCTTTATTATACCGTGCAGCGGTTAATATTTCGCCAAAAAATGTTAAAGAAAGGTTAAAGTTTCCTAAGACGAAAGCCCACGCCCCAGACGGTTTCGATATATTCCTCGTCGGAAATCACCTTGAATTTTCGGCGGATATTGCTGATGTGGACGTTTATCGTCTTATCTTCGCCAATGTAGTAATCCTCCCAAGCATAGGAATAAATGTCCTGCTTTGTGAATACCCTGTCCGGGTACGACAAAAACAGCTCCATTATTTTAAGCTCCTGTTTTGTAAGCTCTACGGGAACATTTTTTAATGTCAGCGTAAGTCCCGTTTTGTCCAGCAGAATATCGCCGTAAGCGAGCGTTTCCAGCGCTGCCGCCGAGGCTGAACGCCGAAGCTGAACGCTGACCCGCGCGAGAAGCTCCTTGATGTTGAACGGCTTTGTTATGTAATCGTCCGCGCCAGAAGAGAGCAGATCGATCTTCGTATCGACAGAATCCCGCGCGGACATGACGATTACGGGGACCGACGATTTCGCGCGTATCTCGCTCAGCACGGCTTCGCCGGTTTTTCCGGGCAGCATAAGGTCAAGCAGGACGAGCGAGATTCCCCCTCCGCCGAAAATCAGCAGTCCCTCAGTACCCGAAAACGCGCTTGCGCAGTAATAGCCCGCCTTTGAAAGCGCCTCGCAAAGCAGCGCGTTTATATCGTTATCATCTTCAATAATAAGGATTTTTTTATTGTGCATGCTTTTTTCTCCCGACATAGTGTGTTTATATTAATTATATCCTGTATTGAGTGAAAAGTCAACATAAAGCGCGAACGGAATTTTTTTGGATTTTTTTGCTTAATGTACTTGATTTTTTATGAAGGTTGTGATATAATGTATGAGTACTTGGGGGTGTGGCTCAGTTGGGAGAGCGCTTGCTTCGCATGTAAGAGGTCAGGGGTTCGACTCCCCTCATCTCCACCAGTTAATTGAAACCAAAAAAGATTTATGCCCGCAAACAGCTATGTAAAGCCGCTTGCGGGCATAAATCTTTTTGAAAAGCAGGATTCACTTTCCGCAAATATTCTCTGCACAAAATTGGACTTGAACCCTCCCTCTACAAAATTTTAGGGGGCATTTTTGTTTAAGCCGCAAAAAGCATATGGGCTGCTTCTCTCAATTTTTAAATCGACCTAAGATAAAATATGTTTAAATAGCGGACATCACCCTCAGCAACAGCAGAGCTTATCATTGCTTTTCTTTTCAAACTGATGATATTGGGCGACCTGTTTATTGCAATAGCATATTCTTTGTATCTATCCGGACTTCTTTTTCAAAATGTGATATTAACAAAAATCATGCAGCATGCATATTATATTTTTGGAAAAGAATTTTTTATAACGGAGGGTACGATTATGAACACAAACAACTATGTTGAAAAATCTTTGGAGCTTCATATGTTTTTCGGACGAATAATGAAGGAACATTCATTTTTTCTCAAAGCGGGCTTTACCCCGGCAAACCAGGATTTTTCAAAAAAAGCGGAATATTTCAAAAACGAATTTGATAAACTGCTGTGCGAAGCGGTAAGACTTGGAAACGGAACAATAAATCAACAGCTGCTGTGTTCACAGGAGCTTGTTACGCAGTTTACTTTGCTCGCAGAAAAGCAGTCAGAGTGCTTAACGGGAATATCAATAAACAAGGAAATAACAGACAGAGAACTGCGTCTGAAAGGCGGCTGCGGAAAATGCTTCGACAATCCCGAAAGACGCAGCAGGATACGGAATCTTAATCAGACGGCGCTTAAGCTTTTGGACAATCTCATTTCGTTTAAGGAAACGATCCTCAAAAAGGTTTTGTGCGGAGAAATGTTTACGGCAAATTACCCGCTCTTAATTGAACATATAATAAGGGAAGCAAAGCTGTATAGGGAATATGTGGAGTGTCTTGAGAAAAACGGCTTTTTGGATGACCGCTCAATGAAGAACGTTGAGTGCTTCTGGAATCGTATAATGATGGAGCATGCAATGTTTATACGCGGGCTGCTTGATCCGTCGGAAACAGAACTGTTCGATTCGGCGGATAAATTTACCGATGAGTACCGCGAGCTGCTGAATAAATGCTGCGATGCACAGGACAACGCGTTGAGGACCGCCTCGCTGGATATAACCAAAAGGCTGAGAGATTTCAAAACGGCGGGTGTTCAAGGAATAGAGAAGTGCGAAATACGCTCGATAATTTTGCCCCTTCTCGCAGACCATGTACTGCGCGAAGCTAATCATTATATCAGATTATTAAAAAATTAGATTACTTAGCCTGATTCGCCATTCAATGTCCGAGCTGCGGTATAAGGACATAGGATGGCGTTTCTGCAATACCTTGAAAATCGGTAATTAAGACGTTTTATATAAGGCTTATTTTCCTGCTTCAAACTATTCTGATAGTTCAAGGCAAAATCGGCGGCATTGCTAACGTCAGCAAAACAATTACGCTGATTAAATTTCTTCGCATCTGCGGAAAATCCAGTTATTTTTACATAATTTCAGATATTATATCACATTCGCTTTACCGCGCCGTGATTCATTCAAAAATAAAGCAGTTCCCTCACCTTGGCTGCGCCGCTTTTTATATAAAACATATACTATCGCAAATTTTCAAAATTATTTTACAAAAAACTCTTGACATGGAGTCAACTCCAGATGTTATAATAAACACATCCCGATTTACTTTGTAAATCACGGCTTCACGCTGCGGATATGTTCAATAAGGGGCTTGCCCCGTCATTTAACGCGGCAGGGGTTGGTGGAACCAACCTCTCATTCGGTAGAAGATTGTATCTCCTGCTGAATGAGAAAATGAAACCCTCCGCCTTAGAGGCGGAGGACATTCTTGCCTAATTTATAAACATTCTGCGCTGAGGAACGGCTATTTTAACGAAAGGATTGATTTTCATGAGCAAAACCATACTTATTATTTCGTCAAGTCCAAGAAAGGGCGGAAATTCCGATACCCTATGCGACGAATTCATGCGAGGGGCAGCCGAAAGCGGCAACAGCGTTGAAAAAATACGGCTGTCCGAAAAAAATATCGGCTACTGCCGGGGCTGCGGAGTCTGCAACACCACGCACAAATGCGTGCAGAACGACGACACGGCTGAAATTCTCGGCAAAATGGTGAACGCCGACGTTATCGTGCTTGCTACCCCCGTATATTTCTACACAATGGACGCGCAGCTCAAAACCCTAATCGACCGCACAGTTCCTTGCTATACGCAGATAGCAGACAAGGAATTTTACTTTATAGCTGCCGCTGCTGACGCCGACGCTTCAATGCTTGAAAAAACGATAGACGGTATACGCGGATTTACCGAGGACTGTCTGCCCGGCGCGGTTGAAAAGGGGATAATTTATGCCACAGGCGTATGGCAGAAGGGCGAAATAAACGCAACAAAATTCATGAAGGAAGCCTATGAAATGGGCAAAAATGCATAATCGGAGGTCTTGAAAATGAATAATTCAATAGCAATCGGCAAAAAGGCGGTTATCGCAAAGGTCATAATCGCGGCAACAGGCATTATCGCCGCAGTCGCACTCCCGCAGGTGTTCCATATTGTTGGGAACATTTCCGGAACAGGCGCTGCTCTCGGCGCGGCACTCCTGCCTATGCATATTCCGGTGCTTCTCGCGGGATTTCTCGGAGGACCTGTCGCGGGCGTTATCGCGGGAATATTAAGCCCTGTTGTAAGCGCCGCGGTTTCGGGTATGCCTGCTGCGGCAATACTCCCGTTCATGATTATTGAGCTTGGCGTTTACGGACTTGTTTCGGGACTTTTATCGAAAACTAAGCTGAACGGCTTCGTAAAGCTGCTTATTACACAGATCGCAGGTCGCGCGGCAAGAGCGCTGGCAATAATCGCGGCGATATATCTCTTCGGAAACACGCAGCTTACCCTCGCGGCTATCCCCGAATTTATCGTTGCCGGTCTTTTCGGAATAATTATCCAGTGGGCGGTTATCCCGCTTCTCTCCGAGCGTATGGAGCGTGTAAAAAGGCTGTATGAGTGATGTTGAAAAAGCAAAAAAGCTGCTTGCGGGCGGTAAATTCACCTGCGTTCTGTGTAAGGGCGACACGTCATACACAAGTACGGGAAAAGGCGTTTCGCCGATGCTGACGTTTTTGGAAAACGGCACGGAGCTCCGCGGATTTTCCGCCGCAGATAAAATAGTCGGAAAGGCTGCCGCCATGCTTTTCGTCTGCGCAGGCGTAAAAGAGGCGTTCGCCGAGGTCATGAGCAAGGCAGCGGTGAATTACCTGAGAGAACGCGGCATTGCCTGTTCGTATGGCACGCTCACCGAAAAAATAATCAACAGAAAAGGCGACGGCTTATGCCCTATGGAGCTTGCTGTTGCGGATATTGACGATGAACAGCTCGGTTTTTCGGCGATAAAAAACAGATATTACGAACTCATAAAAAATAAAATGTGAAAGGAAATAAAATCATGAAAAAATTAGGCTTCGGTTTTATGCGGCTGCCGCTTCTTGACAAGAACGACCAGACCAGCTTCGATATACCCCAACTCTGCGAAATGGTGGATAAATTCCTCGAAAGAGGCTTCACATATTTCGATACAGCGTATATGTATCATGATTTCAAGAGCGAAAACACGCTCAAAAAGGTGCTTATCGACCGTCATCCGCGTGAAAATTATCTTATTGCGACAAAGCTGCCGACAATGTTCCTGAAAAAAGCCGAGGACATGGAGCGCATATTCAACGAACAGCTTGAAAAGACAGGCGCGGGATATTTCGACTACTATCTTCTGCACTGCCTCAATATAGAAAATTATGCAACCGTGCAGAAATTTGACGCGTTCGGCTTTGCGCTTCAGAAGAAAAAGGATGGCAAGATAAAAAAGCTTGGCTTCTCATTCCACGACACCGCAGAGCTTCTCGACGAGATACTCACCGCTCACCCCGAAACCGAGTTTGTCCAGCTTCAGCTTAACTACCTCGACTGGGATAACGAATCCGTTCAATCGAGAAAGTGCTACGAAGTCGCGGTCAAGCACGGCAAGGAAATAATCGTAATGGAACCCGTAAAGGGCGGAACTCTAGCAAATGTTCCCCCAAGGGCGGAAAAGCTGCTTAAGGACCGCGAACCCGATATGTCCGTTCCGTCTTGGGCGATACGCTTCGCGGCGAGCCTTGACAACGTAATAATGGTGCTCAGCGGCATGAGCGATATGGCTCAGCTTCTCGACAACACGGGCTACATGGAGAACTTCAAGCCGCTTTCGGACGAGGAAAAGGCTGTCTGTATGCAGGTTCGTGACATAATCAATTCGTCGATTTCCGTTCCTTGCACCGCCTGCCGATACTGCACCGACGGTTGCCCTATGAATATACCGATCCCCGATTATTTCGCACTTTATAATGCGGAATTGCAGGAAATCGACAAGATTTTCAACGTTCAGGCGACATACTACGAAAACCTCTCGCAGACTCACGGAAAAGCGTCGGACTGCATTGAATGCAGACAGTGCGAGCAGCACTGCCCGCAGCACATTCATATTGTGGATAACCTCAAAAGGGTTGCGAAAACATTCGAGGTCTGAGCCATGACAATATCAGAAATTGCAAAAAAATACGACCTTACTCCCGACACACTGAGGTATTACGAACGAATCGGGCTTATCCCGCCCGTTCCGCGCAGCGCCAGCGGTCTGCGGGATTACGACGAGGAATCGTGCAACTGGGTCGAGTTCATAAAGTGCATGCGGAGCGCGGGCTTGCCGATAGAAGTGCTTATCGACTATGTGCAGCTCTTCCGAAAGGGTGACTCGACTATCCCCGCGCGCAAGGAAATCCTTATCGAACAGCGGGAAATACTCCGAGCGAAAATAGACGAGCTTCAGAAAACGCTGGCAAGACTCGATTATAAAATTGAGCTTTACGAAAGCGGAAAAATGAAAAAGTGCGAGGAGAAGCTGAAGAAATAACAAAACGGGTATGCAGATTCAAAAACTGCACACCCGCTTTTTATTTAAGCCCCAAAGCTGCCATACTTCTGCACAAACTGCTGCGTATTCAAATATTCAAATCCAAGTACATCAAGTGCAATGCGACAGCTGGACGAATATATGAGCACGCCCTCCCAGTCGCCCTTTTCATAGCAGCAGGAAAGATGATATATATCGCTGAAAATGCCGCCGCCGTGAATACTCTGCTTAATTTCTTCCGAAACAGGAAGATCATCAAGCGCTTTTGAAAGCGCCGCGTCGGAGGTTCCCGTTACTATCGAGATAAGTCCCATCAGATACGCTTCCATGCTTCGTGAACCTACTCCTCCGCCTGAGTTGAGCGAAATTCTTTCGCAAAAGCGCGCACGGAACAGAGCAAGCCGCAGTATCTCCGCAGGCGCGTTTCGGTTGAGCCGCTGAAGTCCGACAAGGTATATCCACTCTTTAAGGCGGTCGATGCCGAGCATTACAAGCGCCTGCTGAACCGTCGAAACGGTGTTGCTCTTGTCTGCGCATATCTGGTTTATGACCTTCAGCAGCTTTATTGTAAGCACGGGATCGGTCGAAATAACTGCCGATATGTATGAAATGTTAGGTTCAGGGCTGTATAAAAGAGAAAGAATCTGCAGAAACGTCTTTATCATCGGTCCGCCGGAGCGCTTTGTTTCGAGTACAGGCTTTGAATAGAACTCGCCGCGCACATAGTCTATTCCGTTTTCGCGTGCAAACTCAAACTGATCCTGTGTTTCAACATTGTCCGCAATGCTCAGCTTCCCCTTTTCACGGCATTTTTTTACGGTAATGATTATATCGTCCGCGTCCGAATTTATATCAAAACGGATAACATCCGCAAAATTAAAAAGCTTTGAATGCTCCTCGGAATAAGTCATTCCCGCAATCGCAATCCTGTATCCGAGCCTTTTCAGCTGCATGCATTTCTGAAGCGTTCCCGCATCTGCAAGCATCTCCGTCGATACGGCGATTATCAGCTTTTCCTTTAAAAACAATTCATGAAAATTATCATTCAGCAGGCGCGGGGAAAACCTTATATAGACCGTTTTTCGCTCAAAAAGCGTCTGCATGTTTTCCTTCAGGAACAGCTTTGCTTCCTCGATTTCCTCTCTTGTCGCAAGCTCGTCGGACATTTCCGGATTTTCAGGCGAAACAAAGCAATATAAAAGCTCATAGGCGCCCGTTGCGCCCTGCTGATTGAAAATAGGCTGTTTTGAAATCAAAAAGCTCATATATTCAGGGATTCCTTCCGTAAGATTTTATACTATTAAACAAAGTCTATAAAATCAGTATTACCACTCGATTTCTTCTACGGGCGTGGGATTTTCATTAAGGACAACCTCTCTTACACTGCTGTTTTTCAGGCGTATTACCCTGTCCGCCATCGGCGCGATAGCCGAGTTGTGCGTAACGAGAACAACGGTCATTCCGCTGTTGCGGCAGGTGTCCTGAAGCAGCTTCAGTATCATTTTGCCAGTATTGTAGTCGAGGGCGCCGGTAGGCTCGTCGCAAAGCAGCAGCTTTGGCTTTTTTGCAAGCGCGCGGGCTATTGCGACGCGCTGCTGTTCGCCTCCCGAAAGCTGTGCGGGAAAGTTGTCCATTCTCTCCGAAAGTCCTACCTGCGCGAGGATTTCCTCTGCGGGGATAAATTCCTTGCAGGTCTGAGCAGCAAGCTCTATGTTCTCCTTGGCGGTAAGGTTCTGGATAAGGTTATAGAACTGGAAAATAAACCCTATATCATACCGGCGGTACGAAATAAGCTCTTTTTTGGAGTATTTCGCAATATCCTTGCCGTCAACAAGTATGCTTCCCTCGTCGATAGTATCCATTCCGCCGAGCATATTAAGCACGGTCGTTTTTCCGGAACCCGAAGGACCGAGAACGATCGCCAGCTCGCCCTTTTCTATTTCAAATGAAATTCCGTCCGAAGCGTTTATGGTTATTTCACCCATCTGATAACGCTTGTAGACATCCTTTACGGTAACAAAGCTCATTTCATACTCCTTTTACCTGATTTTAATCTCACCGTCTTCTCCCATTCTGACCACGCACTGCCCGTTCAGCTTGTCGACAACCAGCTGTTCGCCGTTTATTTTTACGACAACGCCGGGAAAAAGACTTCTGCGCACACGTATGCAAAGATCGCTGTTGCTGTCGATCTCCTCGTCGATCTGCTTTATGCGGTCCAGCATATCCTTTATCTCACGGCGGTGAATAAACTTCGCACGAATCGAGGTTGTAAGCATTTCATCACGCTCCGGTGATATCGTACCCGCCTTTTTCTGTTCCTGAAGTACCTTGCAGATCTTTTCAAGCTGGTCCAGCTGCCGTCTGAATTCGGTTATGCGCTTGTTCTTTTCGTTTTTCTCTTCTGCGAGAATTGCGACATTTCCCAAAACAAGCATGGTCTTTGCATAGGTGTCCGAACCTATTATATTTGCCTCGATATTCGACAGACAGGTATATTTTCCGCCGACTATAGCGCCTTTTCCGTTTGAAGCGGAAAGCTGCCCGTTGCAGAACGCCTGACACGCTACAAAGCTCTGCGCGGTCAGCTTTTCCTTAGCGTTAAGCGTGCAGTTTTCAAAAAACGACGCGGAAATATTTCTTCCGGCAAGGTCGGCTGCTACCGCGCCGACGCGCACGGAAATATCCCCGTCCGCCCGGATCTTCGTTCCGGTAACCGTTCCGAGAACGGTCACGCTTCCGTTTGAGCGGATTTCATAGCCCTCGTTTGTATTGCCCTTTATGGTTACATTTCCGATAAAATCAATATTTCCGACCGACGCGTCAACATCTCCGTTTATAACAACCTCCTTGTCTACAACAAAGTGGTTCTTGTTCCAGCGCAGATTTCCCGAAACCGCCGCAGCAAGATTCCTGCCGTCCTCGCTCAGCACAACTCCGGTTCCGACAACAAATACCGGAGGTCTGCCCGGACTCTGCATAACTACATTCCCGCGTATATCCATCCCCGGCTCTCCCTGCGTTTCCGGCGTAATTTCGGCAATAACAGTACCCTCATGGATATTGCGGATAAAACCAAGGTCGCGGTAATTAACATTTCCGAACTCGTCCTCGACAAATTCCTGCGTATCCTTCTGTTCGAATTTATATGTAACAAAGCCGTCGCTGCCGTCTGTGGGACGGTCGCCGCGGGCAATGACTATGCTGCGCCCATACTGATTTTTTTCAAAAATATCGCGCATTGCCTGTTCACTCAGATTATGACGGATGCCTTTCATCGCCGCCTCCGAGCAAAGGTCCTCGTATGTAACCGGCTTGCCGCCGAACTGGGCTTCGTTTACGATAACGCTGGCCGACATATATTTGTCGTCAATATTGAAGGTGATACTTCCGTTGATAGGTTCCGGCATATCATTCCCACCTTTCCTGCGGAAAATGTCATTTCTGTATTTCGCCGCGCGGCGGAATACTTCCCCTTATATTATAACATATATTTTTCGCTTTTTCCATACCTATTGATGAAAAAAATCCGCTTTATTATATTTTTGTCATTTTTGCGAAATTTGCCATCAGCTTTTTTGTGCCAACCGTATCAAAGCTTATCTCCAGGAATGTATCGTTTCCGACAGGCTTGCATGAAACGATAGTTCCGTCGCCGAACAGCTTGTGATGAACGCGTTCCCCTGCGGAATAGCTCTGTACCGGAGCTGCTTCGGGTTTTACAACGCTTCTGCGAGCAGTCTGCTCCTTGAGGTAATTCGGTTTCGGAGAAAATCCGCCCGCACGGCGCTGCGAATCGAAAGAAGCAGACATGACACGCCTTGTCTTGTCCACGACCTCGACATATTCCTGCGGAATTTCGCCGATAAAGCGCGATATACGGTTGCGCATCGTCTGACCGTAGAGCAGTCTGTTTTCCGCAGTGGTTATGTAAAGCCGGCGCTTTGCACGGGTTATTGCTACATAGCAGAGGCGGCGTTCTTCTTCAAGTTCAAACTGGTCGGAAATACTTCTGAACGACGGGAAAATGTTCTCCTCCGCGCCGATAAGGAACACCCGTTCAAATTCCAGTCCCTTTGCGGCGTGCATGGTCATAAGCACCACTTTATCATCGTCCGTGTCATAGCTGTCCATATCTGTGATGAGCGCCACCTGTTCCAGATAATCAAAAAGGCTGTGGCTCTCGTTTTCTTCGCAGAACGTTATCATCGCCGACTTCAATTCCTTGATGTTTTCAAGGCGCCCCGCGCCTTCCTCGCCCTGCGCAGTGAGCATGAGCGAATATCCCGACTGTTCGAGAACATCGTCGAGTATTTCGGTAAGCTCGCGCTCTTCGGCGGTGTCGATAAGCTCACGGAACATCTTCGCCACAGGCAGCAGAACTTTCGATTTTTTCGATATGCTTGAAAATTCCTCACAGCGCTCCATTACCTCGATAGGGCTTATGCCAAGTCCGACCGATATGCGGACGATTTCCTCCTGCGTAGCGTCGCCGATACCGCGCTTCGGCTCGTTTATTATTCGAGAAAATCGCACCGTATCGTTAGGGTTGCAGATAACGCTCAGATATGCGAGAACGTCGCGGATTTCCTTGCGGTCATAGAACTTCGTTCCGCCGATAATCCTGTACGGGACAGCCATTTTTCCGAGAACAAGCTCGAATGTACGCGACTGCGCATTCGTTCTGTAAAGAATTGCATTGTCGCTGAATTTTCCGCCGTTTTCCTTTGCGGCGAGTATCTCATTTCCCACAAAAAGCGCTTCCCCCTGCTCATCCGGAAAGCGGCACACCTTTATCTTTTCTCCGTCGCCGAGATCAGACCAGAGATTCTTCTCCTTATGCTGCGTGTTGTTGCGAATGACCGCGTTTGCCGCGTCAAGAATGTTCGTCGTCGAACGATAATTCTGTTCGAGCTTTATAACCTTGCTGTCGAACTCGTTCTCAAATGAAAGGATATTCTCGATCGTCGCGCCTCGGAAGCGGTAAATCGACTGGTCCTCGTCACCCACAACGCAGAGATTGCCACGCTCGCCCGCAAGCTGCTTTACAAGGCGGTACTGCGCAGAGTTGGTGTCCTGATACTCGTCAACCATTATATAGTCAAAATGGTTCTGCCAGTATTCGAGTGCGTCCCTGTCCTTGTCTAACACCTCGACGGTCTTCATGATAATATCATCGAAATCGAGCGCGTTTGCAGCTTTCAGGCGGCGCTGATATTCGATATAAATTTCGCGTATCGTAGCAAGCTGAAAATCTCGCTCGCCCTTCTGGTTTACCGCCGGGAACTGCTCCGATGTTATCAGCTTGTCCTTTGCGCGGGAAATTGCGTTCTGAACGGTCTTTTCCGGAAACGTCTTGTTGGAAATATTCATAGCGTCAAGGATAGATTTTATTACCCGCTTGCTGTCGTCGGTATCATAAATCGTAAAATTTGAGCTGTAGCCGAGCGCTTCAATGCTTCTGCGGAGTATTTTAACGCAGCAGGAATGGAACGTTGAAGCCCACACGTCGGCAGCGGGAGCGTTCATTCTCACAAGACGCTCTTTCAGTTCAGCAGCCGCTTTATTCGTAAAAGTTACGGCAAGGATCTTCCACGGACGAACGCGGTTGAACCCGATAAGCTCGGAAAGATGTCCTATGACCTCAGGGGAATTTTCGTATCGTCCCTCGGCATAAAAATTCAGAAAGCGCTCATCATCCGCCGATAGCTGCGGAACATAATCGCTGTGATAAGCGTTGCCGAAAAGCAGCATATTTGCTATACGATTGCAAAGCACGGTAGTTTTTCCGCTTCCCGCGCCCGCGATTATAAGCACAGCGCCGTCAAGCTGAAAAACAGCCTTGCGCTGCTGCGGGTTCATTCCGGAAAAATAGCGCTCAAGAGCCTTTTTCTTTAATGTCGTGTAATCCATAAAAATCCTTTCATAAAAACAGCACAAACCCGACGCACATTTCTGCACGTCAGGTTGTTTTGCTTTTTAATCATTATTATTCCTGAGCCTGAGTTTCAGCCGAGGGGCGGTTCACAGATGTGTTCTGCGTCTGTTCTCCGTCAAGCACCAGAAATGGGTTCACTCCATCGCTCATAACCTGCGGAAGAACACCGTTCCAGTTTGTTATCTTTAGGTATTCTATGTAGTTCGGGCTGTTTTCAAGCTTCTCCTGAACCACCTCAATCGCGTAAGCCTGTGCGTCCGCCGTAAGCTTCTGGCTGTCCGCCTCCGCCTGCGCCGCAATGACAATCTGCTTTGCTTCCTCTTCCTTTTCCTTTGTCTTATTTTCCATTTTCAGAGCGTCCTGCGCCGCGATAACCTTTGCCTGAATTGAGCTTTCAAAAGCGTCGTCGAAGCTCAGGTTCTCTATCGCAAAAGACTGAACAATAATACCTTTATCAGCAAGAAGCGTTTTAAGTTCATTCTCTATACGCTGCTGAACCTCGTTTCTGGACTGAACAAGCTCCTCCGCCTTTACCTTGCCGATCTCATTTTTAGCTATCTTCGCAACATTCTGAACAAGCAGCTTGGATTCGACATTATCAACGCCAACCTCTCTTATAATGTCCGAAAGCATAGATTTATCATAACTGTAATTTAACTTGAGCTTAAGCTCCTGAACGGTCTGCGTGTCGCTTGTATAAGCGTCCTCAACAGTCGAATACACCTGCTCACGGATATCAACCTGGTTGATTTCCTCAACAAACGGGATTTTGAAATTAAGTCCCGCAGTGAGATCGTCGTCGACAATCTGTCCGAAGCGGTATTTCACTCCGATAAAACCTTCGTTTACTATTGTGAAGCAGCTGAAGACTATCATTAACGCAATAATGATTATGATTACTGCGGCAACAAACTTTCCGCCGCCCTTCTTCACCTTTGCTCCTGCATTCTGATTTGTAGAAAACTTAATGTCTGCCATATTTTTTCCTTTCCATAATATCCGACTTGTGTAAATTAAATTTACCGTAATTTTATTTTAGCATATTTTTCCTGCAATGTCAATAGTTTTTTAAAAATAAATGTAAATTTTATTTACAGCAGTATTTTTACACATTTATCAGTTCATCGTACTTATCGGAAACCCTTGCTTCGGGTACAGCGGGCTTATCCGCGTTCTTTATCCTGCGCATTGCCTGTGTAAGCATGAGCTTTATGCGGTTTATCTGGTTTACCTCGGACGCGCCGGGATCGTAATCGACCGCGATAATATTAGATTCGGGATTGCGGCGGCGCAGCTCGCCGATAACGCCCTTGCCCGTAACGTGATTTGGCAGGCATGCGAACGGCTGCATACATATTATATTGTTCACGCCGCTGTGCATAAGCTCGATCATTTCCGCGGAAAGGAACCAGCCCTCGCCCGCGATATTGCCCGTCGAAACAATCCCGTCGACCATTTTGCGCATTTCGGCAATTTTTGTGAACTCACCGAACTTCGTGCCCTTTATCGCTTCAAAATACGGCTTCTCAAGCCACTCGAACAGCGAGATAGCCTTATTGCTCAGGTAATAACGCATATTCGATACCGTAAGCAGCTCGTGACGCGAATTTGCATGGTCGCAGAAGAAATAGATGAAGCCCATAAGATCGGGAACGACCGCTTCCGCGCCCTCCTGCTCGACAATACTCACAACGTCGTTGTTTGCGATAGGGTTGTATTTTACAAGAATTTCGCCGACGATGCCGACTCTCGGCTTAACTGTATCGAGCGTAGGCAGAGCGTCAAATTCCGCAACGATATTGCGCACATTCTTCTTATAACGCGACAGGCTGAGGTGCTTAAGATCCTCGCGCAGATATTTGTTCCACTTTTCCCAGAGCTTATCGGCGCTTCCCTTTTCGGCTTCGTAAGGTCTTACGCGGTACAGGCAGCGGCAAAGCACGTCGCCGTATATTACCGCCATAAATCCGCGTATAGCAAGAGCGGGAGTGATTTTGAAGCCCGGCTGCTTCTCCATACCGTTGAAGTTAAGCGAAAGCAGCGGGATGTTTTCATATCCGCCGTCGATAAGCGCCTTTTTTATCATGCTTATGTAGTTCGTGGCACGGCACGCGCCGCCCGTCTGGGTTATCATAAGCGCCGTGCTGTTGAGGTCGTATTCACCGCTTTCAAGCGCGTGCATAAGCTGTCCTATAGTAAGAATGGATGGATAGCACGCGTCGTTGTTGACGTATTTCAGACCCGTGTCAACTACCTTTTTGGAATAGTCCTTCAGAATAACCAGCTTGTAGCCCGAATAATTGAATGCGCTTTCGAGCAGCTCAAAATGATACGGAGCCATCTGCGGCGCAAGTATCGTGTATTTCTTCTTCATTTCGGGCGTGAAAGTGGGCTGGCGCTTATATCCCGTGTATTCCTGTTCGGAATGATAGCCGTTGCGCTCACGCTCCTCCATTACCGAAAGAAGCGAACGCAGACGTATTCTCGCCGCGCCTAAGTTGTTCACCTCGTCTATCTTCAGCAGCGTGTACATTCTTCCGCTGCCCTGCAATATCTCCTGAACCTCGTCGGTCGTGACCGCGTCGATTCCGCAGCCAAAGCTGTTCAGCTGAACAAGCTCAAGCTCGGGGTGCTTTCCGACAAACGCCGCCGCGCAGTAAAGACGCGTGTGGTACATCCACTGGTCAACAACGCGGATAGGCCGCGGAAGCTCGCCCATGTGTGCAACGCTGTCCTCGGTAAGTACCGCAAGACCGTAGCCGTTTATCATTTCAGGGATTCCGTGATTGATTTCGGGGTCAATGTGATACGGTCTGCCCGCAAGGACAATACCTTTTTTCCCCGTTTCGCGGAGCATTTTAACGACTTCTTCGCCCTTTCTGCGAATATCCTGCTTGAAAGCCTTGTCCTCGGCATACGCTTTTGCAAGAGCGGTTCCTATCTCCTCTCCGCCTATTCCGAACGGCAAAAATTCCTCGACAAGTCTGCGCGCCATCGCCTTTTCATCATAAATAGGCAGGAACGGATTCATAAATATTATCTTTTTATCGCGCAGTTCGGGAACGGAGTTCTTAATAACCTCGCTGTATGTCGCAACAACGGGACAGTTGTAATGGTTGTCGCCTTTTCCGCCGTTATCCATTTCATATGTAAGCGACGGGTAGAAAATGAAGTCAACGCCGTCCTTCAGAAGCGACACGATATGCCCGTGTGAAAGCTTCGCGGGGTAGCATACCGATTCGGAGGGCATTGTTTCAATACCCATATCGTAAATATCGCGGGAGGACTTAGGAGAAAGCTTCACGCTGTAACCGAGAGAAGTGAAAAAAGTGAACCAGAAAGGATAATTCTCGTACATTCCGAGAACGCGGGGAAGCCCGACAACGCCGCGCCGCGCCTCGTCTTCGGGGATAGGCTTGTAATGCTCGAAGAGACGCTTGTATTTATACTCGAAAAGGTTCGGCAGACCGGATTTCTCCGCGCCCGTACCCGCTCCGCGCTCGCAGCGGTTGTTGGTTATAAAGCGCTTTCCGTCCGAGAATTTGCTTATTGTAAGCAGGCAGTTGTTTGAACATCTTCCGCAGCGGGCGGTCGATTTCTGTATGGTGAAATTCTCAAGCGAGTCGAGCTTTGCGATAGTCGAACCCTCGCCGTCGTCGCGCTGCATTGCCACAAGCGCGCTTCCGTACGCGCCCATAAGACCCGCCTTATCGGGACGGGAAACATCTCGCCCGCAGGTAAGCTCAAACGCGCGCAGAACCGACTGGTTCATGAACGTTCCGCCCTGAACTATTATCTTTTCGCCCATAGCTTTCGGGTCGCGTATCTTTATTACCTTGAACAGCGCGTTCTTTACGACGGAATAGCTGAGTCCCGCGGAAATATCCGCTACGCTCGCGCCCTCTTTCTGCGCCTGCTTCACGCGGCTGTTCATGAAAACTGTGCAGCGCGAGCCAAGGTCAACAGGGTTTTCCGCCGTAAGCCCTATTTCGGCAAATTCACGGCTGGTCATGCCGAGCGCGTTAGCAAAGTTTTCGATAAACGAGCCGCAGCCCGACGAGCATGCCTCGTTGAGCAGAATGCTCTCGATCTCGCCGTTCTTGACGCGCATACACTTCATATCCTGACCGCCTATGTCAAGGATAAATTCAACGCCCGGAAGGACCTTTTCAGCCGCCTTATAGTGCGCCATTGTTTCAATTTCGCCGAAGTCAACTCCCAGCGCCGCCTTTATCAGGTGTTCGCCGTAGCCCGTCGCGGTAGCCTTAGCTATGTAAGCTCCCTCAGGCAGCAGCGAATATATCTCCTTTAAAATTCCGATTACGGATTTCAGCGGATCGCCGAGGTTGTTGTTGTAGTGTGAATAGAGTATCTCTGCATTTTCGCTGATAAGGCAAGCCTTCGTCGTTGTCGAGCCTGCGTCGATACCGAGATAGCACTTTCCCTTATATGTAGAAAGCTCCGCCGTCGGGATAACGCATTTCGCGTGGCGGTCGATAAATGCCTGCTTTTCCGCTTCGTCCCTGAACAGAGGCGCAAGACGCTCAACTTCGTGAACTGTAACGCTGCCGAGCCGAGCAATTTTTTCCTTCAGTTCAGCCGTTGAAACAACGGCGCGGTTGTCCGCAAGCGAAGCGCCCGCCGCAACGAACAGATTCGCGTCCGCAGGGAAAATAATATCCTCGCCGGACAGCGCAAGCGTTTCGATAAAGCGTTTGCGGAGCTCGGATAGATAATGGAGCGGTCCTCCGAGGAACGCGACTTTTCCGCGTATCGGCTTGCCGCACGCAAGTCCGCTTATCGTCTGATTTACGACAGACTGAAAAATTGAAGCCGCAACGTCGGATTTTTTCGCGCCGTCGTTGAGCAGCGGCTGAATATCGCTCTTTGCGAAAACGCCGCAGCGCGACGCGATAGGATATATCGTTTCATAATCCTTCGCAAGCTCGTTCAGTCCGCCTATATCCGTGTTGAGCAGCGCCGCCATCTGGTCGATGAACGCGCCGGTACCGCCCGCGCAGGAGCCGTTCATTCTCTGCTCGATTCCGTCGCGCAGATATGTTATCTTCGCGTCCTCGCCGCCAAGCTCAATAGCGACGTCGGTTTCCGGAATAAGCGTCTGGATAGCCGTTGTTCCTGCGGAAACCTCCTGGATAAACGGTATGTCAAGCCATTTTGACGCGGAAATACCTCCGGAGCCTGTAACCGCAACGGTGACCTCCGTTTCGTTTATCTCGTCAAGTCCGCCCGTCAGAACCTCCGCAAGCGTCTTTTTTATGTCAGAATAATGTCGCTGATATTTTTTGTATACAAATTTGTTTTCGTCGTCAAGAACTGCAATCTTTACAGTTGTCGAGCCGACATCAAGTCCGATATGGAGCATATCTGATAATCCTTTCCTTGCCTTGCCATTATATAAGAATCATTATAAATATGAATACAGCTTATTATACACTATTTTTTTGTTTTTTTCAATGCCTTTCAGTGATTTTTTCGCCAAACTTTCACCCTAAGCGGCAAATTATGCGTTTTTTGCCTTATTTTATGCTTTTCTCGGTTTATTTTTTGCCTAAACTCTTGTAATTTCTCCAAAAATGTTATATAATAGTTAAGGCGGCGCCGCACAAAGTACGCCTGACGGCTTTGCATGGCGTTGCTTCATTGTGTATGCGTTTCTTTTTGCATGTCACAAGGAATGTCACAATCGGAAAGGACTGTTCAGAATGATTATCACAAAGGACACGATTATCGGAGATATTCTCGACGCTGACGCTGAAGCTGCCGCTCCCTTTTTCTTTGAAATGGGAATGCACTGTCTCGGCTGTCCCTCCGCAAGAGGAGAAACTGTAGGCGAAGCCTGCGCAGTTCACGGAGCGGACCCCGACGCCCTTGTTGAAAAGCTCAACAAGGCGCTTAACGGCTGATGTCCGTAAGGCTCGATGAACGTCTTTCCGCTGCCGCCGCAATGGTGCGCAGCGGAAAAAGCGTCTGCGACGTCGGAACCGACCATGCCCTGCTGCCCTGCTTCCTCTGGGAGCGGGGAGAGCGGAGGCTTTTTGCCTGTGATATAAACGATGGACCGCTTGAAGCGGCAAGGCTTACCGTTGCGCGCAATAACGCCGAAGTAACGCTGATAAAATCCGACGGACTGAAAAACGTCCCCCCGTGCGATGATGTTGTGATCGCAGGAATGGGCGGAGAGCTTATCGCGCGGATAATCAGGGAATGTCCGTTTACGACCCCCGACACGCGCTTTATTCTCCAGCCTATGACAAAACCGGAGATACTTCGCCGCGAACTGTACAGAAGCGGCTTTGAGATAATTTCCGAAACCTGCGCAAGCGCGGGAGGAAAAATCTACACCGTTATGCTTGTGCGTTTTACGGGTAAAAAATGCGAAATCGAGGATTCGTTCGCCTTTTTCGGAAAAAACAGCGCTGCCGCGTATATTAAGTCAGTGAACGCACGGCTTGAAAAGCTGGCGAACAGCGACAGAAAATACTTAGATTTGATACGTCATATTGGAGTCGAAAAATGAAATTAAACGAACTTTACAAATATATAGATACATTCGCTCCGTTCTCGACGCAGGACGAATTTGACAATTCAGGACTGCTGATTGAGAGCGAAGAAACCGAGATAACAAAGGCTGCAATATGCCTTGACATAACAAATGGGGTCGTTGAGGAAGCTCATGCCTGCGGCGCTCAGCTTATCGTTTCGCATCACCCCGTTATTTTCCATAAGCTCGCGGCGCTTGACCCGAAAAGTCCCGTTTTCCGCCTTGTTAAATACGGAATATCCGCAATATGCGTGCATACCCCTATCGACATGGCAAGCGGCGGAATCTCCGACATGATGTACGAACTTATGGACTTCGGTTCGCCCGAGGGCGCGCCCGTCCTGCACGTCGTTCATCAGGGTTCCGGGATAGGCTACGGCAAAATAAAAACGCTCGAAAAAACCGTTTCCGCACGGGAACTTGCTGAAAAAGCGAAAAGCGTTTTCGGCTGTACATCTCTTCGTTTTGTTGACGGAGGAAAGCCGATCAAAACGGTCGCCGTCTGCTCCGGTGCGGGCAACGACGAGATATACGCCTGCATTGAGAAAAACATTGACGCAATAATAACCGGCGACGTGAAATGGCACGGCTTTGTTGACGCGAAAAATGCGGGCGTGACCGTTATCGACGCGGGACATTACAACACCGAAGTTATCGTCTGCAAGCTGTTCCTGCAAAAGTTTGCGGAGCGTTTTCCAGAAGTCGGCTTCTTCATTCCGGCAGCCAACCGCGACTGCACCGAATTCATCTAAATTCATTTAAAATAAAAAAGGAGGGATAATATGTCGCTTGACGGAGCTTTTCTGCACTGCGTTCTCGGCGAGATCGAGGCGCACGGGCTGATCGGCGGACGCGTGGATAAAATCCACCAGCCCTCGCGCGACGAAATAATCATTACCCTCCGCACTTTCGGCGGAGCGGAGAGGATACTTTTCTCCGCTAACTCGGCTTCCGCGCGGGTCGGTCTGACCGGTCAGATACCCGAAAACCCGAAGCAGCCGCCGATGCTATGTATGCTGTTCAGAAAATACCTTTCGGGCGGGCGGCTCACCGCCGTGCGGCAAGACGGGCTTGAACGCATACTCAATTTCGACTTTGAATGTACAAACGAGATCGGCGACACGATCCACAACCGCATTGCCGCTGAGATCATGGGCAAATACAGCAACATTATCCTGCTCACCGAAAAAGAGGACGGCTGGCGCGTCGTTGACAGCGTGAAGCGCGTTACCGACGATATTTCTTCCGTCCGCAGGATACTCCCGAACGTGCCGTATGAGCTGCCGCCGCGCGAAGAGCGGCTGAACCTGCTCGAATATGATTTTTCGGACATTTCCGAGCGGCTTTCTCCCTTTGAAAATCAGCGGCTCGCAAAGGCGCTTCCCTCGATTTTTGAGGGAATTTCGCCGATATTCGCACGCGAGTGTGCTTACAGCTGCGCACGCGATACCGACGCACTTGTAAGCGACCTCACTCCCGACCGTCTTGACAAACTGGTGTTTTTCCTCAAAAAGGCGCGCGGCTTTATCCTTGACGGGAGCGGCTGCACGGTAGTTACCGACCGTTACGGAAAGCCGAAGGATTTCTGCTTCATGCCCGTTGAGCAGTACGGTGCGGAAATGACTGAAACGCATTTTGACAGTCCCGGCGCGCTGCTTGATAAATTTTTCGGCAGCCGTGCGGACGCAGACCGCATAAAGCAGCGTTCGGGCGACCTTATGAAAACTATCCTCAATATATACGAACGCATTTCCCGCAAGCTGGAACTTCAGAAATCCGAGCTTGCGCAGTGTTCCGAGCGGGATGTATTCCGAGTCTGCGGCGACCTTTTAAGCGCGAATCTATACCGCATGGAGCGGGGAATGAACGAGATAACCGTTGACGACTATATCAGCGGCGGAACACGCACCATACGCCTTGACGTCCGCCTTACGCCTTCTCAGAACGCGCAGAAATATTACTCTGAGTACAAAAAGCTGGACACAGCGGAAAAAATGCTGTCAAAGCTGATCGAACAGGGCGAAAAGGAGCTTGTCTACATTGACAGCATATTCGACGCGGCAAGCCGTATCGGAAGCGGTTCGGGCAGCGACGCGGAGCTTTCGGAAATAAAGCGCGAGCTTACCGAATCGGGCTATCTGAAGCACTCGAAAAACGACAAGCGCAAGCCCGAAAAGGCGCTTCCCCCGCTTAAATTCCGCTCGGATGACGGGTTTGATATTCTCGTCGGGCGCAACAATTATCAGAACGACAAGCTGACGCTCAAAACCGCGCGACCCGACGACTTATGGCTGCATACGCAGAATATTGCCGGTTCGCACGTCATAATCAGCGCGGACGGGAAGAAGATACCGAACAGCACTATTGAGCAGGCGGCAATTCTCGCAGCGTATTGTTCAAAAGCAAGGAACGGGACAAAGATACCCGTTGATTTTACCTTGGCGAGATATGTGAAAAAGCCGAACGGCGCTAAACCCGGCATGGTGATATTCACAAATAATCAGACTATTCTCGTAAATCCCGACGAGGAACTTTACGAAAAACTCAAAGTTTAAAAGGAGACATCTCAGGATGAAAAAGGAACTGGCGAAAACCTATTCCCCGAAGGACTTCGAGGAACGAATCTATAAGAACTGGGAGGATAAGAAGTATTTCCACGCGGAGCGCGATCCTCATAAAAAGCCGTATACTATCGTTATCCCCCCGCCGAACATCACGGGGCAGCTTCATATGGGTCACGCCCTCGACAACACGCTTCAGGACATCATTATCCGCACGAAGCGTATGCAGGGCTATGCCGCCTTGTGGCTTCCCGGAACCGACCACGCTTCTATCGCTACCGAGGCGAAAATAGTCGGCGCAATGAAAGCCGAGGGGCTTACAAAGGACGACGTCGGACGCGACGGATTTCTCGAAAGAGCATGGGAATGGAAGCGCGTTTACGGCGGACGTATCGTTGAACAGCTCAAGAAGCTCGGTTCAAGCTGCGACTGGGACAGAGAGCGCTTCACGCTTGACGAGGGCTGCTCAAAGGCGGTTCAGAAAGTATTCATCGACCTCTACAACAAGGGGCTTATTTACCACGGCGAACGCATAATCAACTGGTGTCCGAACTGCAAGACCTCGATTTCCGACATTGAATGCGAATATGAGGAACAGGCGGGCAGCTTCTGGCATATCAACTATCCCCTTTCGGACGGAAGCGGCTTTGTTGAGATCGCCACGACCCGTCCCGAAACGCTTCTGGGCGATACGGCAGTTGCGGTCCACCCCGACGACGAGCGCTATAAGAATATCGTCGGAAAGACCGTAAAGCTGCCGCTTACCGACCGCGAGATCCCCGTTGTTGCGGACGAATATGTTGAAATGGACTTCGGAACAGGCGTTGTAAAAATCACTCCTGCGCACGACCCGAACGACTACGAAGTTGGTCTGCGCCATAATCTCCCCGTTATCAATGTAATGAACGACGACGCTACTATCAACGCAGAATACGGCGGAAAATACGCGGGAATGGACCGCTATGAGGCGAGAAAGGCTATGGTCGCTGACCTCGAAGCGCAGGGACTTCTCGTAAAGGTCGAGGAGCACGTTCACAACGTCGGGACCTGCCAGCGCTGCCACACGGTAGTCGAACCCAAGTGCTCAAAACAATGGTTCGTAAAAATGAAGGAGCTTGCGCAGCCCGCTATCGACGTTGTAAAAAGCGGCGAACTTAAATATGTTCCGCAGCGCTTTGAAAACGGCTATCTGCACTGGATGGAAAATATCCGCGACTGGTGCATTTCCCGTCAGCTCTGGTGGGGACATAGGATACCCGCGTACTACTGCACGAACGACGCGTGCGGATATGAGGAAATAAACGCGGACGGCGTTTCGGTATGCCCGAAGTGCGGCGCAAAAATGGTGCAGGACGAGGACACGCTCGATACATGGTTCAGCTCGGCGCTCTGGCCGTTCTCAACGCTCGGCTGGCCTGAAGAAACCGAGGATTTGAAGTATTTCTACCCGACAAATACGCTTGTAACGGGCTATGATATTATTCCGTTCTGGGTTGCGAGAATGATTTTCTCCGGACTTGAACACACGGGCGTAAAGCCGTTCTCTCACGTTCTTATCCACGGTCTTGTGCGCGACGAACTCGGCAGAAAGATGAGCAAGTCGCTGGGCAACGGCGTTGACCCGCTTGAAGTCATAGATCAGTACGGTGCGGACGCGCTTCGCCTGACGCTTGTTACGGGCAACAGCCCCGGAAACGATATGCGCTGGACGGACACAAAGGTAACCGCCTCCCGCAACTTCGCAAACAAGCTCTGGAACGCTTCACGCTACATTCTCATGAACCTGCCCGAGGATATGGAAAAGGCGGTCCTTCCCGAAACTCTGCCTATCGAGGACAAGTGGGTGCTTACGCTTTACAATAAGCTCATCCGCGAAGTGACCGACAATATCGAGGCGTTTGAACTCGGTATCGCTATCGGAAAGCTCTACGACTTTATCTGGGACGTTTACTGCGACTGGTACATTGAACTTACAAAGCCGCGTATCGCCGCAGGCGGAGAAACCGCGAGAGCCGCGCAGAATGTTCTTGTTTACGTTATGCAGGGCGTTCTGAAGCTGCTTCACCCGTTCATGCCGTTCATCACTGAAGAAATCTGGCAGTCGATGCCTGTTGCGGGACAGCCCGAAAGCATAATGATCGCAAAGTGGTGCGAATACGACGAAAAGCTCAATTTCGCCGCAGAAGCGGAAGCGTTCACAAAGATAATCGACGCTATCAAGGCTATCCGCGTTCAGCGCAACGAGCTTAACGTTCCGCCCTCAAAGAAAGTTTCCATGCACATTGAAACCGCAGATACCGCGCTGTTCGATTCCTGCCGCGTATTCTTCGAGCGCCTTGCGGGAGCGGGAGAGCTTGAAATTGCGGAAAAGGTGAATACGGCGGACGGAATGGTTACAGTCGTAACCTCGGCGGCGAGAGTGTTCATGCCTATGGGCGAGCTGGTCGATACCGAGAAGGAACTCGTTCGTCTTGAAAAAGAAAAGAAAAATGCGCAGAAGGATATTGATTTCCTTTCCGGAAAGCTGAACAACCCCGGTTTCCTCGCAAAAGCGCCTGCGCAGCAGGTTGAAAACGAGCGGGCAAAGCTCGCAAAGGCACAGGAAAAAATGAACAAGATCATCGAATCCATAAGCGCTCTTAAAAAATAATTCAATAAGGAGAGAAAATATGACCCGCAATATCATCTTCTCAGTACTGTTCATTATAGTTTATGCAGGCGCAGTTTTGTTCGGAACGAACCGTGAAACAACCCAAAAGGATCGCTGGGGAAATGGCGTTTTCACAGGAAACAGCTATGTGAGCGAGCGATTCGGGATCGGCGCGGAGCTGGATTCAGGCTGGATAAGGCTGGACGGACCGGGCGCGCAGACGCTTGACAGCGAATACGATTACGCGAACGATGGGCTGACTCCCCTTTTCGGATATATTTCAAAAAAATCCACGCTTCAGGTATGCGTTTATGCCGATGACCCGTATTCTGACGATATATTTTCCCTGACATACTGGAACAGATATATTTCGGAAACAAGAGCAGATCTGGAAAGTATTGGCGCACGCTGGAACGGCAGCGCGGCTTATGAACTCAACGCCAAGGGCAGCGGCGATCCAATCGTCATGTACTATATGTCCTATACTTACGGCGCGGATGATTACAACACCTTCTTTGCCGTCTCAAATATAAACGGAAACGGATTTATGTTCAGTGGGAATTACAACGACTTTGAAGGACTTTCGCAGGTCAAAGAATTTCTCACCGAAAAATTCTATGTAAATTCAACGGCAGGAGAAAACTGCTGAGCATTGACAATCGTTTTCTTACATTTGTACGACTTCTTTCTGGTTCTGAAATCAACCGTATTGACTTGCTGAAATCGACGAACGTCTTATCCTTGCCATATTCAGTTTTCCTCCTTTGCTTTTGAAGCAGCAATTCCTTCAATTTATACCGAAAAAATAGGACTAAAGCGACGCCCGTCTGTCTGGTTTCGCTTTAGTCCTATTGTATCAGCGGCGCTTAGTAAAGTCCGAACAGTCTCAATAACTTCTGCCAGAAATTCAGTTCTTCTTCCTGTTCTTTGACAACAGTTTCTGCTTCGGGAATTTCAACAGCTTTCGTAGTAATTACAAACTGTACCGAGGAAACCTCTGTGTTTTTATCCGAAACAAAAGAAACCGTGTCATATTCTTTGCTGATTGAACTTAACATATTGTCAAGCTCTGCTGTGGCTGTACTGTCAATGATATTTGTTTTGTTACGAAGCTCACTTGTTCCGTCGGCAAGCTCCACTGTGCCGTTCACAAGCTCTTCCGTACCCTCTGCAAGAGTAATGCCGCCCCGTGCAAGCTCTTTTGCACCGTTTTGAATTTCTGCAAATCCGCTGTAAAGCTTTCCGACTCCGTCCGTATATTCAATAATACCGCTATCGAGTTTTTCATATTCTGAAACAAGAGTATCAATTCCGCCCGCAAGAGCCGACATATTCACAAGCATTTCACCTAGGGAAGCTGTCAGTACGTTTATCGCTGTATCAAATTCAGCATACTTTACTTTTAACTCATTTGCACCCGCTTCAAGCTGTGTTATAGCTTCAGAAGAAGCGTTCAGATAGGCTTCCGTTCCGCCTATCACAGCATTGTTGCCCGATAAGAGCTGTACAATGGTTTCAAGCTGTGTAATCTGCGCTGTAAGCTCTGCCGCTTGGTCGGAATACTGCGGAACATTCTGAATTTGCGAAAGCGTTGCTTTCAGCTCGTAAATCTGTGCGGAAAGCTGTGTTATTGTCTGCTCGTTTCCCGATTTTAACGTATCAATATCAAGTCCGTTTGCGCCGAGAGCCGCCTTGTAGCTGTCAAAGCTTACGCTGTTTTTCAATCCTTCAATTCCCTTGCAAAGCCTGTCAATTCCAGCTTTTATCTCTGCCGAAGCCGCAGTAAGCTGTTCCAACTTATCTGCACCTACCGAAACAGCGGAAAGCGAGGACTGAACAGTAAGCAGCGCATTTTTAACCTCCGCAGAACCGTTTTTCAGGTCGGCGGATTTACCGTTCAGTTCGGAAAGTGCATCGTACACCGTATCAATACCGTCACGGAGCGTTTCAATACCTTTGTTCAATTCGGAAACGCCATCGTTTAATTTCACAGAACCATTATACAAATCCTGCGCCCCGTCGTCAAGCTGTTCCACACCGTCAATCAAATCGGCTATGCTTCCGTCATAATCAATGTCAAGACCAATATTCATCCTGATACCGTTAATCTGTGCCGATGGCATTTCAAAATCAGTTACATTCGCAGTTATACTGCGTTCAAGACCGCTGCCTGCAAGCGCTGTATATGTAATCTGCTTTTTACTGCCAACGTTTGCAAGGGTCGCACCGTCTGCGGTAATGTTCCTGCATATCTCCGTGTCAAGGGTAAAACTGCACTGCAGGGCGTAATTTTCGCAAAAATCCCCCTTACACTCCTCATTTTCGGTAATGCTTATTTTGATTTCAAGCGCACCGCTTTTACCTGCGATTTCCTCTGCGGAAAGCTCCTTGCCGTCAAGGAAATAACGGATTGATATTACCCACGGAAGCTGTGCATTTTCCATTGTTCCCTGATAGTACACTTTTTCGTTTTCGGGAGAGGAAAAGCTGATTTCGTCGCCGTTCTGCGAAATATCACCGTCAATATTCATCAGCTTTACTTGGGAATATTCACCGTAATCAGTGACTTCTCCGCCCCAAAAGCTGTTCACAACATAGATGCTTTTAATACTGCCGTCGGCATTTGCGGTTACATAGATAACCTCTTCCTTTTCTGCGGCATAAACGGGATTTGCAGTTGTTCCGAGCAGCAAAGCGGCAAGTATTCCTGAAATAATTTTCTTGAAATTCATATCAAAACCTCCGTTATTTATTTGAAACAAAATCAGATTTATAGGTAGTCCTGCGTATTATGCCGTCAAAGATATACAAAAGCGCAGGCAAAACGAAAAGCACAATAATCAGAGAACAAATTGCGCCTATTCCCACGAACATTCCGAGTTGTGCAAGCAGCCCGTGCGTGGACAGCTTTCCAAGAAGCAGACCCACCACCGTCAGAACGCTGCCCGAAGTGAGAATTGAAATGGCGACTGCGGAAATTGTTTTCGGCACAGCTTCTTTTTTAGGCAATTTCCTGCGAAATTCAAGGTATCTGTCAGTCATTAGGATCGCATAGTCAACTGTTGCGCCGAGCTGTACCGAGCTTATAATAAGGTATGCGATATAGAACACCTCGTCGCCTGCAAAATACGGAACAGAGAGATTTATCCATATTGCCGTTTCTATTGCAAGCACCAGTATAACGGGAAGCGTTGCCGATTTCGTTGTCAGCAGAAGCACAACAAATACGGCGGCAATTGCAATAAGGTTTACCAGCACCATATCGCTTGTTACGGTTTTCATCAAATCGTATGTGCTGACCCCTGTACCTGCAAGGTAATAGCTGTCTGGGTAGTATTCCTGTGTTATTTCGTGAATTTTCTCCACAAGCGTAAAGGTGTCGTTTCCCTCGTATTCGGTATCGAGAGTAATGACCATTCTACTGTAATTTTCAGAGCATAAAAGCGACAGAGTATCTTCATCAAGATATTCCTCAGGAATTTCCGCTCCGACCGTATCAACATAAGAGATAATGTCCGTCACCTGCGGCAGAGCGTGAAGCTCATCGGAAAGTGCTTGTTCGGTGTGCCGGCTGCCTTTCGGTACAAGAATAACATATGTATCCTGCTGACCGAAAACAGCTTCAATTTCAGCAGTATCCGCACCAAGCTGTGTTTCCTCTCCGAATATTTTTGACGAGCCGTAAAGAAAATCATTCTGATTTGAAGCGAGATAAGACGGCACGATTACCACGGCAAAAGCAACTGCCATAGGCAGCATTATTTTGCTGACAAATTTTCCGAATTTATCGAATTTCGGCAGAAGCGGACGATGCTTTGTCTTTTCAACCGGCTTATGAGTAAGCAGTATAAGACAGGGCATAAACACAAATACGCACACAAGACTTATTGCGATACCCTTTGCAAGCGCAAAGCCTAAATCGGGACCGATACGAAAACGCATAAGCCCCAGCGCAAGAAATCCAATTACAGTGGTAAGACCGCTTGATAAAATCGAGCTTGTAGACTTGCAGAGCGCGTCAGCCATAGCTTCTTTCGGGTCGGATATATCCTTTTGGCTTTCTTCAAACCGGTGAAGGAGAAACACAGAATAATCTAGCGATACGGCAAGCTGCAAAATCATTCCTGCGGCATCGGTAACAAAGCTGATTTCTCCAAAAATAATGTTGCTTCCTGCGTTTATAAGGAGTGCAACTCCCATTCCTGTCATAATAACAAGCGGTTCGAGCCATGATGAGGTTGTAAAAATCAACACGAAAATGACAAAAATAACGGCGAAAACGGCTATTTTGGCAACTTCGCTGACTGTTCGTTCGGTCGCCTCCGCTGTGGATACCGCCGCGCCTGTCATAGCGTTACCATCTCCGATAATGCTTCGTATTTCGGAAACTGCCGATAAAATTTCATTTTCCGAAATTGTTATGTTAAGCAAAGCATTGCCGTCCTTGTAATAGGCTTCAATCGTGTCGCTGCCGATGATTTCAAGCGGCTGTGCAATATCAATGCTGTCGTCAAGCCAAATTACCTCCGTTACACCGTCTATGGCGGATATTTTCTCTTTGTAATCGAGAGCTTGCGGAACGGTAACGTTTTTCAATATAACTCTTGCATTGGGAATACCGCCGTCAAATTCCTGCTCCATTATTTCAAGGGAAACGGCAGATTTACTGTCCTCTGGGAGATAGTCGTTAATATCGTAATTGACGGAGATAAGGGGCTTGCATACTGCGGAAAACACAAGCAGTATTCCGAAAATTACCGTTATCATAATCGGGTGAGCGATTATTTTTTCATAGAATTTCTTCATATCGTACCTGCCTTTCATAAATGTACATTAATTGTACTAAATCTAGCGGAAACTTAAAACGGTCAGCTTCGGTCAGTTGTGTGAATTACGGACAAACGGAGCGATTTGAGGGTCAGACAGTACGAATTGACCGTTGAAATATTTACTCCACAGTTGTATAATAAATTTGAGGTGAGCTTATGAAGCATGAAATTACCAGTATGTACACAAAAAAGGCTTTGTCCGACACGCTTAAAAAGCTGATGGAAGCAAAGCCTTTTTCAAAAATAACTGTCAGCGAGCTGATTGCTGAATGCAGATTAAATCGCAAAACATTTTATTATCATTTTCAGGATATGCGTGATTTATTACGCTGGACTCTGCGGCAGGAAGCAATTGATGTTGTCAAGGGCTTCGATCTGCAAAGTGATTACGAGGATGCTATTCTTTTTGTAATTGACTATCTTGAACAAAATCAGCATATGCTGAACTGCGTTTACGACTCTGTCGGGCGTGACGAACTGAAGCTTTATCTTTACGAGGATTTCACCGAGGTTGCCGATATGATTATCGCTGCCGCCGAAAAGCAGTTTGGAAAGCAGATTTCGGACGAGTACAAAAAATTACTTGTAATGTTTTTAACGGAGGGGATTGTCGGAATGATAATAGAATGGCTACACGGCGGAATAAGGCTTGAAAAAGCTGTGGCTGTAAAATACATCTCCGAGATTTTCAAAGGGAGCCTTTCGGGAATAATTGAGAGAACGGAGTGAATTTTTGCTGTTCATTTCATTAGCTGCCATTTAGTCAATAACTGTTAGTATTTAGAATACTTCTGTATGGTCATCGCACTAAATCCTGTCGATTTTTCCGTGCATTTCCTCGAACATGGCTTTAACTGTTGCCGCTACTATACGAGCCTCCTTTGGACTGCATTTATCTGCAATGTCCGCAATCTCACCCTGCGAAATATGCTTGGAACTCGTAAGACTGTCGCCAACGCCTTTTGCTACAATCCTTTGTTTCTGCGCACCGTCTTTATTCGCTTACCCACGGCTTTATAGTCTATTATATCATCTGCCTTTTCCATTTCACCGCTCCGTTCTCTCGTACTACTATATCTTTTATTCTACATCTTTTGCACTTAAAACGGAATAATCCAAATTTCCTATGAGGATATTCACGTATATTTTTAGCCAATTTTTTTCAAAAATATTTCCCTTGCACCACATGGGCAAGGGAATTTATGATGTTAAAATCTTCACAATGATATGGAAATATGCGAAGTTTGGTAATCTATACTATACAGACAGTTGTCAGCAAAACAGACGATGCTTACGTTAAATTAGCTTGGTTTTATCCGTCTATAAGCTTAGGAACTTACCAGAATAAATCACTAACTACTATGTTGATTTTACTTTCCCAACCGTATAAACATCATAATTCTACCCTACTTAATCTTGCAGGAAACGGATTACCATAGCTTTCAAGATTTATATCTTGCTTTAATAAGTTGTTATGATCTATTAAAAATTCTTGTATATCATTGACATTTTTGCAAAGACCATTTTTGTTTAATTTTAAATATGTTTTATAAAGAATTTCTGTATTTGAGAAATTCCAATGCTTTAAAACTTCGGTCATTTTAATTATCCTTCCTCAGTTTTTTTGATATATATAAAACTAAATCATCATCATTGATAACCGTATCGTATGGAGTGCATATTTTATCCTTATACCATACTCCCGACCCGTCGGGAATATATCCGCGCTTAACATACATTCTCTGCGCACTGCCGTAACCGCTGTGCAGACCTACCCCAAGATAAACCGTATCGGCATATTCTGCAGAAATTTGCTCCGCAATATCCATAAGCCCTGTACCAATGCCTTTTCTGCGGAACTCTTCAAGCACAGCAAAATCCACTATTTCAGGATAACCCATATTTGCAAATGAACCCCATTCCGAGTCCGGGTAAACATTTATATAACCGGCAGCCCTGCCGTTGTATTCAGCCATAAGAGCAAAAGCTTTCCCCTCTCTTTGGTGCTTTAACCGCGTTTCAAACTTTTCTGCGGTCGTACCCCAGCCCTGCGCGTTTTCTTTTTCAACAAATACGCTTATATCACTTTGTTCCAGCGTGCGTATTGTTATTTCGTTATCTCTATAATAAATCATATGAACAGTTCCTTTTTCAATATCATACCATGCTTATGAAATTCAGTCGAATACATAGTTTGATTTGTTACAATTATTTATTCGCTTAAAATATGTTCAAGCTCATCAATTTCCTCCGCCGAAAATTCCAGACGCCCGACGCAAGCGGCATTTTCGATGATCTGCTCAGGACGGCTCGCGCCTATAAGCACGGTTGTAACAGCTTTATTTTTCAGCACCCATGAAAGCGCCATCTGAGAAAGCGTCTGCCCTCTCCGCCGCGCTGCCGCGTTAAGCTTGTTAAGCTTAGCGATCATTTTTTCATCAAGCTGACCGCCGATCCATGTTTCGCCCCTTCCGACTCTCGAATCAGCTGGTACTCCTTTGAGGTATTTATTCGTAAGAAAGCCCTGATACAGCGGTGAAAAGACTGCGAGACCGAAGCCCTCTTCACACGCATATTTGTCCAGTCCGTCATCCTCGATCCAGCGGTTGAGCATTGCATACGACGGCTGATTTACGACAAACGGAGTGCGAAGCTCCCTGAAAATTGTCAGTATTTCTTCTGTCTGACGCTTGTTGTAATTCGAGATTCCGACATAAAGCGCCTTGCCCTGTTTAACGGCAGCGTCAAGCGCAAGCGCAGTTTCTTCAACAGGCGTATCAGGATCCGGAACATGATGATAAAATATATCAACATAATCAAGTCCCATTCTTTTAAGGCTTTGGTCGAGAGAAGCAGTAAGATATTTTCTCGAACCGTTCTTATCTCCATACGGACCCGGCCACATATCATAGCCCGCTTTTGTTGAAATGCACATTTCGTCGCGGTAATGCCGCATTCCCACTAAGATTTTCCCAAAGTTTTCCTCTGCGCTGCCGTTGTACGGGCTGCCGTAATTGTTAGCGAGATCAAAGTGGGTAATGCCAAGATCAAACGCTGTATGCACCATTTTTTCCATATTTTCAAAACAGCCCTTGCTGCCAAAATTCTGCCAGAATCCGAGCGATACCGCAGGCAGTTTCAGTCCGCTTTTTCCGCATCGGTTATAGACCATTCTGTCATATCTTTTTTCATCCGCAATAAACATAGTAAAATCCCGCCTTATGTTATTAAATAGTAGCTTGCCGCGTCATTTAACGCGGCAAGGGTTGGCGAAGCCAACCTCCCATTCGGCGGAGGATTGTATCTCCCGCCGAATGGGAAAAATAGGATCCGCCGCCTTAAAAGCGGGGACATCCTTGCCTAAGTTATATTGTAATACCTGTCATTATGTTGAAGGTTCGCTTATTAAAATCCTTAAATTGCTTTGACTGTGAATATCTGTATACAAGAACTTTTTGCAGTTACTCTGCGTAATAGCAATAATCCATAATAATATTCCCTTTTTCATCGGGAGTAGTATAACGAGGGCAAAGGCAGTTTTCAAAAGACCATATACCTCCGTTTTTATCTGTCCAAATCTTAATTCCATGGCTCACAATCGCGTTGTAACAGCCGCTTGTATAGTGTATTTCCTCTTCCTTACCATAAATCCAGCAAGTTCCAAGACCGACGGCAGGAAAATCGACATATTCAAAGCCATCGGGAACTGTTGTGTCAGCCGGTGTAAACATACCGATCCAATATTCAAAAGCCTGTCCTTCGCAGCGGCGTTCAAGACCAACATATCCGGCGCCGTTCTTCCATATTTTAAGTATAGCATCAGAGCCTCCCATTGCCTTTTCAATTTTATCAAACCAGCCGTTTGCAAACCAGTCGCCCCACCAGCCGCCAAAATCAGGATATTTCTTCCCGATAAAACGCATTGCCGGAACATTTTCCCTAAATACTTTAATTATTTCAGACATTTTTCTGCTCCTTTTTATTCAACATTCTATTTTTAAGTATACCATATAAAAATAAAAAACACAAGATTTTTAGAAATAATTTTCCTTAATCATTAAATCCCGTAAACATTATCGTTCCTTTCTGCGCCCGCCCCGTTCATTGCCCGCGGCGTTCGCTGTGAGTTATATAAAAACAGCGCATACCCGTGGGCTGCGCTGAATTTATTGTGTTTCGGGCATAAAAATAGCGCTATGCGAAACGCACAGCGCTTAAAGTTTCCACTCTTTCATCTTTGCAATCCACGTGAGCGCCTTTATGACAAGCTCGACCGAAGCAAGCACCCACGCCGCAATAAAGCAGCCCTGCGGCACAGTCACCGCGCCATTCAAGGCATAGAGGAGTATTAAGGTTGATATCATGATATCATCTCCTTTCGGGCATAAGAAAACCGCCTTATTACGGGCGGTTTAGTTTTTATCCTTTTTTTCTTTTGCTTCGTGCTGTTTTAACAGTTCCTCAAGACGTTTAGCAGCTTCTTCATTTGAACCGTCAAGAACAACATTATTTATCTTATCCATTTCAAAACTCCTTTCTGTTCATATTTTCCAATAAACTTATCGACAAGCTTTCTATATCGGTCATCTTTTGTCTTCGATACATTTCTGTTTTTATGAATACGTTTTTCTTCTGTATTTAGTTCTTTCAGCAAATCCCATTTAACAAACAAACCAGTTTTAGTAAGAACCTCAATACTGCCATTATTTTTGGTTATTGTCATTGTTTTTATGCTGTCATTTCTTATAAATTCAACAATATCAGAAAAAGAAAAACTGCTATTTCGCGGATGATTATGCATCATAATAATATCATGTCCGTACAATTCTTGACCAAAATCAATTCTATCATCCGAGCCAAAGAATATTTTTTTGCTTTTCGGCGAGAAGTCCCCGTTAAACACAAATGCAACCTCGTTATTTGCGTTGTTGTCACGCGAATATCTTAGCAGCTCCTTATGCTGCCGCTGTATGAAACTGCATTGTTCGTCTGTATATCCGGGAATTTTTATTTCGGGAATTTTTTCAATAGCGTCATCGGTTATAAGCGTAACAGGCTTTTTGTCGCTTTCTTTTATTATACCACTTCCGCCCGAAATGTCAACCACTTTCGCCCGTTCATCGGTATAAATTTTTTCGGTCGTTTTTACCGTGGGAGTGTCTATCGTCTGGATTGTCGGCTCCTCGAAGCTGATTTCCACCGCCTTTGCTTCGGTCGGTACGGAAATCTTCTGCGGCTTGATTTCGGGCTGCTTGATTTCAAGCGGCTTTGAGCGAAAATTATGCCTGCGTCGTTACAGCCTATCTGCCAGCGATAAAGTCCTCAACAATTTATTTCTCTTACAACGCTATCAGCAGTAACCTACATAGGATTTTACGCTTCCGTCCGCCTTAAAGGTAATGCAGATGTGACCGTCGTTTGAATCTACCCATAAGTACCTTTTTACGTCATTCTCATCAATGCTGATTAAATAACCGGGGGTTTTAAAAGCTGCTGCACAGTCGTCATAGGATGCGATTTCACCTGAATCAAGACCATCGGCAGCCGAAAGATCAGTTTCACTGTCGGCAAACTCAGCTCTGTATTTATCCGCGGAAAAATCACCGCTTATATGTGTAACCATGCCGCTGGTTGTATTGATCCAAACCTGAATTTCCATATCCTGTCCGTTAACAGTTATATTGAAATAATGATATGCCTTGTCAACTTTGGTTGGTTCACCTAAAATCTCATTTACTTCGCTTTCAGTCATTCCTATTTTTAAACGGCTGAATTTTTCATATCCATCGCTTTTAACATTCTCGTTATTTTGAATTTCCGCCGCTTGCGTTTCGCTTTCAATATCCGTGCTGTCTTTTGCTGCATCTTCCTGATTTTTGCATCCGGCAGCAAAAGCAATCAGTGAAGCTGCGAGCAGTGCGGTTAATCTGATTTTTCTTGTCATAACTAAACTCCTTTTTCATTATAAAAAACCGCCGCACATCGGTGCGGCAGCAAGGTTTACTTTTCCGTGCCTAAATTCTCGTCGATAACGGGCGGCTTATTTTTTGCTTCCTCAAGCAGCCGCACATTCCGAAGGCTGTATAAAATCATAGAAAGCAGCATCATTCCGACGCACGCGAATATCATGCAGTCGGATACGATCTCAGGAATGTCATACCAAAGAACGTGTATGACCATAGTAAGATACAGCAGAACCGTTGTGACCTTGCCATGCCACACCGCGCCGTGTACCGAACCGGTCTTGCGTATCACCATAAGTCCCAGCGCGCCGGAAACCACTTCTTTTATCAGCAGAAATAAAAACGGGATCAGCATAAGAGGAAAACGCGTTAAAAGGCAGAAAAGCATCGCGGCCTGAGTCAGCTTGTCAGCAACAGGATCAAGCGCCTTTCCAAGATCGCTTATCATATTGAAGCGGCGGGCAATAAATCCATCCAGAATATCCGTAACACCCGAAACAACCAGCAAAATCGCCGTAACCCCGTAAAGCTCCGCACTGCAATATGCCCAGACAAAAACCGGTATAAGAGCCAGCCTGAAGAACGACAGTATGTTGGGTATTGTAAAGATTTTGTTTTTCTGCATTAAATCACCCTTTCCATCCCGAATTTCATATAAAATAGTTTACAGCAAAACAAGGCGCGAAATACCGTTTTTTCCTGTTTTTTCAACTTTTTTGTTGAACCCGAAATAAATATAAGAGTAATTATATCACACCCGCCGCTATTTGTCAAATATTGACCCTATATTTTCATTTAATTTTCCGATTTGTTTATCGCTGCGATTTTCTCCCTTGAACGATTGTTTGCCGCCGCTTTAACCAAACTCATATATTCGGAAAATTCAACCTCTTTCTCGCCGTAGGTCAGATTTAAATCGTATTCAAGCGGCAGCCATGTTGAAATATCGGCTTGATTATGCTGGATTACCGCCTCCATTTTATCAAGAGCCTTGCAGAGCTTCGCTTCGAGCGTTTCAAGCGCGTTCATCTCTGCAAAAAGCGCAGAAAGCTCACCTCGGAAAGGCTCCGGCAAACTCATAATAAATTTTGAAACAATATCTTCTTCAGCATTTTCATCGGACTGCGTTTTAAGAAATGCGGGAATATCGCCTGTAAACGCCTCTCCTATATCGTGGAGAACACACATGAGCATAACGCGCGATATATCTGCTTCGGGAAATTCGTCCCTTACAAAATACGCCATTGCAGCCAGCCTCCATGAATGCTCCGCAACGCTCTCGCGTCTGCCGTCGGACAGCCATGAATGCCGCGTGTTCCGCTTAAGCGCCTCAAGGAAATCAACCAGCCTTATGTAATCGTCAACGTTCATTCTGTTCCTCCATATCTACAGGCAAAAATAAGCGCACAGGACGCTTTCTTTACTTTTTAGGCGTAACCGAGACCAGATCCGCTTTTTTCACAGACGTCCACTTGCCGTTCACATACGCCTTTACCGCGTAAGTGTATTCAGTTCCGTTTTTGAGGCTCTTGATGGTAAGCTTCTGACTTTTCGTGGTCTTTAAAGCGGTGAGTTTGCCGTCCTGATAACGATATACCTTGTACTTTGTCGCGCCGTCAACCGCAGTCCAGCTCAGCGTAACTTTTTTATTGCCCGCCTTTGCGGTGAGAACAGGCTTTGCGCTGTTCTGTTCGGTCTTTACGGCTGCGGAAGCGCCGTTCTCAACGACAGCCTTTGCAACATCATCACGAACCCATTTTACTGATTTTCTGTCGATTATCTTAAATTCCTTGGCGTTATTATCCCAGATTGCACAGGAAATTCCGCGTTCGCGCGCATATTTTACAAGCCCGCCGAGAAACTCCGCAGACTGCGAATCATACGAGTTATCGCCGGAATTTTCATTATATTCGCCGAGAAATACAGGAATGCCGTTCTTTACAAATTTTTCATAAACGCTTCTGAGCGGCGCAATGTAATATCCCTTCTTGTCGGTGTAAATATGTATTGTTACGATAATACGATCCTTAACGCTGTCCTTGGGCAGCTCAAAACAGCTTGTTTTAACTCCGTCCGCCGAGGTTGCATATCCGGGAACCATGACGAATCTGTTCTTGTTGTTTCCGCCGGAAGCTCTTATAGTATCAAGCGCCGCCTGATTAAGACGGTTTATGCAGTCAATGCTTTCCTTCGCCTGAGCCGAGGGAGAGGTTACGCTGAACCACCACTCATAGTCCGTACCCACAGCACGCGGCTCGTTGCTTGTTTCAAAAATCAGCTTTTCACTGTAATCCTTGAACTCATCCGCGATCTGCGTCCAGATTTTCTTTACAAATTTTTCCGAGGTTTTATATTCCGCTTCAGTCGGATAATAATAGCCCTTTTCAATGTCGTGGTGCGAGTTCAGAATAATGTAAAGATCCTCTTCAACGCACCAATCGACAACCTCCTTGACACGCGCCATCCATTTGTCGCTTATGTTGAACTTTCCGTCAACATGATTGTGCCACGAAACCGGGATTCTTATCGTTGTGAAGCCCTTGGCAGCTACTTCCTTTATCAGCTCGTGCGTTGTCATTGCGCCGCACCATGCGGTTTCATAATCCATTTCGTTACTCAGCCATGTGCAGTTCGCCGCGTCAAACGCGTTTCCTAGGTTCCAGCCCGCGCCCATTCCGTTGACAAAATTGATAGCCTCGTTATCTGGAAGGGTTATCGTATCCTCCGCCGCTGCGGAAAAAACAAAGGATGCGGCTGCGACACAAACAGCGACTGCCGCAGCGCACAGAGATTTCAGCATTTTTGCAATAGATTTCATATTATCCGCCTTTCAGAAAGAAACGGTATTTATACCGCTTCGTATAAATACCGCAGATGCTTAAAGTGTATTTTCTCCGTCAGAATCTTCGTCAGCCTTATGCTCGGTATAAGGGATCTCGTCCGAACCAAGGTTAAGACTGTCGTATTCCTCATATTCGTCCTCGCCAAAGAAATCATCATCGTCGCCGATAAGGTCGAAGTCTTCGAAAGTCTCCTCGTCCTCTTCCTGTTGGTCGAGCTTCTTCTTGATGAAATATGCCGCCGTAAGAGCGCCCGCAATAAGTGCGATAATTCCGAGCAGCAGCGTGATTACATTTTTATTCATGGGTTTACCTTCCTTTCAAAAGCTTCTTTGCTTCTAATTATATACTATTTCGACTGCATTTTCAAGTATATTTTAAATTTCTGCGTTTTAACCAAAAATTCTACATATTTCCTGTTAAATTCATCAATACCGAAATTGCGGCAACAGGTGCGGTCTCACACCGCAGAATACGTTTTCCGAGCGTCGCGCAGACAATACCCGCGCTTTCCGCAAGCTGCGCCTCGCTCTCCTCAAATCCGCCCTCGCTGCCGATAAAAACATCGACAATCCCGCTTTTAACGCCGTCCATGATCTCGTTCAGGCTTCTTCCGCCGCATTCATAAAACAGTATGCCCGTATGGTCGGGCTTAAATTCCCGAACGGCTTCGGAAAACGTCATCATAGGACGTATCTGCATGATTTTTCCTCTGCCGCATTGTTTTGATGCCTCGAACGCTATCTTCCTGTACCGTTCAAGCTTCTTTTCCGCGCCCTTTTCGTCGGGACGTGAAACGCAGCGTTTAGACAGCACGGGAATGACCTCGCATGCGCCCAGCTCGACCGCCTTCTGCACGATAAATTCCATTTTATCCGACTTCGGGCAGCACTGGAACAGCCGCAGATAAATGCTTGCTTCGGCTTCGTTCGCCTGACGCTCAAGCACCTCAAGAACAACTTCGGAATGCTGAGCTGAAATAATGCGGCAAAGAAAATCCGTCCCTTCTCCGTCACATACTATCACAAGCTCTCCTGCCTTCATGCGGAGTACCTGCGCGCAGTGGCGCGCTTCCTCTCCGTAAAGGACAGCCTCGTTTTCGCCTGTATTTTTCCCGAAAAAGCGCGGATAACGCCAACGCTCGACCTCGCCGCCGGTTATCGTCTTTTCAAATTCCTCGTTAAGCCGCATTCGCATTATCCTTTCGAGGTTCTGCTGAGAATATCGGAAACGTCGCTGATAGTAACAAAAGCGTTTTCGTCCGATTCGCGTACTAGCTGTTTAAGCTTTGAGATCTGAAAACGGTTCACAACAAAATAAACAACGGTCTTATTTTCGTTAGAATAGTAGCCGTTCGCCTTCATAAGCGTAACGCCGCTGCCAAATTCCGAAGACAGCTTCTGGCATATCTCAATAGGCTCGGACGTTATTATCATCGCAGCCTTTTCCTTGTCAAGACCTTCTACAATAAAGTCTACCGATTTTATTGCCGCCGCGTAAGAAATTACGGAATAAAGCGGAATTATCCACGACTGCTCGGCAAAACCAATAACAATATATAAGATTACATTATATATCATAACAAATGTACCGACGGTTATTCCAAGTCTTTTCGCAAAAATCACCGAGAGGACTTCGATCCCGTCGATCGCTCCGCCGAAACGTATCGTAAGACCGCTTCCGACGCCCGAAATAAGCCCGCCGAACAGCGCGCTGAGCAAAATATCATTTTCAGTAAACGGCGAGGAGTTTATGACCTCGACGGGCAAAACGTATGTAATTATATATGACGCAAGCGAATACACCGCGACAGCGTAAAGAGAATAAACCGTAAAAGCAAGTCCCTGCCGCTTATATCCGAAAGCGAAAAACGGCACATTAAGTATCAGCAGGAAAACCGCAAGCGGCAGCCCCGTAATTGATGAGAGGAACATCGACGTGCCGGAAAATCCGCTGTCAAGCAGCTTCGCGGGCGTAAGAAACATAACTACGCCGATAGCGTTTATGATACCCGAAACGGTCAGTTTTACAAATGTGCTTGGTTTTAGTTTGCTCATTTTTTGTTCCTTTCCTGTCAGTTATGTTTTGGTTATGAGAAAATGCCTGCGATCCTTTTTCTGTTCAGTTCGCGGTCGGTTGCGCGAAATCCTGCGTAAAGCCGCTCTCCCGCAGCATAAAATTCGTCCGAATGATCAGGCACAAAAAGGTGAACGACCTCGTGCGCTGCAACATATTCGGCGAACCTCTGCGGCAGCTTACACAACATCAGATTCAGCGTAATAACATTGGTTCGGCGGCTGCAGCTGCCCCATTTGCTTTTGAGCATCGCCAGCCTCAGCGAAGGTCTCTTTCCCTTATATCCCGAAAGTTCGAGATACCGTGTAAACGCCGCTTCAAGAACTTCCCTGCAGCGTTCTGCCATATATGCGAGGACAAGCTGTTCAAGCTGCGCGGTATTCTGCGGCTCAGGCAGGGTCACAAGCAGCGTTCTTCCGCATTCCGTGCAGCCTTCCGCGCCGCACTCCGCGCGCACTGTATAAACGTCACCGAAAATTATTATTTCCGAGCCGTCGTGCAGTTCGGTACTGTTCTGCGGCAAGCTTTGGCGCTGTTTTGCTGTCCATTCGGAATGCTCTTCGACAAATTTGTCGATACGCTCGCGCGAAACTCCGTAAGGCGCGCTGACAAGCAGCGTTCCGTCGTCGGAAAGCCGCATACGCAGGTTTTTCATGCCTTTTCGCCGGGTCAGTATGTACTTTTCCATTTTATTTTGGACACTTGGGATTTATTCGGAAATCAATACTTGCTGTCCGGAATATCGCGGAATTCCGCAGAAAATGTGTCCGAAACAGCCTTCGGTGCAGGCGCAGCGGGCTTAGGCGCGGGCGCAGCGGGCTTAGGCGCAGGCTCAGCGGGCTTGGGGGCGGGCGCAGCGGGTTTTGGTGCGGATGCTGCGGGCTTTGGTGCGGTAAATGCAGGCTTAGACGCCGCAAAAACGTGCTTCGTTCCGCTTTCAAGCATATTTACGCTTTCTCCGCACTGTGCTGCAGCCGATTCGGCAAGCTGAACCGCAGAGGATATTTCTGTTATTGACATATTTACCGCGCCGATAGAACCGAGCTGCTGTTCGCAGGTGCGGCATATCTCATTTACAAGTCCGGCAATAGACTTAGTTTCGGAAGAAACCGCGTCAAGAGCCTTTGCAGTAGCAGCCGTCTTTTCCGAACCCTGCTTTACGCTTTCCACACAACTTCTGATAAGATCGTTAGTCTGCTGAGCGGCGTCCTGGGAACGCGTTGCAAGGTTCTTGACCTCTGTCGCAACAACAGCAAAGCCTTTTCCCGCTTCGCCCGCACGCGCCGCCTCGACCGACGAGTTGAGCGCGAGAATATTTGTCTGAAACGCTATATCTTCGATAACCTTTATGAACTTTGCGATTTCGTCTGTCGATTTATTGATATTTTCCATAGCCAAAAGAAGCTCGCGCATATGTCCGGTTCCCGCCTCAACGTCAGATGTTGCCGCAGCCGCATAGCGGTTAGCCTCCCGCGCATTCGCAGCGTTGTCAGTAACGTTTTCCTCGATTTTCTGAATAGCGTCGGAAAGCTCGGAAAGCCCCGCAGACTGACGCACAGTCTGTGCGGAAAGCTGAGCGGACGCGTCTGAAACGGCACGCAGACCATTCTTTGCGGAATCGGCTGTTCCCGCCGCTGAACTGAGCGCGGCTTCAATGCGGCGCGCAAGCCGCTTGACCAACACGGAAACCTCGTTGTTTTCTGAAAGCGCATCGGTTTTTACGGAAAATTCGCCATCGGCAAGCCTTGCGAGAACCTTTGTCGTTTCATTGTCGGCAGCTCTCACGGAATTTATTTTTTCCGATATGTCTGAAAACTCGGCGGGAGCCTGCGAAAGATCTGCTTTTCCTGTTTTTGCAAGCGCCTCCGCAGGCTCTGATATTGCGGAATTGAGCCGCTTCACAGCTGTTCTTCCGCAAATAACCGCCAGAAAAGCGGTGATTATTGCCGCGGCAATAATCAGGATAACGGGCAGTCTTGCACCGGAAATAAGCGCGACAACAGCAAGAATAATCGTGAGCGCTCCCCCCGCAATTCCCGTATTACATACAAGCAAAGTATTGCTCTTAATTATTTCTTTTATGGACTTTTTCATGAAATCATGCACCCTTTCAAGCTATATTGACTCATTATACCATATTTTGCTCGTTTTGTCTATAGTTTTATCGGTGATTACTGTAGTGCTGCAATAGATATTGGAAAAGTAATAAAAAAGGATTGAGAGAAAGACCAAAATCTGTTGGAATAAAGTTATCACACAAAATTCAAATGAAAGAAGGTCTATCTCTCAATGAACAACACAAGAAATGCGGTTTCGTCAATCCATAATGAAGTATTGAGTGAAAAGAGCATCACGGGAATACAATAAATGTCGTTCGTGCATATATTTTTGGAAAGCCCGTTGGGACGGAACTATAGAATAACTTGCCGACCAATCAAAGCGTCCTCATCACCGCCCGAACGAGCACACACCTCTTTTTTCGTGTGCAATATCATTGACAAACCTACATTTTTTAAAATCAACCGCTCTTGACATTCTCCCGCATTTATGCTACAATACATTCATTACCGAAATGCAGGTCGCCGTTTTTTCGGCGTTAAAATGGAATCGGGTGAAATTCCCGGACAAGGCCGTTGCCGTGTTTCGCTGTAAAATGCGCTTTCTTTGATGAACGCCACCGTTTGAAAGCGGGAAGGCGCGCATTTCCGCCATATGGCAAAGCGATCAGTCGGAATACTTGCCTGCATTTTCCCGCGGCGAGCGGGAGTTGCTTTTATTCTGCGGTGTTCCGGACATTAAGCAATGGCGCGGCTGCTTAAAGCAGCTTTCTTGCCGCGCCCTAATTTACACATGCAGATAAGCCGTCCGCCGAAAACGGGCGGCTTTTTTATGCGGAAAGGTTTTGATATGTCCAAGAATAAACGCGCGCTGTTCCTGTTTCTGCTTGGAATCGGCGTCCTTATAATAATTTTTATGCTTAACATCGCGCTCGGATCGGTCAATATCTCCGTTTCCGAAATTCTCGGCTGCTTCTTCGCCCCGGAAAACGTTTCGCGCGCTCACCGCTCGATAATTATGAACATCCGTCTGCCGCGGACGCTTGCCGCAATAATGGGCGGCGCTTGTCTTTCCGCTTCGGGCGTCCTTTTGCAGATATTCTTCAGCAATCCTATCGTCGAGCCGTATATACTCGGAATCTCGTCAGGCTCAACCTTGTTTCTGGCAATGGTTATTCTCGGCGGATATACCTTCGGATTTGCTTCGATAGGCGCTTTCGGAATGTTCCTCGGCTCATTTCTCGGCGCTATGCTTGTAATGCTGCTGGTAATATTCGCTGCACAGAAGGTTCGAAGCGTAACAACGCTGCTGATAATCGGACTTATGTTCGGATATATATGCAGCGCCGGCACTAGCTTGCTGACCGTCCTGGCGGACCGCGACAGGATTGCAGGCTTTACAATATGGACAATGGGCAGCTTTTCGGGCTTTACCTGGGAACAGGTCGGAATATTATATATGGTAGCCATCCCATTTCTTTTCCTCTCGTTTATCATAAGCAAGCCGCTTAATACCATGCTCCTCGGCGAAAAATATGCGCAGTCCATGGGAATTTCTATACGTTCGTTCAGATTTCTCATGGTGCTTATTTCAAGCGTCCTGACCGCTATAGTTACCGCATTCGCAGGGTGTGTATCGTTCGTGGGTCTTGCCGTTCCCCATATCGTCCGCACAATTTACAAAACCTCCGATAACCGCGTTGTTATACCCGCCGCATGTATTTACGGAGGCGTAATGGCGGGCCTTTGCGACATGGCGGCTCGGCTCGTTCTTTCGCCTACGGAGCTGCCGCTCGGCGCTGTCACGTCAATAATCGGCGCACCCGTTGTTATTTACCTGCTTACGCGCAAAAAAGGGGGAAGTCTTTGATGAATCTCATTCTCTCCGCCGAAGGTCTTTCTGTCGGATATGACAAAAAAACAGTCGTTTCCGGAATTGACATAAAAGCCGCAAAGGGGCAGGTAATATGTCTGCTCGGAGCAAACGGCGCGGGAAAATCGACCGTTCTCCGTACCCTTTCGGGACTGCTCGCGCCTGTAAGCGGCGCTGTTTATATCGATGGCGAAAATGTCCGGGAAATAAAAAGAAAAGATCTCGCACGAAGACTTTCGCTGGTGCTTACGGAGCAGCCCGCACCATCTCTTACAACCGTCTACGAGCTTGCGGCAATGGGTCGCACACCTTACACCGACTTTCTCGGCCGGCTTTCCGACGACGACCGCATAATAATTGATGAGGCGCTGGCACAGACAGGCTCGCTACCGCTTAAAGACCGTATTTTCGGAGAACTTTCCGACGGTGAAAAGCAAAAGGTGATGATCTCCCGCGCACTTGTCCAGCAGCCTGAGCTTATCATTCTCGACGAGCCGACAAGCCACCTAGATATAAAGCACAAAATTGAGATAATTCGGATATTGCAAAAGCTTGCGAATGAAAAAGAAATAACCTGTATTCTCTCGCTGCACGACATAGACCTTGCTCTGAAATGCTGCTCGGCAGTAATGCTCGTAAAGGACGGAAAAATCGCAGCCTGCGGCGCGCCGGAGGATATTGCGGAAAAAGGGATAATAGATGAGCTTTACGGGATAGAAAACGCCTCTTTTTTTGAAACAACGGGCGCGGTCGAGCTGAAAGGCGCAGATAAAAACGACGTTTTTATTGCAGGCGGAGGCGGAACTGCCACACCGCTGCTGAGAAGTCTTGCACGGCTCGGCTGCGGCATTTCCTGCGGTATTATCCACGAAAACGATGTCGATTTCTACTCGGCAAAAACTATTTGCAGTGCAGTCGCTTCCGAAAAACCGTTCTGCACTATTTCTCAGGAAACAGTTTCTGAAGCGCAAAAGCTGATTTCCGAAGCGAAATGCGTTATCGACAGCGGTTTTCCCGTCGGTGAGACAAACGCGGCGTGCGTACAGCTTATCGGTTATGCGGCAGCGCTGGGAAAACCGGTTATGTCGCTGCGCGGCGCGGAAGAATGCAAAAGGCTTTTCGGGAATACCGCACTCCGCAGCTTTGACAAGGTAAGCGAGGCTGCCGCGGCGGCAATGCTTCATGCCCCGCAATTTAACGCGTAAAGTATTGGCGTTAGCCAGCCTCCGTTCAGCGGGGTATTGTATCTCCCCGGATGGAAAACGGAACCCTCCGAATTATATGCGGGTACATCTTGACCAAGTTATAAAATAGCTTTAAAGCGTTAAAACGCTTTATATAAAAAAGAAAGGAACATTAAAATGAACAAAAAAACACTATCATCACTGCTGGCGGCGGCTCTGCTGCTCACATCGCTTTCCTCGTGCAGCGGCGAAACCGAACAGACAACAACGTCCGCTCCGGCAGCCGAACCCACAGCTGAAACAACGACTTCCGCGGAAACCGAAGCTTCCAAAACGGAAAGCGGAGAATTATCCGAACCTGAAGTTATCGAAAATCTTTACAGCGAAAGCTTCAGAATCGAACGTCTTTCCGACGGTATAAAGCGCGTTACCGACGGCGACGGAAGAGAGCTTATCCTTGTTCCGAGGGAACAGGAAATCCCCGCCGAATACAGTGAAAGCATTGTCGTAAGAACTCCAGTAAACAACGCGGTTTTTCTATCCTCAACGCAGGTCTGCACATTCCGCGCGGTTGACGATGCTGAAATAGTAAGCCGTATCGGCGCAGTATGCGGCGGCGCGGATGCATGGACGGATATTCCTGCTGTTGCGGAAGGACTTACAAACGGCGATATTATTGACGTAACAGGCGACAGCGGCACAGGCGAACCTGACTATGAAAAGATAACGGCGCTTGAACCCGATATTGTTTTTGTTTACAGCGGCGAATACGGACAGCAGGCACAGATGCAGAAGCTTGACGAGCTTGGCATAAACTACGCGGTGGATAACGAATATCTCGAAAGCAATTATCTTGCAAGAATGGAATGGATGCGCTTTATCCTCACATTCTTTAACGCGGACGAAGCCGTTGAAGAGGTAATGGCAAACGCTCAGAAAACCGTTGATGAAGCAAAGGCTGCCGTTGCAGATAAGGAACCCAGGACTATCGCGGTTTTCAACGTCTACGACGGAACAGTTTACGGCACGTCTCCTGACGGCTGGTTCGGAACAATGATTGCAGACATGAACGGCAGCAACGTATTTTCGGATATGCCGTTAAATTCCCTTACGCTTGAAGCAGCATTCGACGTCATCCGTTCCGCAGATATTATCGTTTATTCGTCAACGCCTTCATGGTGCCCCGGAATGGACGCGATAAAGGAAATATTCCCGCAGATAACCGAATGCACCGCATACGAAAATGACAATGTTTATCAGTATTCCGAGCTTTACTGGCTTGGTATCGACCAGTCGGACATTATGGCTGCTGACATAGCCGAGGTAATGTACCCCGAAGCGTTCGAGGGCAGAGAGCTAAGCTATTTCATCAAGCTTGAAAAATAACGCTTACGGTATTAAGATTTTTCATATTTAATCAAGGCAGCGCTTCGCAAAGCAAATCTAAAGGCTTTGCGCGGCGCTGCCTTAGTAATTTGAACCGCAGCAAAGCCTGACAAACTGCTAGCTTAATCAAGGTCTTATGCATAACGGCTTGCTCAAGCCCTATACGCGCTTATTACATATGGCGGTTATAAACCGCATTTTATAGTCCACCAATCTCATAACATAATTTTTCAAAAAATCATTATCGTTTTCAACAAAACAAAAGCATATTTTTGGATATTATGTACGAAAATTCAAAGAAATTTAAAAAAATCAAAAATACAGTTCCCGTTTTTGACTTTTGAATTGTTATATATTATAGGGGGATAAATTCAAGTAAAAATTAAAAGGATGCGAAGGCGGTGTTTATTTATTTCTTTGTATTCGGATAGCGGTATTAATCTATGCAGGATTTAATGGATTTTAAGATTGTGTGATTGAAGTTCAATCAGAAAGGAATTATTATGAAAAAGTTTACAAAAAGATTAACAACTGTTATTCTGACAATGGTTATGGCTGTGAGCATGGCGGTTTCTGTTTTTGCTGAAAACATTGATGTTTACGAATATGATACAGGCATTAATATTACAACCGACGTTTCTCTTGATGAAAGAGAAGCAGCATCTGCACGTGATATAAATGTTCCGACTGCTTTGCACAACTTAAGCAGCAGCGATTATACAGGAAGTTTTTATCCAATATATAAAGATAGATATACATACACTTTAAAAAAGTTTTCAACGAATACCGGAAAGATAACAATTAATTTGGTCTTGGGGCTGATGTTAATTTTACTATTAATTGTAAATTAATAGTGGAGCTTTACCGTACATCAAAGAATTCGACCAATCGGTCAAGAGTGGATTACTTCTATTCTTCATTTGATCCGGATGAGAATAATATATATGAAAAATTTACTTATAATTACATTTTTACAGATTTATCGCCTGATTACTATTATTGCATAAGGTTTAGAAATGTTTCACCAATATCATCAGAATCCTCTGATGAGGAAGACTATTCTATTTTTGGCGACTTTACAATAACAGATTAATTTATAATCATTTACTTTTTATGATTTCAGCTGGGGATGATTGTCCCCAGTTGAAGACTTAAAAGGACTTTGCCTTAAAACTTAAGAACATTTCCGGCAAGGATATAGTGAGGATATATGAGTGCTTTTTTTAAAAAAATATATATTTGGATAGACTATAATACAGGCGATTTTAGCGAACTTATTTACGCTTTTCCATTAATTGTGTTTATCGGTTTAATGTATTCAATTTTTAGGCTACTATACATAAAACGAAGGTCCGGCGATAATTTCAATAAAAATCAAATCAAGAAAGCGAACGAACTGATTAGAATGTTGTTTATTCTTTGGTATACATCATTATGCTTTATGACTTTGTTTCCGACGCATTTTTGGCAGGCATTATGGAGTTCATGTCTTTTTGAAATGAACATTTTTCATGAAATGAGAACCATAAGATTTTCCGGGTGGGATTTTGTTCCGGATATTATTTCATATATTGCCGATGGACATTTAAATTGGTTCTTTCCGTCACTTCGTTTTAAAACCACTGATTATATCGAAAATGTACTTTTATTTGTTCCGCTTGGAATAATGCTTCCATTAAGCTTTAAAAAGCAGTCGTTTATCAGGGTGATTTTAACAGGAATGTGCAGCAGCTTTTTAATAGAATTTGTGCAAGGATTTATAGGTCGTGACGGAGACATAGACGATTTGATTTTCAATACGCTTGGAACAGCTATAGGATTCTTGTTATATCTTTTCGTTAAAAAAATGTTTCCTAAATTTACGAGAAAATGTCAAACATTTTCTTTATCTGATAACTTTTAGAATCATTTATTTAAAAAGACAATTAATAGTAATGCAGATTACATTTTAAGCAATTAAATTATTATATTATATATACGATTAAATTCAAATAAAAGCCAAAAGGAGACGAGGGCGGTGTTTATTTATTGCTTTGTATTCGGATAGCGGGATTAACCTCTCATATATTCTTCATCATATAGCTTAAGAAAGGAAAGTTTATGACCAAAAGACTTAAAATACTGCTTACGGTTATCGCAGCGCTTTTTATACTCGCCGCCGCGTCGTTTATCGCATTTCAGGCGTTTATACATACGATTTATTTTGAATATGATGATATTTACGGAACAGGATGCTGGACAAATGACGATGAATACAATGAATATGAAAGGCTGCTGTCCGAGGGCTACGAAATTTCTCATCCTCGTTTCCGCAACAAAACTCCTTGGGGAGAAGAGGCTGCAAAGGCGGTGTACTCCGCAGTAAATAAATATATGTTCGACTACGCTTCGGAAATAGCCGAAACGTATAAAAATTACGCAAGACTGGATTATACGGTAACCGTTAAAGAAAACGAAACGCTGACCGTAGCTTTTACCGGCACCGGTTATTTTTATGACGAAAGCGAACCGGTCAGCCTGGATAAAACCTTCGTTTTTAACATAAGAAATGCGTCCGCCGGTAATCCACCTACGCTTATAAACTAATAAGTATAACAAAGCCGCCGGCGTCCCCGACCTTTTCAGGCGGGAAACATCGGCGGTACGGTTATTTCAGATTGAATATCGGCTGCAGCTGTCTCAGCTCAAGCGCTTCGGAAATTGCCGCGGGAATAAGCGAAAAATCGCCCATGAGCGACATCGGCTTGCCCTTGCAGTCGTCCTGACCCATCGGGACGAAGTAATAATTCTTGTAGTTCATAAGCGAAAAAATATTTTTCGCAGATCCGGCAAGCGCGTCGTTAGTCGCAATATTCAGCAGAACGGGCTTCTGATTTCGTATATGGCTTTTTACCGCCATTGTTACCGGAGTATCGGTTATGCTGTTCGCCAGCTTTGCAAGCGTGTTCCCCGTGCAGTTCGCCACAAGCATTATGTCGGTCATTTTTTTCGGACCTATAGGCTCGGCGTCCTCTATAGTATGAATAACCGGACGTCCGCACAGCCCTTCCAGCCTCTCCATGTGATCTGCGGCGTTCCCGAAGCGCGTGTTCAGCGTGTAGGCGTTAAACGAAGCTACGGGAACTATTTCACAGCCCAGTCCGAGCAGCGTTTCCAATGTTTCAAAACAGCGCGAAAATGTGCAGAACGAGCCGCACATTGCAAATCCCACGCGCTTACCTTCAAGATTCATGCGACGCACTCCTTTCCGCAATTATATTTTCAAGCGTATCTGCGATTATCTCGCCCGCCGTAACAGGTGCGGTCTTACCGGGCAGGCTTCTTGCCCATATAACCTTTACACCGACATCCTCCGCAAGCGACAGATCCTCTACGCTTATCTTCGACGCAAGATCTATCATCACCGTGTCGCGGCGAATAAGCATGAGCTTCTTCCTGTCAAAAATATTTGCAGGCGCTGTGTTTATTATGAGATCAGCCTTTTTAAGCTTTTGTTCAAATTCCCCCGGTGCAATAAGACTTACCGGTTCACATCCATAAACCCGCGTCCATGCCATATCGCTGTATTTCCTGCTTGCCACAGCTACACGAGCGCCGAGAGCGCTGAAATCCTGCGCAAGAACGCGCCCTATCCTCCCGAAGCCCGTTATAAGTACATCTGAACCATGGAGCGTAAACGGAAGCTCACGAAGCGCGATCTCAAGCGCCCCCTCCGCTGTGGGTATGGCATTTAGAACAGTAAGCTCCTCACGTTCAAAATAATTTACAAGCGCGAAGCCCTCCTCGCGGCATATTTTCTCAAGCAGCGGAAAGCTTTTGCTCGTAAAGACAGTTCCGCCTTTTTTTACGGTCTTTTTCAGGACATCAAACCTTATTGGCGTCAGCGTTTCGCTCCGATACGGGCAGTTTATGTTCTCGCCGTCAAGGCTTGCGGGAAGCGGAAGAACCGCACAGTCGCACGCGACCGGCTCCCGCAGTATATGCACATCGGCGGTCTGCTCCGGAATGTCAAACCCGTAGGCGCAGCAGGTGTAGCGCTTACCGAGCCGCTGCGCCGCATAAATGCTGCGCATATCTCCGCCGATAAAAATAAAGCTGTTCATATTTATAGTCATTCCTTTCTTCCCGATAGCGCCGGAAAGCTCTATCTGCTTTGGTTTCAAGGTATGTAATATAATATGTATCAGCAGTATTTTTTGTGACCGCGCAAACAAAATATCCCCGGCGCAATTCTGCGTCGGGGGCATTCCGGTATATGGAAGGATTACTCGAAGTTGTCTGATAAGAAATAGTAGTCGCCGTTGTACTCGAGACTGTTGTTTTCGGGATAAAAGCGGATCTTCGCAGTGAAGTTGCTGCCGCCGTCGAGATTTGTTCCAAGGAAGTAAATATCAGTAAGCGTTATTTTTCCCGTGACCTCATCGGTTTCGGCAATGTCGTTCCATTCACGGAAGCGATATTCCTGCGCCTCTCCGTCGTTCAGGCGGAACATTCCTCCGCTGCATATCTCGATACATCCTCGCTTCGGATTTCCGTTGAGGTAATAATATCCTGTTTTAAGCTCCGGCACACACACAGGAGCGCTGTCAGCTTCAGCCGTATCGCCCGCATTTGCGCCCGAAAGAACGCTTATTCCGCATGCCATGACAGCAAGTCCGACGAGCATTATGATTATTCCCAGCATTTTAAGTTTCATGGCAAACCTCCTTGTTCTCCGGAAACCTTTTCTCTATGCTTTTATTATATCGCACTTTTTTTGGAAATGCAATTACAAAGCGGTTAAAAATTTATTACAAAACGGTAACAAAGCATTCCAAAAAGTTACAATTTGTAACTTTTTCGTTTTTAGCTTTTTTCAGCTTTTGTGCATTGATTTTTCACAGCGGATATGTTATACTTTATGCAGAAATGAAACGCCTTTAACCGGAAAGGAATGAACATCATGACGGAAAATTATACCACCGCGCTCCAGCGGCAAAACGGTTCGGGACTTGACAGATTTTTTGGAAATTCAGGCGGCGCGGAACAGCTGCTTGAAACCGCGCAGCCGTTTATGGAACTGCTCATGCGCAATGAATGTGCGCTTAAAGAAATAGAAACGAAGCTAAACGTACTCAACGACGAATTTTCGCTCCAGTACGACCATAACCCGATTGAATCGATAAAAACCCGCGTTAAGGATCCGATGAGCATTGTGGAAAAAATGAAGCGCAAGGGCGTAGCGCCGACAATTGAAAATATCGAAAATACGCTTAACGACATTGCGGGAATACGCGTTATCTGCTCGTTTCCGCAGGATATATACGCGCTTGCGGATATGCTGACGCGGCAGGACGACGTTACTCTTATTGCTAAAAAGGACTACATCGCCAACCCGAAGCCCAACGGCTACCGCAGCCTGCACCTTATACTCGGCATCCCGATATTCCTTTCCAAGGGAAAGCGCCAGATGAAGGTCGAGGTGCAGTTCCGCACTATCGCAATGGATTTCTGGGCGAGCCTTGACCACAAAATGCGGTATAAACAGGACGTTGAAAACGCCGACGAAATAATCGCGGAGCTGAAACTCTGCGCGGACGCGATAAGCGCGATAGATATGCGAATGCAGGATATCCGAAACCGCATTGAAAAGGACAGAGAGAATTGAAATCTTACATAGTAACCCCCGCGGCTTTAACCATAGCTGCGGGGATTTTTGCGTCCTGAAATAAAAATTCAAAAAGGTATTGACAAATATGGCGCTTTTGATTATAATTAAATCAAGTGATTTAAAACAAGTGATTTAATGAAAGGGGAAATAGCGCATGCCACCGAAAGCCAAATTTACAAAAGCAGAAATTATTGAAGCCGCATTAAATATTGTCAGGACAGACGGATATGAAGCTTTAACTTCCAGAGCATTGGGAACATACCTCGGCACTTCAGCAAGACCGATTTTTACTGTATTCAAAAATATGGAGGAAGTTCAGCAGGCTATGATTGAAGCTGCTAAAACTCTGTATAAAGAATATGTCAATAATGGATTAACAGCGGAACACCCTTTTAAGGGGGTGGGTACACAATACATTCTCTTTTCCGTTAATGAGTCAAAACTTTTTCAGCTCCTCTTTATGACGGAGCAAAAACAAATTCCCGACTTATCAGGTGTACTTCCGCTGATAGATGAAAGTTATGAGCAAATTCTATTGTCAATTCAAGAAGATTACAAAATTTGCAATTCATCTGCAAAAAAGCTATATCATCATCTTTGGATATATACACACGGAATTGCATCGCTTTGTGCCACAAAAATGTGCCGCTTTACAGACGAAGAAATCAGCACAATGATTACTGAGGTATGTATGAGTATTTTGAAGAAGATAAAGGAAGAAGAAAGTAATGATTAAAGTGAGAAATATAATAAAATCATACGGAATTGGGGAAAGCCGATTTCATGTATTAAAGGACATCAGTCTTGATATTGAGGATAATGATTTCGTGGTTATTCTCGGTGCGTCGGGTTCTGGAAAGTCAACTTTTTTGAATGTAATTTCAGGGCTTGAACGTCCTGACAGTGGCAAAGTGTTTTATAACGGAAAGGATATTACAGCAATTTCCGATAATGAATTAACTTCATTCCGTAAGGAAAATGTCGGATTTATTTTTCAGCAGTATTATCTGTTGCCTAATATGAGTGTCGATAAAAATGTGAAAATGGGTGCTGACTTAGCAGATAACAAAGATTACAAAACCGTTATTGAGGCGGTCGGACTCGGAGAAAAACTACATAAATATCCATGCGAACTTTCAGGCGGTGAACAGCAAAGAGTATCTATTGCAAGAGCTTTGGCAAAAAGACCAAAAGTTTTATTTCTGGACGAACCGACAGGTGCATTAGATGAACAAACAGGACGACAGGTGCTTAATTACATTAGTAAACTTCAAAAGGAATATGATTTTACAATCGTAATGGTAACGCACAATTTGAATATTGCGGAAATGGCGAACACAATTATAAAAATGAACAGCGGAAAAATATCTGAAATTTCTACAAATCAAACGAAAAAGACCGCTTATGAGATTGGGTGGTGATAGTATGCTTGTTGGGATGAAAAATGCTTTAAAACTCATTGGCATTTCTATTATTGCCTGTTGTGCTGTACTTGTATGTACAATGTTTCTGAACTTTTATTTTGATGTTCGGTTAATCGAGAGTGAAATAACATCTGAATTGTCAATGGTTTTTTATAATGCTCAGGTTTCTACTGCAAAAGTGGTTTGTTTTGTAAGTGGTGGTTGCTTGCTTTTAACTTCAGTTGTTATGTTGTTGTTTTATATTAAGCATTATATCGACACACATAAGAAAGAACTTGGGATATTAAAGGCGTTAGGATATTCCAATCTTAAAATCGCAAAAAGCTTTTGGGTATTCGGAATTAGTACTTTTATCGGAACTGCAATCGGATATGCGGGAGCATTTCTTATAATGCCGTGGCTTTATGCCCTGCAAAACAAAGATAAGATGCTTCCTGAGATAACTATAAATTTTCATCCAAGCATTTTATTTTATTTCGTGGTATTGCCGACTGTGTGTTTTTCGGCTCTTTCAGTTTTTTACGCTTGGTACAAATTAAAAAAGCCTGTGTTGCTGCTTTTGAAAGATAATCTGCAAACTGCTTCTAAAGCTCCAAAACAAAGAATTGAAAAAAACAGAAAATTATCGTTTGTAGAGGAATTGAAAAGTAATACCTTGAAATCTAAAAAGGTACTTGTATTTTTCACTATTTTTGCTTCGTTTTGTTTTTCGGCTATGACACAAATGTCATTTAGTATGAAAGATTTATCAAGTGAAATGATGGGCGTGATGATATTAGTTATCGGACTTGTGTTAGCGTTTACAACTCTGTTTCTTGCCATAACTACAGTAATAAATGGAAACACAAAAACGATTGCCATGATGAGGGTATTCGGCTATTCGCAAAAAGAATGTTGCAGGGCAATTCTCGGCGGTTACAGACCAATGTCATATATTGGTTTTGTAATCGGAACAGTATATCAGTATGGATTGCTGCGGCTTATGGTGGATATAGTATTCAAAGATTTTGAGGGTGTACCTGCATATGAATTTGACTTTCCTGTTATGGTTATTTCACTTGTTGTTTTTATTGCCATTTATGAAATTCTGATGTATGTATATTCCGAAAAAATCAAGAAGATTTCTATCAAGGAAATTATGATTGAGTAACAGGGGGAGAATGTATGCAAACAAAATGGATACTGTGCCCTATCTGCGGCAATAAAACTCGAACAATAATACGGGAAGATACGGAACTAAAAAACTTCCCTCTCTACTGTCCGAAGTGTAAAAAGGAAACGCTTATCAATGTTAGAGATATGAAAATCACACTTGTAGAACACAAATAAGATTTCTTATGTATGCCGTCGCTATGGGTAAAACCATAACGGCGGTTTTTCCGTGCCTATCGGCTATCCCTGTCAATGGATTTTTTGCGTTGCCTTTGGGGCGGTTTCTGCTTGTTCCGTTCCTGTATCTCATGCAGGTGTTTGAGTACGCTCTGTCTTTCAGGCGGTCTGCGCTGCTCTTTAGCGGCGGCTGGCAGTTTCCTGCTGGTCTGGCGTTCCCATTCGGCGAGGTCACGGTTATATTGTTCCACAACGCTCTCCATTTCTCGGAATGTCTGCATAAACGCCTGCACATCGGGATAGCCGTCCTCCTTCAGAATATCGGGCAGCTTATCCAGCTTTGCGGCGATGATTTTATTTCATGGGCGGCAAACAATCTCTTTAAAATTCTCGACGATAAAAACTCGTTTTACCTCTGGCTTGGGATAATTGCTGCGGCGGTGCTTGCGCTTTACACCGCTTCAATGTTCCTGTCGTTCCTGCTGTCGAAAAAAGACGCAGTCAGATTTGCGGACAGCGAAACCGAATAATACAACAGCACCGTGCATTACCCGCGCGGTGCTGTGTTGTATTCTCTCCAAAAATTCTCCGCGGTCTGCGTGAACGGCACTATCGGCGACGGGTTTTCGGGGTGCGCCGAAAGGCACTTCTCCATATAAACCATGTCATACCACGTCCCGAATTTATAACCGCATTTGTGAAACCGCCCCACGAAGCGATACCCCATGTGCGCGTGAAAATCCACGCTGTTTCGGGTCAGGTATTTATCCTCGACCTCGGGAAAACCGATACAAGCAACCAAATTTATGACATTCTGCATACCGAGCGCAAGCTCCAGCGCGCCGTAAAGCTCTTTTCCAACGCCCTGCCCTCTTGCATCCTTGTCAAGATATATCGTCGTTTCCGCCGCATAGTCGTAAGCCTTTCGCGGGTGAAATCTTCCCGCATAGGCGTAACCGACGATTTCATCTCCGCGAATTGCCGCAAAATACGGGTAATTTTCAAGCGTTGCACGAATCCTCCCTCGAAATTCTTCAAGGCTCGGCACATCATATTCAAAGGTTATCGCCGTATTTTCAACATAGTGCGAATAAATTTCAAGAAGGCGCGGTGCGTCGTCTTCATTCACAAGCCGTATCATGTCATATTTTCCTTTCGTTTAATCCACTCCGCGCGCGTTATCCCGTAAACGACCGAAAGTTCGTTTTCGTCGTCGGTGAATGCCTCTATAAAGCGCATTCCGTTTGACAGCGCGACCGCCGACGAAGCGGCATTTGCCTTTTTCATGTACGAAAAAATCTCCCCGAACGGCATAATTTCAAAAGCTGTATCGCGGCAGACGCGCGCCGCCTCTTTCGCATATCCGCGCCGCTGAAAGCGCTTGGCGATATGATAGCCTATTTCGGGGCGGATAAAACCGTTTATATTCTGCATTGTAAGCCCGCAGTCGCCGATAACTTCACCGGTCTCTTTCAGAACTACCGCCCACAGCCCGAAGCCGAACACCCGATAACGCTCAATATTACGCGTTATCCAGCCCCGCACTCGGCTTTCATCAAAGGTGTAAGGATAGTGCTGCATTATGTCCGAATCGCCGAGGGCCTCGTAAAGCGCGCCGAAGTCGTCCTCGGTCATTTCCCTTAAAATAAGTCTTTTTGTTTCAATTTTCATCGCTGCCCTCCGTGTGTGCAAAACGGCGGCAAGCCGTTCTCCTTCTAAGCCCGTCCCGCCGCCGATAATTATTCTCCGTGAGCCTTGCGCCAGTCCGCATTTGAAACAAATTCCTCGATAAACGCTTCCGTTTCCTTTTGTTCAGCGGCTTTGTATTCCTCGATCTGCTGTTCCTCCAGCTTTTCGAGCTTAGACACCTCTTTCGTCGCCTCGACGACGACCTCAAGCTGCCGCTCTATCTCGCGTTCCTTCAGCAGAATTTGGTGCCGCTTCATGTGCAGCTCCTGCTGCTTTGCCGCAATATAGCGCTTGTGGACGGATATATCGAGCGGCGTAGTGCCGCGCTCATACATCTCTGTAAGCTCACGGTTAAGCCGCGCCAGTTCTTGAAGTATATCCTCAAGCTCCGCCTGAAGCCTGTTTAGCTGACCGCGCAGATCCGCAAGCGAACCCTTTTCCGTTTCGAGAACCTGCTCGCGGTACTGCTTAAGCCGTTCGAGCGTAAAAACAAATTTCTTCAAAGGCTATTCCTCAATTTACCGCCTCTTTAAGCAGCTGTATCGTTTCTTCGAGCGAGTAGCTCTCGTCCGTACCCTGCGTTAAAAAGTCGTTTATTTTATCAATTTTGCTTATCGCTTCATCAAGCTTCGGGTTCGTACCTGCCTTGTACGCGCCGATTGAGATAAGGTCGGAGTTGGTATTGTAAAGCGCAAGCAGATTTCGCAGCTTTCCCGCCGCTTCAATATGCGATTTATCGCATATTATCGACATAAGACGCGAAACGCTCGGAAGAATGTCGATAGCGGGATAATGGTTCTGCGCCGCGATTTTTCGTGACAGGATTATGTGTCCGTCAATAATACCGCGGACGGTATCCGCGATAGGCTCGTTCGTGTCGTCGCCCTCGACGAGGACCGCGTAAATTCCCGTAATGCTTCCCTTTTCAAAGCAGCCCGCGCGTTCAAGCAGCTTAGGAAGCGCAGAATAGATCGACGGCGTATAGCCGCGCGCGATAGGTGGCTCTCCCGTAGAAAGACCTACCTCTCGGTTTGCCATTGCGAAACGCGTGAGATTGTCCATCATCAGAAGCACGTCCTTGCCCTGGCTCATGAAATACTCAGCGATAGCCGTTGCTGTCATAGGACATTTTGCACGCATCATCGCAGGCTGGTCGGATGTTGCTACAACAACGACCGAGCGCGCCATGCCCTCCTCGCCGAGGTCGTTTTCGATAAATTCACGAACCTCACGACCTCGTTCACCCACAAGTGCGATAACGTTAATGTCAGCCTTGACCTTTCGGGCAATCATACCCATAAGCGTGCTTTTTCCGACGCCGGAGCCCGCGAAAATGCCGATACGCTGACCCTTTCCGAGAGTGAGCAGACCGTCGATCGCCTTTACGCCAAGCTCAATAGGCTCGGAAATTTTCGGACGCGTGAGCGGATTTACAGGATTGCCGGAAATCGAAACGCTGTCGGTGTAATTTATCTCTCCGCCGCCGTCGATAGGATTTCCGACAGCGTCGATAATTCGCCCGATAAGCGCATTTCCTGTCTTGACCATGAGCTTCGCGCCCGTGTTGTCAACGATACTTCCCGGTCCTACCCCCTCGATGTCAGTATACGGCATCAGCAGCACCTTGTCGGACTGAAAACCGACGACCTCCGCGTGGATAAAGCTCTTCATATCCTTTGAATATATGCGGCAGACATCCCCGATATTGCATTCCGGACCGCTCGCCTCAATAGTCATGCCGACGATTTTTTCGATTTTACCCATGTAGCGATAAGCGTCAAGCTTTTCAAGCTCCTGCCTGAATCCCTGCAAATCCATCAGCTTTCCTCGTCCTCCTCGGATCTCTCCATCGCCCTCATTTTCCCGCGGATAAGCTCATTAAGGTTCTTGTCGCGGTATTTTCCCTTTCCGAGCTGCTCAATCATTTTCAGCTGCGTAGGAACGCCCGCGTCGGTTATCTCCGCGCCGTCGTCCAGAATAAGCGTACCCTCCGGAGCATCCTTGAGAATCTCGATCTCAACATTGGTTCCTGAACGAAATGCGTCGGCAAAAACAGAATCGTCAATCTGTACAGCCTCAGAAATGTCCAAAGAAGAAAGCGAAATCTTAACATTTTTGCTGCTGCGGTAGCGCTTGCCCGCCTCCTTTATCATCTTAGAAATTACCGCCTTATCCTTTTGCTTAAAGCTGTTTACGGTCACCTTCTGCGCGATTTCAAAGATAGTATCAAAAAGCTGATGCTCATATTCGAGGAAAATACGTTCCTTATCGGCTATTATCTGTTCGTTTATAGATTTAAGTTCAACAAGAGTATCCCTGCACTTTTTCAGCGCGGCAACATACCCTTCGTCATATCCCTTTTTATGACCGTCGTCATAGCCCTGCTTTCTGCCCTCGTCCGCAGCGTCGTTCTTTATCTGTTCGGACTTTTCATTTGCTTCGTCTATAGTCTGCTGCGCCATTTCGCGCGTTTTTTCGTAAACCTCAGCCGCTTTTTCCTTTGCGCGAAGTATAAGCTGCTCGGCTTCATCCTCATACCTGCTTCGCATTTCCTCGCACTCGCGCAGCATCCGCTCACGCTCAAGTATTGCGTCCTGCACGCTTACCTGATTTTCGTTAATTTCCGGCTCGTTTTTTTTCTGCTCAACATCCTGCTCCGGCAGCTCAAACTCAAAGTCAACGGGTTCTTGAGTTTCACTTTCATCAGTTTGCGCCGGCGGTATCTCAACAATCGGGTGCTGACCATAGATAGTCTTCATTATCGGCTCGCTGTCTCCCGAAGCGGGAATATAGCCAAAGCCAAATCCGCCCTTAATAACACCCGCCATGCCCGCACACCTCCGGATAAAAAATCTGCATACCGCAGTAATGAAAAGCGGCGGGCAGACAGCTTTTTTCGCCGCGCCCGCCGAACATATAAACAAAATATTATGCAATAATCTCGTCGCTTCCGCCGCCCTTGGAAATTGTGAGCGCACCCTCGTCCTCAAGCCGGCGTATAATAGCAACGATACGCTGCTGAGCCTCTTCGACATCACGCATACGCACATTGTGCAGATACTCTACATCTGTCTGAGTCGATTCCTTGCTTCTCGACGACATATTCGCGTAAATCACCTCGGCAACCTCGGCAGTCGAACCCTTTATCGCAATAGCAAGATCCTTCGGGTCGACCTGAGGTATAAACGCCTGTATCGACATCGAATCCAGGTGAACAATATCCTCGAAAACGAACATCTTCTGACGGATCTCCTCGGCGAGCTTCGGGTCGCGCAGATTGAGTTCGTCGAAAATGAACTTCTCCGTCGAACGTTCTACCTTGTTGAGGACATCTGCTATGTAGTTTACGCCGCCGACGTCCATATTTTCCGTAGTAGCAAGGTTTGCGAACTTCTTTTCGAGCGTTGCTTCAATGCTCTTTATAACATCCGGCGAAGCCGACTCCATCTTTGCGATACGCTCAACAACTTCTATACGCACGTCCTTCGGAAGCTCGGAAAGAATCGCGGATGCCTGATCGCTGCGGGCATATGAAAGAATAAGGGCGATCGTCTGCGGATGCTCATTCTGAACTATAGCAAGCAGATTCTTATAATCCGCCTTTCTCACAAAAGCAAACGCCTTAGTTTTGAGCTGCTTTGTGATTTTTTCAAAAAGCGCATTTGCCGCCTGCGGTCCGAAAGCCTTTTCAAGAATTTCACGCGCATACTCAACGCCGCCCTCGGAAATAACCTTCTGCGTTAGACAAATCTCGTAAAAATCGTTAAGGACCTCGTCAACGACCTCTACGGGCCAGTAATCCATTTTTGCAACTTCAAGCGTAAGCTTTTCTATTTCTTCGTCGGTAAAAAACTTAAATACACTTGAAGCGTTTTCCGTTCCCAGAGCGGAAATAACCATAGCCGCTTTCTGAACCGCGGTAATTTGTCCCGGAGCCTGCTGTTCCGCCATTTTATTCCCTCCTGTCGGAAAATATCACAATCAATCGTCGCTCTTGAGCCAAGTACGGATAAGCTGTGCAACAATTTCCGGATTGGTCTTCGAGAAATCTCTGATTTCCTTTTTCAGCATTGCCTCGCGGGTTTCTTCCGTACTGTCCGTAAGGCTCTGAAGCTCGTAATCTTCCTTTTCATCATCGTCGTAGTTGTGCTGCTTCACGTCGTCCTCCGAAGCTGTGCTGCTTCCGAAAGAGCTTGTCTGCGGCGTTCCGCCCATCGCGGCTGCCGTTGCTCTTCTTATTTTAGCGCGCTTCTTGCCGGAGCCTGTCGCAAACAACGCGATAACAAGCAGAACGACAAGAATTATTCCGAGCGCAATAATAACGAAAATAAGTGCGTCGCGTCCGCCCGGTACAACGACTGTCCCGTCGCCGTTTCCGATAGCCGAGCCGTCCGTCCCGTCAAGCGTGAACGGATAAGCCTTAAACGTTACCTTATTGAAATCTGCGCCGATAGCGTTTGCGATAACGCTCTGCCATTCCTCGGTTTCCGCCTGGGAAATTCCCGTTGCGTCAACAACTACCGTTGCAGAAATGTTGTCATAGCTGTAGCCTTCTTTTTCGATCTGGCGGATCTCCTCGTTTACGAGATACTCTATTTCCTTCTGCCATTCGTAGTAAAATTCATCGCCGTCGCCGATCTGCAGCGTCGGATAATCAGGCGAAATATCCGCGTCAACTGTAGTTCCGACAAGTCCGCCATCGGCTGCGTTTCCGCCGCCCGCAGAAACATAATTTTCACTGCTCACCATGCCTCCGCGGTTGCCCTCGGAGTCAACTGAAGGCGTATAATCGGTTATCTGCGTAATCTGACTGTCATAGTTGAGCTGAACGTCAACGCCTACGCGGAAATCCGGAAACACTCCGTCAAACAGCTCGACCAGCTTATCCTTCAGGATAGCGGTTATTGAATTTTGAACGTCAAGGCGCTTGTTGTAAAGCTCAATTTCATCGTCGTCGCTCTGCTGCCGGACAATTTCTTCGGTGGTAAGTAGATTTCCCTCGCCGTCCGTTACTGTTATATTTTCCTCCTTAAGACCCGGAACCGCAGTCTTTACGAGGTTGTAAATGCCCTTTATTACATTTGTTGAAAGCTCCTTGTTAAGCATCAGCACAACTGACGCGCTCGCTTCATCACGGCTGTTTGATATAACATAATCATTGGTATCGGGAATGCCGAGTATAACGATTGCGGAGTCAACGCCTTCGTACATTGAAAGCGTTGCACGGAGATTTTCCTGGAGCTGCTGCTTTTCCTTTACGCGCTTGTCGCTTTCCGTGGAGAATATACCAACGCCCGAATCCCATATATTATAGTTGAACGCCGATTTAGGGTAGCCGAGCATACTTAACTGAACGCGCAGATTCTCAACTTCATTTTCAGGCACCAGAATATCGCCGTTTGAATTTATTGTGACGTTCGTCGTTCCTAAGTCGCTGCGTATTACCGTGAGTATCTCCGCAGTTTCCTCCGAAGACGCCCCGCTGTATAAAACGGCATAACCGGGATTATTGAGAAGTATTGCAAGAACCACCGCAGACGCGGCAATGACCCCAAGCACCGATAAAAAAATGATATGTCCTTTTTTTCCGATATCGGTCCATTTCGTCTTTGCGGTTCCCCATATCTTTCCCAAAATTTCCTTGAATTTATCCATTAAGTTCGCTCCGATTCACTCAAAATAAACATACAGACGATGCGGTTAAACGCACCGCTTCGTTATATGCTCATACGCATTATCTCGTTGTATGCGTCAACTGCCGCATTCTTTACATTTACAAACAGCTGCGTTGCGATCTCGGCTTTTGTAATATTTATCTGCATCTGTTCAAGACTGTCCGTATCGCCGAGCATAAGATTCATCATATCCTCTGTCTTGGTTGCCTGCGCCTGCTCTGCATTGTCCCAAAGACCCTTCATAGCGTCGAGAAAAGTCGGAGCAGCCGTTTCTTCCGGCGAAGCGGAACCGGCACGGTCCGTCGTTATTTTTTCAAGAGGCTCAAGAGGCGAGATAACGGATGTAAGCGGTACTATGTACATAAAAATCAGCCTTTCTTTTTACAGCGTCTTACTGACCTATTGTAAGCGCTTTCTGCGCAAGAGATTTCATGCTGTTGAATATAGTGAGATTTGCGGTATAGGACTGCGTCGCGGCAAGCATGTCTATCTGCTCCTCCGCCACGTCAACATTCGGAAGGTAATAATACCCGTCCTCGTCCGCGTCAGGATGCGTCGGATCGTACACAGGCGTCGGCGGGGTCTCGTCCTCTACAATCTTCGTCAGAAGCACGCCTTCCTGCTTTTCCTCGCCTTTTTTGCCCGCAAGTCCTTTAAGCTCATTGAGCTTTTCGCCAAGCACAGTTTTAAACGTGATAAGGCTTTCACGGTCGCTTTCGTACCCTTTATTTTCGGTAAAAACAACGCATTGGCGAACATAAGGTCCGCCGTCGGCGGTGCGTGTGGTTTCCGCATTATTAACATTCTGCGCAATAACGTCCGCTCTTGTACGCTGTGCAATCATTCCGGAAACCGCAATATCAAGATTACTTAAAAAAGCCATAGCCCTTGTCCTTTCACTTACGATCTGGTCATTGCGGTGCGCAGCATATTGAACTCGGAGTTCAGCTGATTTATGACCGCCTGATACTGGAACGCATTTTTCACAAAAAGCGCCTGCTGCGTGTCGGAATCTACGTTATTGCCGTCGGGCTGATCCTTTGTGTTTTCATCGACATACACCGTTGACTCAAGCTCAAGCCGCTTCTTACCCGTCTGTTCGCCTGTCTTGTCAATCTGATCCTTAAGCACGCCCGCGAAGTACAAATACTTGCATTTATAATCCGGCGTGTCCTGATTCGTTATGTTCTGAGCGATTATGCTTTGCTGCTTGCTGAGCAGCCCAAGCCCCTGTTCCATTATACGGAACGATGTATAATCAAATAAAGCCATAAAGCCTCCAAAAAAACACATAAACATACTTACTTATTTATTATACAACATTCCCAGCCATTTTTCAATAGTTTTTTCAAAAATTTCCGTGCGGCGGGCATGATTTTATTGCAATAACAGCTTTTGTTATTGAAGAAATAACCTCGCTGCGGTGCTGTGCGGCTGTCATGTTCACTTCATCAGCGTCGCTTTTTCGCTTTACCTCGACAAAAACAGGAGCCGAACGACTAAGCACCTCAGCCGTTACAGCGGCGGCGCACTTGTCGCACATACAGCAGTTGAACCGCTCCATTATCGCGGCAAGCTGCTCATTTATCAAAAGAAAAATCACGTTTACAAGCTGCGTCCCGCTCACACTTTTTGTAAAAATAACCGGAACAGGTTCGCCTTCGGGAATCTTCAGCATAGGGTTGACCGGCTTTTCCTCATCTGTCTTTCCGATAAGAGTCATAACTTTATCGGTCCGCGCCGACCTCATTCGTTTTCACCCCGCTGTTTGCGCGGTCTGCCCCTGCCAAGCTTTTTCACCGAGCGCTTCGGCTTTTCCATGCCGAGTATCTCATATGTCAGGTCCATATACTCCTGCGCTGCCTTTGAGCGCGGAGCGTACTCGGTTATAGTTTTTGCGTGAGCAGGCGCTTCCGCGATTATTACGCTGTTGGAAATTTTCTGCTCAAAAACATCCGTGTCTAGCTGCTCGGCGATGATATTTGCCAGCTCCTCGACCTCTTTTGTGAGAATAAGGCGCGGATTGTATTTGTTCAGCAAAATTCCCCTTATTTCCAGCGAATGGTTGTAATATTTCTTGACCGCGAAAATCGTTTCCTTAAGCTGTGCGATTCCCTGCAGAGACAAAATCTCCGCAATCATGGGTATAATAATCTGGTTTGCGGCGGCGTAGGCGTTTATAGTAAGCAGCGAAAGCGCCGGAGGCGTATCAATAAGGATATAGTCATAGTTGTCGGAAATATCTCCCAGGTGTTCGCGCAGTATGTATTCTCGGCCGACCGATGTAAGTTCAAGCTCCGCCCCCGAAAAAAGGATATTTGCAGGAACAACGTCACAGCAGGCGCAGTGCTGTACAGCGTCGTAAATGCCGGCATTTCCCTTGAAAACATCGTATATGGTATAGCCTCCGTCCGCGTCAGCGCCGAGACTGAAGCTGAAATTTCCCTGCGGATCCATATCAATCCCAAGAACCTTTTTTCCCATCGCGGACAAACAGCCGCAAAGAGCCGAGCAGGTAGTCGTTTTTCCGACTCCGCCCTTCTGATTTGTAACTGCAATAATTTTCGCCATTATTTACCATATCCTTCCGTTTTATGCAGTCAAATTGCCATACATACACAGTTTAGCCGCACAGAGTTTGTGCGGCTAAGTAATTCTGCATTTTTATTACAGCGTATGTGCGCCCATCGTTGTTTCTTCGTCGCTCGGATCGTAGATGTGGTAGTTAGCCTTACCGTTCTTCTTAACGAAGTACATAGCGGTATCCGCGCAGGCGATAAGAGTTCTTCCGTCCTGACCGTGTTCGGGAGAAACCGCAATACCGATACTTGCCTTTATATTAAGCGTTGCGTCAACCGACTTTGAATAATATCCGCTGTAAAGGTCGTCTATAATGTCCATCGAAAGAACTTCAAGGTTTTCGATCATCTTCGGATCGGATACGCACAGAACAAATTCGTCGCCGCCGAAACGTCCCGCAAAACCGCTCTCGCCCGCGTGCTTCTTGATAACGTCGGCAACATATCTGATAACCTCGTCGCCTACCGCATGGCTGTAACGGTCGTTGATGAACTTAAAGTCATCGACGTCGAGGAACAGCGCAGCGACCTTCTGGTTCGCGTTGCGGTCGAGTTCCGCCTGGAACTCACGTTCAAACGTATTTCTGTTGTACAGCTGAGAAAGGAAGTCATAGCTTGCGCGCTCCGCGAGCTTCAGAGTAGCGTTTTTCTCGCTGGTGATGTCCGTAAGAACGCCGATAACGCGGAGGATCTCACCGAGACGGTCGGTTATGCAGTGCGCACGCATTGCCGCCCACATATCCTTGCCCTGAGCGTCCTTAATAAGATACTCGCCGCCTATGTCGTCCTTGTTCTTTAGAAGCGTGTTTATATCGCGCTTGTAGCGTTCTGTGTCGTCCTCATTCATCATCGAATCGATGAACTTGCCGTTATTGAGCGTTGCGCCGGAAACATTCAAGCCAATCTTTTCCTTGAAGTTGTCGGAAACGAACATGCTTTCCTTTGCAAAATCATATTCAAACAGCATATTGTCGGAAAGGTCGGATACAGTCTTGTGAAGCTCTTCGCTGAGGAGTGCTTCGTCAAGCATGTCGTTGAAGGTTTCCGACATTCTTGCGAACTCTCTTTTCATATTTTTTGTGTCGATACGCTGTTCGCGGTCGCCGGAGTTTATCTCCTTCATTGTGCGCACCATGTCGAGCATTGGGTTAATGATATTCTGCGTCATAATAACCATTATAAGCATGCAGATAAGAGCAAGCGCAAGAATAACAACGAGTGAAACTATAAACAGGAAGAACACCGAGTCGGATGCTCCGGAAGCCGGATAGAGCGAGAACCATACCCAATCGGTTCCGTCAACAACTCCGTAGCCGCCTATGTAACCGGCTTTTTCAAGCTTTCCGAAGCCGTTTGTGAAGCTTTCGGTAAGCGCGGAGGAAACCATGCCCTTTATCTCTGCGCTGAGAGCCGAAGCGTCAGCCTTGCAGACTCCCTCGCCGTTGTAGCCGACAACGCTGCCCGAATCCGCAACAACAAACGAGCCTGTTCCGAGAACCGTATACTTTGCAAGATAATCCGTGATGGAATTCATGCTTATAACGCACGCAACATAACCGCCGCCGGAGAGCTTGTTGGCTGTAACGAAAACGCTGTCGCCGTAGCTGCTGTCCGCAGGGAAAATTTCTGAAGCAAACGCATTCTGCTTGTTCTTCCAGTTATCGTTCACGGCAAAAAAGTGAGTACCTGCGCCGGAGCCGATGCCGTCGCTGACGATGCTGCCGTCCTTATCAAGAATAACAACATCGAGAACATATCCTCGTTCGCTTTTAAAACCCGAACGCAGGCTTTCGATGTCGTTCTTTACGGAATTGAGATCCGTTACGGCGCTCTGAACAGAGTTGAGCGCGCTGAGAGCCTTTGCGTCGTCGATATATCCTTTCACAATGTTATCAATACCGGAGCTGTACGCATAACCCGTACTTCCCGCTTCATTGGCGATCATCTTCGAGGAAAATTCGAAGATCTGGAGCGATGAAACAAGCCCGAGTATGATAAGCGGGAGAACCGTCACGCCGATCAATATCGCCCTTAATGAAGTTTTCAACTTGATATTCATGTCTGAACCATTCCTTTCCTGCGGCGCATACCGCTGCGCCAAGCGCATGATATTTCAGAAGCTGCTGCTTCGGAATTACTGAGTGCCACTTACTCTTTCAAGCCCCTCCGCGAGCCGTTCGTCACGCTCCATCTGTTCCTGTCTCTGCTGGAGCTGAATGCCGAACACAAGCTTTGCAAGAAGCTCCTCCTGCTGCGGATCGGTGTTCACAAACTGGCAGCCATAGCCCTCCATTTCTCCGTCCGCGTTTCGCTGAACGCGTATTATCTTCGACATCAGGCTGACCGTGCCGACTTCCGAGCTGAAACGGATAAAAAGTATATCGCCGAGCGCGAACTGATACCGCATTTCCGCAACAAAGATCCCGCCTATATTTATATTTCTTATAATGCAGGTAAAAGGGTCGTCAAGCTCATAGCTGTCCTCGCCGCGCGTAAACCCTGTAACAACGGCTTTAAGATTCGCCTCCACCTTGAAATACCGGCGTCTTTCCGCCATAAGCGTTCCGTATTCATTACGGATCTGAACATTCACCTGGTTGGGAAGCGACATTTTTATAACGCCCGTATAACGGATCCTGTCGCCGTTTTTCATATATGTAATAACGTACAGGCTGCGGTCAATCTCAAACTCCGGAAAATCCTTGCCCTTTATGATTATGATATTATCAACGGGGATATCGTCTATGAACATCCGCGGAAAAGAAAGCTGATCCTTCTGGGCAACCACCAGCTTTCTGCCGGTAGCAGTCGTAAGTTCGATCTTCAATATCTTTTCGTGGTCGAGCATGACCATCCCCCTTTCCGTGAAAAACAGAGCCTGCTCCTGCAAAAGAGCAAACCGCTTACTACTAATTATACATTAAAATGCACAAAAAAGTCAATAGCGGGAAGCAAAATTTTTTCCTTGTTTTAAAAAAACGGCAGGTATTCCATATAAAACATCAAGATGCACAAAATTCTGCGAGTTATTTCTGCTTTTTTAAAATAATTTTTGTGGATTTTAACAAAGAAACAAAAAAATTGTAAAAAAAGCATGCTTTTACTGTACAAGCATGAAAAAAATCGGTATAATTTATAGTGTATAGAAAGGAGGCGGTACAATGCCGAAATATTTTCACTGCCGCACCGACGGGTATGCGGCGCGCGGAAAAGCAGTTATACTCTTTACCGTCGCATTTTGCGCCGAAATATGCATTGCCGCCTTTTTCGCCCTTATTTTCAACTTCTGTACAGCCCCCGACCGCGGCACTGCCGACGCAATGCTTACGGTGATATGCGCCGCGCTTGCCTGCGGAATGACCGTGTGCCTGCTCGCCGCCGAGCTTTCACACAAAAAAGTTCAGAGACACAGCCGATATACATACCTTGATGTTCAGCAAAAGGGCTTCGTTCTGAGCGTTTATGCGGGAGAATACCGTATAATGGGCAAAAAAAACGTCCTGCGCGACCTGTACTATGTCCCGTTTCGCGGAATAACTCTTGCGGAGCTGTGCGAGGACGGCAGAAATATCGTTATTACGGGCGAAATACGCCATTTCTGCATGAACAGCGACAATCTCGGGTATCACATTATTGACGGGGACTTTGATTTCGACCGCAGTATCCTTAACGTTTCGGGATTTGACGAAAAAAAACAGCTCAGGCTTCCGCCCGTGTTCGGAAAATCAGCCGACATAATGAAAACGCTTGCGGAGGCATACAAGGAGTGGCGCGAAATCCCTGCTCCGAAGCCCAGGTCGTTCCGCGAAGCAGACTTTATCCGCCGCCGCCCGAAAGCCCGCGCAATGCCGGAAAGCTTTGATTATAAGCGTGATTGGAAATAACCGCGTATGTCAGGCTCTTGACAATCCGTCGGATATGGATTATAATTTATTAGTATTAAAACAAATATCAGGAGAAAATGCATTGAAAGCATCGGTTTGTATAGTAACCTACAACAACAGGGACAACATAAACGCCGCGATAGATTCAATAATCAATACCGCCGTTTCAGTCGAAACAACGCTGTATATCTGCGACAACAACTCGACCGACGGCACCCCTGAGCTTATCGCAGAGCAGTATCCTTATTTGAAGCTTATCCGCAATAAGGAGAACGGCGGATTTGCACACGGTCATAATACGCTGCTGCCGCTTATTGATTCGGATTATCATTTTATAGTTAATCCCGACATTATCCTTAAAACGGACGTGATCGGCGAAATGTGCCGTTTTCTCGAAGAGAACCGCGACATTGTAATGGCTGTTCCGAAATTCGAGTTTGAAAACGGCGAGGAACAGTTCACCCCAAAGCTCACCCCTAAGCTTAGGTATATGCTTGGCGGACGGCTCGAAAAGCTCGGCGGAATTTTCAGAAAATGGCGCAGAGAATATACCTTCGCCGACAAAAATGTCACCGAGGTGACTGACGTCGGCTTCTGCTCAGGCTGCTTTATCGCGGTCCGAACGGAAATATTCAAAAAAATAAACGGCTTTGACGAACGCTATTTTCTTTACAGTGAAGACGCGGATATAACGCGCATGGCTGCAAAATACGGCCGAACGGTCTACACGCCGCAGTTTACGGTTATTCATCACTGGGAGCGCGCATATATGAAAAGACCGAAATATTTCCTTATCCAGATCCGCTCGATGTTCAAATACTTCTACAAGTGGCGCGGAAACGGAAAATATGCAGGCGACAAAAATAACGCATAACGGCGGTGAAATACTTTGATTGATATTCTTATGGCGGTTTATAACGGAGAAAAATATCTCGGCGAACAGATCGAGTCAATTCTCGCGCAGGATACCGACGGCTGGCGCCTGCATATATGCGACGACAGATCTTCGGACAGCTCGTTTGAAATTGCGCTCAAATACTCCGAAAAATATCCGCAGCTGATAACCGCTTATCAAAACGAACAGCCGAGCGGATCGGCTTGCGCAAACTTCATAGGAATGCTTAAAAAATCCCAAGCGGAATATGTAATGTTTTCAGATCAGGACGATGTGTGGAAGCCGCAGAAAATTCGCCTTACCTTTGCGGAAATGAAACGGCTGGAAAAGCGTTTCGGAGAATATCCGCTGCTTGTCCACACCGAAGCGGAGGTAGTAGACGCCCAGCTGAAACGGCTGGCTCCGCGTTTTACTGAATTTCAGGGAATCGACCCGAAATGCTGCGGACTTAACCGGCTTCTCGCACAGAATAACGTTACGGGACACACGGCAATGATAAACCGCCGGCTCGCAGCTCTGATCAAGAACGTGCCGCCGGAAAAAATGCTCATGCACGACTGGTGGGCGGGACTTGCGGCGGCTGCCTTCGGGTATATCGGGTTCGTAGGCGAGCCGCTTAGTATGTACCGCCAGCACGGAAATAACCAGCTAGGCGCGGTAAACAACAGAAGCGCGCTTGCCTTTGCAAATGCAATAAAAAATATGAAAAAAATAAAGGCGCGCGTAACCGCGACATACACGCAGGCGCAGGCTTTTCTGGAAGAATACGCCGATATTCTGCCGCAGCACGAAAAAAACATCGTCGAAATCTATGCGGCGCTGCCGTCATGCTGCAAGCCGGTAAGAATGTGGAGGATAATCCGCCGCAATTTCAGAAAACAGAGCTTCATGACCGCCGCAGGTCAGCTTTTGTTCTGCTGAAAAACGCATAACAAAAAGAGGAAATGCTATGCTGTAACGATCAAAGTAACAGCACAAAAGCATTTCCGAAGAATTATGATAACCTCAGACAGAAAATCAGTACCGGCACTCTAATTTCTCAAGCAGATCTTTCATCTGACGAACGCCCTCCTCCTGTGATGAGATTATTGCGTCAAGTATAGGCTTTAACTCAGGGCAAATGTTATATCGAAGCGCATTCTCTGACATTCTTATTGCACCCATATGATGAGGAATCATTTCTCTCATAAAATCACAATTAATTCGTCTGTCAGAATATGCTCTGCTCATATCCGAAAACATAGTTTTCATAATCCGATTGACTCTGCACTGATACAGTTCGACCTTCTGACATTCATTTATATGCCGGCAGCAAATGCTTTGTATCGCCTTCATATTTTCAATGCTTTTAGTCTGTTCCGAAATTATATTCTCAGCAATAGCAATAAGCTCGTCGTTTTTGGTATATTTAAGAATATTCTTTGACATCTCAATTGCGGCTCTGTGATGAGGAATCATCTGAACTATAAAATTATGCGATATACTGCTGCCGAGTTCCGCTTTTGTCATCCCGCAAATCATTCTTTGTAAAATCTCTCTGTATTCTTTCAGATAGTTATTTACATAACGATTAAAACTACATTCATTTTCCATAAATTCTACCTCCTGCTGTACTATATTCCGGAGGTGAGTTTTCAGTTACTATAATATTGGTCACGCCTAACCGCTTTTTTACCATACTCACTTTTGATTTTTCTTCATTAAAATTATCATAGAATATCAAGTAATTCAACATTTTTCTTCACAAGTCCCGAAAAAAGATAAAAACAACATTATGTATCGCAACATTATTTTAACACAATTGTCCGGCATTTACATAAAATTTACAATCACGCAAATAATTTTTATAAAAAGGGTTGACAAAATTCGTAAAATGGAATATAATGTAAGAAATAAAAGGGAGTAGCCGACGGTTTCCCGCCGTCTATGACTGCGTCAATACGTCGATTTTTTCTATTTCGACCGCATCATATATAAACGGCAAGACTTTTATTGAAATATCTGTATATACTTATACTGCAATATTTCAATAACGGACTTGCCGTTTTTTGTTTTGCGGAAAGGCGCAGACCGGGATTTGCTGACGCTGTACTAACCGCTCGGACTTTAGTTAAGAAAATTTTTGCAGAATATGTGCAGAATCAGCAAACCCTAAGAAAGGAACGGAATATTATGGCAAATGAAGCGTACAGACAGACCCCGGAGGCACTGCTCTACCAGTATGGCACGGGGACGGACGGACTGAACAACGAGCAGGTTTGCAAAAACCGCGAAAAGTATGGTGAAAACACCATCTCTGAAGGCAAGAAGGAAAGCGCTCTGGTTATTTTTCTCAGCCAGTTCAAGGATTTTCTTGTAATAATACTTATTATCGCGGCGCTGGTTTCCGCAGTTATGAACGACCTGGACAGCTTTTTCGTCATCATTGCGGTAATTACAATGAACGCTATTCTCGGAACAGTCCAGACATTAAAGGCGGAAAAATCGCTGGACAGCCTGAAAAAGCTTTCCTCGCCGCACGCAAAGGTGCTCCGAAACGGAGCTGTCTCCGAAATCGATTCCTCAGAGCTTGTCGTAGGAGATATTGTGTTGCTCGAAGCGGGCGACCGCATCGCCGCAGACGGACGTCTTATTGAAGCGGCGTCTGTGCAGACAAACGAAAGCGCGCTAACAGGCGAAAGCATGAATGTAACAAAAGACGCGGAGGTAATACCGTTTGAGGTTCAGCTTGCGGACCGCAGGAATATGGTATACTCAGGCAGCTTTGTTACAGGCGGACGCGGAAAATATCTCGTCACCGCCGTCGGAATGGACACCGAGGTCGGTAAGATCGCCTCGCTTATCCAGTCCGCACAGGAGCGCAAAACTCCGCTTCAGCGTTCGCTGGACAATTTCGGCAAAAAGCTATCCATCTGTATACTTATTATATGCGCTGCGGTATTCGGATTGAGCCTGTTCAACGTAATAAGACAGGGCGGGGAAATAAACTTCGACTCCGTGATGAACTCGTTCATGTTTGCGGTTGCACTTGCGGTCGCAGCCATTCCCGAAGCACTCAGCTCAATAGTTACAATAGTTCTTTCCCTCGGAACTCAGAAAATGTCCGCGGAAAACGCGGTTATGCGCAAGCTTCAGGCGGTAGAGGGTCTCGGCTCTGTTTCAGTTATCTGCTCTGACAAGACCGGAACTCTTACACAGAACAAAATGACCGTCCGCAAAGTTGTTATCGGCAATACACTTGTCAGCGCCTCGTCGCTTAAATCCGATGACCCCCGCTTTACCCTTCTGCTCGACGCTGCCGTGCTATGCAACGACGGCGAATGCGGCGGCGAAAAGGAAATCGGCGATCCTACCGAAACGGCGCTCGTCCGCTTTGCCGAAGACACGGGTGCGGACTGGAAAAAAATCAGAAAAGACAACCGCAGAATAAGCGAGGTTCCCTTCGACAGCGACCGTAAGCTGATGTCCGTTCTGGTTGATGCAAACGGCAAAAAGCTGATGTTCACAAAGGGCGCAGCCGATGTAATGGTCGGAAGAATGTGTATTTCCGCACAGGAACGGCACGATATTCTTGAAAAAACCGAGCGCCTTTCCGCACAGGGGCTGCGTGTACTCTGCTTCGGATATAAGGAAGCTGCCCAGCAGAAAATAACCGAATGCGACGAAAACGGACTTACCTACCTCGGATTGCTGGCAATGATGGATCCTCCGAGAGCCGAATCCAAGGACGCAGTAGCACAGTGCCGCAGCGCGGGAATAAAGCCCGTAATGATAACCGGCGACCATATTGTTACAGCTGCGGCTATCGCAAGGGAAATCGGGATCCTGCAAAACGACAGCGAAGCTGTTGAGGGCAAGGCGCTCGACTCTCTCACTGATGATCAGCTCACCGACTTCGTCGCAGATAAATCCGTGTACGCACGCGTTACGCCCGAACATAAAATCCGCATTGTAAAGGCTTGGCAGCGCCGCAACTGTATCGTGGCAATGACGGGCGACGGCGTAAACGACGCACCCGCGCTGAAGCAGGCGGATGTTGGTGTTGCGATGGGTATAACGGGAACAGAGGTATCCAAGGACGCGGCGGCGATGGTACTTACGGACGACAACTTTGCAACCATCGTAAAAGCGGTCGGAAACGGACGCAATCTTTACGAAAATATAAAGAAATCCATCCTTTTCCTGCTGTCCGGCAACATGGCGGGAATAATCGCGGTTCTTTTCTGTTCAATTTTTGCGCTCCCCGTGCCGTTCGAGCCGATCCATCTGCTGTTCATCAACCTTCTGACAGATTCGCTGCCTGCGATAGCGCTCGGACTTGAACCGCATACTGACAGCGTTATGAAGCAGCCTCCCCGTCCAGCCAATGAAACTATTCTCACCAGCAAATTTATGGGGCAGATAACATGGTCCGGCGTCGTTATCGCAGCGGCTACAATCGCAGCTTTTCTGTTCGGTCTGAACACCTCTGTGGAGAACGCAGCCGGCGCCGCCAGCACAATGGCTTTCGCAACGCTCTGTCTTTCACGCCTTTTCCACGGCTTCAGCTGCAAATCCGAAGCTCCCGTACTTTTCAGCAAAAAAATGTTCTCCAATAAATGGGGCATACTCGCATTCCTCGCGGGCTTTGCTCTGCTCAGTGCCGTACTTTTCATTCCTGCGCTTCACGGGCTGTTCAAGATAGCGGAGCTTACCGCCGCGCAGAATCTCGCCGTTTATGCGCTTGCGCTCGGCTCAATGCTCGTTATCCAGATGATAAAGGGCTTCATTCACCCGAAAGACTGATAAAAAACCGAAAATAAAGTTTAGGTCAAGCCATGCGGATCGTTTTGAAAAAGGAACTCTCCGCAGGAGATGTCGTTCCCTTGATTTTATATACTATACCAAACCCCCGAAAGCTGCTGCTTACGGGGGTCATCTTTACAAATCCTTATAGAAATCAATATGCGGGCAATATTCATCGAGATATTTACTTCCCGTGGACGTATAGCCAAGCCTGCGGTAAAAATCCGCAGCCCGTACCTGTCCCGAAAGCTCCGCGCGCACTCCGCCGAGCCGCCTTATCTCATCCTCAGCCTTAGCCATGATCCGCTCGCCAAGCCCTCTGCGGCGACGCTCCTTAACTACCGCAACGCGCCCGATATGCCAGCGCTTTCCGTCCTCAGTGAATATACGGCAGACCGCTGCGGGAATCTGATCGTCGAAAAGCACGATATGCCGTGCAGTCTTGTCTATATCGTCAAATTCATCTTGAAAGCCCTGTTCTTTAATAAAAACTTCCTCGCGTATCCGCCTTGCTTCCGGCGGGATGACATCGTACACCTTAAATTCCATAATTACCTCCGAAAACACAAATATCCCATGTTTTCACATGGGATGAATCCGTGTCTTTTAATCAGAATGAGCCTTACTGTGCACGCTGTACCTTACCGGAGCGCAAGCATCTTGTGCAAACAGAAACTCTGCAGGGAGTACCGTTTACAACAGCCTTTACTTTCTGAACATTGGGCTTAAAGGTTCTGTTTGTACGTCTGTGAGAATGAGAAACCTTAATACCGAAAGTGACACCCTTGCCGCAGATTTCGCATTTTGCCATGGGTCAGCACCTCCTTAATTTAGCAGATAGTGGTGAGAATCGGATTCACCGATAATAGTATCGGAATTGAATGCGCTTCTCGATACCTTAATATTTTAACAAAAAAGAACTCAAATGTCAATACCTTTTTGAATTTTTTTCATTATTCCGAAAAATGTCTGTTTTTGCCGCAGTATTCTGTGAAAAAAGACGATTTATTCATTCCAGAACGGTTCTTTTTCATGGCGCTGCGGTCTGTCCATAAGCGCGCGCAGAGACTCTGCCGGCTGAACCCCCTCAAAGCATATCCTGTTCAGCTGTTCGATTATCGGGGCGTATACATTATGCTGCTTCGCAAGCTCATACGCGATTTTTCCGCAGATATAGCCCTCGACCGTTCCTACGGTTTTTACCGCGTCCGCCGCCGACATTCCCTCGCCTATCAGTATTCCCGCGCGGTGATTGCGCGAATGAACCGATGTGCAGGTTACAATAAGGTCACCGACGCCCGCAAGCCCCGTGAATGTTTCCCACTTCGCTCCCAGAGCGCTTCCGAGGCGGGTTATCTCCGCAAGTCCGCGCGTCATAAGCGACGCCGTAGTGTTATCGCCGAGCTTCATACCCTCGATGATCCCGCAGCATAGCGCGATCGGATTTTTCAGCGCCGCCGCGATCTCACAGCCGGCGGTATCGTCGTTAATATATGTGCGAAACGTCGCCGTCTGGAGATTTTCCTGAACAAACTCCGCGCAGCCGGGATCGTCGCTCGCAAAAACAACCGTCGTGGGTATTCCCCTGCCGACCTCCTCTGCATGGCAGGGGCCTGCCATGACCGCAATGCGGTTGTGCGGAAGCTCCTCGCGGAGCACCTGCGAAAGCCGCTTATATGAACCGTCCTCGAAGCCCTTACCGACGTTCAGAACAACTGTTTCGGGAGAAATAACACTTTTAACTTTTTGCGCGACCTCACGTATGAACTTAGATGGAATTGCAAAAACAACAATGTCTGCGCCATTTACGCAGGAAATATCGGTCGTGAATAAAATCCTGTTTGAAACAGGCACGCCCGGCAGCAGCCGTTTGTGTTCACCGAAGCGCTGAATTTCCGCAATTTCTTCCGGATACTTCGTCCATGCCGTAATTTCGTGACCGCCCTTGTCCCAGAGAACGGAAAGCGCCGTTCCAAAGCCGCAGCCGAGTATGGTTATCTTCATTCTTTGTTCCTTTCATGCCTTGCGCCTGCCCCGAAAAACGGAACAGGCGCGAATTTTATTCATATTTGATGTTCACAACGTCCGCATAGTCGTAAAGCCCGCTCGAACTGCCGTTGCTCCATTTTAAAAGCAGATTCTTTAACGTCACTTCGGCGCGAACCCGCTCGCTGCCGTCCATATCATAATCACGGAAAGCGATTTCCGCTGCGGCAGAATCGGTTTTCCCGAGAATGAGCGGTCTGCCGTTCCGGTCCTGCGCGTCGGGTTCAAACAGGACCTCCGACGCGCCCTCAGGCTTGGAAATATACCCAGACAGGGTCATCTCACCGTCAAACTCAGCGGATACCATGTCAACGTCCAGCTTATCCTCGCAGTAGTAAAAGCGCGTTCTGCACGCCGAAAGCGTAAGTCCGCCGAACTTCTCGCCTATGTAACAGCGTTTCGCTTCGTGAACGGTATTTTCCCCGTCGGAAACCGCGAGGTAGCAATACTCCTCGGTTTCGTAGTAACTCGCTTCAACGTTCGCAAGTTCCCTTAAATCGATCGTCTTATCGGGGCAGCCGTTTGCCGGAACGATATTTTCGTCCGTTTCGGCAGCGGGCGTTGTCGCGGCAGGCTCGGTCGTTGTTTCAGCCGCCTGTCCGTTACAGCCTGCAAGCATAAGGCAGGCTAAGGCAAGCGCGGAGAGTTTTTTAAAAGCTGACATAACTTGTCAAAGCCTCTCACTTATCCCAGCTGCAAAGCTCCTCGTAAAGTCCGATATAAAGCTTGGCAGACTGATTCCAGCTGAAATCAGCCTTCATGCCGCGTTCAACAAGCGCACTCCAACCGTCCTTGTTGTTGTCGTAAAGATCCTTTGCACGATTGATAGCTCCGAGCATATCCAAAGCGTTGTAAGACTGGAAAGTGAAGCCGATTCCGTTTCCGCTCTCGTCGCCGTAGTCGAGGATAGAGTCCTTCAGACCGCCCGTTGCACGAACGATCGGAACAGTTCCATAGCGCAGAGCGATCATCTGCGCAAGTCCGCACGGCTCGCTCTTACTGGGCATAAGGAACATATCCGCGCCCGCGTAGATCTTCTTTGCGTATGCGGGAACATATCCGCACTTGAAGCTTACCGCCTCAGGGTACTTGTTCTGCATATAATAGAAGAAATCTTCGTACTGCTTTTCGCCCGAGCCGAGAACGACAACCTTTATTCCGGAGCAGACTATATCGTCGAGAACGCACTTTATAAGATCAAAGCCCTTGTGTTCAACAAGGCGGGATATGATGCCCATAACGGGAACGTCGCACTGCGGAAGGTTTGCCTCCTTTAGAAGCTCCTCGCGGCACTTTTTCTTGCCCGCCATTTTTCCCGGCTTAAAGTTCGCGGCGATACCCTTGTCGGTCGCACTGTTGTACATATCCGTGTCGATTCCGTTAAGGAAGCCGCAGGTTTTGTACTGCTTTGAATTAAGGCAGCGGTCAAGACCGTGCGAGAACCACGGATTGAGTATTTCCTTCGCGTATGTGGGCGAAACGGTCGTGACCTTATCAGCCATTTCAATAGCGCCCTTCATAAGGTTCACATCACCGTCGTATTCGATTATTGAGCAGAGGTGACGCGGAATAGAGAAAATTTCCTCCGCAAGCTCAAGTCCGTACTGTCCCTGATAACCGATATTATGTATCGTGAACACGTTGCGCATGCCCCACATGTTATGGTGATACTTGTAATAAATGTTGTAATAAACGGGGACAAGCGCAGTCTGCCAGTCGTTTGAATTTATGATGTCAGGCTTAAGTTCAAGATGTTCGATCATCTCAAGAATAGCACGGGAAAAGAACGCATAGCGCTCCGCATCGTCGTAATAGCCGTACAGCCCGTAATCGCGCTTGAAATAATATTCATTATCAATGAAATAATACGTTACGCCGTTCAGCTTCGTGGTAAAAATTCCGCAGTACTGCGAGCGCCAGCCTACCGGAACGTAGAAATTGGTAATGTACTCAAATTTTTCACGTACCTCCGGCTTTATGGAATTGATATAATAAGGCATAACGACCATGCATTCATGCCCCGCCTCAACAAGAGCTTTCGGAAGAGAACCCGCTACATCTGCCAGACCGCCGGAAGCGGCGAAGGGTTGAGCCTCGCTGGCTGCATACAAAATCTTCATAACTATGACCATCCCTTTCCCTTTAGAAATCATATTTCGAGCGTTTATTTGCTCTCAAATTTATTATATCATATTTTTCAAAAATTGCAATAGTTTTATAAAAAATAGTGACAAACCGACAAATAATTGTTAATTTTGCACAAATAATAATTGCTTTATTTTCCCGCGGAAATTTGACAAATCCCGACAGCTGTGTTAAAATTAAAACAACAATTTTTTCAAGGAGCGAAGGAGAGGTATGCTGTTCAGAAAAAAGATATTCAAAACGCCCGTCCAGAAAGCGGCGGAGTCGCAGCCGAAAACCAAAAAGGTTCAGTACGTCCCCATGGATATTGCCGAGCTGCGTAAAATGCTTGACGCAGATATAAATTCGCTTGTGCCGCTCGAACCAGTAAACTATTACGCGTCGAAGGATAAATTCCTGCAATGCACATTCTTCTACAGCAAGGACTACTCCCATGTATATTTCGTCGTTGAAATGTACGAATACGATCGTCCGGTTTCCTCAACGGCGTATTACGAAGCGGACTACGACCTTATGAAGCGCGCTCTGAGGCGATTCGGACAGCAGATCTAATGGCTTAGAAAATGGAGTAATTATAAGAAACAAAGATGGCAACATTGAAGAAAGAAAAGGTGGTTTTGTTTCAGATGATGAAACATTAGCGGGGGCGCGGGCTAAAGCCTATAGGAAAAACATAGAATACCCGTACTATGTATCTGTTTCTATGGAAGAAGTTATACAAACGAAACGTGACGGCCAGCCGAATACAATGTGGAAAACAAAACCCGCTATGATGGCTATAAAAGTATGTAGTGCACGGGCATTGCGTGATTTGTTTAATACCGAAGAAGCGGCTGAATTTACATATAGAATTAAACCTCGAAAGGTAATCACCACACATTACACAGATATGGCTGGAGAGTCTGAAATTGGAGAGATATTCAAATGTGCAACACAGAAGTTGGTGCATAATATTGAAATTGAAGTAATGCTATAAAAACGATAAAGAGTTCAGTAAATTTTGAAAAAGGAGGTGTAATAAGGTAAGATGGATTTACGAAATGAAATAGCAAAAATAATTGGAATAAACATACAAAATCCTTCAGCAGACATCAAATACGATATTTTAGAGTCCGTAAAAGAAGATGGTTATACAAGGGAGCTAATTGAATATGATTCTTATGGCGATAAAGTAAAAGCCTATTTATTGATTCCAGAGATACTTGATAAAAATCCTGCAATACTTATTAATCATCAGCATAACAGAGAACATCATTTAGGTAAGAGTGAAGTTTGTGGATTGACAGGAAATCCATTACAAGCGTTTGGTCCGGCATTGGTTAAAAGAGGGTATGTTGTATTAGCTCCCGATTCAATATGCTTTGAAGATAGGCGCAAAGACCCTACGGTAGAAGGATTTGATTTTTGGCAACATTTTGATGAAATGTGTTATCGGATTCTTCGGGGTGAGTATCTGATGAAGAAGGTATTAGATGATGCAATGAATGGGATAAGCCTTCTTGCTGAACTGGAGTATGTTGATAGTAAAAGAATTTGCACCTTAGGACATTCCTATGGAGGAAATACAGCATTATTTCTTTCGGCATTAGATGAACGAATATCTTTTAGTTGTGCAAGTGGTAGTGCATGTACCTATAAAAACAGAATGCTAAATGGCGTAGGAATTGAAATGGCAAGTGTAATTCCAGGCTTTGTTCAAAAATATGATATTGATGATTTGGTTGCGTGTATTGCGCCAAGAAATCTATTGATTGTGTCAAGTGATGACGATAAGTATTCAAAAGATGCTCCTGATATTGTTGAAAAAGTCACTCCTATTTATGCGGAATGTAATGCATTAAATAACCTACAACATAAGCGATATCAGGGAGGACATGCATTAACTGAGGAAAGATTTCATGACATTATAGAATGGTTTGATGCGAAGAATAAATGATGGATTAAATTGCTTGATACTTTCGGTTTTATGAAGCAATTTATTTAACAGGCAGCCGAGATATGAAGAAGAAAAACCGATAAACAACAAAGTCAACAATGATTTTTTCGGTGAAATTGTTGACTTTAAAACAGGGTATTTTGCGGGTAAGCCTATCGGCTATGGCTACAGCAAGGTAGAAGAAGCCGAAGAAGTAACAGGCGGTGAAAAAGCAGTAGATGAAGCCGCAAAAGCAGTAACCGACTTTGTGACCCGTAATAATATGTTTGGCGTTGATATGGAAACAACGAAATTATCAAGCATTTACGGCTATTGTGGCAGGCTTTTCTATATCGACACCGACGGCAACGAAAGAGTAATGTCCGTACACGGATATGAAACTATTATCCTTTCAGACACGAACATTTCCGATCCTGAATGTGCAATACGCTATTATCAAACGAAAGATATAAACGGCGTTGAGACGTGGACGGTTGAATTTTACAACAATAAAGAAATACATACATATCACGGAGCGTCATTATATAACCTTAACTTCTTGCTGGAAGAGGTTAAAATTCTCTTTTGTGAAATTTATGTGAAATACTTGACAAGCCGAAAAAAATCGGCTATAATGTGGTTTGTAAACAACAAAACAAATGCAGCGACAGGGAACAAAGCATTTTCGGCTTTTCAGAGAGCCGCCGTTAGGTGTGAGGCGGTAAGCGGAACTTGTCATAACTCGCCCTCAAGCAGTCCGGCTGAACATTGCAGTAAGCCTGATCGGGATTCTCCCGTTACAGAGAAGCGCATTGATAGATGCGGCTAAGCGGGCGCTTTTGCGCCAAGAAGAGTGGTACCACGAGGATATCTCCCCGTCTCTTTATTGAGGCGGGGAGTTTTTGTTTTGCCCACCGGCCGCTGAAAGGAAAGGTAGAAAATGGAAAATACAGAAAAGTACAGAAAAAATTATTTCATCCCGCCCGTCAGCCATTATCGCTGGACGCAGCGCGAGAACATAACACACGCTCCCGTCTGGTGCAGCGTTGACCTGCGCGACGGAAATCAGGCGCTTGTCGTTCCGATGAGCCTTGAAGAAAAGCTGGAGTTTTTCACTGTGCTTGTACGTCTCGGCTTCAAGGAAATCGAAATCGGCTTCCCTGCGGCAAGCGAAACCGAATACGAGTTCTGCCGCGAGCTTATCGAGCGCGGACTTATTCCCGATGACGTTACGATTCAGGTTCTCACCCAGTCGCGCGAACACATAATCAAAAAAACCTTTGAAGCGTTAAGCGGCGCAAAAAACGCAATCGTTCACCTGTACAACTCAACGTCCGTTGCTCAGCGCGAACAGGTTTTCCGCAAAGAAAAGCCGGAAATAACCGAAATTGCCGTAAGCGGCGCAAAGCTGCTGAAAGAATACGCGGCAAATACTCCCGGAAACTTCCGCTTTGAATATTCGCCCGAAAGCTTCACGGGAACCGAGCCTGAATACGCCCTCGAAATATGCAACGAGGTACTGAAAATTTGGGAGCCTACCTCTGAAAACAAGGTTATCATAAACCTGCCCGTTACGGTCGAGCTGTCGCTCCCGCATATCTACGCAAATCAGGTCGAATATATGTGCGACAATCTCTATAAGCGCGAAAATGTCATTGTTTCGCTCCACCCGCACAACGACCGCGGCTGCGCGGTCGCAGACACCGAACTGGGACTGCTTGCGGGCGCGGACCGCGTTGAAGGAACGCTCTTCGGAAACGGCGAACGCACGGGCAATGTGGACATCGTCACCCTCGCGCTGAACATGTACAGCCACGGAGTTGATCCGAAGCTTGATTTCTCCGACATCCCCTCAGTTGTAAAGGTGTACGAGCAGATGACCTGTATGCACGTCAGCGAACGCCAGCCATACAGCGGTTCTCTTGTATTTGCCGCATTCTCAGGCTCGCATCAGGACGCTATCGCAAAGGGCATGAAGTGGCGCGACGACGGAAAATCCGAATACTGGGACGTTCCTTATCTTCCTATTGATCCTAAGGACATCGGCCGCCGGTACGACGGCGACATCATCCGCATCAACAGCCAAAGCGGAAAGGGCGGCATAGGCTATCTGCTCAGCCAGAAGTTCGGCATAGATCTCCCGCTTAAAATGCGCGAGGCTGTAGGCTACGCGGTCAAGGATGTTTCCGACAAGGAACACCGCGAACTTTCTCCCTCAGATGTTCACGACGTATTTATGGGAATGTTTGTCAACGTCGATTCTCCGCTTAAATTTATCGAGGTTCACTATGTTCAGAAGCCCGGCGAATATCTTGCAGAGCTTACCGTCATATTCAACGGCGAACGCCGCGTAATGAGCGGTAAGGGCAACGGCCGTCTGGACGCAGTAGCAGACGCTATGCGCAAGGCGCTTGATATAGACTTCTCCGTTCTTTCGTACACTGAACAGGCGCTGGGCGAAGGTTCGGATTCGCAGGCTATGTCCTATATCGAGATATGCAGCGGAAACGGTGTTGTTACATGGGGCGCCGGTCTTCACACCGATATTATCGCTTCGTCTGTTCACGCTCTTATCTGCGCTATAAACCGCAGCGGCATTGTAAAGTAAACCCCGACAGCATGACGGCACGCCGGCACTGCCATATTTAAGCCAAATAAATCAAACAAAATAATGTGTAGTAGAACAAAAGACAAATAATAAACGGGCATTCCGGCGCTGCCCGAAAAAGAATAACGGCTTCGCCTGAAAACGAAGCCGTTGTTTTTTATTATTCAGAACGTGAAATCGAGCGGACCTGCCGTCATTGACGCCGTTTCGTCGTGAGTGTTATTCTCCGCTACAGCCGCGTCGTCGAACTTGAACACCTCTTCTTCCTTTTCCGGAGGGCGGTTTACATTCGGACGAGCGGGAACCTCGGCGATTTCGGAAATGTTTTTCAGTTCCACAGTGTATGCGCTGGGTGTTATTTTAAGCTCATCACCATCCTCGGGCGCTTCCTCGCCCGCAGGCTTTATGATATGCTGACCATAATACGCGTCGTCGCCGTGCTTGCGCAGATAATGCTTATCAAGCAGCGCTTCCTGTATACGGGTAAGTCCGAACTGGAAATTTACATTGAAAACCGCCATGTGAGCAACTTCCTCAAGAACTACCGCCGCTTCCACCGACTTTTTTGCATCGGTTCCCCATGTGAACGGTCCATGTGATGCAACAAGGCAGGCCGGCATATCAAGGGAATCTAGTCGGCGCGCTGTAATCGTATCAACGATATGATAGCCCGTCTGCTTTTCATAGTCGGTTTCTATCTGCTCTTTTTTCATCGGCAGCGTACAGGGAATATCGCCGTAAAAATAATCAGCGTGAGTGGTTCCGTAGGCAACTATATCAAGTCCCGCCTGCGCCCATATCGTCGCATAAAGCGAGTGCGTATGGGTAACGCCTCCTATCGACGGAAACGACTGATATAAAGCGATGTGCGTAGGGGTATCGGTCGAGGGATTTAGATCGCCCTCAACAACGCGCCCATCCATATCGACAACGACCATGTTTTCGGGGGAAAGCTCCTCATAAGGCACTCCCGAGGGCTTTATAACTACCAGCCCCTGTTCGCGGTCAATTCCCGAAACGTTTCCCCAAGTAAATTTAACAAGCCCGTATTTCTGAAGCAGCATGTTCGCTTCATAAACCTGACGGCGCAGTTCTTCAAGCATAATATACCTGTCCTTCCCGGCTCAAAGCCGTACTGTATTCAAATGGGGTTCTCTAAAAACCAGGACACAAGCAGTTTTTGGTGTATGACTTGTATCGGACGCAAGTCGTCAAACCGCAGGAATACTTTATGTATTTCCAGGTTTGACAACGCAGCAGATGATACATTTCATAGAAAAATGCCGTGAAAGAGTTTTTAGAGATCCCAAATATAACTTAGGCACGAACATCCCCCTGCCTCCATATTTAAGCTTTGCTGAAATTGGCAGCGGGTTCCATTTCCTCATTCAGCAGAGGTTACGCACCCCTACTGAACGGCAGCCAGCTACACTGCCTGCTGACCACGTTGAAGACGGGGCAGCCTCTTATTGAACTATAGCTGTATTTTAATAGACAGATTATCTTTACAGTCAAAGATAATCTCTTTAACAAACGACAAATCCTTATGAGTTATTGATATTTCCATTGAATTGTATCGCGGAAATATTGGCATAAGCGATAACCCTTTATATATCTTAATATGAAGGACCAAATCATCTATATAGTACGAGTAATGAGAGAAACCAATCGCACTATCCGGCGAAATATATTTCAATTCCGCAAAAAAAGAATCCTTTTCAGCTAAAAATGTATATTCATCAATTGATAGGTCATCCTTGTCGATAATATGCGGCAATACAACACCAATACAAATAATAATTATTAATAGAATTAAAACTGCCCCAGTTATAATAATAGTTTTTAAAGGAAATAGTTTTTTCATAATCAATAAGTAAATTCATCGCTTGGAAGAGGATAACCGGTTCCCTGAGCATAATACACAATAAAACTGCTGTTAAAGCTTCTATTTAGGACATAATCGGATTGATTTAGTATGCTACTTTTTAAATTTGCAGGCGTATTAATTAAACCTGCGGAAAGCTGTGTAGACGAAACAGAATTCCAAGCTGATACCGCAAAACTTGAACAATTTGTTAAGTATGTCCATGTATCATGATTTATAATATAATTATTTAAGGTTGTTAACTCATTTGAGCTTAATGTAGTTGTAAGCGAAACTCTCCCAGAAAAATTTCCGCCCTGTACCTGTTTATATCTTTCTAAACTGTACCATAATCCAATATGTTCATTGCAATTTCCCCATGTCCCTAAAACAAAAGTATAACCAGAAGATACATTTCCAAATTTTCCTACTGTGATATTGGAATTAGAAATGTTTTTTACTTCTATCCACGCATGTCCGGTATAATCAATTCACGAACTCGTTTCGCCGCTATTCATCGAAAAAATCGTCAATTCAGCAACGCCGCTTGAGGAGGAGCTGATATTAGACTTGCCATCTGAATATTTTTCTATACTGGATGTCGAAAAAGCATCTATTGTATCATAAGAAATAGCGTTTTCTGTGGTATAACTATTCCAAACTGCATAATCGTTATCTTCTGCATATTCAATATAGAAATTTAATACCATATACAATAAATATTCTGCAAGTATATCTTTCAAATCTCCGATGTCATCAGATATTTTTCCATAATTATATTCTATGTACTCGATTTTATCTTTAGCATTTAAATTCTCTTGTTCGAATATAAAATTATCTATATTTTTATACCTTGTTAAATCATTTAAAATCGCCTTTTTAAACAGTTCATTTGACTTTTGCTCTGTTATGCCAGTTATTCTTACATAATCATCATATATATGATTATATACTGTAAGATACTTTTCATCAAAATTAAGTGACTGCAACGCACTTTCTGCACCTATCGGTGATACAAACATAAGCGATATTAGCAATGCAAGTGCTAGCGCTAAAATTTTTTTCATATCGCTTTCCTCCAATTTGTCAAATTGTTACTTCTCTGCTATAACGTCGGACAACATATCCCTCTGCCTACATATTTAAGCTTTGCTGAAATTGGCAGCGGGTTCCATTTCCTCATTCAGCAGAGGTTACGCACCCCTACTGAACGGCAGCCAGCGACGCTACCTGCTTACCACGTTGAAGACGGGGCAAGTCTCTTATTAAATTATATACCATTTCAGAAAAGTTTTCAAGTTCTTTTATAATTTTCTATTTTTATTTCATTTTTTTGTGATTATTTTGTGCATTTTCCCGATTCCCAGAAATATTCCGGCTTAACGCGCCCGTTTTCGTCGAATTGCACTCCCTCCGCTTCGAGCAGCTCAATCTGCCTGTTCTCCCCGCCGAAAGCGAATGCCTCCGACACCTCTCCGAACCGGTTCACCACACGATAACACGGGATATGCTGCGGGTCGGGATTGACGTGCAGTGCATACCCTACCACTCGCGACCAGCGCGGATTTCCCGCCAATCGTGCTATCTGCCCGTAGGTCGCAACCTTACCGTATGGAATGTGCGAAACGACCATGTATATCATCTCGAACGTCGTCATTTCAGTTCCTCCAGTTCCTCAAGCCAGAGGCGGCTCACCGCATCGCTCGGCATACGCCAGTCGGCGCGCGGCGAGAGAGTAACCGAACCGATTTTCGGACCGTCGGGCAGGCACGAGCGCTTGAACTGCTGGTTAAAGAAACGACGGTAGAACGTTTTAAGCCATTTCAGCACTGTTTCGCGGTCGTATTCGTCCCCGAAAGCGTGAAGCGCAAGGCGGAACACCTTTCGCGGCGCGCAGCCCCAGCGTATACCATAATAAAGGAAGAAATCGTGCAGCTCGTAAGGTCCGACCAGATCCTCGGTTTTCTGTGTTATTTTATCGGAATCTGCGGGGAGGAGCTCTGGGCTTACGGGCGTGTCAAGAATATCGCGCAGCACGCGGCTAAGCTCCTCATCGCCGCACACATCGCTGTAATACGAAACGATATAGCGAACGAGCGTTTTGGGAACAGATGCGTTCACGCCGTACATCGACATATGGTCGCCGTTGTAGGTAGCCCAGCCGAGCGCAAGCTCGGAAAGGTCGCCGGTTCCGATAACAAGCCCGTTCTGCTGATTTGCAATATCCATAAGGATCTGCGTGCGCTCGCGCGCCTGCCCGTTTTCATACACCACGTTGAAATTTTCGGGGTCATGCCCTATATCTGCGAAGTGAACGTTTACGCTTTTGGCAATGTCGATCTCGCGGAACGTTACTCCGAGCCGCTCACAGAGAAACTGTGCATTGCTGTGGGTGCGCGAGGTTGTCCCGAAGCACGGCATTGTAACCGCCGTTATATCCGTACGCGGACGTTCCAGCATATCCATTGCCCGAACCGCAACGATAAGTGCGAGGCAGCTGTCCAGTCCGCCCGAAATCCCGATAACGGCGCTCTGCGCACGGGTATGCTCAAGCCGCTTTTTCAGCCCGCTGCTCTGCATCATCAGAATAGCTTCACAGCGCTTGTCGCGGTCTGCTTTTCCGCTCGGAACAAACGGCGTTTTCGGAATATATCTTTTCAGTTCAACTTCGGCAGGCTCCATATCAAAGAACACAGTTTCAGCTGTCTGAGCAGGAATAAAGCTGGTATTCTTTCGGCGCTCAAACGCAAGCCGTCCGAGGTCGATATCCGCCGTCGCAAGGCGGTTGCTGAAAAGCTCGGTTTCTTCAAGCACAGCGCCGTTTTCCGCGATTATATTGTGTCCGCCGAACACCATATCGGACGTGCTTTCACCGTCGCCGGCACTCGCATACGCATACGCGCAGAGCAGGCGCGCCGACTGGCTTTTCACAAGCTCGCGGCGGTATTCCGCCTTGCCGATCATCTCATTGCTCGCGGAAAGGTTCAGTATGACGTGCGCGCCCGAAAGCGCAAGCTCTCCCGACGGAGGACACGGTGCCCAGAGATCCTCGCAAAGCTCCACACCGAACGTAAATTCGGGTATTTCGCGGCAGGAAAACACAATAGGGCGATATCCGCTCTCAAAGTGCCGCTTCTCGTAAAATTCGTTATAGTTAGGAAGATATTTTTTTGGAACAACTCCGAGAACTTCCCCGTGATAAATCACTACAGCACAGTTGTACAGCTTCCCGTTTTCACGCATGGGCGCGCCGACAATGCTTATTATATCAAGCGCGGCGGTTTCAGCCGCGATGCGTTCGACAGCCGCGTCCGCCGCGTTAAGCAAGGTTCCCTGAAAAAACAAATCGCCGCAGGTATACCCCGTAACGCAAAGCTCAGGCAGAACGAGCAGCTTTACGCCCTCGCTTTCCGCCGCGCGTATAGCGTATATTATCTGCTCCGCGTTATATTCGCAGTCCGCGACCCGTATTTTCGGGGTTGCCGCGCCTATTTTAAGAAATCCGTCCTTCATGTTTTGTTCCTTTCGTTTTGCTTTTTATTTTATTGCTTCAAATTTAATTCCGCGAACAGATTTTTCTGAACTCTTCAAGATCGAAAAGCTGCTCCGCCGTGACCTGTTTATCGTCATAGCGCAGCGCACTGTAAACCCGCGTTATTTCGCTGAAATTTCCTCCGCAGACCGCCTTTCCCTTTTCAAGCTGTTCATTTACGGTATCAGACGGCACAATTTTCGCCTTATTTTTGTTCAGTTCGCGCAGGATAATGCGATAACCGAGGCGGTATTTTTCACGCGGGTCGCGTTCAGCACGATAGAGCCGCAGCAGTCTGCCATCGTTTATCGGTTTGTTTTTTCGCCGTTCTGCGGGAAGCTCCTCAAGAAAATCAACAAAGTCCGTATCCTTACCGCTTTCGGTCTGCTCACGTGCAAACAACCCGTAGATACGCTTTGCAAGGCTTTTTATTACCTTCCACAGCCTTTTGCGGAACACTATCAGCAAAACCAGCAGAGCTGTCACAAAAATTACGGTTATTGCCTGATTTGAGCCAATTCCGTCCAAATAAAGCGACGGCGTTTCTCCCTCCTCGGCCGGCTGTATCTGCATAAATTCCGCATTTCCGCGCATGATGAACAGAAATAATCCGACCAGCAGCCGCACAAGAGTTACCAGAAAATCGATTATATAATCTTTAAAAAAGTAAAGTCCCAATCCCGCCGATACTATTATCAGCACAAGCACCGCATTATATCCCGAAAGTCCTTTCGGAAGCATTGTGCGCGTTTCGCTGCGGCGGCTCGCCTTGTCATAAATCCCGCTCTGGTTTATCAGCACCGCAGACATAGCAAGTTCAGCCGCAAAAAATATAACGACCGCGCTGCGCACAGGTCCGCGAAGCTCCTCAGGGGCAAGTGCACCGTAAAAAATATATGCCGCAAAAGTCACCGTTATATATACGCCAAGTGCGAATGCAGGAAAATAATCGGCGTAATGCTTTGCCGCAGCGCGCTCGCCGAGAAAATACCAGAAAACCGCACATATCCCCGTAACGACGGCAATATTTGCGCTGTCGGCAAAATTTATCAGCAAAAGAGAAGGGCAAAAGCACAGAATGCCGACAACGCGCGATAAAATAATAAGCCTTTTTCTTTTTTTTGCGGCACGCGAAAGTACGTACCCGATAACGAATATCAGCCCGAAAACCGCATAATAAGCAAAAAAGCGCAGCAGACTGAATCCGCCGAACGAAAGCACATCATTCGTGAGCATAAGCGGCAGCGTTATCATTCCAAAAGCGGCAACCGCCAGTATTTTAAGTATCCGCGCACGCATCTGCTCACCCCTTAATCATTCATGAAAATATATTTGTGGATCCGTCCGAGCGGTTTCAGCTGCAGCTCCCGCGCAAACTCGTCCGTGTTGCAGTAAACCACTGCGTTTGCGCCGCAGCTTCCGCTCCCAGAAAGCAGCGCGTAAAGCCCTGCGTCAATATACGGCGTTATCAGCAAAATATCGGTGTAATGTGAAATATCCAGCCTTTCAAAAAAATCCTCAAACGAGGTATCGCAAGTGTTTTCAAGCTCCGCCAGACACCGCAGAAGCTTCATATAATCCTCACTGCCCGAACCGCCCCGCACAAAAATCCCGCCCGAACCGTTTACCGCGAGGTCAGCCGCCGTTTTCGTCTGCGCACAAAGCTCGAGAAGGAACGCCGCCGCCTTTATCATTGTTTCTGTATCTGAAATAACGGGCGCGGTCGGCTCTCCGAGCGGCGAACGCTGAAGATTTATCAGTATAAGCACACGGTTTTCCGTAGTGAAATCATTGTTGTAAACCATCAGCCTTCCCTGTCGCGCCGTATTGCTCCAGTGTATGCGGTTGATAGGCTCATTTCCGGTATATTCACGCGCGCCGGAGCGGTAAAACGGGTCGCTGCATATAAATCTGCGCGTCATTATCTCGCCGTAAAGCTCACGCGAGGAAAGCTCCCCCTCGCCGACCTCATACGGCGCGGGCAGTATCCGTATTTTCAGATTTATGTCCATTTTTCCGGAAGCAAGCTCAAGACCAAAAATATCCCCCGCGATGACGGAGCTGCTTTCTAGCGTAAATACGCCGCGCTTCAGCGCCTTCGCCTTTCTTGTCCGCGTACATTTCTGATACGGACCGAGCGCAAAAACACTCGGAACAAATCGCGCATCCGACGCCCTTGCCGCCTTACTCCCCGTAAATTCAAGCCAGCGGCTCGTCGAAAGCTCGGTCTTTACCCAAGGAACAGGCAGCCATTTGCGGTTTGTTATCTCTTCGACAATTTCAATCGTATCGCCCTCAAATGCCTCGTCGGTGTTGAAGCGAACAGTATACTCGATATTTTTCAGCGCAAATCTGCGGTAAACAAGCTGCTCTAAAAAAGCCAGCGCTCCCACGATAAGCAGAATAACGATAAGCTCCATTACAGTTCCTCGGTCGGAACAGGAACGCCCGCGAGAAGCTGCTCCGTTATCTCCTCAGCCGTGCTTTTTGACGAGGTGCGCAGCGCAAGCTCCTTGCAGATAATGCGGTGCGGAATAACGTAAGGTGCCGCCGCCTTTACATCGTCCGGTGTAACAAACGTACGCCCGTTTACCGCCGCGTATGCCTGCGCCATTTTTTTAAGCGCGATAAGACCGCGCGCGCTTAATCCGAGCCGTATTTTTTCATGACTGCGCGAAGCCGCGCCGATGTCGGCGATATATCCGAGAACCGTTTCGTTTATCGGAACATTAAGCGCTTCGCGCGAAGCCGCGTTCACTTCCTCTTTGGTGATTACCGCCGAAACATGTCCGATAGGGTGTTCGCCGCCGATTGCGGAAAGGATATTTATTTCCTCCTCACGGCTTGCATAGCCTAGGGAAAGGCGAACCAAAAAGCGGTCGAGCTGCGCCTCCGGAAGAGGGTATGTTCCCGATGTTTCAACCGGATTCTGCGTTGCAATAACGAAAAACGGTCGCTTAAGCGGATAAGTCTGCCCGTCGATCGTGGCGGTTCCCTCCTCCATGCACTCCAGAAGCGCGGACTGTGTGCGCGGAGTCGCACGGTTTATCTCATCCGCAAGCAGTATATTCGTGAAAACGGGACCCTTTCGCAGAACAAATTCCTGCGTTTTCATGTTGAAATAGTTCATTCCGGTTATATCCGTCGGGAGCAGGTCGGGAGTGAACTGAACGCGCCTGAATTCCCCTCCGAGCGACTTCGCAAGCGCGCGCGCAAGCATGGTCTTGCCCGTTCCGGGGACGTCATCAAGCAGAACATGCCCGCCCGCAAGCAGCGCGGATATAACAATATCAATTTCCCTGTCCTTTCCGCGGATAACCGAGGAAACGCTTTCTCTGAGCCGTGCGGCAAAATCTCTCGCGTTCATAAAACTGTCCTTTCCTATTCCGAAAAAAGGACCGCCGGCTTATCGGCGATCCGCAGTTTTCGGAAAATACCTCACAAATTCGCAGCCGTGGTATGTACGCTGTTTGCTCGGTCATACGTTGTAATATTTGTCGTAATTTACAAGCTCCTCAAGCATCTTCGGAAGCTCGGTATCCATATTTTCATCGGTGAACTGGCAGGTTCCGACAGCCTTGTGACCGCCGCCGCCGTATTTGAGCATAAGCTTTCCGACGTCAACATTGCTGGTGCGGTTGAGTATCGAATATCCGACCGCCGCGGAACAGCCCTTTCCTCCTTTTCCCGAAACTATCCACGCGGAAATGTTCTGTTCGGGATAAAGGCTGTATATCATGAAGCGGTTGCCCGTATAGATCGGATCGACTCCCCGCAGATCGCTTATTATAACATCGCCCTTTACGACCGTGTGCGCATGAACCATTTCCTTGAACAGCTCGGACTGCTCGTTATACACCTCGATGCGCTCCTTTATATCGGGCATATCGAGAATTTCCTGCGTCGTCATGGTACGGCAGCAAACAAGCAGCTTTTCCATGAGCTGATAATTGCTTATCGTGAAGTTGCGGAAGCGTCCCAGTCCGGTTCTGGGATCCATGAGGAAGCCGACGAGGATCCAGCCCTCGGGGTGAAGCACCTCGTCTATAGTGAGATTGCCGCTGTCCACCTTGTCTACCGCCTCCATAAGGTCGTCGAACTGCGGGAAGCGCTCTTTTCCGCCGTAATATTCATATATGATACGCGCGCAGCTCGGCGTAATGCGGCTTTCGCCCTTATACTTGCCCGCAAGCTGATTGCGCTCGTATTCGCTGGAATGATGATCGAACCACAGTCCGCAGCCTTCAACGAAAGGAACATTTGCAAGAACGTCGTTTTCCGTTACCGGAACAAGCCCGTCTTGAATATCCTTCGGGTGCTTGAAGGTGTAGGAGTCAATAACGCCCGCCTCAAGAAGCAGCGCGCCGCAGGCAAGTCCGTCAAAGTCGGAACGTGTAATAAGATTCATCATTAGCTTTTCCTCCGTTTATCGGTAAACCGATTATTTCGGGCAAAAATTTGCCATATATTAAATTATATCAAATTTCTGCACGTTTTGCAATATAATTTATAAAAATAGTGCAATTTTCACAAAAAATCTTGACACGGGATTGATTCGCTCCATATATAGACCGTACAGCGCCGACGTAAAGGCGAAAACAGCCTGCCGTTCCTCCCCGGTTACGGGCGAAAATTCCTGTCTGCCGAACTCACACTTGATAAATATGGGCATAACGTCGGTCATAAACAGGTTTGAGCCTTTTAGCAGCTCCTCGTCAACGCGCTGGGCAAAATCGTTCATCATTTCGTTTCCGGGAGTTACCCCGCAGCGCGCAAGGATTGCCATTGTTAGCTTGTACATCTCCGCAACAGCTTTGTGCGGCGCTTTTTTTCTGAAGCCGCTGAACGCCTTTTTCTCAGCTTTTCCGACCGAGCGCACAAACATAACAAGCACTGTGATCACCGCCGCAATTATTGCCGCTGCGGCAATAAACGGCAAAAGCACGGCAAAAATTTCCGCAAAATCCTTTTTAGGTTCAGTCTGCGGCGCTTGCGCGTCCTCACCGTCGGAATACGGCGGGACGGTCGTCGGAGCGTCGCCGGAAACCTCCGTTGCGGTTATGCTCGTCTGCTCGGACGACGAAGCCGCGTTTGTTTCAAGCGGAGAAGTCATTGTAACAGTCGTAGTCGTTGCCGCAGCATTCGTAATTGGCGCGGAGGTATCATCGGGAGCGGTTGCCGCTTCGCCTGCGCCGAAGCCTGAAACTCCCGCCGTCGGATCGAACGGCAGCCAGCCCGCATTGTCGAAATATACCTCGACCCATGCGTGAAGATTTTTTTCACGCAGCGTATAAAGATATGTTCCGTTGTCCTGTTCCTCGCCGCCGCCCGATACTACATACCCCGTAACATATCTTGCGGGGAAGCCCATATCGCGCATTGCGAGAGTCATTGCCGTAGCAAACAGAGCGCAGTGACCCTGTTTTGTTGCAAAAAGAAAATTATCAAGAGCCTCGCTGTCCGTACCGTTGTCGACGTCCAGAGAGTAGGCGAAATTTTCCTTGAAATATCGGCATGTATTCTGCGCGATCTCGAAATCGTCCATTCCGCTCCAGACATACCCTTCGTCGAGAAGCACGCCGTGCAGCCGTTTGCCTGTCTCATTCGTTTTTCGGTACGCGGTGTTGACATATTTTCTGTACTGTGCAATTTTTTCGTTATATTCATCAAGCGAAAGTCCATCGGGAAGCGTCCAGTCATAATCCGTGCCGTACGCCGCCGACGTCACTGCCTGCTGCATCATGGCGGAGTTCATATCGGGAACAAGGGCAAGGCTTTCATAGGTCTTGAGATACCCGCTGCCGTAGCCTGTACGAAGAACGCAGTCTCCGAAGCTGTCAAAATAACTGTTGTGCTTATAATTAAGGTCGTACGGAGCAAGCGGGACGAACACTACCCGCGTACTTTGCAGATATGTTACAGAAACCTTGCGAAGCGGAAAAAGCGAATCAGGGTCATATCCGAAAGCGCTCAGTCTCTGCCGCAGCACGCGATACTGCGTTTCGGGGTAAAAATCCTTGAAAATATCGGCATAGCGCGTACCGTTTTCATCAGTAAAGCGCCCGTATTCGCCCTTTATATCCGTCCAGCCGGCTCCTGTAAAATCTACGCCTATATCTCCGCGAAGATATACGGGAACATCATTGCTGTCGAGCAGCACTTCAAGAACAGGCTCATCGCCGCTTACCGGACTTCCGATACCTATTCCGCCGGAACCTTCGCCGTATGAAGAATAGCTGAAATAGCCGCCGTCGTTTATTCTTTCTGAACCTACACCGAAAAAGTCGCTGATATTTTCGCTTAACTTTGCGCTTATCCTGCCTATATCGTCTATCAGCATACGATAATCAAGTCCCATTCCATCGGGTATCAGCTTAGCTGCGGAAAACGCAACTGCTGCGGTTATAATTATCGCCGTAACTGCGTTAGCATTGTATTTTACATAACGCGGAAGATCGCCGCGAAGCTTTCTTCCAAAAACAAAAAAGCGTGTTCGGCGGCGATAGCTTTTTTCGCTGCGGTACTCCGATTCCCTCGCAAGCCTTGCCTTTCCGAAAACCAAAAAGCCGTCCAGACGAAAATCCGTGTCAATAACGCAAATCGCGCAGAAAATCGCCGCGAAAGGTATTATTTCAAAGCGAAAGCCCGCAAATTCCGCAGCGAACGCAGGTGCGCATAGCGCTCCGATAAAAAGCGCCGCAGGTATCGCGCGGAGCTTTGTGCGGCAGCTGCCCACAACGACAAGAGAGAACAAAAAAGACGCGATAACGGCAAAAAGAACACAGCCGGCCGAGATCTTTACGTCGTAAACACCCGCCTCAAGCTTTTCGCGGCTATGGATAAGATACGGCGCCGTGTCCAGCAAACGGCTTTCGAGCTTCAGCATAAGTCCGTCCCAGAAAAATCCGAGGTATTCAGCAACCTCTTCTTTTTTTATAAGGCATACGGCAGCGCCGCCGAGGAGCAGCGCCGAACCAGCTGCCCATGCGGGAAAAACTGACATAAGCGTATACACAACGGCAGTTATTCCCGCAGCGATTCCGCAGATCAGGAGCATATTTTCGTTAAATGAATAAAGAGAGCCTACTGCCGCTGCCGCAGACGCGGAAAATGCGCACAGCAAAGCAAGCCTGAACAGAAAAAGTCTCGCCAGACTTGGTCTTTTATTGAAATATGTGTCATGCAGAATCACATTCTGCCCGCTTCGCCGCTCCATATATTTTTCCTTATCATTTATCCGAAAGTATGTTTCTGATAGAAAGTGCAATGTCCTCGGGGTCTATTTCCGAAAGAACGAGCCGAGTATCCGTTTCTGCGAGTGAAATCAGTCCCGCGTCAGGTTCTCCCCCCGTCAGAAATACCTGAATCCTTTTACAGCCCGAAAGCCCTCCGCCGAGAAAGCGCCGCATATCATCCGCGTCAACGCGCGGTGCGGAAATAAACACAGTCTCGGACGAAACCGCGCTTTCCCGCATTTTATTGACCAGCTTTTCAATACCGTCATTTTCGGTAATGGGAATTACAGAAAAAATGCAGTACAGACGCTCGTAATCCTCAGCGCTTTCCGCCGGAAAAAGCTCGGTATCTTCCGCTCCGGAGCGGAAGAGATTTACCGCGCTGCGTCCCTCGCTTATAATCTTTCCGGTTATCGCCAGAGAAACCTCGGCAGCAGCGTCCGCCGCGCGGATATTTTCCTCGTCAGAATCGGAAAACGCCGTCATATCGGTGATAATGACAGAATTGGCACCGAGATTCTGTTCCGTTTGCTTTACCATAAGGGTATCCTGCTTCGCGGAGAGCTTCCAATGCACATACCGCAGAGTTTCTCCGTCGGTATATTCGCGGACGGAGGAAAACGAATTGCTCTCAAAAAATGACATCTTAGTCTGTGCGCTGTCGTAATCATCCGCACAAAGCGAACCAGTCCGCTCAAGCGACAGCCTTCTGGGCGCAACGACAACATCGCAAGAAGGCGTTATTTTTACCTTTATGCAGAATAACCCTAACAAGTCGTAAATCGCCGCTTCACATACGCCAAGGTGATATTCGCCGCGGTATTTAAGGCATCCTCCGAATAAAAGCTCGGTCTTGCATAGCGGCATTACGCTTACGATCATTGTCTTATCATTTATAAGATTTCCGTCTTCATCCTGAAAAACTCCTGTAACCCGCACGGGCGACATCGGTATGATAAATCTGTTTCGTATTGTCACAGTTATCGAAAATTTCCGCAGCTTCTGAACAAAAAGGTTATTCGGGTTCACCTCAAGCTTCAGTGCAAATCTTTCAGCGATAAGCAAAAGCAAGGTCGCCGCCGGAAGCGCCGCAAGCGTTATCAACATAACAAAGGTCAGCTTGCTTTGATAAGCTCCCGCGAAGATTGCCGCGGCAATCAGCAAAAAAATATATATTATTCTGTTTCTTCTCATTTTAACTTCTGCCCGAAAAAGGCGGTTTGACCAACTTTACTATCTCGCGCAGCACATCCATAACGTCGATATGCTTCATTTTCGCATCCTGAGTAAGACGTATTCTGTGCGGGAGAATGTAAGGCGTCATGCGCAGGGCATCCTCCGGGATTACATATGCACGATTATTAAGAAAAGCGTAGCTTTGCGCCGCACGCATAAGCGCAAGCGAAGCGCGCGGACTTGCGCCGAGCTGTACGGCGGCGTGATTTCGGCTTGCCGCGACGAGTTCCACAATATAACGATAAACCGAAGGCTCGATATTTATTTCACGGACGGTCTCCATTGCGGATATTATCTCTTCCTTAGTGCAAATGGGGAGTACCTGATCAAGAGGATCGGAGGTCTGACGGCTTGAAATTATGCTTATTTCCTGTTCAAGCGTTGGATAACCCATTGATATTTTCATCATGAAACGGTCAAGCTGCGCTTCGGGAAGCGGAAATGTTCCCACATATCCAAGCTCATTCTGCGTAGCTATAACCATAAACGGCTGCGGCAGCTTGTGCGTTACGCCGTCTACAGTTACCGTCTGCTCCTCCATCGCTTCAAGCAGAGCGGATTGTGTTTTGGGCGCGGCACGGTTGATTTCGTCCGCGAGGAGAATGTTGGTCATAACGAGACCCTGACGGTATTCAAAGCGGTTTGCCTCTTTATTGAACATGGTAAAGCCCGTAATGTCCGAAGCCATAACATCGGGAGTGAACTGCGCGCGGCGGCTAACAAGCCCAGTTGCCTTTCCGAGGGCTGTCGCAAGAGTGGTTTTGCCTACGCCCGGAACATCCTCAACAAGAACGTGACCGCCCGAAAGAAGCGCTATCAGCAGCATTGTCACGGCTTCTCGCTTTCCGACGATGACCTTTTCTACCTCGTCGGCTATCTGCTGCATTTTTTTATTTTTGCTTATCGAAAACTTGTCCATTTCTACATCCTTTTGTAAAATATATTGCGCTGTACGTGAATTTCATTATAGCATTTTTTTGATATAAAATCAACCGCTTTCGGGAAATGTAATAAAATTGTAATAAATTTGCCGAAGAATTTCACCGCTTGCACCGAACGGTACATACAAAAGCCGCGGGCTCTGCGCCTTTTCGCACAAAGCCCGCGGCTTTCAATCTGCTCATATATCTCTAACCGAGCGAAACGCCGCGTGAACACAAAAGTGCGCTCCCGCACTGCGCGGCGCGCCGGGTTCCTGCAAAGCCGGAACCCGGCGAACGGCGGCTTCTCCGCCGCCCTGCATACGGCAAAGCCGTATGCACTGCGCGCCGCGCCGCTTGCGTCATACCATTATCTCGCCCTGCGGCAGGATACGGCTGCGGTTCTGAGTCTGCGTTCCGGTAAAGGACAGCATAAGAGAAACAGGACCTATCCGTCCTACATACATGATAAATGAGAGCAGCAGCTTAGTGACAGAACCAGACTGCTCCGAAACACCTGCGGAATAACCCGTCGTAGTAAACGCCGAAACAACCTCGAAAAGCACGTCAAGCGGGTTCGTATCAATATTAAGCAGGTGTATAACGAAAAATCCCGTAACAAGAAACGCCAGCGACAGGAATAAAACTGTCAGGGTCTTGTAAACTACCTGCTTTGTTACAACGTGGCCGAGCATCTGCGTATCACCCCTGCCGCGGAGAACAGACAATGCGGTCGAAATAAGTATAGCGACCGCGGTTATCTTTATACCTCCTCCCGTAGAACCGGGAGCCGCGCCGATAAACATGAGCAGTATGGTGAAAAGCTGTGAAAAGCTGTTTGCAAGAGGATACGGCGCAGCTGTAAAGCCGCCGGTGCGCGCGGACGCGCTTGCAAAAAACGAGGTGTACAGCTTCTGCACAAAGGAATATTCGCCAAAAAGCGACGGAACGGTATATGCCGTCGTAAGATAGATCAACGTTCCCGTAACAAGCAGTATTCCGGTAGAAATAAGCACTATCCGCGTATGAAGCGAGAAATGCTTTTTCTTTCTGTAAGCGAGAAGCTCCTCCCAGACAACAAAACCAAGCCCGCCCAGAATGATCAGCAGCGCGGTGACCATAAGTACATAAGGATCATTTACGAAGCCTGAAAGTCCCATTCCGTCTCCGTCTATCCCGAAAAGATCAAAGCCCGCATTGCAAAAAGCGGAAACAGCCGTAAAAAACGCCATAAAAATTCCGTATCCGCCGTAATTCGGAATAAAACGTATCATAAGCAGACATGCTCCCGCCGTTTCTACCGAAAGAGAAACCGCAACGATACGCGTAAAAAGCTTTTTCGTTGCGGAAAGTCCGCTCATAGAGAAGTCGCCGCTTATGCTGTTGGCTTTAAGCAAACCTATCTTCTTGCCTATCGCAAAGTTGAAAAACGTTACCAATGTAACAAATCCAAGTCCTCCAACCTGAATAAGAAGCAGAATAACGACCTGACCTATGAGCGACCAATGCGTATATGTTTCAACGACGCTTATGCCTGTAACACAGGTTGCCGAAGCCGCCGTAAAAAAGCAGTCAGTGAAATCGGTAAAGCTGCCGTCCCTGGAAGAAAAAGGCATGAATAAAAGCACCGCGCCAATGACAATGATTATCATAAAGCCAAGAGCAAGCGTTCTCGCCGGCGTTATTGATTTATTTTTTTTAGGCTGAAATATGGGCATATTCATCCCTCCTTAAAGCAGATCATTCAATAGAAGCCCATTCGTCCTCCGAATCAAATTCATCGGCGGGAACGGTTATTACAGCAGGCGTGGTATATGTCGAGATCATCGGCGTACGCTCCGTGGTGCGCTCTGTAGTACGGCTTTCAGGAGCGGATGTCTGCGCAGCAGTCGTCTTTTCGGGAATAAGCGTTTCCTGCGTATCCTCGTTTTCGCCGATATTCTGAGAACGCATATAAGCTACCGCTCTTTCACCGTAAGCATAGAGCTTCAGCTCTTTATTTTCATTTACAAGCAGAAACGGGCGGCGGCTGTTGGCGAGCGCTGAAACATCCTCGTCCGCTTTGACTGCAAGATAGCAGTTTTCGGGAATATTTTCAATATCATACGTTATGCGCACGGTTATATCCCTGTTAAGGAACTGAAGCATAAGCGTTTCATGGCGGTTAAGCTTATACGCCGTAACGGGCGGAGCGCCGACCTGATTGTACACGCTTTCTGAAATATCCGCGACCGCGGCATTCTTGTCTTCGGATTCGCTCCTGCACATAGGCAAATACTCCGCCTGGATAAACACGGCGGAATACACTGTTATACTAAGCAAAAGCACCGATAAAATAAGCGAGCGGTATTTTTTCGTGCAGCTTATAACGACAATGAAAAGCGCCATAACACAGAATGTCACCGACGCCGTAAGCAGCAGACTGTCAAGGCTCAGAAGCTCATCGCTCGCCGCGCCGATGCGAAGAGGATAAAGCGCGAGAACAGGCGCAATGCGAGTCATTCCGCACTCAAGTATCATCGGAACAGTCGCAGCAAAGAAAGCGAGATAAATAACGCCGAGAACAGCTATAGAACCGAGTATTTTATTGAGAGAAATCGAATATGTGAACAGGATAACCAGCACAAACATCATAGCGATCGGAATTACGCCGTCAAGAAATCTTCCGAAAAGCGCGGTGTCCTGATAAACTCCTAGACTGTCGCTGCCAAAACGGTACAGCGCGCCTATGATTATCATGAAAAATACGGAAAAAAATGAGAAGAAAGCAAAAACGGAAATGCCGTTTCCGTATGTAACCTCCTCCGAGCCTTTTTTTCGTCTTACACAGCCTGCGGCAACCGCCCCGAACAAGCATATTGCGATAGCTCCGACGCCCCACGTTGCCGTTACAAAGTAATAGAACTGTCCGCAAAGGGTCTGTAAAAGCTGCAATACCCCGCCCTGTTCAAATCCGGCGGAAATGTCCGCAAAAAACGACGGGACAGTATTTTTAAGCAGCGAAGGATCCGACTGGCACCAAAGGTATACCTGAAGCTCCTGTGAAATAAAAGCGACAAGCGCCGTAAATACAACGAATGCAGGCAGAAAAAACGGCAAAAGCACAGACTTTTTTCCGAAGAAAAAGCGTTCCGCAAAAATTGCGGCAAAAACGGCAAGCACCACTGCTATAAGCCGTATGTGTGCGGCAAGAGAAAGCGCGCAGGCAATGCCGAAAACAGTCGAAAGAAGCGCCCGCACAGTCTTGCTTTTTACATCGCCGAGCCTGAACAGAAGCCAAAGCAATATCCACGGAATAACGATAGAAGCGGTTTCTGTCCATGCAAATTTTGAATGTGCGAAATAACAGCAGTATCCGCCCGAAACAATTGAAATCGCCAGCAGCTTCCAGAGCTTGTCGATGCCCAATCTTTTGGCCGTAGAAAATGCAAGCACCGGGATAAGCGCCATCATAAGCGAATTTATCGCAAGCATAGCGGTGTACTGCGTCTGCGGGTCGCTGAAAATGAGCGCGGCAGGCGTATACAGCAATCCCTGCAAAAAGTCATAGTAATAGTCCACAGAACACATTACTCCGGACCAGCTTTTCCCCGCGAAAAACTGGGAAACCGCAATAACGCTCAGTTCATTCGGATCCATAGCGGGATAGCTCATGCCAAGCGCGCCTATAAATTGAATAAGAAAGAATGAAACAAAGAGAAACGGATATACGAGCCGTCCGCCGTACTTTTTGTACAGCTCCTCAAAGCGATCGATCAGCATTTCTATCCGCCCCCCTTAGCTAATTTTTTGTTCAGGCTGCCGCCTTTATCCGCGTAATGACGTTTACATTAACAAGCCTCCGCTTAAAAATACAAAAATAAGGTAAAATATCAGCACAACAGCACCCAGCGCAGCAAGCGCGAATGCTATTCTGGGCTTTCCCGCGCGTTCAAGCGCTTCCATGTATTCGCTTTCCGGAGCGTTGCGGTACCTCTCACGCAGCGACAATATCTTTCCGACAGACCATTTCATATAAATATAGTCGTTAAATAATATCATAAGTATCTCAACTATCAGTCCGATATATGTCATTATATTATAAACCGAAAGCAGCTCAGGCGAGATATTCGGTATATCGGTTCCGCTGGTTACAAGCGTGAACTGGACCGCAAACTGCGGGATATTCATTATAAGGTACGCCGCAGTCATAAGTATCGCCGGTCCGGTCATCTTGCGGTAAAACTGATAAAAAGGCATAAGAAGCCCTGCAAAAAAGTTAAACGAAACCTTTTTGCCGGTAGTTGCCATATTCATAAACAGTGCAAAAAACCTGGGCGTACTCAGACTGTACATTCCGAGAAAATGCAGCAGCTCCTTCTGTTTAACTCCGCAGCAGACTATTTCCTCGCCCGACGCTTCGTTTTTCATAGGATTTTCCTGCATCTGATCCATAAAATCATCGAAGCTCATCGCAGACGGAATCGGCTCACGGAGATTCCGTTCATGCGCAGCCCTCCAACTGTATCCTAGGGCGTGTTCCGCTTCGTGCGGGCAGCGCCCGATGTTTTCGTAGCAATCCCTGTGCATGGGCGTTCCGCATTCGGGACAGTACACTCTTTCATCATCCGGACCTATCGGAAATCCGCATATATCACAGCGCACCGCGGTCATATCGGACGTCGAGGCTGCGGCGTTAGCAGGCTGCGGCGCGCTTTCCTGCGCCTTATCCCAGTCGAAGCCCTGCGCGTGCTTATCCTCGTTCGGGCAATGCCCGTTCCAACAGCTTCGGTGCATAGGCGTTCCGCACTCGGGGCAGACAACTATATCATCATCGTCGGTAAACTTTTTTCCGCAGCATACGCAGCATTTATTCTCATATTCCTTCATTATTACCGCCTCCTTTAACTTCCTTATATTTCCTATATTTTTGTATTATATCATAGATTTGGCAGATTTGCAAGCAATTATGCTGAAAATGTCGTGAAAACAAAGCGCCGTGAAAGCCTGTTCATAAGGGAATTCCACCGTTGTTTAAAGCAATACCCGCCGAAGCCAGACGGTCGGTTCTCAGTCAGCAACCGTTCTTATTAAAAATGACCGTCTGCTCTTTCATAGATATTTTCCCGACCTCGTAGCCATATTCCGCCAATTCTTTTTTGTATTTCAGAAAAGAATGGTCTATCGGTATTCCCGCAATGTTCCGTATTTCATCAAATGTGAGCTTAAACGACCGACTTCCGTTGTTTTTTACATATTCCCACAGAGTATTATATTTACTCATTAAGTTTACCTCATTTTCTGAAATCCGCCCGCAAAAACGGCGCTCTTTTCATATCCTCGGTAAGAAGCCCGTACATTTCCGGACGGCGGTATGCGTCGCCGTGAACCTCGGAATCTCTGTACTGCCTGATTGCGCCGATAGGCATATCCACGGTGTAAACTCCCGGCTTCCCGCCCGCGTCGAGCAGCATTGTATCCCGCGAACCGTCAAGCGCGGGGAGATACGCCATTCCGTCGAAAGCTGTGGAATGTCCGTTGCAGTCGGGCTTGCCAAGCGGATAATTCACCGTGACAATACCGAGCATATTTTCATAGGCTCTTCCGCGAAGCTGCGATATTCTGTTTATTTCCATCGGACAAGCGTTCGGCACGATTATCAGCTCCGCACCCTTGAGCATAAGCATCCGCGCGCTTTCGGGGAACTCACGGTCGTAGCATATCATTGCGCCTACGTTTACCGTTCCCGCCTGAGTTTCAAGCGGAGCGGTGAAAAATTCATCGCCGTGCGTGAGCCGCCGTTCGTCGCCGAAATCACAGGTATGAACCTTCGCATATGTAAGGACGGTTTTGCCGCGGCGATCGAAAAGACGAACCGTGTTCCTCGGAAACGGGCAGAAGCTTTCAAGGAATGTTATCGCAATAGCCATATCAAGCTGCGCGGCAAGCTGACCAAAAAAGGAAACAAATTCCCCGTCCGCAGGAACGGCAAGTTCACATAGTTCGTCGGGATTTTCGGGGATATTGTAGCCGCAGCTGAACATCTCAGGGAATACGGCTAGCTGCGCGCCCATGCGCTTTGCCTCCCGACACGCACTTTCGCCTATCGCAAGATTCTCATCCGTATCCGCGCCGGGCATTATCTGTAAAAGCGCGACGCGCAGTGTCATATTTTCATCCTTCATTCCGAACCTCCGCAGCCATCGATTTTTTCTATAACATATTCATATTGCGGAAAGTCCTCACGGATACGTCGGCGGCAGCTTTCCTCAAATTTTTCACGCTCGCGCTCATCATCGCGCATAGCCTGCTTTGCGCCCCAAAGGTGAGTGAAATTTTCCTGCGCGACGAACAGCCTGTCCTTGTCAAGCAGCGTTTCAATCCCGATTTCGCAGTACCCACATAGCATTGCAAGCAGCCGCTGCTCCGCAAAAACCATGCGGCAAAGGTAGTCGCCGCAGCTTTCCGCCGATTTCATGAACGCTATCGACTGATTGACGTAAAAATCACGGAACGATTCGTCGGGAATATAAAGAAACGCCGTGTTGCAAGGAAGAATAGATTTGTCCAATTTTTTCAGCAGCGGAAAATCAACTCCGAAGCTGTCGGGATCGGGATATATATCGGGAGAAATATCCTCAAGATGCGCGACTGTTACAGCCGTTTTCGGCAGCGCAAGCTGCTTCCAAACAATAAAATCCTCGTCAACAAGCGCATAATCTCCCGCCGTTTCCCGCATTGCAAGCAGTTTTCCGGCCGCCCAGAACATTACAGGGTCGATCCCCTCCATATCCGACGGAATAACCGTGCGTATACCGCTCCAGACCTGTTCGATACCAAGCTTTCTGTAATATTCCGCGCCTATCTCGTCGGTGCACATGAAAATATCGCCGTTGTTTTTCCTCCATTGAAGCGCTGAAATTACTGTTCCGTAGAGGCTGAATTTTTCAATAGAATAAATGCCGCCCTTATGCTTTGCAAAGAACGGCAGCGTTGAGTTCACATGAATAGCTTTCATAATATACCTAAATAAGATTTATCCCGTAGCCATAGCGGTTAAGCGGGCAGGATGAGAGATTCATCATAGTTTTTTTATACTCGGAAGGAGTAATTTCGGCGCTGCCTGAAAAATATCTGAAGCTTCCCCGGATAAATTCGGCATGTAAAGCGGACATTCCAACTCCGGAACCAAAGGAGCCGAAGGAACCAACCCTAAGGGAACCGAAAGAGCCTATTCTGAACGAACCTGTCCGGAAAGAACCGATAATCCCTGAACCGAAATTAAAAGAACTGCGGAAAAACGAACTTCTAAAAAGAAAACTCGACGATGCGAAACTTGCGGGAAGATTTTCTGTATTTTTAAGGAGCTGTTCATCGCTTTTCCGGAGAAGCTTTGCCGCCGCACGGCGCTGTTCGCTGCCCCTTTCAATTGCGGAGAGGTTAAGCATTACCGCCTCGCGCGGCTCCGGACGCACTCCGAAAGCATACGCAAGCTGTTCGGCGAGATTTCCTCCGCGATCGATACCTCGAACACGCTCAAGTATCGCGCTTTCGCCGAGGGATTCAAGCCATTGTTCAAGTCCGCCGCCTATAAAATAGCCAATTAAAGCAGATGTGTCAAAGTGCTCCCGAAGAGCACGAATATCGTATATTTTCAACCCGTCAAGCCACAAACAGAAATGCGAATGTGCCACGGAAGTCACCCCTTTTGCTCATAATCATATAATTATTATACCATGTTTTGACGAATAATGCAATAGCAGAACAAAAAAAAGGAACGGCAAGCCGTTCCTTTTTTTATTTAGCCGAGCGTCAAATCAGCGCTCAAGCCTTTTCAACTAATTCATAGTGAGTTCCTGCTACCGCTTCTGCGTAATTGCCGTCAGAAACTTCGTAGTAAATTACAGTACCCTCAGTGTAATCAGTGCCGTCAGCGATTTCGCTGTAGCTGTCGCCATTCTTTGTGAAGAGCTTGTAAGCCGCACTTGTTGCTTCGTCTGTAAGCGCCTTGATTGTGTAAGACTTTTCAACAGCATTATCAGCCTTAACGGTGAGCTTGAGGCTCTTGCCGGATTCAGCGTTTGTAATTGTAACCTTTGCGCTCTTAACTGCTTCGGAAGCTGTAATTGTAATTGCGCGACCATTTATTTCTGCAGTTACCGCATCATTATCGCTGGAAACAGTGTAAACTGCATCAGCGTCAACCTCTGCCTTTGCATCTGCAATGTAAACAGTCTGAGCCTTGCCTACTGCAAGATCAAGCTTCTTTATAATCGCAGCCTTATCAGCTACAACAGTACCTGCCATGTCTGCTTCGGATACGACAGCAATCGTATTTGCCGCTGCCTTTGTAATACCTGTGAACTTTACAGGCTTGATAGCGTCGGTGTTAACAATCGCCTTGCTCTTAACCTCGTAGAGCCATACATTGAATGTACCTGCAGACTTGCCTGCCGTTACGGTAATAGTGCCTTCCTTGAGCTTTGCGGAAGCAATGTTCTTAGCTTCCTTCTGATCAGCCTTTGCTTCAGCAGTAAGCTTGCCCTTTTCATCAAAGAGAGCCATGAAAGCATCTACATCATCAACCGCTGTGGTTGTGGTCATTACTGTCCACTTACCGCCGGAATATAAGCCGGAGTAATCGAGAGATGCAGTCTTATAGAGCTGTTCTTCGATTCCCTTCTTTTCATTAGCCTTTATGTCCTTACCGTTTGCCCATACAGTAAAATCATATTTGGTTTCTGCAGGATCTTCTGCCGAGGTAATTACTGCGGCAGCGGTAACCGCCATTGTAGCTGCCATCGCAAGAGCAGCGATTCTCTTTGTTAACTTGTTCATAATTTTTTCCTCCTCATGAACCGACATCCTTGTCGGTTACTGTTTGGTTACATTATAGCAAATTTCGGGAAAAATGTCAATATTTTTTGATAATTTTTCCATTTGCCGAAAAAATTATTCCCGCCGCCGTTAAGCAGCGGGAATAACTTGCTTATTTAAGATACATGCCGTAACTTTAAAGCAATTAGCCAAGTAACTGGAGAACGCCCTGAGGCTGCTGGTTAGCCTGAGCCAGCATAGACTGAGAAGCCTGCTGGAGAATGTTGGACTTGGTGTACTTAATCATTTCAGCAGCCATGTCAGTATCACGAATCTGAGATTCAGCGGACTGGAGGTTTTCTTCTGCTGTGCTTAAGCTGTTAACAGTATGTTCAAGTCTGTTCTGAACAGCACCGAGCTGAGCTCTCTGTGTAGAAACAGTCTTGATAGCGTCGTCTATCTTGTTGATAGCGTCGTTAGCGCCGTCCTGTGTGGATACGTCAACGCCGTTTACACCGATAGCGGTAGAACTCATATCAGCAACATTGATAGTAAGTCTCTGGTCTTCTACGCCGTTAGCGCCGATCTGGAATGTTAAGCCTTCGCCTGCACCCATCATCTTATCAGCGCCAAGACCTGCGCCAGCCTTTGTAGACATATCGATGTCAACCGTAGCGTCCTTTGTCTGAGCAAAGAGAACCTTATCGCCGTCAGGATCAGCTGTCTGGTCAGTTAACGAAATATCGTAGTCAAGACCAGCCTTAGCCAGCAACTTTTCGATGTCAGCTTCGGAGTATTCAACACCGGTAGAAATGTGGAGCGTGTATTCGCCGTCCTTGATGCCTGTGCCTTCGTTGTCATCATCGGAGGTCTTTTCAACCCATTCCTTGCCTGCTGCTACGTCAGTCGAGATGGTGAACTTACGGCTGTCTTCGCCGTAGGTGTTAGAAATAAAGCGGATGCTGTCAGCATACTTATCGTTCTGAGCGCCGCCCGCAGTCATAAGAAGACCTGTTACGTCAACTTCTTCAGAGTCAGCTCTTACACCGGTCTGTGTAACGTAATCTTCTTCATCATTGAAAGAGAATACGCCGTTCTTGAGCTTGAAGCTTACATCAGCAGGAGAAGCTGTCTGAGTATCGTTCTTAGCCTGTGTAGCATTCTTGATGAGGTCGTCGATCTGGGTCTGTGTATAGGTCTGACCCTTAACGAGGTTTAATGTTAAGGTTGTGCCTGCCGCATCCCATTCAGCGTTTTCGCCGCCTGCACCGGAAGCGGTGTCCTTAAGAGATACTGTTACGCCTGTGATGCTGGAAGTGATTGTCGAACCTTCAAGAGAAGTGTTATTTGTGAGCGTGCCGCCTTCTGCTGTGTTAGCAGAAAGAAGAACACCGTAGCGGGGACCGTATTCGGTAGAACCGGTCTTAACGCCGTCGAGCGAACCGTCGAGTAACTTCATCTCGTTGAACTCTGTGGATTCTGCGATACGGTCGATTTCGGACTTAAGAGCGTCAACTTCGTACTGGATCTGCTCTCTCTCTTCGTCTGTGTATGTGCCGTTAGCGGACTGAACGGAAAGTTCGCGCATTCTCTGGAGAATGTCTTCTGTTTCCTGTAAGCCGCCTTCAGCAGTCTGGATAAGGCTGATAGCGTCGTTAGCGTTGTTTGTTGCCTGAGAAAGACCACGGATCTGAGATCTCATCTTTTCGGAAATTGCAAGACCTGCTGCATTATCTGCCGCACGGTTGATCGAATAACCTGTCGAGAGCTTTTCAGTGGACTTAGAAAGACCGCTTACGTTTCTTGTCATTGCATTATTAGCATTCATCGCGCTAATATTGTGCTGTACTACCATTCCCATAATGTTCCTCCTTGATTCTTAATTGACCGAACTCCTTTCGGTCAATCCTGTGTGCTTTGGCTCATGTGAGCCGCTTAAAATTTGTGCTTTGTTTTGGTTCTAACTGTTTTCCGGAAAACTGTCTTTAACCTTTACATACGTTTTATCGTCCGACGCTCGGAAAACTTTAGCATTTTTCTGAGCAAATTTTCAATTTGTAGAAAAAGTGAGATAAAGCCGCCTTAATTTGTTGAACCTGCACAAAAGCTATTGTCGGATATAAATCCCCTGTTCTTCAATGTATTCTTCCATGTCGGATTTCATATCCGATACCCAGCAGTCAAACTCCTGCAGTTCTTCCGCTTTTTCAGGCTGCTCTTCGCGCCTCGTCTTGTTTTCTTTCCTTTTATCCTCCACAATTACCATCCCTTTACACTTATAATAGTATATATTAACCGAACGCTCCGCTTAAAAGCCAATGCGGAATAATGTCATTACGGTAAAGCGTGTCGAAAAGCCGTACAAGCAGACCTATTGCCGCAATAACAAACCCCGCAATAGCAAGTCCGCGGCAGCGCTTGCCTTTTGCAAAGCCCGCGATCGACGAAATAAGCGCGAGCGGTTCGAGAATAAGCCCGATCTGGAAAAGTCCTACCAGTGATGACACAAAGCCGAATATCGTCATAAGGTCGAACATGGTAAACTCCGGTTTCGTGTACGGATACGGCAGTGACGCGGGCTGAACAGACTGCTGGTCGATTTCGGGATACTGCACGAACTCCGAGCTTCCGCAGGCTGTACAGAAACGGCTGTCGTCAATACACTGTGAACCGCAGCTGCTGCAAATTTTCATAGTTTTCATTCCTTTCATTTTAAAGCGGAAAACCGCGTTGTACAAATTATACTATACTAAATGATTTTTGTCAATAATAGGCAATGCGGCGGATGAAATTTCTCTTATTTTCTATTGAATTAACGATAAAAAAACGGAAAAGCCCTTGACAAAGCGGCTCAAATATGATAAAATAAGTTTACCTCGAAAAGGGGGTTATTTTTTTGTACGCATTTTTACAGAAAAATTCCCCGGCAGCGCTGGGTTCTGCCGCCGAGGGAGGCTTAGTTCATTCATAAGAATGAATAATAAAATAGGAGGTGCCGAAAATGAGAGTTAAAATTACACTCGCTTGCACCGAATGCAAGCAGCGCAATTACAACACCAAGAAAAACAAGAAGAACGACCCTGACAGAATTGAAATGAACAAGTTCTGCAAATTCTGCCGCAAGCACACTCTCCACAGAGAAACCAAGTAAGGAGGATTCTATGGCAAACGAGAAAGCAGCAGCAAAGCCTTCTGCTCCGAAAAAGCAGAAGAAGTCTGTTGTCAAGTACTTTAAGGACGCCAGATCCGAGTTCAAAAAGGTTGTCTGGCCGACAAGAAAGTCGGTTATCAACAATACGATAGTCGTTATTGTTGCAATGGTTGTCTGCGGTATAGCTATCTGGGGCATGGACAATATCTTCATGCTGCTGATAAAGCTGCTGCTCGGCAATCTGTGAGTTTAATGACACGAAGAGGCTAAAGGGGTAAAATATGTCAGAAGCAAAATGGTATATCCTGCACACCTATTCCGGCTATGAGAACAAGGTTGCAAACGATATTAAAACGCTTGCGGAAAACAGAAATCTTCAGCATCTTATCGAAGACGTTATGGTTCCTATCGGTCCCGCTACGGACGATTACGGAAAGCCCGTTCTCGACAAGGACGGCAACCAGAAGGAAGAAAAGCTGTTTCCCTGCTATGTATATGTAAAAATGGTCATGACGGACGAGTCATGGTACATCTGCCGCAATACAAGAGGCGTTACCGGCTTCGTAGGTCCCGGATCAAAGCCTATTCCCCTCACCGATGAGGAAGCGAGAAACCTCGGCGTTGTTAAACAGACTGCGGAAGCTAAGGTCGTGCCCGGCGATATCGTCAATATCGTAAACGGCTCGCTCGAAGGCTTCGAGGGAACAGTAAAGGAAGTTGACGAGGCTGCGGGAACCGTCGTTGTAACGGTATCCATGTTCGGCAGAGAAACGCCCACTACGCTTGAACTTTCCTCGGTTGAAAAAATCAATTAAGTTCTTTAAGTTTTTTTGGAGGTAATTAAAATGGCTCAGAAGGTAGTCGGATTTATTAAATTACAGATTCCTGCGGGAAAAGCTACTCCCGCTCCGCCGGTAGGTCCTGCTTTAGGTCAGCACGGCGTTAATATCATGGCGTTTACAAAGGAATTCAACGAGCGTACAAAGAATGACGCAGGTCTTATCATCCCTGTTGTTATCACCGTTTACGCTGACAGAAGCTTCAGCTTTGTAACAAAAACTCCCCCCGCGGCAGTTCTCTTAAAGAAGGCCTGCGGAATCGAAACCGCTTCCGGTACGCCCAACAAGAACAAGGTTGCCAAGGTTACCAAGGCACAGGTTCAGCAGATCGCTGAGCAGAAGATGCAGGACCTCAACGCAGGTTCCGTTGAAGCTGCTATGTCCATGATCGCAGGAACCGCTCGCTCGATGGGTATCGAGGTTGTTGACTGATTAACCAATTAAAACTATTATTCGTGGGAGGTTTTATACCGCTTGACCACAAGGAGGATTTTACATGAAGCACGGAAAGAAATATGTTGAGAGCGCAAAGCTCGTTGAAGCGGGAAAGTTCTATGAAGTTCCCGAAGCTTGCGATTTAGTTTGCAAGACCGCAAAGGCTAAGTTCGACGAAACTGTTGAAATTCACATCCGCTTAGGCGTTGACTCCCGTCACGCTGACCAGCAGGTAAGAGGCGCAGTTGTTCTTCCCAACGGTACAGGTAAGACCGTAAGAACCTTAGTTTTCACTAAGGGCGATAAGATCAAGGACGCTCAGGACGCAGGCGCTGACTACGTTGCTGACGACGACACCGTTAAGAAGATCATGGACGGCTGGATGGATTTCGACGTTGTAATCGCATCCCCCGATATGATGGGCGTTGTTGGCCGTTTAGGTAAGGTTTTAGGTCCGAGAGGCTTAATGCCTAACCCCAAGGCAGGTACCGTTACCCCTGATGTTGCGAAGGCTGTAACCGACGCAAAGGCAGGTAAGATCGAATACCGTCTTGACAAGACAAATATCATCCACTGCCCTATCGGAAAGGCTTCCTTTGGACAGACCAAGCTTGAAGAGAACCTTGAAGCCCTCATGGCTGCTATCGTTAAGGCTAAGCCCGCAGCAGCAAAGGGTCAGTATCTCAAGAGCTGCACCATTTCGTCTACAATGGGACCCGGCGTTAAGGTAAGCACCGCTAAGTACGGCTGCTAATTGCAAAAACAGGTAAGGGTACGGAAACGTGCCCTTATTTTTGTATACGGGAAAGGATAACGCGATGGCGAAAGAAATAACGCTCGTAATCATGGCTGCGGGCATCGGTTCACGCTTTGGACAGAAAATAAAGCAGCTTGAACCTATCGGACCGAACGGCGAGCTGCTTATGGATTATTCCGTTTACGACGCGATCAGTGCAGGCTTTAACCACATTGTTTTTATTATCCGCCGCGACATTGAAGCGCTGTTCCGCGAAAAAATCGGCGACAGACTCGCAAAAAAAGTAAAAGTCAGCTACGTTTTTCAGGAAAAGGATGATATTCCCGTCAGGAAAGAGCTTGCCGTATTCCGCACGCGGCCGTGGGGAACGGGTCAGGCTGTTCTTTCGGCGGCAGGAATCGTTCACGGCTCATTTGCGGTAATAAACGCGGACGATTTCTACGGTTCGGACGCTTACCGCGTTATTTTTGAGTATCTTTCCTATGCTGATAATTCTTCGGCTGCTGTTCCCGAATATGCAATGTGCGGCTTTAAAATCGGGAATACATTAAGTACAAACGGCGCAGTCACGCGAGGTATCTGCACTGTAAAGGACGGATTCCTCACAGAGCTTGAAGAAACAAAGGGCATTATGCGCAATGAAAACGGCGATATTTGTGGAACCTACAACGGAGGACTGCGGAAAGTAAGCGAAAACGCCGTTGCTTCCATGAATATGTGGTGCTTTACCGAGGACTACATGGCGCGGCTTTCGGAGCAGTTCCGCGAGTTTCTGGAAAAAGTGGACGAAAGCGACGTAAACGGTCCGGAATTTCTCGTTCCGATAGCGATCGACCGCCTTATCCGCGAGAAAAAATGCACCGTCCGCGTTATCAAAACGGAAAGCCGCTGGTTCGGAATGACGTTCGCGGAGGACGTTGAAGCGGTAAGGCTCAGCGTCCGCGAATATATCAGAAAAGGCGAATATCCGGAAAATCTTATGAATTGAAGAAAAGCTATTGCATTTTCACGCGAAAAGTGATATAATAAAGGTAAATAGGGAATGAAGTTCTCCCTCGGTCAAACCGAAACCGCTTTAAAGCTGATGACTTCTGTGATTTTATTGTCACAGGAGCCGTCGGCTTTTTTTGTGACAAAAGGAGGATTTTTATGTTATTTTCACTTTCACTGGTCTTTCTCGTGGGTCTTTCTGCTGCGGAAATATGCCGCAAAATCAGGCTGCCGCGTATTATTGGTATGCTTGCAACGGGAATCGTTCTCGGTCCGTATGTTCTCGACCTGCTTGACCCGTCCATCCTGTCCATTTCGTCCGAGCTTCGCAAAATTGCGCTAATAATAATTCTGCTGAAAGCGGGGCTGTCGCTGAACATCAGCGACCTGAAAAAAGTCGGCAGACCCGCCGTGCTTATGGCGTTCCTGCCCGCGAGCTTTGAGATACTCGGATATGTGCTGTTCGCGCCGCTGCTTCTAGGGATTAACACGGTCGAAGCGGCGGTCATGGGAGCGGTCCTCGGGGCTGTCTCGCCCGCCGTAGTCGTTCCGCGAGTGGTTCGGCTAATGGACGAAAAAATCGGCACGGACAAAAGTATCCCACAGCTTATCATGGCAGGCGCTTCGTGCGACGATATTTTTGTAATCGTCGTGTTCACCGCGTTTCTCGGCATGGCGCAGGGAGAAGCTGTGAACGCCGCTGATTTTCTGAATATTCCCGTTTCGATCATCTTAGGGGTGCTGCTAGGAATTGCGGTCGGGCTTGTTCTGAGTATGTTCTTTGAGCTTTCCTACCGCCGCGGACACTGCATAAGAAACAGCGTCAAGGTTATCGTCGTTCTGGGATTTTCGTTCCTGCTTGTGACGGTCGAAGCATGGCTGGAGGGAATTGTTGCGATTTCGGGACTGCTCGCCGTCGTAGGCATGGCGTGCGTCATAAAAAGAAAAGCGCCCGAAGCTGTTTCAAACAGACTGTCCGAAAAATTCGGCAAGCTCTGGCTCGCAGCCGAGGTTATTCTTTTTGTTCTGGTCGGCGCTGCGGTTGATATTCGCTATATGATGGGCGCGGGGCTTGCAGCCGTGGGAATGATTTTCATTGCGCTTGCATTCAGAGCGGTCGGCGTGCTGCTCTGTCTGATAAGAACTCCCCTGTCGCGGCACGAACGCATTTTCTGCGTGATCGCATACCTCCCGAAAGCGACGGTCCAGGCGGCGATCGGCTCTGTTCCGCTTTCTGCAGGACTTGCCTGCGGCAATATCGTGCTGTCCGTCGCTGTGATGGCGATAATAATTACCGCACCGCTCGGAGCGTTTCTTATGGATTCACTGTATAAAAAGCTGCTGAAAAACGAGTAAAAACAGCGCGTTCCTGCGGCTGACATCAAAATATGTCATATCTCCTGAAAATTTTTCGCTGATATTGTTATCCGACAAATATTTTTGGGCAAAAAGCGGATGTTTCTTCAGTTTCATGAAATTTCCGTTCAGAGTTACGCATCGCTCACAAGCAGATAATGGCAATACAGCCCGCTCTGAAGCGGTTCAGTCGCAATAAGGGCAATTTCTCCGCTTTAAAGCTCATAAACGTCAAACGAAACGTCAGAACCCGTTACATACAATTCCGTATTGGGTGCGGATTTGAAATTGTAGTCGATAGTGCTTCTGCCAAGGAACTTACCGCTTGCCCTTACCGCCTCAACGTCAATAGCCTTATCGTCGCTCACAACCTTACCGCCGGAAATTTTCTGATTGCTAAACACTCCGTTGTAAAAATACACCTTTCCGTTGTGAAAAATCTGCGGGTATTCCGACACGCTCATTGCAACACCATACTGACCCGAAAGTTTCAATACCTCGTCAATCTCCGATTTTCCGATGTCGGCAATCATCTCATAAACTGTTCCGATCGTAAGCGTATTGCCGCTCTCAATTAAAACGACAAGATACTCATAATTCTCATTCTGAGGAATTTTTTCGTTTATATTATACGCCGTTATAAGCACGGAAAGCGTTTCTTCGGCGGAAATGTTTTTGCTGCCGGCGATTTTCCCGCCGTATGTTTCAACAATAACGCCGCCGCTTGCCTTTGCGCAAATAGCTTTTTTATTTTTTTCTGCGCAGTTCGACACGGAGTTTTTTCCAAGACAGACAACCGTGCAGCCGTCTTTAAGAGTAACATCCGACGTCGAAGAACGGAAAGTTCCGCGCGGTGATACATAAAGCTCGCCCCCCTCGACAACCGAAAGACGCGCTTTTTTCCCAACAGCTACGATGGATTCGCTTATAAGACTGCCGTGTATTTCCAGCTTTCCGCCCGTAAAGGAAAGCGTCCCACCGCCACTTACAAAAAGCGTTCCGTACAGCTTACACCCCTTTTTCAAAGTCAGTTTGCACCCCTGCGGTATCACGAGCGCTTCATTTTTCTTAACAACTACCGTTTCGCTTACCGTCATGCTTTTTTCTGCGACAGTGACTTTCATTTCGTCGCTGCTGAAATATGCGAATTTTCCGCCCGCACTTTTCTTTTCAGCCCCTTTCGCCGATGCGGTTACCGCAAACGCCGCAGACATTATGATCGTCAGAACAATACAGATAATTTTTTTCATGGTAATCACCTTTGTTTTTAGGCTCTATTAATAAATTGTATTTTCCCAATGATAGTTATGATTTCCATAGCTTGTTAAATAGTAAAAATTGTCAGGAGTTTCCGTAGGATTTCCATATATGCGTAAGTATGATAACGGTGTTCCGCTACTATCTTTAGGCTTACCATTTGTGCTTATCATATCCGGATCATAAAAATAGTAATCTGTACAATCATAAATCAAACAATTTTAAAATCCGTTAAATCTTACATCATTAAATCCTGTTATCCGAATATAAAGCAATAAATAAACACCGCATTCACCTCTTTCGTTAATTATAAAAATATCCTCTATTATATATAATAATTTAATTGCTCAAAATGTGACCTGCATTTTTGAATTTTGTATGAATGCATAAAATTATTTTTATTTAAAGATTATATCTGTGCATAATTCCAAAGCTCGCAAAACCTGCTTCGCGCCATTCCTCCGTTTATCTGATTCAACAATCATACATAAAAATGCAAGAGTTTTGCCGCTTAATATTGACAAACTGCAGAGAATGTGATAAAATAATAAATTAGAACAACGGGGTGTAGCGCAGTTGGTAGCGCGCCTGCTTTGGGAGCAGGATGCCGCAGGTTCGAATCCTGTCACTCCGACCATAACTGGACACCAGTTTTGATACAATGAGTATCGAAGCGGGTGTCCAGTTTCTTTTTGCAAAAGTCCCTATTTGCAAGGATTTTCATATACCTTTTAACGAAAGCAGGCTCTACGGTAACCGAGGAATGGTTGCCGTAGAGCCTGCTTGCATTTTTGCCTATGTACTTTTTAATTATAGGTTTTGAGGGTGTGCGTTGGGTTTAGATGAATAATTAAAAAGTGCAACGGAGATGCCACCGCAAATTGGTCACTCAAATTTTATTTACGCCTTTTTGTCTCATCTCTTTCGGCTTTCCAGGCTTCGTACTTTTTGACATTTTCCGGGTCAGAATAGAATTTCCGACAAGCCTCTAATGTTGCCCTGGCTAATTGCTCTTTCTGCCAATCGGACAATGAGATATTTTCCAGGTTGTATGTCTCTTGCGATGTCACATTACCGTCTTTATTCCAATGTGCGATTACCATCGGAACGCCTGCTTCGATATCAGTTTTTGTTTTATCGTCCATAAAAAGTTCCTCCTCATTATACGGAGCAAACATTCTGCGATGGCATCACATATTTACTGTCATTCGAGCCTATACATATATCCACCTATCGCCATCCCAATATGGCTGTTCTTGATGGCGCGATTCATGAAGTTCATCGAATAGATTGAAGGCAACCGTCCTTGCAGTATCGAAATCGGTAATTTTTCTACCGTGGTACTCCCATTGCTGTTGTCCTTTATAAATGATACCCCATCCCGACCCAAACTTGCTCTTCATAATGGTGATATAGTCGCCTTTATAGCGTAGCGTGTAGTTGCCAGTTTCAGGCTTGCGATACCACTCTTGCTTCATGAAGTTTTTTCTACGGTTAACACGGTTCCTTAGATTGCGTTCTCTATCCTGTGGGGTCACATAATCACAGAGCATTTTCGAGGCACAATCACAGCCGACCCGTATTTCTCCGTCATAATCAGGGTGCTTTAGCAAGTGGACATATCGGATTTTTTCTTTGCCACACATCTCGCATTGTTCATACGGGATTGCATCACCAGGATAAACATCCTCGCCCAAATCCTCCATACCAACATATTGCCAGCCCTTGTGTGGAATATCAGCTTTATCCCAACGCATCAGTCTGTCACCTCCGGCAGGTCAAAATCGTTGTCCGTACATTTGCGGATAATGTGTTTGGTGCGGTCAAGCGGCAGAGGCACATCCTCCTCTGCGAAATATTCCACCTTCACGACTTCCGCTGCAGAGTGATGATTATCCTTTCCGACGGGAACAATCACATAGTCGCCAACGGAAATATTGTCCTCATTGGCAATGTAATAATAGCTTTTATAGCCTTCTTCAAATTCCACACTACAGTAGATGTAATCGGTTCTGCGGCGCTTGACCTTCTCATAGACCGCAGGATCAAGTATTTCACCCATTCCGTAAAAGCGCATAAACTGCCATACGGAGTCGGCAAAATCATTCCAGAACTCCGGCAGAGCCTTCTTATCGTATGTTCCTTGGATAACACGCTGCGGTCCTTTCCTGAAGTTCACGGTGATCGTATAATCCTTGGTTTCAAGCGGATTATCAACCGCATCATCTGGGTTGCCCTCAATCTCACCGAACAGGTCATATGCATCAATGTCATCAAGCAGGCCCTCAACACCGCCCTGAACGTAGTATTTTCTGGACACCGCGCATCCGCTGCCGATGTTCTGAATATGCTCCAAGGTCTCGCTTTCACGGTCAAGCACCAACCTCTCGGAGTAGTCCCAAGTCACATATTCAGCCGTTTCGGAAAAAGGCTGCTTTGGCTTGATTTTGGTAATACGGTGATAATCGATGGTAACACGGTCAACTCTGTCCGGCTTGTTATTGCCGTCAAACACATAGAGGTCATCCATTCCGAGAGCCTCACGAACCATATCCGACAGGTCAATACCGTCCACTTCAAAGTCTGCAATCAGGGAACCACGGTATTTATAAACCTCGCCATCAGTGTTGGTGATTTCCATCTCCCATTCGCCAATATCGGTAGCGAAAATCTCAATGTACTCGCTGCTGAAATATCGTGCTATGCTGTTCAGCACTTTGGTGGCGGTTTCCTTTTCAATTTTATAAATTTTGCTCCTGGACTTTTCATGTCCGTCAAAGCCGGAGCAAAAGGTGTATGCTGAAAACCATATGCGCCCATCAGTGTTGATGGTGATATGCTGTTCGACTTCGTCATCGGGTTCTGGGGCTGGGCCATAGCAAATGTTATTGGAAACGATGCGTACTTTTTGCGGAGTGCCTTTGAATCGCTTTAACTGACAATCGGCCAGTTCACCCAGACGGGACAATGCTATCGTAAACCACGCACGGTTCTGCGGCTCCAAAATTTCCTCGCCAGAATACGCCCAGTGATTGAAATATCGCCATTGGGAGTAAATAGCCGAGCCAAGCAGTGGAATATCGGTGATTTGCCCGATAACGCACTCCAGGGCCTCAAAGTCATTTGCGGCTTTACCGTACTTCTCCGAAAAGGCGTGACCGCAGTCCATTACAAAGCCAAGGGCTTCACAGTCATCAGCCATATAATGCTCTACCATTTCGATGTAGTTGATTTTCTTATTTCGGAATTTGTCATACCACTTGACGGCAAATTCGTAGATTTGCTTCATATCTGCCACTGCTGGACACCTCCCATCATTTCATAAAGTTGACCGTTCTTTTATTAACAGAATACGCTCATAAACTCTTGTTCCGAAGTTTTCATCATTGTGACAAAACCGGCATAATCCGTGGCGTCCACGGGTATTTTCAGGCCATGCTTGGTAATGCAGATATCGTCTCGTGGGCTGACATTTGCCTCATAGGTGGAGCCACGATTCATCCGCAATTTCAGATCATCGGAATCTCCTGCTTCGGGATAGAGATAATAACCCGTTTTAGCATCGAAACGGAACATATACGCCAGCACCTGTAGGTAATCCCTGTTTCCAATGTTGTCGATTGGCTTATACTTGGCGTCGGCAATCATCCGCTTCTCGCTGTTACGGCTGATGAAGTCAGGGTAAATCAGTCCCACACTTCCCTCAAAGAGCCGTTGTGCGCCTTTGCCGCCCTTGTTCATCGGATGGTAGAATGCATCCCCAATGAGTGAGTTGACGTACTCCTCCCACAACCATGCGCCGTCAAACAGGATGCCGTATATCTGCTTCGTTCCTGTGCCGATCTGATGTTTCTGATGTCGGAGAATAAGGAGACACAGTCTCTGTAACGCAAGGTACTCTCGGAAATAAGCATGGCGGACAGGATTCTTTTTGTTCTGTTCAATGATTTTCTGCCTGTCATATGGTTCATATCCTGGAGTTGCGTCAATTACCAGTTTGACCTCTTCTTTGACCTTTATAAGGAGTTTATTCCCATAAGGCTTTCTCTTGATAAATTCAACGGTATGCCGAACCAGTTCCATCAGGATATTGTCATAAGAAAACTCACGCTGGCTATAGGCAACATTTCCGACGAAGGGTGTATTCTTCTCAATATGCCTTGCAATGTCGATTGTGCCTTTTACATTACCGTCATTGTATCTGCGGCGGATGTACTTCTTGAATAGGCCCTTACGCATAGCCGCCTTGAGGTAGTGTGGAAACAGGAATAACAGGAAATTAAACAATCGGTTATTCTGGTTGGCGTCAGCTTCCATCTCCACAATGTTCGGAAACTCCAGCACTCTGTCCAAGAGGTATTGAAAAAAGAAATCTTCACCGTTACCGCAGAAGCGGGATTCAATAATCAGCCGCTCATCACCGTAGCCAAGGAAACCCATTACATTGCTGGTGCGATAGGTGTCATTGACACTTTGGAGAATCATCTGATCCTGCGTGATATCCTCTGCGTCCTTTACAATCTCCGGGAACACAAACACACCTTCGCGCTCGAGCTGCTCCAATGTTTTATCTGCAATTTTGCCCGTCAAGTTTCTGATTTGTGAAAAAGTGTCTTTTTTCTGTTGGGAATTATCCTTGATCTTGAGAAGACTCATGTGCATCACCTCTGGACTGGCTCTGATAGTCGTATGCCTTTGCAAACCGTTTCATAATCCCTTCCTCGTCGTACATACCCTGAATGTATTCCTGGAGGAGCGGTTGCAGATAATCCGTCCAAAGTTGGTCAAAATCAAGCGTTTTCAGCTTCAGGAAGTAAGAAGCGCCGATTTGATAATTCTCGTTCAGATCCTCAACGGCAGCAATTTCCTTGTTAAGGGCAGTCATTCTTCTGATTGCCTCAGCCTCCAACTCCTCATTTTCCAGCAATGCCAGCATCTCAAGGCGCTCGTCTGCCCGAAGCTCCACAAAGCGGAAACGGCGGCGCATAGCAAAATCAAAGCTGTCCACAGAACGGTCAATATCGTTCATCGTGCCGATGATATAGACATTCTCAGGGATATAGAACTTTTCATCGGGATCGGAATGCAGGTTGGAATACTGCGTGGAGATCTCACCGGCTCTGCCACGATAGCCAGGGTCGATGGCAAAGAACAGTTCACCAAAAATTTTTGAAATCTCACCACGGTTGATCTCATCGATTATGAATATGTATTTTTTCAGTTCGGCTTGTTTTGCTTTTATCTTGGAGGATGTACCTTTTTTGGCTTTGATGGCCTTATAGATGGCAAAGTCATAGGAATATGCTTGGGTTGCGAACGACTTCCCGAAGAATGTTGTGATATCCTTAATTTTCTCGAACCGAAGGCCGGATTCCAACATTCTCCGAACCTCGTCCAGATTCAAGGACAATTTGTTGACCGTTGCGTTGCCAGGAATAGAAATATTGATGTGGCTTTCCTCCACACTTACGATAGTAAACTCACTGCCGTTGATGGTTTTGAAGGTATCTACGCCCAGTTCCACACTGGCGAAAAATTCCGCCATAGCTTCCTGAACAGAGAGTTCCTTTTCTACCGTTTCTCTGGATTTTTGCGAATCCTCATAATTCCTTCTGGCTCTGGAAACGAACTTCTTGAAAATGCCGTCCTGTAATTCAAAACCCATAGTTCCGTCAGCATTGACCTTCGGCCTTAAACCTTCCACAAAATCAGAGTAGTCGTAATTCGGGTGGAACTGGACAAATTCCACTTGTTTCTTCTGCTCATCTGTGAGAAGGGTGTAATCGTCAAAGTATCCGTTGCTGATAATATCCGCAGCGATTTCCTTTGCAAGGTAGGACTTGCCGGTGCCGGGCGCACCTCTGAAAATCAGATTTTTGGATTCGATCAGCATAGAGGAGAACGGATTCCGATAACCCTTGAACTGCTGAACCAGTTCCTCCTGCACAGTGGCTTCCGCTTCTTCGATAACAGTTTCTTTTTCATCTTTTTCTCGATATGTCAGTACAAACTGGTCTCCCGGTTCACCGAACCGCTTCAAGCATTCCTGAACGAAACTGATTGTAGAGAAGATATTCCAGCAGTAAATGACGAACTGACGGCCGTTGTCATAGCCATAGGTCATGTACTCTATGGTCTTACGATGCTTCTTGTATTCATCGACACTTGCAAAAATACCGCAGATCATCTCACTGTCCGGGTTATATCTGCAAACCGGGAAACTCTCCTTTTCCTCAACAGACAAGGCTGCAATCTGTTTTTCAAAAACCTGACACGCGATGCGAGGAAGAGTCTGATTGGAATTTCTTCTCTCGCCCTTGCTGTAGGCGCGCTTAATCACCTCGCCAGTTGCCTTTTTGAAGCAAACGTTGAGGGGCTTATAGTTGTCACCGAGGCTGATATTATCCATCGTGAAGCGCTCATCTGTGGACACAACGCTTTCAGCAGTAATGGTCAGTTCGTACTTTTCCTGCTGCTTTGTTTCGATAGCGAAGCCCTGGCCTTCCAGAAAGCTTTTTGCTTCTACAGCATTAAATCCGTCCGTAGAAATATCTGAGCCGTTTGCCAAATGGTCAGCAACAGCCACCACATATTTCGGTGGATACCGCTTTCCATCATCGGTTACAAGTTCGTATTTTGTGCTTTGATTATGAAAAGGGACACCATGCTCATCGATATACTTTAAGGCTTCGGTTATGTACTCCTTTTTTAATTTCGGTATAGCCATACTAACCCTCCGTGTTAATTATAGTTTCAGCGTTCATACAATTCCTTTTTTGTATAAACCGCTTTTTCTGCATCGTGAATAGATGGATATTTTGTATATCCATAGTCGAGAAGTCTATACAGAAATCGAGAGGCTATAGATTCATACGGTTGCCACACCTGACAACGCCCCTTTATTGAGGCAGGTTTGATATCTTCAGTCTGATAGAGCCACCGATATGCTTGAAGAAACGCACCATCCTCATAGGGCAGAATATCGGATCTGTTAAGGACAAAAAGCAGATACATTTTTGCTGTCCAATTTCCAATTCCTCTGAGGGATGTGAGTTCCTTAATGACCTCGCCATTAGTCTTCGCCGCCAGTTGTTTTAAGTATTGCGGTTCGGACTTAACCTTCTGTGCAAACAGGGTCATATATTCAGCTTTTTGCCTTGACACTCCTGCGGAGCGAATGCGATCCATTCCAAGTCCGATAATTGTATCCGCAGTCATTTTGCCGTCACACATTGCAGAGACTCTGTTTTCAATAACATCCGCTACGGTGTTGGACATCATCTGACCAATGATGGTGGAAAAGAAGAAATCCTCCGTATTGGGGTGTGCGCTGTATTCAAAATCACCGATCAAGTGCATTGCTCTTCCGAGCAGTGGATCGGCTAAAGCCAGATGTCTGCATTCTGGTGAATCGATATGCATTATCCCAACATCATTCACAATAGGCTCCTTATATGTCAAAATGTTCTTTCAAAACATTGAGAACATATTCAATGGTAACTTCTTTAAACTTTGTCTGCATAGCTGTATCAAGGATATATTTGGCAAAACGGTCGCAATTAACTTCATGGCATACACCCAACAATGTCGGCACAAACATATCAACTGGTACTACATTCAGAACAAACCCTCTCTCCAGATAAGAGTTAACGCATTCAGCGATAACTCGGGGATCTGCACCACCATGACGACCAACGATAAAATTCATGTGCATCTTACCAGTCTGCATTACCTTATCAGCTGCATGGATCATATCTGTATCAGTAAACGGCTTGTCCTTCAGTTCGTTTGCGACATAGTGTTTTCCTGCCAGATAAATATCCAAATCGCTAATTTCCTTACTGGATGCGCCTGCCTGGTTTACAGGGTGAACCTCCACCTTAAAGTCCGCTTCCTGGGAGAGATATTGATCAAATAAACCTGCGACCACCAAAGTTAGAACTTCGCCCTCATGGTTTTCCGCAAGCAATGTATTGATGCAAGACATAAGCTGTGCAGCCGCACTATCACCAGAATCAATTGTAAATTGGGTTACTTTTTCCTTCTCAGCTTTGACAAGAAGCAATTTATACATTGCATAGGTCAACCCATCAAATGCTTTTGCGGAAGTATCCACTAACGGAAGGTCGGAACACAGCTTGTTCAAAATGCTCTGATCGCGTCCTTTTCTAACAGCGTTTGATGTGCTGAGTTCGGGAAAGCGAGCAGGCTTATTCAGAAAAGGCTCGTTGCTTCCTCCCAATGCTTTGTTCAAAACTTCCATATCAAAACGAACAATCACACCGTGGCAGATGCTTCGGGCATCATATGCTCCCGGAAGTTCCGATTTTACCTGAAGGCAAAGCGGATTTATAGATTCATCTGTTGCTTTGGAAGCCAGGGCTGTGACCAGTATATATTTGTATGTAAGATGCGTGTTGTCCAACACATAATCGACCAAATCCTTGCAAGAGCAGTCCAGGGGGATATCGCCACGACTTGCCTTTTCATATGCACGGTATACAGTATTTTTTACATTTTCAACATTCAGTTTCATTGTGTAAGCCTCCCTACTAAAAATCACTTCTGAAACAACAGTGGCAACAGTTTGCGCCAATCGGCACGGAACTGCATTGCCGATCTGGGTATATATTGCAGACTTGCTTCCGCAGAATTTATAATCCCGTGGGAATGTCTGTATCGCAGCGGATTCTACAATTGAAATTCTCCGAATTCTTTCTGGCGCAGGGCCAAATTCTGCTTTGATTTCTTTGCGCCAAAGTTTACCGTGATATTCCTTAACCCAATCTTCAGCAGAGGGATTTCTTAACATTTCCTCGTCAATAATCGGAGTCTTATTTCCTCCCATTGATGCAGGAAGAGTAGCAGAGACTCCGTCCAAATTGAGCGGACGTCCCATTCCGTTAAAAATCATACCCGCATAGGGGCTTTTCCGCATAACAGGTGACCCGGCAAGCGTAATACGAGCAGTGCAGGTGTGTGGATTTCCGGTAGAACCGATTTCCGGCAAAGTTTGAAACAGTTCTCTCAAAGTAGGGGCTTTGCACTTTTTCTCGTTCAAAGACTGCTCAAATGCTGTAAAATCGACAGCATTCAATGCGCCAACAAAGAATACTCTTTCTCTACTCTGGGGAACACCATAGTCCGAAGCATTCAATACCCAATAGCTGCACGAATACCCCAGATCAGAAACACGCTTCATGTACTGTTGACGGACGGACTCCCATTTCTCGAGAGATGCCAACGCTTTTACATTTTCCATAACAAATGCCTTGGGACGCAACAACTCCACGACATCAAGAAAACGCCATATCAGTTGACTGCGTTCATCATTCGGGTTCATTTTTCCGGCGACAGAAAACCCTTGACAAGGTGGACCACCGAAAACAAGGTCAACGCCTTGGTATTTTTTTAATTCATCCATATGCTCGGTTAGATCGCCACGAATCAAATTGACTTCGGGGTGATTGGTAGCGTATGTATCACAAGCGTCTTTGTTCAGTTCATTGGCACAAAGGACCCGTATACCCGCACTCTCAAAACCGATATCCATTCCACCGGCACCGGTGAAAAGCGATACCGCAGTTATTTCGCTCATTGCAATGTTCTCCTATTCTTACACTTTCTGCGATATTAAAATAAATACAGAAATAGGTGTCCCCCCAAACGGACTTATTCCTGAGTGATTCCATCAGATTGATCCTCATCTATGACCGCTTCCATAATATCCTCGACTTTGCATTCCAGGGCAGCGCAAATTTTTAATATTACATCTGTAGTGACGTTTTCTCCCTTGCCCAATTTTGCAAGAGAGGAGGAACTGATTCCCGCCTCTTTTCTGAGGGCGGACTTTTTCATTCCTTTGTCAATCAACAGTTTCCATAATCTGTTATAACTCATCTTCATATTATTTTTGCTCCTCTTTGTTCCAAGACCTACCATAAAGTTCACAGTTATTATCCGACAGTTGCAGAACGCAGTTGTCATATAGAATCCGTTGGGTCTCTGGCCGACAATCGCCTTGCTTATCATATGCGATAAAAATTTGCTTCTGCGTAGAGGCGTATATACGCATGATTCCGTCCTCAACGTCTTTTTCCAAGTTTTTAAAGACAAGAGAATCGTGAGCAAGTGCCGGAAGCACTGTGGTAAACAGCACTGCAAGGTCGTACACGATCATTCCTTTATAGTTTGAGCCTGTGCCTGTGTCATCCGGCGTTTCAAATTTATAACTGTCGTGCTTATTGAATTTGATGTGAGGGGGCTTTCTATGTGTTTTGAAGAGTGTGTCGTTGAATTCCTTCATTTTTGCATTCAAAGTCTCTTCAATTTCTGCAAGAATTCCCTCTATGCTACGGCGAAGAGCTTCTTCAGCTTTCGCTTTTGCATCCTGCAACTCTTTCTGGGTCAGGAATGCACGATTCTGCGTTTTCAGTGCATCGATTTCAGCTTTCAGTTCGGAATGTCTGTCCAAAAATTCTTTAGAGATATTGCCCACAAATCCGAGTTGCCGGATTTGGTCTCTAATTGTCTGAAGCTGAGTCTGCAAAACCTCAACTTCGGCAGCAATAGCAGATCGTTCAGTTGCGAACTGCCCATCCAGAATCTGCGCCAATTTTTGGTGGTACTTTTCGACCTCATACAGCTTTCGCAGATTGACTCCGGGGAAAAACTCCTGCAGTGCAGACATATCAGCTTCGGTAGGATACAGTCCATATTCCAGGCTCATGTCAAGCAAACGCAGATTTCTTTGTTTCGCCTGGATCGCTGCCTCCAAATTAAACTTCTGGGTGACCAGTTCTGCTTTCAGCTTGTTCTTTTCGATTTCCTCCTCAGTATGACCCTTTTCTGCCTCTTCTGTTAAGGAGCCAAGTTGGAGTTCCAAATCGCGAATTTTTGCCAGGTTTTCTTCATATTTTTTGACGCCGCCGACAAGGTTGGACACAAAGTCATACTTTCTGGCCTGTCGGTATGCATCCAATTTTCTTTTGTGTTCATCAACAACGCTTTTAAATGCATCGATATCCTTGTATTTATCAAACAACGCCAGAAGCGTGTTAATGGACTTTTCCATGTCCTGACCGGGGATGCCACGTAAAGGTCTGCGTTCATCCGTATTCTCTTTGCCGTAGATTCTGAAAAAACTACTGAGAGCAATTCGGAAGGACAGCCCAACAAAGTCAATGCCATACTGCTGTTTTAACCAGGTGGTGAATTCTTCCTTGGTGTAGGTGTTGCCAGTAAACTCGTATTTGCTATTACAAATAAATACCTTGTCTGCATCCCCGGTGTTTCTTGCGAACCAGTAGGGTTTCCCATCAAATGTGAATTCGAAGAAAACCGTATGATGACCTTCCTGCCGCACACCGTCACTCTTGATATAGGTGTCGCCGCCGAACGCAAAATCGATGGCAAGTAACGCTGATGACTTGCCGATGGACATTGCGCCATCATCTTTTCCAAGAACAACATTCAGCCCCTCTTTGAACTTAATAGGCGGACGTTCTTTGCCTTGAATTTTGAATGCGGGCGAACTCATCTTTGTAAGCATAAGAACACATCTCCTTCATCATTTATGTCTGCTGCCTGCAGTGCATACAGGCAATCCATAACAGATAAAAAATCTGTTGCTTCATTCAGGAACGGTTTTACCTTATTGAATAGTTCATATACAGGCAATGGTTGCTCCTGAATTTCTTTCAGCACGATGGGTATAAGTGCCAAAGTGCTGTTTTTATATGAGTACAATTTGTTAGGTAATTGCATCGAACACCTCACAGCTCTGAATAAAATAGGAAACAACAATTTGACAGTAGGTGTCCTCCTGCAGAGTTATTCTGTGTATCTTTCCTACGATCTCATTGAAAATTTCCACATTCGATTTCTTGGCTTTCTTCAATCTTTTGTATATGGCGTGCATCTGATTCTGTACCTCGTCATAATCAATTTCGCCGCGCTTATCGAGGTTTATCATGATTTCACGGATACGCACGAAATAGGTCATGACAAAATAATTCACCTGACTGTAAAGCACAAAATTATCGGAAGGATTCAGTTTCTGTTTGATCTCCTTCGGCTCAAGGGATGCCTCAGCGAGGTCTTTCTCCTTGAGTTTTTTTATTTTTCCAATGACACCGATAATCCCTCGCTCCAAGGGGAGGTCATCAAGCAGAGTCACGCTGTGGCTGTGTCCCTCCAGAACCTTTTTGATTCCCTGCAATTCTTTGCGGATTTTTTTGCTGTCATCAAGTGAATATGTAGCATAGCATTGCGGACAAAGCGCCAGAAGATTTGATATCTCTGGTGCTTTGTCTCTATCGATAAGCGCCACTTCATACGAATCGATTGCTTTGCCAGCATTGGTTTTTGTGAGGGGGCGTCCGCAACCGGGAAACGGACAATAGTGTCCCACTTCATTCAGCAGATAGGCTCCAAATTTGGATTTGAGATCGATGGCAATCTGCTGTTGCTTTTGCTGTACCAAGGCGGTTTTCGGTGCAAGACCGGCAGCGTTGCGGATAATTTCCACGAACCATGTTGCAGTTTTCTCTGCAACATTTTCTCCGTTGATTTCAGCATCGTAGGCAGAAAAATCATCAGCCAAAAGCGACCTCGTTTCAATCGGTCGGCTATTCAAGCTCTCAATATAGTTTTCTGTTGAAAGCCGATAGACAATCTGCTGTGCAAATTTCTTTGGAATCGTTCTTTTCGCATAACTCCGCAGTGATGCATCCTTGGTTTTCTTTGTAGCAGGGTCCTGTGGCGTACCCCATTCTTCTTCGGGGACATCTGTAATCATGGCAAACAGATCACGAAAGAACTGCGGTACATCATAACCATCGGATATTCGGTTTTTGAGTGTAGAGAAGAAATCCTTAAATTCCATGATGTAACTCCTTTCTTGTGACTTGTACCATGCTGTACCACGCAGTACCAAACCATCCCCAGATTGAAAAACTGATTTTATATAATTTAATTGGCATTTGGGACAGCCCTCCTTGTGGTTACAGAGATGCGTATTTATTATACCATAAAACTGTCCGTTTGTCAAATTGCTCGTTTGAGATATGGATATTACGGATTTCTAAAGGACATTTACCCGGCGAAAAGGACACTCAAACAAGCAACCGCCATAAACTGCACCGACTGATCAACGGTGGCTCAACGGTTTATGTCGGACAAGTTAATACTGTAGCTGCCTTTTGAGCGGGTTTGCTGCAATCCGAAACGGAGGTTTCCGTTAGGACTGCGGTTGGTTTCCTATACCCATTTTCGGCAGCACCCAGAGTCCTCCGTTTCGAGAAATCGAAAATCGGAGGAATTTTTAATGAAAACCAATGAAAATCAGAAGTCAACCCGTGAGTACAAAGTCTACATCCACCGTCTCAAGACCTGGGTGGAAGTGACTGAAGAACAGTATTACGCCTACTACCGTGATATTTGGGCCACCCGCAAACGCGCCCAGTCGCACGGTCAGTGTATGTGTCCGAAGTCCAAGACTTGGATGTGCGATGGCGACTGCCTCTCCTGTGAGTTCCGTGCCGCCGGAGATAACCTTTCTCTGGATTACACCGTTGAGGACGGCGAGGGCAACCAGAAAAGTTGGGCAGATGACCTGCCGGACGATACCCCCAACGCACAGTCCATCATGGAAGATTGTGAACTGTTCTGCGCCCTGTATCAGAAGCTGCAGGAACTTGACCCCGAAGGTCGCCGTATCTGCGAACTGATTATGGAAGGAAAATCCGAAAGAGATATTTCTTTTGCCCACATCTCACAGGCGCAAAGGAGCTCTTTTGCATATCCGTTCTTTCGATATTCTTCTTTTACGAATATGCCTTCCAAGTAACCCACAGGAGAACTTTCTGTACCTTCAACATAATCTGTTCTCAAGCTACATTGCGAAAATCCTACGGGCATATTATTTATATACTTTATAAAAAAAGCAGAATGGCTGTCGTTAAGTGTTTCCATAAACTCTGTTTCTAACTCATCAACAGTATGGCTATCCCACATTTGAACAGCCATTTCCGCTAAAATATGGATATCGTTATTCGTTGCTGCTCTAACCATTGGAATACCCCTCCAAATTCAAGTTTTCCTCTGACAACAAATCCGGACACCCAACCCTCTGCACAAGCAGAAGATCAGCGTTTTCCGTGTTATCAACTCAACCCTACGTCATTTTTTAAGTCTAGCCGCCTTTGATACATTCCCACAGAGTAATTCAACTTCACCTCGTGACTGCCGATTAGCAATCACGGAATATACCGAATTGCGAGAATGCCCATAAAATAAGGCTTTTTCACCCTTTTATTTTTCTTTTCGCGACATCAAAACTACTGTCTCAACATGCCTCGTCCTGCTGAAAAGATCCACTCCCTGCACCGTCCGCAGCTCGTACCCGCGTTCGGTAAGCGCCCGACAGTCACGCGCCGCAGTAACTGCGTTGCACGACACCATTACAATGCGTTCAGGTGAAAACTTCACGATATTCCCGATAGTTTCTACGTCGCAGCCCTTACGCGCTGGGTCGACGATAACAATGTCCGCCTTTATGCCCTCGGCGGCAAGTTTATGCGTGACCTCGCCCGCATCACCGCAGAAAAACCGCACATTCTCCGCGCCGTTCAGCCGTGCGTTTTCACGCGCGTTTTCGACCGCGCTTTCAACTATTTCCACCCCGATAACGCTTTTCGCCCTGTCCGCCATGGTCAGCCCGATAGTTCCCGCACCGCAGTAAAGATCGATGACTGTCTTGCCGTCGGGCTGCGCAAGCTCCGCCGCCTTTTGATACAAAATCTCCGCCATAGGCGTGTTGACCTGATAAAAAGACCTAGACGAAACCGCAAACTGTTTCCCGCACATACTGTCGTGTATAACCGACGCGCCGAAAAGCAGCCTTTCCTCGTCGCCGTAGATAACGTTCGTTTCCGCTTTGTTTATGTTTGCGACAATGCTCTTTATTTCCGGGAATTTTTTGTTCAGCGCTGCCGCGAGCGCTTTAAGCTGCGGCACTGCTCTCCGCACGACCAGCGTTACTCCGATCTCGCCCGTATGATGTCCGCGCCGAATGCATATCGAGCGCAGAACTCCGCTGTGTTCCGCTTCATTATACGGCGAAATTTTCAGCTCATGCGCGAGGTCGAGCGCCGCGCAGCGTATATCCGAAAAAATGTCCTGCTCAAGCCGGCAATGCTCGCAGCATATAACGCGGTGACTGCGCTCCGCAAAAAAGCCGCAGACGGTTTCCCCCTGCTCGTTTTTACGGACGGGATACTGCGTTTTGTTGCGATAGCGGTCTATTGTGCAGTTCCCGATAATTGGCAGGAACTCAGGAGAAAGTCCGCCTATTCGGGTGAATGCGTCGCGGATAAAACCATCTTTTGCTTTAAGCTCCGCTTCGTATGAAATGTGGCGGAAATCGCACCCGCCGCACTTTCCGAAAACTAAACAGTCTACGTCGATCCTGTCGGGAGACGGGGTCAATATCTCCTCGATTTTTCCGTAGCAATAGTTTTTGTTCACCTTTACAATACGCACGCGAAGGCTGTCGCCAACGGCGCTGAGCGGAACGAATACAACCGTTCCGCCTGCTCTGCCGATGCCGCAGCCCTCGTTTGTCATACCGGTTATTTCAAGTGTAATAATCTCATTTTTCTGCATATCAGTCCGAATTTTTCTCAAGCGCCTTGCTCTTTAGATAAGCGTTTATAAATCCGTCAATGTCTCCGTCCATTACCGACTGGATATTGCCGACTTCATAGCCCGTTCTGTGGTCCTTAACAAGCGTGTAAGGCATGAAAACATAGGAGCGTATCTGCGCGCCCCACGCGATCTGAAGCTGCTCGCCCTTGATGTCCGTAATTTTGTCGAGGTGCTCTCTTTCCTTAATTTCAACCAGCTTTGAAACAAGCATTCTCATCGCATATTCGCGGTTCTGGAGCTGGCTTCTCTGCGTCTGGCACGCGCAGACTATACCCGTAGGCTTGTGAATAAGACGAACTGCGGACGACGTCTTGTTTACCTTTTGTCCGCCCGCGCCGCTTGAACGGTAAACTTCCATTTCAATATCCTCCGGGCGAATATCTACTGTAGTATCCTCGTCGATTTCGGGCATTACTTCAAGGCTGGCAAAGCTCGTATGGCGTCTGCCCGAAGCGTCGAAGGGAGAAACACGAACAAGACGGTGAACGCCGTTTTCCGACTTCAGAAAGCCATATGCGTTAAGTCCCTCGATAAGAATCGACGCGCTCTTTATTCCCGCTTCTTCACCCTCAAGGTAATCAAGCAGAGAAACCTTGAAATTGTGGCGTTCAGCCCAATGATTGTACATTCTGTAAAGCATTTCAACCCAGTCCTGCGCCTCGGTTCCGCCAGCGCCCGCATGGAACGTGAGGATCGCGTTCTTGCTGTCATATTCGCCCGAAAGCAGCGTTACGAGCTTCTGCTCTTCAAGTCCGCGCTTGGCATTTTCGGCAAGCTCGGTTATCTCCCCAAGCATGGATTCGTCCTCTTCCTCGTTGGCAAGCTCCGCCATTGTGAGAACGTCGTCAAAATTTTCCGCAAGCTTTTCATACTGGGCAACCTTCGCTTTAAGTCCGCCCATTTTCTGTAAAATTTTCTGAGAATTTTCACTGTCGTTCCAGAAATCCGGCTGTGCCGACTGCTCCTCAAGCTTAGCAATCTCAGCTTTAAGATTATCCAGATTAAGTGCTGCGGCAAGCTCTTTAAGCTGGGGCTTCAGCCCCTCAAATTCAAGTATTATTTCTTCATATTGCAGCATATCGGTAGTTCCTTTCTGTTTTTGTTCATGCATACATATTTATTATACCACAAATTTACGGATTTGTAAATACATTACAGGGATTTATTTGCAGCGCGGCAACAAATGTTATGATACAATAGAACTGTTACAAAAAAGAAGACAAACGCACTCAAAAATGTTATGATGTTAATAACCACAAAAACACATAACGAAAGAGGCGTTTATCTTCATGAATATTATAGCACA